>Ga0207884_1000031_pt1 | contig 200128 bp, 178 predicted proteins | sample MalvirmetaMSP144_FD_184236 | JGI IMG/M metagenome (GOLD analysis project Ga0207884, IMG submission 184236) | Marine viral communities from the Deep Pacific Ocean - MSP-144 (SPAdes) | ecosystem: Environmental > Aquatic > Marine > Oceanic | place: Pacific Ocean | collected 2011-07-08 | reverse complement strand
GCGGCCAGGGCGACTTTGGACTTGAATGATGCGCTGTATTGCTTGCGTTTCTTGCTCATGATTCTCCTCCTTGTGGAGATGATGAATCAGAGCTTAGGCACCTGTCCAAATTTCGGGGTCCACTTCAATTACACTATTCCAAGCTTGAGCTAATCTCTATACTCTGTTCGCAATAGAATGTTGCCTTTCTAAGAAAACCTTTTTGCAACATAGTCAATGGCACCCCCAACCAGAAAATACAAGGAGCTGTATATGATGGTCGGTTCTCGACCTCGTGTTCTGCACGTTCGAAGTTCCAATTTCCTTTTAGGCGCAGAGCAGGTGGTTCTGGAGTTGCTAAAAAACAGTGCCAAATTTGGCGTCGAAGCATCGCTCTTGGTGCTGCGGGATCCCTCCGACTCTCAGACGGAGCTTTTCAAGGCAGCTAAAGATTCAGGCATAAAGGTTGCTGAACTGGAATGCGGCGCCACTCCCTCTCGCTCAGTTCTTAAAGCGCTAAAAGACATTTGTGAATCTGACTCCATCGATGCCGTTCATTGTCACGGCTATAAGGAAGACATTCTTGTATGGCTGGCGCGAATCCGGCTTCCGAAGGTTGCAACCAATCACCTCTGGAAAAGAACTAACTTAAAACTGTGGGTTTATTCTCTGATCGATGCGTTGAGTCTATTCAGCTTCCAGCACATCATTGCTGTTTCAAGCGCAATTCAACGCGACATGAATAAACTTGGCATTCCCAACTCGAAGATGTCACTGATCTTGAACGGAATCGACGTAGAGTCTATCAGTTCGTTCACGCCTGATCTCGAGCGCCTAGCCGCAAACGTAGGTATTGAGAAGAGCAGTCTTGTGATTGCCTCGCTCTCAAGCCTGACCCCTGAGAAAGGTATTGACGTTTTGCTCAAAGCCATTGGCAATGTCCGGAGAATGTCTGAAGCTGGTGAAGTGTCCTTTAAAGTTCTGGTGATTGGCGATGGCCCTGAAAGGGAACGTCTCGAAAGGATGATCAGCGAACTGGAACTGAAGGAATCCGTAACGATGCTAGGTCATCGATCAGATGCGCGAGAGTTGCTGAAACTGGTCGATATCTTTGTACTTCCGTCCCGAAACGAGGGCTTGCCGATATCGTTGCTTGAGGCAATGGCATCAAATTGCGGCGTAATCGCAACGGATGTTGGTGAGGTCGCTTCGGTATTATCAAAACCGGAGCACGGTGGTGTGCTCGTCAAAGCAGACGATGTAGATGGTGTTTCACTAGCCATATCTGGACTTTTAAAAGACCATGACAAACTGCAGTCATTCAAAGAGGACGGTTACCAAAGGGTCAAAGATAAGTTTTCGGCTGACGAAATGACCAGACAATACTGTGAGGTTTACACTAGGGTCATCCGGCAATTTAAAAAACCTTAAGACTTATCATCAACTTGAGTCACTCATGGACGAAAAGAAGGATCTAAGACATTCAGTCGTCTCCGGCGACTCCATGAAGACATCATGTGAGACATCGATTTCGCTTATCTTTAGTTTTCCCATCAACACTCCACGCCACCCAAGATACGGATCTCGATAAACTCCTCCAAGCTCCTTCAGGCCTCTGATCAGATAAGCGTTACCACGGTATTCTTTATCAACATGTTTGCTCAATAGCTTTTTGTGTTGCTGCTCGATGAAGATCGGCCTGAGGTTATAGGGAATACGAAAACCGAGACTAAGGCAGGAGGCAAAAAAACCGGCTAGCGAGTAATAGACTCTTCGTGCTTTCACGCTATTTCTGATGCGATGAAGAAGTGAATTTGCCTCCTGGCTGGAATCATCAAGATCTCTTCCATTAGGGCCAATAGTATCAAGAAGGATCACCCAGTCGACTTCCCCTCCTTCTTGCATCAGCACGTGCGCCATTTCCAGCGCAATGGTACCGCCAAGAGAGCCCCCGATCAGTGTGTATGGCCCCTCATACCCTGAGGCCAACAGTTCCTGAGCATAGTCCTTTGCCATTTGCCTGAGACTGCTTTGTGGCCTTGTTTTGCCATCAAGCGCCCGAGACTGAAAGCCAAGAAGCGACCGGCCTTTTCCCGTCACTTCCATAATCCGACGATAACTCAGTACATTTCCACCCACCGCGTGCACACAAACGATCGGATGCCTGTTGCCTGTGCCGCCCAATTTGACCATGCAGTTCCAATTGGTCTGCGGCGCCTCTGAGCGCCCGGTTTCAGGTTCATTGGCTTGCGCCCCGTCCAGTTCACGAGCGAGTTCACTCAGTGTTGGATATTCCAGCAGGGTCGACAATGGAATATCCTTTTTGAGGTCGTTAGCAAGGCACCCGAAAACCTCCAGTGCCTTAATGGAACTTCCACCCAGTGCAAAGAAATCATCCTCGCAATACACTTCCTCTACACCCAGAGTCTGTTTCCAGATACCCGCCAATACCTTCTCGGTGGGCGTTACCGGCAGTGTCCGTTTTCCCATTCCGGAGACTGCCGGGTAATTCAGAGGATCAGGCAACCGGTTTCTGTCGACTTTCCCGGTCAAGCCTACTGGCAAACTGCCAAGGCCTATCAGGCGCGCCGGCAACATGTAGCGTGGAAGTTTTCGGGCCAGCCAACTCTGAAGCTTTGCGATATCGTCACTGCTGATGAAAGAAGGTGTCACATAGCTGACTAACCCGATATCACCCGAAGGGGCCGTCCAGCCCACCGTGATGGCATGCTCTATGCCGGGGTAGGATTCGATGACTTCATTAATCTCATCTGGCTCGATCCGAAAGCCCCTGATTTTCATTTGGTTGTCGTAACGACCCAGGAATTCGAGGGTGCCGTCACTGCGCCAGCAGACTTTGTCTCCTGTGCGGTAAACTCGACCAGTCCGTTTACCGAAAGGGTTTTCGAGAAAGGAGCGCTCGGTAAGCTTCGGGTCCCCGACATACCCCAATGCGACGCCATCACCACCGACGTAGAGTTCGCCAGGAATTCCAGTTGGGCAGTCGTTCCCATTCTGGTCCAGAACATAAACCCAGGTATTCGCAATGGGCTTTCCGATTGGAACCGGGGATGGCACCTCGTCTGGTGATGCCATTAAATGACAGCAGGTGAAGGTCGTATTTTCTGTAGGGCCATACCCGTTGATCAGCTTCAGGCCAGGATTGGCTGATAGTACACTCCTGACCCATTTTGGCGACAAGACATCCCCACCAGACAGCAAGTACTTTAGCCCCGCAAAGGCGGAGGGAGCATGTTCAGCCATATAGTGAAACAAGGCTGCGGTAAGCCAAAGACAATTAACATTGCGTCCAGCCAGGACAGATTTCAACTGGTCTATTGAAGGCTGATCGTCAGGGATCACCAGGGTTCCGCCGTTCAGAAGCGGCCCCCAGATTTCAAGCGTCGAGGCATCAAAAGCCACCGGGGCATACATCAGGAACCTGGTACCTGCGTCCAGAGTCATGAAGTTGTTGTTGATTACCAGTCTCACGACGTTCTGGTGAGTTACCTCGATGCCTTTTGGAGTGCCTGTTGAACCGGATGTAAACATGACGTAGGCCGGGCTCTGGCCGGACGTTTTAGCTTCGCTACTTTCCGTTAACTGGCCGAGCCTGTTGTGTAACACATCAGACCAGCTACCTATTACAACTGGTAGAACGAACTGCTCCAGCCCATTCATGTCCAGGGACTGTTTTGTTTTTTTTGTCAGTAAAACAACACTTACGTTTGCCTTGCCTGCGATGTCCCGTAATCGTTCTAGCGGATGTGAAAGATCCATCGGTACGTAGACACAACCGGCCCGTAGTATCCCCAGGATACCCGCAACGGCCTCTAACGATTGTTCTGCGGTAACCCCAACCCGATCGCCCTCTTTCACACCGGATTCACGGAGAGAGAGCGCTAAGGAATCCGCGTACCGAGACAGCTCACGATAGCTCAAAGAAACATTAGAAGTTTCGATTGCGGCGGAGTCGGGGGACATGGCGACCTGTCCCTGAAAACACTGGTCGATGCTGGCGTTTTTAGGATACGCCCGCGCCTCTCCTCTCCAGGCTTCCAACTGTTTCTTTTCGTTTTGGTCAAGAGCCGGAATATCCCCGCAGACCTGATCAGGTGCTGTGATGACTGACTGCAGCATCACGGCGTAGCGTCGCAAAAACCGTTCGATGCTCTCGCGCCTGAAAAGTCCATCACTACCCTGAAACCGCAGCCGCAGCCGGTCTGGATACAGGTCGGCAAAGAACGCCAGGTCAACTGGTGAAAAACCGACATTCACAGGCTCAGGCGACCAATTGATCCCTGAGGACAACTCGCTAGGTCGCTGGCTGTAATCGTTAAACGCAAATAAAACTTGATAGATTGGAGTTCGTGATGGGTCTCGCTCAGGATTTATCTCTTGAACAATCCGATCAAACGGAATGTGATCGTGCCTCATTGCCTCAAGAGCAACCGCTGAAACCGCGCTTACCAGATCGGAAAATGGGAGCGCTTCCTGACATTTTAGCCTGAGAGGTATGGTATTCATAAACAGACCAATCATATCCTCAGGCCAATGGGGCTCTCTTCCACTGACCGGAGTTCCGACAGTGTACTCTCCCTGGCTTGAGTGTCGATTCAGCCAGACGAGATACACTGTCAGAAACACCATGAATGGTGTGGTATGGAGGTGCTTCGCAAGTTCCCGAACCGAGTCAGCCGTTTGATTGGGCAGGTCTAAAAATGCTTCTTTCCCGGCATAATCCAGTTTTGCGGGCCGCGGAAAATCCGTTTTCATATCGAACGGATCTACCTGCGGGGTCGTCAGCAAATGAGCAAGCCAGAAATCAAGGCCTGTGCGATCTTCCAATGGAGGGCTATTCAAGTAAGCAAGAAAGGCAGAATCCTCTTTTGGCCTCTTTGCGACCTGGGCGTCGCCCTGTTGATAAAAATCCGCTAACTCGCGCCAAAGAAGCGTCTCCGAAAGCCCATCGACGATCAGATGGTGGGCGACAAACTGAATAACGTGCTGCCCGACACCGTCCGTATAGACAATAAAACGTATGAGAGGCTCGCGGGAAAAACGAAAACTGCGAGAAGCCTCCTCATGTAACAGTACAGGTAGGCTGCCCCATGATGCGTCTTTTTCGTCGCTAATGGGCACATGTTGCAGTGGTGCCTCGGCACGCTCCAGCACTCTCCAGGTCAGATCTTTCTCGCTCTCAACAACCATTCTGAGCGCGACATGTTTGTCAATAACCTGTTGAATCGCCCACCTTAATTGGGCCAGATCCAGCTTACCGTCGATCCGGTAAGCTTCCGATTCATTGAAAATGCCTTTTGCATCACCCGATAACACGATGTACCACATGCGCTTCTGGGCGGATGAAAAGGGAATGCCTGTCAACCGGGGGTTTTCTAAAGGCTGAGTTTCATACGCTGGCGCCGTTTCCGTACCTTTCTTTAAAAGCTGAAAATGGCCGGCAAGGGAGCTTTGGGCAAGCAATTCAACGGGCCTGATATACCGCCCTGTTTCGTCTGATAATGCAACGCTCAATCGGGCTGCCAAAAGGGAGTGCCCTCCCATGGCCAGAAAGTCGTCAGTTTCCTGGGTCGGCTTTGCGCCTAACAGAAGTTTCCAGTGGCGGGCAATTAGTGTCATAAGAGGATCAGTGAAGTCATCAACTGAGATCTGCTGACTTACATACTCTTCCTCTACCAATCGCCGTAGTGCCTTGCGGTCTATTTTCCGGTTCGGTGTTTTCGGCAGTTCGCTATACCGTCGCCATACCCTGGGAATCATATAAGAAGGCAGTGATTTCGAAAGCGCCGCTTCAATCTGACTCGGGTGATCTGCTGTATTGGATTGAATACACCCGACCAGGACTGTCTCCTCTCCACCGAAATTGGCAACTATTACGGCGGAGTCCCCAAAATTGACAACTCGAGATAGCAAAGCTTCGATTTCTCCCAGCTCAACACGGAAACCGCGGATCTTAACCTGGTTGTCTAACCGATCAATGTAAATCAGTTCTCCGTGACTATTCTCACGGACCAGGTCTCCGGTTCGATAGAAACGACGGGAGTGCCCGTTGTCTTGCCGATAGATAAAGCCAGCTTCGTTCAGTTCTGGACGACCGTAGTAGCCAGGTGTAATCGCAACCCCGGCAATCAAGAGCTCGCCAGTACGGCCTCGAGGACAGGCACTATCAGACTCGTCGATAACCAGGTACTCAACATTTGGCAGAGGTGAACCAAGCGGAATTCTTTGATCTTTCAGGTCACGCTCTGTGACCCTATGGCAACTTGACCAGACAGTGGCTTCAGTTGGCCCGTACATATTCCAGACTTCTCCGGCACAAGCTGCAAGTCCCTGGGCAAGTTCCGCAGGAAACGCCTCTCCCCCACACAACAGTCTTTGCTGATTATGGGGACGCCAGCCGAAGTCATAGAGCAGTCGCCAGGTTGCCGGGGTAGCCTGCAGAAGGGTCAGTTGGTTGTCGGTAATAATCCGGGACAGGGATTGCGGATCGAGGCTGTCCTTCCTGGAAACCAGATAAACCGTGGCTCCCGCAATAAACGGCAAGAACAATTCCAGAATGGAAATATCGAAAGAAATCGTAGTCAGCGCAAGAACCCTGTCATTTGCTTCTATGCCGGGTTTTCGGGCCATGGCCAGGAGAAAGTTCACCATCGCAGCCCGGGTAATGGGCACGCCCTTCGGGCGGCCAGTTGAGCCTGATGTAAATATCAAATAAGCAAGAGCTTCCGGGTTCCAGGAGGGAAGCGAGCCCAAGTCTGGCTGGGGCGGTCTTTCTTCAGCGATCAGGTGGGTGATAGATTTATTGATAGGCAGTAGATGTTGGCTTTTTCTGTCGGAAACCGCGCAGATCGAACCCGAATCTTCAATAATGACGGCGATGCGGTCCCGAGGAAAAGCAGGATCAACCGGAACATAGCAAGCGCCAGCACGCATAATGCCCAGCAAGACAGCAGGCAGCTCGACCGTGCGCTCCATGCACACTAATACCTTGTCTTGTTCCTTTATTCCTTCGGATCGCAACCAGTGCGCCCACTGCAGGCTCAGTCGATCAAGCTCCTGGTAGGTTAAAGATCCATCCTCGGCAATTACTGCCTGTTTGCTCGGTTTGTCCTCGCACTGATTGAGAAAAAGATAATCGTAAGGGACTTCCGGCCAGTTCAGAGAATCTGACAGCAAATCATCTCTGGCAATGATCGAACCAGAAAGCGTTGTATCTCCTTGAATGCTTACCATGAGAAATCCGATTTCAAGGAAGGTTCTTAACAATCGCCGGACCGAGCAGGCAGCTCAGCCACACGGGCAATCGTTTCCAGACCGCTATCATAAGCCGGAACTTCGGGTTATCCGGGTTCAAGGCAGGAAGGTCTTTACCTTCTGGCAGCATATAATCCCAGAACAAAGGAATCTCAATCGCTCCCCATTGCTGTTTGAATCGAGAAGTATTGGCGCCGCGGCTACAGCGACCGAAGTCAAACAGGTGAAATCCCTGCTGAATCGCGTATTCAAGTATGCGCCAATACATAATCATGTTTATGCCTGTGTGATTATGCTCTCGAATCGTGGAAGCCCATGGGATTTCCAGGCGATCACCCTTGCCCACGATAAAGGCGCAGCCAACCGGCCGGTCATTCAGTTTCACTACTACCAGGGCGGCCAGGGAGCCCAGTTCTTCAAGCAAGCGAACAAAAAACTTCTTCCCATAGACAGGTGTTCCGAGATCTCGCATGTTGTGAGCAAACACCAGATAGAACTGATCCAATAGTTCCGGACCGCCAATCACAATCTTTTCCGCTTCCCGATCCCCACGGCGGATCTGCGCCCTGACTTTGGGGCGAAAACTGTTCCAAAGGTCCTCTGAGGTTTCCGGAAGAGGTAACCAATACGTCACTTTATCAGTGCGTGAAGGGAGATTAAATCCGATATCAGCGCAGTGCCTAAGCTCCACATGTTCGGCCCCAGTTTCATCTCGCCAGGATATTGCCTCCTGGAGTAACGTATCAGCCACCTTCGGGTGATTTGCCAGCACTCCCCCATAGTTAAAATAGGGAACCGAGACGATGAAATTCCCGAAAAGGCGACTGTTCATGCGAACGAGCGGCAGCACACCCACAATGTTTCTATTTTCGTCTAAGGCACACAGATATTTTGACTGATGGCCGCTGGCCGTCTCGATGAATCCGCTAATGCCCGTGGTGTGCCAGATTGAGCCCGCAGGGTGCGTTAGACAGTAGTGATCCGCTGCTTTTTGCAATTCGACCGAATCTGAAGCATCGACGACCGTAATGTCGCCAGCAACTGGTATTTCCAGAACCGGCGAGTGGACAGGAGGTGTCGGCGGAGCCCAACCTTTCTGCTCATCATCATTATTCAGTTTTTTTTTGAGCGATTTCTGGAGAGCCTTTATTTCAATCGACACGGATTTCAATTTATCGATCGTCTCACCAGCGTCAGCTCCTCTTTTTCTGGCGTCACCTATTTCCCGGTTTAAGCGGCCCTTTGTGTCTCGAAGGCTTTCTAAAGTTGCCTTCAGCTGACCGATATCGGCAGGCTGTTTGTGTTGCTCCATGACTTCCCCTAAACAGAAACTGGTTCTTGGCGGAGCTCCACTTTCGATAGAACCTCCCTTACCGGGGCAAATTTGAAGTCATCGAGTAAGTGACACAAGCGATCCATGCATTTGTCGAGATTGTTGTAATGACGAAACCTGGAAAACGCTTTTACCTTAAGCCGCGGCTGATCAGTATCAATCTCCCAGGGGTGCAAATAGAAAATAAACGGCTGGTCTGATTTATTGATACGGCCAAGTCCCCAGCGGCTAAGCCAGTAGGGAAACAGGCGAAAATAACCCCCGCCAGCGATGGGCATACGATAATTCCCCACCGGGCAGGTAGACAGAGGGAACTCAATCAGGGTGCCGCCATTGGGTGCCCGCAGCCGATAGGGCTCATGGGGAGTTCCGGGCATACCGTACCGATCGTGACGGACCGGAAAAATTGAAGAATCCCAGCTAAAACCTTCCTCACACAAAATATCCAAAGCCCAGCGCGATTTTGCAGTAATTGAGTAGCTCGCTGCCCGATACCCGGTTATAGCCTCCCCGGTAATTTCCTCCAGGATGCCTTTGGATCTGCGGGTTTCTTCCCGGAATACCTCTGGGGTCTGGTTATAAACCAATTGGTGACTGTACCCGTGGCTGGCAATTTCGTGGCCGGCACTCTGTATTCTTTTTACTAAATCAGGTGATCTCTCGGCCACCCATCCAAGCGTAAAAAATGTGGCTTTTACCCCTTTATCAGAGAAAAGCTGCAACAACCTGTCTGTATTAGCTTCTACGCGGTATTCCATGGAATGCCAGTCTTCCCGGCGCACGGCTTCTGCCAGTGCGGCTACCTGGAAGTAGTCTTCGACATCAATGGTTAGGGCGTTCTGTATGGCACTCATTATACTTACACCTTTTGGTCTTCGGTTTCACCGAAGCCTGTAATCGACGCTTAGCAGCAGCCAGTTTTCTTCATATTCCTGCAATCTGATATCGCTGGTACGTTTGGTTCTGCCAATTCTTGCGCCCAGCTCCAGGTTGCGGGAAGCGAGATAAATTAGCCCCAGGTCAACTCCTACAATCTCGTCATCGGACTGATCCGATTCAAACGTCAGGTACTCATATCGGGCAGCAGCGGTGGCCGATAACCTGGAAGATAGACGTCGCATGTAGCTCGTTCTGATTCCCGCCTGGTCTTCCTGTTCGGTCGATTCCAGATAATCCGACCGGTTTGCAAAAGCTGCGACGGTGACTTCGTCGCCGTTGTATAAAGTTTTCTCCAGCCCGGTTTCAACGCTGGTTGCTTCCAGTGTATTGCTGTCGGTTCTTTGAAAGGTGAATTCGTCGAATCGGATGTCGAAATCAGAGGTCTGGTCCGTCAGCTCCCGGGAGGCTCTCAGATACACCGTGCCTCCCGCATCCAGCGAACGCTGAAAATTCACATCGCCGACTACGCCATCCGATTTTTGTTGGAAGGATCCGAGTTCTGTCTCGATCTCACTTACGCCCAGAGAGCCGCTTACTGAGGTTTTCGCCCAGCGTTTGCTGAACGTTGCTGTAACCGCGGTATTACGAATCTCGGCGCCGGTATCAAGTTCTACTTCGCTGGCGGAAGTGGAAATGCCACCTGAAAGATCCGGTGCGAACAAGTGGTTCCAGGCCACTGAGCCGGTAAAGCGATCGCTGTCGGGATCGTTTTCGTCGCTCACTTCGGTGTTTTCGTAACGTGCGGAGAGGTTGATAAAGTCCACGTCAGATAGCCGCAAGCGATAACTCGGCCCGGTCCGGAATACGTTCTTGCGGGTGCGGTTATCGGGTGTGTCACCCTGACGGCTAGTGCGTGACACTTCCCTTAGCTGATCGTCCAGCTCCCAGCTAAGGCCGCTGGCCAGTTCGCAGATCCCGGTGAAGCCCGCGTTTACCTGGGTTTCGGGGTCGTAAGTGCCCTCAGCATAAACAGAATAGGCGACTTCACCATCCATGACGGCCGTACATCGGCCGGGGTCGGTCTGGTAGTTTCCCCGCAAGGACAACCGGTTCTCGATATCGCTCCGCTCATCGCCGGACGCCAGTTTGATGTTGTCGCTGAACAGGGGATCGAAGCCAACATAGACCTCAGGGGGTGCCGCCAGGGTACTGGCCCCAGCTGTCAGGAGCAGGCCTCCGGTTGCGGCGGCCAGCCAACTGCCTGCGCTATTAAGTCCAGGTGCATCCCGTCTACCCATTGATCACCGCACCCACGAATTTGTCAGGATTAAAGGCCCGGGCGGCGTCTTCGATTTTTCCGGGAGTCAATTTGCCATGGGGAACCACCAGCATGCCGTAGTCACAGAGATCGGTAAGAATCCGTGCGTCCGGGGATTCCGAGATCGGCGCGGTATCCAGTACGATGAACCGGTCCGGATAGCGGCGTCGCAGGGCCTGCAGAAACTGCCTCATGCGGAAGGAAGTGAAAAACTCCGCCGGAATTTCCCGCCGGGTGCCCGCCGGAATTAAACGCAACCTGGGGATGCCTGTCGGGTAGATGATCCGCCCAATCTCGTAATCGGGGTCTTCCAGAAAATCCGTAAGGCCTGCCTCCGGCATGATATCGAGCGCGGTATTGAGGGACGGCTCACGCAGGTTGCAGTCAACGATAACTGCGGTTTTGGACTGGTCAAAGGCAAATGCAGCGGCAAGGTTCAGGGCGACAAAGGACGAACCGGCATGCTCCGAGGCGCCGCTGACGACAATGGTGAAGTTGTTGCCGCCAGAGAGTTCCAGCAACTTGGTTCTGAGGTCGCGGAAGCGATTAACCAGCGCGCGTTCGGGGCTGTCGGGGTAGATAATCCGGCGTTCGGCCAGATCATCCGCGGTCAGCCGACGGGGCTCCTGCATCCGGATGATCTGTTTGCTGATCACATATTTATCAACGGCGCCCTCGCCCAGTTCCAGGGAACTGGGCACCAACAGGCGCGAATCGCTGGCCAGTTCACGGCCTCTTTGATTGGCTGTTGACCGCTCCTGCTCAGAGAGTTCCTGCCGTTCAAAATTCTCCGGATCTGGTGTATTGGCTGCTTTATCTTCCTTACTGGACATCAAAGCACTCCCATCCGCTGGGCAACAACAATGGCGACGTAACCGGCGATGACCAAGAATACAAATACGAAGATAAACATCGTCTGCCGCCGGCTCTTTCGTTTCTCATACGGGGTGCGAACGGCAGGAAGGCTAATCAGGACTGGCAGCCCTATGCCTTCTTCCAACTGTTCTTTTGCCCTGACCCTTGGATCAAGCTGCAGAACCCCTGCCAGGGCGCCAAACGGCGCGAGCGCACCCAGGAAGAGCCCTGCAAACGCAAACATGGAAAACTGCGCACCCTCCGGGCTTGTCGGGAACTGGGCGGTTTCGGAAATACGGTAGTTCATGCCCTGTCCCTCAATGTCCAGGTGCATAGACACTCTGGCTTTTTCCCGGCGTTTCAAAAGGTCATCATAGATTTCTTTGTTCACTTCCATGTCACGGGTAAGTTCGGAGAATTCTGCTTTGTTGGCCTGAATTCTGGACATCAGTTTCTCCTGCTTACCAAGCAGTTGCTCAAGGGACGTTATTCGTGTCTCTACCGCAGCCATATCCGCCCGGGCCTGAGACAACGCAACGCCCAGTTCCTGATGCACTGGATTCGGGACCATCTCGCCTTCTGTTTGCGGGCTGGAAGAGGGATCCGCGCTCTCGATAGCCCTGTCTCTCTGTCTACGGAGCTCGGCCAGCTGCTCCTTGATGATCACAATATCCGGGTAGGTATCAAGGTATTGAAGGCGAAGTGAGTCCAGACGCTCTTCGAGGGTCTGGATTCTCTTGGCATAGGCGTTTTCTGTCTGGCCCTTTGAAAGCGTAGGCCTGACATTTTCCAATTGGGCAGACAGGGATTGGGCTCGGGTCTCCAGCTCTTTCTTGTCCAGCTCGGCTAGTTCGAGCTTGGTCCGCAGTTCCGCGATTCGGGCGTTTGCTTCCTGCTCGGTGCCTTCCGTATTTCGTGAAAGGAACTCTTTGAGACGCTGTTCGGCGTTGGTTAGCTGGGACTCGTAACTCTTGACCTGCTTGTCAATGAACTCGTAGGCGTTCCGGCTTTCCTGACGCTTGCGCTCCCGGCTCTGGGCAATAAAAAGCTGCCCCAGTTTCTGAGCAGTGCGGAACGCATCAAGCTGTGAAGTGGAGGTATAACCAATGCCAAAATAGTTCTCACCGCGTGGTCGAACAGAAAGTTGCTTTCTGAGTGCGGAGATTCGTGATTCAAGCTCTTCCTGGCTCGGGTCTGGAACATTAAAGATCGAGCTATCCGAAGCAAGGGTCTCCAGGATATCTCGGCTCTGCAAGAGCTCCCTGGCGGTAGAGGTTCGTTCGCTGATTTCTGTGGTAACCGCCTGCCCTTCCATCAACGGGCCAATGATGTTGCTGTCGTCTACATAGATAACAACTTCAGAGTAGTACTTGTACGGCCAGACAAACCCCGCACCCAGAACCACAAAGCTCACCAGCGCAAAGGTAAGGAAAGCGATCCATTTGTGCTTCCGGATTTCCCGCAGCACTTCTGCCGGCATTTGGGACAAAGGTAGAGCCATAAACTACAACTTCCTGTTTAGTAGTGCTTGATCCAGTTTCTACGTCTGTCAGAAATTCCGCTCAGGGATGGCCAGAATGTCACCCGGGCGAACGGTATAGTTGGTTTCGATGTCGCCCTCCGTCAGAATTTCGTTCAACCGCACCGGTATGGTGACCACTTTCCCGTTCATGTCGCGATGAAGCCTGGCTTCATTGAGGGCGGCGAATTCGTTGGCGCCCCCGGCTGTCAGAAAAATATCGAGAACAGTCATGCCCTGGCGATAGGGGGTGGAAATCGGCTGACGCACTGCCCCGGTTACCCGGACCCGGTTGGTGAACTCATGGCTGCCCATGGAGGTAACCACCACGCTCACCTGAGGCTCTCGGATGTATTCAGACAGAGAAGCGGTGATGCTTGATGCTAGCTGCTCGGGTGTGCGGCCATCCGCCATTACGTCCCCAACCAAAGGCACCGATATCTTGCCATCGGGCCGTACCGGCACAGAAAGACTGAGATCAGGATTCCGCCACACGGAGACGGTAACAACATCAGTGGGGCCCAGAATGTATTCTTCCGCCATTGCGTCAGGACCGGTCGCGAGCGCCTTCTGGATCTCATCGGGTGATGACACCGGTTGCCCTGCACACCCGGCAAGAAAGGCTAGTGCAAATACGATGAACCCAAAAGCAAGTGGTGAGCGCTGAAGTGACATATCCTTTGACCTCGTCATTATCATTAATCCGGTTAGTATTCTTATCGTGATCCTTTCTTGAACAATACCACTTCTACTGTCTGAATTATAACCAGCAAATCAAGCAGCAGGCTTTGATTCTTGATGTAGTAGAGGTCGTATCTCAGCTTCTCCCGGGTGTCTTCTTCGTTATCGGCGTAGGCGAAGCACAATTGCGCCCAGCCGGTGAGCCCGGGTTTTACTCTGTGGCGTTCACTGTAAAAGGGTATCTTTTCAGACAGCTGCTCGACAAACATCGGGCGCTCCGGCCTGGGGCCGACAAACGCCATACTGCCATTAAGCACGTTAAAGATCTGTGGCAGCTCGTCGATTCTGACCTTGCGGATAAATTCCCCTACCTTGGTAACCCGCGTATCGTTCTTGCTGGCCCAGACGGCGCCGTCTTTTTCCGCGTCGGTAATCATGGACCGGAACTTGTGAACGTTGAACACCTTGCCGTTCAGCCCGACCCGCTCCTGGCTGTAAAGCACCGGGGCTTTGAGCCCGTCTTCTATCTTGATAGCAAGGACGGTGATCAGCATCAATGGAGCGCCGGCCAGGAACAGAATCGAGGCAGCCACCAGGTCCAATGAGCGCTTTCCAAACCCGAATACGGAGGAAACCGTAAAGCCGTCGGAGAATACCAGCCAGCCCCGGGTGACCATTTCCAGCGCCACCTTGCGGGACTCCCGTTCATAGAAGGTGGCACCGTCCACAATTTTTACGCCTTCCATCTTGCATTCCAGAAGGTCTTCCATGGGCAGGCCTTTGCGGCGGTCGTCCACCGCCACCACAATTTCGTTCACCGGATGTTTGATGATGTAGTCGTGAATCGTTGTGGGGATATTCAGCAGACTTTCCCGGGACACTTCCACCGGCTCGTCCGGCAGTGCCACAAAGCCGGAAAGCGTGAATCCCTTGCGGTTAAACGGCGTTTTGAGGTCCTCCAGGATCTGCCTGGCCCGAAATCCCGCGCCCAACACCAGCACTTTGCGCTTGAACCGCTCCTTTCCGACCGTGGCAAAGAACAGAGAACGCACGGCGCCAAGCAGAAACACACCGAATACCGTGCCGGTGGTCAACGTACTGCTGGAACCCAGGTACCAGAGCCAGTCCGATGCCACCAGGTAGCCGAAACCACACAGGGGAATACCGACAATCAGCGCCATGATGGTGCGCAGCATCATGCCCGACATACCGTCTTCGATACGGGACTGATGAACACCCAGGGAGATCATAACCAGCAGGTTGAAAAGCCCGAAAACGACGGCCGAAGGCAGTACGAATTGGAGGTTCTCGCGGAAGAAGGACAGATCGCCGAAATACTTGAAAAACACAGCCAGCATGAAGGCACAGGCCAGAACGAGAAAGTCGATCAGGCCAAGAATGACATAAGGCAGATGTATGTAGTGTCGGAACAGTCTGACGTGGGCCACGTCAACTCCTTGTGCTATTCACAATAAGATCAGACGCATCCGATGCGTCCAGCTACAAACTATGTGGATAGCAGTTTACTGCAATTTACGGTGGCGGCAACCGCCGCACCGACAACTTAAAGCCTGACGGAACATAAATAAAACCGATACCCGGATTCCTTCCAGGTTATCGGTGCATTCTACAGCCTGATAATCAGGCCTGCTTGCGCCTACGGGAAAGGGCAAGGCCGGCCAGACCGAGGCCCAGCAGGGCCAGGGTGCCTGGCTCGGGTACCTTGCGGCCGACCGTTACATTGTCTATGCCGATGCCGTCACTGGTGTTGTCCATGTCGAAATTAAGACTTTCAATATCACCGTTCGACGAAAAAAAGCTCAAATAGTAAGCTTGGCCAGTTCCTCGACGATTGGTGCCAAGAATGTTCTCGATCGTTTCACTGAACAGGTTGCCCTCAACCATGAAATCGAGAGTCCCTCCCTGGTCATTAGGGTCAGTAAGGAAAAATCCGACGGCGTTTACCCCAGAGATCGGCTTAAAATTAATAAACTGGTGGTCAAGGCTATCGAGATATTTTACGTTTCCATCATCATCGGGCATCGGAAATCGGCCATAAAGGTCCCCTTCCACAACTCCAAGACCATTTCCGCAAGTGAAGCCCATCATTCCGCAGGAACTGCCTACGGCATCGCCTGACCCTGTGAAATCACCAACGGAGGTTTCAATGGTGAAGGCCTGGAGCCCAGTTTCTTTGCCTTCAAAGCCTTCTGTCGTTTTGCTTTGAAGTTGATCGAGAAACACCTGCTCATCGGCCTGAGTTGCTCCCGGACCGCTAACGGTATAAATAATGCTTGCCTGTGAAGCCGATGCAAGCACAAAGGCTGAAGCTACTGCCATTCCGGCTACTGCTTTTACAAACGACATCTTTTTCATTCTACTGCTCCAAGAATAATCCCGTTAAACTCTCAACTTCAGGAAGCAATTCTTGGACCATAATTTTTTCTCATTATTATCAGAGCATTAAAGATCGAGTAAATTCGAAGACAAAAAACCTGTAAAAATTACTGACAGCACGCCTCCGCTACATTACAAGTAAATTGACAAGTTCACGAAAAGTCGCCGCTTCTGATCAAGCTCCGAGGCCAACAATCTCCAGAAGACAGTAAATTTCAGGAAAGAGCACGGAAAACAAAAAAGGCCCGCTCTGTCCCGAGCGGGCCTTCGATTACTTTGGACATATGATCAAGCGGATTTGCTGCTATCTCTTCGGCGTGCAACAACCAGCCCCACCAGGCCAAGACCAATAAGAGCGAGAGTTGACGGCTCAGGTACCGATGTGTACTTAACAGCCTCAACATAGCCTGAATGATCACCCCATCCTGACGCAGCTACTGCCCAGTAGCCGTAGTAATCAGCTGTGGCGATATCGAAGAAATCAAGATTAGTTGGCTGCTGTTGGCCACTGCCTCCGAAAATGCTCTGATATGAGGAGCCATCAGCACTGAAGAAGACGTTATAAAGTGCATCTGACGTTTCTTTGAAGGTGCCATCAAGATCGCCGTTTACCAGATCGTCGTTCGCTCCATTAAAGTAAATAGTTTCGAGAAGCGTATCGCTGAAGAAATCGAAGAACAGAATTTCATCGCCACCAGGGTCTCCGACATTCGTATTCGATGACAGGCTGCCGCTGGCCCCAGAGCATGTCGAACTCTCCGAACAGACCCCGAGACCGCCGCCCATTGAAGCAGCATTCTGGTCAACGGTAGTAGAAGTGATGTCACTTTTCTTGAATCCGCTTCCCGTAAGAACGTTGGAGGACGCAAAACCACCAGTTACGGTGAAACCGGAATATGTAAGGGTCTGCCCGTAGACGTCCGGATTTCCGGATGTCCCGGTAGACGAGAGCTCGTAGTTGGCGTCGGTTGCGTCATCAAAAACGATCTTGGCTGCACTGACAGATGTCGCTGACAGTGCGAGGATCGAGGCGGCAATCAATTTATTAGAGTACTTCATGCTGGAATATCCTTTAATCTGCGCGGGTTTTCCTGTGAGTGAAGGCGAAGGCAGCCACTTCAATTACGATCATTGATTTGCATTGCAAGGACTATTCCAGCGTTAGAATTAAAATCGTAGATATCTGAATACAAAGAATTTAAGTTTCACCAAAACCAATGAAGCCTTCGTTGACGGCTGGTTTTTGAGGATATTCCTCAGGCCTATCGCGATTATGTAAATATTATTGACACATTCTAGATAGTGAATAATTTCACAAACTCATTCACTGACATCCGCTCCAGCACCACTCCCCCACTGCAGGCTTCCAGAATCCGTCCGCACTGCTGCGGCGGGAAACGGGTTCGCAGGTTGGCGGCGAATTTCGCTTCCAGCTCCGGCATACCCTCCTCTCTGCGCCGGCGGTGTCCGATGGGGTACTCCACGGCAACCTGATCGGTACTGGTTCCGTCGTTGAAGAACACCTGTACGGCATTGGCGATCGAACGTTTGTCTGCTTCCAGATATTCGCGGGTGTATCGGGGATCTTCCACGACTTCCATTACGTCCCGCAGGCGATCGATTTCCGGATGGGCCTGGTGGAACTCGTCTTCATAGTGTTCAGCCGTTAGCGAGCCGAATATCAGCGGGACGGCCGTCATGTATTGCAGGCAGTGGTCCCGGTCCGCCGGATTGGCCAGCTTGCCCTGCTTGGAGATGATGCGGATGGCGGATTCGTGGGTGGTGATTACGATCTTCTGAATCTCATCAAGCCTTCCTTTTACCTGGGGGTGCAACTGAACGGCTGCTTCGGCCGCAGTCTGAGCGTGAAACTCCGCGGGGAATGAGATCTTGAACAGGATGTTCTCCATCACGTAGGAGCCGAAATCCTGTGGTAAAGAAAACTGACGCTTGTCATCCGGCTTCAGTTTCTGGTCTGTGTTGGTCTTGCTGAACAGCACGTCGTAGAAGCCCCACTGAGGCGCGGAAAGAGCGCCGGGGATGCCCATTTCGCCACGCATGGCCATGTCCGCAAGCCGCACGGCTCGTGAGGTTGCGTCCCCGGCTGCCCAGGACTTGCGGGACCCAGCGTTGGGGGCATGGCGATAGGTTCGCAGCGACTGGCCATCCACCCAGGCGTGGGACAGAGCGGCCATCATCTGATCCCGGTTGGCGCCCATCAGCTTGGCGCAAACGGCGGTGGAGGCCACTTTCACCAGTACCACGTGATCCAGCCCAACGCGGTTAAAGGAGTTTTCCAGCGCCAGCACGCCCTGAATTTCATGGGCCATGATCATGGCTTCCAGCACTGATTTTACGGTGATTGGCGCGTAGCCCTCGGCAATGCGCTTCTGGGAGAGATGGTCCGCAACCGCCAGAATGCCGCCCAGGTTGTCAGAAGGATGCCCCCACTCCGCGGCCAGCCAGGTGTCGTTGTAATCCAGCCAACGAATAATGCAACCGATGTCCCAGGCGGCTTTCGCCGGATCCAGGCGGAACTGGGTGCCGGGCACTCGCGCGCCCTGCGGGACCACCGTGCCCTCCACAAGTGGCCCGAGGTGTTTGGTGCATTCCGGGAAACGAAGGGCCAGCAGGCCGCAGCCAAGGGTGTCCATCAGGCAGTAGCGGGCCGTGTTCCAGGCTTCCTCACTGCTGATGCGGTAATTGAGGGTGTAATCGGCGATTTGCTGAATCACTTGGTCGTAATCGGGGCGTTGGTTCTGGTCGGCGTTGGTGGTCATGATTTTTACTCCAGATTAGCTTTGCTTTAAGCCTAGCTTATGGTGCAAAAACCACTGTTGTAAAAATCCCGGTGGCCTGCCTTCTTGCCAAGCCCCTTTGACCTTCTACGTATAGCCTCTGTCTTCTATCCAGACTGCAATTACAATTAACTAGTTAACACACCACTCAGAAACAAGAAGGCCAGCCTCAAATGAGGCTGGCCTTAGTATTTTAGCTGATGAGTCTATTCAGGCTTTCTGTTTACGGTAACGTGCGACACTTAACCCAGCTAACCCCAAACCCATGAGGGCCAGGATTGATGGTTCTGGAACACTATTGATCCTGATAGCAGTCGAACCAAGCTGTTGACCGCTACTATTGAAAGCGCTCAGTCTGACATCGTATATTCCCTGCTCCAGTGGCGCGCCGGGAAGGAAGCCGTAGTTGACGGAGTTTTGGGCCACCGTCGCTCCAGAAACCGGAGTGCCAGTATTATCGTATGTACCGCCACCATTCCCTGTCGCATTTGTACCGTAATAAGCGTCGAAATCGAATGGATCGTATGAGACGAAGTTGGTCAATATGCTCGGATCTATGTCGTATTCGATTCGAGCGTATGCGCCAGAATCAATCAGAGTCTCGATCGATGCGTTGCGATCCTGGGTGTTGATCGACCATTCGTAGTTGAATACGGATCGGTTCGCAGGTGTGCCGGCAGTTGGTAAAAATGTATAAGTATCAACGCCGTCCCAGTTGAAGGTGTTTTCTGGATTGCCTGCGTCGTTATACCGCAGCTTGGCCCGCAGCCCGAGCTCGATTATCCCACCAGAATCAAACTTCGTAACGGTAAAGCTGCCATTGTCGTTTCCGCTCCCGAAAATAACGTCGGGAGTGATGAGTGCGGCAAATGCTGACTGGCTCCCGACCAACATCAAAGCCGACATAGTTGCTAGCTGTTTTAAGTTCATTGTAATAACACCTTGTTACTAAGTTGCGTGGTCCGAGTTGGACCGGCTACGTCTGCGCAATTTCTGAAGCAAAAAATGAACCAAGTGTGGTCTGCTTTGATTTTCAATGAGTTAGACCCAAAGCCAATCTGGCATCAAAAAAAGGGTAAAGAATCCCGACATGTTTCCGGGTAGATATCAGCTTGTTCAACGAGTAGCGGTGGCGTTTATGCTCTCATTTCGGGTGGTACTGGTTCAGTCTCTAAATCACTGCGCAGCGTCCGGCCTCACACTTTGTCATAGATAGTCCAAACCAGATGACAGAAATCTCTCGATGTCAGCAAGTTACAAACAGGCTTTTACTCACCTGTTAAAAAACCTGACGCGGGAATCCGCACCGAACCCTCCCTCAGAACCCGCGCACTGCGGCTCATGATCGCTTTCTTCACCGTCCAGTTGCCTTCGGCAATTTTGGCGTGTGCTGCCTGCTCGATGTTGTCGATTAGCCCCATTCTGACGGCGCCGTGGGCGCGAATGATCTCGAATGTCTCCAGCACGCCCGGGTCGTTTTTGATATCTTCCCGCAGTTCGGTGCCTTTGAAGCCGATGGCTTCAGGTGGTCCCAAAGCCGAAGAGTATTAATGCTGGTAGCCTAACCAAATGCAGCTATAAAAGAAGATCATCTACTTCAATCTGCAAGGCCCGCCCAAGCGCTTTAAGCACCTTCGTTGAACCTGTTTTAGTTCCTGCTTCTATCTGGCATACATAGGATTTGCCAATACCCGCCTCCTTGCCAAGGCCCTCCTGGGTGAAGCCTCTATACTCCCTCCACACTTTCAAAGGATGTTCAGCACCGGATATGAGACGCCGGGCAATATCTGCAGGAATGCTCTCGTCCTCCCCTGCTGAAATTTCGGCCATAGCCAGTTCCGCATCTCTGATGTCGCCAGATTCCTGCGCCATCTCCAGCAGTTCCTGATACTCCGCATAGGGAATAACCGCGTATTCGGGTTTTCCGGCTTTTTCAATGATCTGTATGCTCATTTGTAGACATCTCCTCTGGCACCAACTTTTAGCACCAGTAAAACCAACTCACCATTGTCCAGACTGCAAATGGCTCTGTATCCGCCCTGCCTGAGTCGCCAGTACGGCTTTCCTCTCATTGGCTTCCAGTCACCTGAATAATTCTCAGGGTCCAGTGCAATCGCTTCGAGTTCAGACATCATCCGCTGAGCGATGGGCCTTGGGATTTTCCTCAACGCTTTGAGTGCGGATTTTTTGAATTTTAGCGTATACATCAAAAAAGTTTACTGAAATGTTTACTAATGGGCAACCCATCTGATTTAAGCCTCCGGCACTCGCACCGAGCCCTCCATCAGAACCCGCGCACTTCGGCTCATAATCGCCTTCTTTACAGCCCAGTTACCGTCGGTGATCTCTGCCTCTGCACCTACTTTCAGGGTTCCGGACGGGTGACCGAAGACGACTTCAGTGCGGTCCCCGCCACCGGCGGCCAGGTTCACCACGGTTCCGGGAATGGCTGCGGCGGTGGCAATCGCCACGGCGGCGGTGCCCATCATCGCGTGGTGGAGCTTGCCCATGGAAAGCGCCCGCACTAGCAGGTCCACGTCGTCTGCATTGATCTGTTTGCCGCTGGACGCCCGGTAATCAGTCGGTTCCGCGACAAAGGCAATCTTCGGCGTGTGCTGCCGGCTTGCTGCCTGTTCGATGTTGTCTATCAGACCCATTCTTACCGCACCGTGGGCGCGAATGGTTTCGAATGTTTCCAGCACGCCCGGGTCGTTGTTGATGTCTTCCTGCAGTTCGGTGCCTTTGAAGCCGATGGCTTCGGCGTTCAGGAAGATGGTGGGGATGCCGGCGTTGATCATGGTGGCTTTCATCGAACCCAGGCCGGGCACTTCCAGATCGTCTACCAGGTTGCCCGTTGGGAAGATGGCGCCCTCGCCGTCCGCCGGATCCATGAATTCCACCTTGATTTCAGCCGCCGGGAAGGTCACGCCGTCCAATTCGAAATCGCCGGTTTCCTGCACTTCGCCGTTGGTGATGGGCACATGGGCGATAATGGTTTTGCGGATGTTGGCCTGCCAGATGCGTACGGTGCAGGTGCCGTTTTCCGGAATCCGGTCCGGGCTTACAAAGCCGCCGCTGATGGCAAAGGCCCCGACGGCGGCGCTCAGGTTGCCGCAGTTGCCGCTCCAGTCCACAAAGGGTTTGTCGATGGAGACCTGGCCGAACAGGTAGTCCACGTCGTGATCCGGCTCAGTGGGTGCCGCCAGAATCACCGCTTTGCTGGTGCTGGAGGTCGCGCCGCCCATGCCGTCTGTGTGTTTCTGGTAGGGGTCGGGGCTGCCGATGACTCGCAGAAGCAGTTCGTCGCGGGCTTTGCCCGGTTGCTGTGCGGCTTCTGGCAGGTCTTCCAGGCGGAAGAAGACGCCTTTGCTGGTGCCGCCACGCATGTAGGTGGCGGGGATTTTAAGTTGGGGGTTGTTGGGCATTGGGCACCTTAGAGAGAGTTTGGTTGTCGGATTACGGCTTCGCCTAATCCGACCTACGTGGCGGAGGATCTGCGTAATCTTGTCGGATTACGGCTTCGCCTAATCCGACCTACGGGTTTCGGTGGTTCCATGTAGGTCGGATTAGGCCTGAAAGGCCGTAATCCGACATTCTCAAGGCTACGCCGCACCTTCAGACTGCAGAAAGTCCTCGGCAAAGCGCTGCAGCACACCGCCGGCCCTGTAGATAGACACTTCCTCAGCCGTATCCAGCCTGCAGATCACTGGCACCCTTTCCGATTCGCCGCTGGCACGGTGAATGGTCAGTACCAGTTCCGCTCTTGGTGACACGGCGCCTTCCACATCGAAGGTTTCGGTGCCATCGATCTTGAGGGTATGGCGCGTGGTGCCTTCTTTGAACTGCAGCGGCATTACGCCCATGCCCACCAGGTTGGTGCGGTGAATGCGTTCGAAGCCTTCTGCCACGATGGCTTCCACACCCGCCAAAGCAACGCCTTTCGCCGCCCAGTCCCGGGAGGAGCCCTGGCCGTAGTCGGCGCCGGCGATGATGATCAGCGGTTGTTTGCGGTCCATGTAGGTTTCAATGGCCTCCCACATTCGGGTGACCTTGCCTTCCGGTTCGATCCGCGCCAGGGAACCCTGCTTCACCTTGCCATTCTCGTCCCGCACCATTTCATTGAACAGTTTCGGGTTGGCAAAGGTGGCGCGCTGGGCCGTCTCGTGATCTCCACGGTGGGTGGCGTAGGAATTGAAGTCTTCCTCCGGCACGCCCATCTTGTGCAGGTATTCACCGGAGGCGCTGTCCATCAGGATGGCGTTGGACGGCGACAGGTGGTCGGTGGTGATGTTGTCCGGCAGCACAGCCAGCGGGCGCATGCCCTTAAGGGCTTTCTCGCCTACCATGCCGCCTTCCCAGTATGGCGGTCGACGGATGTAGGTGCTCATGGGGCGCCAGTCGTAGAGCGGGTTGCTCTTCGCCTGTTCCTTCTTGGTTACATCGAACATCGGGATGTAGGTGCTGCGGAACTGCTCCGGTTTGACGCTGGCTTTCACGATGGCGTCGATTTCCGCATCGTCCGGCCAGATGTCTTTCAGGGTGACGGGCTTGCCGTCCTGATCGTAACCCAGAGCGTCTTTCTCGATGTCGAAGCGGATGGTGCCGGCGATGGCATAGGCGACCACCAAAGGCGGCGACGCCAGGAATGCCTGCTTGGCGTAAGGGTGAATACGCCCGTCGAAGTTCCGGTTGCCGGACAGCACCGCGGTGGAGAACAGGTCCCGGTCGATGATTTCCTGGGCGATTTTCGGGTCCAGAGCGCCGCTCATGCCGTTGCAGGTAGTGCAGGCGAAGGCCACTACGCCGAAGCCGAGATCTTCCAGCTCGGACATCAGGTTGGCTTCTTCCAGGTACATCTTGACGGTTTTCGACCCCGGCGCCAGGGAGGATTTCACCCAGGGCTTGCGGGTCAGGCCCAGTTTGTTGGCGTTGCGGGCGATCAGGCCGGCAGCCACCATGTTTCTGGGGTTGGAGGTGTTGGTACAGCTGGTAATGGCCGCGATGATTACCGCGCCATCGGGCATCTTGCCCTCTTCCTGTTCCCAGGCGCCGGCAATGCCTGCTTTGGCCAGGTCGGAGGTTGGCAGATGCGCATGGGGGTTGGATGGCCCCGCCAACGTGCGCTCCACGGTAGACAGGTCAAACGTCAGCACCCGCTCGTATTCGGCGGTTTTCAGGCTGTCGGCCCAGAGCCCGGTGTGCCTGGCGTATTTTTCCACCAGCGCCACCTGGTCGTCTTCCCGGCCGGTCAGCTTCAGGTAGGCGATGGTCTGGTCGTCGATGAAGAACATCGCGGCCGTGGCGCCGTATTCCGGCGTCATGTTGGAAATGGTGGCCCGGTCGCCCACGGTCAGGCTGTCCGCGCCTTCGCCGTAGAATTCCAGATAGGCGCCAACCACCCGTTCCCGCCGCAGGAATTCGGTGATGGCCAGTACCATGTCGGTGCTGGTGATGCCGGGGCGGAGCTTGCCTTTAAGCTCCACACCCACGATGTCCGGCAGGCGCATCATTGAGGCGCGGCCGAGCATGACACTTTCCGCTTCCAGGCCGCCGACACCGACGGAAATCACTCCGAGCGCATCGACCATAGGAGTGTGGCTATCGGTGCCCACGCAGGTGTCAGGATAGGCGACGCCTTCCCTCGCCTGCACGACCGGCGACATCTTCTCCAGGTTGATCTGGTGCATGATGCCGTTGCCGGGGGGAATCACATCCACATTCTCGAAAGCGGTTTTGGTCCAGTTGATGAAGTGGAACCGGTCGTCGTTACGGCGGTCTTCGATCTGACGGTTCTTCTCGAAGGCATCTTTCTCGAAGCCGGCGTGCTCCACGGCCAGGGAGTGATCCACGATCAGCTGAGTGGGCACCACCGGGTTGACCTTGGACGGGTCACCGCCCTTCTCGGCGATGGCATCACGCAGCCCTGCCAGGTCCACTAGCGCGGTCTGGCCCAGGATGTCGTGGCACACCACCCGCGCAGGGTACCAGGGGAAATCCAGGTCGCGCTTGCGCTCGATCAGCTGCTTGAGGGAGTCCGTCAGTACCTCGGGATCACAGCGGCGCACCAGTTGCTCCGCCAGGATTCTGGAGGTGTATGGCAGCTTGTCGTACGCGCCGGCCTGGATGTCTTCCACGGCCTGACGGGTATCGAAATAATCCAGGTCGGTGCCTGGGAGGGGTTTGCGGTAATTCGTGTTCATGGACGTTCCTCAATCGGCACCCACTTCGAATCCGCCGGGCCGGTGTAGTCGGCGCTGGGGCGGATGATGCGGTTGTTTTCGCGCTGCTCTTTGACGTGGGCGGTCCAGCCGGACACGCGGGACATCACGAAGATGGGCGTGAACAGTTCCGTGGGAATGCCCATGAAGTGGTAAGCCGAGGCGTGGAAGAAGTCGGCGTTGCAGAACAGCTTTTTCTCCCGCCACATGACTTCTTCACAGCGCTCGGAGACCGGGTAAAGAACCGTGTCGCCGGTTTCTTCCGCCAGCTTCTTCGACCACTGCTTGATGATGGCGTTGCGCGGGTCGGAGTCTTTGTAGATGGCGTGGCCGAATCCCATGATCTTTTCCTTGCGCTCCAGCATGCCCAGCAGGCCTTCTTCGGCTTCGTCCGGGGTTTTGAATTTCTGGATCAGGGCCATGGCGGCTTCGTTGGCACCACCGTGCAAGGGGCCGCGCAGGGTGCCGATAGCGCCGGTCACACAGCTGTGGATATCAGACAGCGTGGACGCACACACCCGGGCGGTGAAGGTGGAGGCGTTGAATTCGTGCTCGGCGTAAAGGATCAGCGATACGTTCATCACCTTCTCGTGCAGTTCGCTGGGCTTCTTGCCGTGCAGCAGCTCCAGGAAATGGCCGCCGATGGAATCCACGTCGCTGGCGGTGTCGATGCGCTTGCCTTCATGGGCAAAGCGATACCAGTAGGTGATGATGGCCGGAAACAGCGCCAGCATGCGGTCGATGCGGTCGTCCTGCTGGCTGAAATCGGTTTCGGTTTCCAGATTGCCCAGCATGGAGCAGCCCGTACGCATCACGTCCATCGGGTGGGCGTCTTTGGGGATGTGCTCAAGGACGGATTTCACCGCATAAGGCAGTTCCCGCATGCTGATGAGCTTGCGCTTGTAGTCATCCAGCTCCTTGCGATTTGGCAGTTTGCCCCGCAGTAGCAGGTAGGCAATTTCTTCGAACTGCGCTTTTTCCGCCAGGTCGGCAATCTCGTAACCGCGGTATGTCAGGCCTGCGCCGCTTTTGCCGACGGTACAGAGTGCCGTTTCGCCTGCTACCTGGCCGCGGAGGCCTGCGCCGCTGAGTTTTTTTGCTTCAGCCATTGTTGTCTCTCCCTCATCGTCTTGTCCTGGGTGTCGGATTACGCTGCGCTAATCCGACCTACTTGGTTGTTGCCAGAGTTCTGGTTTTTGTCGGATTACGCCTGTGGCTAATCCGACCTACGGTGTTCCCGTTTCGTTTGTAGGTTGGATTAGGCGAAGCCGTAATCCAACAAAGACTTCAGCCTTTGCTCTGCTGGAACAGTTGATCCAGCTTTTGTTCGAAATCGTGGTAGTTCAGAAACTCGTACAGCTCGTTCCGGGTCTGCATCAGGTCCACCACGTCTTTCTGGTCGCCCTTGTCGAGTATGTTCTGGTACACCGTCAGTGCCGCCTTGTTCATGGCACGGAAGGCACTTAGCGGGTACAGCACCATATCAGCGCCGGCCTCGGCCAGCTCTTTCCGGTTATACAGCGGTGTGGCGCCGAATTCAGTGATGTTGGCCAGGATGGGCACGTCCAGGGCTTTGGCGAATGCCTTGTAATGCTCAAGCTCAGTCACCGCTTCGGCAAAGATACCGTCGGCGCCGGCTTCGATGCAGGCTTTGGCGCGCTCAATGGCCGGCTCCAGGCCTTCTTTCTGGAAGGCATCGGTGCGGGCCATGATGAAAAAGTCGTTGTTCTCACGGGCATCCACGGCGGCCTTGATGCGGTCGACCATCTCTTCCTGGGAGACGATTTCTTTATTCGGCCGATGGCCACAACGCTTCTGTGCCACCTGGTCTTCAATATGGACAGCAGCCGCACCGGCCCGTTCCATCTCGCGGATGGTACGGCCTATGTTGAACGCGCCGCCCCAGCCGGTGTCGATATCCACCAGCAGCGGTACGTCAGTCGCTGCGGTAATCCGACGAACGTCTTCGACCACATCGTTCATGGTGGTGATGCCCAGGTCCGGCAGGCCGTAAGAGGCGTTCGCCACGCCGCCGCCGGACAGGTAGATGGCCTGGTGACCGACTTTCTCGGCCATCATGGCGGCGTAGGCGTTGATGGTGCCTACGATTTGTAGGGGGTGGTTGTCTTTGAGGGCTTTGCGGAAGCGGGCGCCTGGGGTGGGTTTTGTGGACATGGTGTTGGCCTCTGTTTGATTTGGATTCTGGTGTCGGATTACGGCTTCGCCTAATCCGACCTACGGTTTGTCTGGGTCTTGTCGGATTACGCCTTTGGCTAATCCGACCTACGGTTTTGGTCTGGTCTTTGTGGGTTGGATTAGGCGAAGCCGTAATCCAACGTGTTAAATGGTGATTTCGCCCTGCTGAATCTTTTTTTCGATGTTCAGGCGGGCGGCGTTTATGTGTCTTTTCATCAGGAATTCGGCGAGTTCTCCGTCGCGCGCGGCGATGGCCTCGACGATACGGCGATGTTCACCCAGTGCCCGGTGGGGGCGACCGGTAGAGGTGCTTAAACGGTAACGGTACATCCTTACCATGTAGTAAAGATCACCCAGGAGCATCTGCGCCAGTTTGGTGTTGCGGCTGCCGGTGGCGATGCGGTGGTGAAAGTCGTAATCGCCTTCGGCCTGGTAATAGGCCTGGCCCCTGGCTTCGTCAATCATCCGCTCGTGGCTGTCCAGGGTGGCCTGCAGGTCGATGATTTCCTGGTCGGTCATGCGTTCGGCGGCCTGGCGTGCGGCCAGGCCTTCCATCACTTCCCGGATGCGGTAAAGCTCCATCAGTTCCGATGCGCTGACGGACACCACCTTGACGCCGGCGTGGGGGCGGCGCACCAGCAGGCCACGGGATTCAAGGCGCCCCAGGGCTTCCCGCAAAGGGCCGCGGGTCAGGTTGAAGCGTTCGCACAGGTCAACTTCGCCGATCTTGTCGCCGGGGGCCAGGTCGCCCTTGACGATGGCCGTTTGCAGACAATCGAAGGCTTCGTCAGCGCGGGTATAGGTGGGAGACAGGAGTTCAGGCATAGTTTGTCGACAAAACCATCGTGATTTCGTGCAAAACTACGCCTGACCATCCATATTGTCAACAATAACGAAAGGTACGAGGCAGGGATTGTCGCCAATCAGTACAGCCGGCGCTCCTCCATGGGTGGCGGCGTGTACTGGTAAATCCAGGTTTCCGTAAGCGCTTCCTCGCCCAGCCGCAGGTAAAGGCGGATGGTGATGGGCTCGACGGAATCCCCCGGCACCAGGTCGAACATCGCCCGGTAGCCGTTGATTGCAGACAATGGACGGGCCGACGTTACTTCTACCTCGCCCCGGCTGACGGTGATTACCGGCTCGACATCCACATTTCGGGCCAGCATTTCCAGAGGACCGCCGGCGAAATCAACGGCAAAGCGCCAGGAGAAGTAGGTGCGCTTCTGGCCGATCACACCGCCGAGGCCGGTACGGGTGGCCTGAACGGTGGCCAGTTCGTAGGGCCTGACCGGCGCCTGCTCACCCCAGTGCAGACGATAGCTGAACAGGTATTCCTGGCCCGGAAGCAAAGGCTTTTCCGGATGCCAGAAGGCGACAATGTTATCGAAGGTTTCATCGACGGTGGGAATTTCCACCAGGTCAATACTGCCCTGCCCCCAGTCTCCCCTGGGTTCGACCCAGACGCTCGGGCGGCGCTCGTAGAACACGCCGTCGTCCTGATAGTGGTCGAAGTTCCGGTCCCGCTGCAGCAGGCCAAAGCCTCTGGGATTGTTGTCCTGGTAGCTGTTGAAATTCAGATTTCGCGGGTTCACCAGGGGCCGCCAGAGCCATTCGCCGCTGCCGGAGTGCATAGCGAGGCCGTCGGAATCATGGATCTCCGGGCGCCAGTCGTAATCCATGCGCTGACTGTTCTCCCCCACCTGATACATGCTGGTAAGCGGGGCAATCCCGGCGCGCGCGACTTCGGTTCGTGGATAAAGGGCGGCATCCACGTCCATCACCATGTTTCGGCCCGGGTCCAGAAGGAACGCGTAGGCACCGGTGATGCTTGGTGAATCAAGAAGCGCCCAGACTTTCAGAACCTGGCTGCCCGGCTCGGGCTGCTCCAGCCAGAATTCGGAGAAGCGGGGGAATTCTTCCTCGCGATTCATGCCGGTATCAATAGCCAGGCCACGGGCGGACATGCCGTACTGCATCTCGGAGCCAACGGCGCGGAAATAGCTGGCCCCCAGGAACGCCGCCAGATCCAGCGCAAAGTTGTTGTGATAGTGCACCCGGAACCCGGCGTAGCCGAGATCGTCTGGCAGGTCGCCCAGTGGCTTTTCACCGGTGTAATTGAACAGGTCCTGACGGTAAGCCAGTTCGCTGGCCTGGCCGTCCACAACCTCGTGAATCTTCACCGGCTGCTGGAAATACAGGCCCAGATGAAAAAGCTGAATCTGGAAGGCGCTGTCAGAGTCCCGCCACAGGGACTGGTCGGCGCGAAAACCGATGGCCTGATAGTCATCCCAGGAAATATTCTGCAGTGATTGGGGCAGTTCCCCCTTGCGGGACACGTAGGCTTCACCGGCCAGCTTCCGGGCCCGGCCCTTCAGCCAGGCATAGCTGAACGGCTGGGACTGGCTGCCGGAGACGGCTTTGATATCGGCGCCATAGGCAAAGGGCACAACGGGTAAGGCCACGGTGCCGGTCAGAGCGGCCAACGCCTTGACCAGTGTTCGTCTGTCCATCATTGCTGTCTGTCCTGTTTGTTTCCTAGAGTTCAATCAGTGACCGGTTCCCGGTGCTTTCGCTGGATGCAGCGGCCCCAATAGCTGTCGTCAGGGGAGCGCCACGCGCCCGCGTGCATTTCCTTAAGGGACTGACCATCACGGGCAATGAAGCTGAGTTCGCTTCGGGTCAGATCGCCGGGGCCACGTTTAAGGCAGCGGGCAACCGACGTCTGTAATTCCGCCCGTCGGGGGCCGCGCCGCAGATCCCGGGACAGTACCCGGTGCAGGCGGTTCAGTCTGGGCACCAGCACTGCCTGCTCGAACGCGGTCAGCCGGTGTTCATCGGCTTCTTCATTGCGGTAACGTCTGGCGTCTTTCAGCAACGGCATGGGCGGCTCCTGCTCTTCCGGTATGCTCAGAAGCCCCAGGTCCTTCAGAAACTCGCCGGGGCCGCTGCGGCTCAGGTACACCGCCGTTGGCGCGGCAAGAATCAGCGGAATGGCAACGGGAAGCGACCATAGAAAGAAGAGCGGATCCAGGCTCCAGGCGAAGGCGGACCACCCACCCCCCAGAACCATGCCGGGAAACTGGGTCACCAATGCCTCACGCCAGGTGGTTTCCTCGGTGCGATTCTGGCCGGCCCACGTCAGCGACAGGTTCAGCAGAGCCGCCACCACGAAGCGGCTGTGGGCCCACATGCGCACCGGCGCCAGCAGTACGGAAATCACGATTTCGATCATCACGCTGGCGAAGAGCTTCATGAAACCACCGAATTCCCGAACGTAGCGGTGAATGACCGCGTCCAGAATCGCCAGAAACTTGGGCAGGAACAGTAAAGCCAGGGTGCTGAGCGCCAGGCCCAGAGCCCACTCCGGTCGCCACTCAGGCCAGAGGGGAAACGGCCCTTGATGGCCCTCCGGGAAATATTCGATGGGCGACAGCGTCATCCGCGCCGCTTCCACGGTGGTCAGAATCAGAAAGCCCAGCCAGAGCGGTGACGCCAGGTACGCCATAATGCCGTTCAGAAAGGCCATTCGGTGGGCGAACCGGATCTTCGGCTCGCGCAGCAACAGCCACAGATGTTGCAGGTTGCCCTTGGCCCAGCGATTATCCCGGGACAGCTCGTCGGCAATCGTCGGGGGCGATTCCTCGAAACTGTTGCCAAGGCCTGTTTCCAGCCAGACTTCATAGCCTGCCCTGCCCATGAAAGCGGCCTCGACAAAGTCGTGACTCATGATCGGCCCGCCGAATATGCCGAAACCGGAAAGCTTGGGCAGGCCGCAGTGTTTCATGAAAGGTTCCACCCGCAGGATGGCGTTGTGACCCCAGAACGCGGCATCGCCCATCTGGATGGCGGCCAGGCCGGTGGCAAACAGGGTGGAATAGAACCGGTTGGCAAACTGCTGCAGGCGGGCAAACAGCGACTGGCCGTTGATGATGGTGGGATTGGTCTGGAGAATGCCGACGCCCGGCTCCCGCTCCATCAATTGGACCATTTTCACGACCGTGTCGCCGCTCAACAGGCTGTCGGCATCCAGCACCACCATGTATTTGCAGCGGCGCCCCCAGCGCCGGAGAAAGTCCGCAACGTTCCCGCTTTTGTAGTTGAGGTTGAGCGAACGCCGCCGGTAGAACAGACGCCCTTCGGCACCCAGTTCCCGGGCCAACTGGTGCCAGGCAGCCTGCTCTTCCAGCCAGACATCCGGATCACGGCTGTCGGACAGGATATAAAACTCAAAGTGCTCGATATTACCGGTACGCTCGATGTCCTCGTACACCGCCCGAAGCCCGCTCAGGGTCCAGTGCACCGGTTCATGGTAGATCGGTAGCAGGATGGCGGTTTTTGCCAGGGGCGTTGCCGCCAGTTCTTCATCGGTGTGACGCCGCGACAGGGCGTGTCTGTCTCCGCCAATCAGACGCATGACAAACCCCAGCACGGCGGTCCAGAAACCCACCGCAATCCAGATATAGAGAACGGCAAAGAGCGCCGTCATGGCGATTTCAAGCCAGGTTCCGCCGTGGTACGGCAACACCCAGAGCAGGTAATAGCAGGCCACGGCGGTCTGCCCGAACACAAACAGCATCAGCAGGCTGCGCCGGAAAAAAGCGACACCCCGCCAGCGGTGGCGGGGTGTAGAAGTGGGCGTGGGCGCGGGCGCCGGGTTGCCCTCCTGGATCTCAGCCATGGGCGGGATATCCGATGCTGCCGCGGCACAAGGGCGGGTTGGGTGCAGGCAGCATTTCCTCTGCTATGGGAAAGTAAGCCGGTAGCCGGTCCATAGCGCGGGACAGCAGGCGGGCTTCGTCCACGGCCGCTGCCTGTTCCACCTGAGTGTCATCAACCAGCGCATCGTCAATCAGTTGCAGCAGGGTGCGGCAATCGGCCCGGGTCATGTCCACACCCGACTCCGTCAAATAGGTAAAAACGCGGGTGAATACACGCTGCAGCGTCTGGTCTGCCATAGGATGCCTCCTTTCCTTAGCGGCGCTATTCGGAATTGGCTCGAAGTCCCGTTGAGGGAGCCTGTGAATAGGTCCAGGTTTCGGTCAGCGGCTGATCATCCAGGCTGAGAAACCCTCTCAATGCCAGCGGTCGATTTGTCGCCGGGCGAGCCAGTATCGAAAGACGCCAGGCATCCCGGGCCTCGATATACTCAACAAAATGTTCGATGACCTCAACGCCATCGCCGCCGGTGACCTTACTGACAACGGGCGACTCAGGCTTGAGTCCGCCAAGTTCCCCTCCTTTGAAATCAACGATAAACCGATAGGCACCGGCTTCGTCGCCACCACCTATGCGGTCGCCATCGCCAAGAAAAGTGTTGATCGCCCGGCCGGCGGGATGGCTGGTAATCTCCGGCTCACCAAAGGCCAGGGAATACTCGAACGGCAGTTCTTGCCCCGCCTTTACCGGCTGGTCGGGCTTCCAGAACGCAACGATGTTGTCGTTGGATTCGGCGTTGGACGGAATCTCCACCAGCACCACCGATCCCGGGCCCCACTCCCCGACCGGTTGTACCCAGGCACTGGGGCGCAGGTCATAGCGGGCCTCGCTGTCTTCAAAGTGGTGGAACTTCTGGTCCCGCTGGATCAGACCGAACCCATCCAACTGTTTCACCTGGTGAAAACTCAGCTGAAGTTGCGACGGGTTGAGCAGCGGCCGCCAGAGCCATTCACCGGATTCCCGGTTGTGCACCAGCAAGCCGTCGGAATCATGAACCTGTGGCCGCCATTCACCCCGGGGGCGAACAGTGTTTTCACCGTAATAGAACATGGAAGTCAGCGGTGCCAGACCCAGTTGATCAATGTCGTCGCGGAAGAAGAGCTTCGACTGGACCTTCATCTGTAAGCTCTCGCCGGGCTCAATAACAAAGCGGTAAGCACCCGTCAGGCTGGGGCCATTCAGTAGCCCGTAAACCACCATGGTGTCACTGCCCCCGGCGGGACGCTCCAGCCAGAATTCGGTAAAGGAAGGAAACTCCTCCCCTGACGGAAGGCCGGTATCAACCGCGACACCCCGTGCCGACAGGCCAAAGTGCTGGCCGGTACCCACGCCACGGAAATAGCTGGCTCCGCCGAACACCAGAAACTGGTTCTGCTCGCCCTCGCCGGAAAGCGGAAAGGTCAGCTTAAAACCGGCGTAGCCCAGGTCTGCGGGGATGCGTTTTGCCAGTTCGGAATTTGGGTAGTCGAAGTCGCTCTTTTCGAACGCCAGGGGATGAACGCCTTCGCGGTCGATAACATTAAGCTTGACCTGGTGACGGTAAAAGCTGCCCTGGGGAATCATCATGATCTGGAACAGGGATCTGCCCCGACGCCACAGGCTGGCTTCCGGTTTGAACCGGATTGACTGATAGGCCTGGTAATCCAGCGCCCTTAAAAACTCCGGTGCCGGCTGGGGGGCGCGATACTCCTTTTGCGCCAAGGCCTTTGCTTTGGTCGCCACGTCCTCCAGGCCGAAAGCACCGGCCAGCGAGGGCAAGGCGGCAAACAGACAAAGCAACAGGCCGGTTAGGGTTAGTCCTGAACCTCTCATGCAAAAATTTCCCGATTTTTTTTCGTGACGTGAATGTAGCACTTGAGGCGGTACTGACCTCAAGTGACATCTTTGTAAGCGCTTTATACGAATTTTACACGGGAATGGACAAAAGATTCGGGGAACCGGCCGAATATTACGAAACCCTCAGATTCGCATGGCCATGGTCAAAGAAACATCCGGGCTTGCGGGGCGCTGCATGGCCTGGCCTGACAGATCCAGTATCTGGCCGACACTTACGCTGGCGTTAAAGTCCTGCCCCTGAAGGCGGAGGGAGATTTCACCGGTGCTGGCGCGGAACGCATCATCGCCCGCGTCTGACTCAGCGGACCAGCCTTTCAAAACCGATACAGCCAGGTAGGAATTGAACGCATTGGTGAAGGGTACCGAGTAGCCGGGGCTGCGGGCATTCACGCGGAACCAGCCGCCCTCGGACACGTACTTTGACTGGCCATTGAAGCCCCGCATCATGGACGGACCGGCCACCTGCAGGTACTCGGAAGACGCCAGATCCTCTGGCGCGAACTGATAGCGGCCATCAACGCCAAAATCCCAGGTATAAAACGATCGGTTCAGTGACGCGGAAAAGGCCAGCTTGTGGTAGCGGGAACCGCCGGAGCTTGAGTCATCCGCGCTCTCGGACGCCCAGCTTTCCCAACCGCCCATGGCGGTCAGGGTGGAGCCCGCCATGAAGCCGCCCGGCAATTCCCGCTGGCCGGAACACCGCAGGCCGACGCGGGACGATTGGTGGCTGGAATCACTCACCCACTCCGAATCCTGATAGGCGCTGCTTGAGCCTGAGGAATGACTGAACACACTGTCCAGCTCCAGACCCCGCCCGGACCAGAGGGCCCGGCTGCCGGAAAAGGACAGAGCCCGGTACTCGCCCTGGGCGTCGAATCGCTGGTCGCCACTGCTGACCTCGCCGGCGTGGTCCGACTCCTCCAGTGCCAGGCTGAAATCACCGCCGGCTACCGGGAAGGCGTAGCGCACCCTCAGGCTCTGGGATTCACCGCCATTGCGACGGGACACCGAATCGTGAAAATCCAGTGCCAGATCGTGGCTGGCCATGATCAGATTACTGCCGACCATATGGAGCTGGCCATTGGCGGCGTCACTGGTCTGGTTGGAGTTGCCGGAGAACTCAAGCTGCGACGCCAGATAGCCGGACACCGACCGAAGCAGGCTCATGGGATACATGATGGGATTCACCGGCGCCTTGCTGGCCAGGTCCGCCAGTGACGCAGCGCCAACGGGCGCGCACCACAACAGTGCAAGTAGGCAAGGAATTCGCAAAACAGACGCCTCGGTGGGTCGTTGGCAGTATTACGTATACTCTAGGAAAGACCAGCGTTAAAAAACAGCGCTTATTGCCAAAAATTACAAATTTAATGTTCATCAAAAACAGAATCTTATCGCAGTGTATGAAAGTTGTATCTTAATGTTTCAGAAACAATCGGCGAGTCACCCCTGCATTTCGCCAGATAACTTGGTTAAACTCGGCACACTTTATGGATAACACTTGTGTATCAGCAGAAGGACGAATCACATGATCAAAAAATGCCTGTTTCCCGTTGCCGGCTACGGCACCCGTTTCCTGCCCGCCACCAAGGCGATGCCCAAGGAAATCCTGCCCATTGTGAACAAGCCACTGGTCCAGTACGGCGTTGAAGAAGCTGCGGAAGCAGGGGTGCACGAATTCGGCTTTGTGACCGGTCGCGGCAAGCGGGCCATCGAAGATCATTTCGATATCAGCTACGAGCTGGAACACCAGATTGCAGGGTCAGGCAAGGAAGACCTGCTGACGTCCATTCGGGACCTGATCGACAACAACTCCTTCGCGTTCACCCGACAGAATGAAATGAAGGGCCTGGGCCATGCCATCCTTACCGGCCGCAACCTGGTGGGCGACAGCCCGTTCGCCGTGGTGCTGGCAGACGACTTCTGCGTGGCGGATGAAGGTTCGGACGGTGTACTGGCCCAGATGGTGAAGCTGTACAACCAGTTCCGCTGCTCCATCGTGGCGATTGAGGAAGTGCCGGCGGACGAAACCCACAAGTATGGCGTGATTGCCGGCGAAGAGATGAAAGACGGGCTCTACCGCATTACTGACATGGTGGAGAAGCCCAGCCCGGAAAATGCCCCCAGCAATCTGGCCATTATCGGCCGTTACATTCTGACGCCGGACATCTTCGATATTATCGAGCGTACCGAGCCCGGCAAGAATGGCGAAGTGCAGATTACCGATGCGCTGCTGGAACAGGCGAAAAACGGCTGCGTGCTGGCCTACCAGTTCAAGGGTCGCAGATTCGACTGCGGCAGCATTGACGGTTTTGTGGAAGCGACCAACTACGTTTACGAGAACATTTACAAGAAGGGCAAATAAGCTGCCCTGGGCCTAACGGCCCAGAATCTGAAGTATCATGCGCCGGTTTTCGGCTGAGGTTTTACGGAACCGGCGCAGCAATTCGGCTTCCTCATCGGAAAGCTCTACCCGCTTTATCTCCTGCTCCAGCTGTTTCAATGCGGTCGAAAGATCATCCCCGCGAGTAAACGTCAGCCCCGGCAACTCAAGCTGGCCGGTGTCCCCGGTATCATCAAGATCCAGCAACTCATCCACGGCCGTTTCCGTGCGTATGCACAGGTCCAGCAGCTCGGTGACGCCCGGGTAGGTTCGCTGCCGGCTATCCTCTGCCTCCCAGCTTGCCACGCGGTCTTCACCGACATTGCAGATGCTGGCAACATCCTCTCTGGTCAGTTGCGACTTGTCGCGAATCTGCCTGAGACGGCGATGAAAACTTTGCAGATACCGCATAGCTGAATAGCTCTCTGTGACCAATGGCGCTTGTGGAGTGAATCAAACCCGAAATCTAGCGTACATTAAGCGATACGGACAATCTGACGTCAATCCATGCAGGGCCGACGACACTTCTTTTGACGGGAACAGACGCAATGGCTGCAAAAGCTCTGGACATTCTGGACATCGACACCGCCTGGCAGCTGATTCTTTCGGCGGTGGACCAACGCAACGCCACAATTCCGCCGGATGACAGCACCCAGCAGGTGCTGGATATCGGCGAAAACGGGCATTGGGATCTTCGCATTCCCGCCGATTCGGAGGCCCTGCAGCTATTGACCACCTTCCTGCCCCTTTGCCGCCATCTGCCGGAGAACGCCGCTTCGATCGTGGTGGGGCAGATGGGCCAGAGCCTGGATGGCCGGATTGCCACCGTCACCGGCGCCTCGAAATACATCAATGGTGAAGGCGGCCTGCTACACCTTCACCGCCTGCGGGCGGTGTGTGATGCGGTGGTGGTTGGGGCTGGTACGGCCTCTGAAGACAACCCCCGGCTCACCGTGCGCCTGGCCAGCGGGCCCAATCCGGTACGGGTGGTGATCGACCGCAACAGGCGGGTGCCCGACTCCCATACCGTGTTTACCGACCAGCAGTCTCCGACCCTGCGCCTGGTGGCGGGAGACTACGAGCCGGGCCAGAAGACGCTTCCCGCAAGTGGTGTGCTGGACGTGCCCTGCCTGGGCAGTGCGGAACAGACCCAACCGAACAAAATACTGGCGGTTCTGGCGGATTTCGGGCTCCGGCGCCTGTTTATCGAGGGCGGCGGTCTGACCGTTTCCGGTTTTCTGAACGCAGGCCTTCTGGATCACCTTCATGTGATGGTGGCGCCCATGATTATCGGCAGTGGGCGCCCTGCCTTTTCATTGCCGGAGATTGAAAAACTGGACAGTGCCCTGCGCCCTTCCGCCAACATGGTGGATCTGGGCAGCGACATGCTGTTTGATCTGGATTTCAGCGACCGTCTGAAGCACGGCTGAACACAAACAGGCCACCGGGCAAGCTGGACAGCAGAACCGTCAGCCCGTATCCCACACTCAGTGCGACCCCCTGCTCCGCCGGTAGCCCGGCCAGGGGCCAGAGAACTGCCGCCGCGCCCTCGCGAACGCCCCACCCCGCGACGGTGAGCGGAATCACCATCGCCAGCAACAGCAGACTGCACAGCGCCAGCAGGGTCAGTGTCTGTTCCGCGCTCATCCCTTCCCGACCACTGGCAGCCAGCAGCCAGAAAACCCCAAGGTAGCTGGCCACCACCAGCAGCGACGACACAATCTGCAGCGGCAGGCTTCGTGGGTTGAGCAACCCGCGATAGATGTCCCGGCCCAGGGACGCCAGATAGCGCCGCAGCCCCTGCCAGGCCCTGCTGCCGAGGCCAAGAACTAGCGTAAACACAGCAATCAGCCCAAGCGCAGGGACGATGACGCCATTAGCCCAGTTGCCCGCCAGCATCTGCAGGTCGGGATGGCCCGCAACCAACCAGAAGCCACCGCAAACCGCCACCGCAGACATGACCAGTTGCCCGGACAGACGCTCGATCATCACCCCATGCAAGGCTTTCTGACGCTCGCCGGAACCGCTACCGTGACGCCAGGCGCGGTTAACATCCCCCACCACGCCACCGGGCAGGCACTGATTCAGGAACATGGCCAGGTAATACTCGGTCACCGCGGTTTTCATGGTCAGCCCCAGGCCCAGGCGGCGCGCGGTGTAACGCCAGCGCCAGGCCGACAGTGCAACCTGCGCTACAGAAACCAGCAGGGCCAGCCCCACCGCCAGCAGGGAGAACCGGGACAGTTCCACCACTAACTGTTCAAGATCCAGGAACCAGCCCAGCAAGCCCAGAAATACAAGAGTCAGCAACCATCGGGCGGTGAGCGGCACCCGGATGGCCGAGGGACGTGAGTCAGTCATGGGGTCGCGTCGGTTCCGGGCCAGGCAAACAGATCGTGGTGAGCAACCTCAATCGCCAGCCCGCCCTGCTCCGCCGCCGATAGCCGCGCAGCCTGCCAGTCTCTGATACGCGACCGCTGTGCCGGGTTCTGTTCCAGTGCAGCTTCGCACCATCCAGATATCAGGGCGGTCTGCAGGGCCTGGTCGTCTCCATTCAGCTTCCATGGGCTGGACGCGACCGCTACCTGATAGCCCAGGTCCTGAAGCCGTTCCTTCAGATGTTCCGTCGCGTCCGGGCCCAGTGCCGCACCGCTGCCCTTGTCCCCATGCTGGTGGTCGTTTACCAGGGAACGGATCAGGTTATCGTCCGGGTGTTCCGGATTCAGGCGGAATTCACCGGCGTAGCTGAGGACGATGTACACCGCGGCCTGCCGGGCCTTTGCAGTCTTTGCCAGGGCATCCAGCCAGGGCGCCGAGGTCAGGTCGATCAACGCCGAGGCGGTGACCAGGTCGGTTTCCACCGGAACCCGTTCGGCGAGGTTGTCCGCCTCGAGCGTGCATTGCCGGATATCCAGACTGTCCACCAGCGGCGCCAGGCGCCCCCGGGCTTGCGCCAGCAGAAGCGGATCCTGATCCAGCAGAGTCCAGTGCTGTTTGCCCGCGAGTGCAGCGCTGAGAAAAACGCCGTTGGAACCGGCGCCGGCGCCCAGATCCGCTATTTTCAGCGCACCCTGCCCATTGGCCGGGTTCTGCGTGCGCTCCGCTGTCCAGTCCTGAACCCGGGCCAGTAGTTGGCGATTGCGCGCCTGATGGTCCGCCGGCTCCCGCAGGGCCAGCCAGTTCTGGTCGAACTGGCTATGGTCTTTGCCCGGGCTGGATTGCGGGGGTTGCCGCTCGAATACAGTTTCAAATTCCGCGGCCGCATCGGACCAGCGACGGATGGCGCCAGCATTCTGCTGCACGGTATCGGCCATCTCCATCAGAGCTTTCCGGTCCGTCAGGCAAAGCTCCAGGCAATTGCACAAGGCCATGACGGAACCCGCCGGGTACTGGCGAACTCCGGGGCGGTTGCCGGTGCTGGCCAGGGCTCCCCCGTCACTGGTGATCACCGGAAGCCCTGCGGCCAGGGCCTCGTCAATCACCATGCCGTAGCCTTCATAAAGCGACGGCAGCACAAAAAGATCCGCGTTGCGGTAATGGTCCGCCAGTGCCGCGTCATCCAGCTCGCCCGTCAGGGTGATACGCTCGCCCAGCCCCGCCGCTGAGATCTGTTCAGCCAGTTGCTGGCTGTAGGCCGGATCACGTTCGGTAGAGCCAGCAAGGGTGCAGCGCCAGGGCAGGTGCTGCAATTCACTGAGCGCTTCCACCAGCTGGTGCTGGGCTTTGCGGGGAGACAGGCTGGCAACGCAAAGAAGACGCAGCTCCACTCTTTCCGGTGTTCTTTCCGGTGTTCTTTCCGGTGTTCTTTCAGGAGTTCTTCCAGGCGTTCGGTCAGGTGCCCTATTGGCGACTGGAGAAGCGGACGACACCGTATCCGCCCCGGGCTCGATGACCTTAATCCGCTCGGGCGCCACCTGAAAATCCCTCAGGCGTTCCGCCGTATGCTGGCTGGTGGTTATCACGCCACTGACTGCTGCCAGCGCGCGTTTTTCCGAGGCAAAAAGAAAGGTTCTGTCTTCGTCACCCAGGCCGGTTTCATCCGCCAGAGGATGATGAACCAGGGCCACAAGTTCCAGTCGCCCGGCGTGTTGCTCCAGTACCCCCGGCATCCCGCCCATCGCCAGGCCGTCCAGTACTACCCGTGCGCCGTCCTGACAGGCCGAAAGTGCGGAATCCATCGCTGATTCTGCGACGGCATCAGGGATGGGAAAGCGACCCTCCAACCCCTCGACGCTGGCGCGTAGGCCTCGCTGATTCAAAGCGCTTACCAGATGGCTGACATACCGGTAGCCCCCGGTTCTCTGACCGGGGTCCCCGGGCACCAGAAACAGCACAGGCTGATCGCTACTGCCGAGCACAATCAAAGTTCGCCGTGGTAGCTGGCCCAGGCCACATGGGATTCGCCCAGGGTGACTTTCATGCCGCTAAGTCCTTTGCCGGTTTCCCCCAGTCGACCTTCGTGAATCGCTTTTGCCAGGCGGTCAAACACGGTGGCGGCCATGAATTCGGTGGTGGTATTGCGCCCGGCCAGCGCCGGCAACTCGTCCAGGTTCTGCATGTTGAATTCCGCCAGCACCGACGACAGCACTTCCGACGCCAGGCCAATATCGACAATCAGATCGTCCTCGTCCAGGGCCTTGCGCTCAAAGGTAACGTCCACCACATAGGTCGCGCCGTGCAGGTTCTGGGCCGGGCCGAATACCTCGCCCTTGAAACTGTGGGCAATCATCATGTGGTCTCTGACGGTCAGTGAAAACATACCGGTGTCCTTTTAAAAGTGTCTGTAGAGAATTGTTGAAAGCTCAGTAAACGATGCGATGACAAAGGGTGTCCGCCGCCGAGGGCATGGCCGGGTCATCCACATGGCCCGACAGGCTGGCCATGACCCGGGGCAGATCCTCGAAACGGCTTTCGCCGCTGATCAGGCAGTCCAGTCGTGGATCGGTCAGTAGCTGCAGCGCAAGCTTCATTCGGTCGGAGTGGGCCCATCTCGGGCGCTGATTGGGGTTCAATTGCCCCACCTGGCTGGAACGTATGGTCAGCCGGCGGGAATGGAAAGCCCTGCCCAGGGGCGCCGGAACTGACTGTTCCCCGTACCAGCTCATTTCAATCACCCGGGCTTCCGGCCCGCACAGGCCAAGGGCTGTTTCGAGCCCGCCCGAATGACCGCTGGCGTGGATCACCAAATCGTGGTCATCGTTTTCTGAACCGGTGGCGAAATGCAGGCCCAGAGCCTCTGCGGTCGCCCGCCTGCGGGGGTTCACATCAATGGCTGTTACACGGGTACCCGGAATCTGGCTGGCCAGCCAGGCCACCAGACAGCCGACAACGCCCAGCCCCACCACGGCGATTCGCTCGCCGACAACCGGCGCTGCATCCCACAGGCCATTAACGGCGGTTTCCATATTCGCTGCAAGCACGGCCCGGGACTCTGGCAGATCCTCCGGCAGGGGAATCACCGCGGATGCCGGCACACGGTATTCATCCTGATGGGGATAAAGGCAGAACACGCTTTTCCCACTCAGGTCCTCCGGCCCTTCGGTTACCCGCCCAACGTTGGCGTAGCCGTACTTCACCGGGTAGGGAAACTCCCCTTCCTGGAACGGCGACTTCATGGTCTGGAACTCGGATTCGGGCACCTGATTGGAGAACACCAGGGATTCCGTGCCACGGCTGATTCCGGAGAAACGGGTTTTGACCAGAACCGTGTCAGCCTGGCCAGCAGAGCCCGGCCCGTTGCTGGTTTCGTCTATCCGGCCCTGTGCCGGACCGGTGACCCAGAATGCTTTTGCCATAATCTGTTGCCTATCCTTAATCTCGATTGAGATCAAAATTCCATGACTGCCGTATACTGAACAATACACTGTGCTTGAGGAATACGCCGAGGGCTGACGATGGATTCCCGTTCCCAGACATTCTATCTGCCCCTTGCCGCAGACCTTGTGCTGGCCGCGCTGCTGATGCTGGTGGTGGCTGCGGCACTGGGCGCGCTGTTTGATCCAGGGTCGGTTTTCTACCTGGTGCTGGCCCTGTTCGGGTGTGTGGGCGGCGGTCTGATCGTCTGTTTCTGGCCCCGGCGCCGGGATTTCGGCTGGGCCAATCGCGTCACCCTGGTCAGAGGTGTGCTGGTACTGGCCCTGGTCAGCCTGGCGCCGTTTCTGGGCCAACTGCCATCCGGCGCCGCCGGGAACTACCTCTGGCTGTATGTGTCACTGAGTATAATCGCTCTGTTGCTTGACGGCGTTGACGGCTGGACTGCAAGGGCCACCGGCACCCAGACGGAATTCGGCGCCAGGTTTGATATGGAGCTTGATGCGCTGTTTATTCTCGGGCTTTGCGTTGCCATCCTGGCCCTCGATAAAGCGGGCGCGTGGGTGCTGGCGCTGGGGCTGATGCGCTACGGTTTTGTAGTGGCAGGGTTTATCTGGCCGTTCATTAACCGGCCATTGCCCGACAGCTTTCGCCGTAAAACCGTGTGTGTCTGGCAACTGGTCACCCTGATGGTGGCCCTGGTACCCGTAACACCGGACGCCCTGGCCTACTGGTCGCTGATTTTAGCACTGGCACTTCTGTGCTATTCCTTCGGTACAGACCTTCGCTGGCTGTACCAAACGTTTGCCAAATCGGGAGAACGCCATGAAACAGATTCTTGAAACTCTTAAAGCCCCGGTCATGGGCCTGCTTGGCCTTTTGCTGACGCTGGGGGCCTCCCAGGCGACTGCTGAACTGCGCACCTTTGTGGTGGACGACGAACACTTCTCCATGATGTTTGAAATTCAGCATATCGGGTATGCCCCGGTGATGGGCATGTTCGAGGAAGTGGAAGGACAGTTCCAGTACAACGAGGAAACCAACGAGCTGGACTCCGGCCAGCTTACCTTCAAGAGCAAGAGCGTCTACACCAACCATAAAAAACGGGACGACCATCTGCGCGGTGACGACTTCCTGAACAGCGACGAGTTTCCGGAAATTACCTTCAAGGTGACCGATTTCAAACCCACTGGTGAGAAAACCGGCGTGGTGACAGGCAACCTGACCATGCTTGGCCAGACCCACCCGGTCGATGTAAACGTGACCCTGAACAAAGCGGCCGAATACCCCATTACCCATGAAAAATACACTCTGGGCATGACCGCAGAAGCGACCCTGAAGCGCAGCCAATGGGGCATGACCTACGCGGTGGAGAACGGCCTGGTGGGAGACACCGTCAAACTACGATTCGGCTTCGAGGCCAATCTGAAATCCGACGGCTGGCTGAACTGAGCATCCGCGGGTCACTCAGTGTGACCCACGTCACAGCCTGATTACATCCGTTTACATTTGCGACGGGATTCTTGGCGTTGCATCGGCGGGCGACCTAGTATTGTAGGACAATAAAAATGGCGCCCACGCCGAAAAAGCCAACAACAAGGATTCCGGAATGCCTGTTCGCCTGTTACTGGCCATCGCATTCATTGTACTTAGCACCATCGGTTTCGGTTATCTGCTGTCGGCAGAGAACACCGGCAGCTTTTCCTGGCTGACCGGGTCAGAATCACAACCGGCCATGGCCAGCGGAGGCAGTCAACAACCTCCGCAACCGCCGGCGGGCGGCTCCGGCCAACCCCCCTCCCCGTCGGAACCCTCTGACGATGCCCTGGGCTTTATGCTCGCCAATGTGGCGCAGCAGTATGCCGAGAACATCCGCTACCCCGAGTACTCACTGCCATTAAGCGACGCCCAGGCTGAAGCCTATACAGGCAACCGCTTTGAGCCCATTGCCCTGCCCCTGCCCGGGGATGGCCGTTTTACCGTCACCCTTGAGAAATTCCGCTTTGTACAGGGAGAGGACATCCTGGTTGCTGCCACAATCACCGGCCCCCAGGTGGTATCGCAACAAATGACAGCCACCCTTGAGCAGGCGAAAAACCGGGACACCATCGAGTCCACAGAGCTGACCAGCAACGACGGCTTTTACCAGGGTGTGCTGACAGCGGAAGGCGAACCCGGCGAGTACCGTCTGATTGTGGAAGCCGATATCGACGGTGAAGCCGTTCGCCATGTATCAACACTGACCGTTGAGCCCGACCTGGGCGATTTCACGGGGCTGGGCGAACCCGACGTGCGCAATAACGACCTGGTCATTCCCGTGGAGTTTGATGCCCGGGAGTCCGGTTTCTACGCCCTCTCTGCCCAGCTCATGGACAACGGCCAGCCGATTGCCCTGCTGAGCGCGGAAAAGCGCCTGGAAACCTCGGGCAACACCATCGACCTTCGTGCCCACGGCTCTGTGCTGGCGGGTAAGAATCTGAAAGGCAAGCTGCAGCTTCGCCATCTTCAGATTCGCCGCTTACCCGCCCAGCCCGGCGACCGGACCGATTACGGCTACGGGCCGGACGAGGGCTACACCTTCACACCGCCGGACCTGGAGTCCCTGACGGACACTCCGGCGAGTGACCCAGAATCAGAACAACGGGCTGCCCTGCTGCAGAAGCTGGCAGACAAGTTCTGATCGCGGTACGCCGCGCCGGCCCGACACCGGGCAGTACCGGCCAACAAGAAGCCCGAACAAGGGGCCAGCCGCCGGATAAACGTCTAGCAACAAAAACAAAGCAAAGGACGGAGCAACACTATGAAAACAAGAATAGGAAGTGCCTGTAAGGTTGCCCTTGCGGCCGCCGCCATCACGGGAAGTCTGTTCGCTGGCAATGCCAGCGCCCAGCTTGCCGGCCACAATGTAATTCTGGTGCACGGCTTCCAGCAGGAAGACCTGGCAAACCCACCGGCCAATCTTCAGGACGTGAAGAACGCCGGCGCGGACTACTGGCGCACCTTCTGGCTGTCCCGTGCCGATGCACGCATCGATTGGGGCAGCGACGGACGGGTGGAAGGCCAGATTGCCCAGCAGGCTTACCAGCAACTGCGATCCATCAGCCAGCAGGGACTGTGCAACGATTACTGCATCGTGGTTTCCCACTCCACCGGTGATCTGGTCACCCGCTATCTGCTGGAGAACCAGGCCCGATGGTTGCAGAACGCCGGGCTTGCCCCACTGAAGGTTCTGGCCTCTATCGACTTCTCTGGCGCCGGTGGCGGCACCGAACTGGCGGATCTGGCACTGAATGTGGCCTATAACGACAGCTGGTATAACTGGCCACTGAAGCAGGCCGTGCGCGCCTTCACCGGCATTACACCGGAGCCGGGCAGCCTGGGCGTGGTTAACGACCTGCAGACCAACGCGGCCCGGAACCTGGCGGTCAGCCCCAATAGCATCCCGCGTCTGCGGTTTGTGGCCGGCGGCTCCTCCTACGGCGGCATTACCAAGCCGTTCATTTCCGGAACCGATGACGGCGTGGTGCCCACCCACTCCGCCTGTGGTGCCACTACCAGTAACGGCATTGATTCCTGCTCGTCCAATCTGAGCCTGGCGGGCAAGGTTTCGAGCCAGGACGGCCCATCCGCCCTGTACTACAACCACTACCCCGTGCTGATGAACGAGGGCGCTTCCCATAGTGGTGTGCTGGGATCGGAAACCGGCAACACGTCGGTGCCTGTGGTCAACAACCGCACGCTGAACGGGCTGCGTGTTGATTTCGCCAGCCGCACCTATAACCAGCGTGCCTGGTGGCAGTGGTGGGGTTCCGGTGACCAGTACGTGGAAGTTCCCGGCTCCAGCCAGACCGACATGTCCACACTGGTGTACAACACTCTGAACAACTGATGTTTCAGGGTCCACCGTAAAATACCCGCCAGGGAACGGCATTCAGGCTCAGGACGAGCCCTCCCTCCGTGATAGACTTGCCTCCTTACTCTTCCTCCCCCATGGCATCAGGGTCTGTTCACAATGGTTTTGCCCAACGCTCGAAAATCAGACCTGCTGATGGTCTGTGTCACCCTCATGGCAGCAATCAGCTGGATGTTCTCGAAAGAAGCCGTGCAACTGATGCCGCCACTGATGTTCATGGCCATGCGCTTCTTCCTGGCGGGCAGCATTCTGGCGGCGTTTGCGTTTCCGGCGTTACGGGCCCTGACCCTGGACCAGTTCCGTCGAGCTGCAGGGGTCGGGATGGTCTTCGGCATTGCCATGAGCTGCTGGGTGATGGGGCTGTTCCATGCCAGCCATGTGGGCGAAGGGGCCTTTCTGGTGAGCCTGGGCGTGGTGATCGTGCCAGTAATGGCGAGGGTCATCTTCCGCGAACCCCAGCCAGCCAGCACCTGGATTGCCATTCCGGTGGCGGTTGCCGGGCTGGCCATGCTGTCTCTGCGCAACGGCTTCCGCCCGGAAGTGGGTCAGCTGTTTTTCGTGGTGGCGGCGTTTATCTTTGCGCTTTATTTCAACCTGAACACCCGGGCGGCCAACCAGCGCACCAGCACCGATCGCAGCGGTCGATCCATTGAAAAGGCCCGAGTGCCCGCCCTGCCCCTGACGGCCATCGCGCTGCTCACCGTCGGCGCCGTGACCTTCGTTGAATCCCTGATTCTGGAACCCTGGGCACCTACCCTGTCTGACTTTCCGCCCATACTGGTGGTGTGGATCGGCGCCAGCGCCATTATCGGCACCGCCGGGCGCTTTCTGACCCAGACCTACGCCCAGAGCCTGTCCGCCAATAGCCACGGCGTGGTGTTTCTGGTGCTGGAACCGGTCTGGGTGGCATTATTTGCGGCCGGCTGGTTCGGTGAAACCATGTCCGGCATGCAACTGGCCGGCTGCGCACTGATTTTCGCGGCTCTGCTGATCAACCGCTGGACCACGCTGCGCAAAGCCATCAGGGACCGGACCAGAAACCGCAAAAGTGCCTGAAAGAGGTTGACCGAATGGGGGCGAATCAGTATATTTCCTCCCCGTTGCGAGACGGTTATGACAAATAGGACCATAGCTCAGTTGGTTAGAGCGCTGCCTTGACATGGCAGAGGTCGGCAGTTCAAATCTGCCTGGTCCTACCACTCTCGCCGAAGATTCCACAAAAAAAGCCGCTGTCGGATTTAATCCCCAGCGGCTTTTTTGTGCCCCATTGAAAGAGCCTAAGGGCTACTTCCGAGCTGGCGGCGCCATGAACTCCGGCCCTACCGGATCTTTGATGCAGCGCTCCAGAATCCCGTCGATAGCATCCATCGCGTCCTGATCCAGAGACCAGCCGTCGATCTCGCTGACCGGATCCAACTGCTCCGGGCGCCGTGCACCCCACAGTGCCGTGGTCACACCCGGCTGATCGACCAGCCAGCGAAGCGCGAGGGCCAGCACGTTCTTCTGGTAACCCTCGCGGGCGAAGGCATCCAGTTCTGCCACCGCCTTCAGGTACTGGCCATAGCGGTCGCCCTGGAACTTGGGATCGTTCTTGCGCAGGTCGTCACCGGTGAACTCGGTGTCTTCCCGCATCTTGCCGGTCAGCAGGCCACGGCAAAGGCCGCCGTAGGTAATGGTGGCAATCCCCTGCTCCCGGCAGTGTGGAAGCACGCCCTGCTCGATCTCGCGTTCAAACAGGTTATAGGGCGGTTGCAGGCTGTGCAGCGGCGCGTGTTTGCTGAACTCCGCCATCTGATCCGGGCTGAAGTTGCTCACGCCGATGGCGCGGATTTTTCCGGCCTTGTAGAGCTTCTCAAGGGCCCGGGCGGTTTCCTCCATGGGTGTCATGGGGTCTGGCCAGTGAACCTGGTAAATGTCGATGTGGTCTGTCTGCAGGCGTTTCAGCGAGTCGTCGATTTCCCGCTCTATACGGCTGGCCGTGGCGTCACGCCAGACCTTGTTGTGGTCGTCGTTCCAGTTGAGGGCAACCTTGGTGGCCAGTGCAACCTTGTCGCGACGGCCGCCCTGCAGAGCCTTGCCCACGATTTCCTCGGAGCGGCCGAATCCGTAGACCGGTGCGGTATCAATCAGGCCGATGCCTTTATCGATCGCGGCGTGAATGGTGTCAATAGACTGGGCTTCATCCGTGCCACCCCACATCCAGCCACCAATGGCCCAGGTACCGAGGCCCACCGGTGTCACCTGAATATCTGTACTTCCGAACGTTCGGGTATCCATAATTCCTCCCGTCTGGTTTGGTGATTTCAGATGCTGCGAAGCCCTATTTTTCCTGCGTGTCGAGCTCTGAAGGAGAATGGTGGGACAAAAGAACCCCGGTGCGCAACAGCTCCCGCAGTGTGGTCAAGCCCTCTTCAACTTTCGCCAGGCCATCGTCGAGCATGAGCGGCTGGCCTCTTTCAATCAGGCCGTGCCGGAGGCTGAGCTCGTCTTCATGGCGCAGAATACGGGCGTAGTCATCTTCGGTCAGTTGCCACACCTCGAACACGCCAATCCGGCCACGGAAGCCAAGGTTATTGCAGGCCGGGCAACCGACCGGGATCCAGGTTTCGTCAGGGACCTCGCGGCCGCATTGCCTGAGCCACTGCTTTTCAATGTTGTCCGGTTTGCCCTTGGTACGGCATTCGGGGCAAAGCTTGCGCACCAGACGCTGGGCGGCCACCAGACCAAGGTTGGCAGCGATCTCGTAATCGTCCAGACCAAGGTTGCGAAGGGCGGTAATGGTGCCAACCGCGTCGCGGCTGTGCAGTGTTCCCATCAATGAGCGGCCGCTGGTGGCCACGCTGATACCCGCCTGGGCAGAGGGCACATCACGGATTTCGCCGATCAGCACATAGTCCGGATCCAGGCGCAGCATGGCCTGGGTGCCATTGGCGAAGGTCAGGTCATGCATCGGGTCCACCTGAATCTGGTTGATGCCCGGTATCTCGTACTCGACCGGATCCTCCAGAGTGATCACATGGCTGTCGCTGAGCTTCAGCTCGTGCAGAAGGGCATAGAGCGTGGTGGTCTTGCCGCTGCCAGTGGGACCGGCCACCAGAAACATGCCGCCGGTGGCGTCCATCCAGCGTTTGATCCATTCAACGCCTTCGGAGGGAATGCCCAGCTCCTGGATATCCTGAACGGCTTCCGGGGGTGACAGCACCCGGATGGCAAGTTTGTCGCCGGAAACACAGGGGATAGCGGTGACCCGCAGATCCAGATCGGTCTCGTCGAGACTGTAGACAAAGCTGCCTTCGTTGCAGCGGACGGAGGGGATTGGGTCGAGGGTGGCCATGGCCTTGAACTGGTTTACCAGGCGCCGACCCTGAGCGTAGGAGACCTCCATGGCGTCGACCATCATGCCGTCAATCCGCAGCCGGACCCGGTACTGATCCGGGAAAGGGTCCAGGTGCAGGTCGGTGGCGCGGGCGTTGACGGCGTCGGTCAGCAGAGCATGAGCTTCGAGCGTTTCCTCGCTTTCCTGATCCTCGTCCATCAACTGACGGTATTCAACAAGAAGATGGTCCCTTAAATGTCGTTCAAACCTTTGCTCTGCCCGGTTCTTACCGCTCATAAAGACCTCCTTTCTGGCGTTGTACTGCCTTACTCAGACCTGATAGAACTCCCGATACCAATCTACAAAGTTGGCGATGCCCTCTTCGACCGTTGTGGAGGGTTTGTATCCCACGTCTTCGATCAGGTCGTCCACATTGGCGTAGGTTGCCGGAACGTCTCCCGGTTGCAGCGGAAGCAGATTCTTTTCGGCTTTTCTTCCCACGCGTTCTTCGATGATCTCGATAAAGCGTGACAGCTCTACCGGATTATTGCTACCGATGTTGTAGAGGCGGTAAGGCGCCATGCTGGTGCCAGGGTCGGGCTGTGCACCGCTCCAGTCGGGATTGGGTGTGGCTACGTTGTCCAGGGTGCGGATCACGCCTTCCACTATGTCGTCGATGTAGGTGAAGTCGCGCCTGTGATGGCCGTGGTTGAACACGTCGATGGGCTCACCGGCGAGGATCTTCTTGGTGAAGATAAACAGCGCCATATCCGGGCGGCCCCAGGGGCCATAAACCGTAAAGAAACGCAGGCCGGTGGTGGGCATGTTGTAGAGGTGGCTGTAGGTGTGAGCCATCAGCTCGTTGGCTTTCTTTGAGGCGGCGTACAGGCTGAGCGGGTGGTCCACATTATCGTGAACCGAGAAAGGCATGGCCTCGTTGGCACCGTAGACGGAACTGCTGGACGCGTACACCAGGTGCTTGACGCCGTTGTGACGGCAGCCTTCCAGAATATTGGTAAAGCCCACCAGGTTGGCGTCGATATAGGCATGGGGATTTTCCAAGGAATAACGCACACCGGCCTGGGCGGCCAGGTGTACGACCCTTTCGGGCTTATGCTCCTCGAAAAGCGCCGCCATGGCCTCGCGATCCGCCACGTCCTGGCGGACCTCGGTGAAACTCTGGTTACCGGTCAACCGGTTCAGGCGGGCCTCTTTCAGGCTGACGTCGTAATAGTCATTGACGTTGTCTACGCCGATAACCTCGTCGCCCCGGTCCAGAAGCCGATGCGCTAGATGGGAGCCAATAAACCCCGCTGTGCCCGTAACCAGAATTTTCACTGCGTTCTCCATTATCCGTGGAAGGTCAGGCCGGCTTCATCTCCGGCCCAATCAGAAAGTCAGGCCCGCGCTGATGAACGGCCCGCCGATCTCTACGTCCAGTCGATCGTTGCTGTCTTCGTAATCAATGTTCATCTGGCGATAGCCGGCGCGAAGGCTCAGTACAGAGACCTCATACTGGCCATAGGCGTTGAAATCAGAGACCGAATCGCCGTCATAGCTGATGAGATTGCCCTGGGCACCCACTGACACGCCGGTAAACGGCAGGTCAAAGCGGGCGGAAAGGTAGCCCATGGGAATGGCACCGCTAATTTCGGTACGGCTGACCCGGCCGTTGGTGGCTCGCTCGCGGGCGATCAGTTCGCCATCCAGGCTGCGCACGGTAACACCGGCATCGAGGTTGACCCAGTTATCCAGCAGCTCGTAATAAAGCGTGGCATCAAACTGGCTCAGGTCCAGCTCGGAATCCACAGTGACGCCATTGCCCAGACCATCGTAACTTGTGGAAAGCTCGCCGCTACCACTCTGTTGAATGCGCGTGTAATTCAGGCGAACGTTCGGCAGGATCGGAACCGGGTGCTCAAAATAGGCTTCCAGGTTGGCGCTGCTGTCGCTACTGAGATTCAGGTCATTTTCCAGGTCGACTACACTGGAGTTCTTGCCGGCTTCACCGGACAGATCGGAATCCCAGTAGCTGACGCTGGCACCAACGCCCAGAACGTCTGCCGCTGCAAAAGAACTGGTCACCAGCAGGGCGCTGCCTGCGATCGTTGCTAATTTACGCATAAAATACCTGTCTCCGTTATAGTCAGTCATTGGTCAGCCGAACTGGATTCCAAGACGGCGACCTACTTCTTCGTAGGTTTCGATCACCTCGCCAAGTCCCTGACGGAAACGATCCTTGTCCATCTTTTTACGGGTTTCCTTGTCCCAGATGCGACAGCCGTCAGGGCTGAACTCATCCCCCAGAACGATCTGGTCGCCGGCACGGCCGAACTCGAGCTTGTAGTCCACCAGCAGCATGCCGGCTTCCTCGAACAGCGCCTTCAGAACATCATTGACCTGATAGGTCAGTTCCTTCATCCGCGCCAGCTCGGCTTCCTCGGCCCAGCCGAAACTGACCGCAAGGCTCTCGTTCACCATTGGATCATGCATGGCGTCGTTTTTCAGAAACAGTTCGTAAGTGGGCGGGAGCAGGGTCTTGCCTTCTTCCACCCCCAGCCGACGGCAGAGGCTACCAGCCGAGATGTTGCGAACGACGCACTCAACCGGAATCATATCGAGCTTTTTGACCAGTGATTCGGTCTCTGACAGCAGGCCTTCAAAATGCGTGGGGATGCCCGCCGCTTCCAGCCTATCCATAATGAAGGCATTGAAACGGTTGTTCACCATGCCTTTGCGGTTGAGCTGTTCCTTCTTTTCACCATCAAAGGCCGAGGTGTCGTCACGGAAGACCATCACGAACCGTTCCGGATCATCGGTGCGATACACCGATTTTGCTTTGCCCGCGTATAGCTCTTCTCGTTTTTCCATCGTTTGTCTCCGGACATGCCCGGGCCGCCGGGCAGCGCTGTTACTTAATAAAGATATTCGAAAAGCCTGGACAGTAACGCCTCGGGGCGGATGTCGCCGGTATAGTCCGGTGCTCTTCTGGCGGTCACGATCAGGTTATCTCCCCGGGCTTCCAAAGTCAGGTCATGGGTACGGACCGGGTCGGAACGGTCGCTGGACCAGGGGAACCAGCCAGAGTCCCTGGCGGAGTCTGGCCGGGCATCCACGAAGAAATAGCCTTCTTCCCGGTTCAGGTCGACGACGGGTATTTCCGCTTCGTCCAGGGCTCGGCGAACCTCACCCCAGGAGCGGCCATAGTCCAGATCCATCACGATCTGCTTGGCCACTTCGCCCTCGGACACCAGCCTGACCAGGGGTTCAGCCGGCATGTTCAACGCCGCACGGGAGTAGGATTTGCTGTCTTCCCGGGCTTTGAGGAATTCGCTCAGGTCAGTCAGCAACCTGCGGCTGGTCTCCAGCTCGGTTTCGGAGCGGCGGGCACTGTCATTCCAGGCCACAAGCTGGCTGACCTCGTTGCTTTGTGCGTTGAAGGTGCGGACCTGAATCTCAGTGGTTTTTCTGCGAACACCGGGGGCGACCTTCGCCTGCACCGCCAGCAGCTGCTCTTCGCCGGCGGGCTCGTCTGGAAGACCCAGCAAATCCCGGGCACGCTTGCTGTAATTGACCAGCTCGCTCTGAAGCAGACCAAGCTGGGGGTTCTGGTAGGCAATGCCCAATCCCTGCTCGGCCATCCAGGTGCTGACCGCAGGCCACAAACGGCCCGGAACATCATTTACCAGAAGCCAGATTTCGTCATCAACCACTTCGATGACGTAGTTTTCCTGAAGAATTTCGGCAGTCATGTCTGGCGGTTGCGGCAATTCACCGACGTACATCCGTCCGGCATCCGGCGCAGAGATTTCCCGTACCGGCATCATCTGGCTGAAGCGGCTTTCGTCAGCGGATTCCGGCAGCTTCAGCGGTGTGCCCTCAGGCGCATCGACATAGCGCTCGGAACGATCCTCGATAAAACTGCAGCCGGAGGCCGCCAATACAAACATCAGGCCCGCAAGGGGCCCGATTTTCTTAACAGAATAATCACTAAATGTCGGGATATTAATCCTGAACATGAACGCCATCAGGCGACTCCAGTTTAGATAGGTGTTTCCGCCTGGCTCAGAGCACGCCCGAAGCTTTCAGCGCGTCTTCAACCTCACCGTGAAATCTTTCACTCAACGGCGTCAGTGGCAGGCGAATGCCTTCCCCGATCATGCCCATACGATGCAGCGCCCATTTGACGGGGATCGGATTGGCCTCAAGAAAGAGCTTGCGGTTAAGCGGCATCAGCAATTCGTTAAGGCGATCGGTTTCTTCTTCATTGCCAGCAATCGCCGCCTCGCAAAGCGCGGCCATTCCCTTCGGGGCAACGTTGGCAGTGACCGACACGTTACCTTTGGCACCCGCCAGCATCAGCCCGGCTGCGGTGGCATCGTCGCCGCTGTAGACGACCAGGCGACCCTTGACGGCCTCGACCAGTTCCGCTCCGCGGGGGATATTGCCGGTGGCATCCTTGATTCCGATGATATTGGGAATGTCCGCCAGGCGCTCAACGGTTTCATTGAGCATGTCACAGGCGGTGCGACCGGGTACATTGTAGAGTATCTGGTTGACGCCCGGAACGGCTTCCGCAATGGTCTTGAAGTGACGGTAAAGGCCTTCCTGGGTAGGCTTGTTGTAGTAAGGCACGACAAGCAGGCAGGCGTCGGCGCCGAGCTTGTGAGCCCTTTCGGTGAGCTCGATGGCCTCACGGGTACTGTTGCCGCCGGTACCAGCAATCACCGGGATACGGCCATTCACCCGCTTGATGATATGGCCGATCACACTCATATGTTCGTCCGGATCCAGAGTGGCAGACTCGCCGGTTGTGCCGACAGCGACAATGCCATGAGTCCCGTTGTTCAGATGGAAGTCGATCAACTGGTCGAGATGCTCCCAGTGAACGCTTCCCTCTTCGTGCATGGGCGTGACCAGAGCGACAAGGCTACCCGTAATCATAAAAGCTCCGTCCGAATAAAAGCGATATGGTAATGTCGGGTTTGAACTGACACAAGGGAATTACCCGCCCCTACGCCTGTTCAGTTGGCCCCGTTGTTTGATGGCCGTTTACCGGCCAGGCGGCAAACACCGCCTTCAGCATGGTAGCAAGCGGGATCGCAAAGAATACACCCCACAGGCCCCAGATTCCTCCGAAGAAAAGCACCGCGATGATAATGACCACCGGGTGCAGGTTGTTTACTTCCGAGAACAGCAATGGCACCAGTACGTTACCATCCAGCGCCTGGATAATACCGTAGATCACCATGACCCAGATGAACTGGCTGCCCCAGCCAAACGCGAACAACGCGATCATGGCAACCGGGATGGTGACCACGGCCGCCCCGATATAGGGAATGACCACGCTCAGCCCCACCATAAGCGACAGCAGAGCGGCGTAGGGCACACCCAGGAACTTGAAGGCGACGTAGGTGACACCGCCAACGATCAGGATTTCCACCGCTTTGCCCCGAACATAATTAGCACACTGAAGATTTACCTCATTCCAGATCTTGACCATCATGGGGCGCTGGGGCGGCAGCAACCGGGCAATGGAGCCCAGCAGTACCTTGCGATCCTTCAGAAAGAAAAAGACCAGGATGGGCAAGAGCACCATATAAATAAGCAGGGCAACCACATCGGGAATACTCTCGAGGGAGAACGAAACCAGCCACTGGGTAATCCGGCCGGCCTCTGTGGTGACCTGATTGTAGATTGTATTGATACCTTCCATCGAGATCAGCGTCGGATACTGTTGGGGCAGCAGTTCCAGGTAGGTCTGCAGCTCACGGAATATCCGCGGCGCTTCGCCGGCAAGGGAGGTAACCTGACCCCAGATCAGTGGCAAAAGGCCGAACAGGAAACCTATCAGCAGCCCGAGAAACACCAGAAATACGCCGATGATCGAAACGACCTCAGGCACGCCAACACGATTCAGCTTGGTAACCAGGCCCTGCAGGATAAACGCAACAATCACCGCCGCGATGGCAGGCGCCAGCATGGCCCCGAAAAGGATGATGAATACCGTGCCCAGCACCAGAATGAGGAAAAGTATGACGGCTTCTTCATCTGAAAAGTATTTGTGGGCAAGACCACGTAATATTTTGATCATCAATGACTCCGAAAGACTGACAACGTGGACTTAACCGGCGCACTTTATCATAAACGTATACTGGCCTCCCTCTTCCGAGGAACTGACCAGCTCGTGGCGGGTCAACGACAGGTATGCGGGAATATCCCTGGCAGAACCGGGATCAGAAGCGATAACCAGAAGCACATCGCCGGCCGCCATGCCGTTGAGCTCCAGTTTCGTTTTCAGAAGCGGCATCGGACAGCGCAGCCCGGTGGTATCCAGAGTACGATCTGTCATAGGGAAGAAGCACCAGAATCAAATAGACTGAAAGGCGAGCATTATGCCGCCCGAACCAATTTAATGCACCATCATAGTATCAGACCAGTGAGTGCCCCAGAGCCATGAATCACCGCCTTTTTTTCCCCAAGTCCCTTGCCCGTGTTCTCTGCGCGAGCCTGGCCTTTGCCCTGCTGGTTGCCACCCCCGCCAGCGGCCAGTCGCCGGGAGAAGCACCGCTGCCAAGCATAGGCGGCGTGGGTGGCGGTCTTATTTCCGAACAGCAGGAAAACGACATTGGCCGCCAGGTGATGATCTCGATCCGCCGTTCTGCCGACCAGATCGAGGACCCACTGGTGTACAGTTATCTGAGCGCCATAACCTACCGGCTGGTGCCGTCCACTCCGCTGGAAAGCCCCGACCTGACGCTCGCCCTGATCGACAGCCCGGCGATAAACGCCTTCGCGGTGCCGGGCAACATTGTGGGCGTGAACGGCGGCCTGTTCCTGAACGCCGAGACCGAGCAGCAGTTCGCCTCGGTGATGGCCCACGAGCTTGCCCACCTGAGCCAGCGCCATTTTGCCCGCCGGCTGGAGCAACAGAAGATGAGCGCCCCTCTGCAGATTGCGGGAATGCTGGCGGGAATCGTGCTGACGGCGGTTACACAGTCGGATATCGGCATTGCGGCGATAGCCGGCACCCAGGCCATGGCAGTACAGAACATGCTGGCCTACAGCCGCAGCCACGAGCAGGAGGCTGACCGGGTAGGCCTGGAAATTCTGGCAAATGCGGGCCTGGACCCGGAAGGCATGCCGGAAATGTTCCAGATCATGATGCGACAGAACCGCCTTCAGGGAAATCAGGTTCCGGAATATCTGTCCACCCACCCGCTTACCCAGAGCCGGGTGTCGGATACCATGAGCCGGGCCAAGCAATACCCGGAAGCCAGCTATGAGGATTCGCTGGAATACCACCTTGTGCGCGCCCGGCTGCAGGTGCGCTATTCCCGTTCCGCCGACGTTGCCGTTAACACCTTCCGCAGTGATCTTGAGCAGGCGACGCCGGAAAACGGAAGCTCATTGCAGTACGGCCTGGCGGTTGCCCTGCTACGGAATAGCCAACCCGCTGAGGCGGAAACCGAGCTGCGCAAGCTGCTGGACCGCAATCCGGGACGGATCACCTACCTTGTCACGCTGGCCGAGGCGTTGGTGGAACAGGAGAAATATCAAGAGGCGCGGCAGATCATGCTGACGGCTCTGGAGAAGAACCCCGGCAATTATCCCATCACCGAGAAGCTGGCAACGATTGAAATCAAGGCGGGTAATGCGGAAAAGGCCGCTGAACGGCTCAAGCAGCTGACCCGGCAATTGCCGGGACGAGAGCACCTCTGGCTTCAGTTGGCGGAAGCGGAAGGCATGGCACGGAACATCGTCGGGGTTCACCGGGCCCGGGCCGAGTACAACATTCTGATGGGAGACCTTGAGGCCGCCGAACGACAGCTTCGCCAGGCCCAGGAAAAGCTGCCGCCGGGAACGCCCACGCGGCAGGTTGTAACGGAGAGATTGTCACAGGTATCAACAGCTCTGGCGAACAAGCGCAAGAGCTGACGGCTCAGGCGTTGCCAGCGGCCTTCAGGTTCATGTTGGCGGTAAAGCTCAGCATCCGCTCGAGGGGCTTGAGAGCCTTCTCCCGGAGTTCCGGATCAACGTGAACTTCCTGATCACCCTGCTCTATCACCCGAAGCAGGTTTTCCAACCCGTTCATGGCCATCCAGGGGCAGTGGGCGCAGCTGCGACAGGTCGCACCATTGCCGGCCGTCGGCGCTTCTATCAGCGTCTTGTTGGGCGCCAGCTGCTGCATCTTGTAAAAAATGCCGTTATCGGTGGCCACGATGAACTGCTCGTTGGGCATCGTCTGCACTGCATGGATCAGCTGGGAGGTAGAGCCGACCACATCGGCCATTTCGACCACCGCGTCCGGAGATTCAGGGTGCACCAGTACCGCGGCATCCGGGTAGAGTGCTTTCAGATCCTCCAGACCCCGGGACTTGAACTCCTCGTGCACAATGCACGACCCATCCCACAACAGCATGTCCGCGCCGGTGGTTTTCTGCACGTAGTGGCCCAGGTGTTTGTCCGGCGCCCAGAGGATCTTTTCGCCTCTGGCATCCAGTGACTCCACAATGGCCTGGGCGCAGCTGGAGGTGACCACCCAGTCAGCCCGGGCCTTTACAGCGGCAGAGGTGTTGGCATACACCACCACCGTGCGGTCAGAATGCTCATCACAGAACTGCGCGAATTCGTCGGCGGGGCAGCCAATATCCAGTGAGCAGGTGGCTTCCAGAGTCGGCATCAGCACCCGCTTTTCCGGATTCAGAATCTTGGCGGTCTCACCCATGAACTTCACGCCGGCAACCACTACGGTCGAGGCCTTGTGCTGGTTACCAAAACGCGCCATTTCCAGGGAATCGGCGACGCAGCCGCCGGTTTCCTCTGCCAGGCGCTGGATATCCGGATCCGTGTAGTAGTGCGCGACCAGCACCGCGTCCTCGGCCTTGAGGGCGTTTTTGATGCGGGTTTCAAGATCGGATTTTTCACTGTCGCTCAAAGGCTTGGGCTCTGCGCGGTGTGCAAGGTGTTCCTGCACCAGAATTCGGTCTACAGCTCGTGTCATTACAACGTCTCGGTGGTGTCGGGCTGGAAAAAGTATATCACTCTGGCCCGGAATTTCATGGCAGCGTCACATTCCTGCAACCGCAACCCTTCAGTCTTTGTTACGGTGGCCTACCTACAATGTATGATCATTCAGGCAAAAAAAAAGAGCCCGAAGGCTCTTTTCGTTCGGGAAGCTGTGGGCTTCCCTTTTCGTTGGTGGGTCGTGAAGGATTCGAACCTTCGACCAATTGGTTAAAAGCCAACTGCTCTACCAACTGAGCTAACGACCCATAACTGGTAGATTTCCTGAACCGGCGAAGCCTGAGCCCGGAAAATCTGAATGAACTGACAATGACAACCACCAGCTCATTTTCGGATTTGGTGGGTCGTGAAGGATTCGAACCTTCGACCAATTGGTTAAAAGCCAACTGCTCTACCAACTGAGCTAACGACCCAAACGAGGCGCATATAGTAATGATTTTTACGCGCCGATCAACCCCTTTTACCGTCAAGATAGCTTTTAGCCAATGAGGCGGCATTGCTGTCCGGGTATTTGCGGACAACCGACTCCATCCGACGCTTCGCTTCGGCGGTCTCACCCAGTCGATCCAGGGTCACGCCCAGCTTGTAGACAGCATCCGGCGCCTTGCGGTGATCGCCGAAACGGGTTGCCACAATGGTAAAGGCCTGCTTCGCCTGCTCCAGCTGATTTTCGGCCAGGTAAACCTCGCCCAGCCAGTAATAGGCGTTGACGGTCAGATCGCCCTCATCGTAGCGGTCGATAAAGTCGTACAGGGCGTTGATGGCCTCGTTGAACTTTTTCTCTTCACGAATCAGGGTCTGGATGGCGTCATAGGCCTTCTTTTCTTCCGCGGTGGGTGCGCGGTAGTCTTTCTGCTTTACCGGTTGGGGCTGCCCCTGGGCGCTGCCCTGTTCTGCCGATGCGGCAGCCGCAGGCTTCTCAGTTTCTGACACTTTCGCCGACAGCTCGAGAATGCGTTGGTCCAGATCGATATAGCGATCACGCGCCTGTTCCGTCAGGCGCTCGATCTGGTGAGCCTGCTCTTCAACCCTGCCCTGCAAACGGCGCACTTCGCCCTGCAGTTGCTGGATCATATAAAACAATTCGGCGTTAGCCTGGCTGCCCGAGCCGCCCGACTGGGCCAGCGCCGACCCCACTGGCATCAACGCCAGGGGGGCCAGCAGAGCCGCCATGAGAGATTTCCTCATGATCATTGCCTGTTATTGAAAGATCAGTTCAACGCGACGGTTCTGTGCCCAGACGCTTTCGCCGGAACCCAGAACAGCGGGCTTCTCTTCACCGTAGCTGACGGTTTCAGTCTGCCCGCGGGCCGCACCATTGACGATGAGAAAGCGCTGAACCGCATTGGCACGACGCTCGCCCAGAGCCAGGTTGTATTCCTTGGTGCCGCGCTCGTCGGCGTGGCCTTCAATTCTTACGTTCTGGTCCGGGTTAGCCTGCAGGAAACGGGCATGGGCAACCAGCACGTCACGAGCTTCCGGCTTGATTTCAGCGGTATCGAAATCAAAGTAGAAGGTGGTGATTTCGCGCATGGCCTGCTCCTGTGCCTTTTCGGCGCGGGCCTCGGCTTCACGACGCTGCTGCTCGGTCATCTCGGAGGAGGACACACCGCTTCCGTCTTCACCGCCAAACACGGTAGTGCCGCTTTCCTGGCCAGAGGCTCCGCCGGTGCCACCCATGCTTCCATCGTCGCCCATGGTATCGCCGGTGCTGCTACAACCAGCCATCAGGCCGAATGAAAAAACCAGTGCCAGTACTTTGTGTGTTGCTGTCAGTTTCATATCTTTACCCTTTCGTTTGAGTGTCTTCTGATGCTAGCAATAAGCCGAGGCGGCACGGCCGCTATCGGAGGATCGGCGACCAGGCCGGTTCACGGACATCACCACGGGATGCTGGCAGACTATACGCTGATCCGCCGTTCGCGGAGATGACGGTAAGTACACTGTCTTCGCCTTTTTTTGTTGCGTATATCAGCATCTGGTCATTGGGCGCCAGGCTGGGTGATTCATCGGATCCGGTGCGGGTCAGAATGGTCTCGTTGCCGGTTTCAAGATTGGTCCGGGCAATGTGGAACGATCCCTCACGCTGGTGAACATAGTACACATATTCACCATCGGAATCAGACCGGGGACGCGCGTTATAGCGGCTACCGAAGGTTATCCGACGGGGCTCGGCGCTTTCACTGGCCTTGTGATAGATCTGCGGGCCACCGGAGCGATCCGAGGTGAAGAAAAAGCCACTACCGGCGTGGTCCCAGTTGGCTTCTGTATCAATCGCCCAGTGATTGGTCAGGCGCTTCAGCTCACCACTGGCCAGATTCATCCGGTAGATTTCGGCATTGCCATCCTTGGAAAGGGTCATCAACAGGGAACGCCCATCACCCGACCAGGCCGGCGCTGAATTCAGCCCGCGGAAATCGGCAACCCGTTCCCGCTTGCCCGAACCCAGTTCATGAACGTAGATGGCGGGTTTTCCGGTTTCAAAAGACACATAGGCAAGCTTCTTACCATCCGGCGACCAGGCCGGGGACAGGATAGGCTCGTCACTTTCAAGACGGACCGTGGCCCGCTTACCGTCGACGTCACTGACGTTCAGACGATACCTGGACCCTGCCTGACTGCGTTCAAGGGTGACGTAGGCAAGCTTTGTGGAAAACACGCCGGGGACACCGGTAATGGCTTCATAAATGCGGTCACTGATGTGGTGGGCCAGTGTTCTTGAGGCCGACATGGGCGCCGAGGCGGTGGCACCGACCAGTCTTTTTTCCTGGCTGACATCGTAAAGCTCGTAACGGGCCTGCAGTGTACCGCCGCTGCTGGTCACCTGCCCTACCAGCACATAGCGCTGGCCCAGCAACCGCCAGTCCCGGAAGAACACATCATCGCCGCTGGATGGCAGGCTAAGCATCTTCTCCGGTGCCAGCGGGTCAAACTCTCCGCTCAGCCGCAGGTCGCTGCGGATAATGCCGGAGATCTTGTCACCAGCGGGCATCTGGCCGGATTCGGCAAAAGGCACCACAGCAATGGGAATGGCCGACTCGGCACCTTCGGTGATCCGGATAAGCAGCTCGTTGGCAGCAGCGGGAACGGCCAGTAGCGACAGGATAAACGCTACCAGCAGCGTTAGTGCGCCGCCCTTTGTGTTGCTCCGATTTGTCATGATTGCCTCGTTGGCGTCATTGCACGTTCTCTGGGTTGAATTCTATGGAAAACTGGCGGAAATACTCCTCGAATATCTGCCGGTCTTCGGGAACCGGGTACTGCCCCACTGCACGGACTGCGCTAAGCGTCGTGTTGTCGAAGGCTGAGTTTCCGCTCGCCGACAGAATTTTCACACCAACCAACTCGCCCGTTGGCAGCAGGTTGATCTGCAAAGTTGTGGACATGGCACTGGTCGCCGACGGTGGCGGATACCAGGCTTTCATCAGCCGATCACGGATCAGCGCCCGGAATTTCTGACTTTCCGACAGCATCTGCGCCTGGCGGGCCTTGGCGGCTGCCGCTTCCTTCCACCTGCGTTCCTCGGCCTGCTGTTCCTGTGCCGCTTCCTCTGCCAGGGCCTCCAGCTGGGACTCCCTGAGCTGACGCTCGCGCTCTTTGCGTTTGCGCTCAGCCTCAAGGCGCTCCTGTTCTTCCCGTGCCTGGCGCTCGGCTTCCTGGCGCTTGCGTTCCTCTTCGGCGCGGCGTTTTTCCTCAGCGGCCTTGCGTGCGGCCTCCTGCTTCCGGCGTTCTTCCTCGGCTTTCTGCCGTGCCCGCTCTTTCGCTTCGGCCTCGGCTTTTTCCTTCGCGGCCTGCTGGGCTTTCAGACGTTCCTGCTCGCGTTTCTTTTCTGCCTCGGCCTGGCGCTGACGCTCCTGCTCTTTTTGCTGCTGGATACGACGGGCTTCCTCGGCCTGCTCCTTTTCCTTCTGGCGACGTTCGGCTTCCTGCTGCTGGCGACGTTGCTCTTCCTGGGCCTTCTGGCGTTCCTGGTCCCGGTCAGGCTCGTCTACGGTATCGACAACCGGGCTGGGCTCGGGTTCCGCCTGGGTGATCAGCCGCGCCGAAATACTGGGCGGCTGCGGGTCGTCTTCAGGGTTGGTCCAGGACCAGCCTGCCAACGCCACCACCAGCACCAGGGCGTGCAAAAACACGGAGAGCGCCACAGGCGATTTCCAGGGTGCCTGTGCTTTGTCTCCTGTGTCCCGCTCATGACCAATCACAATGAACTACCCACGCTGTTCCGGCCTTCAGTCAGCAATCTCTGCTTACTCATCGTTCATAGGTGCTTCGGTTATCAGGCCCACATTGGACGCGCCAGCGGCCTGCAGTTCCGCCATCAGACTCACCACTACACCATAACTGACGTTCTCGTCCCCTCTCACCAGCACCTCGCGATCGGCGCGCTGGGACAGAATCTTGGATATGCGATCGCGAACATCCGTCAGGGGCATCGGCTGGCTGCTGTCGCCACCAATTTCCATGAAGTAGGCGCCGTTGCTGTCCACCGACACCACAATCGATTCCACGTTCTTGTCTGACTGTATCGGCTCGGAGGTGGTTTCCGGCAGATCCACCTTCACACCCTGGGTGAGCATTGGCGCCGTGACCATGAAAATCACCAGCAGCACCAGCATCACATCGATGTAGGGGACCACGTTGATTTCCGACATTGGTTTGCGCTGCCGGGGCGGCATCATTCCCATGCCTTTCATAGCGGTTTACTCCTCGGAGCTGTGAACCCGACGGTGCAGAATACTGGAGAATTCTTCCGCAAAGGTTTCGTAGTTCTTCAGAAGCGCATCGGACATGGCCGAGAACCGGTTGTAGGCAATGACCGCGGGAATTGCCGCGAACAGGCCCATGGCGGTGGCAATCAGGGCCTCTGAAATACCCGGTGCCACGGTTGCCAGTGTTGCCTGCTGAACCTGGGCCAGGCCACGAAACGAGTTCATGATGCCCCACACGGTGCCGAACAGACCGATATAGGGGCTGGTGGACCCCACGGTCGCCAGAAACGGGAGGTGCGCTTCCAGCCTTTCCTGCTCCCGCGAGAACGCCACTCGCATGGCCCGCTGGCTACCTTCCATAACGGCATCCGCATCGCGGCTCTGCTGACGCAGACGGGAGAATTCCTTGAAGCCGGATCGGAACAGCGATTCCATGCCGGAAAAAGGCGTGGGGTTTTCGCTGACCTCGCGATAAAGCTTGCCCAGATCCATGCCGGACCAGAACCGCTCTTCAAAGGCGAATTGGGCCTGCCGGGCTTTTCTGAACACCTGTACGCGCTGGAAAATCAGCGCCCAGGAAACCACCGAGGCCAGAGCCAGCAACAGCATGACCAGTTGAACGAGTACCCCGGCATTTGCAATGAGATACCAGACAGAAAGTTCTGACTCCACCTTTAGCTCCTTGTTCTTACTCTTACGTTAGACCGTCAAACCGGTTGCTGGCTCAATGCAAGCAGATCCACCATGGCCGGTGGCAAACGGCGCGGTCGCCCGGAATCCAGTGCAATACAGGCCACCCTGACATCGGCGGCGGCCAGCTCTTTCTGGTCAGAGACCCTGAGCACCCGCTGCCGGAAATCCATCCACACCCGGCCAAAACCTACTGGCTCGGTCGTTACCCTCAGCTCGTCATCAAGCTTTGCCGGCACTCCGTAATGGATCGACAGCTTCTGCACGACGTAACTGATGTTCTCGCTCAGGCCATCCCGTAACCCTACACCAAAACTACGCACCCATTCGGTGCGGGCGCGTTCCATATAGTGAAGGTACTTGGCGTGATAGACGATGCCACCGGCGTCCGTATCTTCGATATAGACACGCAGCGGCAATGAGAAGCCATTGGGCGCGGGCTCAGTCAAAAAGATCCTCCCGGTCAGGATTCACCGGCACTACTCCAAAATGCTGATAGGCATGGGAGGTTACCATGCGGCCCCGAGGCGTGCGCACCATAAAGCCCTGCTGGATCAGAAAGGGCTCCAGCACATCCTCAATGGTACCGCGCTCCTCGCTGATCGCCGCCGCCAGGCTTTCAACACCAACCGGGCCGCCGTCAAATTTCTCGATCATCGCCAGCAGCAGGCGGCGGTCCATGTGATCAAAGCCCTGGGCGTCCACTTTCAGCATGTTCAGTGCCTGGTCGGCAATGGATTCGCTGATGGCGCCGTCGGCTTTCACTTCGGCAAAATCACGCACCCGGCGCAGCAGGCGATTGGCGATCCGCGGTGTGCCACGCGAACGTCGGGCAATCTCAAACGCCCCACCCTGATCAATAGTCACCGACGACAGCCGCGCCGAGCGCAGGATGATGCTGGTCAGGTCCTCGGTGTTATAGAACTCCAGCCGTTGCACAATGCCAAACCGGTCGCGCAGGGGGGATGTGAGCAAGCCCGCACGGGTAGTGGCGCCCACCAGTGTAAACGGTGGCAGATCCAGCTTGATCGAGCGGGCTGCGGGGCCTTCACCGATCATGATATCCAGCTGGTAGTCTTCCATGGCGGGGTACAGCACTTCCTCAACGGCGGCGCTCAGTCGATGGATCTCATCGATGAACAGCACATCGCCTGACTCGAGGTTGGTGAGCATGGCGGCCAGGTCACCGGCCTTTTCCAGCACCGGGCCGGACGTGGTCTTGATGGAGACGCCCATTTCGTTGGCAATGATGTTGGCGAGCGTGGTTTTGCCCAGCCCCGGCGGGCCGAAGATCAGAACGTGATCCAGCGCTTCCTCACGCCCACGGGCGGCGGAGATAAAAATATCCATCTGCTCGCGAACGGCGGGCTGGCCCACATAATCTGCCAGTACACCAGGCCGGATTGCCCGGTCCTGAACTTCTTCGTACTGACCTGCCTGGGCCGTGATAAGGCGATCCGACTCAATCATCTGTTTACTCGCTGGAGTGAATCAACATCTTAGCGCAATTCTACAAACACCCGGGTTAGTGTCACGTTACGCTCTATACATACTAGCTCGGGGGTGTGAGTAATCGAGCAGGCTTTTCCAGAACACGCTGTTAATACCCCTTCGGGGTCCGGCCCGCAATCACAGATTGCGGTCGTGAGTCTGTCGCATGAAGCTTCGCTTCATAAACGCTCGGACTCACCCATGTACGCTCGGGCTCCGCCATCCATGGCTCCGCACGGTTCTGGAAAAGCCTGCTCGATTACTCTGCAACTTTGTAGCAAGACGCCACAAACCGTCAGTTTGCCGGAATCATGGCCCGCAATGCCAGCCGGATAAGCTCCTGACTGGACATGCCTTCCTCAGCAATTCGGCTAATGGCCTTGGTCGCTTCCTGAGGTTTGTAGCCAAGGGAGATTAGCGCTGACTCGGCTTCTTCAATGGGGGCATGGCCTGCGGCCTTGCGTGGCTCCGCCGCTATGTCATCGCTGGCCCCGCCCACGGAGGAAGGCACGAACTGGCCTTCAAGCTGACCGATGCGGTCCGCCATTTCAATAAGGAGGCGTTCTGCGGTTTTCTTGCCAATGCCAGGCAGTTTTACCAAAGCATTGATGTCACGGGCTTCGACACACCGGATGAACTGATTGGCATCCAGGCCTGACAGAATACCAACGGCAACCTTGGGGCCCACGCCGTTTACCTTGATGAGCTGACGAAAGAGATCGCGATCGAACCGGGCGGAAAAGCCAAATAGGCTCTGGTGATCTTCACGAACCACAAAATGGGTGTGCAGATCTACTTCAGCCCCTGGTTCAGGAAGGTTAAAAAAGGTGGTGTAGGGAATATCGACTTCGTAACCCAGGCCAGCACATTCTACCAGTGCCTGTCCCGGCGCCTTCTCGATCAGTATTCCGCGTATACGACCAATCACTGGCGTTCCTCCTGCTTAACAAAATTGTCTTTGTCAGTTTTTATCGGGTTCTGCACTGAACTATGCCGAAGCAAGGGGGCCGGCCTTGCCAGAAGCGTGCGGAGCCATGGATGGCGGAGCCCGAGCGTACAGGGACGTATTTACAGCGTATTCTGGCAAGGTCGGCCCCCTTGCTGATACGCACAAAGTTCACTCCGAAGTTAGCGTCGAACCCGACCACCGCGAACCTTTCCGCCACTGCCGGCAAGGCGGGTAATGCTCTGACTCATATGGGCATGGCACAAGGCAATGGCCAATGCGTCAGCCGCATCGGCTTGAGGCTTACGGGACAGCGCCAGTAGTACCTGAACCATATGCTGTACCTGAGCCTTGTCGGCACCGCCCTTGCCAACCACAGCCTGCTTTACCTGCCGCGCCGAGTATTCATGGACTGCCAGCCCGCTATTTGCCGCACTGACAATTGCTGCACCACGAGCCTGGCCCAGCTTGAGAGCCGAATCGGGGTTGCGCGCCATGAACACCTGCTCTATAGCGAACTCCTCGGGACGGTATTCGCCGATCAGCGTTGCCAGGCTATGAAAGATGGTCTGCAGGCGCTCCGCCATCGGCTTTTCACCGACGCGGATACACCCGCTGTCCAGGTATTCGATATCCCGTCCATCAACCCTGATCAGGCCATAACCGGTGATTCGCGAACCGGGATCGACTCCCAGGATAATCGGCACAGGGGTTCCTTTACGATTCCTCTGTCTGCTGGGCAGTGTTTCCCTCGCCTGCTTTGGCGGCCGGCTTGCGGCGGCGGATATGAAGTTCCCGCAGCTGCTTGTCGGTGACCTCGCCCGGGGCCTGGGTCATCAGGCAGGTGGCGCTCTGGGTTTTCGGGAATGCGATGACGTCACGAATGGAGGTGGCGCCGGTCATCAGCATGATCAACCGGTCCAGACCAAACGCCAGACCACCATGGGGAGGACAGCCGTATTTCAGGGCATCCAGCAGGAAACCGAATTTTTCGCGGGCTTCCTCGTCACCAATACCCAGGGCACGGAACACCCCTTCCTGGGTGGACTGGTCGTGGATACGGATCGAACCACCGCCCAGCTCGGTGCCGTTCAGCACCATGTCGTAAGCGCGGGACAGAGCCGTGGCCGGCGACGCGGCAAGCTCTTCCGGGGTACAGGAAGGCGCGGTAAACGGGTGGTGAATGGCGGTCAGGCCGCCGTCGGGGGTTTCCTCGAACATCGGGAAATCCACCACCCAGAGCGGCGCCCAGTCGGTGGTCAGCAGTTTCATGTCGTGGCCGACCTTGATGCGCAGCGCGCCCAGGGCTTCATTGACCACGTTGGTCTTGTCCGCGCCGAAGAAGACGATATCGCCGTCCTCGGCGGCGACCCGCTCAATAACGGCCTGGGCCACATCGTCCCCCAGGAACTTGATAATCGGCGACTGCAGGCCTTCCACGCCCTTGGAGACATCATTGACCTTGATATAGGCCAGGCCCTTGGCTCCGTAGATACCGACGAACTTGGTGTAGTCGTCGATCTGCTTGCGGGTGAGCTCTCCGCCCTTAGGAACACGCAGTGCAGCGACGCGGCCTTTGTCATCGTTGGCGGGGCCGGCGAATACCTTGAAATCCACGCCGGCCACCAGGTCGCCCACGTCAATCAGTTCCAGCGGGATACGCAGGTCCGGCTTGTCGCTGCCATAGCGCTGCATGGCTTCTTTATAGGGCATGCGCGGGAAGGCAGGCAGGGCAATCTGTAGCACATCCTTGAACAGGGCCCGAATCATGTCTTCGGTCAGCGACATCAGGGTCTCTTCATCGACGAAGGAGGCCTCGATATCAATCTGGGTGAATTCCGGCTGGCGATCGGCCCGCAGGTCTTCGTCGCGGAAGCACTTGGCAATCTGGTAATAACGGTCAACGCCCGACACCATCAGCAGCTGCTTGAACAGCTGGGGCGATTGCGGAAGCGCGAAGAAGGAACCCTCATGGGTGCGGCTCGGTACCAGGTAATCACGGGCGCCTTCCGGCGTTGCGCGGGTCAGGATCGGGGTTTCCACGTCCATGAAGCCGTTGCTGTCCAGGAAGTTGCGGACGTAGCTGGTGACCCGGGAGCGGAATCGCAGGCGGTTGATCATCTCCGGGCGGCGCAGGTCCACGTAGCGATACTTGAGGCGAACGTCCTCGCCCACATGCTCGTGCTCGTCCAGCGGGAAAGGCGGCGTGGCGGCGGCATTGAGGATAGCCAGCTGCTTGCCCAGCACTTCCACCTGGCCGGTGGACATGTTGCTGTTCTCTGTTCCAGCAGGGCGGCGGCGAACACGACCGGTGATCTGCACAACGAATTCACTGCGGACTTTTTCCGCCAGGGCAAAGCTCTCGGGGGTATCCGGGTCAATCACTACCTGGGACATACCGTCCCGATCACGAAGGTCCAGAAAGATAACTCCGCCGTGATCGCGGCGGCGGTGCACCCAACCGCAAAGTGTGACTTCCTGATCAATGTGGGATTCGTTGATCCCACCGCAATAATGACTGCGCATACCGGTTCCCGTTGTTTCTGATGTGTGCGAAAAGTGCGCCATTATAAACACAATGACACTGAAAATCAGGCTCCGTTGTATGCAAAAGGATCGTGGATGACGGTTCGGTGATTGGCGGCTAGAATGTTGCCTTTCCAACGCCGCTGGAGTGCCGATTTGTCAACAAGAGCCGAGCAGAAACTGCGCACCAGGCGCGCCCTGATGGACGCCGCCCTGGCCCAACTCAGTGCCGACCGTGGTTTCGGTAGTCTGAGCCTGCGGGAGGTCGCGCGGGAAGCCGGCATTGCCCCCACCTCTTTTTACCGGCATTTTGCCGAACTGGACGAACTGGGCCTGGCGCTGGTGGATGAAGGCGGGGTGGCACTCAGACAACTGATGCGCCAGGCCCGCAAGCGGATTGCCCGCAACGGCAGCGCCATCAGCACGTCCGTGGACACCTTTATGGAGTATCTGGGCAACAACTCCAACCTGTTCCGATTGATGCTGCGGGAAAGTACCGGTGTGTCAAAGCCCTTCAGAACGGCGATCAAAGCGGAGATCGACCATTTCGTGGCGGAACTGGAGGCGGACCTGAAGCGCATTGCCGAGGAGCGCAACCGCCCGCTGTTCAGCTCCAGACTGGTGGCGGAAGCCATGGTGACGCTGGTGTTCAATCAGGGCGCGGACGCTCTGGATGCCACCAACGCCGAAAAGGAAGTGCTCAAGGACAAGCTGAAGACCGAGCTCAGAATCATTCTGGTAGGGTCCCGCGCCATTGCTGATCGCGGGGAATAGCGCTATTTCAATGCATCCAGGGTCGGTTGCAGCCGGGCCCGGATGTCGGCAATGGCCTGTTCATCGTAGGCTACCGGGCTGACCTTTCCCCATACCGGCCCGGGCCAGGCGGCATCGCCCTCGTAACGGACAATGTGGTGCAGGTGCAACTGGGGCACCATGTTGCCCAGCGCCGCCACATTGAACTTGTCACCAGCAAACGCCTTCATCATGCCCTCACCCAGTAGCGAAGACTCCTCCGCCAGCCGAAGCTGTTGCGCCTTGGGCAACTGATAGATTTCCCGGACATCCGCCAGCCTGGGCACAAGCAACACCCAGGGCCAGTGACTGTCGTTCATCAGCCGCACTTCACACAGCCGGCTCTGGCCCAGGGCAATGGTATCTGCCTCAAGCTTGGGGTGCAGAACGAAAGGCTGACTATTGCTCATATCAGTTACCGTGGAACTGGTTCCGGCCACGACCGATGGCGTAGTAGATCATGCCGTGGCGTTCCAGCATTTCCGGTTCGTACAGGTTGCGTCCGTCGAAGACCGCCTTGCCGCTCAGGGCCTGGGCGATGGCCTCGAAATCCGGAGAACGGAATTCCTTCCACTCGGTACAGATGGCCAGAACATCTGCGCCTTTGATGGCCTGCTCTTTGGTACCACACAGTGTCAGACCCGGCTGATCCCCGAAGATGCGCTGGGTCTCTTCCATGGCTTCCGGATCGAAGGCCTGAACCGATGCACCGGCCTTCCACAACTGCTGCATCAGCGTTCTTGAAGACGCTTCCCGCATGTCGTCTGTGTTGGGCTTGAACGCAAGGCCCCAGAGCGCCACCACTTTGCCCTTGAGATCGCCGTTAAAGAAATGGCTGATCTTGTCGAACAGCACGTATTTCTGGGCATTGTTGACCGTTTCAACCGCGTTCAAAAGATGGCTGTCGTATTCGCAATCCCGCGCGATGCGGGTCAGCGCCTGAACATCCTTGGGGAAACAGGAACCGCCGTAACCACAGCCCGGATAGATAAAGTGATAGCCAATGCGCGGGTCGGAACCGATGCCCCGGCGCACATTCTCGATATCGGCGCCCAGACGTTCTGCCAGGTTGGCAATCTCGTTCATGAAGCTGATTTTGGTCGCCAGCATGGAGTTGGCAGCGTACTTGGTCAGCTCCGCCGACCGGATATCCATGAAAATCATACGGTCGTGGCTGCGGTTGAAGGGGTAATAAACTTCCCGCAGAAGCTCCATGGCCCGGTCGCTGTCTGTGCCCACAATGATGCGATCCGGCTTCATGAAATCGTTGATGGCGGCGCCTTCTTTCAGGAATTCCGGGTTCGACACCACGTCGAAATCATGTTCCAGGCCGCGCTTGTCCAGCTCACTGCGAACCGCTGCCTTGACCCGGTCGCCAGTGCCCACCGGAACCGTGGATTTATCCACCACCACCTTGTAGTCCGTCATGTACTGACCGATGGAACGGGCCACCGCCGTCACGTACTGCAGATCGGCGGAACCATCTTCATCCGGAGGGGTACCGACCGCAATGAACTGAAGCATGCCGTGGCCGACGGCTTCCTCGGTATTGGTGGTAAAAGCAAGACGGCCGGCCTCGACGGTGTGCTTGACGATGGACTCGAGCCCAGGCTCGTAAATCGGGATCTGGCCGTTTTTCAGCTTTTCAATCTTTCCCTGATCCACGTCCATACACAGAACATGATGACCGACATCCGCCAGGCAGGCGCCTGTGACCAGGCCAACATAACCGGTGCCGAAAATTGTAATCTTCATCCTTAAAATCCTGATTTATCGATAAATTTAAAGTGACTTCGCAGCCCAGATCTTTTCCCAGGCGAGTGCCGTTGAAACAATGGTATCCAGATCATCAAACGACGGTTCCCAGCCCAACACCTCGCGAATTCTGGTGTTATCCGCCATCAACGCGGCAGGATCTCCCGCCCGGCGTCCGGCTTCGGTCACTTTGAAATCCAGACCGGACTTTGCCTTGACCATGTCGATCACCTCGCGAACGGTGAATCCCCGGCCATAGCCGCAGTTCAACACACGGGATTCGCCGCCCCGGCCCATATAATCCAGCGCCATCACATGAGCTTTTGCAAGATCCTCAACGTGAATGTAATCACGGATACAGGTGCCATCGCGGGTGTCGTAGTCAGTGCCAAAGATGCTCATGCCGTCGCGCTTGCCGGTGACACACTCGCAGGCAACCTTGATCAGGTGGGTGGCCTCAGGCGTGGCCTGGCCCAGCAGTCCGTCCGGGTTGGCCCCGGCGACGTTGAAATAGCGCAGAATAACGTAGTTCAGTGAGCTTGCCGCGGCCAGATCCATGATCATCCGTTCGCTCATCATTTTCGACGCACCGTAGGGATTGATCGGTGCCAGCGGCAAATCTTCCGTCAGCACGGTCTGTTCGGGCATGCCGTAAACCGCAGCTGTAGAGGAAAACACCATGCGGGGAACCCGGTGGCGTTCAACGGCTTTCAGCAGGTTCAGGGTATTACGGGTGTTGTTACTGTAATACTTCAGGGGGTTTTCAACGGATTCGGGCACCACGATGTTGGCCGCGAAGTGGAGCACAGCTTCGAAAGCATGATCCGTGAACACCTGCTCGATAGCAGCCTCATCGGCCAGATCCCCGACAACCAGCTCACCACAGGTAACGGCCCAGCGATAACCGGTAGACAGGTTATCAAAAACCACGATGTCGTGGCCCGCCTCGCCCAACTGCCGAACGACGTGGCTGCCGATGTAGCCGGCGCCTCCAGTCACAAGTACTTTCATTGGCTGATATTACTCCTTCCCTGTCTGAGCCTGTCTGCGACGTCGAATCTGGGCCCGTCGCGCAGAAAAAAACTCTCTGATGATCGTGCTGCACTGATCCGCCAGAACGCCGCCCTTTGACTCTACCTGCCAGTTAAGATGGCTTTCCTGAAGGCTCTGACGAATGGACTCAACTGCGCCGGCTTTCGGTTCGGTCGCCCCGTAAACAAGACGGCTGATTCTACTATGAACGACCGCCCCGACGCACATAGTGCAGGGCTCAAGCGTGACGTAGAGTGTTGCCCCGGAGAGCCGGTAATTCCCCACCCGGGCCGCGGCATCCCGCAGAGCCCGTATTTCAGCATGAGCGGTCGGATCACAACCGGATATCGAGGCATTGAAACCCGCACCGATTTCCCGTCCATCCAGCACCACCACGGCGCCAACCGGCACCTCGCCAATCTGCCGCGCCAACCCGGCCAGACCAAGAGCCCTGTTCATCCAGTAACTGTCGGTTAACTCGTCAACCTGATCTGGCATGTTGCCCAAGGCCCCGCACCCCGTAATTGAACTTGCCACGCTTTCTCAAGAACGGGAATATAACACCGCAGTGTGGCAGTTCGCATCCATCAGCCCGCAGAGACAGCCGCGCACACCCTACGGATAAACTTTGCTTCTGGCCTCGATCGCCTTACACTTGGCCGGAGCAAAGACGGAACACTGATTCATATCATTCTGCTCAGGAAGGCGGTCGATGACCCGGGCCAAGGCTTCAAGACTGATACTCAATATGGACGCGCTTTTGGTCACACCGGGGCTCATTCCCTGTTCGTGCCTGATTGAGCGTGTCAGCCAGGACGGCCCGACCGTTCGATTCCAGCTAAAAGACTTTTCCTCCCCGGCCGTCCATGAACAGATCTCAGCGCCGGAAGCCATTCCGGCCGAGCTGCACATTTTCCCCGATGACGGACAGGACAAGCAGCATTTCCACTTTAAAGGTCTAGTCCCTGTCGGACAGGCGAGCCGGATTTTCCTTGAGGTTACTGCCCGCGAGCAGACCACAACCAGTGAGTTCGAGCGTCTGCTCAAACTGGGCGCCGCCGCAATAAAGACGATGCCGCCCCCCGGAGCGCCACCTCTGAGTCATCTTTACAACCAGCATTGCCGCAGGCTGCTGGAGCAACTGCTTCCCGAGTTCATGGAAAACACGTTTGAGGGAATCGAATCAGATCTCCAGCATGCGGCCGAGCTGCGAGATATTACGCGATTGAAGGACATGCGTTTTATCTTTCAGAGTCGCGAACAACGGATGCTTCAGGACTTCCAGACGCAATTTCAGGCTAACCAGGCAGACCTTGAGCCAAGCCCCCAGTCACGCCGCGGCGCGAAGGAGCTGCATCTGCTGGAACAGCATGAATTTGAAGACTGGCTGGACCTGCAGGCCATCTCCAATCGCATCAACTCGCAACATCGGGGCACCACTTTCCTGCTGAATCAGTTTCTGAACCAGATTTTCAAGCGTGACGTTAACGATAACAACAACCCGCTTACTCCCAGAGCACTCAGCGTTTGCCTGCAATACATGGTCGACCACCTGGGCATCACCCGGGAACATCGTCAGACCATTTACCGGGCCTGGGAGAGCGCCCTTGCCGGAATCTGGCCCGCCGCAATCCGCTCCATGATTAACGACTTCCGTCGGGGCGGTCTTGAAGCCATCGACCTGACCGAGCTGCCTGCAAACTGGTCAAGCGGGGACGCGGCGCAAAAGGCTGACAGCCTTGCCGATAAAAACAGGACTGACGCGACGGCCAGGCATTCACAATCCATCGAGGCGGTCGCAAAAATACCAACAGCCGGCCAATCCCTTTTCCGTTTAATGGCCCTGGAAGAGGACCCGGGAGCGGCAGGATCCGGCTGGCAGGCCCCCAACCCGAAACTGACGGAAAACATAAGGCCCAGGCGGGCTGAGATCCTGGACCGCCTTAGAAGCGAAGAACCCGACATGGAGGGGCTTCTACAGGAGCTGGCCGCGTCAGATGCTGGCCTGGCCGGTGCGCTTGACCGCACGGCTGTGGAGAAGGCAAGCCTTGTAGACCGAATATTCGCCCCGCTGAAGACCCAGGAGGAGCTTTCGGAACCACTCCGCCACCATCTGCAAATGCTTCGATTGCCGATTTTCGAAACACTGGTTGAAACTCCGGATTTTCTGAACGACGAGAATCACCCGGCCCGCAGCATCATCAATAACCTGATGCACATCTGCCTTGCGGAGCGAGCATCGAGCAAGAAACTGGAGGCCACGGTTGCCGAGATTATTGACGAACTGACCAATATTGATGCATCGGATCCTGACCAGCTTGAGGATGTCGGCGAGCGATTACGGCAACTTGTCGAACGACAGAACCGGTCGTTTATCCGCAACTCGGAGCGGCTGGCCAAAAACCTCGAAGGCAAGGAACGCCTGCGCCAGACTCGCCGGGCGGCAGGCAAACGACTGAATGCGCTTCTGGCTGGCCGGCAGACACCCAGGGTACTGATCCGCCTGCTGGAAGCCGGCTGGGAGCAGCTTATTGTCCTTGCGATGCTGCGGGAAGGCCCGGAAGCCCGTCAATGCGAAGAGCTTTTTGAGATCGTGAGCCAGTTGCAGGTGTGGTTATCGGCAGACGGTACGTCCGGCGAGCTGGCGTTTGAGAAAGAGCTTGAAAGCGGAGTCACCCTTCGATTCATTGAGCGGGAACTTAAAACCGTTGGCAATCCTGCGCTGAGCCGATCGGTAATCGACGAGCTGACCCGAATTCTCGAGGGCCACCAGGAAGCAGAGACTACCTGGATCGAGTCCTACGGCGACACCGATGATGCCGACACAACACTGGCACCGGAAGTGGAGAACAGTCGCTGGGCCAAGAGAGCCAGAGACCTTGCGGTTGGTGACTGGGTGGAAATCCGACTCGACAGCAGCGAAGTCCGGCGAATGCGCCTGGTGTGGGGCGGGGAGGAATCCCTGCGGTTTGTTTTTCTCTCCCCCAAAGGAATGAGCGAGGTCAGTTTTAACTTCCCGGAGTTCGTGGAGAAACTTGCCGACGGCCAGGCGTGGTTGGTCAGGGATAATGAAATTCCCTTTCTGGATCAGAGCCTTTTCGCCGTCGTTGAGGACATTTATCGAAAGCTGAATTTTCAGGCCACCCACGATGCCCTCACCGGCTGCATGCATCGGCATGATTTCGAAAAGCAGATACTGCAACGCATCAACGGAGCCCCAGCCCCTTCCGGAGACGCGGGCGCGGCCTTGCTGATACTGGATATTGATGAATTCAGCGTGATTAACGCATCCTACGGCGCCGAAACCGGTGACGCGCTGCTGAAGCACGTTGCCGAAACACTTCGCAAGGAGTGTCGGGAACGCTTTCCGAATGCCTGTATAGGCAGGATTAGCGGCAATGAGTTCGCCGCCGTTCTGGACGATGTCGCCACAGAAGACTGTCTGGATTTTGCCGAATCCATCCGGCGCCAGATCGAGCGGCAGGTTTTCCATCATGGTTCGGCGGAATATAGGACGTCCGTGAGTATAAGCATAAGGCCGGTGACCGAAGCCGACTCGTCGCCCGGAGATCTTCTCAACCAGGCCAGCCTCTCCCTGCGAACCGCTAAAAAGCAGGGCGGCAACCGCATTGAACTGGTCCGGGAGACTGACAAACCCTTACGGAACAGCAGCCGTCAGTGGGTAACCGAGATTGATCGCACCATCCAGGATGGAAGCCTTTATTTGCGCGCGCAGCCCATCGTTTCTCTCGACCCCGAGTCGGGCGAGGGCAACATGTATGAACTTTTGCTGGGATTAAAGGACAGCTCCGGGGCAGAAGTCTCTCCCCAGGGTTATATCGAAGCGGCAGAACAGTTCAGGCGAAGCACCAGGGTGGATATGTGGGTTGTTTCAGAGATAATGAGTTGGATGCGGAATAATCCGGACGCCCTGGAAAAGATTGCGACACTAAACGTAAATCTATCAGGCGCTTCATTGAGCGACGACAGCTTCATGCTTGGGCTGGAAACTATGCTCAGGAGAAGTCCGGAGCTGGCGCACAAGCTCTGTTTCGAGGTGACCGAGACCTCTGCTGTCTCCAATCTCCACTTTGCCGCCGATTTCATGAGCGAGCTGAAACGCCTGAACTGCCGTTTCGCTCTCGACGATTTCGGAACCGGCCTCTCCTCTTACGCGTACCTTCAGAAGCTTCCGGTGGACTACGTAAAAATCGACGGCATCTTTGTTCGCGATCTCACCACCAACATGACGAATTACGCCATGGTGCGGTCAATCAACGAGCTCTGCCATTTTCTGGATCTTCGCACAATCGCGGAATATGTCGAAGACATGGAAACCATGGAAGCCCTCCGGGAGATACAGGTGGACTATGGTCAGGGCTTTGGTATTGCCAAACCCCGCAGGCTGGATAGCCTGGGCCCCCGGTAAACCGTCAGCAATCTTTACAACCGGAGATTTCACGCCTCCCGGCCTTCACCGTAAAAGGCGCAAATCAGGCACATTATTACCAGTCGGCATGCTTTCTGCGTCAGAACAGGGGCTAAACCCTTTCACGCCAAGGAGGCATCCACCATGGCTAATCTTTCAATCAAACAGTTGGCACTGGGACTTTCGCTAAGCGCAGCCAGTTTCCAGCTCCTTGCGGTTCCCACAACCTATGATGGCATTACCTTCCCGGACGGCGACGTCAGTTTTGCTGACGCCGTTATCTCCTATGACAATGCCTATGGCGGCGGGACCGTCCCGACGGATTTGAACTTCCTGGATCCTGACGCCGCAATCGGTCCGCCGGATTATCCGGATGCTTCGGCGCCGGGCACAGGGTCAGTTTCACTAGGCAGTGGCGGATTGATCCAGTTGCTGTTCAGTAACAACAGCCTCACCAACAGCGGTGACGCAGACAACGACCTGCACATCTTCGAGATCGGACCGGATGTCGAAGACACCTTTGTTGCCATTCGACCGACGGCGGATACTCTGAGCCTGCTTGGCGCTTTCAGCGGACGGGAGATCAATGATGGTTTCTTCAGTATCGGGAAAGTATTTGGTGCGACTTCGTCCCTGGATATTGATTCTGTATTCGGCGGTTTAGGGGCCGGCCAACTCAGATTCGATGCTGTCCAGCTTATTGACGACATTGCAGAGGGCGCTTCAAGTGGCTCAACAGTAGGCGCGGATATTGACGCGGTAGGTGCTATTTTTTCGGCACCGCCGGTTCCCCGTGAGGTTCCCGAACCGGGATCACTAGCGCTATTGGCCGGTGGCCTGCTGCTGAGCTCGGTATTCCGCCTTGCCAGAGGTCGGAGTCAGGACCGGTAGATAGGCCCGTTAAGGCGCAGGCACTCGATCCCAATGCGGGGACGAGTGCCTGACCTTACTCCCACTCAATTGTGGCAGGCGGCTTGGACGACACGTCGTAGGTAACCCGTGACACCCCGGTGATCTCGTTGATGATCCGGTTCGACACGGTTTCCAGCAGGTCGTAAGGCAAGTGCGCCCAGCGGGCCGTCATGAAATCGATGGTCTCGACCGCGCGAAGCGCAACCACGTATTCATAGCGACGGGCGTCGCCGACAACGCCGACGGATTTAACCGGCAGGAACACGGCGAAGGCCTGGCTGGTTTTGTGGTAGAAATCAGCACGGTGCAACTCTTCCAGGAAGATCGCATCGGCAAGGCGCAGAATGTCCGCGTATTCCTTTTTCACTTCACCCAGAATCCGCACGCCCAGACCCGGCCCGGGGAATGGGTGACGGTAGACCATATCGTAGGGCAGGCCCAATTCCAGGCCAATACGGCGGACCTCATCCTTGAACAGCTCCCGCAGCGGCTCAACCAGTTTCATTTTCATGGTTTCCGGCAGTCCGCCCACATTGTGGTGGGACTTGATGACATGGGCCTTGCCGGTCTTTGACGCGGCCGATTCGATCACATCCGGATAGATGGTGCCCTGGGCCAGCCAGTTCACATCGGTAATGGTGGCGGCTTCGCTGTCGAACACATCGATAAAGGTGTTACCAATAATCTTGCGCTTGGCTTCCGGATCGTCCACGCCCTTCAGCTTGGACAGGAACAGGTCTTCGGCATCAACACGGATCACCTTCACACCCATGTTGCTGGCGAACATGTCCATGACCTGATCGCCTTCATGAAGCCTAAGCAGGCCATTATCCACGAATACACAGGTGAGCTGATCGCCAATGGCCTTATGCAGCAGGGCCGCGGTGACGGAGCTGTCCACGCCGCCGGAAAGCCCAAGCAGGACCTTATCCTTGCCAACCTGGTTGCGGATCTGTTCAACCGCATCGTCCACGATCCGGGCGGGCGTCCAGAGTGCCTCGCATTGGGAAATGTTGAATACGAAATGCTCGAGGATGCGCTTGCCCTGGAGGGTGTGTGTTACCTCAGGATGAAACTGCACGCCGTAGAGCTTGCGACTGACGTCCTGCATGGCCGCAATGGGTGCGCTTTCCGTGGATGCCAGCAGCTCGAAGCCATCAGGCATCTGCACCACCTTGTCGCCGTGACTCATCCAAACATCCAGTAGGGATTCCCCGCTGGGCGTCAGGTGATCGGTGATGTCTTTCAGAAGCGGGCCGTCGGCACGTACCTTGACCTGGGAATAGCCGAATTCACGTTTCTCGGAGCTGGCCACACGGCCACCAAGCTGCTCTGCCATGGTCTGCATGCCGTAGCAGATGCCCAGAATCGGGATGCCGCGGTCAAACAGGCCTTCGGGCGCCCTTGGCCCGCCAAGCTGGGTCACAGATTCGGGACCACCGGCAAGGATGATGCCTCTGGGCGCAAACTCGGCCAGTTCCTCATCGGTGATATCAAACGCCCGAACTTCGCAGAAAACGCCAATCTCGCGAACCCGGCGTGCAATCAGCTGGGTGTACTGGGAGCCGAAATCGAGAATCAGAATGCGGTGGTCGTGAATGTTATGAGCCATGAAATCCTCAGATCAGAAAGAGAAAAGCGCGACCCACTGGATGAGCCGCGCTTGTCGGGAGCCGGTTACCCGATGCGGTAGTTGGGCGCTTCCTTGGTGATGGTCACGTCGTGCACGTGGCTCTCCCGCATGCCGGCGTTGGTGATGCGCACAAATTCTGGCTTGGTGCGCATCTCTTCCATGGTGGCACAACCGGTGTAACCCATGGAGGCCCGAAGACCGCCCATCAACTGATGCACGATGTTGCGCATGGGCCCCTTACAGGCGACGCGGCCTTCAATGCCCTCGGGAACCAGCTTCTCAATACCTTTGCTGGCGTCCTGGAAGTACCGGTCACCGGAGCCCTGCCCCATGGCACCGATTGAGCCCATACCACGGTACGCCTTGTAGCTGCGGCCCTGGAACAGTTCGACTTCACCCGGCGCCTCATCGGTGCCTGCCAGCAGGCTGCCGATCATCACGCTGTGCGCGCCTGCGGCAATAGCCTTGGAAATATCACCGGAGAACCGGATGCCGCCATCGGCAATCACCGGCACGCCTCGCTCCTTCATGGCCGCTGCCACGTTGGACACGGCGGTAATCTGTGGCACGCCAATACCCGCCACGATGCGTGTGGTACAGATTGAACCGGGGCCGATGCCCACCTTGACCGCATCCGCCCCGGCGTCTGCCAGGTCAATGGCCGCGGCAGAGGTAGCAATATTGCCGCCGATCACCTGCACGTCCGGATAGGTCTTCTTGATCCATCTGACCCGGTCAATCACGCCCTTGGAGTGGCCGTGGGCGGTATCGACCACGATCACGTCGACGCCGGCTTCAACCAGAGCGGTCACCCGGGCGTCAGTGTCGCCACCAGTGCTGACCGCGGCGCCAACCCTGAGCCGGCCCTGGTCGTCTTTGCAGGCCAACGGGTAATCTTTGGCCTTCTGGATATCCTTGACGGTGATCAGGCCGCGCAGCTCGAAATCGTCGTTGACCACCAGAACCTTCTCGATCCGGTTGCGATGCAACAGCTCTTTCACGTCTTCGAGATCGGCGCCTTCCTTGACGGTGACCAGTCGGTCTTTGCCGGTCATGATGTCGCGGACCAGCGTATCCATGCGGCTTTCAAAACGGATGTCCCGGCCGGTCACGATGCCGACCAGATCCCGGCCATCAACAACCGGGAGACCGGAAATACGGTTGGCGGTGGTAATGTCCACCAGCTCTCGAACGGTGGTATCGGGGGACACGGTGATGGGGTCTTTCACCACACCGCTTTCATATTTTTTGACCTTGCGAACTTCTGCCGCCTGCTGCTCAACGGACATGCTCTTGTGCATAATGCCGATGCCGCCTTCCTGGGCCATGGCAATCGCCAGGTCCGCGTCAGTCACGGTGTCCATCGCCGACGACAGCAGAGGAATGTTCAGCCTGATATCCTTGGTCAGCCAGGTCTGCAGGTCAACCTGATGCGGCAACACTTCGGAGCGGCCGGGGACCAGCAGAACATCGTCAAACGTGAGGGCTTCTTCGGCAATTCGCAGCATTGGGATCCGCCTTTTGAACATGCTAGATTGGAGGATTCAGCAAAGCAAAATCCTTAATCGACCTATTATAAGTGCGCGGTCATTGACAGTAAACCGGTAGCCTCCGCCCCTGAGTTTGCATCTTTTTGAAATTCCGTTATTTTTGCCAGTTCTTTTTCGGCATTTGCGTATACAACCCACTGGAGTGCACTTTTGACCAACGGTTTCCAGGATTCCCGGCCACGGGCGCTATCCGTCAGCGAACTGAACCATCAGGCCCGACATCTCCTTGAGGCCAGTTTTCTTCAGGTGTGGGTGGAAGGCGAGCTTTCGGGCTTCTCACGGCCTTCCTCCGGCCACTGGTACTTCTCCCTGAAAGATAAAAAATGCCAGGTCCGCTGCGCCATGTTCCGGGGCTTTAACCAGCGGGTGCGGGACATCCCCAAAGAGGGCGACCAGGTGCGTATCCGTGGGAAGGTCACCCTTTACGAGAATCGCGGCGATTTCCAGATTATCGTCGAGCAGATCGAGCCCGCCGGTGCCGGCGCCCTGCAGCAGGCCTTCGAGGCACTGAAAGCCCGCCTGCAGCAGGAAGGCCTGTTCGACATGGCGCGCAAGAAGCCGCTGCCGACGGTACCGCACCACATAGGCGTGGTCACCTCGCCCACCGGCGCGGCCATTCACGACATTCTTACCGTTCTGGCCAGACGCTGCCCTGCTATTCCCGTCACCCTCTATCCCACCGCTGTCCAAGGTAAAGCGGCGACCAACGATATCGTTCGCGCAATCGAAACGGCCAACGCCCATGGAGTCGCAGATGTTCTGATTATCGGCCGGGGCGGAGGTTCGCTGGAAGACCTGTGGTGTTTCAACGAAGAAGCCGTTGCCCGCGCCATTGCAGGATCAGTGATTGCCACCGTCAGCGCTGTAGGCCATGAAGTTGACGTAACCATTGCCGACTTTGTCGCAGACCTCAGGGCGCCGACGCCGTCGGCGGCGGCGGAAAAGATCTCGCCGGACCAGACCACCTGGATACGCCAACTGGAAGAAGGCGAACTTCGGCTGGCGGGAGCCGCAAAGCGGGCCCTCACACGACTGGAAACCGCGCTCAGGCACCTCAGCGCCCGACTTCGCGATCCCCGGCGTGAGCTTATGGAAAAAGCCCAGCGCATGGACGAGCTGGATGTTCGGCTTGGCAAGGCCATGCACCAGCGGCTGGAGCGTTCCGAGACACGGGCATTTCATCTCAGCGGGCGTCTGACGCTGCAATCTCCTTCTCGGCGCCTGAAGGAAAGCCATAACAACCTGGACAACCTCAAAGAGCGTCTCTCCAAGGCGATCAATCAACAGCTGGATCGTCAGCACAACCGTATGGAACATCTGGCCCAGACCCTTAACGTAGTCAGCCCGCTGGCCACACTCGGCCGGGGGTATGCGATTGTTCAGGATAAGCGGGGTAATATTGTCAGGGAAGTTGGACACCTGAGCCCTGGCGATGCCGTGACCGCAAGGGTATCCGGTGGCCGCATCGAGGCTGAAGTAACCTCCGTAAGTGCAGAAACGGACTCCAATAATTCTCCTGTATAGCTCTTAGCCGATGGTCTACTAGTGCCGATTCTCAAAGCGCCTAAAGTTGATTCCGTGGAACTATAACAACGGAATTGGCAAGGGGGCCGTATGAGCTATCAATCAGAGTTCAGTCGTTCAATGAACACGCCGGAAGCGTTCTGGCGGGAAAAGGCAGCGGACGTAAGCTGGATCGAGCCCCCGACGAAAATCTGGCAGGCCACCGACAACGGCCATGGTCAGTGGTTTCCCGATGGCATCATCAACACCTGCGAGGCTGCGCTTGACGCCAATATCCGTGCCGGGCGCGGCAACCAGAAAGCGCTGATCTATGACTCCCCGGTCACCGGCAACCAGAAATCCTACACCTATAGCCAGCTGACCCATGAAGTCGCCCTGTTTGCGGGCGCACTAAAAAGCCGGGGAATTGCCAAAGGCGACCGGGTGATCATTTACATGCCCATGATTCCAGAAGCGGTTATCGCCATGCTGGCCTGCGCCCGGCTGGGCGCGGCTCACTCTGTCGTATTCGGGGGTTTTGCCGCCCACGAACTGGCCGTCAGAATCGACGACGCCTCCCCCAAGGCCGTGATCACTGCATCCTGCGGCATCGAAGTGCAGAAACTCATTGAATACAAGCCACTGGTCGATCTCGCCATCGAAGAGGCCAGCCACAAGCCGGAATTCTGCGTGGTTTACCAACGCCCCCAGGTCAAGGCCAGCTTGGTTGAGGGTCGGGACATCGACTGGCAGGCGCTTATTGCCGGTGCCACAGCCGCCGACCCAGTACCTGTCGCTGCGACCGACCCGCTCTATATTCTTTACACCTCAGGCACCACCGGCAAACCCAAAGGGGTAGTGCGCGACAACGGCGGCCACGCGGTTGCCATGCGCTACAGCATGGAACTGGTCTACGATGCCGGCCCCGGCGATGTTTTCTGGGCGGCCTCGGACGTGGGCTGGGTCGTCGGTCACAGCTACATTGTCTATGGCCCGCTGCTGGCCGGATGCACCACCGTCCTCTATGAAGGAAAGCCGGTCAAGACACCCGACGCCGGCGCTTTCTGGCGGGTGGTGCAGGATCACCGGGTAAACTTCCTGTTTACCGCACCCACAGCCTTCCGGGCCATTCGCAAGGAAGATCCGGAAGCAGATCTTTTGGGCCGCTACGATATCAGCTCGCTAAAACGGCTGTTTCTGGCCGGTGAACGGCTGGACCCGGCCACCTATGAATGGCTCAAGGAGCATACCACCCTGCCAGTGCTGGACCACTGGTGGCAGACCGAAACAGGCTGGGCTATCTGTTGCAACCCGGTAGGGTTGGAGCAGATGACGACCAAGCCCGGCTCCGCCACTTTCCCCTCGCCCGGTTACGATGTTCAGGTTGTGGATTTCAAGGGTTCACAGATGCCGGCAGGCGAACAGGGCCAGATCGCGGTAAAACTCCCCCTACCCCCCGGCTGCATGACCACCGTCTGGGGCGACGACGAACGCTTCCGCAAGACCTATCTGGACCCCATTCCCGGCTTTTACACCTCTGGTGACGGAGGCTTCGTCGATGAGGACGGCTATGTTTTTGTGATGGGCCGCACCGACGATGTCATCAATGTGGCGGGCCACCGCCTGTCCACCGGCGAAATGGAAGAAGTGATTGCCGGCCACCCGGCGATTGCCGAATGCTGCGTTGTTGGCGCCCAGGACGACATGAAGGGACAGATTCCGATTGGCCTGGTAATGGTCAAGGACGGCGCAACCATCGGCCACGATGAACTGGAAGAAGAACTGGTGGAGATGATGCGGGAGAAGATCGGCGCAATTGCCTGCTTCCGCCGGGCGCTTGTAGTTGAGCGCCTGCCCAAGACCCGGTCGGGTAAAATCCTTAGACGGGTGATCCGGCAGATTGCCGATGGTGAGGAATACAAGGTGCCAAGCACGATCGACGATCCCTCCATTCTGGAAGAGATCAGCGAACAATTGAAAGGATGACCGACAACGCATTCAAGCGATTGTTTTTGAACGTTAATTATTTCAGAAAAGTGACAAAAAAAGCCGTTGACGCGCTCCAGAGTCGGTCTATACTAAAAATTGGCTGTCAAAAGCTGGTAGTTAGAAGGTCCCGTGAGGGAAAATTGCAGAAATACAGGAAAGATCAATGTCAGATACCAAAACAGGCCACGTAAAGTGGTTTAACGAGTCCAAGGGCTTTGGTTTCATCGCTCAGGACGGTGGCAGTGACGTATTCGTTCACTACAGTGCAATCAACGCCAGCGGTTTCCGCACCCTGACCGAAGGTCAGCAGGTGCAGTTTACTGTAACACAGGGTCCGAAAGGTCCTCAGGCGGAGAACGTGACGCCGGTCTGATCAGGCCGAAAAGTTACGCATCCGCCCTATGCCCCTCACGGGCACAGGGAAGATGAAGAAGCCGGCGAAAGCCGGCTTTTTTATGTCAGACACCCACCTGTTCGGTTTCGCCTGCTTTCTGCACCGCTCCTGAAGGATCTGTCGGTACCACCTGTGAGACTGCCGAGAACAGTGCCTGCAGGGTCGCCGAGGTAGTGTCTTCCGCCAGGGCAGCTGCACTGCAGTGTTCGCCGTTTGCCGTGACCCGGATACAGGCCAGCGCATTCGCTTTGGTGCCTTCGCTCAGCGCAAACTCGTCATAGGCTTCAACGGCAATGGACACGTCGAACAGTGATTCCAGAGCCGCGGACACCGCTTCAACCGCACCCAGACCGTGACCACTGAGTGTCGTCGGACTGGCTTCCGGGCCGATACTGACCGTCGCTTTGACGCCATTGTCATCGCGATGCAGATCGTAGGAGCGCAGCTCCCAGGCCTTACGGACCTTCAGATATCGGGTTTCGAACAGACGATGAATGGTCAGTGAATCGATTTCGCCGCCGTTGGTTTCCGCCTCGCGCTGAACCACCTTGCTGAACTCGATCTGCAGCCAGCGTGGCAGACTGATGTTGTAGTCCCGCTCCAGAATGTAGGCCACACCACCCTTGCCGGACTGACTGTTTATGCGCACCACTTCCTCGTATTTGCGCCCGAGATCACGGGGATCAATCGGCAGATAGGCCACATTCCACAGATCGCCATCTTTGCGTTTCGACAGGCATTTTCGGATGGCGTCCTGGTGGCTGCCGGAGAAGGCGGTGAATACAAGCTCGCCGGCATAGGGGTGCCTGGGATGGGTCGAGATCTCGGTGCAGGCCTCCACCACGTCGGTAATTTCGGCGATGCCGGACAGATTCACGGTGGGATCAACGCCCTGGGAATAGAGATTCATGGCCATGGTCACCAGGTCCATGTTGCCGGTGCGCTCACCATTACCCATCAGGGTGCCCTCAACCCGGTCGGCGCCGGCCATGACCGCAAGCTCGGCCGCAGCAACGGCACAACCACGGTCGTTGTGGGTGTGAACGCTGATGGCAATATGCTCCCGATAACGAACCCGGTCGCAGATCCACTCAATCTGGTCGGCAAACACATTGGGCGTTGCCATTTCCACGGTTGCCGGCAGGTTGATCACCACCGGCTGACCCTGATCGGGGCGCCAGACGTCGTTCACCGCATCGATCACCTCGGCGGCATAGTCCATCTCGGTGCCGGTGAAGCTCTCGGGGGAATACTGGAAGGTCCATTCGGTGTCCGGGTAACGCTCGGCGATGGATTTCACGACCCGGGCGCCATTGACCGCGATTTCCTTAACACCCTCCCGATCCATGCCGAACACCTGTTCACGCTGGACAGTAGAGGTGGAGTTGTAGACGTGAACAATCGCCTTTTTTGCGCCCTCAAGAGCCTTGTAGGTACGCTCGATCAATTCCGGGCGCGCCTGAGTCAGTACCTGGATCTGGACATCATCCGGAATCCGGTTCTCTTCGATCAGTTTCCGGCAGAAATCAAAATCCGGCTGACTGGCCGCGGGGAACCCGATTTCGATTTCCTTGAAGCCAACTTTTATCAGCAAATCGAACAGCCGCTGCTTCTGGGCTACCGTCATGGGCTTGACCAGCGCCTGGTTACCGTCCCGCAGATCAACAGCGCACCATCTGGGCGCCTTCTCGATGACCTGGTCGGGCCAGCGGCGATCGGTTTTTGCCATCGGTTTGAACGGGATGTATTTGCGGTGATCAAAAGCCATAACGTCTGGTCCCTGATTGAACGGAAAACGGTTTCTGTGATTACCGAACAGGTTACCGGCTTTGGAGGGGTTAATGATTGCTTTTTTTTCAGTAAAAGATTATTTATTAGTGATAAATTGCGTATTTTTAAAAAATGGTGACGATTTATGGCCAGTAATAGCCAGACACTGATCAAAATTGACAGAATAGACCGGAATATCCTGGAGCAGCTCCAGAAAGACGGCTCGCTGACCAATCAGGAACTGGCCGACAAGGTTGGCCTGTCGCCCTCCCCCTGCCTTCGTCGGGTAAGAGCCCTCGAGGAATCCGGCATTATCGTGCGCCAGGTGACGATTCTTGATCACAAGAAGCTGGGCCTGTCCCTCACCGCCATCATCCTGATCGGCATGGACCGGCACACGCCGGAACGCTTTGCCGAGTTTGAAGCCAAGGTGGGCGAGTATCCGGAAGTACAGGAGTGCTATCTGATTACCGGCCAGGACGCCGATTACATGCTGAAGGTGGTGGTACCGGACATGGACCACTACCACCACTTCCTGCTCAACCGGATTACCCGGATTCAGGGCGTAAGTGGCGTGCACTCCAGTTTCGTGCTCAGACGGGTGATTGACAGCACCGCACTGCCCCTGGGCTACTTGACCTGATCAGGCGTTCAGCGGTTCCCCGGCAAGGCGTAGCTGCCGGTGACATGGGCAACGAGCACATCCTCGCCTTTGTCCGCATCCGGGGAAAGCAGGCGCACTTCGCAGAACGCAATCCGCCGCCCCAGCCTCAACACCACGGCATCCGCAATCAGATCCCCCGGGGCCGGTTTCTCCAGAAAGTTGATGGACAGGTTGCTGGTCACCGCCATTTCCACCTGCCCGATGGTGGCCATCACTGCGGCATACATGGCGGCATCCGCCAGGGCCATCTGCACCGGGCCTGACAGCGTGCCACCGGGGCGGATAAGCCGCTCCGAAAAAATCAGTCTCGCCTTTGCAAATCCCTCACCGGCGTCGTCTACCGTAAATCCGATATCCTCTGCCATGGGAACCCCGGCGCGAATCAACTCGCCGAGTTGTTGTGCCGTCAAACTCATCCGCCTGTCTCCGTCTGTACCTTGTCTGATTCGCTCCGTACAATAGCGGGCACTCCCAGTCTTTGAAAGCAGACTTTCGGACCTGTCACCAATCCCAAATAATTCCGACGGATCACATTATGCAAGCAAGCCGTTACCTGATTGCCACCCAGAAAGAGACCCCCGCAGACGCGGAAATCATCAGCCACCAGATGATGCTCAGAGCCGGTATGATCCGGAAGCTGGCAGCCGGTCTTTACACCTGGCTGCCACTGGGGCTGCGAGTGCTGCGTAAGGTTGAGCGCATAGTGCGGGAGGAGATGGACAAAAGCGGCGCCCAGGAAGTTCTGATGCCCGCTATCCAGCCCGCGGAACTGTGGCAGGAATCAGGCCGTTGGGAGCAGTATGGCGGCGAGCTGCTGCGCATGCAGGACCGCCACGGCCGGGACTTCTGCTTCGGCCCGACCCATGAGGAAGTCATCACCGATCTGGTGCGCAACGAGCTGAAAAGCTACAAGGAACTGCCGGCGAATTTCTACCAGATTCAGACCAAATTCCGCGATGAGCGACGCCCCCGTTTTGGTGTGATGCGCGCCCGGGAATTCATCATGAAGGACGCCTACTCCTTCCATCTGACCAAAGAGTCGCTGAACGACACCTATCAGGTCATGCACCGCACCTACTGCTCGATCTTTGATCGTGTGGGGCTGGATTACCGCCCGGTGGAGGCGGATTCCGGCGCCATTGGCGGCAGTGCCTCCCACGAATTCCATGTGCTGGCCTCCTCCGGTGAGGACGCCATCGTGTTCAGCACCGAAAGCAGCTACGCCGCCAACATCGAAAAAGCCGTGGCACTGCCGCCCCAGGGCGAGCGGCCAGCCCCATCAGCCGAACTGAAAGAGGTCGAAACCCCGGACCAGCGCACCATTGATGCGGTAGCCAGCTTCCTGGCTGTCGATGTCACGTCGACGGTCAAGACCCTGCTGGTCAAAGCCGAGGAAGATGAAGACGGTACCAGCGGCCTGGTTGCGCTGATCCTTCGCGGTGATCACAGCCTCAACGAAATCAAGGCGGAAAACCTTGCGGGTGTGGCCGAGCCACTTACCATGGCGACCGACGAGGAAATCAAACAGGCGGTTGGATGCAAGGCCGGGTCCATCGGCCCGGTGAATCTGCCGGTCCCGGTCATCGTCGATCTGAGTGCGGCCCACCTGGCAGACTTCGTCTGTGGTGCCAACAAAGAGGGCTATCACCTCACCGGCGTGAACTGGGAACGGGATGTTCCCCTGAGCCGGGTTGAGGACCTCCGCAACGTGGTGGAAGGCGACACCAGCCCAGACGGCCAGGGCGTTCTGGAAATTCGCCGGGGCATTGAAGTGGGTCACATCTTCAAGCTGGGCAACAAGTACAGCAGCGCCATGAACGCCACCGTGCTGGACGAGAATGGCAAGGCGGGCATCCTGGAAATGGGCTGCTATGGTATCGGCGTGTCACGCATCGTGGCCGCGGCCATCGAGCAGAACCACGACGACAAAGGCATTATCTGGCCGGATGCCATTGCACCCTTCGAGGTCGCGATCGTGACCCTGAACGGCCATAAATCCCCGACGGTTCAGGAAGCTGGCGAACGGCTCTACGCCCAACTCAAGCAGGCAGGGTTCGATGTGCTGCTGGATGACCGGAACGAGCGGCCCGGGGTCAAGTTTGCGGATATCGAGCTGATCGGTATTCCCCACCGGTTTGTGGTGTCAGACCGCGGGCTGGAAGCCGAAACCCTGGAATACAAAGGCCGCAATGATGCCGACAAACAGGACATTCCTCTGGATGAGGCTCTGCCCTTCCTGATCAACCAGTCTCCGAGAGGCGGGCTCTAACAGCCGTCTGAGGGCCCGGCGGGCAGGTCACCGACCACGCCGGGCTCCATTTCCAGTTCGATACCGAATGTGGAAAGAACGTCGGCACGGATTCTGGATGCAAGATCCAGCACGTCCTGGCCGCTGCCATCCGAATGATTAACCAGTACCAGAGCCTGATGGTTGTGGACCCCCACCCGATCGTTCCGATAGCCCTTCCAGCCACACTGATCAATAAGCCAGGCAGCCGCCACCTTGGCCGAGGTGTCTTCCGGATAACCCGCCAGGCCCGGATGCTGCGCTTTCAGTTGATGCCATTGGGCAATGGGGACAACCGGGTTCTTGAAGAAGCTTCCCACATTGGGTATTTGCGACGGGTCCGGTAGTTTGCGACGGCGCACCGCCATAACCGCCTGGGCAACGTCGGAGGGGGTAAGCTCTCTGGTGTTCTGCTCGCTGAAATACTCTTTCAGGTCCCGATACTCCAGTTGCAGGGGCAGGCTTCGGGACAGCCGGAGGCGAACCCGGGTAATGATAAAGCGTCCTGGCTCATGCTTGAACAGGCTGTCGCGATAGCTGAACCGGCACTGCGCGTTCGACAGCCGCACCTCCTCACCTGTGGTCCGGTCCAGCGCGGTCACATCCACCAGGGTGTCGGCCAGTTCTGTGCCGTAAGCACCGATATTCTGAACCGGTGCTGCACCCACGGTGCCGGGAATCAACGCGAGATTCTCGATTCCCCGATAACCGGCTTTGGCGGCGTATAACACGCACTCATGCCAGGGTTCGCCAGCACCCAATTCAAGGGTGGCCGCGTCGCCTTCAACCGCCTGCCAGCAGCGCCCGCTGATAGACACCTGCACCACAAGTCCGCGGAAATCCCCGGCAAATACCAGGTTGCTGCCACCACCCAGAATCAGTGTTTCTGCGGTATGGGTGTCTGCCCAGTCCAGGGCAAAACGTAGATCATCAAGGGAGCGAACCTGGGTGAAGTACTGGGCCCTTGCCGCGATGCCCAGGCTGTTCTTGCCCCTCAGACTGACCCACTCGCGAATGACCGGGGGAAGACTCAAGCCAGTCTCTCCCGCAATCGGGCCAGAAGCCCTTTGCTGGCCTCCTGAATCAAGTCCAGAACCATCTCGAAACCCTGATCGCCACCGTAATACGGGTCGGGCACCTCGTCGTGGGAAGGACTTCCGTAATCAAGAAACAGTTCCGGCTCGGTTCCGCCAATCTCCTTCTGGACGCGCTTGATATCGGCAAGGTTGTGACGATCCATTACCAGTACATAGTCGAACTCGAACAAATCCGATTCCTGAAACTGCCGGGCCCTCAAGTCACTGATATCAATGCCACGCCTGGCGGCCGCTTCCCGGGCACGGCCGTCCGGCGCCTTGCCCACATGCCAGCTGCCGGTTCCACAGGAATCTATCTTCACCTGGTTACTTAAACCGGCATTCTCCAACACCTGCCGGAATACACCCTCTGCGCTGGGGGAACGGCAGATATTGCCAAGACACACAAACAGCACTCGGACAGGTTCACTCATTCAGCAATCCCCTTTCGTTGACCATGGCTCTTAGTCTTTCAAGATCCTCCTGCGTATCCACGCCGGCCGGCGGCCTGACCGCTGCCTCCGCCACATGGATCAGCGCGCCATTGTAGAGCGCACGCAGCTGCTCCAGGGATTCGGTGATTTCCGTCGGGGCGGGAGGCCAGGTTACAAAGGCCTGAAGCAGGCTGACCCGGTAACCGTAGATGCCAATGTGGCGAAAATATCGGGCGTTAGCCGGTATGTCGCGTGCACCGTCTACTTGCACGTCACCACTCCATGCCTCTCTGGCCCAGGGGATTGGCGCACGACTGAAATAGTGGGCCATACCCCTGGCATCGGCCACCACTTTCACCACATTGGGGTTGAACAGCGTTTTGGTATCGACGATGGATTCACACAGGGTGGCGATAGCGGCTTCAGGAAAGGCTTCAAGGTTGTCGGCGACCTGGTCGATCAGTTGCGGCGGGATAAGCGGTTCGTCGCCCTGGACATTGACCACCCGGTCCCGGGGGCCGAATCCCAGTTTGCGGGCCACCTCTTCCAGCCGATCCGTGCCGCTGGCGTGGGTCGCCAACGTCATCACCACTTCGGCACCGAATCCACGGCAGGCCTTTTCAATACGCTCGTCATCCGTCGCGATCACAACCCGCGACGCGGCGCTTTCGCAAGCGCGTTCATACACATGCTGAATCATCGGTTTGCCGCCGATATCCGCCAGCGGCTTGCCCGGCAACCGGGTAGACGCGTATCGCGCGGGTATCACCACGATGTACGACATAAAAACCCCGTTAGCGTTTGTGCAGTCGCTCGTCGGTGCTCAGTGTCCGGGCTTCGGAGCTAAGCATCACCGGTATTCCTTCCCTGATGGGAAAGGCCATTGCGTCCATATAGCAGATCAGCTCGGTACGCTTGTCATTCAGTTCGAGGTCTCCCTTGCAGACGGGACACGCCAGCAAAGCGATCAATTTCTTGTCCATGCTATTTCTCTTGATGGGTTTGGTCCGCTGTATTCACCGCCGCCAGCAAAGCCGCGGAAAATGCCTGCGGCAGTTGCGCCGACACCTCCAGCACCCAGGCATTATCCGGCGCCATCTCGCGGCACTTGACGGCATCCTTGGCGGTCATGACCAGCCACTGGTCACCATTGCACTGCAGGTCTTCCGGCCTGAACTGGTGATGATCAGGCAGCGCGCGCTCTGAAACCGTTGCGCCCAGGTTTCTCAGTGTATCGAAAAAACGCCCGGGGTTGCCGATACCGGCCACCGCCGTCACCGGTTTTCCCCGGATTTCATCCAATGGTACACCCCTTCCCGAGGCAAGATGCCGCAGGGCGGTGGGTACAAGCGTCATGGTGTGCTGGTGCGGATGATCCAGTTCCGACAGCCAGCCGCCATTGGTCACCACGAAATCAACGGAAGACAACCGGTCGGGTCGTTCACGCAGAGGGCCGACCGGAATCTGCGCACCGTTGCCGAGGCCGCGCTGGCCGTCAAAAACGGCGATCTCGATATCCCGGGGCAAGCGATAGTGCTGCAATCCGTCATCGCAGAGCAGAATGTTCCCCAAACCCTGATCCAGCGCCCAGAGCGCTCCCCGGCACCGATCCGGATCCACCACCACCGGGCACCCGGCCTGATCGGACAGCATGACCGGCTCATCTCCGGCCTCTGACGCGGAGGTTTCCGGCTGTATCTGAAATGGGTAGTGTCCGGATTTTCCGCCGTATCCCCGGGTAAGAATGACCGGGCGCCAGCCTTCATCCTTCAGTAACTGCGCCAGCATCGCCGTCAGCGGTGATTTGCCGGTGCCGCCAGCGGTAATGTTGCCCACCACCACGACCGGCACCGGGATCGGCGCAGACATGGCCTGCCAGCCGGCCCTGCGCCGCTGCTCCGAGATAAGTCGATACAGCCAGGCAAACGGGTAGAGTGGCCAGAGCGGTCGCCCCTTGCCGTACCAGAGCCGATCAACCCAGCCAGTCATCCCTGCTCGCTGAACTGCATCTGGTGAAGTTGCGCGTAGGCGCCGCCTTTAGCTAGCAGCTCGTCGTGACGTCCGGACTCCACGATCCGGCCGCCGTCCATCACCAGAATCCGGTCAGCTTTTTCAATGGTGGACAGGCGATGGGCGATGACCAGCGTGGTACGACCGCGCATCACGAACTCCAGCGCTTCCTGGATGTGCCGCTCGGATTCGGTATCCAGGGCCGAGGTTGCCTCGTCGAGGATAAGCACCGGTGCATCCTTCAACAGCGCTCGGGCAATCGCCAGCCGCTGGCGCTGACCGCCCGAGAGCATGACGCCGTTGTCGCCGATCATGGTCTGAAGCCCTTCGGGCATCCGATCAATGAATTCGAGGGCGTGGGCCTTGGCGGCCGCCTCGCGGATCTGTTCTTCGGGGCAGTCCCGCAGAACGCCATAGGCAATATTGGCGGCGATGGTATCGTTGAACAGCACCACGTTCTGGGTCACCAGGGCAATCTGCGCACGCAGCGCTTTCAGGGAATAGTCTTTCAGGGAATGGCCATCAAGGCGGATGTCGCCACCGGTGTATTCATAGAATCTTGGCAGCAGGCTCACCAGAGTCGATTTGCCACTGCCGGACCGCCCCACCAGCGCGACGCTCTGCCCTGGAGGGATTGTCAGCGAGATATCCTGAAGCACATCGTCCAGCTGGTCCCGATAGCGGAAGGACAGGTTGTCGAATTCAATCCGGCCATCCACCCGCTCAGGGGCATAGGTGCCGGTGTCGGCCTCCGGCTCCTCATCAATGGTTGAAAACACATCGTGGGAAGCGGCAACGCCCTTCTGGATTTCCGCGTGAACCGAGGTGACCTGGCGAATCGGTTTGGCCATGGTGGTGGCCGCGGTGATAAAAGCGACCAGTTCACCGGTGGTCATGCTGCCGCGAATCTCCGGCGCCAGCATGGTCCAAACCAGCGCGGCAATGGCGACGGCGACCAGCACCTGGATCACCGGCACACTGATGGCCTGGGTGGTCGCCATTTTCAGACTCTGTTCCAGGTTTTTCTCACTGACACCGCGGAAACGGTCACGCTCATACTGCTCGCCACCGAAGGTTCTGACCACGCGGTAGCCGCTGATGGATTCCGACGCCACGTGAGTAATGTCGCCCATGGAGGTCTGGATTCGCTGGCTTATCCGGCGGAACCGGCGGCTGGCAAAGTTGACGACCAGGCCGATAATCGGCCCTACCGCCAGGAACACCAGGGTAAGCTTCCAGTTGGTGTAGATCATGAAGCTCAGCAGACCGACGATAGTCAGTCCCTCACGCAGCATGATGGTGATGGAATTACTGGCCGCTGCGGCCACCTGTTCCACATTGAACGTCAGCTTGGAGACCAGGCGTCCTGAAGCGTTCTCGTCGAAATACCGCGACGGCAGCGACAGCAGGCGGTCGAACACCTGCTTGCGCAGCGCATTGATAACATTACGGCCCACGTAGTTGATGTAATACTGGCTCAGGAAAAAGCCCAGGCCCCGCAGCGCAAACACGCCGACAATCATGCCCGTCAGCAACAGCCGGTTTTGCTCGGTGGGGTTCTCCAGCGCCGTGATCACGTATTCCATGGCGGCGGCCATGCCCGTTGACGCGGTTGCGTAGATTACGTTGCCGATCACTGCCAACACAAACGCCACCCAGAAGGGTTTGACGTAGGCCAGCAAGCGCCGGTAGGTCATCCAGCCAGAATCGGTCTGGCCGGATTGGGGGGTCTGCTCGGTGTCCGCCGCTTCACTCACTCGGATTCACCCTGACGTTCCGTGGTGATACTCAGTTTGGCAAAGCCGAGGGAACCGGCAACGTCCATCGCGCGCACCACGTACTGGTGGGGCGTTCGCGCGTCTGCGGTAATGATGAACGGCAGAGAGGTATCGCCGCCTGCCAGTTCGCTTACCGCCCGCTCCAGTGTCGCCCGTTGATTATTGACCAGAGCACGATCATTCAGGCGGTACTGCCCGTCGGCATTGATGACCACATCAATCAGCTCCGCCTGCTGCTCTGACCGCTCACCCTGTGCGTCCGGCAGTTCAATATTCAGATGGCTCTCGCGGGTGAAGGTGGTCGACACCATGAAGAAAATAAGCAGCAGAAACACAACGTCGATCAGAGGGGTCAGGTCGACGCCGACTTCCTGGCTTCTCTGGCGCTTGAACTTCACGTGTTCAGGCTCCTTCCACGTCGATTTCGCGGTCACCGTGGACCACTTCAACCAGCTTGATGGCTTCCTGCTCCATACCGACAACCAACTCGTCCACCCGGCGGATGAAATAGCGATGGCAGATCAGCGCCGGAATCGCCACGCTCAGGCCAGAGGCGGTGGTGATCAGGGCCTCGGAAATACCGCCGGCCAGGTTGCCGGCATTGCCCACGCCGGCAAGCTGGATCTCGGCAAACACTTTGATCATGCCGATAACCGTACCCAGAAGGCCCAGCAGCGGAGTAATGGTCGCAATGGTACCGAGAGGGTTCAGAAAGCGCTCGAGGTCGTGGATGACCTGGCTGGCCTCGTGCTCGATGCTTTCTTTCATGATTTCACGACCGTGTTTGGCGTTCATCAGTCCGCCAGCCAGTATTCTGCCAAGCGGAGACGAACCCTGTAGGGCCTTGAGCTTCCGGCCATTGAGTTCTTTCTTTTTGATCCATCGCCAGAGCTCGTTGATAGTGTGCTGAGGCGTCACTCTCGACGGTCTGAGGGTGTAAAACCGCTCAAGGATGATCGCAAGGGCAATGATGGAACAGGCAATAATCGGCACCATTAAAATGCCACCCGCTTTCAGAAGCTCGAACACGCTTGGTCTCCCTGATTGTTTGCAAGCCGCGCTACTTTAGCATAGCTCTGTATTGTCGCCACACCCGCAAGCTTGCGGAATTTACACACTATTCTGCAATGTTGCGCCCATTCGCGCCGATCAGCGATCCTGGCCGTTCCAGCGCTCGATCCAGAAAGGTGCGGCCTGCCTTTCCTTAAACACCCGTACGCCGTCCGGAGTGAAAGTCAGACGGATGGCCCCGGAGGTTGCCGTGTTCAGCAACTGACTCCCCGCCGCCCGGTAACGGCTGACAACGTCCGGATGCGGGTGTCCGTAACGGTGGCGATAGCCCGCGCTGAACAACACCAGATCCGGAGCAAGCCCGGCAACCCACTCTGTGGATGACGAGGTATTGCTGCCGTGATGCGGCGCCAGAACCACCCGGAAGCTGCTGGCACCGGCCGTCGCTGCCGGACTGTTCGCAATAAACAAACGTTCGCTCGCGGCGGAAATATCGCCCCCGAGTATCACCTGCTGGCGCCCCTGATTAAAGGCAAAGGTGAGCACGCAGGAGGCATCGTTTCCGCCTTCTTCTCCGGCGGACTGCCAGGCAGTGAAGGCAGGGCCTGCCTCGCCGGATCGGTCCTGGCAGGGCTGGATATCAAACGAATTGGCAGGCCCCAGGCGTCGGGCCATTTTTTCAGGCTCGCCGCTGATAATCTGATCAACCCGGACGCGATCCAGTAGCAGCGGGACGGCACCGGAATGATCACCGTCGGCGTGGCTGATCACCAGCGTGTTAATGCGCTGAACGCCCAGCGACCGCAGATTTGGCAGCAGCACCGATTCAACCGAGGAATACACACCCTCTAGTGCCGGCCCGGTGTCATAAAGCAGCACCCGGTCATCCTCACGCACCAGAACCGAAAGCCCCTGCCCGACATCCCAAATCCGGACTTCAGGAAAAGGGACCCGGGCGTTCTGCATTTCTCCCTTCTTCGTGAACAGGCCGCCCGAAACGCCCAGCCATAAAGCCGCTGTCAGCGCCAGAGTCAGCCGAAATCCCCGGAAAGGAAACGCCATTGCCAGCGCAACAACCACCGCAAAACCCAGTAGCTCGCCAAAGCCAGGCGTGATCACCGGCAGAACCAGACCGGAAGTCTGCTCAAGAAACCACCAGAGTGCTTTCATCAACAGATCGAGAACAGCTGTGAAAAACGGTTCCAGCGCCGGCGCCAGCATCATGGTTAGTGCGCTCAGAAAAACGGCGGGCATAATCAGCAGTGAGACCAGGGGAATGGCCACCAGGTTGGCGACAAATCCCACCAGCGGCTGCGACTGATCCAGAACCGCCAGGATGGGCCAGAGCGAGGCAAATATGGCCACCTGGGCCAGCAAAAGGCTGCGCCACCAGGCCGCCGGCCGGAGCAGGCCACTGAAAACCAGCGTCAGAATACCGACCGCCCCGAAAGATAGCCAGAAGCCCTGATCCAGCGGCGACAGAGGGTCAGAGACCAGCACAAGCACCAGCGCAAAGAGCACGGCATCGGCTGCCCGGCCACGCCTAGCCTCGAACACATACCAGCAACCCACCACAACCATGATCAGCGCCCGGCGAGTGGGCACCGAGAACCCGGCGGCCAGGGCATAGGCCAGGCTGGCCAGACACACCAGCACGAATAACGCTAACCGCGCCTGCGCGGGTGAGAGCCAGCGCTCCGGCAACCACACCAGTAGTCGCCGAAGCAGGAAGCCGGCCCCGATGGCAACCAGGCCCAGATGCAGACCGGAAATCGCCACCAGGTGAATGGTGCCCGTAGCTTTCAGTACCTGCCAGTGCTCCGGTTCAAGCAATCCCCGGTAGCCGAGCATGAGGGAAGCAATCAGCGGCGCTGACTCAACCGATTCCAGACGCCCGATCAGATTCTCCACCGTGTCTGTGCGCCACTGGTGGTATCGGCACACCACACCGCAGGGCACGGACAGATCCTGCCTGGCTCCACGAATAGTACCGGTGGCCCCGTAATTCTGTCGGAACAGCCAGGACTCATAGCGGAATCCGCGGGGATTGACGGCACCATGGGGCTTTTTAAGCACCACCGTCAGACGCAGCCGCGTTGGTACCTGAAGACTGGCCTCTTCGCCGTACCAGGCCAGGCGAAGCCGCTGCGGAAGACGCTCACCCGACGCGCCCTGGGGCATCTCCCCGTCCGTTAAATGCCAGATGGAAACGCAGAAGGGAAACCGGACGCTACCGAAACTGCCGGGTTCCGGCACGCCGCAGACATAACCGGACACCTCAATAGCCTTGCCTTCCAGCGAGCCTGGCAGACGGGAGTCGAGCCGGGCGTCGGCATGCCAGAGCGCCCAGCTGAACCCGAGCAGGATAAGCGCCGGCGCCAGCCAGAGCAGACGCGCCCTGCCCCCGCCGATGAAAAAGACCGGCAGCAGAGCCAGAGCGGTCACCAGACCGACCCACGACGAAGGTGGCAATACTGTCAGGCAATACAGTAAGATGACGCCGCATGCAAAGCAGGCAAGGCCGATTCTGGCCATAAAACTTCCGGACAATCCTTGTCCCCCAATTGTCAGCAGAACTTCCCGATGCCAAAGAAGTTCATGAAACGGTATTTACCGACGCCGGAACGGGTGCGAGCGATCAAATCGCTTCACTTTCTTGGCGATATACTGCATGAGCCCAACCTCTGGCATATCAACCGTCACAGTGTGGCCAGGGCGTTCCTGATCGGTCTGTTTTTCTGTTTCATTCCCATGCCCTTCCAGATGGTAGCCGCCGTTCTCTTTGCCATCTGGTTCAATGCCAATCTGCCGCTGTCCGTGATTCTGGTCTGGATCAGCAATCCCATCACCATGCCCCCCATGTTCTATTTCAACTACAAGGTTGGGGCCATGGTGCTTGACCGTCCGGTGCTGGACTTCGAGTTCCACCTGAGCTGGTCCTGGCTTAGCGAGCGGCTGATGGATATCGGCATTCCGCTCTATCTGGGCTCGCTGCTGGTCGCCACGATCGGCGCCTGCACGGGGTACCTGATAGTCCAGTACCTCTGGCGTCGCAAGGTTCGCAAGGACTGGGGGGAACGGATCCGGGCCCGGAACCGCAGGCTTAAAGCAGCGCGGAAACAGCGGGCGGCGGGTCAGGATTCCTGAAACAGCTGCCCTTGCTCTAACCGCAACACCCGGTTTAGCGCCCTTGCAATCGTCATATCATGGGTGACCAGCACAAAGGCGATACCAATCTGGTCGCGCAGGGATTCAATCAGCTCACGCACGCCCTGCCCCGTCTGCTCGTCGAGGTTACCGGTAGGCTCATCCATCAGCACACAGTCGGGCTCATTGACCAGCGCCCGGGCAATGGCAACACGCTGGCGCTCACCACCAGAAAGCTCGCCAGGCTTGTGCTTCAGTCGTCCGGCAAGACCAACCCGCTCAAGCATGGTGGCCGCGCGATCGGACGCTTCCCTGACCGGCATGCCACCGAGAGTGCCCGGCAGCATCACGTTCTCGAGCGCGGAAAATTCCGGCAGCAGATGGTGGAACTGGTAGACAAACCCCAGGTGCCGGTTTCTGAAACGGGCTCTTGCGGCCTCGCTAAGACGATGAATATCCTTGCCGCAGATCTCGATATGCCCTGACGACGGGCGGTCCAGCCCGCCCAGCAGGTTCAGCAGAGTGGTCTTGCCTGCCCCGCTACTGCCGACGATGCCGACGGTTTCACCGGCGGCGACCCGCAGGGAAATATCCGAGAAAATAGTCAGTTTGCCGGGGCCTTCGTTGTACGTACGCGTGACCTTCTCACAATCAATAATCAACGCCTGCTCGGCGCTGCCAGGTGCCTGCTCATTCATATCGAAGGGCCTCCGCCGGATCAACCCGCGACGCACGCCAGGCCGGGTAAATGGTTGCCAGCAGGCTCATCGCCAGGCCGGCGCCACTGATAATGTAGACATCCTGCCACTTCAACTGGGACGGCAGGTAGCTGATAAAGTACACGTCCGAGCTCAGGAACTGGTGGCCCAGAAAGGATTCAAGCCAGGCAATGAACGCGCTGATATTGTAGGCGCCGAGAATGCCCAGTGCGGTGCCCACCAGTGTGCCGGTCAGGCCGATAACCGCGCCCTGCACGATGAAAATCCGCAGGATTCGCCCGGGTGTCGCGCCCATGGTTCTCAGAATGGCAATGTCCGCGGTTTTGTCCGTCACCACCATCACCAGGGTGGACACAATGTTGAATGCCGCTACCGCCACAATGAACATCAGCAGCAGCCCGATCATGGTTTTTTCCATGCGGATGGCCTGGAACAGATTGCCGTGGGTGCGGGTCCAGTCGGATATAAAGTGGCGACCGGAAAGCTGGCTGGCAACCTGCTCAGCAACAACCGGCGCCTTGAACAGATCATCCACCAGCAGACGCACGCCCTGGGCATTGCCGCCGGTCCGCATGAGTTTTGCGGCATCGTCCATGTGGATCAGGGTGTAGTTGCCGTCCAGCTCGGCCCCAACGCTGAAGACGCCTTTCACGGTAAAGCGCTTTAGTCGCGGAAGTACGCCGGCGGGCGTGATGGACGCTTCAGGCAGCACCACGGTGACCTTGTCGCCTACCTGCAACCTCAGGCTCGAAGCCATCAGCTTGCCGATAATAATGCCGAATTCGCCGGACTTCAGATCCTCCAGCCCGCCCGACAGCATGTGATTCTCGATAATGGAAACGCTTCGCTCCTGCTCCGGCAGTATGCCGTTGAGGGCAACCCCGCGTACGTTGCCGCCGCCGGTGACCATGCCCTGTCCCTGAATGAAGGGGGCAGCTGCCAGCACGGAAGGATGTTGCTGGACCTGCCGGTCAACGGACTCCCAGTCCTGAAGGTACGGGTCACCCTGAACCACCGCATGGGGCACCATGCCCAGAATCCGCTGTTTCAGCTCACGGTCAAAACCGTTCATCACGGACAGAACAATGATGAGAACCGCCACACCCAGCATAAGGCCGATCATGGACGTCAGTGAGATAAAAGAAATAAAGTGGTTGCGCCGTTTGGCAGCGGTGTACCGCAAGCCGATGTATAGTGATAAGGGTCTGAACATTGGGTAGGAGCCTGTCGCTGCCTTCTGGTGCTTTGGAATTCCTGCCGCCTGTGATCCGGCCGGAAGCTGTTAGACTGATTTCTGAAAACAGATCATAAAAATCAATGTGTACTACGCAATAACAAGTTTACAGCGCTATGGGGTAACAATGGCCGCAAACCATTCTGACAATCCTGCGACGGATTCTGCTTCGGCTGATCGCCGGGATTTCTATCGCATAAATGACCGGATTGGCCTGGAAATACGTCGTCAGGTTGCGACGGAATCACCCTCTGGCCAACCGTTCGATGGCAGCCACGTTGAAGTCCTGCGCGCCGAATTCCGCCGCCTGGATCAGGATGTGCGGTCACAGCTGGCCAATCTCGCGGAAAGAGACCGGCTGCTGACGTCGCTGATCAAATCACTCAACGGCAAGGTCGATACACTGGCGCGCATTATGGCCTTTGAGCAAAATCCGTTGCAACCGGAGGATTGGAAGGACGTCACCCTGAGCGAGGGCGGGCTGTCGTTTTACAGCCGCTCGGAAAACTACGCCCTCGGCGAGCATTTAGCCATGCGCATGACCCTGCCGCCGGAACTTTACCAGCCCGTAGCCACCGCCAGGGTTCTGTCCGTTGAACCGCTCGAAGACGGTGGATCCAGCATCCATACGGGATTCGTCGACATTCACGACCATGATCGCCAGCAGATCGCGCGGCATGTTCTGCGCTGGCAGATACGCCAGCGGCAGAACGGATAGCCGCGACCATCACGGCAAAAGTGACCAAATGTCACAGACTAAGGGTGGTTTTTTAAGTCATTCTGTCGCAAATTACGATTAATCAACGTCCGGCATTTTTCCGGTAACACGCCAGGGAGTAGTTCACTGATGAGAAAACCCACGTTAAAGTCGCTTTGCGCTGCCACTGCCGCCGCCACCTTGCTACTGGCTTCGAGCGGAATCGCCGCAGAGGAAGTCCGCATGTCAGTGAAAAGCCAGGTACAGAAAGGCCTTCAGGAAAACCTGCCACGCCATGGCATGAGCGAGTCTTCGGTCAGAAACGGTTGGGGCCAGCCCCAGTCCGTCACCGGCCCTGTGGGCGAGCCCCCCATCTATCAGTGGCACTACGACGATTTCGTGGTCTACTTCGAAGGCAACCGGGTCATTCACTCGGTTCTGAAACACAATCGCTAAAAATCTGGCCGCATACCCTGACGCAACGCAGTCTGTCCGTTAGAATGTCCGCTTTTTACTGAGGTGTTCGTATCTTGACCTCTAGACCTGTGATGCCCGCGGAGTGGGAACCTCAAAGCGCCGTTATGCTCACCTGGCCCCATCCGGGTACAGACTGGAGCGCTGTGCTGGATGAAGTGGAACCGGTTTTCCTCGAGATCGCCCGGGTCGTTCTGCGCTTCGAAAACCTGCTACTGAGCTGCGAACACGTGTTCAGGGTGCAGGCCCTCGAGAAAGAACTGAACCAGTACGCTGTCGACCATCAGCTGCCGGGGCGCGTCATCGGCGTTCCCGCCCCTGCCAATGACACCTGGGCCCGGGACCATGGCCCCATTTCCCTGCGCACTGGCGAAAGCAAGGTCGAACTGCTGGATTTCAGTTTCAACGCTTGGGGCGGAAAGTTTCCCTGGGAAAAGGACAACGCCCTGAACCGGCACCTGGCGAATTTCGGCAGTTTTGGCAGGACGCCCCTGGTGCCGGTGGAATTCGTTCTGGAAGGCGGATCTCTGGAATCGGACGGTAAGGGAACCCTTATGACCACCAGCGAATGCCTGCTGGCGCCGTCGCGCAATCCGGAAATGGACCGCTCAGCCATCGAGGCGCTGTTGAGAGAAACCCTGGGGGCCGACCGCATTCTCTGGCTCAATCATGGCTATCTGGCAGGCGACGATACCGACAGCCACATTGATACCCTGGCACGCTTTTGCGCCCCCGACCACATCTGTTACGTGGGCTGCCCGGATGTCAGCGACGAACACTACAGCGCACTGGCAGCCATGGAAGAAGATCTGGCGCAGTTCCGGCAGGCGGACGGCTCGCCCTATCGGCTGACGGCGCTACCCTGGCCGGATGCCATTGTCGACGAAGACGGCGAGCGCCTGCCTGCCACCTACGCCAATTTCCTGATCATCAACAACGCGGTGCTGGTGCCCGTTTATGACGTTCCCCAGGACGAGCAGGCCCTGGAGATCATCCGGGGCATTTTCCCGGAACGGGAAATTATTGCCATTAACTGCCGCCCGCTGATCCATCAGCATGGCAGCCTGCACTGTGTCACCATGCAACTTCCGGAAGGGGTCGTCTGTCCATGAGCCACTCCGACACCAATCTGCTGAAAGTCGCGGCGATCCAGCAAAGCTGCGGCGATGACAAACAGGCAAACCTGGACCACAGCGAACGGCTGATCCGCCAGGCTGCCGCTGATAAACACCAGTTGGTGATACTACAGGAGCTCCACGCCACCCGGTATTTCTGCCAGACCGAGGACGCCAGCGTTTTTGACCTGGCGGAGCCGATTCCCGGCCCGACCAGCGAGCGGCTGGCAGCCCTGGCCGCCCAACTGGGCGTGGTGATTGTGGGATCCATTTTCGAGCGCCGGATGAATGGCGTATACCACAACACCTCCGTGGTGTTTGAAGCGGATGGCAGCATTGCAGGCCAATACCGCAAGATGCACATTCCCGACGACCCGGGCTTCTACGAAAAATTCTATTTTACCCCCGGTGATGGCACACGGAACGATGGCAGTAACGGCTTTACTCCCATCGACACCTCCGTTGGACGCTTTGGCGTGCTGGTCTGCTGGGACCAGTGGTACCCGGAAGCGGCCCGCCTGATGGCGCTGGCCGGGGCCGAGTTGTTGATCTACCCCACCGCCATCGGCTGGGACGTTACCGACGAGCCGGATGAACAGTCCCGCCAGCTTGATGCCTGGGTGACCGTACAGCGTGGTCACGCCGTGGCCAACAACCTTCCCGTGATTGCGCCCAACCGTGTTGGTACCGAACCCGACCCGTCCGGATCGTCGGATGGCATCAGGTTCTGGGGCAACAGTTTCATCTGTGGTGCCCAGGGTGAATTCCTTGCCCGCGCCGACGATGAGGCCGAAATCGTGCTCTCCGCCACCATCGACCGCAATCGTAGTGAATCGGTTCGACGCATCTGGCCGTATTTCCGTGATCGTCGCATAGACGCCTATGGCGACATCACAAAACGGGTGAGGGACTGAGCCACGCATGAAAGTCAAAACAGACCGGGTGATAGAGGCACTGAACAGCATATTGCTGGGCAAGGACCATCAGGTCCGGCTGGCCCTTTGCGGCCTGCTGGCCAAGGGGCACCTGCTGATCGAAGACATCCCCGGCATGGGCAAAACCACGCTCTCCCACGCCTTGGCAAAGGTAATGGGCCTGACCTACAAGCGTATCCAGTTCACCAACGACCTGCTACCGGCCGACGTGCTAGGCTTTTCCATGTACGACAAGGCCGCCGGCAGCCTTGTATTCCACCCCGGCCCTATTTTTGCCCAGGTGGTACTGGCTGACGAGATCAACCGCGCCTCGCCGCGCACCCAGAGCGCCCTGCTTGAGGCCATGGAGGAGCGCCAGGTGTCGATCGAGGGCGAAACCCGCCCCCTGCCAGTACCCTTCTTTGTCATTGCGACCCAGAACCCCATTGAACAGGGCGGCACCTACCCGCTACCGGAATCCCAGCTGGACCGTTTCCTGATGAGAATCCGCCTGGGCTATCCGGACCCGAGGGCAGAACGGGAGCTACTTGAGGGCGAGGACCGCCGCGTACTCACTGATCGCCTGGCCACCTTCCTCTCTGGAGAAGATCTCCGTTCGCTACAGGGCGCCGTTGAAAAAATCACCACCAGCCCCGCCCTGCTGGATTATGTCCAGCGACTGCTGGAACAGAGCCGCCGGATGCCGGGGCTGGTCTATGGCCTGTCTCCCCGGGCCGGACTGGGACTGGTCAGGGCCGCCAAGGCCTGGGCACTGATGAGCGGCCGCAATCATGTACTGCCGGACGACATCCAGGCGGTCTTCCCCGCGGTCGCCGAACACCGCCTGGAACAGGGCGAATCCGGCAAGAGCCAGGAACGGATACGGCATCTGCTGACTTCAGTTTCTGTCATCGAGTAATTAAGATCCGACCACACATTTCGAAATTCGTAAGCGAGCAACACCCATGAGCGACACCAAGCATTCCAGACTGATCATTCTTGGCTCAGGCCCCGCCGGCTATACCGCGGCAGTCTACGCCGCCCGGGCCAATCTGAACCCGACCCTGATCACCGGCATTGAAGTGGGCGGCCAGCTGACCACCACCACGGATGTTGATAACTGGCCCGGCGATAACGACGGCGTACAGGGCCCGGAACTGATGCAGCGGATGCTGAAACACGCCGAACGCTTCGAAACCAGCGTGGTCTACGACACCATTAACGAAGCCGACCTGAACAACCGCCCTTTCCGCCTGAAAGGCGACAACGGCGAATACACCTGTGACGCCCTGATCATCGCCACCGGCGCCTCTGCCATGTACCTGGGCCTGGAATCGGAAGAGAAGTTCAAGGGCCAGGGCGTCTCCGCCTGCGCCACCTGCGACGGTTTCTTCTACAAGAAACAGAAAGTCGCCGTCATCGGCGGCGGCAACACCGCCGTGGAAGAAGCGTTGTACCTGTCCAATATTGCCGACGAAGTTACTCTGGTGCACCGCCGCGACAGCCTGCGCGCCGAGAAAATCCTGCAGGACAAACTGTTCGAGAAAGCCGAAAACGGCAACGTCCGGATCGTCTGGGACCACACTCTGGACGAAGTACTGGGTGACGGCACCGGTGTGACCGGCATGCGAATCAGAAGCACCAAAGACGGCTCCACCCAGGACATGGAACTGGCGGGCGTATTCATCGCCATCGGCCACAAGCCCAACACCGACCTGTTCCAGGGCCAGCTGGATATGGAAAACGGCTATATCCGCATCAAGTCCGGCCTTGAAGGCATGGCAACGCAAAGCAGCGTGCCCGGCGTATTTGCCGCTGGCGACGTGGCTGACCATGTCTATCGCCAGGCGGTCACCTCTGCCGGCTTTGGCTGCATGGCGGCCCTGGACGCCGAGAAATTTCTGGATCAGGACTGATCTCGAACAATAGTCGGACCGAGATGACATCACTGCCCTGGCTCGACCAAAAGGAACTCTGGTTCCCGGACCCGGAACAGGCACTGGACGACCCCGATGGCCTGCTCGCCATCGGCGGCGACCTGTCCACCAGGCGCCTGATTCTCGCCTACCAGAGCGGCATATTTCCCTGGTTCAGCGACGACCAGCCTATTCTCTGGTGGTCGCCGAACCCCAGATGTGTGCTGTTTCCGGATGAAATCCACGTTGCCCGGAGCCTCAGGCGCACTCTGAACCGCCAGTATTTCACCATCACCGCCGACCGGGCCTTCAGCCGGGTGATTCGCCTGTGCGCCCGGACCCGCGCTGAGGGAACCTGGATCACTGAAGACATGATCGCCAGCTACAGTGAACTCCACCGCCGGGGCATTGCCCACTCCATCGAGGCATGGAACCCCAATGGCGAACTGGTGGGCGGCATGTACGGGATTGGCCTGGGCCGCTGCTTTTTTGGCGAATCAATGTTTTCGCTGGAGACCAACGCGTCGCGGGTATTGATGGTTCACCTGGCGGGCCAGTTGGAATCCTGGGGATACGCCATAATGGACTGCCAGGTGGAAAGCGGACACTTGCTGAGAATGGGCGCCCGCACTATTCCTCGCCGCCGGTTTTTATCTATACTCAGGGAAGCAGTCAGCGAACGCCCCGGCCATGACGCCTGGGACATTCAATGGCGATGGTCCGGCCCGGAGGGGCAGCCAAGGTCAACGCGGAGGGTTAGATGAGCAACCTCAGAACGCTGGTCTTCTTTGCCACACCTGCTCACGACTGCAGCTATTTGCCCGACCGCCAGGCAACCACCATGTTTGTTGACCCCCGGGCCGAGGTAGACAAGCGCCTTTACAGCCAGCTTACAGCCCTGGGCTTTCGCCGCAGCGGCTCCCACTACTACCGCCCTCACTGTGAAAGTTGCAACGCCTGCGTGCCGGTGCGGCTAAGAGTTGAGGATTTCCACCCCGACCGCAGCCAACGCAGAGTCCTGAAGAAAAACAGCGACCTGACCTGTCGCATGGTGCGGGCCTGCTTCACCGAACGTTACTACGAACTCTACGCCCATTACATCGAAGAGCGTCATGCGGACGGGGACATGTACCCGCCCTCTCGGGAACAGTTCACCTCATTCCTGGTGGAAGGGGCAACGGACTCCTGGTTCATCGAGATTCTGGATGGTGAAAAACTGGTGGGACTGGCCGCCGTCGACCGGCTGAATGAGGGTCTTTCCGCCATTTATACGGTTTTTGACCCCGCCTACGAGCATCGCAGCCTGGGCACGTTCGCCGTGTTATGGCAGGTGGAGGAGGCCCGTCGCCAGGAACTTCCCTATCTTTATCTTGGATACTGGATCGCACAGTGCCGTAAAATGAACTATAAAACACGTTTCCGCCCCATTGAGGCGCTCAGGGACGGTCACTGGCAGGTCATGGACCCCCACTGATTTTTGCCATATCCGCCCAAATAAGGCAGAATTGCGCAGTTTAAAATTACCGCAAGCTAATTTACGAGGTTTCTACTGAATGCCGAAATCAGATGCCATTGAAATGGAAGGCGTTATTCTTGATACGCTTCCAAACACCATGTTTCGTGTTGAACTCGAAAACGGCCACGTTGTGACAGCTCACATTTCCGGAAAAATGCGCAAGAACTATATCCGCATTCTGACCGGCGACAAGGTGAAGGTCGAATTGACTCCTTACGACCTCAGCAAGGGCCGCATCGTTTACCGCGCCCGCTGATTACTGCCGACATCTGACTGAACGAAAAAGGCCACACCCGGGAGTGTGGCCTTTTTGTTTCTGACATCTCAGGATCGCGGACCGATTAAACGGCCTCTGCCGGCTCGTCCTCATATTCGAAAACAAGCTCGTCATCCTTGAGATGAACATACACATCACCGCCGTTCTCTGACAGCTGACCGAACAGGATCTGTTCAGCCAATGGCCGCTTGATCTTGTCCTGAATCAACCGACCCATCGGGCGGGCGCCCATGGTGACGTCGTAGCCTTTCTCTGCAAGCCAGACTTTCGCTTCATCATCCACGTGCAGCACAACATGCTTCTCATCAAGCTGTGCCTGAAGCTCGGTCAGGAACTTGTCCACCACATGCGTGATGGTCGCAGGCTGCAGGTCGCCGAACTGGATAATGCCATCCAGGCGGTTGCGGAACTCCGGCGTGAAGGTCTTGGAGATAATCTCCATGCCATCCGTGCTGTGGTCCTGCTCACTGAAGCCAATAGAACGTCTGGCCATGCTTTCGGCCCCGGCGTTGGTGGTCATAACCAGAATCACGTGGCGGAAATCGGCCTTGCGACCGTTATTGTCCGTCAGCGTGCCATGGTCCATCACCTGCAACAGCAGGTTGAAGACTTCCGGATGGGCTTTTTCGATCTCATCCAGCAGCAGCACGCAGTGAGGGTGCTTGCTGACAGATTCGGTCAGCAAGCCACCCTGATCATAACCAACGTAGCCCGGCGGCGCGCCAATCAGGCGTGAAACCGTATGCCGCTCCATGTACTCGGACATGTCGAACCTTACCAGCTCGATGCCCAGCACTTTCGCCAGCTGCTTGGTCACTTCGGTCTTGCCGACGCCGGTGGGGCCAGAGAACAGGAAGGCACCTTCCGGTTTCTCCGGTGCTTTCAGACCGGCACGGGCCAGCTTGATAGCAGTGGACAGCGATTCGATCGCCGGATCCTGCCCAAACACCGTCATCTTCAGATCCCGCTCAAGGTTGCGCAGCAGATCCTTGTCACTGCTGGACACGTTCTTCGGCGGAATCCGCGCGATGTTGGCGACGACGTCCTCGATTTCAGAAACGTCGATCGTCTTCTTGCGCTTGGAAGGGGCAAGCAGCCGTTGATGGGCACCCGCCTCGTCGATTACGTCAATGGCTTTGTCCGGCAGATGCCGATCATTGATGTAACGTTCCGACAACTCCGCTGCAACTCGCAACGCCTGATCGGTGTATTTAAGGTCGTGATGCTTCTCAAAGTGAGTCTTCAGACCTTTCAGAATCTGATAGGTGTCTTCGACGCTCGGCTCATTGACGTCAATTTTCTGGAATCGACGAGCCAAAGCACTGTCTTTCTCGAAGATGCCCCGGAATTCCTGGAAGGTCGTGGAACCGATACAACGCATTTCGCCTGAGCTGAGCATGGGCTTGAGCAGGTTCGAAGCATCCATGACACCACCGGAAGCCGATCCGGCACCGATGATGGTGTGGATTTCATCGATGAACAGGATGGCATGATCTTCTTTCTTGAGATCCGCCAGCAATCCCTTCAGCCGCTTCTCGAAGTCACCCCGATACTTGGTGCCTGCCAGCAGGGCGCCAAGATCCAGAGAATAGACCACACCGTCGGCAATGATGTCCGGCACCTGGCCGTCCACAATGCGCTTGGCCAGCCCCTCGGCAATCGCCGTCTTACCGACACCGGCTTCACCCACCAGCAGCGGGTTGTTCTTGCGGCGGCGGACCAGGATCTGCACAACCCGCTCGACCTCATGTTCACGGCCAATCAACGGGTCAATGCGACCCTGACGGGCCTGTTCGTTGAGGTTGGTTGCGTAGCTTTCCAGGGGACTGGAACCACCGCCCTCTTCTCCCATTTCTTCCTGGGATGCCTGATCGTGTCCTTCTTCCTCGGCACCCTGTACCCGGGAAATCCCGTGGGAGACGAAATTGACCACATCAATGCGGGCAATGCTCTGCTTTTTCAGAACATAGACAGCCTGACTTTCCTGTTCGCTGAAAATCGCGACCAGTACGTTGGCGCCAGTGACCTCTTTCTTGCCAGAGGACTGGACATGGAATACAGCACGCTGCAATACGCGCTGGAAGCCGAGCGTTGGCTGAGTCTCGCGCTCACTGTCGTTGCTGGGGATCAGTGGTGTGGTTGAATCTACAAACTCAACCAGTTCTTCCTGAAGCTGGGCCAGATCTGCGCCACAAGCCTTCAGTACGCCCACTGCCGATTCATTATCGAGCAAAGCCAACAAAAGATGCTCGACGGTCATGAACTCATGACGCTTGTCTCTCGCACTTTTGAAAGCCGAATTCAGTGTAATTTCAAGATCTTTGCTCAGCATGGGCCACCCCAAGGTCTATCAGTCCGCACGTTCAATCTCGCAAAGGAGCGGATGCTCGCATTCCGAAGAATACTGGTTCACCTGTGCTGCCTTTGTTTCCGCGATGTCCCGGGAATATACCCCGCACACGGCTTTTCCCTGCGTATGGACGACCAGCATCACCTGCGTCGCCTTTTCTTCATTCATCCCGAAGAACTTCATCAACACGTCCACGACAAAATCCATGGGCGTGTAATCATCGTTCAGAAGCATCACCCGAAAGCGCGCAGGACGCTTTAATGCCGGTTTCTCCGGCGCGGTACTGACGTCGTCCTGACGACCGGGCTGTTCTTCATCCCCCTGATTAAATACTAGTAGAGAATTCTGGATAGTCCGCATGATTCTTTACCGGAAATCGGTGCCTCGTCATTAAAGATGGTTGTCACTGTCCCCGTTTTCAAGCGTCAGGTAAACCAGAACAGCAAAGTTAAGCATACGGTAATGATACAGGCTGACGCCCGGCTTCAACCATAGGTACCTGGACTTGAATCATAGATACGCACTGTTTCTCATTTTGAACTGAACGATTATTGGCCAATAGCAACAAAGCAATGTAAAATCTTGTTAACTGGCGTAACGGGTTTGTAACCTGGCGTCAACCGCGCGAGGCAAATGCGCGCTGATTAAACGGCCGAAAACCGTCGAATAACAAGACGACAATAAACGTCCGACAGTGACAGAACAGGGGAGTTCATCATGCCTCAAGGCAAGGTCAAGTGGTTCAATAACGCCAAAGGGTACGGCTTTATCATCGAGGACGGCTGCAGCGACGATCTGTTTGCCCATTTCTCTTCCGTGCAGATGGAGGGCTACAAGACCCTCAAGGCAGGCCAGCCGGTCACCTTTGAAAAGAAACCAAGCGACAAAGGCGTCCACGCTGTTAATATTGTCCCGCAGGAAATGCCCCATCGACAGGAAAAGCCGTCCGTTGACGAGGCAAACACCGGCGAAGGGTCTCGGGAAAAATCCGAGGAAACCAGTTATCAGGAGCAGCAGCGCGCTGTAAACGGCTGACACCTGCATCCTGAAGCAACACACAACTTTCCAGTCGTAAATCCCATTGCGACTGGTGGTTAGCTTTTGCAGGCAACATGGCATCCCTGATTCTATTCAACAAACCCTTTCAGGTTCTCTCCCAGTTTACGGACAATAATTCCGGCAATCCCTCGGACCGCCGCGCAACCCTGGCTGACTGGATCAGCATGCCCGCAATCTACCCCGCAGGCAGGCTCGACTATGATTCCGAAGGCCTTTTATTGCTGACCGACAGCGGGCCCCTGCAGCACCAGATTGCCTCGCCCCGGAACAAAATGCCTAAGACCTACTGGGTGCAGGTTGAGGGGCAGATGGACGATAACGCACTGAATTCCCTGCGACAGGGCGTCACCCTGAAAGACGGCAGAACCCGCCCGGCCACGGTTGAACATCTTCCGGAGCCGGATCTGTGGCCACGCACACCACCGGTTCGCCACCGCGAAACCATACCTACCAGCTGGCTCAGCATCACCATCACCGAAGGCCGCAACCGCCAGGTCAGGAGGATGACAGCAGCCGTGGGCTTCCCCACCCTGCGTCTGGTCCGTTACGCTATTGGCGAATGGACCGTTAAAGATCTTGCGCCCGGCGAATACCGTGCGCTGACGGTTCACCCCCCTGCCCGGCCCGTAAAACGGAGGAAACCCGGAAAATGACCTGGACACCCCATGCAACCGTTGCCGTTGTAGTAGAAGATGATCAGGGCCGGTTTCTGATGGTGGAGGAATCCAGCCACGGCCAGATAGTGTTCAATCAGCCCGCCGGTCATGTGGAGGAGGATGAACGGATTCTGGACGCCGCACTCCGGGAGACCCTTGAGGAAACCGGCTACCAGGTGCGGCCAGACTACTTCCTGGGGTTATACACCTTTACCGCACCCGCTAACGGCGTGACCTACTATCGCTTCTGTTTTGCAGCCACGGCCCTGACAAGGATCACCGACAAGCTGGATGATGGCATCATCGCGGCCCACTGGCTCAGCGTCGACCAGTTGAAAGAGCGCCAGGACCAGCTGCGCAGCCCACTGGTCCTCAAATGCATAGAAGATTACCGAAACGGGCGGCGCTTCCCGCTGGATGTCATCGTCGAGGCGCAGACGCCACCGGCATGAAATGGTACCATCGCCTCCTTTTCTGAAGGGCCATTTCAGTCTGCCATGAACAAAGTACCATCACAGACGCGGGTAATTGTCGGAATGTCCGGAGGCGTGGATTCGTCCGTGGCCGCCTGGTTGCTGAAGGATCAGGGCTACCAGGTGGAAGGCCTGTTCATGAAGAACTGGGATGAGGACGACGGCACCGAATACTGCACCGCGATGACCGACCTTGCCGATGCCCAGGCCGTCGCCGACCGGATCGGCATTACCCTTCACACCGCAAGCTTCGCCGCGGAGTACTGGGACCGGGTATTCGAGCATTTCCTGTCGGAATACAAGGCCGGGCGTACGCCGAACCCGGATATTCTCTGTAACAAGGAAGTGAAGTTCCGGGCCTTTCTGGACTACTCGGTTACCCTGGGCGCTGACTACATTGCCACCGGCCACTACACGCGGCGCAGGGCCGTTAGCGAAGACCGTGCACAGCTGCTCAAGGGACTGGACCCGAACAAGGACCAGAGTTATTTCCTGCATGCAGTGTCCGGTGAGCGTATCGCAAGAACCCTGTTCCCCGTGGGTGAACTTGAGAAACCGGAGGTTCGTCGCATCGCGGCGGAACAGGGCTTTGTCACTCATGACAAGAAAGACTCCACCGGCATCTGCTTTATCGGCGAGCGCAAATTCAGCGACTTCCTGAAACAGTATCTCCCGGCCCAGCCCGGCAATATCGAAACCCCGGATGGCGACGTTATCGGGCGCCATCAGGGGCTGATGTACCACACCATTGGCCAGCGTCAGGGGCTTGGCATTGGCGGCCTGAGCCATTACGGCGACGACCCCTGGTATGTGGCAGAGAAAGACCTTGACCGCAACGTGCTCATCGCCGTTCAGGGCAAACAACACCCCCTGCTGTTCTCCCGCGGGCTGATCAGCGGGCCGGTGGACTGGGTTGACGGTCGCCCGCCAACTACTGAAAACAACACCTTCCGCTGCAAGGCAAAAACCCGCTATCGCCAGCCGGACCAGGACTGCACTGTCACTCAACATGGTGACGGTGTGCAGGTGGTTTTTGACCAGGCCCAGCGGGCGGTGACCCCGGGACAGTCCGTGGTTTTCTACGATGGTGAGATCTGCCTGGGCGGCGGCGTTATCGAACAGACCTGGCGGGATGAGGAAACCAGCGTATGAGCCGATCACTTCAGGATCAGACCCTTGCGCTGGCAGGCGTATTCCAGGCGTCCGCGCTTGTCCAGCAGGTCGCCCAGACTGGCCAGTGTGCCGACTCCAGCCTGGAGACCTGCATCCGGTCGCTATTCGCCACGGACCCGGCCAACACGTTGGATGTCTACGGTGGCGAACTCAGAGACCTTCGCGAAGGCCTGGCAACGCTGTCCGGTGTTCTCAGCAAGCAGACCCGCCAGCAGGACATCGAGGTGCTGCGTTACGCCCTGAACCTGATCAACCTGGAAGCCAAGCTGCGCCGCAACAAAGACATGCTGGACGTCATTGGCAGCCGCATCGACCAGGCCCGGCACACCGCCAGCCACTTCGGCTACACCCATCCTAATCTGATTGCCAATCTGGGTTCGGTCTACACCGACACCATCAGCACCTTCCGGATGAGAATTCAGGTCAGCGGCCAGCCAACCATTTTGCAGCGTGAAGAGAATGCGGCAAAGGTCCGGGCCCTGCTGCTGGCGGGTATCCGCTCCGCCGTGCTCTGGCACCAGACCGGCGGGCGGCGGTGGCAGTTGATCTTCAATCGCCGCAAGGTGATCGGCATTGCTGCGGAACTGGCGGAGAAAGCCAACCGGTCGGTTTACGACTGAATTGCCACCTGCGCTGGTGTATCATTAGCGCCCCTGTTTTCTGACACGTTTCCGATTCTTGATGATTAAGAGGTTTTTGATGGAACCCACACCGCTTTCCACCCTCACCGCCATTTCTCCGGTTGATGGCCGCTACGGCAACAAGGTCAGCGTTTTTCGCGAGATTTTCAGCGAATATGGCCTGATACGAAACCGCGTAACGGTGGAAATCCGCTGGCTGCAGAAGCTGGCGGCGCATCCGCAGGTGACGGAGGTTCCCGCCTTCTCCGACGAGGCCAACGCCTTTCTGGACCGCATGGTTTCAGATTTCAGCCTGGCAGACGCCGAGCGCATCAAGGCCATCGAAAGCACGACCAACCACGACGTCAAAGCGGTCGAGTACTTCATCAAGGAAAAAATCGAACCGGTCCCGGAACTTCATGCCGTCACCGAATTCGTTCACTTCGCCTGCACCTCCGAGGACATCAATAACCTGTCCCATGCTCTGATGCTGCGCGAAGGCCTGGACCATGGCCTGCTGCCCGCCATGAACCGGGTGGTGGATCGCCTGGCCGAGCTGTCCCACGAACACGCGACGCAGCCCATGCTGTCCCGCACCCACGGTCAGACCGCCTCACCGTCAACCGTGGGCAAGGAATTCGCCAACGTGGTTCACCGCCTGCGTCGCCAGATCAAACAGATCGGCGCGGTGGAACTGATGGGCAAGATCAATGGCGCCGTGGGCAACTACAACGCCCATCTTTCCGCCTATCCGTCCATCGACTGGGCCGCCAATGCCCGGGAATTCATCGAAAGCCTGGGTCTGGACTGGAACCCCTACACCACCCAGATCGAGCCCCACGATTATATCGCCGAGCTCTACGATGCCATCGCCCGCTTCAACACCATCCTGATCGACCTGGACCGGGACATCTGGGGCTATATCTCCCTGGGCTATTTCAAGCAGAAAACCGTGGCGGGCGAAGTGGGCTCATCCACCATGCCCCACAAGGTAAACCCGATCGATTTCGAGAACTCCGAGGGCAACCTGGGCATTGCCAATGCCCTGTTCAGCCATCTGTCAGCCAAACTGCCTATCTCCCGCTGGCAGCGGGATCTGACGGATTCCACCGCGCTGCGCAATCTCGGCGTTGGCTTCGCCCACAGTCTGATTGCCTACGAAGCCACCCTGAAAGGACTGGGCAAGCTCGAACTTAACGCCTCGAGACTGGACGACGACCTCAACCATGCCTGGGAAGTTCTGGCGGAGCCCATTCAGACCGTCATGCGCCGCTACAACATCGAAAAGCCCTACGAAAAACTGAAGGATCTGACCCGCGGCAAAGCCATGACGCCGGAACTGATCAAGTCGTTTGTGCAGGCGCTGGATATTCCCGACTCGGCCAAAAACGAGCTGATGGAACTGACGCCGGGCACCTATGTCGGCAACGCCGCAGACCAGGCCCGGGATATCTGAACCATGAAACTTCCGGGCGGCCTACCAGCAGAGCAGTTCCTGCGGGAAAACTGGCAGAAAAAACCCAGAGTCATACGACAGGCCTTTCCCGACTTCCAGTGCCCGGTGTCCGCCGATGAACTGGCGGGGCTGGCCTGCGAGGAAGCCGTGGAGTCACGGATTGTCATCGAGAACGACAACGGCAAACCCTGGCAGCTGCACAACGGGCCGTTCGCGCCCGAACGCTTCAGTGAACTCCCGGAAACCCACTGGACTTTGCTGGTGCAAGGGCTGGACCATTGGGTGCCCGAGATCGCCGACCTGTTGGATGAGTTCCGTTTTGTTCCCAACTGGCGCCTGGACGACATCATGGCCAGCTACGCGCCACAAGGTGGCAGCGTCGGCCCGCATTTTGACCAGTACGACGTCTTCCTGCTTCAGGCCGAAGGCCAACGCACCTGGCAGTTTGGCGGCCACTGCGACGAAAACTCCCCCAGAGTCGATGGCACACCCCTACGGATACTGAAGGACTGGGCGCCAGAGGAAACAGTCACTCTCAACCCTGGCGACATGCTCTATTTACCGCCGGGCATCGGCCATCACGGTATCGCCGATAACGACTGCATCACCCTTTCCATCGGTTTCAGAGCGCCAACCGTCGACGACCTGCTGACCGGGTTTACCGACTTCCTCTGCAGCCGCTCGGACACCAGCGAGCACCTGTCGGATCCCGACCTTGACGTACAGGACAACCCCGGCGCCATCAGTCCCGATGTGATCGGCCGGCTGGATCGCATCATGCGGGAAAAACTCCGGGACCGCCGCCAACTCGCGCTCTGGTTCGGGCAGTTCTCAACGGCACCCAAGAGCCTCGACATTGTGGTGCCGCCGGACGAGACCCTGACACCGGAATTTCTGAGCCAGCTCATTTCCGCTGACAACCAGATACGCTGGAACGAAGGCTCCCGCTTCGCCTATTATGAATTTGAAGATGAAACGGCGCTGTTCGTGGATGGCGAGCAATATCTTCTTCGCGGCGACGCCACACCGATCGCCGGGCTGCTTTGCGCCGGCGCCAGGCCCGACATGAACAGGCTGGCCGGTTTTGCCGGGGACGACGCCATCTGCGGACTGCTTTGTACACTGGTTAACCAGGGCTCACTCTACTTCGAATGACGGCACGGATACGCAAGTACAGCTGGCAACTGGCGCCGGGCACGGTGCGGGAGATTCGCCAGCGGGTATTTATCGACGAACAACAGGTACCACCAGAACTCGAGTGGGACAGCACCGACGAGATTGCCGACCACTACCTGATGGTTTTGCCTGACAATACGCCTATCGGCGTTGCCCGGGTGTTCTCAACCCTTGGGGAAGTCGCCCATATCGGCCGCATGGCCATTCTGCCGGCATTCCGTGGCCAGGGCCACGGCCAACATCTGTTGCGACATCTGATGGGGGAAGCCGGTGCGGAGTTTGGCCAGTTGCAGCTGTCCGCCCAGGAACATGCGATCCCCTTCTATGAGCAGTCCGGCTTTCACGTCTGCTCTGACGCATACGACGATGCCGGTATCCCGCATTTCGATATGCGCTGCTACGCGCCCCGCCTGATACTCGAGAACCTCAAGGGCCACCCACGGCCGATGATCGCAGGCGCGGACAGCAACGCCTGGCTGTTTGACCAGGAAGACACGCTGTTGAGACTGATGGATTCGGTGGTGGGCCAGGCCCGCCAGCGCGTCTGGCTCTATGACCGCTTACTGGACCACGACCTCTACGACCGGGCACGCTTCCGGGAACTGCTATCCGCCCTGGCCCGTCGCCATCGGCAGAGCGAAGTCCGGATCCTGATTCATGATGAAAAACCCCTGGTAAAGCGGCGCCACCGCCTGGTGGAGCTTGTGCGGCGCCTTCCCAGCCACATCTTCATCCGCTTGATCAATGACGAACTGCCCTTTGAAGACCAGCCGTTCCTGCTCGCTGACCGGGAAGGCGTCATTTACCGACACGATTTCGAGAACCCGGAAGGCTTTGCCAAGTTCGCTGATGGCGGGCGCGTAAAGCTTCTGGAAGATGCCTTCCAGCGCATGTGGGACGGCGGACGCAGCTCCATCGAATTGAGACAGCTACCGCTCTGAGTGCAGCATCCGGGCGGTCTCGGCGGACTCGAACTGGGCTCCGAAAGGCACAAACTCGGCGTCCACCTCCTCAGCGACTTCGGTAATCAATCGGCGCAGCCACTGGTGATCCGTGTTGTGCTGCAATAGCGGGCTCCACGCCATTTTCAGTTCAAACGGCGGAATCTCGAATGGCGGCACCTTAACCACAAGATTCGGGTTGTCCTTCTGCAGCCAGGCGGCCCGGGACGGCAGGGTCGCGATCAGGTCGTGCTGTTCTGCCAGCAGCATGGCTACCTGGTAATGGCGGGTGAACACGGAGATCTGGCGCTTACGTCCCATTCTGGAAAGAGCCTCGTCGACCCAGCCGAGCCGCTGTACGTCTTTGGGATTTACCCCTACGCCCACGCCAAAGCCGGTTTTGCTGACCCAGATATGGCTGGCATCCAGATAGGTATCGAGCGTAAACGGCTCCCGGAGTATCGGATTGCGGGCATTCATCAGACAGGCAAAATACTCGGTCCAGAGCGTTTTCTGGTGGAAGGACTGCGGTATCTTGTCGAACCGGTTAATGGCCATGTCCAGCCGGCCCTGTTCCACATCCAGGAAGCTCACATCGCTCGGCGTAAGCACATCCAGCGTGACATGGGGCGCTTCCTGACGGATACGTCGCAGAACCCTGGGCATCAGGCAGGATTCAGCATAGTCACTGGCCATGATGCGGAACACCCGCTGGCTTTCCATGGCCGCAAAGGCGCTCTTCTCGTGAACAGCCTGCTCGATATCAGCCAGTATGCCCCGCACCAGAGGCTGCAACTCGGTCGCACGCTCGGTAGCGGTCATGCCCTCGCTGGTTCTGACCAGCAACGGGTCGCCGAAAAGGTCTCTCAGCCGGCGCAGACCGTTACTCATGGCCGGTTGGGTAATACCCAGATGGTTGGCAGCCTTGGTGACATTGCGCTCCCGCAGGAGCACGTCAAGATACACCAGCAGGTTGAGGTCTACGCGGGAAATGTCCATGGTCAGTCACCGTTTGAAACGCAGATTATTCATCAGATCTATTGTTAAGAGATTAACAATTCACACCACTGATATGAAGCTGAAATGGTTACCATTGGTTACCGGTATCTTTGGGTGTTTTCTGCTAATCTTCGTGTTAATCGCTGGATTTTCGGGCTTTTTGCCTGATTTGTCCGGCCGCTTGTCCTTCAGCCGGAGTGTCTGAACTATCATGGATACCACAATGATTGTGCTGCTGCTGGCCGCGATCGTGACCGTATCAATCGGCATTATCGTGGTCAGTCAGATGCGTGAACGGGCCCGGATAGAGCGGGCACGAAAAATCACCGCTCTCGAGGATGCCTACAAACGCGCCAGCCGTCTGTTGTCGGAGCTGCCCGGGCAATACCTGACAAATGACCTGAAGCTTTTGCTGATACGCAGTATGGAGGATTCCTGCCGGTCGCTGGCGGCACTGAAATCCGGATCCGATGTTGCCGCCTGGCAGGCGTCGACCGCCGAGCTTCGCCAGAAGGTGGAGAACAACGATGACCAGCGCTCTCCGGTAAAGATAGATTCGCCCGACAAATCCAACTACGTTCAGGAACTGCTGCAGAACCTGTTCCGGATGATCGAGGGTATGCACAAGGCAGGGCAGATAGACGGTCCGACTGCCAAGAAGAATCTGAAATTTGTACTCTTCCTGGTGCACAAAACCCATGCCGACCTGCATGTATTCCAGGCCCGGGACCATGTCCGGCAGAACCAGATACGTAAGGCCATCCACGCCTATCACCTGGCCAGCACGGAAATGGGCAAGTCCAGGGACAACCCGCTGGCGCTCAAGGCCGTCAAGAGCTTCCGTACCCGCATCAAGGAACTGGAAGCCATGGAGAAAGACGGCAAGCAGAGTCATCAGGAAGAAGGTCAGTCAAAACTGGACCGCGAGTGGGACACCTTTCTTCACGATGACGAATGGCGCAAAAAAGCGGATTACGATAACTGATAAAACAACCCGGAAAACTCAGACCCAACGTATAACCGTTAACACACTCTGCCGGGCAGGAAACCTAAAGCGCTGTGACAACTCCATTCAAAAAACGGCTGTCCTTCCGACTCACCCGGGACACCGTTCTAATTGCCATGCTTCTGGGACTGATTCTGAATGTGGTTCAGGTGACACTGGACTACTTCAACGCCCGTGAGTCCATGGAACAGGAAATCACTGCGCTGATCGATATCAGCCTGAGCCCTGCCTCCCAGATCGCCTACAACATCGATATCCGCCTGGCCGAAGAATTGCTGGACGGTTTGTTGCGCCACCCCGCCACCATCGACGCGCGCATTATCGACGGCAATGGCCAGACCATGGCGGCGGCCAGCCAGAGCAGCCCGGAATCCAACTACCGATGGATCAGCGACATGCTGTTCGGCGCCAGCCGCAGCTTCCGGGAAGAGCTCCAGGTACCGCAACTGAGCGACCTTTCCCTGGGCTATCTGACCATCACCATTGATACCTATCACTACGGCCTGCTTTTCCTGCAACGGGCCGGCTACACATTGCTCAGTGGGCTGCTGAAGAGCCTGGTTCTGACCATCGCCCTGTTGACCATTTTCTATTTCACCCTTACCCGGCCGATGCTCAACGTGATTAATGCCCTGGGCCGGGTAAAAGCGGAAAGCCCGGAAAAAGCCAGATTGCCGGTACCGCCCAATCACCGTGACGACGAAATTGGGCAGATGGTGGGTATTATCAACCGGCACCTGGAAACCATCGATCAGAGCCTGGCGCAACTGCGCGATGCAGAAGCGGCCATCAAGAACTATTCAGGCAAGCTGGAGCATGAGGTCGAGGACCGGACCCGGGAGATTTCCGAGAAGAACGAGGCGCTCCAGCGCGGCAACAAGGCACTGGTAAGAGCGAAGGAAGACGCGGTCAGACGAGCCAGGGCACGAGCCAACTTCCTGGCCAGCATGAGCCATGAAATCCGCACGCCGCTTAACGGTGTGCTGGGAATGCTGAGTCTGTCCCTCGAGAACGAAGCCGAGCCGGAGCAGCGCAACCGTCTGGACATTGCACTGAATGCGGGCCAGAGTCTGTTGGGGCTGCTCAATGACATTCTTGACATTTCCAAGGTGGAAGCGGGCAAACTCAGCCTGGAAACCATCCCCTTCAGTGTCCGCAATCTGGTCGAGGAGTGCGCCACACTCCACGCCCAGCAGGCACGCCGTAAAAATATCGACGTGATTGCGGACATAGACGGCCACCTGCCGGAAACCTTCATCGGCGACCCCACGCGAACCCGCCAGGTACTGAACAACCTGCTGAGCAATGCCATCAAGTTCACCGAAAGCGGCAGCGTGAGGCTTTCTGTCACCCGGAACAACGGCAACATCCGCTTCGATATCGTGGACACCGGCATTGGCATGTCCAAAGAGGGCCTGCATCGCATCTTTTCACCCTTCTCCCAGGCGGATGCCGATACCACCCGGCTTTACGGCGGCACTGGCCTGGGGCTGGCACTATGCCGCCAGCTGGTGGAACGCATGCATGGCCAGATTCTGGTGGAATCGGAACCCAATCAGGGCACCCACTTTACCGTCAGCCTGCCCCTGCCAGCGGAAGAGCCGGACACAACCGGTGACCTGCCAGGGTCGCCGGTTCCCGATGAACTCAGGCAGGTGGGCGTGGACCTCGCCCTGTCAGAACACCACCCTCACCTTCGCCCCATCCGATCGCAGCTTGAAGCCTGGGGCATACCCGTCAGAGAAGCGTCCGCGCATGGAAGCGGTGTTCTGATTGCGTCTGTCGAAGGCCATGACGACACCGTGGACATCAACCCCGACACCTGGACCGGTGCTGGCGCTGTGCTGATTGACCGTTTTGGACAAAGCCGAAGAAAGCATGGCCAGCCGCAACTGACCATGCCTCTACGCCGCGGCCCGTTCCTCTTTGCGTTGCGTAACGCCATGGGCCTGGCAACCGGGACGGACGGGGATGCAAGAGGCCGGACCGGGGAACCGCCAGGGGCCTACGACACCGACCGGCCAATGCGCTTTCTTCTTGTGGAAGACAACCATGTCAACCAGCTGGTCGCCAGCAGCATGCTGAAGAAGCTCGGTCACGAGGTGGTTGTCGCCGACCAGGGCCAGCAGGCGCTGGACATTCTTGCCTCGGACGACGCCTTTGACATGATTCTGATGGACTGCCAGATGCCCGTGCTTGACGGCTATGAGACCAGCCAGATCATCCGTCAGAATCCCGACTGGAACCGACTCCCCATCATCGCCATCACCGCCAACGTCATGCAGGGGGACCGGGACGACTGCCTGGGTTCGGGGATGAACGATTACATCACCAAACCCTATAACCGCGCTGACCTGAAGGCCATTATCGAACGCTGGGCGCCGCCCCCGACTGATGATACAACGCCGGGCTAGCCCAGAAGTTTTTCTATGTCCTCACGAATGGCCTCGGGTTTTGTGGTGGGCGGATACCGCCCCACAACCCGGCCCTGCTGATCGACCAGAAACTTGGTGAAGTTCCATTTTACGCCTTCAGAGCCCAGCAGACCCTTGGCCTCGCGCTTGAGGTACTGAAACAGGGGGTGGGCATCCGGGCCGTTTACATCGATTTTCGAAAACATGGGGAAATCCACACCGTAGTTCAGGCTGCAGAACTCGCTGATGGCCTGATCGTCAGCCGGGTCCTGATTTCTGAACTGATTGCAGGGAAAGCCCAGCACCTCCAGCCCCTTGTCTTTCAGTTCGGTATAGAGCGACTGCAGCCCTTCAAACTGGGGGGTGAAGCCACACTTGCTCGCCGTATTGACAATCAACAGAACCTTTCCCCGGAAATTCTCCAGGGACTGCTCCTCGCCTTGAATACTGGTTGCGGTAAAGTCATACACCGTCTGTTCAGACATCTTCCTTCCCTCTGTTCGTCAAAAGCATCAAATCCGGCCACCTATGCCACAATTCATCACAATTGCCCTGTTGTGCAGCGCCGTTGCTCCGCTAGAATACAGGCTTGATGAGAAATTGCGAGATCAACGACTTACACCGTTTTCAAGGACAACCCGGGCCTATGCAGAACTACCTGAAATCCGCCAAGCTGGATAACGTGTGCTACGAGATACGTGGCGTGGTTCTGCGGGAAGCCCGCCGCCTTGAAGAAGAAGGCCACCGGGTACTGAAACTTAATATTGGTAACCCGGCGGCGTTCGAGCTGGACGTACCGGAAGAGATCCAGCAGGACGTTATCTACAATATGCCGCTGGCCCAGGGCTATGTGGAATCCAAGGGGCTGTTCTCCGCCCGCAAGGCGGTCATGCACTACTGCCAGCAGATTGGTATCGACAAGGTCGACATCGACGACATCTTCCTGGGCAACGGCGTCAGTGAAATGATCGTGATGTCCATGCAGGCCATGCTTAATACCGGTGACGAAGTCCTGATCCCGGCCCCGGATTACCCGCTCTGGACTGCCGCCGTGACCCTGTCCAGCGGCAAACCCGTCCACTACCGGTGTGATGAACAGCAGGAATGGTTTCCGGACATCGACGACATCAAGAAGAAGATTACCCGTCGTACCCGGGCCATCGTGCTGATCAATCCGAACAATCCCACCGGTGCGGTTTATTCCCGGGAGCTGCTGGAGCAGGTCGTTGAACTGGCCCGCCAGCACAATCTGATTATTCTGTCGGACGAAATCTACGACAAGATCCTGTACGACGGAACGAAGCATATACCGACGGCCTCACTGGCGGACGATGTTCTGTTTTTTACGTTCAACGGGCTGTCCAAAAACTATCGGGCGGCGGGCTATCGCTCCGGCTGGATGATCATCAGTGGCGCCAAGCACCGGGCACCGGACCTGATCGAAGGCATCGAAATGCTGTCCAACATGCGCCTGTGCGCCAATGTGCCGGCGCAGCTGGCGATCCAGACTGCCCTGGGCGGCTATCAGTCCATCAACGATCTGGTGGCCCCGGGCGGACGGCTCTATGAGCAGCGTGAGACCGCCTACAACCTTCTCAACGACATACCCGGCGTGAGCTGCGTAAAGCCCAAAGGCGCGCTTTACATGTTCCCCCGCCTGGACCCGAAACGCTTCCCCATCCAGAACGATGAGAAGCTGGTGCTGGACCTGCTGATCCAGGAACGGATCCTTCTGGTTCAGGGTTCGGCGTTCAATATCGACGACAAGCAGCACCTGCGCGTGGTATTTCTGCCCCGGGAAGACACCCTGGAAGATGCCATGAAACGCCTGGCACACTTCCTGGCGTTGTACCGGGTCTGACGGAGGCGGCAGTGGCGGATATTCACATCGAGGAATTCTACAAGGACAGCGCCATTGCGCTGGTGCAGCTTTACAACGCCTTTCCCCGACGGGTAAACCTGTTTGTGGAAGATATCGCCGGCGCGGACAGCCCGGACGAGTTCGGCCTGCACAGCAAACGCCATATGGCCTGTTTCGGAACCCTGCTGTGGCTGGCTGAGGAAAACCTGCTTCGCTATGTGGACACCATCCGCCAGGACGCACTGGATCAGGCAGTGCTGACCCAGCAGGCCTTTATCCGACTGAGCGCCCCTGCCCATGCCGATCTCGAGCCCGGCCAGCCGGCGCTGGATCCGGCCCTGCCACCGGCCATTCGCAGCGACCTCTCCACCAATATCCATGCCATCCGTGATGCCCTCAAAAGCGGCAGTTCTGCCCGTATCAGCCGCGTTATGCAGGCCATTTTCTTCCAGGATCATTAAATTGGCGTAAGCGTCTTGAACCCTTTCACCCTGTCCTTATAACTGCTTCATAATGCAAGATATCGACGGCATTCATCGCCGTGAGGAAAAGGACAGATCATGAGAATTCTGCTGTTTTTGGCCACCAACCTTGCGGTCATACTGATCGCAAGTGTCACACTCCGATTGCTCGGCGTTGATTCCTATCTCGCCCAGAACGGCATCCAGTATGGATCGCTGCTGGCGTTTGCGGCGGTGTTCGGTTTTGCAGGCTCCATCATTTCGCTGCTGATTTCCAAACGAATGGCAAAATGGAGCACCAAAGCGCGGGTCATTGAAACACCCAGGACACCCGCCGAACGCTGGCTGGTGGAAACCGTGGCACAACTGGCCCGGAACGCCGGCATCGGCATGCCCGAAGTCGCCATTTTCCCGGCCAGCCAGTCAAACGCTTTTGCCACGGGCTGGAACCGGAACCAGGCGCTGGTTGCCGTCAGTGAGGGACTCATGTCCCGGTTCAGCAAAGAAGAAATCCGCGCCGTCCTTGGCCACGAAATCGGCCATGTCGCCAACGGGGATATGGTGACCCTGGCATTGATTCAGGGCGTGGTGAACACCTTTGTCATCTTTGCCTCAAGGGTGATCGGCTCGGTCGTGGACCGGGTGGTGTTCCGCAATGAGAGCGGTCACGGCCTGGGCTTTTTCGCGGTCAGTATCGCAGCGGAAATTGTGCTTGGCATCCTCGCCAGTACCATCGTGTTCTGGTTCTCACGGCGCCGTGAATTCCGGGCTGACATTGCCGGGGCGCAGCTGGCCGGACGTGGCTCAATGATCAGCGCGCTGCAGCGCCTCAAGCGGGAAAGTGAAATACCGGATCAGATGCCGGACACCCTGCAGGCATTCGGCATTAATCGCGGAGCGAGGGGTGGCCTCAGTGCCCTGTTCATGACCCACCCGCCCCTGGAGAAGAGAATCGAGGCGCTGTCCACCGCCCAGCTATGACCAGGGCTGCAGAGACAAGGACTGCAGGGGCCAGGGCGACAGGCAGCGATCAGAGTTTGAGCTTGAAGCCCAGGGCGCGGAAGGTGTCCTGGGCGGATTTGCTGGTGCCCTTGAGCTGGATCTTGAGGCTGGAAAACTCCCTCCTGACCGGGTATTCGCGGCGAAGCCGGTCAAATTCCCGGCCGCGCTCGTCTGCAGCAAGGCCTAGACTTCGCCTGAACCGGGCATCATCCCGTCTGGGGTCGCAGCAGCAGCGAATCGCAATGCTGGCGGCGTCCATTTCATCGGCGGCGCTGGTGAACGACAGTTTGCTCAGCGCCGGTTCCGGCAGAAACTGACCCGACTGTTTCCTCACCGGCAGACCCATGAAACGGCTCAGGGCCTGATAGATGATCTCGGTGCCCTGCACTTTTCCTTCAAGGCTGTACCCGGCGATATGAGGCGTGGCGATCCAGGCCAGGTCCGCCAGTTCCGGGTTGATTCTCGGCTCGTTCTCCCACACATCCAGTGCCACGCTGGGCGAGTCGGCCTCAGCCAGTCGCTGCACCAGGGCGGCGGTATCAATGACTTCACCGCGACTGGTGTTGACCAGCAACTGGTCGGCGTTCAGGGCCGCCAGCCTGCGGGCATCAAGCAGATGATAGGTGGGATGGTCACCGTCGCGCACCAGTGGTGTATGCAGCGTCACCACATCGCATTTCAGGGCCTCATCCAACTCGGCGAACGCTTCTTCGTCTTCTTCCTCGACTTCGGCCCTGGGGGGGTCACAAACCAACACGTCAAACCCCAGACGCCCGAGCTTGTGCGCCAGACCACCACCCACGTTGCCCGCGCCAATAATTCCGACACTGAGCTCGGTCCAGTCGTCGATACAGAGCTTTTCAGCCCGCAAGGAGATAAGTGACAGCACATATTCAACGACGCTGTTGGCGTTACACCCCGGCGCTGCCGCGAAGGCAATACCGGCGGATTCCAGCCATTGCTGGTCAATATGGTCGGTACCAATAGTGCAGGTTCCGACAAAGCGGACCCGGCTTCCCGCAAGCAGCTTTTCATCCACCCGGGTAACCGAACGCACCAGCAGGATATCCGCGTCTTTCACCTCGGCCGCGGACATGGCGCGCCCGGGAACCTGACGAATGTCGCCGATATCGCTGAAAAACGACTCGAGTAAGGGAATATTTTCGTCCGCTACGATAATCATGATGCTGTTTTCCGGCCAGTCATTATCTGCGTGGTCGCTGACCGCCAGAGCGGCCGCCCGAGCTACGGTTGCCCGGAGGCGGACGGCGTCCGCCCCGTTTCCGTGTGATTGGCGGTTTTTCCATTTCAGCCATCAACGCTTCTTCCGGTACGGCCGTTGTCAGCTTCTGGCTGATATAGGATTCAATCGCCGGCAGCGAGAAGGCATCGTCTTCGCTGGCGAAGCTTACCGACACGCCGGTTTTTCCGGCCCTGCCGGTACGACCGATCCGATGCACGTAATCCTCGGCGTTGTCGGGCAAATTATAGTTGAATACATGGGTGACGCCGTTAACGTGAATACCACGACCGGCGACGTCCGTTGCCACCAGCACCTGGATACTGCCCTCCTTGAACTGTTCCAGGGTTTTCAGGCGTTTGTTCTGCGCAATTTCACCGGACATCAGCGCGACTTTCACGCCCTGATTGCGAAGATCCTCGTCCAGGTCCCGGCACTGATCCCGGCGGTTGGCAAACACCAGCGCCTTTTCCACTTCCGGCTTCTTGAGATAGTTCACCAGCACGGGCAGCTTTTCATCCTCGCCCACCAGGTAAACCGTTTGCTCCACACGCTCTGCCGTTTTCTGTTCCGGCTCGATCTCCACAAATTCGGCGTTTTTGGTCCACATGGAGGCCAGATTCAGCACATCCTGGTTAAAGGTGGCGCTGAACAGCAGGGTCTGCCGCTCTTCCTTGGGCGTGCACTTGCGGATGATCCGTTTCACGTCAGGTATAAAGCCCATGTCCAGCATGCGGTCCGCTTCGTCCAGAATCAGGATATCAAGCTGGTCGAGGAACACATCCTGGGAGCCCAGGAAGTCGATCAGCCGGCCCGGAGTCGCTACCAGAATATCCACGATCTCGTTCTGCAGCTGGTCACGCTGCTTGTCGTAGTTCATGCCGCCAACAACGGTCACCACGTTATGGCCGGTGTATCCGCACAGCTCTTCCGCATCCTTGGCAATCTGCATTGCCAGTTCCCGGGTCGGCGCCAGAGCAAGCACTCGGGGCTCGGAAGCAAAACGGTCCTGTGTGGGAATCTGTGTTTCCAGCATGCTCTGGATGGCCGTGATCAGGAAGGCCGCGGTCTTACCGGTACCGGTCTGGGCCTGACCAATCAGATCCTGACAGGCCAGGGTGAAAGGCAATGTCTCTGCCTGGATGGGCGTACAATACCGGAAACCGATATCGGTAATGGCATCAAGTGCTCGCTGATCCAGATTCAGATCTTTGAACAGCGTCTTGCCGGATTCTGGTGTATCGGATGTCATAGGAACTTAACTTACCTCGGTGTCTGTCTCGGAGCACTCGATTTCCCGACGCCCGGTCTGTTGCTGCCAGACCCGCCGAAAATCGTCGGATGTTCCATAAAATGTCCTGAGCGCGCGGAAAAACGTCCCGGCGCGCTCGGGCATGCCATGAGTCAGGTAACGGTCTGCCTGGTCAACGACATTCCGACGAAACGCCGCTTCGTCAACGGCGCCATCACCCGAGAGATTATCCACGGAGATATGAAACCGCGATCCGGCCGCGGCCGAAAACAGCCACTCCAGAGCCTGGGGTTTCACTTCCACCGCTTCGAAGGCCTGCTGTTGCGCGGTGGTTCGACCGTCGGGACAATACCAATAGCCATAGTCATGGAGTGTGCGGCGCTCCACACCTGCGATACACCAATGACTGATTTCGTGCAGAGCACTGGCATAATACCCGTGAGCGAAGATAATCTGGGCGAAGCCATTCGCTTCGTCTGCTGGCAAGTATTCTGGCTCGCCGCCGCCTCTGACCAGAACCGTCCGGAAGGGTCTCCGGAACAGGTCGTTGAACAGCATGATAAGATCATTCGGGTCGTGCTTCATGGGAAGGCCATTGTGCGACTTTCGGGCTGCCAATACCAGAGGGAACTTCAGCGGCCAATGTGTGTCCATCAACGTCACAGAACGGTACCTTATTAATGAAGAAACGCAAACATCCGGCGCTGATCCGCACGACCACAAAAGCTGCACTGCGCTGCCTTGTGTTTTTCTTCACGCTACTGGGGCTGTCCGCGCCTGTTCTGGGCCAGGGAACAGGTTCACTGTTCGGCGGAAGCACCGATTTCCTGCCAGTGGACCAGGCCCTGCCGTTTTCGTTTTCCAATGGCCCCGATGGCGTGCTCCTGAACTGGAACATTGCCCCGGACCATTACCTGTATAAAGGCCGCGTCAGTGTCACCAGCCAGACACAGGGCGTCACCGTAGGCCAGCCGGAATTTTCCTACCAGGGTACGGATACCGAAGACGACTACTTCGGGAAGGTGACCGTGTTCTATGATCCGGTACAGGCTAAGGTGCCGGTCACATTGGCCGAGGGCGTCCGCGAAGCGCAGCTGGAAGTCACCTATCAGGGCTGCGCCAAGGCAGGCCTTTGCTATCCGCCACAGACCCGGGATGTACTTTATTACGCGGGTTCACAGCAAGCAGCTTCCGGTGGCGGCAACCCGCCTACGCCTGCGACCACCTTAGGCACGCCTGCCACGGAAAGTGACACAACCACCGCAACCGGCCTGGCCGGATTTCTTGCCGAACAGTCCACACTGGTTATTGCCGGTCTGTTTCTGCTTCTGGGCCTGGGCCTGACCTTTACACCCTGTGTCCTGCCGATGGTGCCGATCATTTCATCGCTGGTTTCAGGGCGTAATACCCGCACCACCAGCCACGCCCTGCTGCTGTCGGTAAGCTATGTCCTCGGCATGGCACTGACCTACGCCGCCGCCGGGGTCATTACCGGGTTGCTCGGAGCCAGCTTCAATCTTCAGGCGCAGCTTCAGTCGCCCTGGGTTCTCGGGGTGTTTGCGGGGCTGTTCGTGATCTTTGCCCTGTCCATGTTCAACCTGTACGAAATCCAGTTACCACGATTTATCCGCGAACCGCTGAACGACGCCAGCCAGAGACTGACCGGTACCCGCCTGTTCAGTATTTTCGGCATTGGTGCACTGTCCGCGCTGATTGTCTCGCCCTGTGTCTCCGCCCCCCTGGCAGGAAGCCTGCTTTACATCAGTACCACCCAGGATGCGGTGATCGGTGGCGTCGCCTTGTTCGCACTGGGGCTTGGCATGGGCATTCCATTGATTCTGGTAGCGGTTGGTGGGCGGAAACTTTTGCCGACCACCGGTCCCTGGATGAATGTGGTCAAAGCATTCTACGGTGTGATGCTGCTGGCCGTCGCGATCTGGCTGGTGGAACGACTGGTGCCGGCCTGGCTGGCGCTCACACTCTGGGGACTGCTGGTTGCCATCACCGGCGTTCAACTGGGCGCTTTTGATGCCGCCAGAGCCGGTTGGGAGCGCACCCGCAAGGGATTCGGCCTGATCATGTTTGCCTATGGTCTGGCACTTCTGGCCGGAGCGGTCACCGGCGCCAGCGATCCATTGCGACCGCTGGAGCCGTTAATGGCGGCCCAGCCCTCAGCCGGGGCAAACCCGGCAAATACAGCCAGCCACGCCGAGTTCCTCAGGGTGGAATCGCCAGCGTCGATCCGCAACGCCATCCGCAATGCCAGCCTGAACAACACCCCGGTCATCCTGGATTTCTATGCTGACTGGTGTATCTCCTGCAAAGTCATGGAGCGCAACGTATTCAGTGATCCACAGGTCACCGAGGCAATGGAGCCCTACACTCTGCTGCAGCTGGACATGACGGAGAACACACCGGAACAGCAGGCGATGCTGAACGAACTGGGGCTGTTCGGCCCGCCAGCGATCCTGTTCTACAGTGCCGGGGGCGAAGAACTTGAAAATGCCCGGGTGCTGGGAGAAATGGATCGGGACCAGTTCCTCGACCACCTGGGCAGACTCAGCCGCCCCGGCGTATGAAGAAGAGGAATTCCCCGTCTTTCTCCTCACTCTCCAGCAGTTCATGGTTCAGAAAATGACAGAAGCGCGGAATATCACGGGTTGTGGAGGGGTCTGTCGCAACAACCTTCAGTATCTGCCCTTCACTGACATCCTCGATCCGGTTGTGCAGTAGCATCACCGGCTCCGGGCAGAACAGCCCCCGGGCATCCATCTCTTCATCCCACGACCGGTCGCCGCTACGGGTTGCGGAACCTGCTCCGGAATTTTCGCCTGAATTCGCACTCACTGTGGTCTCCAGATTAAAGGCTGATTTTTCAAAAATACGTGCTAAATTATTGTTTATAGATGTCTAAATAAACAGAGGTGAACAATGATCCGGGTACTGATTGAACGCCATATCGCTGAGTCTCTGGAGCCTGTGTACGAGGAAAGATCCCGCAAGATTCTCCAGCGTGCCGTCAGTGCGCCGGGGTTTGTCTCCGGCGAAACTCTGGTGGACACTGATGACCCGAACCACCGATTTACCCTCGCCAACTGGCGTTCCGAGGCGGACTGGCAACGCTGGTACGGGTCAGACGAGCGTAAATATCTCATGGCCGAACTGGTTCCCATGATGGATCGGGATGAGGTAATTACCGTTCTCCAGCATGCCGACTGAACTACAGATCAGTCGACCCGCTCGATGAAACAGGTGATCTCTTCACGGTCATGATACAGATGACGGGCATTGACCCGGAAATTCATGCCGCTCTGGCCCAGACCGGTTTCCAGAATCTCTCTGCAGATCACCCATTCATCATATCGTTTTTTCATGGGCAGTTTCAGATTGAAAACCACATAACGGCAGAGCTTTTCGGTCAGCCATTCAACCACCATGGCGGTGGTTCGCCGTGGATGATCGACGATATCGCATACCATCCAGTCAACGCCGCGACGAGGTTTCCACAGGTAGCCGTCAGCCTGGACATGAGTCACCTGACCTGAAGCCATCAGCTCCGGATTCATCGGGCCGTTGTCCACGGCGGTAACCAGCATGCCCTGTTTGACCAGTTGCCAGGTCCAGCCGCCGGGTGCCGCACCAAGGTCCACGGCCTGCTTGCCGCCACCCAGATAATCCAGTTCCTTTCCCCGGGGCAGGAATACCCGCCAGGCTTCCTCCAGCTTCAGCGCTGACCGGCTTGGTGCGGCGCTGGGCAATCGCAACCGGACAATCCCACTAACATACCCTGCCCGGTTGCTGGCAAGGCTGATCCCCGCGATAACCCGCTCGAAGGAAAGCAGCAACAGCTCGAGTCTTGCCGGGGCAGCGGCGTCCGGATCCTGCCCGAGGTGACCGGCACCTCTGAGCGCTTTTGACAGCGGCGACACCCATTTCCGGGCAAAATTACCCAGATCATGATCGTCGTTGGCCTCGGTCAGTCTGATTTCCGCACGGTTACAGGCGGGATGTCGACTTCCAGAATCCCGCAAGGCATCGACAACGGCCCCCACACGGTCTTCCCTTGGCAATTCAATATCGGCCACAACCACGAACCAGTCCCGGACGAAAACCAGATCCTCAACGACCAGGCTATCCATCAGATCGGCTGCAGTCGCCGGGCCAGGCAGATTGAACAGCACAAACCCCGGCTGCGATCCCGGCTCAAAATAACCAAAAGCACCGACGGCAGCCGCGGCATCGGTCAGTTCCCTGCCCGCATCCACCTCAAACCCCGGCCGGCAGAATGCCACCAGCTGCTCCATCATCGTGTACCCCAAAGGCGTAGCACATCAGAAACGCGCCCTTCACAACACTGGACAAATTTGTAACTGTTTAACAAACGAAACTCCCGTTATTGGCTAAACTATCCTGCTTAATCCTGGCAGAGACAACAATAATGCAGTATCTGCGCTGCCTGCTTGCCTTTGCGGCCCTGATCGTGTCAGTGCCTGCTGCGGGTGCAGGCGCTGAACAGGGGGACGCCTGCCCCACACTTGATGCCAGCGATCCCGCCCAGCGACAGGCGCTGATGGAGTATGTCTGCTTTGTAGCCGCACCTCCATTGCATCCGGCCCACGATGTCACGCAGCCATCGCAGCTTCCGGCAGGCCTGGACTGGCAATCCGCCGACGGTCACGACCTGGTATTCAGTCAGACCGAATCGGTCTACTGGGTTCGAGTTAGGGTCGCAAACCTGTCGGACAAGCGCGAGCTATGGTACCTGAAGCTGAACTACCCGTTGCTCGATCAGCTACGGTTCTGGATGGCCGGTGACAGTTCGGCTCGGGATCCCGAGAATCAATACATCGAAACCGGCGATCAGCATCCCTTTCATTCACGGGCGGTAGATTACCGATATTACCTCTTCCCCGTCACGCTGGGAGCCGGGGATAAAGCAACACTGACTCTCAGAATACAGAGCGACGGCGCCCTGAACGTTCCGCTTTCGCTGTCTACGCCTGACGACATTATCACTCGCAGCAACAACCTGACCCTGGCCCATGGACTGTTCTACGGGGCCCTGACCATATTCGCGATCTTCAATCTGCTGCTCTACTTCAGCTCCGGAACCGTCTACTACCTCCACAATGCCTTTTACATGGCGTCTCTGGCCATGTTCCTGTTCGCCATGGGCGGTTTCGCCAACCAGTATTTCTGGCCCGACAGTACTGGCTTTGCGAATACCTCCATTCCCCTGCTGATTGCGGTTTGCTGCCTTGCGATTACCCTTTTCGGCCGCTCATTTCTGGATATTGCGGCCGATACCGTGTCTGACCGCCTGCTCAAGGCCCAGGCGTGGACCAGCGTTGTAATGGCGATACTGGCGTTTGTGCTGCCATACAGCCTGTCAATTATGATCAATGCCGGCATCGGGCTGCTCATCGTTGCAAGCCTTTTCATAACCGGTTTGATTCGCTGGTATGAAGGCTATAGTCCCGCAAAATGGTACGTGCTGGCCTGGTCCGGCATGCTGGCGGGCACCCTGATCTATGCGCTGGCCGCGTTCGGCTACATCGCGGACTTCATGGCCCGGGAGATTTTCATGCAGGTCGCCGTGGGTACCCAGGTGCTGCTGCTCAACTACGCGATCGTTCAGCGCTGGCGCCTGCTGAATCAGAAACTGCTGGACGTGGAGCAGAACGCCCGGACCGAGCTTGAACAGAAAGTCCATGAACGCACCGCCCAATTGCGATCTACCATGCGGGAGCTCGAGAAGGCTAATCGACAACTGGCTACTTTGAGCCTGAATGACTCTCTGACCGGGCTTCATAACCGCCGCCACATGGACAACCTGCTACCGGAACTCTGCGCTGAAGCCCGACGAACCGGACAACCGCTGACACTTGCCCTGCTCGACGCCGATCACTTCAAATCCGTTAACGACCGCTGGGGCCATGACTTTGGTGATGAATGCCTGAAGCACATCGCTAATGTGCTAAGCCGGCATGTAAAACGGCCGCGGGATGTCGCCATCCGTTTTGGCGGCGAGGAGTTTGCACTACTTCTGCCGGGCACTGAAGCCAGCGGGGCGATGGGCCTGTGTCAGCGCATCCTCGAAGATATGGAACAGAGTACAATGACAACACCCAACGGCGAGAGCACAAGAATCACGATGAGCGCCGGTTCAGCCACACTGCAGCCCGGGGAAGACGAAAAGGGGCTTTTCCGACGCGCAGACCAGGCCCTTTATACCGCCAAAACCAGTGGCCGCAACCGCACCGTGCAGGCCCTGGAAGCAGGTTCGTAATCAACCCCTAACTGCCATGAAGCCGGCCGCTATTCTCGCAGCGTTTGCGATCATCTGTTCCTGGGTTTCGGGCTGTCGCGCCAGGGGCCTGAAATCGTGGTCCGCCCCATCAAGCCAGTGAATTCCGCAGTTGTCGACTTGAACTAAAGGGCTGTCCTGCACCTCGCTCTGCTTGCCAAACGGATCCCGGGTGCCCTGAATAATCTGCACCGGAACGGCGAATCGCCCGAAATGCTCCACCCGCCAGCGATCAGGCTTGCCCGGCGGATGGAAGGGGTAGCCGAAGCAGACGCAGCCGGCCAGGATATCCGCCAGATCAGGCTGAGCTGCCAGCAGGCTTGCCATTCGGCCGCCCATGGACTTTCCCCCGATAAATATCCGGTCATCTTTTCTGGCGGGATCCTCAATGACCGCCCTGATCACCTCACGAAACCGCGAAAGCAGCACAGGGGCGCGATCCGGCGGGCGCTTGCGCCCGTCCTCCCGGCGGCGTTCCATGTAGGGAAATTCAAAACGGACAGTTGCAACGCCTTCCGCACGCAGAGCTTCAGACAGACGCTCCATAAACTCCGATTCGGCCGGTGCCCCGGCGCCATGGGCCAGAATCAAAGAATTATTTTTTCTTTTACATTTATCAATTTTTTCTGGCCTGTTTTCCAGCAATCTTGCCCCTGTCATTGCGGTCTCCCGATCAGTGGACTACATACAGAGTACCCCCGGATCTTTTTTACCATTGTCTACTCCGGCAACTACCCACGGGAATTCTATAATATATTCGCCATCTTACTGATTTGGGCGGATTTGACAGAACAATCGGGGTCAACTAGCGCATTGCAAACGGCGGAGCGATTCTCCATACTTGCGCCCGCAGATTCCCTCACTCTGAACCCTCTTGGTAAGGCTATGACCACAGCAAATTCAAACCTGACATACAACTACAAGGTGGTGCGACAGTTCACCATCATGACCGTCGTATGGGGCATCGTGGGAATGGGACTTGGCGTGCTGATCGCAGCGCAGCTTTACTGGCCCGCTCTCAACCTTGACCTGCCCTGGACCCATTTCGGCCGCCTCCGGCCTCTGCACACCAATGCCGTGATATTCGGCTTTGGCGGGAGCGCGCTGTTTGCGACAGCCTATTATGTTGTTCAGCGCACGTGCCAGGCACGTTTGATTTCTGATGGCCTTGCAGCCTTCACCTTCTGGGGCTGGCAGGCAATCATTGTTGCCGCAGCCATTACCCTGCCCCTTGGCCTGACAAGCTCTAAAGAATACGCAGAGCTGGAGTGGCCGATCGACATTGCCATCGCTGTTGTCTGGGTAAGCTACGCACTGGTGTTTTTCGGCACCATCATGAAGCGCAGCACCCCGCACATCTATGTCGCCAACTGGTTCTATGGCGCCTTCATCGTCACCGTTGCCATACTGCACATCGGCAACAACCTGGCCCTGCCGGCCAGCGCCTTCAAGTCCTACTCGGCCTACGCCGGTGTAACGGATGCGATGATGCAGTGGTGGTACGGCCATAACGCCGTGGGCTTCTTCCTTACAGCCGGCTTCCTGGGGATGATGTACTACTTCGTCCCCAAGCAGGCAGACCGTCCGGTTTACTCTTACCGTCTGTCGATTGTCCACTTCTGGGCGCTGATCGCCACCTACGTCTGGGCAGGCGGTCACCACCTGCACTACTCGGCACTGCCTGACTGGGCGCAGACCGCCGGCATGGTAATGTCATTAATCCTGCTTGCGCCATCCTGGGGCGGCATGATCAACGGCATGATGACCCTGTCCGGCGCCTGGCACAAACTGCGCACCGACCCTATTCTGCGTTTCCTGGTGGTATCGCTGTCCTTCTATGGCATGTCTACGTTTGAAGGCCCGATGATGTCCATCAAGACCGTGAACGCGCTCTCCCACAACACCGACTGGACCATCGGCCACGTCCACTCCGGCGCCCTTGGCTGGGTTGCCATGATCAGTATTGGCGCGGTTTATCATCTGGTTCCGAAACTCTGGGGTGTTCGGGAAATGTACAGCACACCGCTGATCAACCTGCACTTCTGGCTGGCCACCATCGGTACCGTTCTGTACATCGTCGCCATGTGGGTCAACGGCATTACCCAGGGCCTTATGTGGCGCGCGGTCAACGAAGACGGCACGCTCACCTACAGTTTCGTGGAATCCCTCGAAGCCTCCTACGGCGGTTATCTGGTGCGCTTCTTCGGTGGCGTTATCTTCCTCAGTGGCATGTTGATCATGGCATACAACGTGTACCGGACTGTGAACCAGAAAGAGCCCGCCACGAACGAAAGTGCGGCAGTACAGGCGGCGTAACGGGAGACTAGTCTGATGAAACACGACATTATCGAAAAAAACATTGGCCTGATGATCATCCTGATCATCCTGACCATCAGTGGCGGCTTTCTGGTGGAGGTAGTGCCCCTGTTCTTTCTCAAGTCCACCAATACTCCGGTTGAAGGCCTCGAGCCCTACTCGGCGCTGGAACTGGAAGGACGGGACATCTACATCCGTGAAGGCTGCCACGTTTGCCATACCCAGCAGATCCGCCCGTTCCGCGCAGAAACCGAGCGCTATGGACACTACTCCGTGGCGGGTGAGTTTACTTACGACCGCCCGTTCCTCTGGGGCTCAAAGCGCACCGGTCCTGACCTGGCCCGCGTTGGCGGCCGCTACTCTGATGCGTGGCAACGTCAGCACCTTTATGACCCGCGCAGTGTGGTTCCGGAATCGAACATGCCGTCATTTCCCTGGCTCTTCGAAGACTATGTTGACCACACCAAGACAGCCGACAAGCTGAGAACCCTGCGCACGCTGGGGGTCCCCTACAGCGACGAGCAGATCAATAATGCGGCAGAACAGGTGGAAGGCAAGTTCGAGATTGAAGCGCTGGTCGCCTACCTGCAGCAACTTGGTACCGTGATTTCAGAGAAACGGTGATCCCGATGGATATAAACGACTTACGCGGCGTGCACACCCTGGTCATCATGGCCATGTTCTTCGGCATTATCTGGTGGGCCTACAGTTCCCGCCGCAGGCGTGCAAACGAAGAAGCAGCCCACCTCCCTTTCGATGATGAAGAGTTGGAAAAGCGTACTCTTGAACAGGAAAAGACGGAGAAAAAGCGATGAGTACCTTTTGGAGCATCTGGATCAGCGTAATCGTGCTCGGTACCGTATTTGGCTGCTGGTGGTTGCTGCACGCGACCCGCAAAGGGCAAACAAGCGATACAGAGACTGACCGCACGACCGGACATTCCTTTGATGGAATCGAGGAACTGGACAACCCGCTGCCAAAATGGTGGTACTACCTGTTTGTCGCCAGTTGTGTGTTTGCTCTGGTCTATCTCGCGCTCTACCCAGGCCTGGGTAACTATAAAGGCCTGCTGGGCTGGACCCAGGAAAACCAGTGGGAAACCGAGCAACAGCTGGCAGAAGCCCGTTATGGCGAGCTTTACGCCCGCTACGGTGGCACTCCGGTTGAAGAACTCTATACCAACCAGGAGGCCATGCAGATCGGCCAGCGTCTGTTCGCCAACAACTGCGCCCAATGCCATGGCTCGGCAGCGCGCGGTAACATTGGCTTCCCGAATCTCACCGACGACGCCTGGCTATACGGTGGCAGCCCAGATGCCATCCTGCAGACACTGCACAATGGTCGTGCTGGCGCCATGCCTGCCATGGGCACCATGCCCAACATGACATCAGAGCAGGTCGATCAGGTGGTCAATTATGTGCTCAGCTTCAGCGGACGGGCTCAGGATGAAGAAGCAGCCAAACAAGGCCAGGAAGTCTACATGCAGGCCTGTGTGGCCTGTCACGGCCCCGATGCCAAAGGCAACAACAGCATCGGTGCTCCGAACCTGACTGACGATGCCTGGCTTTATGGCTCAACCTATGAGTGGATCAAAGAAACGGTTGTCAACGGCCGGCAGAACATGATGCCTGCGCAAAGTGGCCGCCTCTCGGACGATCAGATACAGATCCTGGCGGCTTACGTTTACGGTCTGTCGAAGTAATCAGTAACTGGAGCTTATGCTCCGGACAGGCTTGCCGGGTCGGAAATCGTTTCTGATCCGGCAAGCCGATTCCGCTGACATAACGCGGCGGACATCATCGGGAGGTAACGATGAACAGTGAGATTCCGGTCAAACAGATTGACCCTTCCTCTGGCGCCTCCGATAACAAGAACAACACCGGAACGGTAGATCTCTACGCCAGCCGCAAGAAAATCTATGTGAGAGAGGTCAAGGGCTTCTTTCAGCGCATTCGTAATGTCAGCCTGGTCGCACTTATGGGAATGTATTTCCTGTTCGTGTGGATTTCAGTGGACGGTCAGCCGCTGATCTATTTCAACCTCCCGGAACGCGAGTTCCACCTATTCGGCATCACCTTCTTTCCCCAGGATCTCATCCTGCTCTCCGGCTCACTGATCATCTGTGCATTCGGGCTGTTTTTCATTACCACCCTGTTCGGCCGGGTCTGGTGCGGCTACACCTGCCCCCAGACCGTGTGGACGTTTATCTTCATGTGGATTGAAGAACGCATAGAGGGAAGTCGCAATCAGCGCATAAAACTGGACAAGGCACCAAAGTCCGGCCGCAAAGTCGCGAAGAAATCCGCGAAACACGCCGCCTGGGGCCTGGTCGCGCTGGCGACCGGCCTTACTTTTGTCGGTTACTTCTACCCCATCCGGGAACTGATCGCCGACCTGTTCACCTTCCAGGCCGGTGGCTGGGCCTATTTCTGGGTGGCCTTTTTCACCGCAGCAACCTATCTGAACGCCGGCTGGATGCGAGAGCAGGTATGCCTGTACATGTGCCCCTATGCCCGCTTTCAGTCTGTGATGTTTGATCCGGACACCCGTGTGGTGTCCTACGATCCCAACCGGGGAGAACCAAGAGGCAGCCGAAAGAAAGGCATAGACCCAGCAGAAGTAGGGCTGGGCGACTGCATTGATTGCGGCCAATGCGTTCAGGTGTGCCCCACAGGGATCGACATCCGGGATGGTCTTCAGTATGAGTGCATTGGCTGCGCTCTGTGCATTGACGCCTGCGATGAGGTCATGGACAAGATGAATTATCCCCGCGGGCTGATTCGTTATACCACCGAAAACGAGCTGGAGGGCAAGCCCTCCAAGCTCATGCGTCCTCGCACCTTCGGCTACGGCATTGCACTGGTGTTGATGATCCTTGCGATGGGCTACACCATTGCAACCCGGGTGCCGGCCAAACTGGAAGTCGAGCGTGATCGGGGCGCACTGTTCAGATTCAACGGCCAGGGCCGTGTCGAGAACAGCTTCAGCGTCCGGATCGAGAATATGTCCGAGGTGCCGCAAACCTTCACCCTATCGGTCTCCGGCATGGACGACATGCAACTGTTGACGGACAACACGATTACGGTGGACAGCACCGATATCCGCGCGCTTCCAACCGTTGTTGATGTCGATCCGGACAGTATTTCATCCGCCAGCAACACCATTACCTTTACCGCGACCTCGAAGACCGATCCATCGCTGGTTCTGGAAACTGAAAGCCGATTCCTCGGTCCTAATCGCTGAATGCATTCTGGAAAGCACTATGAGTAACGAAGAGATTATCAGCCCCTGGTATAAACAGCCCTGGTTCTGGTTCCTGCTGATTTTCCCCGGCGCCGCAATTATCTGGTGCATCAGCATGATCACCGTTGCCATGAATATCGACAGTTCCCTGGTCATGGACGACTACGCCAAGAAAGGTCGGGGTATTGCCCTGGAGCGGGCGAGAGACGAGACGGCGCGAACCATGGGCCTGGAAGCAAGCCTGGATTTCGACAGCAAATCCGCCAGCCTGACCATGGAAGCGGAAAACGGCACTGCCGACTTCCCCTATCTGGTGTTACAGCTCTATCACCCCACCCTGGCGGAACGCGACCGTACCATACAGTTTCGCCCAAGCGGAAACGGGCAGTATACCGCCAGCCTGAATCAGCCCATCGACGGCCGCTGGTATTTTGACCTGCGCGGTCCGGACAACGATTGGCGACTGAAAGGCGAGGCCTACCTGCCCCTTTCCCAGAACCTGATACTTGGTTACCGGACTGACGATCGCGGGTGAATGCCTTGGCGTGTTTCCACTGTGGTGAGCCCGCCAATGGCAACCCACCAATCACACTGGAACGGGAGGGCAAGAACCACCATTTCTGCTGTGAAGGCTGTAAGGCCGTTTTCCAGACCATCAACGCAGAAGGTCTGAGCGGCTTTTACCGGTTCCGGACCGAGCCGGCCGTAACCCCCAAAAAACTGACGGACACCGAGATCGATCGTCTGCGCGAGCTGGACCACCCGCTGGTGCAGCAATCCTTCGTGACCCCGGTTACCGCCGGTCAGGAGGCGACGCTACTGGTGGGCGGAATCACCTGCGCTGCCTGCATCTGGCTGCTGGAACATCACATGGCGAAACAGGCCGGCGTGATCGCGTTCTCGGTCAATCACACTACCCGGCGTGCCAGGCTGGTCTGGGATGCCAGTCAGGCGCAACTCAGTGACCTGCTGATTGCCGTCCACCAGCTTGGCTACACTGCCAGACCCTATCAGGCGGACGAGGCGGAGCTGGCCCTGAAAACGGAAAACCGGTCCGCCCTGATCCGTCTTGCGGTGGCGGGCATTGGCTCGTTCCAGAGCATGATGCTGGCGTTTCCACTCTACTTTGAGCTGATCAATGACGTCTCTCCGGAGTTCGTGGATTTCTTCCGCTGGTTCAGCCTTCTGGTGGCTACACCCGTGGTGTTTTACAGCGCCCGTCCTTTTTTCTCCAACGCGCTACGGGACCTACAGAGCAAACACCTGACCATGGACGTGCCGGTTGCTACGGCGATCGGTCTTGCCTACGCCGCCAGCGCCTGGGTCACCGTGTTCGGGGGCGAAGAAGTCTATTTTGAATCGGTGTGTATGTTCACCTTCTTCCTGCAGCTGGGCCGCTATATCGAAAGCCGGGCTCGCTACCGGGCCGGGCTCAGCGGCAACAGTCTGGCCGGCTTCCAGCCAACAGTTGCCAACCGGATCAGTGGCCCCGAAGCCGGACTGGTACCCATCCATGAGCTACAGGCAGACGACATCATCCGCATCCGGCCCGGAGAGACGCTGCCGGCAGATGGGGTGATGACCAGTGGCCAGACCACCCTGGACGAAGCCGCGCTAACCGGCGAGTACCTTCCGGAAACCCGCGGACCCGGCGACGAGGTCCACAGCGGCAGCATCAACGGCGAACATCCCTTCGAAATGAGAGTAACCAGGGCCGGCGCCAGCACACGCCTGTCCGGCATCCTAAGAATCCTGGATCGGGTTCAGGCGGAGAAGCCGCCGGTGGCTCACCTCGCCGATCGCCTGGCCGGGCGCTTTGTTGGCCAGGTACTGTGGATCACCCCACTCATCGGCCTTGGCTGGTGGTTGGCGGGTGCCGACAATGCCTTTGATATCATGCTGTCTGTGCTGGTGGTGACCTGCCCCTGCGCCCTGTCGCTGGCTACGCCCACCGCCATTACCTCCGCCACGCTGAGGCTCCGACGGCAAGGCTTTTTGCCAACCCGGGGCCATACGCTTGAATCCATGCATGGCGTTGACACCGTTGTATTCGATAAAACCGGCACGCTGACCCGGGGTGAACTTCGCATTACCGGCACCGATGCTTTCACCGACCTGTCTGCACAGGATTGCCTGCGCCTGGCCGCTGCTCTGGAGCAGGCATCGGAACATCCCATTGCCCGGGCGTTTACCGCGCGTCCCTCTGCCAGAGCAGAGGCGGTCCGAAACCACCTGGGAGGCGGATTGTCGGGACAGGTTGAGGGGCTTGATCTGGCGATCGGGCACCGGGAATTTGTGGAGAGCCACACCACAGGGACGCTTCCTGCGGTCGCCACCGGCGATGGCATGGAAATCTGGCTGGCGACGCCCGAATGCTGGCTGGCAAGATTCACCCTGGACGATGAGCCCAGGCCGGATGCGGCGGAAACGATCCGGGCATTGCAGGATCGCGGTTTGCGCACCCTTCTGCTCAGCGGAGACCGGTCCGCCCACGTTGCCAGAATTGCGGCGTTGCTGGGCATTGACGAGGCCATTGGCGAAGCCTCACCGGAGCACAAGCTGTCGGTTATAAGGCGTTTAATCGACGAGGGCCACCGTGTCATGATGGTGGGAGACGGGCTGAATGATCTGCCGTCCATGGCAGGGGCCCGGGTATCTGTGGCCATGGGCGGCGCGGCGGATCTGACCCAGCTGAATGCGGATGCGGTGCTGCTGAGCGGGCGGTTGAGTGAACTGCCTGAAGCGCTGGTGATCAGCGGCTCCATGCGCCGGGTGATCCGTCAGAACATGATCTGGGCCCTGGGATACAATGTGTTTGCCCTGCCCCTGGCTGCCGCCGGATTTGTGCCCCCCTGGCTGGCAGCCATCGGTATGTCGGCGAGTTCACTGGTGGTGGTACTGAACGCCCTTCGCCTCAGCCGCGCCAGGCCAAAGCCGCTCAGGCAGGACGCTGGCGCACAACCTTCTGCAACCTTACAGGCTGGCCTATGAAAATCGTGATGGTACTGGTTCCGCTGATGCTGATTCTGGTGGCTTTTGGCGTCGTGCTGTTTTCCTGGGCGGTGAAAAACGGCCAGTACGACGACCTTGAAGGCCCGGCCCACCGAATTCTGTATGACGACGATGAGGACCGGATTCCGGAGGAGTCCCGCCAGCCAGACGAAACCACAGCGTCACAGGAAAGCAGCCGGGACGAGGACAATAGCCGCACCTGATGGAAAATGAACTCGTTCTCAGCTATTCCAGTGCCTACCTGATCGGGCTGATGGGCAGTACGCACTGCCTGAGCATGTGTGGCGGCATCAGTGCCTCCCTGTCCATGGCCCTTCCCGTGGGTGCTGGTTACCGGCGGCGCCAGACCCTGATGCTGCTGGCCTTCAACAGCGGTCGCATTGCCAGCTACGTACTGATCGCCACGCTGGTGGCTTTTCTCAGCACCCAGGCCGCCGACCAGTACGCCAGCCTGGGGCCAGTCCTGCGGTCCATCGCCGGAATTCTGCTGATTCTGATGGGCCTTTCCATGGGGCAATGGTGGCAGGGCATCCGGTATGTGGAGCGGCTGGGGGCGCCGGTGTGGCGTAAGGTCTCTCCCATGACCCGACACGTGATGCCGGTGAATCGGGTCTGGAAAGCACTGGCTCTTGGCAGCCTCTGGGGCTGGCTGCCCTGTGGGCTGGTCTACAGCACACTAGGCTGGGCAGCGCTTCAGCCGTCGGTCCAGAGCGCCGCAGGCACCATGCTGTTTTTCGGTCTGGGCACCCTGCCCTCCATGCTGGCCACAGGCTATGCTGCCAGCTGGATCAACCGGCTCAAGGGCCACACCCGATTCCGCCAGCTGGGCGGAGTGCTGCTGATCGGCTTCGGGCTATGGACCCTTCCCTTTATAGGTTCAGGACATTGAGCCGGCCGTAGTCAATATGCTCCGGCTCGGCCTGTTCCACCGCACCCGCATTGCCTGAAGCTTTGCGCTCGCCGCGTTTGAAGTCGTAAAGGGTGTTATCCGCCAGGTGGGAGGGCTCGACGTTGCACATGGCCTTGAACATGGTTTCCAGCCGCCCGGGATGCTGTTTGTCCCAACTCTGGAACATGTCCTTGATCACCTGGCGCTGAAGATTCTCCTGTGACCCACACAGATTGCACGGGATGATCGGAAACTCTTTCATCGTTGCATAACGGGCGAGGTCCTTTTCCCGACAGTAAGCCAGCGGCCGGATCACCGTATTCCGGCCATCATCACTGTGCAGCACCGGCGGCATGGATTTGAGCTTGCCGCCGTAAAACATGTTCAGGAACAGGGTTTCCAGCATGTCGTCGCGGTGGTGTCCCAAAGCAATCTTGGTAATACCATGCTCTTCCGCGAAATTGTAGAGAATGCCCCGCCGAAGCCGAGAGCAAAGACCACAGGTGGTCTTTCCTTCCGGTATCTTGTCCTTGACGATGCTGTAGGTGTCTTTCTCAATGATGTGGTATTCGATCCCCAGGGCGGAAAGATACTCCGGTAACACTTCCTCTGGAAAACCCGGCTGCTTCTGGTCGAGATTCACCGCAATCAGCTCGAAATCCACCGGCGCGCTTTTCTGCAGGCTCATCAGGATATCCAGCATGGCGTAGGAATCCTTGCCGCCACTGAGACAGCACATCACCCTGTCGCCCGCCTCAATCATCGAGAAATCCGCAATCGCCTGTCCGGTTTCCCGTCGCAGGCGCTTCTGCAGCTTGTTGAATTCGTGTTTCTGCTTTCGCTCTGTCTCGGACAGGGCAACAAATTCGGGCGTGGCGGTTAAAGCATCAGACATAAGCACATCGTTAGTCGGTTCAGTTGGCGCAGAATTATACGCGTGCCGTAGCAGGGAACAAACCCGCGCCGAGGCCTTTCCTGATATGTAAAGGTCGCATAGGATATAGCCATGAGCCAACTGGATACCCAAACCCACCAGGACGAAAAGCTCCGATTCCAGGTACAGCACCTGTCGATCGCTGTCGAGCGTGTACTGCGGGAAAATCCCCTGGGGATTAACGAGCTGAATCTGATCAAGGCCCTGCAGCGTCCGCCCTGGGAGCTGATCGGGACCGTCAATTATGCCGAACCGGACAAGCTTTATCCGGTTCATTTTCTGGTTTTCCACGTTCTTTACCGGCTCAGGGACCAGCTTGCCCAGTCGGGGGAAAAGCTCAGTATTTCACCGCTGCTTATCCGCCTGTCCCGGGAGGATGTGGTCAGCAGTACCGGAGCCGTGGGGGAAGTCGACCAGCTGCGGGCGTTCTATCTCGACCTGTCCAAATACCAGCTACCGGAATCCTCCATCTTTCAGATGATGGACGACTTCTGGTCAGGCCGCGCCGGACGCCATCCCGCCCGACAGGAAGTCAGCGATGCCGCTGATGTTCTCGGATTCGGCCATGTTCCCGATTCCTTCGACGATGTGAAGTATCGCTTCCGGCGCGCGGTCATGCAGGCCCATCCTGACCGCGGGGGCGAAACCGAAACTATACAGAACCTGAACCAGGCATTCGGCGTACTCAAAGCACATTTCCGACAGACCAGAACAGGAAACACCCTATGACCAGACCTTCTACGCCATCCCTCGTCATCGCGGGCATCATGGCCGTGACGGCCTCTCAGGCAGGCGCTGACCTGGTGGTTCTGCAGTATCACCACGTCAGTGACACCACGCCCTCATCTACCAGCACCACCGTATCCCTGTTCAGGGATCAACTGGATCTGATCGAGGAACTGGGACTGGAAGTGGTGCCGCTGGAGCAAGGCACAGAGCAGGCACTGGCCGGAGAACTGGAAGACACGCAACAGATTGCCATCACCTTCGATGATGCCTACCTGTCGGTCTACGACACCGCTGCCCGGATGCTGGACGAAAAAGGCTACCCCTACACAGTATTTGTTAACACCGACGCCATTGGGCGAAGGGACTATATGACTTGGGCCCAGCTTGAAGAGTTTCGAGACGACAGCAGCGTGACCATCGCCAATCACAGCAAGGATCACGGTCACCTGGTCCAACGCCCGGATGAATCCCGGCAGGCCTGGCGGGAACGCATTGAGCTTAGTCTGGACGGTGCGCAACAGGCTCTGGATGAAAAACTGGGCACACAGGCCCCGATGTTTGCGTACCCCTACGGTGAATACAGCGAACCGCTGGAAGCCATGCTCGATGAACGCGGCTGGTACGGTTATGGCCAGCAGTCCGGCGCGATCGGCCGGACATCGGACGGCACGCGGCTGCCCCGGTTCCCCATGGCCAATACCTACGGCCAGATAGAGAACCTGGAAACTAAGCTTACCAGCAGGGCTTTTCCCGTCGACGCCGCAAAGTTGCCGGACGGTGTGATCAGCGAGAACCCGCCAACGCTGACCTTCCCGCTTCCCGAGACAATGAGCGCAAGCCGGCTGAGCTGCTTTGCGTCCGGTCAGGGCCGGGTGGATTTCACTATCAGCGACGCGGGCGACGTTGTGGTGTCTGCACCGAAACCGTTCGACAGCCGACGGTTCCGTTACAACTGCACCTATCCGGCAGGCGATGGCAACTACTACTGGTTGTCCCAGCAGTGGCTGGATCTCAGCCAGCCGGAAGACTGAGCCGCAGTCTGCTATTGGTGGATGTGTTTCAGCCCCAGTTCACCGGTGCGCTGATGAGGAATGGCCCGGGGCCCGTAGCGGGTCTCAATCACGGTTTGCCCGGCGGCGGCTTTCGGCGTGGTGTAGATCAACATCCAACGCTCGCCGCGGCTGGGAAAAACGGGAACATGGAATTTCAGATAGCCATGCCGGGACCAGGACTCGGGCGTGAACTCGGTGACCATATCGGTCACCAGTCTTAGTGGCCTGAATTTGGCGTCCAGGAAGGCGAGCGAGGGCACAAACAGGCCCTTCTGATCATAGGACCGTAGCCTGACGACGAAGTCTTTATCCGCAGGAAGGCTGACCAGCTGATAGTGGCTGGTTCCGGTGATGAAATCATGCGTCGGCGAGGCGTCGGTTACATCAACCCCGAATTCCCGTCCGGGCTCCCATTCCACAGGATCAGAACGGTCCAGTTCTTCACAACATAGATCAGCCCAGCGCTCGAAATAAGGCGCGACACTGTCATCCAGCCCCAGAACGGCAGCCGCCAGCGGGTCTGCATCGGCAGGCAGGTCAGCGTCTGCGGGGGCTGTGCTGGCCTGGTAGATACTGGCTTCCGTCAGTTCAATCGGTGGCTCGATTTCCCCTTTCTCCACGGCCGTGCGGGTATCCGGACGGTAATAACTGACCCGGACATTGCCCAGAGCATCGCGCCAGGTAAAGTAGGGTTCGGGATCTCCCGGGCGGATAAAGCCGCGCTCGGCAAGGGCATTGCCATCGGGGTAGTTCTTGAGATTGTATTCGTCGTGGGTGTCTTCAGAAGGTTGTACCGGCGTCTCCGACGGTGGGCTTTCCTGGCCGGCCGATGGCTCGGTGCGGGGTATTACCGTTTGGCGCACCTGTCCCTGCTCGTCTACCCAGGTGAAATATTCCTCATCGGCACCGGCCGGCTTTTCTCCGGACAGCTGGCAGCCTGACAGCAACGCCGCCGCCAGAGGCAACACAATCAGAAAACGGCTAGACATTCAGACCACCACCTGCAGCTCGCTGCCGGTTCAGAATTTCGTACGGAAGCTCAGCCCCGCGACCACGGCCCGCAGCGATGTTTTGACATCAAGCCCCGCATAGGGGTTATAGATAATGTTGGTGATGTTATCGCAGTTCAGGTTGCAGCTGCCATTGGCCGGGATGGTTTCGATGGATTGCAGATAACTGAGGTTCAGGTCGATCTCGGTATCCTTGTCCCAGCGATAGCCCATGCCCACGCTGTAGAGGTTGGCGCCACCGAACGGCGCCAGAATCTGACGCTGATCATCGGGAATCACCGAATCCCGGATTTCCACACCAGCGCGCAGATCCAGACGCGGCGAGGCATGGAATTCCATCCCGAAAGCCCAGTTCCACTGATCGGTGAAGCCCATCGGCAGGCTCAAAGTGCTCTGGGTAGCATTGGTGGAAAGAATCCGGGCGGCGCCCAGAAACTCCAGATTGCGGTCGAAGCGCAGGTTAAACGAATCCCACTGCGCGAAATCCGTCCAGCCGATATCAGCGTTCAGAGTCAGTTTCGGATGAACGTCGACGCTGATGCCGGTCTGAAAATGCTGCGGATAGGTCAGATCCATGGAAACGTTCCCCGCTTCCCGTGGCGCACCGGACGGCAGACTCAGAATAGCGGAGGAAATGGCACCCAGAACCGAGTTGTTCAGCCGCTGCCAGAAGCCCGACCAGTCCTCGGTGTACTCTATCTCGAAAGTACCCTTCATGTTCATGCGGGCCTCGGAGGTATAACTGGCCCCCCAACTGAACCAGTCCCGCGGCTCCCACATGATGCCCAGGGCATAGGTGGGGGAAACCGTCTCCTGCAGGTTCAGGCTCAGCACGCCGATATCATCCCAGGGCCCAATGTTGCCGCCACAGAGCGCCAGCCAGGGCTGCAGGGGCTCCTCGCCGCTTTCGCAGTTGAATGCGGTCTGCAGTGTCTCCGCCACCCCCAACAGCAGGTTGGGTGCGCGCATGTACTGGTCAACGGCCAATCCCATCTGGGAGATATGAATGCCGCCACCCACCGACCACCGGTCGTTGATCTCGTAGCCAATGGTCGGGGACAGATAGGTTATACGCTGCAAAGCGGTGGCCTGAGGCATATAGCGGCCCGGATCTTTCTTGTCCCGGTAGAACCCAGCTGCCATCGGCAGATAGAACATATTGCCGAAGGTCAGCTTCGACCCCGGCGGGTTGATGCTGATGCCCGCCGATGGCGCGACGGCCGGTCCCGGAGGAGCCCGAAGAATCCCGAAGCCGGGCACATAGAGCGCCACGTTGTTGGTGTGACTGCCGGAGTTTGCCACCGGATCCCTCTGCCTTCCGGTCATGGGGTCGGTCTCAAGGCCGTCTATATTGAAAATTTCATAGCCTTCCGGGGCAGTGAAATCCGCGTCGATGTCCAGGTAGACACTCATCAGGTTCACTTCAAGCTGGCGTCCATCAAGCCTGGTGAGACCCGCCGGGTTGTAATGGATAGCCATCAGCCCGGGAGGATCCGCCGTAACCGCGTTACCAAGGGCCAGGGCCTTCGGATGCAGGGTCAGGTTCTGTGTCAGCTGGGCCTCCAGGCCGCCCGATAATGATGCCGCCAGCAGGGCTCCAAGCACCCTTTTCTTGTAGCCGGTTTTTACCATGATGTTTTCCCTTCCCGTAATGCGTCAGAGCCTGCAATCACTCTTTAAGTCCAGAAAATTCAATAGGCATCGACACGCCAAGGGAAAAATCAGGGGCATCTTCGGTGAGGCCAAGCCCAAGACTGGTGTTCACGATGGTGGTATCACTCAGACGGGTGCCGAGGGACAGATTAAGAAAGCCGGTCATCTGATCCTGGGCAACCGCCCGGGAGCCATCTGCAAAGGTCAGCACGGTTTCGTCGTTGTAGCTGATCTGCCCGGAAATACTCAGGGAAATGTCGTAGGACAGTGAATAGGCAAAGCCGCCGGAGCCGGACAGACCAAATCCTGGAGATACCTCGACCAGGCGTCGGCCACCTCGAACCTGGTCAAGACCGGTCTCGTCAAAATTGTAGCTGAGACTGGCCGAGCCGAAGATAACCACCGGGTCGAGCACCCTGGAAAGGCTGACTCCACCCGAGATGCCGTAATAGCCGCTGCCACTGGAAAGCTGCTCGTCTATGTCTATCTCGTAGGGGCTGACACCGGTCTTGCTTGAAAAGGAGCCGAAAAGCGTGGTGGACATCTTCCCCGGCACATAGGGAAACGGCTGCCAACGGGCCGTCGTCGAGACATCGCCCACATCATAGAGGCTAAGCTCGTCCTGGGTATCGTACTTGACCACCAGCGGAAAACGGGCGCCGACGGTGAGGTTGTCCAGCAGCCCGTAATCGTAGGTGAAGGAATTGGTGAAGTTGTGAGTGGCCGTGGGCGTGATGTCCAGTTGGCGGATGCTGCCGTCACGGATTTCCGCATCCAGGCGCTGATCAGCCATGTAGGTGTAATTGAATGAGTAGTAGAGAGCGTGGGTTCCCTTTTTCTGCAGCGAATAGTTGTTCTCGGCTGCCTGGAAAACCTCTTCAAGCTGCTTCGCGGAATCCTCGTCCCCTTCCTGGCGGGCAAGCGCTTCCCTCGCTTCATCAACATTCCCTTCCTGCGACAGCGCCATGGTGGGTAAAAGGCCAGTCACGGAAACAAGGATAAAAACTCGCACAACCCAACGATTCATCCTGACTCCCTTATTCTTACGAGTATTGGTTCCTGTACCCCGGATAGTCGGGGAACGTTAGTTCCGGCGATAGAACAGTTCTTTCCGGGTATTCTCGACACTGCCATCCGGATTGTTCTTCTGACGTTCCAGCATGTTCCGTATCCGGCGTTCGGTCGCCTCGTGAAATTCCGGTATTTTGTGCAGCGCCATCAGCGTCAGCGTCTGGTCGTCCACGTAACGCAGGTCTTCTTCTCTCAGCTCCAGATTATCGAGAGGCTTGTCGCCACCCGGAAACACGATAAACAGCACGTTGTCGTCCCATTTTTCCTCGAACTGGGCAAGCGTGAAGGAAAGATTGCCCACCGCCGGGTCGGCAATGAAGACCCGACCCTCGCGGATGGTTCTCAACACCACAAAGTGCTTGAACCCGGCGTGATGTATGGGAACGATGGCCGGATGGTCCAGGTCAGCCAGGTCTTCAATGGTGGCCCGGAAGCCACCGGAGGGATAACCCAGCGCCGTCACCAGGCGCTTCATATCCAGCATGGAAAACGCCCGGCGCTGAACAATCCGCTCTTTCTCGCCGTAATGAAGCAGGCCTTCCATGACTTGCCTCTCGCCCAGTGACCGCCCGAGATAGAAATTCAGAACGGTGGTCAGCGCCGCGCTTCCGCAGCTATAGTCATAGGCCTGGCGAACGATGTTGCGGAATTTCTGCTCGACAAGGGGTTCGACTCGCGTGGCGGTTCTCAACTCGATAGGGCTTGCGTCGATGTCCTGCTCGATCACAATCGCGCCTTTCTCATAAGGCTCTACAACCACGGCCTCCTGGGCCATGGTGAAAGAAAGGATTGAACCGGCGAGTACCAACAGCATGGTTAGACGAAGTCCCTGTTATTATTAGACATGACCTTTTCCGAGTTACATCTTGTTACGGTAAGATACCGAATTCGTTACTCTCTTAAAGATAACTGTGCCTCAAATCTGTCGGTGCAGAAGGCGCCCCACCGCCGTGTTTTGAGAACTGGTTCATGACACTTTCAACCCCAGTGCCAACCCAACCGTCCACGGAGAAACACTGAATGCTCTATACCACCCTTGCGGCTCTGGCTGCCGCCCTGCTCCTGTTCACCTGGCTCGGGCTCAGAGCGAGACTGGCCGATGGCGGGCTCGATGATTTTGTCACGGCGAGGAATTCCCAGGGTTCCCGAGCACTGGGCCTGTCCTTTCTGGCCTCGGGCATGGGTGGCTGGATTCTGTTTGCCCCCCCGGAAATCGGGGCGCTGGTCGGCCCGGTGGCCCTTGCCGGCTATGCCATTGGCGCAGCCCTGCCATTTATCGTGTTCGGGCTCTGTGGGCCCGCCATCCGGCGCTACCTGCCCCAGGGCCGCAGCATTGGTGAATTTGCCCAGGCCTGCTACGGCAACACGGTACGCCGCTATGTGTCGCTGATTTCCGTGCTCTACATGCTCTGCTTCCTCACCGCGGAACTGACGGCCATTGGCGCCATCACGTCACTGCTATCGGATGTGAACGGTAATCTGGCGGTGCTGGGCGTCGCTATCGCAACACTCATCTACACCGCCTGGGGCGGCCTGAGGGCGAGCATCGTCACGGACCAGTGGCAGGCGGCGCTGCTGATTGCCCTGCTTGGTATTGTGGGTTTCGCGGTAGCCGGCCATCTGCCCGCACTGGAGATATCGGAAATGCCGGCGGCGCCGGTGGGAAGCGCGGTCGGCGTGGCCGTTACGCTGATTATTGCGGTCACCGCCGCCAACCTTTTCCACCAGGGTTACTGGCAACGGCTGTGGTCTGCGCGGGACGTGGCTTCTCTGCGCAGCGGCGCAGTCATTGGCGGGCTGGCGACCATTGTCGTGGTCGCGGTTGTGGGTAGCTTTGGCATCGTCGCCGCCACCAGCGGCGTGGACCTGGGGTCGCCGCCCATTCCCTTCTTTGCCCTGCTGGCGGGCGCCTCACCATGGCTGGCGCTACCGGCCCTGATCCTGGCGCTGACCCTGGTGGCTTCCTCGGTGGATACTCTTCAGAACGCGTTTGCGTCTCTTGCCGTTACGGAAAAGCAGGGGCTGTCGCTGGCATCGGCGCGCTGGATTACGGTGGTGTTGATGATTCCGGTGGTGCTGGTTGCACTGGAGGGCATCTCGGTTCTGAGACTGTTCCTGATTGCAGACCTGCTGTGTGCTACAGCCATTGTGCCGGTTCTGATGGGTCTGTGGCGCCGAATGACAACGCAGGCTGCGGTACTGGGTGGGCTTGCCGGCCTGGCCGGCGCGATCGCCCCCGGCTGGATCGCCGGAGGCAGCCTGGTGGCGGGCCTTGAAGCGGCCAGCTTTCCCGGTGCGATTCCCACGCTCTGGCCGTTTGTCGGCGCATTGGCGGCATCGGCACTGGTCAGCCTTACGCTGGCACTCCTTAACCCGGCAACAGCTCGATAGGATAGCGGATGGTCATGGTCTCGACGCCGGGGCGCTCGCCAAAGTTCACAAGCCGCAGACGGTTACAGATCTTCTGCTCAAGCTTTGGCTCGTCCACGGTGGAGGACACCACATCGCAACTTGAAACCGCACCACTCTCCTCGATCACCAGCTCCGGTGTCACGTTGCCCTGTAGCGAGGGCTGACGCCGCAGTTCCCGGTAATAGATACTGAGGATGACCGACTTGTTCTGGTCCAGTGTGCGCTCCACGGCCTCCCGCGTCCGGGTCTGTTTGGCCACTTCCCGTTCACGCTCGGTTTTTCGGGCTTCGGCGACAATTTCCTTGGCCTGCTCCACTTCCGCCTGCTGACGCTCGGCAAGCGCAACCTGCTTGCTCTCCTGGCTCAGCTGCGTTTCATCAACGCCCGCGCTGCGGCCAGTATTGGCCCTCTGTGCCAGAGAATCCCCCGTCTTGCGGGCGATGGGTTCCGCAGTCACGGTCGACGGCGCATCAAGTTTCACCGACTTGCCCAGAGTTGCCAGTTTTGAAAGTTCGTCCCCCATGGCGAGAATACCGGTGTTTCTGGCTTTCTCCCGCGCTTTTGCCACTTCCTGTTCGCTGGGTTCAGGTGCTTCGGCAATCTCGGGTTCCGGCTCGGGCTCGGGTTCCGGTTCCGGCGCAACCGGTTCGGGCTCCGGTTCGGCCTCTACAATCTGCGGTTTCTTTTTCTCGGGTTCAGGTTCGGGTTCAGGCTGGACTGGTTCAGGCTGGACTGGTTCAGGCTCGGGCGGTGGTGGTGGGGGCGGCTCCTGCTCGACCACCAGCCGGGCCAGCTGCGGAGGCAATGCTTCGCGCTCGGCGCGCTCGATTTCCGGCAGTTTCACCCAGCTTACATACGCTGCCACCAGCACAAATAAAGGCACCAGTAGTAACGAAACCGTTAGCAGGCGTCTGCGCTCGCCGCGCTCCCGATTCCAGGGCAATCCCTGTCGATACTGAGACACGGTCAGGCCCCCTGCTCTGGTTTCTGGTTAACCGCGAGGGAAATACTGGCATACCCCGCATCCACGCAGGTGGACATGATCTTCTTCAACAGATCGTAGGGCAGCTCCCGGTCGGCCAGAATGGTGATTGGCCGACCGGCGTCAGGGGCCGGACCACTCGCGCGGGCCGACTGATAGTTAAGTTCTTCCTGCAAGGCAGGCTCTACTTTGCCGTCAAAGCTACGGAAGCTTTCAAGCCCGGTAACCACCCGTCCATTCACCAGGATACTGTCGTCGGTAACAATCAACGCCAGCACGTCGGCCGGCGGAGCCTCGGCCTTCGACTCGGGCAGCTTGATGGCGTTGTCCTGATTGAGCACCTGCACATCCGACGATGAATTCACCATCAGGAAGAACACCAGGATGGTAAAAATGTCCATCAGTGAGACCAGATTCAATTTGCTCTGCTGTTTGCCGCGCTTGTAATGGCGCTTGATGCGTTTGGCCCTGGCGGATTCCTTCATGACGCCTCCACCCTTTCCGGGGCATCTCCGAGGGAGATCTCGGGAAACAGCTCGGCCTCTACCACATCACCGGCGACCACCGCGTCATAGGAGCGCACGGCATCCATCACCGATACCAGCGTCTGATAGGACGTATCTCCGGAAGGCATGATGGTCAGGTTGCGCTTGTCGGGCAGGCGTCTTTTAAGCTCCTTCATGACCTGACCCAGCATGTCATAGTCGTGGATCGACTCTTTCTTTCCGATGGTTTTGATGACGCCGCCCTGGTTATCTGCAACCACTAGCTGGTCGTCAAAGATCATCACCTGGAGCTGAAGCTCTTTCGGCTCCTCGGTAGAACTGCTTTCGACATTTGGAAAATTCAGCTCCAGCACGCTGGTGTGGGCGAATACCATATTCAGCAGCAATACCGGCACCAGAACGATCATCAGGTTCATGAACGGTGTTATATCCAGGTCGGCTTCGCTACGAAGCCGACGATGCTTGCGCCTCATGGACTGAGCTCCCTGATGTGAACTTTATGCCATGGACCCGGCAGGACTGGCGGGCTGTTCGTTCTGGGGCGCCCGGGCAGCACCGGCCGGCTTTCCACTGGTGCCGTCGTTGATCAGATTCAGCACCTTGATACCGGCCATCTCGAAACTGTCGATAATCTCGTTGGTCTTGGTCTGCAGTACCGAGTGGATCAGCAGCAGTGGAATCGCCGCCATCAGGCCAAACGCCGTGGTGTTCATGGCCACGGAAATGCTCTGGGACAATAGGCTGGCTTTCTGGGAAGGATCCGCCGACGCAACCGCCGTAAACGCCGCAATCAGACCGATAATCGTGCCCAGCAGGCCCAGCAGTGTCGAGATATTGGCCAGTGTAGACAGGTACTGTGTGCGCTTTTCCAGGCGGGGCATGACTTCCAGCAGCCCCTCCTCCATCGCGTACTCAATCTCTTCACGGGACTGGCGACGGGCCAGGCGCTGTAGCCCGAAACCAAGCATGGATGCCATGGCGCTGCCGGCCTCGTTGGCGTAATTCAGCGCGCCCTTGAGATCCTTCTTGGAGATCATCTGATGCAACCGGTTGAAATCCCGACGGTTGGTCATCTTCTGGGCGGAAAGATAGATGTATCGTTCGGCGGCAACAATAACGCCAATCGCCAGTACCACGGCAATCGGGTACATGAAAAAGCCACCTTCCTGGAAAAAGCGAACGGCAGTTTCGATCATTATCTGGGCACTCCATAATCCGTGAATGTTATGAGTCTATTCGGCAACGGGAGAGTTTGGGGTAAGTTGGCGAAAAGGTTTGTAGCGGTTTGTGTTTGCATGCGCGGCTGCACAGAGTAAACGTGACACAGGTCTCATTCGGGTCGGCTTCCGATCTCGTCAGACCCGGCACCAGGCGGATTCAATGCCTGGAAATGCTCATGGTAGCCGATAAGACGCTGAAATTCGGCCCTTTCGAGTGGTCTGACGGGCCGCGCCAGCATCAGCTCTTCGTCCGGCCGGTCGAGGGATCTGGCCTCGGGCGGTTGCCATGGCACCAGATAAAGCACCAGGGGTGCTTCCTGGCCGCCGCGAATCCGCGCCCCGTCCAGAGTGATTACCTCATTCTGGGCGGCGGCAATAACCGGTGTCCCGGCCATTACCATGGCAATCACAGAGGCTTTCAGAACATTCCACATAAGCGAGGCTCCCTAGATGCGGTTTTTGGCATCAAAAATCCAGTCTTTCAGTCGCGGATGCGGCTCCTCCGCCGAGGCCTGATACTGCTCGTACAGGGGTATGGCCTCACCTGGCCTGCCCAGATAGATATCCAGAAGAATGGCGAGATTCATAACCGCCGGAAGGTAATCCGGCTCGGCGGCAAGGGCCTGACGGTAATATTCCTCGGCCTTCTCAAATTCGCCGTTTTCCCGGGCAATCACTCCCAGATGATTCAGCGCTGTGGTGTGAGACGGGTCCAGTGCAACCACCTGCTCAAAAAGTGTGCGGGCACGGGCCGGTTCCTCGGCCTCCAGGGCCAGGATTCCAAGATTGGCAAGCGGCCCCGTGCGCTCGGGGTATTGCTCATGAAGCGCTTGGAACTGCTCTTTTGCAGCCCCATGATTGCCGCTCTCCATTGCTTCGACGGCCTGATCAAAGTCCTGCTGCAAAGCTTCCTGTCTCGCCTGCTCCTGGACCAGTTCGGCGTCCCTCTCCGGGTCTGGCGTCGTTGCGCAGCCGGCAAACAAGAACAGCAGAACGGGCAACAGGCTAATCCAGTTCATTGACAACTCCTGTCAGAATTTCGGGCTTGTCATAGCGCCCCGGCAACAGCCGTTTCAGCGCCTCGAAACTGCTTTTTACCCACTCGTCGTAGATGCCACTGCGGGTCCGGCTTGCATTCTGCTCATGGATACTGATGGCGTTGTCCTCAAACGGGAAAGCCTGTTCTTCAAGCAACAGCTCATACTGGGCCAGTTCCAGCTCGCTGAGACCGGTCGGCCGCTCGGAGACCATCAGATCCTGACCCAAGCGACCGTAGATATGGGCGATCTGGTAGCCCGCTTCGGTGGCAAAAGATGAAACACCGTAGGATGAGGTTTTCTGATAGGCCGCGACCGCCTCCTCCAGGGCTCTGACTTTTGCGCTCATGCTCTGATCCAGTGGCAGGGTAAGCGCTATGCTGTTGTAGGCTTCCAGTTTTTCCCGGGCCAGAATCGCCGAGGCCTCCGCCGCCAGGTAACGCATGCGGTCATCCGCCTGATCCGGCGCCTCATCGACGACAGCCATCTGCTGCGCCAGCCAGTAACGACGCCGGGAATCGTCACCAACCTGCTCATAGAGTCCGGACAGGCTCTTTGCCGCCTCCATGTAGACATCTCGCGGCCGGGGATAGGTATTGGCATACAGGCGCCAGGTATCAATCGCCTTGGTCAGATTGCCCGCCCGCTCATACAGCTCCGCGGCAATCAGCAGGTTCTCCCGGCGCTCTTCGTCCGTTGCTGCCATGGCGAACAGACGGTTCAGCTCGTCGCCGGCTTTCTCCCACTGCTCGGTCTCGCGATAGGCCAGCGCCAGCCTGGCCGGCAGCGTGTCTATCTGCTCGTGGTCAGGGTAGTCGGCGCGGAAGGCGGTCATCACGTTGATCGCATCCTGCCAGTGCTTCAGTTCCATCAGCAGGGTGGCGGCATCGTACTGGGCATTGGCAGTGAGCGCTGCGCTGGGCGCGACCAGCCCCACCCGCAGGAATTCGCTGACCGCCTCGGCGGTTTTGCCAGCCGCCGCCAAGGCTTCCGCCTGCCGGAACACCGAGGCGGCCAGGTTCTCGATGAGTCCGTCACGACGGTTATCCCCGGGTGGCAAGGCCTGCAGGGCGTCCTGGTAGGCGAGTTCCGCGGCGGCATATTGATCCAGCTCGAACAGGCTGTGGGCCTTGAGCAGGCGCGCCTCTGCCAGCAATCCGGCCCGGGGGCCACGGGCGATCAGCTGTTCACTCAGGTTGATGACCTGCTGGTATCCCTGCTGGTTAAAGCGGTACTGAATAGCGGTATACAGCACCTCCTCCGAACGGGGATCCAGGGGAAACGCGTTGGCGAAGCGCAAACGGTTCATCTGCTGAAATTCCGCGTAATCCCGGTATTGCTGCTCCGGCTCGGCTGGCCAGGTTTCGGCGTAGCGTTGATAGGCCAGCACCGAGGCGTAACCCGCCTCCCTGGCCCTGTCCGGCACCTCGCCCTGATAGGGAAAGTCATAGGCTACCCGCTCGAAGGCTGCGATCGCTTCCGGCCACTGCTCCAGGGCCAGACGGGATTCACCCAGCAGGAACAGCATCTCGGGCGTTTGCGGATGCGTGGGGAAAGTGTCGGCAAACTCTTCATAGTAGTCCGCGGCTTCCCGATAATGGTCCCTCGCCTTCCGTCCCTCACTGTCGGTTGCCAACGCGTACTGGCGATTGGCCAGCTCGGGAATCAGCTCTTCCAGCTGTTGCTGAATAAACTGAAGGGTATCTTCCTCTGCCTGGGGCCAGTAAACGCTGTAAAACCCGTAGTCACTGACAAACTCGGCCTTGCGGTCCACGATGGTGGTGGTAAACCCGGCCAGTTGCAGGGTTTCAATAATGCGTATGTGGTATCTGGGCGCCCAGGGGCTGAAGGGGCGGGATTCGATGTAGCGCTCATACACACTGATTGCATCGGAATATTGCTCCCGTTCCAGCAGCAGTTTGCTGTATCGGTCGTACACCAGCACTTCGTAGGCTTTCTCGCCGGTTTCCTCGAACAGCGCCTGCAATGTATCGGCGCCGTCCAGATAGGACAGCGACAGCCCGAATACCCGGAACAGGTCTTCCGTGAGGGTCTGGTACTGTTTTTCCACCGCCATCACGGAAGATTTTCCCGGCATCACAAGATCCAGCACCGCCATATAGCTCTGCAGGGCTGAACGGAAATCTCCCTGCTTGAACTGGCTCCAGCCACGCATGTACTGGGCATTCACCAGAAACGACTCACCCCGTCCGTCAGCGGAATTGGCGTTGATCACTTTCACAAACGCATTTTCGGCCTCGGCGTAGCGATTCTCCCGAAAAAGGATGTCGCCACGGCGGAACTGGGATTCCACCCGGAATTCAGAGTCCGGGTATTGCTCAACCAGACGATCCAGCGCGGCAAGTTGCTGCTGACGCATGCCGCGTAGATCGTAGGCGCGCGCAAGCTGGTACAGGATGCGGTCGTTGTTGGGCCGATCCGGATTCTCCGCAAGCAGCGCCTGGTAGGCTTCAATGGCGCCGGCCATTTCATCCACGGCGTTTTCGATCATTTCGGTTTCCGCCCGCTCGAATTCCAGGTCTGCCAGGCGGTGACGCACTTCTACGCGCTTGCCCGGGTCCTGAAGCAATGGCAACAGGGCCCGATAGCTGTCGGTAACCTGCTCCCGGGTCACTGCCTGGGGCTCGGTGGCGCCAGGCCCATCAGGCAATACCGCCGGTTCCAGGCTCGCCAGGGTGCCCGGTTTCGGCTCATTGGACCGGTCCCCGGAGAAAAGCCCGGACATTGACTGGCACCCGGCCAGCAAAGCGGTCAGCGCAATGGCGACGATCAGCCTAGTCATCTGCGCCCTCCCCGCCTTTGAGCGCAGCACTGTTTTCCGGCCCTCTGGCATCAAGGAACAAATGGTCAGCAAGGCGTGCCTGTGCATGGCGGGAGGCCCGCAGATACCCGGCTATCTCCCTCCGCTGGGCGGCAAACTCCGATTTCACCTGTGCCAGCAATGATTGGCGGGTCTGGCTCAGTGCCTGGTCCAGCTCACTGTCCAACCGGTTCAGCTCCTGTTTTTTTGCAGCAATGCGTGCAGCGAACTCATCAAGCCGTGCGTCGGATGCCATTTCCTGTTCCATCAGGTCACGCTGACTGACAAAGGTGTCCATGGCCTCATCCAGTTGCCGCAGCTGTCTAACCGCGTCCCAACGATTAACGCCGTATTCGTTGGTCACCCACCAGTCAAAGTAGGCCCGCATACGCTGATAGGTCTTGCGCTGTTCGCGGGTACTCTCATCATCCGGAAGCGCTGCCAGCGTTTCTTCAACGCGATCCAGTGTCTGGCCCAGCTCCCGCTGACTCGCCGTCATGAAGAACGCGGCGTCCTCCTCGGCGGAGGCCTGCTCGATGCGGCGGCGGAACTCCGACTGGCGATCGACCCATTCATCCACATTCAAGGCAGCCAGCGCCTCCCGGGTTTCGCGGATGCGAACCTCGCGGCGCTCGCGTCGGGTGTCCAGCATGAAATCGAAAGAGGCCAGCTGTTGCCGCCACTGATCCAGGGAATCTTCCAGTCGATAGAGTTCGTGCAGGTCGCGCAGAGCCCGTTGGAAGGCCTCGCCGGACAGCAGTTGGGCCAGACTGAAATCCGCTGGCCGCACATCAACCCGGCCGTAGGCATCGGTAAGCACCGCGGATTCGCCAAGGGAAGGCTGGGCACTGCCGGCTTGCGATTCATTCTGACCGGGACGGACAAATTCCAGTGCCTCAATCAGCCGGTTTTCGGTCAGGGAGATTTGTTCTTCCGCCAGGCGCTGATCCAGTCTGAGATAATGTTCGGCGGCGGCACGGTAGGCTTCAAGCGCTGCCTGTGGCCGGTTCATCTGCTCGATGGTAAAGGCCCGGGCATAGGGCACCTGCTGGAGCCAGGGTGTAAACAGTGGCCGATTCTGAAGGGTCTCCAGAGCCTGGAGTGCCAGGCCGTTCCGGCCATCCCGGGATGCGGCAACGGCGTAATCGAAAAGCGCCTGGTCGGACAGCAGCCCGTTGAGGGGAATATCATCCAGTACGGTCATCGCCTGTTGATAGTCACCCTGGCCGAGGTGCAGGCGGCCCAGGGAAAGCCGGGCCTGCTGTTCCAGCGCCAGGCGCTCGTTTGCCGTCTCCGGTGGTAATTCGTTTTCAGGCAGGGATTGATCAACCAGCGCGGACAGGCCATCCACCGCCGCTTCCAGGTTGCCGTCTGCAAGGTATTTCACCGCACGATTGTAGCGAAGATACCAGCCCCAGACTGACGGCTCCGGCAGCTCTTCGATCAGGTCTTCCAGACGTGTGGCGGCGTCCGGCTCCTGATTCTGCCGCAGCAGCAACTGTCCACGCAGATAAAGCCATTCGTGATAGAGGCCGGTGTCCGTTTCCTGCAGCAGCTCACCGTCAACCCGCGCAAGGGCATCGGATGAAGCTTCGACATCGTCCTCCAGCCAGAACACCTTGCCCAGATAGAACCAGGCCTGATTCCGCGTGCTGACAGACACGTCCGACTCATCCAGCAGGCTGCGGAACAGCGTTTGTGCCTGCCGGGTCATGCCATAGGCCAGCATCAGACCGCCTTCCACCAGCAACGGATGATCACCGTGACCGGCGATTCCACCCTCTGCATTGGCCACATTCAACCGGGTCAGTGCCTGAAAGAAATTGCCCTGGTGGTATTCATAGAGCGCCATGCCATAGCCGGTGTCACTGGCCCGCTGAGGCGGTTCCTGGGCACTCGCCCCAGCAACCGAACAGGCAAGCAGAGCGCCCAGCAGCGGGTTGCGCCAGGCCACGGCCGGATGCCGGGAAGACTTGCGCTGAAAAAAACGACGAACAGCCACGACCAGACTCACTCCCACTCGACGATCGCCACTTCCGGCTGATAGTCAGATGAGCGATCCTGGATGCGTACCTCCAGTGCGGCGGTGCCAGTGCCTTTCTCGAATTCCAGCGTCGCGGCCTGCTTGTATGCCCGGTTATCGGGGCCGATACCTTCCACAAACACGGTTACCTGATGGGCGCCGGTTTTGAGATTGCCCATGTACAGGCGCTGCATTCCGCCGCGCTGAAGCGCCTTGACCTGGCGCTCGGTGTACAGATGCGACGCCACGGTGTCGTCGTCCAGTTTCAGCTTTACCGCGTCCAGCCTGAGAAACTTACCGGTATCCAGACTCAGGAAGACCGCAAACTGCGTGCTGGCGGGGAACAGCAGATCCTCTTCCAGAATGAACAGGTCCCGGTTCAGGCGGATAACCTGCTTTTTCAGCTCCTCAACGCTGAGCGCCACCGAACCGCCGGCCTCTTCGCCGCCCGTTTCCTGTGCCTGCGCTGTGGACAGCCAGCAGACAGTACCCAGGAGAAACAGAAGCCGAAGAAGAGGACGCGGGAAAGAATTTTGAAAGATGATCATAGTGAAGTGTCCGGACCGGTCAGTATTCAAGAATCAGCGATGCGCGGGTAACAAACGCATCGAACGCATAAAGGGGTTCTTCACCGGGAAGAAAGTTGCCCGGCGCCGTGACATCGCGGAAGTTGTCGTATTCAAAATCCAGCCAGTCAATCAGCAGGCTGGCCTGCAGACGATCGATTCCCGGCAGCGAGGTCTGCTTCCACTCGTAAACCAGGCCGCCGCCGAGCGTTACTCCGGAGAACGAACTCATCTCCTTGTCCCGCGCCAGATGGGTTTGCGAGTTCTCGAAGGCATAGAGATCGCTGTAGAAATCCGCCTGGTCCTGGTCGTAGAAACGGGCCTTGCCTTCCACGGACCATCGGGGATCAAGGGCATGGACATAGGCCAGCTCGTAGGTGTGGCCGGTAATGCCCCAGGTATCGTTAAAGTACCGGTATTCCGCGCGCACCGACGCCCGGTAAGGCAGGTAGTAAAGCGCCCGGGCCGCAACGGAATAGCTGGTCCGGGTTTCCGGGTATCGCTCCGGCTGGTACAGGAAATTTCTATCGTCAGTAGGGTCGACATAGCGATTCTGACGATAGGGATTCTGTAGAAAGCCCTCATCGGTAATGACCTCAAGATCAAAACCAACCAGGCTGTTGGTGGTCATGACCTGACTCAACCCCAACTGGTAATTCCGGCGGTCGGCTTCTGCCTCGAAGGTCTCGTTACCCCGCTCCCGCACAGTGTCCCAGCCCCTGGCATAGCCCATTGTGACCGTCGACATGCCACCAAAAAATTCCTGGCTCAGTGAGAAATACAGCGTATTTGCCTCATAGTCGTTTTCGGTGCTCAACGTGTAGCCCAGGCTCAGAATTGATTTTCCGTGCAGATAATCAATGCCCGCCGTGTACTGATTGCGCTCTTCCTTGTACTCGCTGGCGGTCGCCAGCACATCCACTGAAGCGGCCGAGACCTGGTCCACGTAATACTGACCGGAAAGCGACACCTGCGGCCCCACACTTTTCCGAACCAGTACCATGGGACCGTCAATCACCATACCGCCGCCTTCATAGCGGTGATAAAGCATATCGACCTTGTCGACCGGCAGGGTTGCCGCGCTGAGCCATGGACTCAGTGCCCAGCCATAGAGGACGGCCACCCACCAGAAAATCCGACCCGGAGGCGTTCGCTCAGTTACAACCACAGCCACCTCCAGAGCCACCTTCCGACCCACGCGAAGATTCCCGAGCACCGTAGACGTGAGGCATATAGGCATCAGCGTTGCCGTGTCGGCTCAGGCTCATGACCGGGTCCGCCAGCTTGTCACGCTCATAGGGTTTGACCCACGGCTTGATGTCGCTGCACCCGGCCGTACCCAATAGCACCAGGGCAGCCGCTACAGCGGGCAAAATGGTTTTCAGGGTTCTGATCATGGTTTTCTCCCCCGGCAGGCGGCAATTATTCGCGAACCAGCTGCCGGATCTGCTTTTCGTAGTCGTCTTCGTAGCCGGGCTTGTAGCCGTAGTGCACGAAGCGGGCCTTACCGTTACGATCAATCATCACGGTGGTGGGCATGGCCTGAACGTTGTACTGCTCGCTGACCCGGCTTTCCGGGTCGTACAGGATTGGATAGGACACCGGCACCTTGTCGAGAAAGCGATGGGCCTCTTCCCGGTTCTCGTCCACATTCACGGCCAGTACCGTGAAGCCCAGATCCTTGTACTGCTCATAAAGGTTGTCCATCAGCGGCATTTCCTGGCGACAGGGACCGCACCAGGACGCCCAGAAATTCAGCATTACCACCTGGCCGCGGAAGTCCTCCAGCCGCAGGTTCTCACCGCTGCGGCTTTTGAGGGTGAAATCCGGGGCCGGTTCGTTCATTTCCTTACCCTGGGTTACCGCTGCCCCGCAAAGCAGTGCGACAGACAGGACAATTCGAAACATCAGGCTATTCATGGAAAACTCCTTCATCAGAAAAAGACGGACAGGCCGGCACTGACTTCCGTGTTCATTGAGGTTTTCTCCTCACCCAGCACGTCAATCCGGTAAAGGTGCTCGCGCACCGAAAGCTGCACGGCGATGCTGTCGGTCAGCAGCATCTGGTAGCCGAAACCGGCGTTTGCCGTAAACCGCGTATCACCGGCGAATTCGGTGGCGCCAGCGCCGGCGATTACAAAGAAATTGGTATTGAACGCATAGTTCTCGGTCAGAAAGGCTTCCCCGGGCAACAGGTTGAAGCCAATGTTGACGTTGTAAAACCGGTAATCTCGCTCGTCGTCGGACAGCACCTGCACGTTGCCGGCGAGCTTCTCGAAGCTGGTCTCGCCGCCCTCGGCAAAGCCCACGTTGGCCTCGAAGAAAAATCGCTCGCTCAGGTGATAGGTCAGCTTGCCGCCCCAGAGGAAAGAGGACTCGAAGTCTTCAATATTCAGAATTCCGGTAAACGCGCCAATCTCGAAGTTCTCGGTGTCGATCAGTGCCTCGTCCACCGGTCGGGGCTGAACGTCCGGCTCGATCAGGGGGCGCTCACCTTCCTGGGCTCCAGAAAAGGAACTGACACTCATCAGACCTGCCAGCAGCGGGCCTTTCAGAAGAATATGCTTAATCCGATTTTCCATTCCAATGCTTCTTCGTTGGTGGCCCGGTTGGTGAAGATCTTGTAGTCCTTCACCTCTGCACGAATAAAATAGTTGTCCGCAATGTAGGCGCGCACGCCCAGTCCCGCGTGGCCGATGCTGTTGTCCCGGTCTTCCGGTACCGCCAGCGTGGATTTCGGTTCAATGAAAATATGCCCGACGCCCAGGGTCATGAAAGGCGACACGCGCCACTCGGGAAACGGCTGATGCACGATGTTGGCGTTGAACATGCGGATTTCAGACGCACTGCCCAGTATCTGCGTGGCCCAGAGTTCGGCCGACAGGTTTTCCGTCATCATCAGGCCACCGTAGACAGCAGTGGATGCGGCCTCTTCGAACTGCCCCATCAGCAGGCCGACTTCCCAGCGACGACTTTCGAAATCGTCAAACCGTGGTTCGCTCAGCGCCACCTGCTCGCCGGTGGCATCCAGTGTGTTCTGTACATCACTGACGTGCACCCAGCCTTCGCGGCCCTTCTGATCATTCACTTTCAGCCAGGATGTCTTGCGCTTCAGAAGCGTCAGCCACTCCCCTTTTTCACTGGTATGGAACACCGGATACCCGGCGGCCGGCCCGGTGCGCCACTCGATAAAGGGCTTCACTACCTGAACCCGTGGCTGCGGTTCATCCGCACCGCTCCAGGGCCAGCCCGCCGATGCAGCAAGCGGCAAACAGAGAAAAAACAGGCAAAAAGCAAATCGCATAGTCAGTTGGTTTACCTGTTGCCGTCAGTCCGCCGGAGCGTCGAAGGGGTTGTTGTAGTACTGGCCGCCGATATCCAGCCATTCGGATAACAATCTTAGCTCGTCAGGGCTGAGATAGCCTTCATGGGCGCCACCAGAGCGAAACAGGTCAAAGAACTCATTGCTGGCCCTGGCACCGTTCACCGACATACTGGCCGGCACGTTGACCGGCTCAAGAATGGGAATCGGCTCGCCGGTTTCGGGCGGGTCCAGAATCAGGTTACCTTCCTCATCACGGAGAAATTCACCGGTATCCCGCTGCTCATCCACCAACAGTCCGCCCTCAAGAATCTGCTTGTTGTCATTAACCAGCAGCTCCCGATAGGCCTTGAAATGGTCCGGTTCCTGGTCCGACGCTCCGTCCGTCAAATCAAGCTGCCCATCCGGGATGCGATCAGCACCGCCAGCGTCGGTGTTGGTGTGACAGCCCGTGCAGGTAACATCCGTGAGGACAGCGTTGACTTCCACCTGACGGGGCAGATCCCAGAGCGGATGGATATGCTGCTCATAATTGATCACGATGCGGCAGGCGCGGGCCCACTCCACTTCACACTCCGGACGGATGGGTGCCTGCGTTTCAAGGCCAGCGTAGGATAACGTAAACGATTGTCCCGGCGTTGCCAGAGCCGGATCGGTCCACTGATCCTCATAAATCAGGTCAGGACCCAGCACCCGGGTATCATTCACGCGGGCCCAGGTTTCGGCCATGGTTTCGCCCATGTCGGTAAACAGGGCGGAATCGGTGTTGGGGAAAGGAACACCAGTGGTCGGCGCGCCGTCATAGACCGAAGCGGGTGCCGCATCCGCTCTGCCGTGGGGCACATCACTATTGGGATTATGACAGCCATTACAGGTGACCGTCTCGCCGGGCGTCAGGTTCAGCCAGTTCTGGTGACGGGGCCCGATCCGCTGGCCTTCCTCGTCCAGAACACTGATGGCAAAAGCAACATTGGCCGGCACCCTCACCCGCACCGAGCCATCCGGCTCGATCGGCACATAACCCATAATCTCCCGCATGGACTGGGCCTGGCTTCGTCCAAAGGCGGTATTGTCGAAATCCCGAACTTCTTCACCGGGTATCGATACCGGCTTTTCGATTCGCAGAAAACGCCTGGGCAGGTTATCCGGCGGGAACTGTCCCGGATCAGCAGTCTGGGCAATGCCCTGGGGCGAGATGTCCGCACCGTCCAGATCATAGACGCTTCGTATTTCAATCACGCCAAATCCGTCGTCAGCCCTGGTACCGTCCTCGCCCGAGTACTGGGCTTCCGGGACAAAGTCCGGCAGCGACTGTTGACGAACCAGCACAGCTTCATCGAACTGTTGCCCCTCATCAGCAGGTTCGATGGGCCGCTGGGTTCCGGCTCCCGGGTCCAGCAGCCAGAGCCCGTAGGCTGGCTGCGCCGACTCATAGCTGCCAGAGGCCACGCGCTCACTGGTGCAATTGACGATGGTGCCATCACCGCCGGTCAGCCGCAGCCGGCACGGGCTCCAGCTCACCAGATAGCGGTTGCTGCCATCCAGCAGCGGGGAAATGGAACCGTAATTGCCGCTCAGTGAAATCTCATTCCCGAGGCTGAGTCCGCTAACCAATGGGGCCTGGCCGGAGCCGGACGAGCCGTCGATGGCAAGATTGGCCTCGACGAATTCTGCGATGTTTACGGTCGCCGGAATGGCGCTGAAGTTGTCGGTTTCCAAAGGACGCAACTGCGTAAGAATGGCGCCGGAATCGGTCAGGCGCGGGCGCAGGTATTCCACGGAGGTGTCGCCGCTGACCGAATCATGGGAATGGCGGCCATAGAGGTAAGTCAGCCCGGTGCCATCGGGGTTCACCCGGTAGAGGTTAAAACCGTTGTTGGCGGTCTGGCCGGCGTTGTCCCAGCGGCTGAACACGATGGTACCGTCGTCCTGAACCACCGGGTCCAGATCGTGGCTCTGGTTGAAGGTAATCTGGTTGATGGTTTCAATATCCGGGTCCAGCACATGCAGCACAAACGCCGGCACTTCCCGCTCTTCGTCCAGCGCGGCGTACTGGGGCTTGCCTTCGTCCAGCAGAATCGCGCGGGAGGCCCGCTGGCGTGTGGAGGCGAACACAATGCGTCCGTCCGGCAGGTAGGCCGGCGCAATATCCTGTCCTTCCTCGGCGGTGACGTCCGATGAAATCAGGCGAGTCAGGCTGTCGGCGGTGAGATCGTACTCCCAGAGGTTCCAGGTGGGCTGGTCCTCTTCGTCAGCACCGTCGATTTCCGGCGCCCGCATGGCGAACACCACGTGCGTTCCATCAAAGGACACGCTGAGATCCTTGACGTCGTAGGTGGCCCCGCCTGGAAACGCCCGGGACGTAATGTCTTCTGAGGGGGCCTCCGGAGCGGCGCGGCTCTTGAGGTAAAGGCGGGCTCCCGGGCGAAATTCCGCCGGTTCGGCCAGGTTGTCGCCAATCAGCATGCCGTTGTCTTCATCAAACAGCAGTGGGCGTTTTACGAAAACCACCGGGTTCTCCACCGCGACAGGGTCCGTCGCTTCACCACCGCTTCCGGTGCCGGCCAGACAGCCGGCCAGCGCCAGCGCAGCGGCTGCAACAAGCCCGCGCATCACCACTGCCCGGCCACCGCGCACTAGAGCCCGGCAAGCGAAGATGACGTTTTCGTAATGTGAAATCACTGACAGCAACCCTCTGTGGTCCTGAAATCCTTTTCACAACCTACTGCCAGTGCAGACCCACGCTCCAAGTGTTTTTGGTAACGCAATGTAATAACGTGGCGTGCTGCTCATAAGCGTTGTGCACGAGTCGCTTAAACTTTAAACAAATGTAAAATCCGAGTACTGCGCGAAAGCTCACGACATCGAGGGAATCGATCATGACAGCCTTGCACGCGACCAGGCAACTGGTATTAAGGACTTTGGCCATACCCGCCCTGATCGCCACAATGGGGCTCCAGGCCTCCGATGTGTCCGCCGGCGCCAGAGAGCAGGCGAAGCAGATTTATGATCGGATTGCCGGGGTGCCGCCCTCGGCGGAAGTACTCCAGGTGATGGAAGATCTGCTACTCGATAACAAGGACGTTGAAGCCGCACGCGAAGCGCTGAAGGATCCTGCCTTCTACGACGTGACTCTGAAAAACTTCGTCGCACCCTGGACCAATGAGGCGATGACGCCTTTTGTGCCTTTGAACGATTACACTGCCACAGTGATCGGTATTGTGCGGGATAACCGCGATTTCCGGGACATTCTTCAAGCCGATCTGGTTTACGTGGGCGCCTCATCACTGGGCCTTACGGGCTATTCCAATAGCAACAACGATCACTACGAACAGCTTGAAGCCAGGATCAACGGCACCGATGTATCGTTAAGCGACCCGAACGATCTAGAGCCGGCCAGCCAATCCGTATTGAACCCGGAGCTGCCCGTGGGGGCCACCGCTGGCGTCATGACCACCCGCGCCGCTGCCAAGGCCTTTTTCAGTGCCGGTACCAACCGCGCCATGTTCCGCTTTACCCTGCTGAACCACATGTGCAATGACCTGGAACAGGTGGCAGATGTATCGCTGCCGCCGGACAGGATCCGCCAGGACGTATCCCGCAGCCCGGGTGGCGACAGCCGGGTGTTCCTCAACAACTGTGTGGGCTGCCACACCGGCATGGACCCCATGGCTCAGGCCTTTGCCTACTACGACTACGAGTATGACGGCGATATCGAGACCGGTCGGCTGATCTACAACGCCACCGGCGAAACCGATCCGGCAACCGGCACGCGGGTCGAGGCGAAGTACCACATCAACTCCACCACCTTTGAACAGGGCTATGTCACACCGGACGACGGATGGGATAACTACTGGCGCTCCGGCGCCAACCGGCGATTGGGGTGGGACGGCGCACTGCCCGGTTCCGGCAGTGGCGCAAAAAGCCTGGGTGAGGAATTCGCCAACTCGGACGCGTTCGCCCAGTGCCAGGTCAAGAAAGTATTCCGCAACGTCTGCCTGCGTGAACCCGGTGACGGCGACGATCGAACCGCTGTGAGCAACATCGTGACGATCTTTAAAGGAGAGTACGACCTGAAGGACGTATTCGCCGAAACCGCTGCCTACTGCAAGGGGGCGTAAGAGGGCTATGAAAATGACACTGTTATCCGGAATCCGTACCTCACAGGCATTTCTGGCCCTCATTATATCTGCCCTACTGCTGACCGGCTGCGGTGGCGAATCTACCGAGGCACTGCCCAACACTTCAGGCAACAACACCAGCGTCAGCTATAGTGGCCCGGCCCCGGCTACGGACGATGTGCTGAACTTCAAGCGCAGCGTCTGGGACAACCTGGCCACCCAGGACAAGTGCGGCGCCTGCCACAATGACGGCGGCCAGTCGCCGCAGTTTGTACACGAGAACAACATCAACACCGCTTATGCCCAGGCCAATACCATCGTGAACCTGTCGGACCCTTCTCAGTCCGAACTGGTGACCAAGGTTGCCGGTGGGCATAACTGCTGGCTGTCCAGCACGACCGCCTGTGCCGATATCCTGACCACCTACGTCGCCAACTGGGCAGGCGGGGCCGGAGGCTCGGCCAAAACCGTCGAGCTTCGCGCACCGGCCATCAAGGATGTTGGCGATACTCTGGCCTTCCCTGAAGATCCGACCCAGTTTGCAACTCATATCTACCCCACCCTGACCCAGTACTGCAGCGAGTGTCACACCAGCAACGGGCAGACCCCCTATATTGCCAGTGGCGACGTTTCAATTGCCTACGAGCAGGCCAAGAGCCGGATCGACCTGAATGATCTTGAGGATGAGAACGGCGACACGGTGCTTCCGGGGGATGCGTCATCCCGTCTGGTACAGCGTCTGTGGGATGACAATCACAACTGCTGGGCAACCAGCTGCACCGAGTCGGCCACCACCATGCTGGCCAACATTCAGGATTTCATTGCCAGCCTGGGCGAACCCGAGCCCATACCGCAGGAACTGGTCACCAGTAAGGCCCTGAATCTTGAAGCGGACGGCCTGCTGGCCAACTCCGGCGGACGGTTCGAGGACAACGTGATCGCGCTCTACGAATTCAAGGCCGGTGAAGGACAGACCGCCTTCGACACCAGCGGTGTGTCCCCAGCCCTGAACATGACCCTGAGTGGAAACGTGGGCTGGGTCGGCGGCTGGGGCGTGGAATTCGGCCCCGCCTATGAAAACACGGACGGCGACATGATCCGCGCCGGCAAGGCCCAGGGTTCCACCGACGACAGCCGAAAGCTGCATACGCTGCTGACCGCGTCGGGTGAATACAGTTTCGAAGCCTGGGTGGTGCCGGGCAATGTGGTGCAGGAAAACGCCCGGATCATTACCTATTCCGGCAGCGCCACTGCCCGTAACTTCACCCTGGGACAGACAGAGCAGCTTTACGACGTGCTTCATCGCAGCACTACCAGCGACCAGAACGAGCCCTTCTCCACCGAGAGCAATCCCATGCTGTTGCAGGCAACCCTGCAGCACGTGGTGGTGAACTACTCGCCGGATAGCGGCCGCCAGATCTTTGTGAACGGCCAGCCCACCGGCGATGTAGACCCGGATTCCGCGGGCCTGCTGACCGACTGGGACAACACCTTTGCACTGGTGTTTGGCAACGAAACCGACGGCAACTCTCCCTGGGAAGGCGCCCTGCGCATGGTGGCAATCCACAACCGCGCACTGACCCCGGAGCAGGTTCAGGCCAACTACGAAGTCGGTGTCGGCCAGAAATTCTTCCTGTTGTTCAGCGTGTCCCACCTGATCGACGGCATGGAGCAGAGCTTCATCGTCTTCGAGGTGAGCCAGTTCGACAGCTTCGGCTATCTGTTCTCCAACCCCTTCTATATTGACCTGAACGACGAAGCGGCACCCTCCGGTGTTCCGCTGAAGGGCATGCGGATCGGCATTAATGGCCGTGAACCCGCGGTGGGCCAGGCCTTTGCCAATCTCGATATAACCCTCGGCAGCCCGGACTACGTGCCCGGCAGCGGTCAGCCGCTATCAAGCCTTGGCACCGTGATTGGACTGGAACAGGGCCCGGGAATCGACGAGTTCTTCCTGACGTTCGAGGAGCTTGGCATTGGTCAGGACGTTCGTACTGAAGGCAGCCTGCCCTCTCAGCCGGATCCAGAAGATCTGGGTGATGTTTCAACCATCGGTCTGAAGACCTTTGAAGAAATCAATGCGTCCATGTCGAAGATGACCGGCATCCCCACCACCGAACCGGCGGTTTACAACACCTACAACCTGGTGAAACAGCAACTGCCGACAGTGCCGGACATTGAGGGTTTCCTGGCGTCCCATCAGATGGGCATCACACAACTGGCCATCCAGTATTGCGATGCTCTGGTGCGGAATGACGCAGCCCGGGCGGAGTTCTTCCCGGCTTCCTTCAATTTTGACGCCAGTGTTGCCGTGGCTTTCGATCCCGCAGGACGCGAAGCGCTCACCGGAGTCCTGCTGGATAAACTGGTCGGCACGAATATCGGCACACAACCTTCGGATACCGCTGTCGAATCAGAGCTGAACAGCCTGATCACAACTCTGACGGCCTGTCCGGAAGGATGCGATGCGGAACGTACAAAAACCGTTGTTAAAGCAAGCTGCGCCGCCGTCCTCGGCAGCGCCGTGACCCTGATTCAGTAAAGGACGTTGACCATGTTGATCAAAACTTCACGCAAACGTGCGATGTCGCTGGAACAACCTCTTCTGCATCCGGATCACGCACGACCCAGGACCCGACGGGAATTTATCGCCCAGGGCTTCATGGCGGGCACAGCCGCTGTTTCCGGCGCTGCCTTTTTCAGCCTGCTGGCCAGCCCGCGACGGGCAGAGGCCTTCACGCAGACGCTGAAAGACGGTTGCGGCATTCGGACTGAAAGCTCGGGGAAAGTGCCCTTTATCTGCTTTGACCTGGCCGGAGGCGCCAATATTGCCGGTTCCAATGTGCTGATGGGCAAGTCCGGTGGACAGATGGATTTCCTCAGCACCGCCGGATACAACAAGCTGGGACTGCCCGGTGACATGCTGCCCAGCCAGGGCTTTTTCAACGAAGAATTCGGGCTGGCGTTTCACTCCGACAGTGCCTTCCTGCGGGGCCTGCAGGACACGGTTTCCATCGGTGCACGGGCCAATATCGACGGAGCCATCATTGCCGCCCGGTCCGAAAACGATACCGGCAACAACCCCCACAACCCGATGTACGGCATTTTAAAAGCCGGTGCGGACGGCGAACTGCTGTCGCTCATCGGAACCCAGAGTTCCGAGAGTGGCGGCAATTCCATGGCGCCCATGAGTCTTATTAACCCCAAGGCACGACCAACCAAAGTGGACCGCCCGACCGATGTTACCGGCCTGGTGGACGTGGGCGATCTAACGTCCATTCTCAGCAAGTCGGATGCCGTAGAGGTGATGAAATCCATGCGGGAGATCAGCCTTGGCAAGATGAACAACATGAATACTGGCTTGGCCACGGAAGCGGATGGCGAGGTCAAAAAACAGGTTGATTGCGGTTACGTGAAAAGCGCAGACCTGACCGATCGTTTCGGTAATCCAGCAGAACTGAATCCGTCCGAGGACCTGAAAATTGTCGGCGCTGCGGACAGTATCTTTACTCAGGCGGAATACGATTCCGGCAGTCGCGAAGGCCGGGAATTCCGCAAGACGGCCTCGGTAATGAAGCTGGTTCAAAACGGTTATGCCGGTGCAGGCACCATTACCATGGGTGGCTATGACTACCACACCGGCGAGCGCGCCACCGGCGAAAGCCGGGATTACCTCGCGGGTCGCTGTATGGGCGCCTGTCTGGAGTACGCTCACCGCAAATCCCTCGAAGGCACCCCGACACCCCTGATGCTTTACGTTTTCAGCGATGGCTCGGTGTCCAGCAACGGTCGTATTGATGATTCAGAAGGCGGTCGCGGCAAGGGCGAGTGGACCGGCGACAATCAGCAAACGGCGGCATCCTTTTACCTGGTCTATAACCCCAGTGGCAGGCCGGTTGTGCGCAATCGCCAGATTGGCTTCATGCGCGCCGATGCCTCGGTGGAAACCGCCTCGAGCCCGGCGGCCAACAATGTCAATCAACTGGTTCAGACGGTGGTGCTGAACTATATGGCACTGAACGGCGAAGAAGGCAGGTTTGAAGAAGTCATGCCCGGGCACGGGCTGGGCTCAAGCCGCGACAGGCTGGTAGGCCTGGAACCCATCGGCTAACAACAGCAGGGCCTGGTGTAGCAATCAGGCCCCATCCTCCGGCGGCATCAATCCGTCCGAATAATGCACCTGGCGCTGGTCATCGATAATCACGGCATCAATGCCGTCCAGCCGGTTGATCAGCGCCAGACCTTTTGCCGCCCCCAACACGAAGACTGCCGTGGAAAGCCCGTCGGTCGTCAGCGCATCATCCCCCAGGATGGTGACACTCTGAACACCCTTCGCGGGCTTGCCGGTGGACGGCGACAGGATATGGTGAACCCGCTCCCCGGCTTCATCCAGGAAAAACCGCTCGTAATCTCCGGAGGTCGATACCGCCACATCAGACAGCGGCATTACCAGGGCATTGTTCTTTTCCGATCTGGGGTCCCGCACCCCTACGATCCAGGGCTTGCCCCGCTTGTCACCCACCAGACGCATATCCCCACCGGCACTGAGGCGGGCATGGCGAATTCCGAAAGACTTGAGGATATCGATGCCACGGTCGACGGCGTATCCCTTGGCGATGCCGCCCAGATCCAGCCGCACCCCGTCAGCCAGGAAATGCACGGTCTTTGCTTCCGGATCCAGAACAACGGACTGGTAATCCACTGCGGCCAACCCGGCGGCAAGTTCCTCATCAGTAGGCTGGCGTTTGGTACGAAAATCGTACAGGTAGCCCACCGAACCGAAGGTGATGTCGAAAGCCCCCTCGCTCAGCTCCGACACCCGCAGCGCCTCCTGGAGCACAGTGAACAGACTGTCGCTGACTTCAACCGGGCCTTCAGCGGCTTGCCGGTTCAGACGTGAAAGTTCGGAATCCTCGCGGTAGCGGCTCATCTGGCGATCGATCCGCTGGAACAGCGCCAGTACGGCTTGCCCCGCTTCGCCAATCACGGCCGGGTCTTCCGTCCAGTATTCCATTTCTATGGGCGTGGTCATGGCGGTGCCGCTGACACTCACCCACTCTGCCTGCACCGGATTCGCCACTACCAGCCAGACCAGAACCAATCCTGCCAATCCACGCATACCTGCCCCTCCTTTCTCGAGGGATCAATTTTACAGGATATGGTCGGTGGTCAGGAATCCGGAATGGCGAGTCCTGACGATTCAGGCGGAAAGCTGCCCGAGGCTTTATCCAGCTTGGCCCCGGCCAGCGCCATGCCGATGGCGGAAAATTCGTCGGCCTGCAGCGAGGCGCCGCCTATCAGCCCACCGTCAACTTCGTCCGACTGGAACAGCTCGGCGGCGTTACCGGCCTTCACGCTTCCACCGTAAACGATCCGCGTCGAGTCGCCGGCTCCGCGCTGGCAGTTTTCAAGAAACCCGCGGATACCCCGGTGGGTTTCTGCAACCTGACCCGGCGACGCAGTTTTGCCGGTGCCAATGGCCCAGACCGGTTCATAGGCGATAATGCTGCCTGCCAGGCTCGATATTCCGGTTGTGTCAATAACGGCCCGCAGTTGCCGCTCTATCACAGCCATGGTCTGGTTCTGGTCCCGCTCCTCCAGAGTTTCGCCAACGCACAGCACCGGTGTCATGCCTGCGGACACGACCTGCCGGAAACGGGCAGCCACATCCGTGTCAGATTCGTAATAGCTTGCCCGCCGCTCGGAATGGCCAACCAGAACGTAGCGACAGCCCATTTCCTCGAGCATGGTCGCGCTTACCTCACCGGTATGGGCGCCGGACGCCGCGCTGCTGGCGTTCTGGGCCCCTAGCGCGATACCGGTGTAGCCCAGCAGATCCCGCACCTGAAACAGGTAAGGGAAAGGTGGGCAGATGGCCATATCGACGGCTTTGCGGAATGGCCGCAGTTTCGCCAGCATCCGCACCAGCAATGCCTGGTTAGAATGCAGGCTACCGTTCATCTTCCAGTTTGCAATCAGGATCGGCTTTCTCATGATCTGTCTCCTGTTATCAGGTCTTGCAGGGGCGCAGCTCAGGTATCAGGCGCCCGGCTCAGGTGTCCAGGGCACAGCGGATTGCACCGACACCCGGGTAGAACGCATGGGCACCCAGGTCCTGTTCAATCCGTAGCAACCGGTTGTATTTGGCGACCCGGTCGGATCGGCACAGCGAGCCGGTTTTGATCTGGCCGGCCCGTGTGGCTACGGCCAGGTCCGCAATGAAGGTATCTTCGGTTTCACCGCTGCGGTGGGAGATGACCGCCGTGTATCCGGCATCCTGGGCCATACCGATGGCTTCAAAGGTTTCCGACAGGGTGCCGATCTGGTTGAACTTGATCAGCACCGAGTTGGCGATCTCACGCTGGACGCCGTCGGAAATCAGCGAGGTATTGGTCACGAACAGATCATCCCCGACCAGTTGCACCCTTTCGCCCAGCTTTTCTGTGAGCAGTTTCCAGCCATCCCAGTCATTCTCGTCCATACCATCTTCGATAGAGGCAATGGGGTATTTCATGGCCAGGGACCGCAGATAATCGGCAAAACCTTCGGAATCAAAACTCTCGCCTGCGCCGGCCAGTTCGTAACGACCATCGTGGTAGAACTCGGAGGCAGCACAGTCCAGGGCCAGAACGATGTCTGTGCCCGGACGATATCCGGCCGTTTCGACAGCCTCCAGAATCAGGTCCAGCGCTTCTTCGCTGGAGCCCAGATCGGGTGCAAAGCCACCTTCGTCGCCGATGGAGGTGGACAGGCCCTTTTTCTTGAGAAGTGATTTCAGGGCATGAAAGGTTTCCACGCCCATCCTTAGTGCCTCACTGTAGCTGGGTGCCCCGACCGGCTGGATCATGAATTCCTGCAGGTCCACGTTGTTATCGGCATGGGCGCCGCCGTTGATGATATTCATCATCGGAACCGGCAAGACACAGGAACCGGAGCAGCCGTAAAGCTCGGCAAGATACCGATAAAGAGGCCGTTGGCGATAATTGGCCGCGGCATTGGCCACTGCCAGGGAGACTGCAAGAATGCCATTGGCACCAAAACCGGATTTGTTATCGGTGCCATCGAGATGACGCATCAACCGGTCAATGACCAGCTGGTCAAACACCACGCGGTCTTCCAGCGCTGGCGCAATATGACGGTTGACTGCCTCAACGGCGCCCAAAACACCCTTGCCATTATATCGGTCGGGGTTCCCGTCTCTTTTCTCCAGCGCCTCCCTGGAACCGGTGGACGCGCCGGACGGCGCACGGCCAAGACCAACCACGCCGTTTTTCAGCTCGACTTCCACTTCCACTGTGGGGAAACCACGAGAGTCCAGAATTTCCCGGGCGAACACAGAGTGAATACGTTCCATAATGAATAACCTGTTTGATGCTTTGTTTTTGTTTACGCGCTCGCTATGCCCTACTCAAGTGCATTTTCGAACAGATACCCCAATTGTAATATTCGTTTGCGAACATTAACAAGCGAAAAAGAACAGAAATCCATATGATTTTGTTATATGGAGAACCAGAAGAAGCGCTCCGGGCGTTCTTTGCAAAGCTCTTTACTAGCTCATTGTTACACTCGGAAGCGCCCGATCAGGGTCTCGATATCCGACATTGACTGCTTCAACTGGTCACTGGTCGTGACCAACTGTTCGATTTGCTCAAGGTTCTCGGACGACGACCCGCTGATCTCGGTGACATTGCGCGACACCGAACGGCTAACGTCTTCCTGCTCGTCCATGCCAGCACGGACGTGCTCGGCACTGTCGCGGATCTGGTCCACGGCTTCGCGGATAGCTTCAACCCCCTTTGACGCCTCGGTGATCAGTGACTTGACCGATTCCAGGCGGCGGAAACTGTCCTCCATGGAGGACACCGCTTCCGCCGCGTCGCCCTGGAGACGGGTTACCAGGCCACGGATAGTTTCCGTGCTGCTGGTGGTTTTCTGGGCAAGCTGTCTTACTTCATCGGCCACCACCGCGAACCCTCGCCCGAACTCCCCTGCCCGCGCCGACTCGATCGCCGCGTTAAGTGCCAGCAGATTGGTCTGATTGGCAATCTCATCAATCGATACAGTAATCCGCCCGATGTCATGGGATGCGCTTTCAAGCTTGCGCAGCTTGCCGGAGGTCTGTTGCACCTGCTCTTCCAACTGAACGACGCAGTCCATATTGGCACTGGCTGTGGCTTTACTGTCGTCCACCCGGTTGTTCACCGACTCCACCAGCCGATGAGTGTCGCGAACAGCTTCCGCTACCTGGTGGCAGGACGATTCCATTTCCGTCATGGCCGTGGCAATCGAATTGAGATCGTCTGTCTGCCCACGGATACGTTGGCTGAGATCGCGGGAGAAGTCGGCGTTGGATGCAGCCACGCCGGTAATTTCACCCCCGGCCTTCTGCAGGCTGCCCAGCACTTCACGCATGGCAGCGTCAAGTTGGTTCGCCGAGTTTTTCAGTTCGACAAATTCACCCTTGGCGCGGAAGGTCAGTTCACGGCTGTAATCGCCCTTGGCCATGGCCGAAAGGTGATTCACGGTTGCCCGCAGCGGAACACTGATTAACCGGCCAAGCCATAAGGAGATAACCACCGCGATGAACAGGATGGCAGGCACCAGATAATAGACCAGCTGTTCGGAAAAGCGGGCCGTGGCATCCAGATTGTCCACCGTTTGCACGGCGGCCCGGCCAGCCGCTTCCACCATCCGGTCGATATGGCCATTTAGAATATTCAGCCGGGCTTCGATTTCCGAAACCGTGGTGTTCACCGCCAGCAGATTACTGCGGTAGCCGTAGTACTGGCTGACAATACCGGTTTCACTGTTAACCGATTCGAAAAATTCGGCCGCAAGTGGCGTCAGGTCTTCCAGAGAGGGTATCTCGGCAATGATCGCTTCCAGATCCTGTTCCACCGTAACGGTATTGAACCGAAGATTCTCGACCACCTGTTTCAGTTTCTGTGGGTCTTCGGTACTGACCAGTTGCATGATCAGTAACTCGATATTGGAAAGGTTGCCCATCACCGTCATTAACAGATCCTTGAGATAGATATCAGACCCGGCAGGTGCGGCGCCCTCCCGAAGTAAAAGCTGTTTCATTTCCGATGCTCTGGCCAGAAAGTCGGACAGATCCCGGTTGACCGAATCCGACACCCTGATGACTTCGGCCTGGTGCTCACGAAGTTTTGTAGCCTGCTGACGCAGAATCACTAGTTGATTCTGGTACTGCTCCGCGGGTTCGCTAAACCCTGCAAGCAGTTCAATGCCGTCGGCACTGCCTGCCAGATCCGCTACCCGGGTTTCCAACCCTGACAGCGTGCCGTTCAGCGTTTCATAGCGGGATTCAAGTTCCTCTTCAACTCTCACTCTCGCCAGTGAGATTACAGCCATCCCGCTGTTTCCCGTCATTGCCTCGACAGACTGAACCGAGCGTTGAAACGGAAAGATCCTGTCCTTGACCCTGGATGTGCCATCAGAGATGGACATCATCATGTTTCCATTGAAGAGCCCCCATGCGGCGATAATCAGGCACAGCAGACCGAAACCAAAGTAAAGACGATGAATGACCGAGATGTTTTTCATGCCCGACAATCTCCACGGACAATGCCCGCTGAATCGGCGAGCTGTTTCGATGAGGATGGCGCAAGGAAAACACGGTGAAAAAGGGCCGGCAGGGATTCCGAGAATTCCGGAAACACCTGAAATGCTAGAAAAGGGGGTAGGAAGGAAAGCAACCGGCCAAGACCCACCGACCTGAACGCGTGGAGACCGCCGCTGCCGGGAAGACTCGGGGCAGCGGCGGGACGCTTCAGGTAAAACGCCATTGGTGAGTTACGTCTGGGATCAGCTCTCGCGAGCCTCTTCCCAGGTTTTCAGCAACTCCTGGTAAGGAACGGTCTTGCCCATGGGCTTCTCGTTCGAAAGCTTGGCTTTCGGTGCACCGGGCTGGTTCAGCCAGTACTGAGGATCACGGGGCTCGTTCAGCTTCGGGCCACAGGTTTCCTGAACATTGGCACGCTCAAGACGCTCCATGATGCGGTCCTGTGCTTCAGCCAGGCCGTCCAGTGCTTTCTGGGGTGTTGCCTCACCGCTTGCAGCCTGGGCGATATACTGCCACCACACCTGAGCCAGCTTCGGATAGTCAGGCACGTTGGTACCGGTCGGTGACCACTGCACACGGGCCGGGCTGCGGTAGAACTCCACCAGACCGCCAAGCTGCGGTGCCATTTCAGTCATCTGTTCAGAGTTGATATCAGACTCGCGAATCGGTGTCAGGCCAGCCATGGTTTTTTCCAGGGACACGGTCTTGGAAACCGTGAACTGGGCGTACAGCCATGCGGCGAGACGACGCTTCTGCGGCGTGGACTTCATGAAGGTCCAGGAACCCATGTCCTGATAACCAAGCTTCATGCCCTCTTCCCAGTAGGGTCCACGGGGAGAGGGAGCCATGCGCCATTTCGGGGTGCCGTCTTCGTTTACCACGGGCAGGCCGTCTTTGATCATGCTGGCGGTAAACGCGGTGTACCAGAAAATCTGCTGGGCAATCGCACCCTGGGCCGGTACCGGACCGGCCTCGTAAAAGGTCATGCCCTGAGCTTCAGGCGGCGCGTACTTCTCCAGCCAGTCAACATACTTGGTGGTTGCGTAAACGGCTGCGGGTCCGTTGGTGGCACCGCCACGGCTTACGCTGGAACCAACCGGGTGACACTCATCCACGCGAATGCCCCACTCGTCGACAGGCAGACCGTTAGGCAGGCCCTTGTCGCCGGCACCGGCCATGGAGAACCAGGCGTCAGTGAAGCGCCATCCCAGTGACGGGTCTTTCTTGCCGTAGTCCATGTGACCATAGACACGCTTACCATCAATTTCCTTCACGTGTACCGAGAAGAATTCAGCAATGTCTTCGTAGGCAGACCAGTTGACCGGCACACCCAGCTCATAGCCGTAGATATCCTTGAACTGCTTCTTCAGATCCGCGCGTTCGAACCAGTCAGCACGGAACCAGTAAAGGTTGGCGAACTGCTGATCGGGAAGCTGGTAAAGCTTGCCATCCGGGGCGGTGGCAAAATCAAGGCCGATAAAATCGTCCAGGTCGAGTGTCGGCAGGGTCAGATCCTTGCCTTCGCCGTTCATGATGTCCTCGACGGGCATTGCTTTGCCGTAGCGGAAGTGGGTACCGATCAGATCAGAGTCGTTGACCCAGCCATCGTAGATGTTCCGGCCCGACTGCATCTGGGTCTGCAGCTTTTCGATCACATCCCCTTCCTGAATCAGGGTATGGGTCAGGTTGATGCCGGTGATCTCGCTGAAGGCCTTGGCGAGCACACTGGATTCGTACTCATGAACGGCGATGGTTTCGGAAACCACGTTGATATCCATGCCACGGAACTGCTTGGCGGCCTGGATGAACCACTCCATCTCTTTCATCTGCTCTTCTTTGGTGAGAGTAGAGTCGTCAAATTTCTCGTTGACCCACTTCCTGGCGGCGTCAGAATACTGATCTGCACTTGCCTGGAAGCTGAGACCCAACCCGACCGAGCCAATCGCGGCGCTCAGCAGGAGGGTTTTCGGATATTTATTGTTCTTGAACATATCCAACCTCGTTCGTCTTGTTTTGGTTTGTTCGAAACGCGACATCAATACTGACTGCGCTCCAGTTTTCACTGCATAGCGTTCTAGTCGCTATCCTTTCGATCGGCTCCGAATCATCATGTTCGAATCCGATCATTTAACTGAAAATAGTTCGTTAAAGAATTTTTTACAACCGTTTTCAATAATAATTCAGAAGATTTTTTTTCGGCCTTCCCTGGCAAACGAAAATCCTAATGTGTTGGCTCACCCCCAGCGCAGCAGCACCAGAAGCCATATCACGGACACCACCAGCGCTGCCCAGAGAGTGATATCGCTGACGGCCAGAAAAGCCAGATGAATATAGGCGGCGGACAGCAGTCCGATAAACAACCGGTCCCCGCGTGTTGTCGATATGGGCAGAAAGCCCTTTCTTTCGGTACAGGGCGAAACCACCTCATAAACCGTCATAAACGCCAGAATGCAGGCGATCACGGCAAAGAAAATAGCAACGCTTGGTGTCCAGTTCATCCACGCAATCATGATAGATCTCCTTATACCCGGCCCAGTGCAAAACCTTTGGCGATGTGGTTACGAACAAACCAGACCACCAGCACGCCTGGAATAATGGTCAGCACACCCGCGGCGGAGAGCACGCCCCAGTCTATACCGCTGGCCCCCGCCGTTCGGGTCATGATGGCTGCTATCGGCTGCGCGTCCACCGACGTCAGCGTCCTCGCCAGCAGTAGCTCCACCCACGAGAACATGAAGGCAAAGAACGCGGCCACACCGATCCCCGAGCGGATCATCGGCAGAAAAATCTTCACGAAAAATTTCGGGAAACTGTAACCATCAATATAGGCCATCTCGTCGTATTCGCGGGGAACACCGGACATAAAGCCTTCCAGTATCCAGACCGCCAGTGGTACGTTGAACAGGCAATGGGCCAGTGCCACCGCAATGTGCGTGTCGAACAGGCCGATAGACGAGTACAGCTGAAAGAACGGCAGCAGGAACACCGCCGGTGGCGCCATGCGGTTACTCAGCAGCCAGAAAAACAGGTGCTTGTCGCCGACGAACTTGTAGCGGCTGAACGCATAAGCCGCCGGCAGTGCGACCAACAATGTGATGGTCATGTTCATCGACACGTAGATCATCGAGTTGATGTAACCCGAGTACCAGCTGGCGTCGGTGAAGATCACCGCATAGTTGTGCAGCGTAAACTGCTGGGGCCAGAGCGTCAGCCCGCCCAGAATTTCCTGGTTGGTCTTGAACGACATGTTCAGCAGCCAGTAGATCGGGGTCAGCAGGAGCACGATAAACAGTGTCATCCCGAAGCCCTTTGAACGTGAATAGGTCATCACTCTCTCCTTATTTTTCTTTGTCGAGGTGAGTTATGGCGGTAAAGAACAACCAGGACACCAGCAGCACGATCAGGAAGTAGATCAGTGAGAATGCCGCCGCACGACCGATATCGAACTGGCCTATGGCCATGGTGGTCAGTGTCTGACTGAGGAAGGTGGTTGAGCTGCCCGGGCCGCCACCTGTCAGCACGAATGGTTCGGTATAGATCATGAAGCTGTCCATGAACCGCAATAGCACGGCGATCACCAGCACGCTTCTCAGGCGCGGCAGCTGGATGTAGCGGAACACCGCCCATTTGGACGCGCGGTCAATCTCAGCGGCCTGATAGAAAGCCTCGGGTATGGCGCGCAAACCCGAATAGCACAACAGGGCCACCAGGGGCGTCCAGTGCCAGACATCCATCAACAGTACCGTCAGCCAGGCGTCTATCGTGTTGCCCGTATAGTTGTAGTCAACACCCAGGGAATTGAGCCCCCAGCCAAACAGGCCAATGTCTCCCCGACCGAAGATCTGCCAGATGGTACCTACCACGTTCCAGGGAATCAGAAGCGGAATCGCCAGCAGGATCAGACACAGCGAGGCCTTGATACCGGATTTCGGCATCATCAACGCCACCCCGATACCCAGCGGTATCTGGATCGCAAGCACGGCACCGGAGAACAGAAATTGCCTCAGTAGCGAATCTCGCAGGCGATCGTCGGCCAGAATTTCCTCGAACCACTCGGTACCCACATAGTAGGCATTGCCCGGCCCGAAAATATCCTGAACCGAATAGTTCACAACGGTCATCAACGGTATCAGCGCAGAAAACGCCACCAGAATGAACACTGGCAGAACAAGCCACCAGGCGCGATTATTGGGAACCTTATTCATTGGTCCTTCTCCTCTACCAGAAACTCGTCCACATACAGCTTCAGCCATTTTTCCGGAAAGCTCAGGTGAACGGCGTTGCCCACGTCGAAAAACTGATCTTCCGCCAGGCGGATTTTCAGGGTTTCGGCACCGAGCGTTGCGGTCATGATCTTGTAGGTACCCAGGTCTTCGACGTCACGGACTTCGGCTTCATAGGTGTCGTCCGCTGCCACGTCCGATACCTGGACAAACTCCGGGCGAATGCCGATTTTCAGGTTGTCAGAACTCAGCCGTTTGAGGGCCTCGATCTGCCGGGCATCCATGGGCACTGTGGTACCGCCGAAGCAGACACCACCGGGGCACCTTTTCACTTCAATCAGGTTCATCCCCGGGCTGCCGATGAAATAGCCCACGAACGTATGGTTGGGCTGCTCGAAAAGTTCGGTCGGGGTGCCGAACTGAACAATCTGGCCGCCGTACATCACTGCAATCTTGTCCGCGAATGTAGACGCCTCAAGCTGGTCGTGAGTCACGTAGACCATGGTGATGTCGAACTGCTCATGGATCTGCTTCAGTTTGCGACGCAGCTTCCACTTGAGCTGGGGGTCGATCACCGTCAGCGGCTCGTCGAAAAGTATCGCGGACACATCGCCCCGCACCAGCCCCCGCCCCATGGACACCTTCTGCTTCTGGTCCGCGGTCAGGTTCTTGGCCTTTTTATGCAGCTCATCCTCAATCTCCAGAATCCCGGCAATTTCCTTCACCTTGGCGTTGATCTGAGACTTGGGTTCACCGGCATTCTTCAGCGGAAACGCCAGGTTCTGGAACACCGTCATCGAATCGTAGATAACGGGAAACTGGAAAACCTGGGCGATGTTACGGTCCCGTGGTGACAGTTCGTTCACGCGCTTGCCGTCGAACAGCACATCCCCTTCAGAAGGTTGTAACAACCCGGAGATGATGTTCAGCATGGTGCTCTTGCCACAGCCGGAAGGCCCCAGCAGTGCATAGGCACCGCCCTTCTCCCAGACGTGATCAAGATGGCGGATGGCGTAGTCATCAGGCCCTGCCGGCTTGTCGCTATAGCTGTGAGCCAGGGATTTCAAGTGAATTTCAGCCATCAGACCGACCCTCCTTTGGACTGCGCCGGGGTAAACACCAGCTTTTCATCTTTATCGAACACGAACAGCTTGCCGATCGGCAGGTAGATCTTGATGGGCGAACCGGTGGCATACTGGTGCACGCCCATCAGTTGCATCACCATTTCGAAGTAGCGGTTCTGCACGTGCATGAAGGTCTCCGAGCCGCTGATTTCACTCAGCTCGACCTCCATGGACATCTCCAGATCGTCCGGATTGTTGGGCACCAGGCCGATATGGCTGGGCCGGATACCGAACCAGTAATCACCGGGTTCAAGCCGTTCCAGATCATGGGTCAGTGCGTGATGGGAGTATTCATCGAAGGTAACTTCGGTTTCGGTCACCCGGCCCTTGATCAGGTTCATGGGTGGCTCGCTGAACAGTTGCGCCGCCAGAGTGTTCACCGGGTTACGGTAAACATCCATGACCGGGCCGGACTGAACGATACGGCCCTGATCCAGCAACGTTGTGGAACCGCCCAGTGCCAAAGCCTCGTTGGCCTCGGTCGTGGCATAGACCGCAATGCACTGCCGCTCGCGGAACAGATCCCGCAACTCGGCTCGCAGCTCTTCGCGCAGTTTGTAATCCAGGTTGACCAGCGGTTCGTCAAACAGGATCAGGGTGGCATCCTTCACCAGCGCCCTGGCCATGGCCGTACGCTGCTGTTGGCCACCGGACAGCTCCAGCGGGAATCGCTTCAGCAGAGGGTCGATTTGCAGCATGTTTGCGGTTTCTTTCACCCGCCGGTCGATCTCGCTTTCCTTCATCTTTGACAGACGCAGGGGTGAAGCGATGTTTTCGTAGACCGTCAGGTTGGGGTAATTGATGAACTGCTGGTAGATCATCGAGACATTGCGTTGTTGCACGCTCTGCCCGGTCACATCGTCGCCGTTGTATATGATGCGACCCTGGTCGGGCTTGTCGAGCCCCGCCATCAGGCGCATCAGTGAAGTCTTACCGGCCAGTGTGCGCCCGAGCAGTACGTTGAACGAACCTGCCTCAAACGTGATGTCCGCGTCCCGGATGTAATCCACACCATCCACGACACGGGAGAGGTTCTCCAGTGTTAAGGACATAGGCTTTCCTTTGTTGTTCTTGTATTACGTTCTTCGCCTGTGACTGCGACCATCGCAGCACAGGGCGAAAATTCGATTTCGAATACACAAAGGCAATGAGCATACCAATATAGGTAAAAACCCGAATTAATTATTCAAGGTATTGTTTTTAATAGACTTAAAAATAGGTTGCATTTCTTTTTGGAAAACATAAATGTTCGTTATCAAACTTTTTGTTCAATATGAACATTGACCTGAACAACCATTGAGCACACTATTGAACACTCTGCTCGTCGCCCCGGGCAGACACGGGCCAGGAAGGCCACGCCAACAACAATACGAAACCACGCCAACACGGAGGATTCCCGTGAAACGAAAACACCAGCCGGAGGATTCTCAGTCGGTCATCGCGGATTCCTGGAGCAGATGCATCGGTTATGGCCTGCATCATGACCATGAGCCAGAGCCCGCCAACCTCAACAGCGACCAGCATGAGGCCCTGGAAAACGGCTATCAGGCCCTGCTCAGTACAACCGAGACCGAAGTTCTTCCCTATTACGACAACATTATGTCGAACAGCCGCTGCCTGATTCTGCTTGCGGATGCTCAGGCCCGGGTTCTGAAAGGCTGGGGCGATCAGCGCATCACGGAGAGTCATCTGCGCCCATGGTTCCGCCCGGGCGCCAACTGGCACGAAAAAGTCGCGGGAACCAACGCCATCGGTACCTCTATTGCCACCGAATCGCCTATACAGGTTCAGCGGAACGAACACTTCCTCAAGCTCAACCGCAGCATCATCAGCTCTGCCGCCCCCATCTTTGATACCGACCGTCAGCTGGTGGGGGTTCTCAGCGCATTCAGCGATGCCTACCTGCCACAGGCGCATACCCTGGGCATGGTTCGCCTGCTGTCCCAGTCCGTTGAAAATCGCCTGATCGTCCGGCAACTCGGGGGCGAGCATTTTATCCTTACCCTGAACACCACGGCGGATAATATCGACAGCCCCTGGTCCGGCCTGATCGCATTCGATCACAGTGGTCGGGTCATAGCGTTCAATCAGAGAGCCAACCAACTGCTTGGTGAAGCCCTGGTCGGCCGCGACCTGAGCTCTCTGTTCATCGAGAACCGTAACCAGATACTGAATCACTCCCACAATGCCCCGGTAAGGCTTACCACAACCCAGCGAGTGCGGCTTTCCGGCCTGCTGAAACGCCCGGCCTCGCTGGCGGCATCCAGCGCTGCCCCTTCAGGCCCGACGCCCCGGGCTCCCTCTCCACGGCCCGTATCCGGGCAGGTCCGCGATATCGTCTCCCTGGACGACATTGAACATGGCGATCCCCTGGTACGGCGCTGCGCCGATCAGGCAAGCAAGGTACTCGAGCGCGGTGTACCGATCCTGATCTGCGGTGAAACAGGGGTTGGCAAGGAAGTCATGGTCAAGGCCCTGCATGGCAACAGCCAGCGACAGAGCCAGCCACTGGTCTCGGTCAACTGCGCCGCCATCCCCCCGGAGCTTGTCGAATCCGAACTCTTCGGGTACGAGGCAGGCGCCTTTACCGGTGCCCGGGCCCAGGGTTCGCTTGGCCTGATCCGCAAGGCCGACAAGGGCATTCTGTTCCTCGATGAGATCGGCGAAATGCCGCTCGCGGCCCAGTCACGGCTGCTGCGGGTGCTGCAGGAGCGGGAGGTAACGCCGGTGGGCTCCACCGAGCGCATCCCGGTGGACATTCTGCTGGTATCCGCAACCAACCGCCCTCTCGCTCACCGGATCGAGGACGGGGGATTCCGTGCCGATCTTTATTACCGGATCAACGGCCTGAGCCTGGAAATTCCGCCGCTGCGGGAAAGAATGGACAGGGGCGAACTGATTCGACAGATCTATCAGGCCCATCGGGATGAAGATCAGCCGGAACAGCTCAATAGTGAGGTTATCGCGGCACTGGAAAATCATCCCTGGCCCGGCAACATCCGACAATTGACCAACATTATCCGCGTGGCAGTGGCCATTGCGGACGGTGACGAGGTGCAGCTCTGGCACCTGCCGGAGGATTTTCTTGCAGAATATGGGGGGCACACAGCAACATTGCAGAAGCCGGTATTCGACGCATCAACCTTCAACGAGTCGCCTCAGGCCAACGGTGGCGACAGGGACGACCCCCTGAGCCATACACTGGTGATTTACCGCCAGTGTATGGGCAATGTATCCCGCGCCGCGAAAGAGCTGTCCGTCAGTCGCAACACCCTTTACAAGCGGCTCCGGGAACTGGGCGTGCGCTAACGTGTCGGATTCAGAGCTTGCGGATCGCGGTAATCCAGCCCTCATAGAGCTTGTCGCGCTGGGTCTTGGTCATCAACGGTTCGAAGCTGCGGTCGCACCGCCACATGCTGCTCAGGTCCTCCAGAGATTTAAAAACACCGGCCTGCAGCCCTGCCAGGTAGGCAGCGCCCAGGGCCGTGGTTTCCACCAGTGCTGGCCGGTCCACCCGGGCCCCGAGAATATCCGCCAGGAACTGCAGTACCCAGTTGTTGGCAACCATGCCGCCATCCACCCTCAGGGTGATGGGTCTCAGGCCGTCCTTTTCCATCGCTTTCTGAAGATCCTTGGTCTGATAGCAAACCGACTGTAGACCTGCGGTCACGATTTCCTTGATGCCGGTGTCGCGGGTCAGCCCGAAAATCGCACCCCGGGCATTCGGGTCCCAATAGGGCGCGCCCAGGCCGGTAAAGGCCGGTACCAGATAGACACCGTGATCCACCGGGGTACCCTCCGCCAGGGGCTCGGTTTCACAGGCATCCCTGATAAGCTGCAGACCGTCCCGGAGCCATTGAATAGCGGCACCGGCAATAAAGATGCTGCCTTCCAGAGCGTAGGCGGGCTTGCCATTGAGGCGGTAGGCGACGGTCGTCAGTAGCCGGTGTTCCGATGTCAGCGCCTGGTCGCCGGTGTTGAGCATCAGAAAGCAACCTGTGCCGTAGGTGCTTTTCGCCATTCCGGACTCGAAGCAGGTCTGCCCGAACAGGGCGGCCTGCTGGTCACCGGCCATCCCCATCACAGGGACACCATCCAGACGCCCGTGGCCAACAATCTGGCCAAAATCCGCGGCGGAATCCATCACTTCGGGTAACAGGCATTCGGGAATGCCGAAAAGCTCCAGCAGCTCCTGGTCCCATTCCTGTTTGTGGATGTTGAACAACATGGTTCGGCTGGCGTTGGTGGCGTCGGTTCTGTGAACCCGGCCTGCCGTCAGCCGCCACAACAGGAAGGTGTCGATGGTACCGAAAGCCAGCTCTCCCCTTTCGGCGCGCTGACGGGCGCCGGGCACATTCTCCAATATCCAGTGAATCTTCGTGGCGGAGAAATAGGGATCAATCAACAGCCCGGTCTTGTTATTGACCGACGGTTCAAGGCTCTGTGTTTTCAGGGATTCGCACCAGCCTGCGGTGCGACGGTCCTGCCAGACGATGGCGGGATACACCGGTTCGCCGGTTGCTCGGTCCCATAGCACGGTGGTTTCGCGCTGGTTGGTGATACCCACCGCAATCACTTCGTCGCTATCCTTGCAGCCCTTTTGCATCACATCATCACAGGTTTCCTGCACGGTTCGCCAGATATCCTCCGGGTCGTGCTCCACCCAGCCGCTGGCGGGATAATGTTGAGGGAACTCCTGTTGACTGCTGGCGTGTAGATTGCCATCCAGGGTGAAAAGGATGGCCCGCGAACTGGTTGTGCCCTGATCGATGGACAGAATGTACTGAGTCATGATTATTTGGCCCTTGGTGTTCTTATTTTTTCGTATTTTTACTTTTTTGAAAACAAAAGCCAACCCTTTTTCTGGGAGAAAGCCACCCCGTCGCTCAGTCTTTCAGGCACAACCCTATAGAAAGGCTGCACAAAACCAGAAAACGCACTAAACTGAGCACAACTTTCAGATCGCTATTTCGTTCGTTAGAGAAAAATTATAAACCGGAGGAGGTTGAATGGCACAACGACGCCGACAGGACCTGATCATGGAGCTGATTCAGCAGAACGGCTTCGTGACCACTGAACAGCTGGTTGATCAGTTCAAAGTCACGCCACAAACCATCCGCCGGGATCTCAATGAGCTAGCCGAGCAGAAAAAACTTCGGCGCCATCACGGCGGTGCCGGCATTGATTCCAGCACCGTCAATACGGCCTACCAGGCCCGTAAAATCATGGACCTGGAAGCAAAAGAACGCATTGCCGCGGCGCTGGTGGAGATGATCCCCGACAATTCGTCCATGTTCATCAACATTGGCACAACCACCGAAACCATTGCCAAGGCCCTGCTTGAGAAAAACAACCTGCAGGTGGTTACCAACAACCTTCATGTGGCCTCCATACTGTCGGCCAGAGAAGACTTCCACATCATCATTGCCGGTGGCGAGGTAAGAAACCGCGACGGTGGCATCGTGGGTGAAGCCACTCGCGACTTCATCAATCAGTTCAAGATGGATTTCGGGATCATCGGCATCAGTGGCATCCACACCGACGGCTCACTGCTGGATTTTGACTACCGGGAAGTGCGCGTTGCCCAGTCCATTATTGAAAATTCCGGTAGCGTCCTGCTTGCCGCGGACCACTCCAAGTTTGGCCGCAACGCTATGGTGCGCCTCGGCAGCATCGCCCAGGCCGACCACGTATTCACTGATGAACCACCACCCGTTGAGATCCGCCAGCTGCTGCGGGAAAACAACGTAGAACTGCACCTGGTCTGACCTGACTGCCTGATATCCGGCTCTCTCCCCCATCGCCATCAGACCTGGCGCGAATGAGTTCGCACTCGCCTAAAATTTTTCGTTTTTTTTCTGTATTTTCCTTTACGAATATAACTTGCTTTCGCATAATAGAGCCATACGTTTGTATGAAACCGGAAAGAGCGCTGGAGGCGTCCTTTCACTGGCGTCAGGAGATGACACAAGATGACTTCGGAGAACACGACATTTGACGTGGTCGTTGTGGGCGGCGGCGTTAACGGCACTGGCATAGCCATGGATGCCGCAGGCCGCGGCCTGAAGGTCCTGCTGTGCGAAATGAATGACCTTGCCTCAGCCACCTCTTCCAGCAGTAGCAAACTGATCCATGGCGGCTTGCGCTATCTGGAACATTACGAGTTCCGTCTGGTAAGAGAAGCTCTGGCAGAGCGAGAATCACTGCTGCGCAATTCACCACATATCATGTGGCCCATGCGTTTTCGCCTGCCTCATCGCCCCCATCTCCGCCCGGCCTGGATGATCAGGATGGGCCTGTTTCTATACGACAACCTCGCCAAGCGTGAAGTGCTTCCTGGGTCGCGGTCCATCAAGTTTGATGAAAAGGACCCGCTCAAGGCCGATATCACCAAAGGTTTTGAGTATTCCGATGGTTGGGTAGACGATGCCCGCCTGGTGGTCCTGACCGCCAAAAAGGCCCAGGAATGCGGGGCGACCATCCTGACAAAGACCAAGTGCGTGGACGCAAAGCGCGGCACGGACTCCTGGGACATCTCCCTGAAAGATATGACCGACGACAGCATTCACCATGTGTCGGCCAAGGTCATCGTCAACGCGTCCGGCCCCTGGGTCAGCCGCTTGTTCAGCGAAAGCCTGGCCATGAAGGCTCCCAAGTCCATCCGCATGGTCAAGGGCAGCCATATTGTGGTCCCCCGACTCAACCGCGAGACCGAGGCCTACATCCTTCAGAACGAAGACGAGCGCATTGTGTTTGTGATCCCCTACGAAGATGAGTTTTCTCTCGTGGGCACAACCGACGTGGATTACGAGGGCAACCCGAAGAAAGCGAAGATTTCTCCGGAAGAAACCGAGTATCTGCTGGACATTGTGAACTCACACTTCAAACGCCAACTGACCGAAAGCGATGTGGTCTGGTCCTATTCCGGCGTACGGCCGTTGATGGACGATGAGGAAGGCGATGCCAAAAAGGCATCCCGGGATTACTCCTTCGAGGTTGACCGCGCCAAGGGCAAAGCGCCGGTCATCTCCGTTTTCGGCGGCAAGATCACCACCTATCGCAAGCTGGCGGAGGCGGCGACCGACAAGCTGTGCCAGTTCTTCCCCCATGCGGGGAAAGCCTGGACCAAAACAGGCATACTGCCCGGCGGTGATTTCGAGAACCACGACACGCTTGAAGCCCGGATTTCCAAGGATTACCCCTGGCTTCCTGAAGCCGTCTGCAGTCGATATGTCAGAACATTCGGAACCAAGGCCTACGACATCCTGGGCAAGGCAGAATCGGTCCAGGACCTGGGCTATCGCTTCGCCGGAACGCTTTACGAGCGCGAAGTGGAATACCTGATCAAATATGAATGGGCGATCACGTCCGAGGATATCCTCTGGCGTCGCACCAAACAGGGGCTGTATGCCACTGAAGAAGATGTCCTCGAGCTGGATCGCTATCTGGCCAGCAAGGCAACCCCGCAACCACAAACCGTTGCTCTCCACAGCGCCTGAACTACTCCCTCAGGCATTTGCTCCGGCCGGTTCTTCCGCCCGGAGCTTTTTTATGTCGTAAATTCAAACCATAAAAAAGCCGGACACCTTTCGGTATCCGGCTTTTAGGTTGTGCTCATCCTTGTTGCTTAACCCCATCCTGGGGGAGGTGAATCACGCACCACTTAGAAAGTGAACTGTGAACCTACGATGAAGGCATCGTATTCGCCCTGGCCACCCGCTGTTCCCAGGCTCGTGACTTCTGCCATCAGCGTCAGCGCGTCGGTTGCACGATAGCGAGCAAAGATCATGGTCAGATCCGTGTCGGCGCTGTCGGGAGTGAAATCATCTTCACCCTCACCATAACTTACGCCCAGAGTAGTCTTGTTGATGTCATAAGTTGTCTCAACATACCACTGGCTGGCGTCTTCCTCGTTCGGATCCAGGCGGGCGGCGAAAACCGCGTTGCCGGTACCGGAGGTCATGGAGTAGTTACCGCGAACATTCAGATCACCAACCGATACCGAACCACCGAAATCGATGCCCGACATGGTGTAATCGTCAAAGGTGCCGGCACTTGAATCAACATTCTGGGTAAACGCACTGGACCAGAGCGAGAACATGTCAGTGCTATAAACCACATTACCCTCGATGCGTGGCGTGGTGTATTCAGCATCCACGCCATCAAGCTTGGACGGGCTGAACAGGCCAACCTTGAACGTCAGGCCGCTGAGGTTGTTGGACGTGTACATCACACGAGGATTGAAGTTGGCGTAGAAATAGCCATTACCAATACGTCCGGCGGTCGCAGCAACCTGATCCGGCCCACCAATCAGGCCAACACCCAGACCACTGCCGTTATCGCCGATCGCTGGAACACCAAAGATGCCGAAGCCCTTACCGATATTGACCGTACCAAAATCACCGGCAACGGCAATCTCGGAAACCCGGCTGCGGAAATTGGCCTCGGCATCACCGGGCGCAAAATCCGCATTCATCTGGAAGTGACCAGACACCTGCACACCATTCTGCATTGGCGCATAAATGTTGGTTTGCAGGGTCGCAGGGTTGAAGCCTGTCGTTATCGTGAAGGAGTCTTCGTTCCTGGGCTCGTCATAGCTACCCAGAACCGCAAATACCGGAATATGCCCGTTAAATCCGACTTTCCAGCCACTGTCTGACTCGAACGCCGTTTCTGCAGAGGCAGGTGCGACAAATGCACCTGCGACCACTGCAATGCCAGCAGCCAGCGCAGACAGCTTGAAAGTTTTTGCGTTCGAATGGTTGTTGTTTTCGATCATGATAGCTTCCTGTTTTTGTTTGAGATTTTTCGGTCAGCCAGCAACCTTTGTGGTTGTAAATCCTTTTAATCAGTATTTTCAACCAACTACTGACTCTTCACTTTGCTGACAGACACTGTGATCCCGAACATTGATTGCGGTACTGGACCGATTCTGTTTTCGAGACAACACAAATTTAGCGCGGAAAGGACTTATAGGAAAGTTTTAGAACATATTTTTTTCGATTTTATTTCGCTCATTGATCCGATTTTCCACAAAAAACCATTTAAATTATTGTTTTATATGTATTTATCAGCGTTACAAAATGACTTCACAATTTTCGTTGACGAACTACAAGACGAACATTACGCTCGTAGATGTAGTTAAAACAACAAACAACTAACAACAAGAAAGGTGTCGTATGAAACATTGGCCGATTACCGCTGCACTACTTGGCTTGCTCAGCTTTGCGTCAGCCAGTCATGGATCAGACACGTTTAACGCGCTGCCAGAGGTGCGCAAAGAAGTCATCAACCGTTGGATTTCAGAACGCTTTCAGTCGTCCACTCTCTCGAAAGAACAACAGGCAGAGGAGCTGGCCTGGTTTGCTCGGGCGGCAGAGCCGTTGGAGGATCTGGAAATTTCCGTATTGTCCGAAAACCTGACGACACACCGCTACGAGTCCGAAGTGCTTGCGCGGGCATTTTCGGAAATTACCGGCATCAAAGTGACCCATGATCTCAAACCGGAAGGCGAGGTGATCCGCCAGGTCAACCTGCAAAGAATCATGGCCGTCAAGGGTCGCTACGATGCGTTCGTCAATGACTCGGATCTGATCGGCACCCACTCCCGTACGGGCTGGGCCCTGTCACTAAGCGACTACATGGAAGGCGAGGGTCGCGAGTTCACCCTGCCCACGCTGGAACTGGACGACTTCATTGGCCTGAGCTTCGTAACCGGCCCGGAAGGCAAAATTTACCAGCTGCCCGATCAGCAGTTTGCCAACCTTTACTGGTTTCGTTATGACTGGTTTCAGCGCCCGGAATTGCGGGCCAAGTTCCTGGAGCGCTACGGCTATGAACTGGGCGTACCACTGAACTGGTCTGCCTACGAAGACATCGCCGAATTCTTCTCTGTGCATGTAAAGGAAATCGATGGGGAGCGGATCTACGGCCATATGGACTATGGCAAACGTGATCCCTCTCTGGGCTGGCGTTTCACCGATGCCTGGCTGTCCATGGCAGGCGCCGGCGATCCCGGTCTTCCCAACGGGCTGCCAGTGGACGAATGGGGCATTCGCATGGAGGGCTGCACGCCAGTGGGGTCTTCGGTTGAACGGGGAGGCGCCACTAACGGACCGGCGGCAGTCTACGCGCTGCAAAAGTACATCGATTGGCTGAAAAAATACGCTCCGCCGGAAGCGGCCGGGATGAACTTCTCAGAGGCGGGCCCCGTGCCCGCTCAGGGAAGGATTGCCCAGCAGATCTTCTGGTATACCGCCTTTACATCAGACATGGTCAGGCCGGAACTGCCGGTGGTAAATGAGGATGGCACGCCAAAATGGCGGATGGCCCCCTCCCCTCACGGGGCTTACTGGTCCGAGGGCATGAAGCTCGGCTACCAGGATGTGGGGGCCTGGACCATTCCACGTGTTATGGGCGAGCGCCAACAGAAAGCGGCGTGGCTCTATGCCCAGTTCACTGTTTCCCGCACGGTTTCCCTGGAAAAAACCCTGATCGGGCTGACCCCGATCCGCGAGTCTGACCTGAACTCGCCGGAGATGCAGGCGAAAAGCGCTGAACTGGGCGGCCTGGTAGAGTTCTATCGCAGCCCGGCCCGGGAAAACTGGACCCCTACCGGCGTCAATGTGGCCGATTACCCCAAACTGGCACAGCTCTGGTGGCCCAATATCGCCGACGCCATGTCCGGTGAGCGCACGCCCCAGCAGGCCCTGGACAAACTCGCCGAAAGCCAGGACAGAGCCATGAAGATCATCGAGAAGAACTTTCTGGTGAACAACTGCCCACCGCGCATCACGCCGGATGAAGAAGCCAAAGGACGTGACTGGTGGCTGGCACAGCCGGGCGCTCCCAAGGCGAAACTGATAAACGAAAAGCCACGCGGACAGACTATCCGCTATGAGGATCTGCTTGCGCAGTGGGAAGCGACCAGGTGAGGCGGACAGTCTTTCCTGCTTACGGCCCGAGTATGCTCCGGACGCGCTGCTGCAATCGCGGAATGATGTCCTGCTCGAACCAGGGGTTGCGACGCAACCAAAGATTGTTCCGCGGGCTCGGATGCGGCAGGGGTAGCATGGAGGGCCACACTTCCTGCCAGCGCCTTACGCGCTCGGTCACTGACGCTTTCGGCCCCGGCAGGTGCCAGGCGTGAGCGTACTGGCCGATAACCAGGGTCAGTTCCAGATTGTGCAGCCTTTCCAGCAGCAGATCCCGCCAGGCCGGCGCACATTCCGGCCTTGGCGGCAGATCGCCCGATTTCCCGGTACCCGGATAACAGAAACCCATCGGCAAAATGGCCAGCTGCTGTTCGTCATAGAAGGTCTCACGACCGATGCCCATCCATCCCCGCAGCCGATCACCACTGGGATCATTAAACGGCAGACCGGTCTCATGCACCCGGCGACCCGGGGCCTGCCCCACGACCAGTATCCTGGCAGATTGGGAAATCTGGACAACCGGTCGCGGCCCCAGGGGCAGGTATGTCTCGCAGATACGGCACCGGCGCACCGCCGCCACCAGATCATCAAAAGGTATGCGGGAATAATCCGTGCTCATTTTCCTATCCCCGAACTTCCGGGTTAATCAGCGCCTCCGCAGCGCCCAACAGACCAGTATAACTATCAGTCACAACATACACCGGTGTCGCCTCGAGCAAAGGCCGCATCCGGCCCTTGTCCTCGAAGCCTTTCTGGAACGGACTCTCAAGAAAGAAGTCGATAAAGCGTGGAAGTATACCGCCGCAAAGGTAGACACCGCCGGTGCCACCCAGAGTCAACACGGCGTTGCCCGCGACCCGGCCAAGAATTTCGCAGAAGTGCCGAAGAGAGTACCTCGCCAGTGAGTCAGAATGATCCAGCGCTGCCGCAGTAATTTTCTCCGGTGCATCCAGCGGCGCTGCCACGTCCTGTATCTCGGCGTGCGCCTGGTAGAGGTTGAGCAGGCCCTGGCCGCAGAGAATCCGCTCCACCGATACCCGCCCAAACCGGGCCTTGAGAATCCGCAGCACCGCCATTTCGGTCTCGTCCGTGGGTGCAAAGTCCACATGCCCGCCTTCCGTCATCAGCGGAACCCAGCCATGGCGCAATGGCACCAGGCCGGAGACTCCCAGACCGGTTCCGGGGCCGATCACCAGCCGTGGCCGGCTGGCATTGCCCGGACCACCGCAGACGTGAACCAGCTTGTCAGCAGCCACATGAGGAACGCCAAGGGCCATGGCTGTGAAGTCATTGATGACCTTGAATGCGCTCCAGCCGAAATGGCGACGCACTTCCTCGCTGTCAAAACGCCAGTGGTTATTGGTCATCCTCACCTGGGTGCCAGATACAGGGGACGCCACGGCCAGGCAAACCTTCTGCACCTCAGCCACACCGGACCGCTGAAGATAATCGCCGATGGCCGAATCCAGGTTGTCGTAATCGCTGCAGGGCAGAACCTCGATCGCTTCCGGCGCTACCTCACCGGAGCGAACCAGGGCAAACCGGGCATTTGTACCGCCGATATCGCCGACCAGTGAATAGTTGTCTGCGGTCATGCGTCATGATTCCAAAAAAAGCTGGCGCCTTCCTCGGCAGTGCTCGCGGCCTTACGCATCCAGCCAAAAAGCTCCCGCCCCAGACCATGGCGGTTGGCACTCAGATCCGGCTTTCCAACGGGCCGCTGGGCAAGCTCTTCTGCCGAAACATCCACCTCAAGCACCCCCTTAACCGCATCCAGAGTGATCAAGTCACCGCTCTTCACCCTGGACAGTGGGCCATCATTGGCCGCTTCGGGGTAGACGTGGATGGCCGCAGGCACCTTGCCGGAGGCCCCGGACATACGGCCGTCGGTAACCAGACCCACTTTGAAACCACGATCCTGCAGCACGCCCAGATACGGGGTCAACTTGTGCAATTCCGGCATGCCGTTGGCTTTGGGGCCCTGGAAGCGAACCACCACAACGCAGTCCCGGTCCAGATCACCGGCCTCGAATGCGGCTTTCAGCTCGTTCTGATCGTCAAAAACAACCGCCGGTGCTTTTACCGTGCGATGTTCGTCGGCGACGGCAGACACCTTGATGACCCCCCGGCCAAGGTTGCCATCCAGAACCCGCAGGCCGCCATCCGGGGCGAACGGCGCTTTCGCAGTACTCAGCACCTCCGGCCAGGCACTCTCTTTGACAGCCGGTTTCCAGACAAGCTTATCGCCGTCCATCTCTGGCATTTGCGCATATCGCTCGAGACCGTAGCCGACAACTGTTTCTACATCATTGTGAAGCAGGCCGGCATCCAGCAGTTCGCGGATCAGAAAAGGCGTACCGCCAGCTTCGTGGAACGCATTGATGTCTTCCTGACCATTGGGATAAATACGGGTCATGGAGGGCACCACCGAAGACAGTTCGGAATAGTCATTCCAGTCGGTAATGATTCCCGCCGCCCTTGCGATGGCGATCCAGTGAATGGTGTGGTTGGTTGAGCCGCCTGTGACCAGCAAAGCAACCAGCGCATTCACGATGCTCTTTTCATCCACCATATTACCAAGGCCAAGCTGACCGCCGTGGGGCTTCGAAAGCCGGATAACCTGCTCGGTTGCGGCGCGAGTCAGGGCATCCCGCAGCGGAGTGCCCGGATTCACAAAAGCCGACCCCGGCAGATGCAGCCCCATCACTTCCACCAGCAGCTGGTTGCTGTTGGCCGTGCCATAAAAAGTGCAGGTACCCGGGCTGTGGTAAGACTGCGATTCCGCCTCCAGCAGCTCGTCCTTGCCAACCTTTCCCTCCGCATACAGTTGGCGAATACGCTGCTTTTCCTTGTTAGGTAGCCCGGAGGGCATGGGGCCCGCCGGTACCAGCACCGTTGGCAGGTAACCGAAACTGAGGGAACCGATCAGCAGGCCCGGTACAATTTTGTCACAGATGCCGAGCAACAAGGTGGCATCAAACATGTTGTGGCTCAGTGCCACCGACGTACTCAGGGCGATAGTATCCCGGGAGAACAGGCTCAGCTCCATTCCCGGCTGGCCCTGGGTCACACCATCACACATGGCCGGCGTACCGCCGGCAAACTGGGCCACCGACCCCATGCCATTGGCCGCCGCCCGGATGACGTCCGGGAAGTCCTTGTAGGGCTGGTGGGCCGACAGCATGTCGTTATAAGCCGACACAATGGCCACATTGGCCTTGTTCATGAACTTGAGCGTGTCCTTGTCGGACTGGTTACAGGCGGCGAAACCGTGCGCCAGGTTGCCGCATGAAAGCGAGCTGCGATGCGGCGATTGCGCCTTCAGCGCTTCCATTCGCTGCAGATAATCCTGCCGGGAGCCGCGGCTGCGATCAATGATGCGGAGGGTAACCGCGTCTATGGTGGGGTGCATAGTGGGTCTCCTGAAATGTCGTTATAAAGATACTTTTTAATTCCCGTAAGTTTACTGTCTTTTTTTGCCTCTTTCACTTGGCCAGCATTCATTTTTCCAGATTTTGTTGTTATATTTACTACATAAACGAACCAAACGAACAATAAACAACCAGAGTTGGAGCCCGATCATGACTATTCGTATCGCAATTAACGGCTTCGGACGCATTGGCCGCAATGTTCTCCGCGCACTTTATGAAAATGACTACCGAAACCAGGCCCAGGTGGTTGCCATCAACGACCTGGGCGACGCAGAAACCAACGCTCACCTGCTGAAGTACGACAGTGTGCACGGCCGCTTCAGTGGCAGTGTAAACCACGACTCCGAGTCGCTCTCGGTCAACGGCGACCGTATTGCCATTACCGCCATCCGCAATCCGGAAGAGCTACCCTGGAAAGACTATCACGTGGATGTGGTGTTCGAATGCACGGGCCTGTTCACTTCTCGTGGCAAGGCTGAAGGTCACCTCAAGGCCGGCGCCCGCAAGGTGATCATCTCGGCGCCCTCCCCGGACGCCGACGCCATGGTGGTTTTCGGAGTCAACGAAAACATCCTGACGGCCGAACACAACATCATCTCCAATGCGTCCTGCACCACCAACTGCCTGGCGCCGGTCGTTCAGGCGCTGCATGAGAAGATTGGCATTGAGAGCGGACTGATGACCACGATCCACTCTTACACCAACGACCAGAATCTCAGTGACGTCTATCACAAGGACCTCTACCGCGCGCGCTCAGCGACACAATCCATGATTCCGACCAAAACCGGCGCTGCGGCCGCCATTGGCAAGGTGATCCCGGAACTGGCGGGAAAATTTGACGGACTGGCCGTCAGAGTTCCTACTATTAACGTTTCGCTGGTGGATTTCGGCTTTATTGCCAGCCGTGACACCACGGTCGAAGAAATCAACGAAGTGCTCAGGGCCGCCGCCGAAAAGAGCCCGGTACTGGGCTACAACGATGAGAAGCTGGTCAGCGTGGATTTCAATCACAATGCTCTTTCCAGCATCTTCGACGCCAACCACACACGGGCCATGGGTCGTCATGCAAAAGTCATGGCCTGGTACGATAATGAGTGGGGCTTTTCCAACCGGATGCTGGATAATGCCGTTGCCCTGATGAAAAAGGCGAACTGATATCACCACTAAAAAACAAAAGGAAACCGAAACCATGCTCAGGCGTACCAAGATCGTCGCCACACTAGGCCCCGCCACCGATTCGCCGGAATCACTGTCGGCCATTATCGCCGCCGGTGTGGACGTAACCCGGCTGAACTTTTCTCACGGCAGCGCGGAAGATCACATGGAACGCGCCCGTCGGGTACGGGAAAGCGCAAAGGCCAACGGCCGATTCGTCGCCCTGCTGGCCGACCTGCAGGGCCCAAAGCTGCGCATCGCCCGTTTTGCTGACAACAAAGTTACCCTGAAAGCCGGCCAGCAGTTCGTCCTGGACGCAGCCATGGACAAGGAAGCCGGCAATGACGAACGGGTGGGCATTGACTATGAGCAGCTCATCCAGGACGTCAAACCGGGGGATATCCTGGTGCTGGACGATGGCCGAATCGAGATGGAAGTGGAGTCCGTAGACGATACCAGCATTTCCTCCCGCG
>Ga0207884_1000029_pt1 | contig 208809 bp, 197 predicted proteins | sample MalvirmetaMSP144_FD_184236 | JGI IMG/M metagenome (GOLD analysis project Ga0207884, IMG submission 184236) | Marine viral communities from the Deep Pacific Ocean - MSP-144 (SPAdes) | ecosystem: Environmental > Aquatic > Marine > Oceanic | place: Pacific Ocean | collected 2011-07-08 | reverse complement strand
AGGCACCGGTTACACACTGGTGACCGATGCCCAGTAGATTTCGCTATTCCATTCGCGCGCGCCTGCAATGGAGTGTCATGGCGCTTATCGTGTCGCTCACCGCGCTCTGCGGGGTGTGCATGGTCTTGCTGGTGTTCTGGTTTGAGCGCACGCTGTTCTACAACCATCTGGTGGGCGACCTGAACAGCGACATTGTGCAGCACCAGGCCGTGCAAATCCCGATCAGTGTGCCGCACGGTGACAGCACGTTCTACAAGCTGCCGGGCACTGATCACCCGCTATTACCCGAGGCATTCCACAACTATCCGGAGGGGAATTTCGAGGTGCTCGGTGGCTCTCGCGCCTACAGCCTGATAGTGCGTCATGAGGCACCCTGGGTGTATGTGCTGGCGCAGGACCAGAGCGAGTTCGAGCGCTACGAAGTACTGGCCATTGCGGGTATTGTTGTCGGTTTCCTGCTGATATCCGGGCTTGGCTACCTGCTGTCTCGCTATATTGCCACGCAGGTCTTGCTCCCCGTAATGACGCTTGCCGCCTCAGTGACGGACGACGCCACGCCAGGGGGTGGTCTGGCGGCTTTCCCGCCGGAGGCCTATCCGAATGACGAGGTGGGCGCCCTGGCCCGCGCTGTGCAGGGCTATGCCGATCGTGTGGCGGATCTGCTGGAGCGCGAAAGGCAGTTCACGGGCGATGTCAGCCATGAATTGCGCACGCCGATGATGTCGATTCAAGCCGCCAGCGACCTGTTGCAGGAGATCACCGGGAAAGACCCTGCACAGCAGAAAGTGGCGGCGCGTATCCAGCGGGCGATCAATGATATGCAGCAGCAGATTGCGCTGTATCTGCAGCTTGCGCGCGACCCGGAGGAATGCCAGCGAGAGGCAAGCTGCACGCTGGCTGAAGCTGCCCAGGAGGCACGGGTGCTCTGGTGTGGGCGCGCGGAGGAAAAGGGTATTGCGCTTGTCTGCGAGCAGCAACCTGAGCGGGCAACCGCCCGCGTGCCGCAGTTTCTTATCGGCGCCGTGCTCAATAACCTGTTGCACAACGCCCTTAATCACACCGAGCAGGGTGCCATCACCCTTGAGGTGGGTGAGCATTCGGTTGCCGTGCGCGACACCGGCAGCGGTATCGATCCCGCCGTAGCAGCACGCATTTTTGAACGCGGTGTCCGCTCTCAGCAGGGCCCGGGTTCACGCTACGGGTTGGGGTTGTCTATATCAAAACGTATCTGCGATCACCAGGGCTGGCAGATCAGCGTGCAACCCAACCAGCCACGGGGTACCACTTTCACCGTAACCGTGTCTTAACGCCCATCCGCCCAGTATTTTTCCTGCTGTGACTTTTTTGTCACCTGCCACTCCCTAGTCTCCTGCCATCACTGTGATGCTCGCTGTGCCTGTCCTGCAGCAGATCGCAGGTTAAGGAGCTTACGCATGACATTGAAACCTCTGGGAATGAGCCGGTTTACCCTGCTGCTTGCCACCTACTTCGTACTGGTCATCAACATCCCGCTGACGGCGCGTCTGGCCACTATTCTGCAGCATACGGAAGGTTTGAGCCTGGGTATGGTGCTCTCGCTGCCGCTGTTCTTTGGCTCGGTCTTCTACCTGCTATTCAGCCTGTGGACCTTTCGTTACCTCGCCAAGCCCTTCGCCGTTGTCATGTTGCTGGCATCCTCACTGGTCAGCTACGCGATGTACTACTACGGCACCGTGTTCGATATGGACATGATCCGGAACCTGGTGGAGACCAATCCGGGTGAGGTACACGCCTATCTCAATCGTAATCTGGTTCTGTGGTGGCTACTGACCGGTGTAGTGCCTGCTGGCTTGCTCATCGCCATGCCCCTGCGCAGTCGCACCCCGGTTCGCGAGGTAGCGCAAAAGCTGGTCACCATGTCGATGGCGCTATTGGTGATCGTCGGTATTGCCGCGCTGTATTACAAGGATTACGCCTCACTGGGACGCAACAACCACGAATTGAACAAGCTGATTATCCCCACGCACTATCTGTACAGTGCTGGCAAGTTTGTCAGCCGCACTTACCTTGCTCCCCCCCGACCCCATCAGGTGATGGGTGAGGACGCCACGATCGCGGACGCCCACCCGGCGCGCAAGAAACGCCTGTTGGTGCTGGTGCTGGGCGAAACGGCGCGCGCACGCAATTTTGAGCTGAATGGTTATCCGCGGCCCACCAATCAGTTCACCCGTGATCTTGGCCTGGTCTTCTTCAGGCACGTGTCGTCCTGCGGTACGGCCACCGCGGTATCAGTGCCCTGCCTGTTTTCGCGACTCGACCGCACCGATTATGACGCCGGGGTAGCGAAGACCCAGGACAACCTGCTCGACGTGATTCAGCGTTCAGGGGTGGCCGTACGCTGGCTGGAAAACGACGGTGGTTGCAAGGGCGTCTGTGCCCGAGTGCCAACCCAGGCCTTCGAACCCAGCCCCGGCGTGCCGTTCTGTGACGGGGAATACTGCCGTGATGAAGTACTGCTGGAGGGCCTCAAGGCGCAACTGGCGGCACTGGGCGACAAGGACGCACTGGTGGTGCTGCATCTGGCTGGCAGCCATGGACCAACCTATAACCAGCGTTACCCGGATGCATTCCGGCGCTTCACGCCGGACTGTCCGCGCAGTGACATACAGAACTGTTCAGACCTGCAGATCGTCAATAGCTACGACAACACACTGTACTACGACGACTATGTCATGAGTCGTGTCATCGCATTGCTGGGCGAGCAGACCCAGTGGCAGGCGGGCTTGCTGTATGTGTCGGATCACGGTGAATCCCTGGGCGAAAACGGCCTATACCTGCACGGCATGCCCTATGCCCTGGCACCGCAGGAACAGACCCACATTCCCATGTTGCTCTGGATGTCGCCGGAATTTGCCGCCTCGCCGGGTTACGACGCGCGCTGCGTGGCGCGCAGCGCTGAGCAGGACACGTTATCCCATGACAACGTGTTTGATGCCGTCCTTGGCCTCATGCAGGTAGAAACCAGTCTCTATCGCCCAGAGTGGGACATGCTTCGCTCCTGTCGGGTGCCTGAGCTGCTGGCGGATGAATCCCGCGAAGTGGCGCCGCACGAAGGCGCCGCAGCCCGTAAGGGCTGAGCGTCCACGTCATCGCCTTCAACCCCCGAGTATTTTTGCCATGTCCATTGCCCTTCCCAGGCTGCTCGAGCGCATGCTGCGGCCTTTGTGGCTGTTTCTGTTTGCTGGCCTGCTGCTCACCACCACCAGTCGTGCAGGCCTTCTGCTGTGGCAGATCGACCGCTTCGGGGGCGTTGCCGATGTCCTGAAGGTCCTCGGGTTCGGCCTGCGCATTGACTTTGTGATGCTCTGCTACTGGATGATACCTGCGCTGTTGATGCTGCTGATCCTGCCCCTGCGTTTTCGGTCGGTGTGCGCTGCCGTCTGGCTGGCCCTCGGCTTTACGCTGCTGGCCTTCATGGAAGCGATCACGCCCGGGTTCATAGCCCAGTACGATCTGCGTCCCAATCGATTGTTTGTTGAGTATCTTCAGTACCCGCAGGAAGTGTTCGGGATGCTGCTCGGTGGGTTCATACTGGAAACCCTCTGTGGGCTCGCTGTGCTGTTGCTGGTACCGTGGCTGGCCTGGCGTGCGATACGTCGTGTTGCGCCGACTTCAGACGTGGCTGCCACCGGGTGGCTCAGGTTGCTGGTGCTGTTACTGCTGTTGCCGGTCCTGGTACTCGGTGCGCGTGGCACGCTGCGGCACCGGCCGATCAATCCCGGATTCACCGCGTTCAGCAGTGATCCACTAGTGAATGACCTCACACTGAATTCGCTGTATTCGGTCGCCTATGCAGTACGTGCCATGCGTAATGAGGTGGATGCATCCGGGCTGTACCCGCCGCTGCCGGATGCGGTGGTGTTTGCCGAGGTGCGCCGGGCCATGGGCGTGGCTGACGCGCAGTTTTTGTCCACCGACTACCCCACCTGGCATCTGCAAAAACCGTCCGTGACTGCACCACGCCTGCGTAACCTGGTTATTGTGTTGGAGGAGAGTCTGGGTGCGCAGTACCTCGGCACACTGGGCGGAGACGACCTTACGCCGGCCTTCGACGCGCTGGCTGAGCAGGGCTGGTTGCTGGAGGAGCTGTACGCCACCGGCACACGCTCCGTCCGTGGCATCGAGGCTGTGGTGACCGGTTTTGTGCCTACCCCGGCACGCAGCGTGGTGAAACTGCCGCGGTCACAGCAGGGTTTCTTCACGCTGGCTTCGCTGTTGCGCGAGCGCGGTTACGACACCTCATTCATCTACGGCGGCGAGGGCCATTTCGATAATATGGCGAGCTTCTTTCTCGGCAACGGCTTTGAGCGCGTGGTGGACCGGCGGCACTACGAGAACCCCGAATTCATGGGTTCCTGGGGGGTGTCTGATGGCGACCTGCTGCGCAAGGCGCACGAGGAATTCAGCCGTCTGCACGCAACCGGTGTGCCCTTTTTCAGCCTGGTGTTCAGCTCGTCCAATCACACGCCCTATGATTATCCGCTGAACGCCATAACTCCTGTGGAGCAACCGCCAAACACCAAGCGCAATGCGATCCGCTATGCCGATCACGCCCTCGGCGAATTCTTTGCCCTCGCACGTTCGAGCGACTACTGGGATGACACCCTGTTCCTGGTGGTGGCTGACCACGACGACCGGGTTTTCGGCAGACAGCTGGTGCCCGTGGAGCACTTCAGAATCCCCGGCTTGCTGATTGGGAACGGCATTCCGGTACAGCGTGATGCAAGAGTGCTGAGCCAGCTTGACCTGCCGCCTACGCTGCTGTCACTGCTGGGCATTGAGGCGGAGCACCCGATGGTGGGCCGGGATATGACACAGCTGCCGCCCGCTTATGAAGGACGCGCAATCATGCAGTACGGTGCCAACCAGGCTTATTGGCGCGGCGATCAGGTGGTGGTTCTGCAACCTGGAAAGGCACCGCAAACCTTTCGCTTCCAGCGAGAGGGGTTCACCTTTGGGCAGCCAATTGCCAACCCCGAACTGGAGCGTGAAGCCCTGGCGCACGCCCTCTGGGGCAGCCTCGCGTACCGACGCGGACTCTACCCACCCACCGTCGAGCGGTCGCGCTAGCGCACAGGCTGCCGGAGTTGCGGTGGGCCTGCTGTGGAGTGTGATCCTGCTTTTCTAACACATGCAATCGCCCGGGGAACACGCGGTTCCCGCAGCCCGGGTTGTACTCCTGCGCCCGCGGCGGGCTACACTGGGCCCTCTGCAGGAGGGCCTGGCATGTTTCACTACGACTTTTACCAGAAGAATATTCGCATACTCGGCGTTATCGCCATTCTCGTAAGCCTGGGTGCCTGGGCCATGGACTGGTTGGATGTGGTTTACGCCTGCCCCTTCTGCCAGGTGCAGCGTACGGTGATCGGCCTGCTCGGCGTTCTTATGCTGTTGGCTTCCAGCCATTTCATCGTCAAGTATGTCGCCTCGGTCATCGGCTTTTTTGGTACTGGTGTGGCGATGATGCAGCACTTCCGCGGCTGGGTGAGAATCCACAAGGGCGAATTCAGCTGGTACGAGCCGTTCTATCTGGATGCGTTTCTGCTGTCGGCGGCGGCGATGTTCATCATCATTGCGCAGCTGTGGATCATTTGCCTGAGAGACCGTCACATTCCTTAGCGGGGAACGTTCCGGCGCCATTCCAGAGCCTGGCAAGGCTGGTCTTCCGCGCGTCTCGCAGGTACTGTATCGGGCCAACTAACAACTGTTAATTAGCCTGAACGGGAGCCGCGTAATGAAGACCCTGGAAACCCTGCTGACTGAGACCTCGGACAAGATATTCACGATCACACTGAACCGGGAAAAGAACCTGAACGCCCTGTCCTCACAGGTGCTGGAGGAACTGGAGTACGCGCTCAATTCTGTGCGCTCCGACCCGGCCGTCTCGGTGATTGTGATCCGGTCAAAGGGCCGGGCCTTTTCCTCGGGTTACGAGCTCGGCAGTGAACACTGGGTCACATCGCAGTACCCGGGGCATACCGAGAACATCGATATCCAGGCCGATCGCCGCGATATTCACGACCTGGTGGATTACTGGATGCGGATCTGGCGCTACCCGAAGCCCATTGTGGCGCAGGTGCAGGGCGACTGCCTGTCGGGGGCCGGCGAACTGCTCGCGGTCTGTGATCTTGCCATCGTCAGCGAACGGGCGCGGTTTGGTCACCCGGCCGCCTGTGACCTGGGCATTCCGCCTTCGATCATGTTCTGGCCCATCCTCATTGGCCTGCGCAAGACCAAGGAGCTGTTGCTGACCTCCAAGCTGATCGACGCGCAGGAAGCGCTGAGCATCGGGCTGGTCAATGAAGTGGTGCCCCACGACGAGCTGGAAGCGCGTGTGCAGGCGATTGCCGCGAAGATTGCCAAGGCACCCTCGGACAATTCGATTCTCCTGAAGAGCATCTCCAACACCTGGTTCGAAAATATGGGTATGCAGCAATCCATACGCACCGGTGCTGACATCGACGCCATTTATCACCAGAACCGCAGCTACACCGACTTCTTCAAAACCCTGGAAGAAGAGGGTGTGCGGGAAGCGTTTGCCAAACGCGCGCGCCTGTACAGCTGAGGGGGCATTATGAGCCACGCAAAGAACGGCAGTCTGCCGGTATGCAGCACCTACGACGCGCTCTGCGAACAGTTCTCATGGTCGATACCGGACATGTTCAATATCGCGGATGCGATCTGCGATCGCTGGGCGGCGGACGAGCAGCGCGTCGCCATCACATTCGAGGATGCCGACCGGCAGGTGCGGCAGGTGACCTACCGCAGCCTGCAACAGCACGCCAACCGACTGGCGAACCTGTTTGCGTCCCTGGGGATTGTGCGTGGGGACCGGATCACGGTCTGTCTGCCGCAGCGCCCTGAATGCGCGATAGCGCACATTGCCTGCTTCAAGTCGGGCATTGTGTCCTGCCTGGCGTCGGTGCTGTTTGGCGAGGAGGCCCTGAAACACCGTATCAATGGCAGTCGCTCGCGCTTGTGCATTGTGGATGCCGATAACTACGCCAAAATCGAGGCCATTTTTGACGACTGCCCGACGCTGGAGCACATCCTGGTAGTGGGTGAGGTGGATGCCGCCGCGCCGCTGGAATTCTACGCCGCCACACGTGACCTGTCGGACCAGTGGGTGAATGTGGCTACGCGCGCGGAGGAGCCGGCCTGGATCAACTACACCTCGGGCACCACAGGCCTGCCCAAAGGGGTGGTGATGCCGCACCGCGCGGTGCTCGGCAACGTGTCCATTTTCGAGTACCTGTTCGACTATTACCCGCAGCCCGGGGATGTGCTGTGGTCCCAGGCAGACTGGGCCTGGGTGGCTGGCTTCGCCGATATCTTCCTGGTAGGCACCTTCCACGGCTGCAGAATCGTGTCCACCAGTATGAAGGGGTTCGACCCGGTCGAGGCCTTCCGCATTCTCTCGGAACACAAGGTCACCGTGTCGCTGCTCACGCCCACCATGCTCAAGCTGATGCGTGAAGCCAGTGCCCGTGTCGAAACCGACCAGGTGCAGTTGCGCGTTGTGCTGTCCGGCGGGGAAGCGGTTGGCGCCGAGCTTGCCCACTGGGCTGATGAACATTTCAACCTGACGATCAACGAGGGCTTCGGGCAGTCCGAGTGCAATGGCATGATAGGCAGCAATCCGAAGCTGATGCCGGTGCGCCACGGTTCTCTCGGCAAGCCGACACCCGGAGCGGTGTGCGCCATTGTGGATGAACAGGGCAACGAAGTACCCGACGGGGAGCGCGGCGAGATTGCGATTCAGCGGCCTCACCCGGCCATGTTCCTGCACTATCTCGATGACCCGGCGGCAACCGCGAACAAATTTCGCGGAGACTGGATGGTCACCGGCGATATCGGCAGCCGCGATGCGGACGGCTACTTCTGGTTCCACGGCCGTTCCGACGATGTCATCACCAGCTCGGGTTACCGCATAGGCCCCACTGAAATCGAGGATGTACTGCTGTCCTCGCCGGCGGTAAAGATTGTGGCGGTGGTCGGTGTGCCGGATGCGCGCCGCACCGAACTCATCAAGGCCGTGGTGGTGCTCGCCGAAGGCGTGCAGCCCTCGGAGGAACTCACCGCCGCACTGCAGGACCTGGTGAGAAAGAAACTGGCGAAGCACGAGGTGCCCCACATTATCGAATATGCCGACAGCCTGCCGATGACGCCCACGGGCAAGATTCTGCGGCGGGAACTGCGCGGCAGCTAACTCGCGACGGTGACCGCCGATGATTTCCTTCAAGCAGCTTCGCTATGCGCTCGCCGTTGCCCGCACGCTGCATTTCAAAAAGGCGGCGGAGCAGTGCGCCATCTCGCAGTCCGCCTTGAGTACGGCCATTGCCGAGCTGGAGTCACAGCTGGGTGTGCAGCTGTTTGAGCGGGATAACAAGAAGGTGCTGCTGACACCGGTGGGTGAACAGATTCTTGCGCGCGCCACCGCGATTTCCCTGGAGATCGATGATATCTACCGGCTGGCCACGGTTGCCCGGGAGCCGCTGAGTTTTCCCATGACCATGGGGGTCATTCCCACCATCGGGCCCTACCTGCTGCCGAAAGTCCTGCCTGCGGTGCGCCGTGAATATCCGGACTTTCGTCTGACCATCGCGGAGGAGCAGTCCCATGTACTGGTCGACAAGGTGCGCAGCGGTGAACTGGATACGGCCGTGCTCGCCCTGCCCTATGCGCATGAGGGCTTGCTGGAGTTTCCGTTTTGGGATGAAAATCTGGTGGTCGTCACCCACCGCGACAATCCCCAGCATCTGCCCTCACCAGTGCGCGCCGCGGACCTGCGGGAGGCGCGTTTGATGCTGTTGAAAGACGGGCACTGCCTGCGCGATCACGCGCTGGCGGCCTGCCATCTGCAGGCCTCAAGCCTGGACGAAACGTTGGAAGGGGCCAGTCTGTATACGCTGATTCAAATGGTGGCGGGCCACATGGGCTCCACACTGGTGCCGGAAATGGCGCTGGACCAGTTGTTGTCAGACAGCTCCGAGCTCACGGCGATTCCGCTGGAGGAGCCTGGTCCTCATCGCAGCATTGCCTTTCTGGCGCGGCCCAATTTCGGTGGCGTGAGTAACATCATGTCGCTGCGGGTTCTGTTCCGGAAGGCATTAATGGCGCATGCAGCGTCGATGCCGGGGTAAGGCTTGTGGGGAAAAGGGCGCTGCCGCGTGACGATGGGCAGCACCCGGGTGCGGATCAGTCGGGATTGGCGGCGCGGAACTCGCGAATTTCGGTGTTGAACTGCCCCGCCAGGGCCTCTTCAGCGGACACCGCCTCGTTGTAGGCTTCCACGTCTTTTTCGTAGGCGGCCTTCAGTGCCTCGGCATCGCTGGCCTTGCCTTCCTCAATGGTTTTCTTGGCAGCAGTGAACTGCGTTTCCAGGCAGCCCATGTACTCGAGGTTGGCGGCTTGGAACGCTTTCACTGCCTGTTGCCCGGCAATCATGTCGTCCATGGTTGCAGAGCTGCCATCGGGCAGTGTGGGGGATTCCGGCTGCACACATTCCGCCATGGCCATGGAACTGCCCAGTGCCAGCAGGGCCAGCAGGGATTTTGCAGTGTTCATGCTTGTACTCCTTATTGGATGGTAGGCAAACCTTAGCAGTCCCGCGTGTGACTGCCAAGATGGTGCCCTGTTCATTCCTTGCCGACCCAGAGTTTCGGCAGGTCGTATTCCCGTTCCAGCTGTCGGGCGACCGCCTGGGCGCTGCTGTCGGAAGCCAGCCCCACCACCCGCACCCGGTACAGGGTTTCGCCATTGCGTTGCGCGCTGCTCACGGTGACTTTCCCCGCGCCCGGCTTGAGGCGGGTGGACCAGCGTTCTGCCACACTGCGCTCACTGTAACTGCCGAAGTTGACGAACCATTCGCCGCTTGCGGCGGGAGCTGCCGGCTTCGCAGGCGCGGGTGCGCTGGCTGGCTTGCTCGCCGCAGGCGGTGTGGCGCGTGCCGTGGCGGCGCGCTGGACAGTCAGCTGCTGCTCCAGGCCGGCCAGGGTGTCGCTGAGCTGGCGGTTTTCATCGCGCAGGCTCGCCAGGCTCTCGGATAGCTGGCGGTTTTCGCTCTGCAGTGCCTCCAGGCTGGCGCGGGCATCGCTGACGTCATCGGGTTTCGCCGCCACCGCCAACTGTGCCTGCAGTTCGCGAATCTGCTGTTCCATTGCAGCGCGTTGTTTCATCACACCGTAGCCGCCGGCCGCCAGCAACACCAGGGCCAGTGCCGCCACCGCGATAAGGCCAATGGGCCAGGTGTCGGTGAAGCGCGCGGGCTCCGTCGCGTAGCGGACGTCTTCCTCAAACTCATCGTCTTCCCAGCCGTCGTCATAATCACCGCTGTCGATGCTGGCGTCGTCCCGTGCAGCGTCGCCGGGGCGCCGGCTGGCCGGCGGCTGCTGATCCGGCGCCCGCCCGGTGACCGGCAGTACCGGGGGCACCGGTGGCACACCGCGTTCTTCATCGTCGAAGTCGACTCCTGCGTCCAGTGAGTCGTCTCCTGCATCGTCGTCGCGTCCTGCGGGCGGAGCGTCTTCCTCACTGTCGTGAGAAAAGCTGGGCAGGTCGTCGTCGCTGGCGTCATCATCCATCCAGGGGGTCCAATCCTGGTCCGCGGAGTCCTCCTGGTTGGGATCGTCGCGCCTGTTGTCGTTCATCTGTTCACTCCGGTGTGCCCTGTGGCCTCGGCGAATAGTACCAGAGCCCCGTCCGCATTGCGCTTCGCCGCGCCACTCGCGATGCAATCCCCCCGATCCGATCGTTCGCCCGCGGGCGAATTTGGGTAGAATGGGTCGATGGACGTATCTGACATTCTCTCCCCCCTCAACGCCGCTCAGCGGGAAGCCGTTGCCGATGAAAGCCCCAACCTGCTGGTACTCGCGGGCGCCGGTAGCGGCAAGACCCGCGTGCTGGTGCACCGCATCGCCTGGCTGATCCGGGCGCAGGACGTGTCACCCTGGTCGATACTCGCGGTGACCTTCACCAACAAGGCCGCGCGCGAGATGCGTTCGCGCATCGAGGAGATTCTCACGCTACCCGCCCACGGGATGTGGGTGGGCACGTTCCACGGTCTGGCCCACCGTCTGCTCAAGGCGCACTGGAAGGAGGCGCGCCTGCCGCAGAACTTCCAGATACTCGATAGCGACGACCAGCTGCGACTGGTGAAGCGGGTCTGTCGAGAGCTGAACCTGGACGAGTCTCGCTGGCCCCCGCGGCAGGCACAGTGGTATATCAATGCCCAGAAAGATGAGGGGCTGCGCGCCGCGCACGTGGATGTGCCGGCCGGGGATCTGTTCGGGCAGACCATGTTGCAGGTCTATCGCGCCTACGAGACCGCCTGCGAGCGCGCCGGCCTGGTGGACTTTGCCGAACTGCTGTTGCGGGCGCATGAACTGTGGCTGCACAATCCGGGGGTGCTCAACCATTATCGGGGCCGCTTCCGCCAGATCCTGGTGGATGAGTTCCAGGACACCAACACCATCCAGTACGCCTGGCTGCGGGTGTTGGCCGGCGATCGCATCCCGGTGGTGGCGGTGGGCGACGACGACCAGTCCATCTACGGCTGGCGCGGTGCCAAGATCGAGAATATCCAGCGCTTCGGAGACGATTTCGCCCACACGCATACCGTGCGACTGGAGCAGAATTACCGTTCGACACAGACCATCCTGCGTGCCGCCAATGGCGTGATTGCCCACAACGCGGGCCGGCTGGGAAAAGAGCTGTGGACGGATGGTGAGACGGGCGACCCCATCTCCCTGTACGCGGGGTTCAATGAGCAGGACGAGGCGCGTTTCATTGTCGAGCAGGCAGAGGCGTGGATCAGCGAAGGCCGTGAGCGGGCCTCGGTAGCGATTCTGTATCGCTCCAATGCGCAGTCCAGGGTGCTGGAAGAAGCCCTGATTCGCAGCGGTATCCCGTACCGTATTTACGGTGGCCAGCGCTTCTATGAGCGCCTGGAGATCCGCAACGCCCTGGCCTATATGCGATTACTTACTAACCGGGGAGACGACGCCGCGCTTGAGCGTGTAATCAATACCCCACCTCGTGGCATCGGCAGTAAAACGCTGGAAACGGTGCGTGAAATCGCGCGTGAACAGGCCATACCGATGTGGCGGGCCATCGATGTGGCGCGTGCGGAGAAGCGTCTGCCGCCGCGCGCCCTCAGCGCCCTGGAGGGCTTCCAGGTGCTGATCAACGAGCTGGACTCCGGCACGGATGAGCTCACCCTGGAGGAACTGGCGGAACAGGTGATCGAGGGCTCGGGCCTGGCGGACTTCCACCGCAACGAGAAAGGCGAGAAGGGACAGGCCAGGGTGGAAAACCTGGAAGAGCTGGTGAGCGCGGCGAAGCAGTTTGCCCCCGAGGGCGATGAGCTCTCACCCCTGCAGCAGTTTCTGGACAGTGCCGCACTGGATGCCGGTGATGCCCAGGCGGATGATTTTGAAGACAGTGTGCAGTTGATGACCCTGCACTCCGCCAAGGGCCTCGAGTTCCCGCTGGTGTTCCTGGCCGGTATGGAGGAAAACCTGTTCCCCCACCGCATGTCGCTGGAGGAGCCGGGTCGGTTGGAGGAGGAGCGCCGCCTGGCCTACGTGGGCATCACCCGGGCCATGCAGCGGCTGGTCATTACCTACGCCGAGTCCCGGCGCATCCACGGCAGCGAGAGCTACAACACGCCGTCGCGCTTCATTCGAGAGATTCCGGTTGAGTTGCTGCAGGAGGTCCGCCTGCATACCAGCATCAGCCGGCCGGTGAGCAGCCTGACCCAGGCCAGCGTGCCGGACACTGGCTTGAGCCTGGGCCAGCGCGTCCATCACCCGGTGTTCGGTGAGGGCACGGTACTGAATTTCGAGGGGAGCGGCGGCAATGCGCGGGTACAGGTCAATTTCGATGACGAGGGCAGCAAGTGGCTGGTGGTGCAGTACGCCAAGCTGCAGCCGCTGTGACTGCCGGTTTGTTCGCGCGCCCGGCAGTGCTATGCTCCAGTGCCCTAAGCAGCTGATTTTCCAACGATAAGTAGAACACTATGCCGCAACCCCGCTTCGAACGACGCTTCACCCCCGCGATCATACTGTTGTTGCTGGCGGCGCTGGTGCTGGTACTGGGGTTGTGGGCGGCGGAGCGTGCCGGTGGTATCAGCGCACTGGCGGGTCGGGATGGCACCCAGTCGGGCAGCGGCGGCGAGCAGGCGCACTACAGCTGGAAAATTGTCACGACCTGGCCGAAGAATTTTCCCGGCCTGGGCGCCGGGGCCGAGAACTTCGCCCGCATGGTGGGCGAAATGAGTAACGGTCGCCTCACCGCGCGCGTCTATGGCGCAGGCGAAATGGTGCCGGCATTCGAAGTGTTCGATGCCGTCAGCCAGGGCGTGGCCGATGCCGGACACGGCGCAGCGTATTACTGGAAGGGCAAGATACCGTCTTCGGTGTTCTTCACGGCCATTCCCTTCGGGATGACGGCGCAGGAGATCAACGCCTGGTTGCACTACGGCGGCGGCCTTGAACTGTGGCGAGAGGCCTACGCCCCTGCCAACATCATTCCCTTTGCCGGCGGCAATTCCGGTGTGCAGATGGCAGGCTGGTTTCGCAAGGAAATCAATTCGCTGGCTGACCTGCAGGGCCTGAAAATGCGCATTCCCGGCCTTGCCGGCGACGTGTTTACCGCGGCCGGCGGAACGTCAGTCCGCATTTCCGGTGGCGAGCTCTACACGTCGTTACAGACCGGGGTAATTGATGCTGCCGAGTGGGTCGGCCCCTATAACGACCTGGCTCTGGGTCTGCACGAGGTGGCCAAGTACTACTACTATCCGGGCTGGCACGAGCCCGGCGCCATGCTGGAGCTGATTATCAACAAGGACTCCTACGAGGCGCTGCCCCCCGACCTGCAGGCTATCGTGACCGCCGCGGCCCGCGCCGCGAACCAGATGATGCTGGACGAGTTCACGGCACGTAACAATGCGGCCCTCCGGGAACTGGTGGAGAAACACGGTGTACAGCTGCGGCAGCTGCCGGACGATGTGATGCAGGCCCTGTACCAGGCCAGTGAGCAAACCATGCAGGAGTTGGTGTCGAGCGACCCCCTGGCGGCGCGGATCCATGCCTCATTCAGGGCGTTCTATGAGGGGGTCAGAGCCTACCACCACATTTCAGAGCAGGCCTACATCAATGCGCGGGATGCCGTGCTGGAGAGCGAATAATCAGCGCTTAATGGCGCGCGTGCGGCCCTTCTCGTCAATCGCAACGAAGACAAACTCACCTTCGGTCACCTTGATCGGCTCACCGTCGTGTTTTGAATTGATCCACACTTCGACCACGATACGCACCGAGCTGCGCCCGACTTCCAGCACATCGCAGTAGCAGCTCACCACGGCGCCCACGTGCACCGGGGTAAGGAACGCCATGCCCTCGATGGCGACGGTGGCCACCCGCCCGCCGGCAACATCACTCGCGGTGATGGCGCCTGCCATGTCCATCTGTGACAGCAGCCAGCCGCCAAAAATGTCGCCATTGGCATTGGTGTCCCTGGGCATGGCCACGGTCTGAATGGACAGCTCGCCCTGAGGTACCGGTGTGTCGTCGATGTCGTTCATGTGTCGCCCGAATCCGTTTGCGAAAGAAGGGTATACGCAGCCGATGCTATTTCAGCGCAGCCGGCAACCAGGTTGCCAGCGGTGGCCAGACCCACAGGGCTGCCAGCACCAGCAGCTGGATGAGTATAAAAGGAATGACCCCGCGGTAGATAGCGCTGGTGTGCAGCGCGGCCGGGGCCACGCCGCGCAGGTAGAACAGGGCAAAGCCGAAGGGGGGCGTGAGGAAGGACGTCTGCAGGTTGATGGCTATCATGATACCCAGCCAGATCGGGTCCAGCCCCATCATCAGCAGCACCGGGCCGACTATGGGCACCACGACAAAGGTGATCTCGATAAAGTCGAGGATGAAACCCAGCAGGAAAATCACCAGCATCACGATCAGTGTGGCGCCGAAGACGCCCCCGGGCATGCGGTCAAACCAGTGGTGTATGAGATCTTCGCCGCCAAAACCGCGAAACACCAGTGAAAACACGGCGGCGCCGATCAGGATCATGAACACCATGCAGGTCACTTTCATGCTGTCGATAACGGCTTCCCGCAACCGCGGCAGCGGCATCTCGCGCTTGTACCATGCAAGCAGCAACGCGCCGGTCGCGCCGACGCCGGCGGCCTCTGTGGGGGTGGCGGCGCCGGCCAGAATGGACCCCAGCACCAGGCTGATCAAGAGCAGCGGCGGCGCGAGGCTACCCAGTATTTCCGCCGCCGATACCGGCTCGGTCTCGACGTTGGGCGCGCGGCGCGGGCTCAGGTGCGCGACCGCAATGATATAGGCGAGGTACAGTGCCACCAGCAACAGCCCCGGCAGCAAGGCGCCGACGAACAGGTCGCCGACCGAGACGGTTTTCGGGTTGAAAATACCCGCGTTCAGCTGCGCCTGCTGATAGGCATTGGACAGCACATCGCCCAGCAGTACGAGCGCGATGGAAGGCGGGATGATCTGCCCCAGCGTGCCCGTTGCGCAGATGGTGCCGGCCGCCAGGGCGGGGTCATAGCCTCCCTTGAGCATGCTCGGCAACGACAGCAGCCCCATCGTGACCACGGTGGCGCCAACGATGCCGGTGCTGGCCGCGAGCAGCATGCCCACCAGCACCACCGCGATGCCCAACCCACCGGGAAACGCCCCGAAACTGCGCGACATGGTGCCCAGCAACTGCTCGGCAATGCGTGACTTTTCCAGGATAACGCCCATCAGAATAAACAGCGGCACGGCGATCAGAGTGTCGTTGTTGATGGTGCCAAACATGCGCGCCGGCAGTGCGGCCAGAAACGCCGGGTCGAAGTGGCCGGCAATCACGCCGACGGCGGCGAAGGCCAGCGAAGTACCTGCCAGGGTGAAAGCCACAGGAAACCCGAGCATGAGCAGCAGGCAGATGCAGGCAAACAGGTACAGCGCGATAGTGCCGTCCACTAGCCTGGCTCCCCGATCAGCAGGCGGGCGTTGCGCAGGGTTTCCGCCAGCGCCTGCAAAAACAGGTTGAGCGCGAGCAACGGCAGCAGGGTTTTCAGCAGGAATACCGCCGGGATACCACCGGGCTCGGGGGACGTCTCGCGGATTGCCCAGGAGGCCATCACGTACTCCCAGCTGGAAAACAGGATAAAACCGCACAGGGGCATCAGGCAGGTGATGCTGCCAATGCTGTTGATCCACGCTTTGCCGCGGGGAGAAAAACGGCGGTAGAAAATATCCACACGGACGTGAGCATCGTGTTTCAGCGTGTACGCGGCGCCCAGCATGAACAGGCAGCCATGCAGGTACATGATGGCTTCCTGCGCCATGATTGAGCCGGAATTGAAGCCGTAGCGCAGCACCACCACGGTGGTGGTGACCAGCGCCATGGCGAGCACCAGCCAGGCAAGCAGGCGCCCCGAGGCTTCGGTAAACCGATTGATGACTAGAGCCACAAGGGCGAGCAGACGCATCTGTTATTGGTCTTTTTGAACAAACCGGTGCAGGGTATCATAGGCTGTAGATTCAGGCGAAAGCTGTGTATCCGGCGCGCGCCACCTACGGACAGAAATCCATGCTGACACTTATATCCCCGGCAAAAACGCTGGACTTCGACACGCCCCCGAGCACCCGCAAGAGCACCCAGCCGCAGTTTCTGCAGGAGGCGGAGGCTCTGGTTGAGGATGCGCGCCGGCTGGCGCCGGATGACATCCGTGAGCTGATGGGTGTCAGCGACAATATTGCCCAGCTCAACTATGCCCGATTCCACAACTGGGCGCCGCCCTTCACGCTGGACAACGCCAAGCAGGCGCTGCTGGCATTTCGCGGTGATGTCTATACCGGCCTTGATGCCGACACCCTGAGCAGTGCACAGCTGGCGTTCGCCCAGAAACACCTGCGCATCCTGTCAGGCCTGTATGGCCTGTTGCGACCGCTGGACCTGATGCAGCCCTACCGGCTGGAAATGGGCCTGCGCTTTGCCAACCGTCGCGGTGCCAATCTGTACCAGTTCTGGGGTGATGGCCTGACGCGCAGCCTGAACAGTCAGCTGGGCAAGAGTGGCAGCCGCGTGCTGGTCAATCTGGCCTCCAACGAGTACTTCAAGGCAGTGCAGCCCCGGGCCCTGGATGGGGACGTCATTACCCCCCAGTTCAAGGAGCTCAGAAACGGCAAATACAAGGTCATCAGTTTTTACGCCAAGAAGGCGCGCGGTCAGATGGCGCGCTTCATAATCGAGCACAGCCTGAATGATCCCGAGGCGCTGAAGGCGTTCAGCGTTGACGGCTACCGCTACAACCCTGCTGAGTCGGGGCCGCGGGAGCCGGTATTCACCCGCAAGGCGCCACCGGGCTGACTGCTGTCAGCCGCTGGGAAATAACACTAACAGGAACAGCCCATGAATCACTCCACGACCCACCAGGTCATCATTATCGGCGCTGGCATGTCTGGCCTCTGCATGGGCGTGCGCCTGAAAGCCCTGGGCATCGAGGATTTCCTGATCCTGGAAAAATCGGCGGGCGTGGGCGGCACGTGGCACGACAACACCTACCCCGGTGCCTGCTGCGATGTGCCCTCGGTCCTCTACAGCTACTCGTTCGAGCCCAACCCCAACTGGTCGCGCAAGTATTCACCGCAGGGTGAAATCCGCGCCTATTTCGAGCACTGTGCCGACAAGTACGGATTGCGTGAGCGACTGCGCCTGTCCACCGCGGTCAGCAGCGCCGAGTTTGACGAAGCCAGCGGTGCGTGGTTAGTGACGCTGGAGAACGGTGAACAGCTGCGTGCCAGGGCGGTGGTCAGCGGCCTGGGCCAGCTGAACATTCCCCACACACCCGCCTTTGCCGGGGCAGATTCGTTTGCCGGTGAGCAGTTCCACTCCGCCCGCTGGCGGCACGATATCGATCTCAAGGGCAAGCGCGTGGCGGTCATCGGCAACGCGGCCAGTGCGCTGCAGTTTATTCCGCAGATTGCGCGTGAGGCTGCGCAATTGCATGTCTACCAGCGCAGCGCCAACTACGTCGTCAAGCGCAATGACCGCGAGTACACGGCAGGCGAAAAGCGGCGCTTTGCGCGCTGGCCCTGGCTGCAGAAACTGCACCGTGCGGCCGTGTACCTGCGCGGTGAGCTGTTGTTCTACCCGGTGCTGCGCAACAGCAGCCTGCTGCGCCCCCTCTGGGAGAAATGGGCTCGCGAGCACCTTGAAGAACACATTGACGACCCTGTGTTGCGTCGTCAGCTGACACCCGACTATCCGGTCGGCTGCAAGCGCATTCTGGTCGCGGACGATTACTACCAGGCCTTCGCGCGCGACAACGTCGAGCTGGTGACTGCGGCCATCACCGGCGTGGATGAAGCCGGGGTGCTGTCGGCGGATGGGGTCTCCAGGCCGGTTGACGTGATTATCTATGGCACCGGCTTCAATACCTCGGCCATGCTCTCCGGCGTTAACTTTGTCGGCAGCGACGGGCGCAGCCTCGCCGAGGCCTGGCAGCAGGGCGCCGAAGCCTATCGCGGTGTCTGTGTGGCGGGTTTCCCGAACCTGTTCATGTTGTACGGCCCCAATACCAACCTCGGCAGCAACTCCATCATCTTCATGGTGGAACGCCAGGTGCGCTACGTGGCCGCCTGTATCGAAAAGCTGTTGACCCACGACCTGCGCGCACTCGCTGTCAATCCCGCGGCCATGCGAGCCTACAACGATCACATGCAGGGGGAACTGGCGGGTACGGTGTGGGTGGCCAACTGCGACAGCTGGTACAAGAACGCAGCGGGCAAGGTCGTCAACAACTGGCCGAACTCAACGCTCTATTACTGGTGGCATATGCGCTCGCCGGACTTCGCCGACTTCGACATGCGCTGAGCGGGGGCTCAGCCTTCGCGACGGAACGGCAGAAGGCTCGCCGCCTCGTCCCGGTAGGCTTCAATATGCGGGCGCTCCCTACGGGTGAAGTCGGCGACGGCTTCGGCCAGTCGTGGGTCCGCAATCCAGTGGTTGGAGTAGGTGAGTATCGGGCGGAAGCCGCGCTGGATCTTGTGTTCGCCCTGCGCACCGGGGTCAAAGCGTTGTAGCCCCTCGGCAATGCAGTAATCAATGCCCTGGTAATAACAGGCCTCAAAGTGCAGGCAGTCGAAATCTGCGCTGCAGCCCCAGTAGCGACCGTACAGCGTCGTGGATGAGCGAAAATACAGCGCTGCAGCCACCGCCTGGCCACTGTGCCGGGCGACCACCATGATCGTCTGGTCACCCAGTGAGGGTGCGGTCTGCAGGAAGAAGTCCCGCGTCAGGTAACCGCCGTGGCCGCTGCGCCGCGCGTAGGTGGTCTGGTAGAAGCGGTGAAACTGTCGCCAGTCGGCTGCGGTAATCTCCGCGCCGCGCAACAGCTGCAGGCTCAGGCCCTGCTGCGTCACGCGCTCGCGCTCGCGGCGCAGGTTCTTGCGCTTGCGGCTGGCGAACGCGCCGAGGAAGTCCTCGAAGCTGGTGTAGCCGTCGTTGAACCAGTGGAACTGTGTGGTCATGCGCTGTGGCAGCCCCGCTGCCAGCAGTTGCTCGGACACGGCCTTCTCAGGGAACAGCAGGTGCCAGGAGGACAGCCCGCGCGCGCGGGCAAACTGCTCTATCGCGGCCAGCACACAGGGCCACAGGCTGGCGCTATCCTCCCCATCGGCCACGCACAGGCGCGGCCCCGTGGCGGGCGTAAATGGTACGGCGGACACCAGCTTGGGATAGTAGGCCAGCCCTGCCCGCTGCCAGGCGTCCGCCCATGACCAGTCAAAAACGTACTCGCCATAGGAGTGTGCTTTCAGGTAGAGCGGCAGCAGACCGATCAGCCGGTTTTCCCGGCGCAGCAGCAGATGGCAGGGTTGCCAGCCGGTGTCAGCCGTTGTACAGCCGGTAAGCTCCAGACCGTGCAGGAAGCGGTGCTGCAGAAACGGATAGTCCACGCCCGCCACCGCGTCCCAGTCAGCGGCGCTGACCTGTGCAAGGCTGTCGATGAATTCCGCATTCGGCATCGCGGCCGCCCCGCCCTGTACAGTGCCGTCGCTCACGCGGCGTTGTCGAGCAGATAATGCAGTGCAATGCCCATGAATACTGCCAGCCCCACCCAGTTGTTGTGACGAAAGGCACGAAAGCAGGCGTCCCGGTCACGCTCCCGTATCAGGTACTGGTGATAACCGAATAGCAGTCCGGCAACAAGTAGACCCAGGTAATAGGCGCCGCCGAGCTCGAAGCGCTGCCCGGCCAGCAGCCAGGCCAGCAGGCAGAGGGTCTGCAGGGCGCCCAATACGAGGCGGTCGGCGTCGCCGAAGAGCACGGCGGTGGATTTGATGCCCACCTTGATATCATCATCGCGATCGACCATGGCGTACTGGGTATCATAGACCATCGTCCACAACAGATTAGCGATGTACAGCAGCCAGAGCGCTGAGGGCAGCGCATTCTGCTGTGCGGCAAACGCCATGGGGATGGCCCAGGAGAACGCCGCCCCCAGTACGACCTGCGGCCAATAGGTGTAGCGCTTCATGAAGGGATAGGTGGAGGCCAGCAGCAGGCCGACGACCGAGAGCAGCGTGGTCAGCGTGTTGGTCAGCAAGACCAGGCCGAAAGCGGCCAGGCAGAGCAGCAGGAAGAGAACGCGCGCCTGGGTGACCGAGACTTCGCCGGTGACCAGCGGGCGCTCCCGGGTGCGCGCCACGCTGCCGTCCCAGTGGCGGTCCGCCAGGTCGTTGACGATACAGCCCGCGGAGCGCATCAGCAGGGTGCCAAGGCAGAAGATCACCACCAGGCGCGGCTCGGGCTTGCCCTCTGCAGCGATCCAGAGCGCCCCGAGGGTCGGCCAGAGCAGCAGCAGGGTGCCAATGGGCCGGTCGAAACGCACGAGCTTGAGCAGAGCGGACGCGGAAGTCAGTACGGGCATGCTTCGGGAGCTGTGAAGAAACCAGCGGCAAGCTTACTGCTTTACGCCGTGGATTGCAGCGTTCACTGTGCCTCGCTGGCTGCGGTGCACCGCCAATGACGCCTCCCAGGGGGTGAACCCCTGCAAAAATACCTCACTGACCAGCAGGCGCTTGCCGCTGATACTGAAGCAGGAGCGGCGTGCCCAGGCGGGCACGGTCTGTTTCACCCAGGGCGCGATATAGGCGCTGTCACCGCCCAGTCGTGCGAGCTCAAAGGGGCTTCGCTGCATACCGGGATAACGAAACAGAATCGCACCGAGAGAGCGGTTCTGCAGTTTGCGCAGGTGAGCCAGTTCTCCGCTCAGGCTGCTGATGGGGAATACGCTGCGCGCGAACACCACAGCCTGTGAGTCCAGCTGCAGCAGCACCTCGCGTACCAGTGCGCGCTGTCGCGCCGGTACCTGCAGCAGATGCTGCTCCGAGGGCAGAGGCACCTGCCAGCCCTGGTAGAGCCTGCGCACGCTGAAGGCGCCTGCCTCGAGAGCGATCAGGCGCGCGGTGAGCGAGCCGTCATCGAGCAGCCAGCGGCGGCAGGGCGCAGCGAGCTCTGCGCTGGTGAACCGTTGCTCGGGGCGCCATCGGGGGTCGCGGCCCGAGTCTGCCGGCAGGGAAGCGGGCACGATAACAGGGTCTCCTGAAATGCAAAGGCGCGAGCATGCGCCAGCTGCTGCGGGCATGCAAGGGTGTTAAACCGCGGCGAGGTTCTGTCCATGCCGCGCCTCCAAAGCGCTTGCACAATTTTCCTGTAACTCTATAGTGTTGCGCTTCAAATCAGGTCGTCCCCTGCCGCCGGTTGCATCGCGCGGCACCGTTGCGGGCGACCCGCGTAACCGACTGAGAGCGAGTGGCATTATGAGCAAGTGGGAATGCATAGTCTGTGGCCTGATCTACGACGAAAAGGAAGGCTGGCCTGACGACGGCATTGCACCTGGCACCAAATGGGAAGACGTACCCGAGGACTGGCTCTGCCCGGATTGTGGCGTGGGCAAGGAAGACTTTGAGCTGATCGAGGAGACACCGGTCGACGAAACACCGCACCATGAGGAACCGGTGGCCGACAAGGTACACCCCCCGGTGGTCATCATCGGCACGGGCCTGGCCGGTTACGGTGTGGCCAAGGAATTCCGCAAGCATGACAGCGAAACCCCGTTGATCCTCATCACCTCCGACGATGGTCGTGCCTACTCGAAGCCCATGCTCTCCACGGGCTACACCAAGGACACCAGCGCCGACGACCTCGCGCAGTTGGATGCCGGGTCCATGGGCAAGCAGTTGAAAGCCAGCGTGTGGACCATGACTCGCGTTGCAGGTATTGATACTGCCAACCAGGTGATCAAGGTTGGCGATGCGGAAACCGCGATTCACTACGGCAAGCTGGTGCTGGCGCTGGGTGCGCAGACCATACAGCCGCCGATAGAGGGCGATGCGCTGGAACGGGTCTATTCGGTGAACGACCTGCTCGACTACGACGACTTCCGCACGGCGATGCAGAAGAATGCCGTGCGCAAGGTGTGCATCATTGGCGGTGGCCTTATCGGCTGTGAGTTCACCAATGACCTGCTCAACGGTGGCTACGAGGTAGAGGCGGTGGATCCCCTCGGCTACTGCCTGCCTACGCTGCTGCCGGAAACGGCAGGCAAGGCGGTGCAGGCGGCGCTGGAGGCCAAGGGCGCCCGCTTCCACTTCGGCCCGCTGGTCACCGCGGTCAACCGCGCGGAACAGGGCGTGGTGGTGAGCCTGAACAATGGCGAACGTATCAGCGCAGACATCGTGGTGTCTGCGGTGGGCGTACGGCCCCGGGTAGATCTAGCCAAAGCCGCCGGTCTGGAAGTGAACCGCGGGATCGTCACCAACCGCCTGCTGGAAACCAGTGCGCCCAATGTCTATGCCCTGGGCGATTGCGCCGAAGTGGCAGGTCACGTGCTGGTCTACGTGGCACCGCTGGTGGCCTGTTCCCGCGCGCTGGGCAAGACCCTCGCCGGTGAGCCCACCGAGGTGGTTTACCCGCCCATGCCGGTGACCATCAAGACACCGGCCTGTCCGGTCGTTGTGGCCCCGCCGCCGGCCGGCGCCGACGGGGAGTGGCAGATCGATGCCGATGGCAGCGATGTGCGTGCAGAGTTCCGCAACGCTGCGGGTGAGCTGCTCGGCTTTGCCCTGACCGGTGACGCGACCAAGGCAAAAATCGAGCTGCAGAAAGCCCTGCCGGCCATACTGCCCTGAGCCGCGGCCCGCTGGATGTCCAGCGCGCCCGGCGGCAACTGGAGGCCTGGCTGGAAGGTGCCGTTGTCGGCCTGAACCTGTGCCCCTTTGCGCGCCCGCTGCTGGGTTCGCCAGCGCTGCGTATTGTAGTGTGCGGGGCCAACGGGAGCGCTGCAGGCCAGCGCGAGATGGACGCTTGCCTGCTCGCTGAGTTTGACCTCCTGCTGAACAGCACACAGGATGAGGTGGCAACCACGCTGCTGGCCTTCACCGGGGCGCTGGCTTCCTTCGACGCGTACCTGGATTACCTCGATCATGCGAACACGCTGCTGCAGGTCGCCGGTCTGGAAGGCATTGTGCAGCTCGCGAGTTTTCACCCGGAGTACCAGTTCGCGGGTGAGCCAGCCCAGGCAGCCAGCCACTACAGTAACCGGGCGCCGCTGCCAGTCATTCACCTGCTGCGCGAAGACCTGCTGGAAGAGGCGCTGGCTCGCTGGCCCAATCCCGAGCGTATTCCCGAGACGAACATTGCCCGTTTGAACAGTATCGGGCGCGCCGCGCTGGCGGCGCAGCTGGCGGAGTGGCAGGCACTGTAGCTGCAGTCAGACCTCGGCGAACTTCTCCCGCTGCGCGGTCCAGCGCTGAATCAGCGCTTCGATGACCGCGGGGTCCCCCTGCTGCAGGGTGTGGGCGATGGCGTGAACCGCGTCCAGCAGGTGATTGTGCGCGGGCAACTCGGCAATGCGGAAGGCAAGCAGCCCGGTCTGCCGGGTGCCCAGCACTTCGCCCGGGCCGCGCAGTTCCAGGTCTTTTTCCGCGATGTAAAAGCCGTCGTTGCTTTCCCGTAGCGCCAGCAGGCGCTGCTGTCCGCTGCGGGACAATGGGGACTGGTATAGCAGCACACAGTGACTGGCACCGCCGCCACGGCCCACGCGGCCGCGCAGCTGGTGCAGCTGTGCCAGCCCGAGGCGCTCGGGGTTTTCGATCACCATCAGACTGGCGTTGGGCACATCCACGCCCACTTCGATCACCGTGGTCGCTACCAGCAGAGCGATCTCGCCGCCCTTGAAGGCGTCCATCACCGAGGCTTTCTCTGCCGGTTTCATGCGCCCGTGCACCAGGCCGATCTGCAGCCCGGGCAGCGCCTCCTGCAGCAGTTCGGCGGTCGCCTCCGCCGCCTGCGCCTGCAGGGAATCACTCTCCTCGATCAGCGTGCACACCCAGTAGGCCTGTCGTCCGCTGGCGCAGGCGTGTGCGACCCGGGTGATCACCTGGTCACGACGCTGGCTGTCGATCAGCACCGTGGTGACCGGCTCGCGGCCCGGGGGCAGCTCATCGATCACCGAGAAATCGAGATCGGCGTAGGCGACCATGGAGAGCGTGCGGGGGATCGGTGTCGCGGTCAGTACCAGCTGGTGCGGCCGGCCCTCGCTGCCTGCTTTCTGGCTCAGGGCCAGGCGCTGGTGCACCCCGAATTTGTGTTGCTCGTCGACCATCACCAGCCCCAGCCGGTGAAACGCCACCGCCTCCTGAAACAGGGCATGTGTGCCGACCGCCAGGGCCGCCTCGCCCGTGGCGAGGCGCTCGGTCGCCACCTGTCGAGCTTTGCCCTTGACCCGTCCACTCAGCCATTCGACAGTGATGCCGAGCGGTGCGAACCAGTGTTCGAAGTTCAGCCGGTGTTGCTCGGCGAGAATCTCCGTGGGCGCCATCAGCGCCACCTGATAGCCATTGGCGATGGCCTGCAGTGCCGCATGCGCGGCCACCAGGGTTTTGCCCGAACCCACATCACCCTGCACCAGGCGGAGCATGGGCACGGGCCGCGCCAGGTCAGCGGCGATCTCCGTCATCACCCGCTGCTGGGCGACGGTGGGTGTAAACGGCAGGCTTTGCAGCAAGGCCTGTTGCAGGGGCTGCCCCCTGTCGACGTGCAAAGCGGGTGCCGGTGTGGCTTGCTGACGCGCCCGCAAGCGCAGCAGTGACAGGTGATGGGCGACGAGTTCTTCCAGCGCCAGACGCAGTTGGGCGGGATGGCGGCCCTCCAGCAGGGTGTCGAGGGGCGCGTCCGGTGGGGGTGCGTGCAGGTATTGCAGGGCCTGCACAAGGGTGAAAGGCTGGCCACTGTCTGTGGGCAGGAGGTCGCGGGGTTGCGCCCGTTGCAGAAAGCCCAGCGCCTGGCCGCACAGCTTGCGCCACTGGGCCTGGCCTATGCCCGTGGTGGTGGGATATACGGGAGTGAGCGTCTCCTCCCCGGTGCTGCGTGACGCGCCATGGGTCTCACCCGGTTCCAGGGCCCGGTACTCCGGGTGGAATATTTCGAAGCCGTTGGCGCCTCGACGCACCTGGCCAAAGCAGCGCAGGCGCGTTCCCGGTTGCAGGCTGTTTTTCTGCGCCGCGCTGAAGTGGAAAAAGCGCAGGGTAAGCGTGCCAGTGCCGTCCTGGATGCGGGCCACGAGGCTGCGACGGCGGCCGAAAACGATATCCGCGAGACGCACTTCCCCTTCCACGGTGACTTCGCTACCTTCCTGCAGGCCAGCGATGGGCGTGATCCGTGTGCGGTCCTGGTAGCGTAGCGGCAGGTGAAACAGCAGGTCCTCGACCTGGGTGATGCCGTAATCCGCCAGTTGTGCCGCCAGCCGCGGACCCACCCCGCGCAGCGCAGTCACCGGTAGGGGTTCAAGTACCGCCACGGTCTGCTCCCGCGCCGGATTGAGAATGGCCGACGCCGTGTGGCGTGTATTCGGGGGTACAATGCAGACGGGAGTAGCCTGGGATCACTGTGCGCGCCCATTCCGGTGAAAGCCCGCTAGTGTAACCAGTCAGGTAAGGCGATATGAAGAACAAAAGTGTGCTGATTGTCGGTTGTGGTGACCTGGGTACCCGGGCGGGGCTGCCCCTGGCGAGCGCCGGCTGGGGGGTGACTGGCCTTCGCCGGGACATTGGGCAGTTGCCTGTGGCGTTCAAAGGCCTCGCCGCGAATTACGCAGCCGCAAACGCCGATCTGTCGGCGCTGCAGGCACTGGCTCCGGATTTTGTGTTGCTCACCCTGAAACCTGCCGGCAGTGGCGAAGCAGGCTACAGGGCGGGTTTCAGCGATGCCATGGGCGCCGTGTTGCGGGGGCTGGGTAGCCACCGTCCGGCGGGCATACTCATGGTCTCCAGCACGCGGGTCTACGCGGAAGCAGATGGCGGCTGGGTGGAGGATGACAGCCCTCTCGTGACGACCGATCCTGCCGCTGGGGCGATTATCAACGCCGAACAGCAGTTGTTTGACTCACCCCACCCTGCCTGCACGGTGCGCAGTGCCGGTATTTATGGCGACCCGGAGGGATTCCTGTTGCGGCGTGTCGCGCGCGGTGAGCTGTGTGCAGCATCGCCGGTTCGCTACAGCAACCGCATACACCGGGAGGATGTGGGTGGCCTGCTGGCCTGGCTGCTGCAGCGCTGGGCGCAGGGTATCGCACCTGCTCCGCGCATCATTGCCGTGGACAACGATCCTGCACCGCAGTTCGAGGTGGAGACCTGGCTGGCCAGGGCGCTGGGGCTGGATGCCTGGCAGGCTGGCGCCTCAACGCCGCGCAGTGTGGCACACAAGCGCTGCCGCAACAGGGCGCTGACTGCGAGCGGCTATCGGCTGCGCTATCCCGACTACCGCAGCGGCTACAGCGCGGTGCTGCGGGCGCGTGTTACATCGGCAAAGACATGAGATCACACAGGTTGAGTATCTGGGCAATCACGTTGCGAGCGGCCATGGTGGCGGGTGTGTATGGGTTTCCTGTGGCTGTTGCCGTGGCGCAGCCCGCCCTGCCCGCAGACGCACTGCGGCTGACGTCCAGCGAAATCGTGGCGGCATTCTCCGATGTTCGTGATCAGGGTGAAGTGCAGGATGGCAGCGGTGGTGTTGCCGAGAACCACTGGTTTGCAGATGGCCGTTTCCGCAGCGAATGGCGCAGCGCGGCGGGCACGGGTATTGTTACCGGCCGTTGGCGCGCCGCTGGGGATATGCGCTGCATCATCATCGACAGCGGCCTGCCCGAGCGTGAAGGCGCGGAGGTGTGCACGCCGATTTACCGGCTCGGGGATCGGTATATCTCAGTGAATCCATCGGGTACTGTGCATGGCCTGCATACCCTGTCGCCCATGGAAACGGTGCGCTAGACGACCAGAATCGCCTCAACTTCAATGGCGACACCCTTGGGCAGGCCGGCTACCTGAACACAGGCGCGCGCCGGAAACGGCGGCTGCAGAAACTCCGCCATGACCTCGTTGACCGCCGCAAAGTCCGCCATATCAGTCAGCGAGATGTTGATCTTCACCGCGCTCGCGAGACTGCCGCCCGCGGCCTCGGCCACCGCGGCGAGGTTGCTGAACACCTGCCGGGCCTGGGCCTGAATATCACCCGTGACCAGTTCCATAGTGCCCGGCACCAGCGGAATCTGACCCGACAGCCACACGGTGTTGCCCACTTTCACAGCCTGCGAATAGGGCCCGATGGCTTCGGGGGCGTTTGGGGTGGAGATAATGGCTCGATTGGTCAACGGTTTGCTCCGGGTTTCACGCGCCGTGCCGGCGCTTCGTTTTTCAGTCGGGACACGCGGCGCACGGAGTTTACCGTGCGCAGCCGTTTCATGATGTTGGCGAGATGCACGCGGTTGGTCACCTGCATCGCCAGATCCACGAAGGTGAACTGGTAGTCCTTGTCTTCGGTGGAGATTTTTTCGATATTCACCCCCATGCTGTTGATGCGGGTGGCGAGCACCGCGATCATGCCGCGGCGGTTTTCTACCTCGATGCGCAACTCTGTCAGGTATTCACCCTGCACCTGGTCATCCCAGCGCAGGGCCACCAGACGCTCGCGGTTCTCCCGCATCTCCATCAGGTTCTTGCAGCGCTCGCGGTGCACGACAACGCCCTTTTCAGAGCTCAGGTAGCCTTCGATGGGGTCGCCCGGGATGGGGTGGCAGCAGCGTGCGTAGGTCACCATGAAGCCTTCGGTACCGCGAATCGCTACCGGTTGCAGCTTGCGTTCCGCGGACTCTGAGGGTTCCACAAATTCCCCGAGGATCTGCTGCGCGGTGATCGGCGGCAGGCGGTTGCCGCGTGCGATGTCCTCCAGCAGGTCATCCAGCGCGCTGTAGTCATTGTTGGCGAGGTAATCCTGCAGGCGGTCTTCAGGCAGCTGTTCGAGGGTGCTGTCGAAGGCTTGCAGGGCCTTGTCGAGGAGACGCCTGCCAAGGGCCACCGAATCTTCCCGCGTCTGGTGCTTGAGGAAGTGACGAATATTGGTGCGTGCCTTGGCGGTCACCGCGTAGTTGAACCAGGACGGGTTTGGACGAGCGCCCGGAGCGGTGAGGATCTCCACCGTCTGGCCGCTCTGCAGCGGCTCCGACAATGGTGCCAGACGCCGGTTGATACGGCAGGCGACGCAGCTGTTGCCGACATCGGTGTGCACCGCGAAAGCGAAGTCCACCGCCGTGGCACCGCGGGGCAGCTCGAGAATACGTCCCTTTGGCGTAAACACGTAAATCTCGTCGGGGAAGAGGTCGATCTTGACGCTCTCGATAAACTCCAGCGAGTTGCCGGCTCTTTGCTGCATCTCCAGCAGGCCCTGCACCCACTCCCGGGCCCGCGCGTGGCTGCCGTTCGCGGAGTGGCTGTCGCTTTTATACAGCCAGTGTGCCGCGATGCCGTTATTGGCCATTTCTTCCATTTCGCGCGTGCGAATCTGGATCTCGATGGGCACGCCATGCATGCCCATCAACACAGTGTGCAGTGACTGGTAACCGTTGGCCTTGGGAATGGCAATGTAGTCGCTGAACTCGCCGGGGACCGGCTTGTACAGACTGTGTACTGAGCCCAGTACCCGGTAGCAGGTATCAACCGAGTCGACGATGATGCGAAACGCGTAGATGTCCATGATCTCCGAGAAGGACTTCTTCTTGGACTTCATCTTGCTGTAAATGCTGTAGAGGTGCTTCTCGCGGCCGATCACCTCGACATCGTGGCCTTCCTGCTCCAGTGTGGATTCAATCTGGTGGCGGATTTTGTCCACCAGTTCCTTGCGGTAGCCGCTGCTGGCCCGGATGGCGGCCTTGATCCGCGATGCGCGCATCGGGTAGAGGGCGCTGAAGCCGAGATCCTCGAACTCCATGCGCACGGCATTCATACCCAGGCGCATGGCGATGGGCGCGTAGATTTCCAGGGTTTCGCGGGCGATGCGCCGCGCCTTGTCCTGGGGCAGCACACCCAGCGTGCGCATGTTGTGCAGTCGGTCGGCCAGTTTCACCAAAATGACGCGAATGTCGCGCGCCATGGCCAGCGCCATTTTCTGGAAGTTTTCGGCCTGCTTTTCAGCCAGCGAACTGAATTCCATCTGGGTGAGCTTGCTCACGCCGTCGACCAGCTCGGCGACGGCGGGGCCAAACTGGCTGCCGATGGAATCTTTCTCGATACCGGTATCTTCGATGACGTCGTGCAGCATGGCGGCCATCAGGCTCTGATGGTCCATGTGCATGTCAGCGAGGATCCCGGCCACGGCCAGTGGGTGCGTGACGTAGGGCTCGCCGGTGCGGCGGATCTGGCCGAAGTGCGCCTGCTCTGCGAAGTAGTAGGCGCGGCGGACCTGTTGCGCCTGCGCAGGGTTCAGGTAGCTGCGCAGGGTGGAGTCCAGGGCGTCAATGGTTTGCATGATAGCTTACCCGCTTACCACGGCAGCCCTGAACCGTTAGAGCGGTTCGTGGGCCCCCATGACCTCGGCGAGTTCCTCTTCCGCATCGCGCTCTTCGTCGCGCGAGAGAATAGAGGAATTGATCAACCCTTCGGCAATTTCGCGCAGCGCGATCACCGTGGGTTTGTCCGATTCTTCCTCGACCAGGGGATCCTTGCCGCCGGTGGCGATCTGGCGGGCGCGCTTGCTGGCGACCATGACCAGTTCGAAGCGGTTGTCGACGTTTTCGAGGCAGTCTTCTACAGTTACGCGTGCCATGTGCTGGTGATTCCTGTCAGGGTTAACGAACCCTCAATTATACCCGGATCCGGCCCCTTAGTGTATAGCGCGGCGGCTGTGTGAATAATACGCCCGGCGCGTGATTCAGGGCTTCAACAGATCCTGCAGCAGACCACTGAGCACCTGTTGCTGGCGCGCGGTCTGCAGGCGTTGGCCAATCACGATCGCCTCCAGCTCCGTCAGTGCCACCTCGAAGTCGTTGTTGACCAGGAGGTAGTCTGACTGCACGTAGTGGGACATCTCTTCCACTGCCTCCGCGAGGCGGCTGGCGATCACCGCGGGATCGTCCTGGCCGCGGCCGGTCAGGCGCTGCTGCAGCGCCTCCCGCGAGGGGGGGAGGATAAAAATGCCGCAGGTGTCGGGCAGCAGCCGTTTCACCTGGGCGGCACCCTGCCAGTCGATTTCGAGAATAACGTCGGTACCGGCGGCGAGCTGTGCCTCTACCCAGGTCTGGGAGGTGCCATAGAGGTTGCCGAAAACCCGGGCGTGCTCGAGGAAGGCGGCCTGTTCCAGCATGCCGATGAAGGTGGCTTCATCGACAAAATGATAGTTCACACCGTCCTGTTCGCCCGGACGCTGGGGGCGGGTGGTATGGGATACCGAGACTTGCAGCGAGGGGCGGCGCTCCAGAAGGGCATTGACCAGGCTGGTCTTGCCGGCGCCGCTGGGCGCGGAGACGGTGTACAGGGTTCCGGTGGCGTTCATGGGCAGCAGCTGTCCTTGTGGCATCGTGCAGTATCACAGACATTTTACACGTTGCGCGATACAAGTGGGCAGGTTGCCCGCCGCCAAGCCCGACTAGAGCGGGGTGATATTAACGTTCGGCGCCACCTGCCGGAAGAAATTGCGCAGCAGCTTCCAGCTCAAGTCGGCCTCCAGGGCACCCACCAGGGGGTGCAGGACCAGTGCATCATTATCGGCCATGCTCGGGGCCTTGCGCAGCACTTCCGCAGCGGTTGTTACCTGGTACGTGCCCAGCGCCTTGAGCGCCTCCGCATCCAGGGCGCTGCTGAACATCATGTCCTGATCGCTGTCCTGCTGCCACTGTGCATAACAGTTTGTTTCGTAGAGGGCGTAGGGGGCCAGTGCCGCCCAGTCTTCCTCTGGCGCATCGGAAACATACAGGAATGAAAAGGGCATCTCGGCCTGAAAGCGCGGGTGTTTATTCAGGCGTTCGCACTCGGCGGCATACACGGCGTTGAGCTGCGGCATGCCGCCGATGAAGCCGTCACCCAGCCGCGCAGCGCGGCGCGCCGCTGCGGCTGAACTGCCACCCATGAACAATGTGGGGTGTGGTGTCTGCAGCGGTTTGGGTGTGACCCGTGCCGAGCGCCCGCGGTACTGGAATGTCTCGCCGCGCCAGGCCTCCTTCAGCGCCTGCACACCCTCCTCCATCAGAGCGCCGCGTTGCTTCGGGTCAACCCCGAACATCTCCAGCTCGCGTCCGACATAGCCTCCCAACAACAGCACTTCCGCGCGCCCCCGGCTGAGATGGTCGAGCATGGCGACGTCTTCCGCCACGCGGAGTGGGTCGCTGAAGGGCATGATGACGTTGACCTGCAGGCGCACGTTGCGGGTGCTGCGGGCAGCCGCCGCGGCGAGCATGAGCGGACTCGGCAGGTAGCCGTCCTCACTGCCGTGGTGTTCACAGAAATTGATGGTGACGGGGTAGCCCTGTGCGTCAATCCAGGCAATCTGTTCCAGCGTCAGATCGTAGGTGTCGGCAAAAGACAGCCCTGTGGTGGCCGCCGGTGCCCGGCATTCGTACTTCACCATGACGGAAGGCATGTCGTTGTCTCCGGTAGCTGAGGGGTCAGGCTTCGTCGGGGACGCCGAAGAAATCCTGATAGCGCCGATAGAGCTGACGCTGGCTTTTATTCAGACTGTATTCATGCTTGCCGAACTTGCCCTGGGGTTTTCGCGCCAGGTAGGCCTGCATGGCATCGCGCCCCTGTGTGTCCAGCGGTGTGCCCATGGCACGGTAGAGGTTCTCCAGCGCCGCCAGGGGTTCCTGGATCAGGTCGTGATACAGGAAGCTGTGCAACTGGCCTGCGGGCAGCTGACCGTTTTCCAGCAGATCAACCACGGCGTTGAGTCGCGCAGCACCGGCTTCGGGCGTCATCAGGCTCTCGAAAGCGCGGGCGTCGAAGGGTTTGCCGCTGCGCATCCAGTACAGTGTGCCCAGCAGGTTGGTCACGGAGGCCTGCGCTACGATCGGGTCGCGGTGGGTGATGACCACCCTTGCATCCGGAAACACCTGAAACAGCACGGGCAGGTTGCCGAGGTGCGAGGGTGCCTTGAGCAGCCAGTGCTGACGCGGGTTTGTCCACTGCAACACTTTCAGCATGCGCTTGTAGTAGCGGTAGGCCGGTGCCAGATCCTGCTGGTAATACCAGTCGTTGTAGCTTGGTATCTGGTATTGGCCCGGCAGATTCTCACTGCGGAATGTGCAGCTCATGGCGACGATGCATTCGTTGGGAATTTCCGCACCCATTTCGTGCATGGTGGCATAGCTGGGGACCACGCGTTTCCACTGCGTCACCAGGTGTTCACAGCGCGCTATCCGCGGGTCGCTGCGGTAGTGCGCGGCTTCCGGGGGTGGGTAAGGAAACATGATTTCCCAATTGCGCGGGGAGCCAAAGCGCACGTCCTGCGCCAGCAACTCGAACAGGATAGACGTACCCGAGCGCGGCAGGCCCGTGATAACGACCGGCTGGTCAATCACTTCATCCTCGATTTCCGGGTGTTGTGCGTAAGCCGCTTCGATACCCAGTCGCGCTTCCAGCCAGCGCAGGATATCGGAGCGGGTCATCAGCCTGCCGAGCAGGTGCAGGTCAGCTTCCTTCTCCAGTGCCTGCAGGAAGACGTGAAAGCCCTCCAGCCAGTCATCACTGCCGAAATCAGCGAAGCCGGTATTGCGTCGGGCGGTCTCCATCAGCTCCTCGGCGCGCAGAGGCACCAGGCTGCGGATGTCCATGTGCTGCCCTTCGTCAATGACGCGCTGCACCCATTCAGGGCGGGCCGGCGGTGTCCATTCACTCATCTGTTTTCTCCCGGCGATGCTGCCTGACGGTGTCAGGGCATGTAGGCGCCGCCACTGACCGAAATCAACTGCCCTGTGACATAGCCCGAACGATCCGATGCGAGGAACAGCGCCATCCAGGCGATATCCTCGGGGCGCCCCAGTTTGGGGATGGGCAGGCCGCTCATGTTATAGAGGGTGCCCTCCTGCAATGCCTTTTCCATCGCATCGGGCTTGCCCATGGTCTCGAAACCAAAGCGGTTCCAGAAACTGCCCTCACCCACGTCATCGGCTTCGTACGGTACGATCCAGCCCGGACAGATATTGTTGACGCGTATCCCCTTGCCGGCCCATTCCCAGGCAAGGCCCTTGGAGAAGCTGTTGACGAAGCCTTTCACACCGCCGTAGTGCACAACATTGGCCGCAGCTTCACCCAGGAGGGAGGAATTGGAAGAAATGTTGATGATGCTGCCGGTCTTGCGTGACAGCATATCCTGCGCGACCGCCTGGCAGCAGTTCACCACGCCGTCGATATTCAGCGCAATTTCCCAGCGGCGCGCGTCGGCATCGAGCTCCTCGAGATTGGCGGGATGAGCGACTCCGCCCGCATTGTTGACCAGCACATCGACCGGCCCGAAAACCTCATTGGCACGCGCCACCATTGCGTCGACGCTGGCGCGGTCGGTGACGTCGGTGGCAACTGCCAGTACCTTGCCCGGCAGGCCAAGCTTCGCCGCCTCTGCGGCGAGTTTTTCGCCGGTGGCGACATCACGCGATGCGCTGACGACATTCAGACCCTCGCGGGCAAATTCCAGCACCAGGCCGCGCCCGATGCCACCGCTGCCGCCGGTGATGATGGCGGTCTTGCCTTGCAACTCCAGATCCATGATCTTGTCCTCTCGTTAATCATGATTGTGGTCTGTGACTCAAACCCCGAAACGCTGGATCACACCGCGGCGACGTGCGGCGATCTGGGCAGCCCGGCCCGCGGCATCCACGCGCCGGACGTCGGCCGGCAGCAGGGCGTCGAGCTCACTCAGCTTCACCTGCTGGGCCTGCGGCGTTGGGTAGTGGTCGGCCTGCATCCAGCGCACTGTGAGGTAACCCTCGTTGAAGCCGGCGGGGTCCAGCCAGTTGGCGTGACCGGTATCGACGTGAGCGATGACGAGAATCAGCTCGCCGTCATCCTGTAATTGCGCGTAGTGGCAGTTGGTGTTGCTGAGCACGCTGCGATAATCCATGGAGCACCACCAGTAGTTGCCGAACTCCACCGCCCAGTAGTGCGCCCTGGGCGGCTTCACGCGGACAACCAGCGCCTCGTCTGCCGGCAGTTGCCAGTAGGCGATCAAGGGTTCGCCGCCGGGGGTTGCGTCGATTGCGTTATCGTCGAGCTGGCGATAGGACAAAAAGGTGTTGGGGCGCGCTTTCCAGCGCTCGATCATGTCGGCCCAGTAGGCCAGGGAATCGCCTACCCACTGCGACACCGCGGCCAGGCCCCGTTCCAGCCGCGCGGTATCCATCACCGGCGCGGGTGCGGGCGCTCCGCTGATACGGTCGATGCTGGCGTGCATTGGCCGCTCGTTCTCCCAGTCCGCGAAGAATTGACGGAAGGTAACGCGGAACGTGTTGGGGGAGGTTTGCAGCCAGTTGCCCGGGTGTGGGTCGGGGCTGCAGATCAGTTCGAAGCTGCCGTCCTCGGCAACCTCCAGATCCTGGCCGAACAGCGTGTGTACAGCGGCTCCGCCCCAGGGGGTATTGCCGTGCTCTACCGCGGTGACCGCAAAATAGCGCGCGCTGCCGCGGTTGCCGTGAATCCGGTAGGTGTCGGTGCCGTTTATCGGGCCACCGACATACACGGCGTCGGGGTTGTCACCACCCTGCTTGCGAATGGGATCGAAGTAATGCAGGAGCTCCGGATGCAGTGGGTCGTCATTCTCCAGGAAGAACTGCATGCCCAGGCCAATATTCTGCGCCAGACAGCGAAAGCCTGCGGCGCGACTCAAATCGCCGCTGGGCACACCCTCGCTGAACGGTAGCCGCCCAGCGGATTTCAGCTGGTCGCAAAATTGATCCCAGGCACGGGTGAGTCTCTGATCTTCGCTGCGTCGATTCTCGTTGCTCATGCGATGTCCTCCCGGGTCAGGTTGTGCAAGGTGCGTTCTATGAGTTCGCGGAGGTGACGCGCCGAGTAATAACGGGAGTCCAGCAAGGCACCGCAGCAGGCCCCGGCCATAAACACCGTGAGATCTCCGGCGATCCGCGCCAGATCCGCCCCGGCATGAATTTCACCGCTCTCCAGCGCTGTTTCCAGGTCGCCATGATAGCGTTTGCGGGTCAGCGCCAGACGCTTCTGTTGCTCGCGCCGGTGCTGCGGTTCGATCGCTGCAACACTCCAGAAACACAGACGGATTTTCCACTCCTCGCGGGACTCCGTGTTCAGTGGCAAAACGGCGTTGAGACGCGCGCGCAGGGCATCCAGGCCGGTGCGCCCTGCGGTAAGCCGCTGTTCGCGGCGCATGTAACGGGCGTTCATCTGTTCCAGCGCTGCCGCGATGACGGCGTCCTTGTCGGCAAAGTAGTGTTCAACAATGCCTTTGGACACCCCCGAGGACTGTGCAATGGCGCGCATTGTGGTGCCTTGCAGGCCCTGCTCTGCGATACAGCGCGCGGCGGCTGAGGCAATCATGGCTCTGCGTTGTTCATGGTCGACTTTCTTGGGCATGGACGTTGTTTTTCCTCAGTGCTGTGGAGTTTGCGCCACTTCGCCGCTTTATGCAAGCCAGCTGGCCCATAAAAATAATCTCGATTCGGCGCAGGGTACTAATACATACGCAGGAGTTACTGCACGTTTTTTTTCTATACGCTCGGCGATAATAGCAATTTTTGACGTGCTGCATTCCAGCACGGACAGGCCAGCTTGCGATTTACTCAGGGAGACTGTTGTGACACAGAGTAAAGATATGTCCTCCGCGGAGACCCGCGGCGCGCGCGATGTATTGCCTCGCTTGAGGCCGGTGACGGCGGATGCGCTCCAGGAAAGGGCCAGGCAGCTGCGCCTCGACATACTGGACGTCATCAGTCACGCCCCGATGGGCCATTATTCCAGCAGCCTGTCCTGTGCGGAGATACTGGTCACTCTCTATCACCATGTGCTGCGCTTGCGCAGGGGAGAGCCGGGTTGGGACGACCGCGATCGTTTTCTGCTTGGCAAAGGCCATGTGGCCGTCGCGCTGTGGCCGCTGTTTGCCGAACTGGAGTTCTTTCCGCAGACATGGTTGCGAACCTTCGGTCAATTGGACAGCAAGCTCACGGATCATCCCGATATGCACCGTGCACCCGGCGTCGACTTCAGTTCGGGGTCGCTGGGCCACAACCTCTCCGTGGGTCTGGGCATGGCACTGGCCGCGCGGCGCCGCGGGAAGGACCACCGTATCTACGTGCTGTTGGGTGATGGCGAGATTCACGAAGGCCAGGTGTGGGAAGCGGCCATGGCCGCGGCACACTACAAGGTCGGGAACCTGGTGGCAATCGTGGATGCCAACGGCTCCTGTGCCGACGGCCCCACCGAGTCTGTTATGGGCATCGAGCCCCTGGCGGAGCGCTTTTCCAGCTTTGGCTGGCACAGCATTGAAGTGGACGGACACGATTCCGGGCCCTTGATGCAGGCCTTCGAGGGAGCGATGCGCGTTACTGACCAACCGGTATGTGTTGTGGCCCGCACGCTGAAAGGCAAGGGAATTTCGTTTATGGAGGCGTCTCCGCGCGAATGGCACCTCGGGGCCCTGAACGGCGCGGATCTGGAGCAGGCTCGGCGCGAAATCAGGGAGGCAAGACAATGAGCACCATGAGTGATCCTTTCAGCTTCAATGCCGGTGCGGTGGAAAGCAGCTACGTCGGCAATCTGGGTGAGGCGTTTCGTCGCTACGGGGAGCAGAACGAGGACGTGCTGCTGATTTCGCCAGATCTTGGTGCCGGCCCGGTTACCGGCGCCTTTGTTCAGCAGTTTCCGGAGCGCTTTATCGACGCCGGCATTGCGGAATGCAATGCCATGTCCATGGCGGCGGGTATGGCGACCTATGGTTATAAGGTGTTTGTCCTGCAAATGGGTGCCTTTGGCGCGCTGAAGTGCGCCGAGCAAATCCGTACCGACCTTGCGTTCTCTCAAGTTCCGGTGCGCATTCTGTCGGCCTGGAGTGGCCTTGCCATGGGCTTTTTCGGCACCACACATCACGCAGTGGAGGACATCGCGATTACCCGGGCCATTCCCGGCCTCACGGTGCTCGCGCCAGCCGACGACAACGCCGCGACAGCAATGCTGTCGGCGTCCGAGCAGGTACCGGGCCCGGTGTTCATCAGGCTGACCGACGCCAATATACATCCGGTGTATGACGCCCCCCCGGAGATTACGGTGGGACGCTTTGGGCGCTTGCGCGACGGTGTTGACGGAACAATCGTAGGCACCGGTCTGGGCGCGCAGCTGGCTGCCGGTGCCGCGGCGCTCCTCGCCCAGGAGGGCCTGTCGATTCGCGTACTGGACGCCTACAGTTTGAAACCCCTCGATGAGGCGGCGATTGTGGAGGCCGCGCGTGCGACCGGTGCGATTCTGACCGTGGAAGAACACCTGGTCACCGGCGGCTTGGGCAGTGCGGTGGGCGAGGTGCTGGCCCGCAACGGACTGGCGGTGGCGTTCGCCATTCACGGCCTGCCGGATGAGACGCTTACGGTGGGCATGCCGGAACAGCTGTACGCACACTATGGGCTCACGATTGAGGAAACAGCTCAACGCATGCGTTCCCTGGTGAGCGGCAAGCGCTAGCTGCGCCCCGCGCCAGCGTCAGTTGAATCGCGGCGAATTCGTGCGCGCCGAGACGCCGCCGTCGACACAGAGCAGAGCGCCGTTGATGTAGTCGGCCTGCCTCGAGGCGAGGAAGCAGATTGCATTGGCGATCTCTTCCGGTTCGCCGAGGCGCCCGGGAACCGTTTGCGCGGCCCATGCCTCGACCCCGCCCGGGGACTGCTCCGCTGCGGCAACCATCGGCGGCGTCGCGATGGGGCCCGGCAGAATCACGTTACAACGGATGCCGGCGCGCGCGTTCTCCACTGCCGTGGTGCGGGTGAGATTTACCAGCGCGGCCTTCGCCGCACCGTAAGCTCCCAGACCCTCCTCGCCGGCCAGCGCGGCGCCGGAGGCGACGTTGATAATCGCCCCGCGCTGCGGGCCCGGGTTGTGGCGCATAACGGATACGGCGCTGCGAACACCGTAGAAGGCGCCATCCAGCGTGACGCGGAAGACGCTCTCCCAATCCTCGTTGCTGCAGTCCACAACCGGGCCAAACAGCGACCGGGCGGCATTGTTGACCCAGATATGCAGTCCTCCACCCGCTTCGACCGCAAGTGTGGCGAGACGCTCCGCGGTGGCTGAATCGCCGATGTCACCCGTCAGAATGACTGACCGGTCGGGCGTGTTCAGCGTGGCGCGTGTCGCTGCCGCCTGTTCTTCACTCACATCATTGAGTACCAGCCAGCAGCCCTCACGGCTGAGCCGCTGCGCGGTGGCGCGACCGATGCCGCTGCCCGCGCCGGTGATCACGGCCACCTTGCCCTGTAGATCCTGATACATGGGTTGTCTCCTGTTTGTTGTAGAACGGCAGCCGACAAGGGTGTGCCCTGGGCGGGGAAAAGACATCATGCATATTCATGAGCGGCATGGCTGGATGCGGCCCCGCATCGGGCATCCACCCCGGACCCGCCCTTTACAAGCCATAGATCGCGCGGATCACATGACTCACCAGGGATGACTGTTGCGTCACACCGACCTTGCGGAAGCTCGCATACAGATGCGTTCTCGCGGTGTTTTTGCTGATGCCTGTATCACTGGCAAAGCCCTCCAGCGTACCGCCGTTGGCCAGCGCGATGACCAGTCGTGCTTCCTGCGGTGTGAGCCCGAATGCGTCCATCACCAGTGGCGTTTGATCGATCTGGCGCAGCTCGGGGTCTGTCATGTACAGCGCCGCGTGCTGAATATCATCCAGGCTGTCCTGTTGCGCCAGCCGGCGCAGGGTGAGGAACAGCGGCGATCGACCCGTTTCCCGCTCCACCGGTATTACGTGCGGCACGGCCTGCGTGCTGTCGGTGAGCAGCTGCGCAACGGCCTGTTGCAGTTGCTGGTGCTCCCGGTGGTGCATGACGCGCAGCTTGCCGGCCACCCGCGCAATGCTGGTGTTGTCCTTCAGTAGTTGCTCGGCAACGCTGTTCATGTGAACGATACGGAGCCCGGCATCAAGCATGACGGTTCCCAGTGCCAAGCTGGTAAAAGCCTGTTCATGCAGCGTGTGTTCGCGGGCGAGGCTGCGGCCGTTCTCCAGCCAGACCGCAAGTTCACGGAACTGTGGTTTGAGAAGCTCCAGAATGTCGCGCTCCCGCGCCCCGAAGTCCGGTGCGCCGTGCCCACGAATCAGGCGAACGAACAGTGCCACCTGGCCGCTGCGCTGGATATCGAAGCCGATGATCTGCTCCTGGTCAAAGGGTTTCATGAAGGCGTTGTAGTACACGGTCTGGCGCAGCTGCGACCGGGGGATCAGGTCATCCAGTGCGACGGTGTCTCCGTCCGGCAGGTCGACCAGCGGCGCCAGCGCGGAATAGTTGTTGGCGAAGTTCATGAGATCCTGTGGTGAATAGTTCGCTCCACCCACGTACGCAATCCCGGCATCCCCCGGCGTTGGCAGCCGGAGTCCGATCACTGTCAGGCAGGGCTGACACAGTGCGCGCAGCTCGCTCAGGAAGTCCTGCCACGGCTCGGCCTGAAAGCGGCCGCGATAGAGCGCCGCGACCAGCGACGCGTATTGCCCCAGGGACAGTGCCCGGTCGCCAGCAGGCGCTTGTGTGTGATCGGGTACATGCGGCATCAGGGGTAGCCTGCAGTCAACAGCGTTGAAGTGGTCGCCTGCCGCAGCGGCGTCGCACGCGGCAATTGATGTCCGGGATGCTAGCAGAAAATGCGCCCGCAGGTTCAATCCGCACGCGGTACTCATGCCGGCACTCCTGCAAATGCATGAGGTGGACAAAACGGCTAATTCGCTACTGTGCTGACTGCGGCCGAGGAACGTACCCGAAGGATCATGATGTGATGCGCAAAGCCATTCTAAGGACTCTGAGCCTGCTGTTATTCGCAGCGGGCTGCTGGCTTGTCGTTGGGGGCATACGCCTGGGCAGTCTCGGTGGGTCGTGGTTTTACATGCTCTGGGGCGCAGTAAGTCTTGCGGTGGCGCTGCTGGTCTGGCGCGGTAACCCACTGGGATTCTGGCTGTACATGGCCGCCACCCTGGCAACGCTGGTTTGGGCTCTTGCGGAAACCGGGCTCGCTTTCTGGTTGTTGCTGCCACGCATGAGCTTCCCCCTCGCTATGGCCGGACTCCTGCTGCTGGCATTCTGGGGCATAGCCCACCGGGATGCGCACGCGGGCTTCCGTCTCGGCGTCAGGGCGGGGATCCTGCCGTTTGCATTCCTGATCGCGGTGCTGGGTGCCGCCTTCCTGACCAGTGACGCCCCGGGACCCTCCACGACAAGCGCGTCAGCTCCGGAGGAAACCGGAGACGCTGTGGATGATGCCGGCGAGTGGCGCGATTATGGTCGCAACAAGGCCGGTACGCGCTATGTGCCCGCTGCGGGTATCACGCGCGCCAACGTGACGCAGCTGGAGGTCGCCTGGAGCTATCGCAGCGGTGATCTTCCCGCGGCGTATCCCGAGGCGCAAAATGCCTACAGTTTTCAGGCAACGCCGTTGAAAGTGCATGACAGCCTGTATTTCTGCTCGCCGCGTAATATCGTGATCGCGCTCGAGGCGGAAACCGGGGCAGAGCGTTGGCGGTATGATCCCGGCATTGATACCAGCGGCATTTACATGCTTGCCTGTCGCGGCGTCGCCTACTACGAGAGCGAAGGCGACGTGTGTCCACGGCGTATTCTCATGGCCACGCTGGACGCCCGCCTGATAGCGCTGAACGCCGATACCGGTGCACCCTGCACAGACTTCGGTGAGGGCGGTGAAATCTCACTCCTCGAGGGACTGGGAGAGGTAAAGCCCGGCTATTATCTGGTGACCTCGCCGCCCGCTGTGGTAAACGGCGTGGCAGTGGTTGGCGGATTTGTGCTGGACAACATGTCTGTGGACGAGCCGCCCGGGGTGGTGCGCGGCTACGCCGCGACCAGTGGTCGCCAGCTGTGGGCGTGGGATGCCGGTCGCCCTGCAGAAGCCGGGCCCTGGCGGCCAGGTGACGACTACACACGCGGCTCCCCCAACGCCTGGAGCCTGTTCAGTGCCGACGAGGCCCTGGGGCTGGTGTATGTTCCAACGGGCAATGCCACCCCCGATTATTTTGGCGGCCTACGCAGTGCGGCACAGGAGCGTTACTCGAGTTCGGTCGTCGCGCTGGAGGCCACGACAGGGACACTGCGCTGGGCTTTTCAAACCGTGCACCATGACCTGTGGGACTACGACGTCGCCTCCCAGCCGGTGCTCGTGGACCTGCCGATCGCCGGCGAGCGCGTTCCCGCCCTGATCCAGCCGACCAAGCAGGGCGATATATTTCTGCTCGACCGCCGTGACGGAACGCCGCTGGCAGCGGTGCAGGAGCAGCCGGTTCCACAGGGCAAGGTGCCCGGTGAGCGCTATTCCCCTACGCAACCAGCGTCGCTGGGCATGCCCAGCCTGACGCCGCCACCGATGACGGAAAAAGACATGTGGGGCGTTTCGATGCTGGACCAGCTCTGGTGCCGCATCGCCTTTCGCCAGTTGCGCTACGAGGGCAAGTTCACACCCCCGGGCCTGGATCGCAGCCTCTCCTGGCCCGGCAACAATGGGGTCATGAACTGGGGCAGCGTGTCTGTCGATGAGTCACGGCACCTGATGGCGGTCAGTTCTTCATATATGCCCCTGTTGTTGCAACTCGTGAGCCGGGAGGATGCGCCGGCGGGTGAGCACATCAGTTTCGACGCAAACGGCGTGCCTGTCTCTCCCCAACTGGGTACACCTTTTGCCGTGCGCACGGAACGGCCTTTCCTGTCGCCCCTGGGGCTGCCCTGTAACGCACCGCCCTGGGGCAGGCTCGCCGTGATCGACCTGCAAGACCGCAAGCTGCTCTGGCAGCGCCCGCTGGGCACGACCCGTGACCACGCGCCCCTGGGTATTCCGTTGCCCGGGGCGTTTGCGCAGGGTGGTTCCATCATAACGGCGGGAGGACTGATTTTTATCGCCGCGGCGCAGGATGATTACCTGCGTGCTTTCGATGTGGACACCGGTGAGGAGCTCTGGCGACATCGCCTTCCGGCGGGTGGGCAGGCTACGCCGATGAGTTTTGTGTCAAGGCAAACCGGCAGGCAGTATGTCGTGATAGCCGCCGGTGGGCATGCCTACTTGCAGACCACGCTGGGCGATTATGTCGTTGCCTTCAGTCTGCCCGAACGAGAGGGCGCGACGCACCGGCCCTGAATGGCCGGTGCGCCAGACGGCTTCAGCGGTCGAAATCGACCCTGGTATTGATGTCCGGATTGCGCTGTTGCGCAATCTCCGCTGTTCGGGCCTCCAGCATGGGCATGAATGCCGTATCGGGTATGAGCCAGAACAGGCCGGCCTCAATGCCCCGAAAAACCTGCGCTGCAAATTCATCGGGGCTGGGCCCCATGGCGACGTTGTTGGCCACAACATCGTGGAATGCCTGCTCTGCTGCGCCAAGTTTCACCTGCTGATCAGCGGGCCGCAGGCGATCGGAGTGCCATATCCTGGTGGCAACCTCGGCAGGACACAGCACGGAGGCGGTGACGTCACCGGGCTCCTGGGCGAGTTCCTTGTAGAGACTCTCGGTCAACACTGCGACGGCATGCTTGGTGGTCTGGTACGGACTCATGAAAGTGCCGCCGCCCAGCAGTCCACCAATCGATGCCGTGTTGATGATTCTGGCCGCCTCCCCCTGTTGCAGCATTCTGGGCACAAAATGATGCAGGCCGTGCACAACGCCCATCAGGTTGACGTCGATTATCCAGCGCCAGTCCCGCAGTGGACGCTCCCAACACTTGCCGTCGACCAACACCCCTGCGTTATTGAATAACAGGTTCACTTTCCCGTATCTTGAATACACCCATTCGGCAAAATTCGCCACGGCATCGGGGTCCGTGACATCCAGCGCACGCGTCGTCAGTTGCCCGCTGTTTTCGCCGGCGCTGTCTGTCAGTTCCTGCAGGCCCTTTGTGTCAACGTCAGCGCCGACCACCCGCATGCCTTGCCGCAAGGCGTGCCGCGCGAGCCCGGCGCCAATGCCACTGCCGGCGCCGGTGATAACGCAAACGCGACTCTCTGAACGATTCATATGGATTCCCCTGTGCTCGATTCTCTCGGTGTTATTGCATGGTTTTGCGACGGAAGTTTTACGCAGCATTTTGCGCACGCAATATAGCACCGAGAGCGTGCTCGTTGTCTGCGTAAATTAAAAATATGAGACAGAAAAGCTTAAAGAATACTGCATGTATCACGAGGCTTTCTTCATACGAACGTATTATTTTCATGCCTGATATTCCGGGATTTCAAAAATAATTCTGCGTCGAAAAATAAGCCGTAATCCAGACGCAACAAAGCTTGACCATAAGCCAACTGTCCTATAATAATCTTTCAAGGCCGCGATAATCATCCCGTATCCAATAGCCGGTTTTCTCCTCGGGGAGACTCCGCCAGTCGATCGGGGCGAAAGGTGAAACGTGTGGATATATTCCGGTACTTTCATCGCGAGATTCGAAAAAGCAAATACCAATAAACAAGGGAAATGTTATGCGCAAGTCACTATATGAACGTAAATCAATTTCGCTTGCAGTGGCGCTCATAGTCAGCTCCGGGTACGCAGGATTGTCCAGCGCACAGTCGGATGCTGCGCTGGAGGAAATCGTTGTCACGGCGCAAAAGCGTGCAGAAAACATTCAGGAAACACCCATTTCAATTACCGCGTTGAGCGGCAGTGCGATTGAAAAACGGGGGATCACGAATTCCGGCGATTTGATGGGGGAGATTCCGGGCGTCGCCGGCTTCGAGGCACCGGGCTCACGTGGTACCACGGGCCTCACTATCCGCGGCATGGCCAGCGGTGGCCCCAACAACCTTTCACTGGACCCCGCGATAGGCATTTACCTGGATGGTGTTTTCATCGGCAAGAATGTCGGCTCGGCCCTGGACGTCGCGGAGCTTGAGCGTATCGAGGTACTGCGCGGGCCCCAGGGCACCCTGTACGGTCGCAACTCGACCGGTGGCGCGGTGAACTTCATATCCCGAAAGCCCACCGGGGAATTTGGCCTGCGCGCTACCGGCGCGGTGGGTAATTATGACTACCGCAGCCTGAAACTGAATGTTGATTTGCCGGCAATCGGTGAGGTGGGGAGTGGACTGGGCCAGATCGCCTTCAATGTGGGCTATCAAACGCGCCTGCGCGACGGTTTTCAGGAGAATGACAGCCCGGGAGGTGCCGACTTCAACGACCTGGATCGCCAGGCCTGGCGGTTGGCCGCGAAGTGGGATCTGACAGAGCATTTTTCTGCCGACTATATTTACGACCACAGCGCACTGGATGAGTCCAACGCGCTGGAGCAGGTTGTTGGGTTCAACCCCGTCGATGCGGCGGGGCTCGTTGACCGTGTTTCGGCACTGCAGGGCATTCTGCTCGGGGCGCGCGCCTGGGCGGCGACACCCGGCACGGATCCGCGCATCAGCGAGCGCTGGATCCCTTCCCTGGAACAGACCATAGCCTCTTATCAAGGTGCGCTTGCCCAGGGGCCCGGGCGTCAGAATCGCGGCTTTGCCGACTTCTCTCCGTTTACCGATACCGAGACTGACGGGCATGCATTGACCTTGACCTGGAATATCGGTGATCTGTCGCTGAAGTCCATCACCGCCTACCGCGAGATGGAGTCCTACGTGTTTGGCGACATCGAGAATATCGATAGCCGCCTCGACGGCAATGGCGCAGGCGCCTACAACGATCTGCTGCACCTCACCCTGGGGGGGCTGTACGGTGCGACGGGAGGTTTCGACCCCGGCATACCGCAGCTCCCCTTTGACGCCATCTGGGCGGGCGTCGATGATATTGGCGCCTTCCACACCAAACAGGATACAGACAACTTTTACGACCAGTTTTCCCAGGAATTCCAGCTGGTGGGGTCGTCAGAGTCTCTTGATTATGTTCTGGGTCTCTACTATTTCGAAGATGACGCGAAATACAGTCGACGGGCCATTTTTGTCGCGCCGCTCTCGGGCGCGCCAACCCAGAATTATGCATTGAGCACCGAGGCCACCGCCGTTTACGGGCAAGTGACCTGGCAGCCCGGCTGGCTGGATAACCGCGTGTCCCTGACCCTGGGTCTGCGCTATACGGAAGAGGACAAGGACATTGTTTGGGACTACCTCGCCTACTCCACGCCATTCGCCGGTGAGCTGCCGCGGCAGACCCTTGCGAATGCAGAGCGCTTCGACAATGTCAGTGGCAATTTCACCGCGGCTTTCCAGGCAACGCCGGACATCAACACCTTCCTGCGTTATGCCACGGGTTATCGGAGCGGCGGCTTCAACGGTGAGCAGATTGCCACACCGGCGTTCAACGAGGAAACCGTGGAGCAGTGGGAAATCGGCGTGAAAAGCGACTGGTGGGACGGACGTCTGCGCCTCAACGGCTCGCTGTACACCTACGTCTGGGAGGACATTCAACTGGCGAACACCGACTCCAGCGATGGATCCGCCACCACCCGTATCATCAACGCGGGTGAAGCCGACCGCTGGGGGGCGGAGCTTGAAATGCTGGTGGCACCACTGGACAGGCTTGTGCTCGGTGTCAGCTATGCCTATATTCATGGCGACTTTGACAAGTTTCCGGACGTCTGCGGCACCGCCGTCCCGCAAACCTGCATTGATGGCGTGAGCTCCGCAGTGCGACCTTATTCACCCAGTAACCAGTTAAGCCTTACGGCAGACTACACCTTTGCCGAAACCGCGCTCGGCGATGTCACGGGTTTCCTGCGAGTGAACTGGCAGGATGAATGGTATGAAAACGCGCTGTGGAATGGTGTCGTGGATGGACAGCCCGTAGCGTACCCCTCCGCAGTCATGGATGAACGAACCGTGGTTGGCGCCCGGGTCAGTCTTGAAAACATACAGGTGGGTGACGCGATGATGCGTGTCACGCTGTTTGGCGATAATCTGACGGACGATGATTATCCGGTCTATGCCATCAACTTTGGTGCCCTGGGTTTGATTACTGAACAGTACGGCGCACCGCGGACCTGGGGTCTGGAGTTGTCGTACGATTACTGATGTGGCAAGTGCGCTGGCGCGCCCGAAAAAGGCATGACTCGACGAGGAACGGCCATGAAACGACGCAGCTTTATCACCGGCGGCAGTGCGTTGCTGGCCGGTTCCGGCCTTGGTGTCGCAGCGGCAGCTCCCGACGCAGTCGGGCCGGGCTTCGACCGCGAATTCGACCTTGTCGTCGTGGGTTCCGGTACCGGTCTGGCGGCTGCACTGATCGCGGCGAGTGAGGGCCTGAGCGTGCTGGTGCTGGAGAAGGCCGGCGTCATCGGCGGTACCACACTGGTGTCGGGTGGTGTGCTCTGGGTACCGGTGAATCGCGTCATGCAGCGCGAGGGCCTGGACGATAACCGCGACGATGCAAAACGCTATCTCACCCGGCTCTCCCGCGGGCAGGCCAGTGCAGAGATTATCGATGCGTTTATCGACAATGGCGCCGACATGCTGGAGGCTGTAGAGCGCCACAGTCCGATCCGATGGCGGGTTTCACGATTCATGGGGCGCATGCCGGACTATCATGCCGAGTGGCCGGGAGCGATGACTCATGGGCGGTCGGTGGAAACGGCGGTGGAGGCCGCCGGCGCCCTGGGCGGGCACCTGATATCCCTGCTTTATGAAGGATGCCTGGCGGCAGGTGTCGAGTTCTGGACCGAGGCGCCGGCGCAGCGCCTCATCACCACTGAATTATCGGGCAGTCGCCGGGTGTCCGGTATCCAGGTGCGCCGGGGGACGGTCACGCAAAACGTGCGCGCCCACCGCGGTGTAATTCTTGCTACAGGCGGTTTCGAGCGCAATGCGGAAATGAAGACCCATTTTCTCCGCGGCCCCTCGCCCTACACCCTGGGGGCACCCGGAAACCGGGGCGATGGCATCCACATGGGCATGGCCGTCGGCGCCGACCTGCGCAACATGAACGAGTGCTGGCATCTGGTGGTATACAAGGCGCTCGCCGAGGCCCAGGGCCATCTGGCCGGGGGTGCGGGCCTGTTTGGCCAGGTCGACAAGACCCAGCCGGGTGCGATTGTCGTCAACCGTCATGGCGAACGTTTTTTCAATGAAGCCGGTTCTTATGATGCATCCTGGCAGAGTTTCCATACCTGGGAAAACTGGGGGGACTTTCGCTACCGGAATTTGCCGGCTTATACACTGTCGGACCACGCGCTGCGTGAGGCCGGGTTCGTGGCCGGCTGCCGTGCTGGCGAACCGCTGCCCGAATGGGTTCTGCAGGCGGACACCCTGGAGGGTCTGGCGGTGCAGGCAGGCATCAACGCTGCTGCACTGCAGCGTACGGTGGAGCGTTTCAACCGTCACGCCGCGCAAGGTCGCGACCCGGATTATCACCGCGGTGAAAGTCTGATGGATACGCTGGGGTCCGGTGACGCCGCGGACACGCTGAGGCCACTGACAGAAGGCCCCTACTACCTTGCCGAGATCAGCCCCGCTGACCTCGGCACCAGCGGTGGTTTGCGGGTCAACGGCAAGGCCCAGGTGGTGGATGTGTTTGATCAGCCGATACCGGGACTCTACGCCTCCGGCAATACCGCCGGCGTTGGTGGCCCGGGAGCACTCTATGGCGGCGGCGGAGGCACGCTCGGGCCGGCGATGACCTTCGCTTACATCGCGGCCAGGCACGCAGCTGGGGCAGAGGCATATTCCGCGGTACCGCGCGAGGGCGCATAACGGCCGCCATTTGTCCGATCGGATGCCGGCGCCCGGTTGTATGGCAGACACGAATATACTGCCTGCGCAAGCCCTGGTGTACGCTCTTGAAGGAGCTAAAACGTGGCCAAGATTCCCGCAGCGCACCCGCTCAGCCAGATCATTTACGAAGGCGTCCTGGAAATGCCGCCTTGGAAAACGCTGTTGAAGTGCCTTGAGGATTTCATGCAGGTGCCGAGTGCCACGCTGATTCTGCGCCGCCCTCAAACCCCGGACCCGGGACTGACACTGTACTTGTACCCGGAGTCGGACACCGGCGCGTTGCGGGCCTTCCAGTCGCGAGGCTACCAGGATTCGCCGTTTGCCGAGCTGCCCGAAAAAAAGGTGTTTACACTCCACGAACGGGTTACGCGAGCGGAGCTGGAGTCGCCGGATTTCGGTGCCTATCTGCAGGATCACGCCGTTACCGACCTGATGGGCTTCGATGTTTATGAACGCCAGAGCCGCATCCGCCTCAGGTTGCGGCTGGTACGTCGGTGACGCGCCGCCCTTTTCGGCGAGCGACCGGCAACGCCTTGAGGGCCTGATTCCGCTTATGGACAACGCGCTGACACTCTATAGCGCGTATACCCACAATCGTTTTATCGAGCAGCTCTACGAGGAGCTTCTCGGCTCAATGGATATCGCCTGCATCATCATGAACGCCAGGCTGGAGGTGCTCTCCGCCAACCGGCAGGCCAGCGAGATTCTCGCGGCTCGCGATGGCGTATTGCTGCGCCATAACGTCCTCGCCTGTGCCGAGAGTGCCGATCAACAAAAGCTCGAGGAGCAGTGTCGCAATGTGCTCGACGCGGTTCAGGGCGAGCAGGGCCCGCCCGCCGCGCGCACGCTCACCGTGCAGCGCACGGGGCTTGATGCGAAATGGAATGTGCAGGTTCGCAGCGTGGAAAAGAAAAACGTGACGTTCGGCGAGGGTGGACCCGAGCTGGTGTTGCTGTTACGGGGCCCGGTTCGTGACTGCGTCCCCAGTCAGGCACGCCTTATGGACCTGTTTGGTGTCACGCCCGCGGAAGCCAAACTGGTCGCGCATCTGGTCCATCTCGGCGGGTGCAAGGTTCCAGATACGCATACATCGGCGCAGGCTGCTGACCTCGCCGGTCTGTGACAACAGAGCCCGGAGCGCCGCCTCGGGTGTTTGTTGCTCGATAGCATCGAGCTGTCGTAGCCGGGAAGTGCGCAACTTACCCCATTGCGGTGCCTCCGGATCGATAACGACACCACCACCCAGTGTGGTGGTTTCCTGATCGTCACGCAGAATGAACCGGTCTCCGGCAAATGCGAGTACCTCGCCGTCAAGGATCAGCTGTATGCGCTGCCCACCAGGGCCACCCGTCTCGCGATCCAGTAGATAGGTCCTCGCGGGTATTCGCCGGGTGCCGATATACAGCTTGACCCTGCCCAGGTGCTTCAGGCTCGGTGGTGAGCCCGCCGCCGGCCAGCAGCGGGTGTCCATTCTTCGTGACGGCGCTGCCGTGCTGTGCGCGCAGAGGAAGTCTCCCCTGTGCACCTGCTCCAGGGAGACTCTACCCGCGATATTCAAGGCACAGCGCTGCCCGGCAAGCCCCTGTGTTGCCGGCTGGCCCTGAGCGTGAATGTCTCGCACCCGAACGCTGTGCACCCGGGTATTGCCCGTGCCGGTAACATGCAGGCGCAGCTCGTCGCCCACCGCCACCGATCCGGCAAGACAGGTGCCGGTAACGACCATGCCGGCGCCTTTTTTGGTGAAAACCCTGTCGACGTAAAGACGGAACAGGCCCTGGGTCGCCCGCTGCGGGCAGGAAAGCGCCGCGGTTGCCAGCATCGACCGGAGCGTGTCCAGGCCTTCGCCGCTGCGGTTGGAAACGGCACAAACGGGTGCACCGGGTGGCAGGAGATCGCTGGTCAGCTGCGCGACCTCTGCCAATCTGCGTGGGTCCACCCTGTCGCACTTGGTGATCACGCCCAGAAAACGTTCGATGCCCAGCAATTGCAGGAGCTGTATGTGTTCCGTGGTTTGCGGCATCGGGCCGTCATCAGCGGCGACCACCAGCATGCCGAGGTCGATTCCGTTAATGCCGGATATCATGGTGTTGATGAAACGGTGGTGGCCGGGCACATCTATGAAGCCGATACTGCCGTTGGTGCCGCCGTGGGCAAACGCATAGCCGAGCTCGATGGTCAATCCGCGGGCTTTCTCCTCCGCGAGCCGGTCGGTATCGGTCCCGGTGAGCCGCTTCACCAGACTCGTCTTGCCATGGTCCACATGGCCCGCGGTAGCGACTAACAAGCCAGCGCGCCCTCGAGTTGCGGCAGCTGTTGCAGAAAACAGGTTTCAGCGTCGTCCAGGCAGCGCAGGTCCAGTATCAGTGCGCCGTCGTGTGTACGGCCGATAACAGGGCGCGGCAGACGGCGCAGGGCTTCCGCCAGCCGGCGCAGATCCCGGTCACGTCCGCTGCTGCTCGTCACTGTGATGGCGAAACTGGGGAGGGTCTCGACCGGCAGGGCCCCGCTGCCAATCTGGCTGCGACAGGGGGTTACCGCCGCCGTGAAGGGCGCTGGCAGGTGGCGGGCCAGTTCCGCACACAGACGGTTTGCCTGTGCTTCGATGTCTGCCACGGGCCGGGTGAGCTGGCGCAGCGTAGGCAGCGTTTCCGTGAGCGTCTCCGGATGGCGGTAAAGCTTGAGCACTTCGGCCAGCGCTGCCAGGGTCATGCTGTCGACGCGCAATGCCCGCTTCAGCGGGTTTTCACAAATTCGCTGCAGCAGCGCTTTCTTGCCGGCTATGATGCCGGACTGGGGCCCGCCGAGTAGCTTGTCGCCACTGAAGGTGATCAGGTCGACGCCGCTGTCAATATAGTCAGAAGCCTTCGGCTCACCGGGCAGGCCCAGGGTGTTAAAGTCGACAAGACAGCCACTGCCCAGGTCCACCATGCAGGGCAGACTCTACCAGTTCACCGCGCGACACAGGCACCTCCATACCGCGCGCCAGCGTGCTCAGCACAAGCACAACGGCGGCCGCATTGTTGTTGACCACGGTGGCGGCTTCGCAGCCGGTGAGCTCGCAAATCAATGCTTCGATGTGACTGTCACGGTTGCCTCTTTTCCCCGTCTTCAGGTCGTACTCGAGGTTGTTGGGGAATATCGCCGCTGCCCTCGCGGCGTCGGCGGCCGCAAGGGGAAGACAGGCCCGGCCCAGATTGGTATGCAGTACAATGCCGGACAGGTTGATGACCGGGCGCAAGCCCCCCGCATCCATGGCCTGCAGCCGTCCGGCGACAGCCTCGCGCACATCGGTCGGGGTGCAGTCTGACGCCGTGGCGGGTTCCGCGGCATTGCGCAGGCGGTGCAGCTCTCGGCGTATGGCGTCGCTGACCCTCTGATGGCCCCAGCGCGCAACCAGCTCCTGAGAGGTCTGCAGCACACGGTCTACAGAGGGAAGCCTGCGCCTCAAGTCCTGCTTGCCGTTCATTTTGCATGTCCTCTGGTGTTTGCCCGATGCCTCGACAGCGTATCGGATCGCCCTCTTCCTGTGCACGATTTTAGGGGATAGCGCGCAACAACACAGCATGATGGAACCGCTCCCCCGCCAGCGCGGATTCAGGATTCTGTGCAAACCTCGAGAGGTTCGCCGGAGGTCTTGTCCGGCAGATGACGAAACAGCGTGCCCTCGGCGCCGGGGCCCGAGCCGCGTGTCCACCACTCCCGATCATCCCCCACGTAACGCGCACCACTGGCGGACACGGCACTGCGCATGAGGTAGGTTCTACCCTGATAAAGCACTTCTGCCGATTCGGTAGTGGGGTAGATTGCCGTAATGGTTGCGCCGCTGGCGCAGCGGTAGGTATGCACCGTCTGGGTGTGCTGTGTCACGTCCTGTTCTCCGGCACCGTCCTTATTGTCATGCGGCGGGTTTGCGCACCCGGACAGCAGCAATAAGGTGGCGCCGATGGCGGCGGCTTGTTTCATGAGGTATTCCTGTCTGTTGGTAGAAGATAGAGCGTTTACCGGTGGCTTCAGGGTTCCGTTACACCGGAAAAAGCGACGCCGGACAACAGGGCCATTTCGCGTTGCCAGGTTGCCAGGTCATTCTTGTTGAACAAGTGAAGTGCGTCGTGACCGCAGGCTCGCGCCATAACCCGCATGAGCTCCACAGACGCGTCCAGGAAGTTTCTCAACTGTCCTGCCGATTTGTCGATATTCAGTCGCTGTCGCAGGTCCGCGCGTTGTGTGGCTATCCCCGCCGGGCAGTTGTTGGTGTTGCAGATGCGTGCGGCAACGCAGCCTATTGCCTGCATGGCGCTGGTTGCAATCGCAACGCCGTCGGCACCCAGCGCGAGCGCCTTCACGAAATCCATGGGTGTACGCAGGCCGCCCGTGATGATCAGCGTTACCTGCCCACTGACACCCTGCTTGTCCAGATAGCGTCGTGCCCTCGCCAGGGCCGGCATTGTAGGCACACTGATGTGATCCCGGAACATTTGCGGTGCGGCACCCGTGCCGCCCCCGCGTCCGTCCAGAATGATGTAGTCGGCGCTGGCGTCCAGGGCAAACTGGATGTCACGCTCGATATGGTTGGCGCTGAGCTTGAAGCCGATCGGTATTCCACCGGTTACTTCGCGAACGCGATCGGCGAAGCGCCTGAAGTCCCTGGCGGTCGTCAACTCGGCGAATGCAGGGGGCGACACCGCGGGCTCTCCTGCAGGGATGCCGCGAATTTCAGCAATCCTGCCGGTGTTTTTGCTGCCGGGCAGGTGGCCGCCGGTGCCCGTTTTCGCCCCCTGGCCGCCCTTGAAGTGGAACGCCTGAACATTCCGTAATGCATTCTCGTCGTAGCCGAACTGCGCGCTGGCCAACTCGTAGAAGTAGCGAGAATTTGCAGCTTGCTCCTCCGGCAACATGCCTCCCTCTCCGGAGCAGATACCCGTTCCTGCAAGCTCGGCGCCTGTGGCCAGGGCGATTTTTGCTTCCTCGGAAAGCGCGCCGAAACTCATGTCGGAAACCAGCAGTGGCGTAGTGAGTTGCAGGGGTTTTCTGGATGCCGGGCCAATCACGAGCTCGGTGCGCACTGCTGCGCTCTCCGGCAGCGGTTTGGTTGCCATCTGCGCGGTCAGGATTTGCAGGTCATCCCACTGGGGCAGCAGGTGTCGGGGGATGCCCATTGCGGCCATCGGCCCATGACTTCCCAGCGTGGCCAGGCCGTCACGGGCCAATTGATGGATGAACTCTACCGTGGGCTCCTCTGTCGTTGCGCTGGCGGCGGGAGCCTTGGTGTCGTCTTTGTCGATGGCCGGTCCTTCCTGGCCGACCTCGCTGTCATCCAGCTTGTTGTGAGAACCATCGCAGAAGGGGGTATCTGCCGACTGCTTGCACTGGCACAGGAGGGACGCGCCGGATTCCTCCGGCGTAAAAGGTTTTGGTGTGAACGCTGTGCCCGCGTGCGAGCCGTCACAAAACGGCTGGGACTGAGAGCGGCCACAGGTGCAGAAGTGATACTCCTTGCCCTTTTCGAGTTCAACTTTTATCGGCTTGTTATCCGCGACGATGGGTTTCTTGAGCTTGCTCCGTCTGTGCTGGGCCGCCTGGAGCGGCGGCATTCGGCCTGTGTCACCAGGGCTGTCGTGATCGCAGTGGCGCAGATCTTCAGCCATTCTGCTCAGCCAGTGTACGGTCCAGCGAGTACTTTCCGCCACCGGCAAAGGTCAAGGCTATGGTCATCCCCAGCAGGGCAAGGCCAAACTCATAGCCGTTGTTGCTCAAGAACAGGCCGTGTGGAAGATGCACTGCGACGATGGCGACCAGCATGGTCACCGCCAGAACGCAGGCGGCCGGTCGTGTGAGCAAGCCCAGGAGTAATGCCAGACCCCCGAAAAATTCGGCGCTGCCCGCTGCCAGTGCCATCAGGTAGCCCGGCTCCAAACCGATGGAGGCCATCCATTGCCCCGTGCCTTCCAGCCCATATCCGCCGAAGCTGCCGAACAGTTTCTGTGCGCCATGGGCGATGAAGATGATGCCTGCCGGAATGCGAAGCGCAAGGCTTGCGATCTGGTCGTTGGTCTCGATAGTGCGCATAAAAAGAGTCTTGTTCATGATATTTCTCCTAATTAATTCAGAATATTTGTTGCCCATGTGCAAAGTATTAATTATCTTTTCCGTAAAATAGCGGAATGATTTGAGCAATATGGTCAGAAATATTGAAGTATGCGTTTACTGTTAACGCTGGATGCCCTGCTGACACTGGATGCGATAGAGCGGCGCCAGAGCTTTGCCGCAGCGGCGGAAGAATTGCATCGCGTGCCATCAGCCGTTTCTTACACAGTGAATAAGTTGGAGGAGGACCTCGGGGTCAGCCTGTTTGATCGGAGCCGACGCAAGGCCGAGTTGACCGCCATTGGCCGATTGGTTCTAAGGCAGGGTCGGGAGATTCTCAAAGCCGCGGAAGAACTGACGGCGATGGCCCGCCGCGAGGCCGACGGCTGGGAAGTCGAGTTGCGGATTGGCGTCGACAGTGTTCTGAACTGCGAGCCCATCTACGAGTTGATCGAGGCCTTTCAGCGCATACAGCCCAAGACCGAGATTCGTCTTACCGAAGAGGTTCTCGGTGGTAGCTGGGACGCTTTGAGTCATGATCGCTGTGATCTGGTGATCGGCGCGACGGGCTCGCCTCCTGCCAGCGGCTTCCTGCGGCATGTCCTGGGGGAGGTCATTTTTGAGTTCGCGGTTGCCTCTGATCATCCCTTGACGGCGCTGCCGTTACCGCTTCCCGCTAGCGCCATCCTGGACTATCCAACGGTCATCGTCGCGGACAGCTCGCGGCGCCTGCCCGTGCGCTCGGCCCGGCTGCTGGATGGCCAGAGCCGCATCATCGTGCCCACGATCGACCATAAAATCGAGGTGCAGTGCAAGGGTCTGGGTGTTGGTTACCTGCCGCGCCATCGCATTGTTCGGGAGCTGGCAGAGGGGCGCTTGCGGATTCTGGAGCTGGATGTCCCCAAGGCGCCCGTTGAAATATCGGTGGCCTGGTCGCGCGGTAAGGGGGGAAGGGGGCTCAACTGGTTTGTCGATCGCCTCAAGCAGCTGCGTTTCGACCCGCTTGCGGGAACCCTGTCCTGAGTTGCAGCAGCGCTCCCGGGCTGCAGGTTTGGGGGGTGGCCGTTTGCCTCACTCGATATTCTGCACCTGCTCCCGCATTTGCTCGATCAGCACCTTCAGTTCAACCGCATTGTGCGTGGTGCTACTGGCGATCGACTTGGAGGACAGGGTATTCGCCTCCCGGTTCAGCTCCTGCATGAGAAAATCCAGGCGCCGCCCGCAGGGGCCACCGGTGTCCAGTGTGTGCCGCACTTCGCGAATATGGGCCTGCAGCCGGTCCAGCTCTTCTTCCACATCGGCCTTCTGCGCCAGGTAGACCAGTTCCTGCTCCAGCCGCTCCTGGTCGACCTCCACCCGCAATTCCGCGAGACGCGTCCGCAGTCGTGCCTGCTGTTGCTCGCACAGCGCCGGTATCTGTGCGCGGGCCGCTGCGGTGGCAGCTTCGACCTGGTTCAGGCGGTCGCGAATGAGCGCCGCCAGCTGGGCGCCCTCGCGAGCCCGGTTTTCCATCAGGGTATCCAGTGCGGTGTCGAACAGCGCGTTGACGCTGTGCAGCAGTGTCGTTTCGTCAGTCAGTGCCGCGCTGCACACGCCTGGAAACTGCAAAAGCTCCAGCGGGTTGATCGGTTGCGCGGCCGGCAGTGCGTGCGCGATGTCCAGGGCGGTCTCAATGACCTTTTGCAGGTGTTCCCGGTTGACCTGCAGCGCCGACCCCTCTGTCGCGCTGGCCTGAAAGCGCACCAGGCAATCCAGCTTGCCGCGGGACAGGCGTGCCGCGGCGCGGGCGCGCAGTGAGGTTTCTGCGCTGCGCAGCAGGTCGGGCAGTTTGAAACTGCAATCCAGGTAGCGGTGGTTGACGGTACGGAGTTCCACGGTAAGCTCGCCGCCCTGGCCGCTGCTGCTCTGCCTTGCGAAAGCCGTCATGCTGTAGATAGGTGTCGTCAAGCGTACTGCCTCTGCCGAAAGTGCCCACAGAGTCTAGCAGGCTGACTGGCCGGCTCACACCCGCCCCGACGCGCCAGGTGGCGCACTGCAGCCAGCTCGCGGCTCGCGTATACTGCGCGACCCACTGACCGGAGACTCCCCATGCAACGACCCAGCGGCCGCGCGCCCGACGACCTGAGAACTGTCACCCTTACCCGCGATTTTACCTGCCACGCAGAGGGTTCTGTGCTGGTCGAGTTTGGCGCTACGCGCGTCATCTGCACAGCATCAGTCGAGCCCGGTGTACCCCGTTTCCTGCGCGGCACGGGCAGCGGTTGGGTGACTGCCGAGTACGGCATGCTGCCGCGCTCCACCGGGTCGCGCATGGACCGCGAGGCCAGTCGCGGCAAGCAGGGCGGTCGCACGCTGGAAATACAGCGGCTGATTGGTCGCTCACTGCGCTCGGCGGTGGATCTGAAAAAACTGGGCGAATTTACCATTACCGTAGACTGCGACGTGATTCAGGCAGATGGCGGCACCCGAACCGCGGCCATTACCGGTGCCTGCGTGGCTTTGGTGGATGCCCTGAACCACCTGCAGCGCAAGAAGCTGATCACCACCGACCCGCTGCTGCAGATGGTGGCATCGGTGTCGGTCGGTGTCTTTCAGGGCGTACCCGTGCTGGACCTGGATTACCGTGAGGATTCCCGGGCTGATACGGACATGAATGTCGTGATGGGGGAGGACGGCGGTTTCATCGAAGTGCAGGGTACCGCCGAGGGACAACCCTTCCAGCGCGACGAAATGAACGCCATGCTCGACTTGGCAGAAACCGGCATCCGCCAGCTTTTCGAGGCCCAGAGGCTGGCGCTGGCGGGTTGAGCCGGATCAGACTTCGATGTCGTAATCCATAATGACCGGGGCGTGGGTGGAGAACACGCGCGCCTTGTAGATGGCACCGTAGTCCACCGCGTATTTCAGGCCCTTGGAGATAATCTGGAAGTCGGTACGCCAACCGTTGCTGCCCGGTTCACCGTCCGGCCACCAGCTGAACTCGTCCCGGTCGGAGTTGATTTCCCGGAACGCGTCGACATAGCCGCCGTCGATGAGTTCGTCCATCCACTGGCGTTCTTCAGCGAGGAAACCCGGGACCGTGCTGTTGCGCGCCGTGTCCTGAACATCCGCGGCCGTGTGCGCCAGGTGCCAGTTGCCGCAGATGATGAACTCGCGGCGTTTGTTGCGAATTTTCTGCAGGTGGTTCTGCAACAGGCTGTAGAACTCGTTCTTTCGCGCCAGCTGTTCCGCGTTGCCGGGTGCCGCGTAGGGCGCCAACAGGCAGCCTACACTGAGGTTCTCGTAGTCGGCCTGGATGTAGCGACCTTCCATATCGAAATCCGTGAACCCGAGGCCGGTCATGATGGCCTTCGGCAGCTTGCGGCAGTAAATGGCCACGCCGTTGGACTTGCCGTCCACGTCGTCGTAGAAGTAGGCGTTGTATTCGCGCGGGAAGTAGAGATCGTCGCGCAAATCGTACTCGGTGCAGCGCAGATCCTGGATACAGATAAAGTCAGCATCCTGCTCGCTCAGCCAGTCATAAAATCCGTTACCAGCGGCGTTCTGGATGCCGTCGGCACTGAAGCTGATGATCCTCATTCTTGGCCCCTTGCTGAGAGAGCGTGTATCATGCCGAGTTCGGGTTCGCCGGGCGGCGGCACTGTGTCGAATGTCCATTCCCGGTAGAAGTGAAGCGCTTCCGGCTCCACACTGCCTATGATACCGGCGTCACCGGAAAAGCATAACCCCAAACCGGCCAATTCGCAGCTCTTACTCCCCCTCGGAGCCGTATATGAACGCATACCAGCAGGAGTTCATAGAACTCGCACGCCGTCACGATGTTCTCAAGTTTGGCGAGTTCACGCTGAAGTCCGGGCGCGTCAGCCCGTATTTCTTCAATGCAGGGGCGTTCGCCAGCGGGGCGGCCCTGGCAACCCTCGGGCGCTGCTATGCGCAGAGCATCGTGGAGTCGGGAATCGACTTCGATGTTCTGCTCGGGCCAGCCTACAAGGGGATACCGCTGGCAGCTGCCACCGCTGTGGCGCTCGCTGATCATCACGGGCGCGATGTGCCCTTCGCCTACAACCGCAAGGAAGCCAAGACCCACGGCGAAGGGGGAACCCTGGTGGGAGCACCGTTGCAGGGCCGCGTGCTGGTCATCGACGACGTGATCACCGCGGGCACGGCAGTACGCGAAGTCATCGCCATGATAGAGGCAGCGGGCGCACAGCTTGCCGGCGTTGCCATTGGCCTCGACCGCCAGGAGCGCGGTGCCGGCTCCGCCTCTGCGATACAGGAGCTGGAGCGCGAGCAGGGTATTCCGGTCCTCAGTATTATCAATATGGGCCACATCATCGATTACCTGCAGGCCGCGGGAGAAGGCTACACGGATGTGCTGGCCGCCATGCGCGATTATCGAAAGCGCTACGGCGTGTGACTTGTTGCCCCGGCTGGCAACCTCTATATTGGACTCCATGAAAAGACGGGCGGTCATACAGTTCATCAGCGCGGCGTTGTGCATCTTCCTGGCGGCCCAGGTGATGGCACAGGGCAACGAGCTGTATCGCTATCGCAACGACCAGGATGTGGTGGTGGTTGACGACAGTGTGCCGCCCGAATACGTCGCCCGCGGCTACGAAGTGCTGAACGAGCGTGGCGTGGTCATTCGTGTGGTGCCGAGGGTGCTCACCCCCGAAGAGCTCGCGGACGCGAACTCGCAGCTGAGGTTGGAGGAAGCCGCGGCACTGGAGGAGCAGCGCCTGCGCAAGTGGGACCAGACCCTGCTGTTGCGCTACAGCTCGATTGAGGATATCGAGGCACACCGCGACCGGGCGCTGGCCGACCTGAGGTTGCGGGTAGGTATCCTGAAGAGCAACCGGCGCAATTACAAGCAGCAGATCGAAACCTACCAGTCCCAGGCGGCTGATCTTGAGCGCCGTGGCCAGACGGTGGATGAGGCCCTGCTGAAGGCGATCGCCAGCCTGCAAAAGGAGCTCGCCGCCACCGATCGGCAGATCGCCGACCGCAATGAAGAAGTTGAGGAAGTGCGGGCCAGTTTCGAGGCCGACATCGAGCGCTTCAGGATGCTGGAGGAGGCGGTGCGCCTGCGCCGCGAGCTGAGCTCAAAAGCCGCAAGGGCGGACTAGCGCTGCCATCGCTTGGCGCAATCATGAAAGCGCCACACTTTTTTTCCTTGCACTTTTGCCACAATGTGCAACGCTCAGCGAAGAACTGAAAAAAAAGTGAGGGAAGAGTATGCATCCACTGATCCAGCGCGTCGGGCGTTGCCTGGCGCTTTTTGGGGCGCTATCAGCCGGCTCGGTGCTGGCAGCCGACAAACCGAACATCCTGGTGATCTGGGGCGACGACGTTGGCCAGTCCAACATCAGCGCCTACACCCGTGGCCTGATGGGCTATCACACGCCAAACATCGACCGCATTGCCAACGAGGGCATGTTGTTCACCGACTACTACGGTGAGCAGAGCTGCACCGCCGGTCGGGCCTCCTTCATCATGGGGCAATCGGTGTTCCGCACCGGGCTGTCCAAGGTGGGCCTGCCAGGCGCTGAACTGGGTATGCAGGAAGAGGACCCGACCATCGCCGGGCTGTTGAAAAACCACGGCTACATGACGGGCCAATTCGGCAAGAACCACCTGGGCGACAAGGACGAGCACCTGCCGACCAATCACGGATTCGATGAGTTCTTCGGCAATCTCTATCACCTGAATGCGGAAGAGGAGCCCGAAAACGAGGACTATCCCACCGATCCCGCCTTCCGTGAGAAATACGGCCCGCGTGGCGTCATCCGCTCCTATGCTGACGGTCGCATCGAAGACACCGGCCCGCTGACCAGGCGGCGCATGGAAACCGTTGACGACGAAACGGTCGCGGCGGCGAAAGACTTCATCACCCGTGCGGTGAAAGCCGATACCCCGTTCTTCGTCTGGTGGAGTGGCACGCGTATGCACTTCCGCACCCATGTCAGCGACGAAAAAATGGCGATGGTGAAAAAACAGTATCCCCACGCGGATGAGTACACCGCCGGCATGATTGAGCATGACATGCACATCGGAGAGTTCCTCACGTTGCTCGACGAGCTGGGTGTGGCGGACAACACGCTGGTGTTCTACTCCACCGACAACGGCCCGCACATGAACACCTGGCCGGACGCGGCAATGACGCCCTTCCGCGGTGAGAAGAACACCAACTGGGAAGGCGGCTGGCGGGTACCTGCAGCGGTGCGCTGGCCTGGCAAGATCCCTGCTGGCAGTGTCTCCAACGATATCATGCACCACATGGACTGGTTGCCCACCTTCCTGGCGGTAGCGGGCGAGCCTGATGTGAAGGAGAAACTGCTCAAGGGGCACCGCGCGATCAACCGCAAATACAAAGTGCACCTGGACGGTTACAACTTCCTGCCCTTCCTCACCGGGGAAGTGGATACCGGGCCGCGCCGGGAGATTTTCTACTTCTCCGATGACGGTGACCTTACGGCCTTGCGTTATGACGCGTGGAAGCTGGTGTTCCTGGAGCAGCGCGTAGCGCAAACGCTGCAGGCCTGGCAGGAGCCGTTTGTGGAGCTGCGTCTCCCCTACATCTTCAACCTGCGTCGCGATCCCTACGAGCGCGCCCAGATCACATCCAACACCTACTATGACTGGATGTTGGACCGGGCCTACCTGCTGGTGCCCGCGCAGGACTACGTGGCGCAGTTCCTCGCGACCTTCAAAGAGTACCCACCTCGGCAGAAAGCCGCCAGCTTCTCGCTGGATCAGGTGATGGAAAAACTGACGGCGCCCGCCGGTACGCCCTGAGGCGATGGTCCACAGCCCCGCAGGTGAAAGCCTGCGGGGCTTTTTTGTGGGGATTCTGGGGTGCGTGCCGGTGGTGCGCGCCAGGTAGCCTGCGTCAGCGCGCCGCGGAGCCGGCCGGATCCACCAGGGGCGAGGTCACCGCCTGGCGGAAGAAGCCGTTCAGCAGAAGAGACCATTGCTCCTGCCAGTTTTCCGTTGGAGAGCGGCTGAAGCCGCTGCGCACAAACTGTGCGATGCGCCCCTCCGCCGTCGCCATCAACAGATTGGCGGCCGCGGGCAGTGGAATCACCGGTCGCAGGCCTTCCCGCAGCTCGGCTTCGCGCAGCACCTGCTTGAGCTGGGTCTCATAGCGGTCGAACAGCTGCGCCACGCGCTGGTGCAGTCGATCGTTCTCGCCTGCAAGGGCATCACCGGTGAGTATGCGGGTGATACCCGGGTTGCGTTCGGTGAAGGCCAGCAACAGCAGCAACATTTTTTCACAGCGCCTGGCTACGCCGGCTTCCTCACTGAGAATGATGTTGATGCGGGAAAACAGGGTGTCTTCAATAAACTCGATCAGGCCCTCGAACATTTTCCCCTTGCTGGGGAAATGGCGATAGAGGGCCGCCTCGGAAACGCCAACCTCGCGCGCCAGCCCGGCGGTGGTGATGCGATTACCGGGGCTTGCCTCCAGCATCTGGGCGAGGGCCTCCAGGATCTGCTGACGGCGTTGGGATTTTTTCGGCGGCATGTCGCTCACGATCGTTGGCGGGTGACCTAATGCTATCGGCTCGTCGGGGCCGCTGCAACACGCTGGCCGGATTGGTGCACGGGTTTAGCTTGAGCGGCCGGTGATCAGCGTGCCGATGCCGGTGTCGGTGAATATCTCCAGTAGAACCGCATGGGGCACCCGGCCGTCGATGATATGCGCACTCGCCACGCCGGATTTCACCGCATCCAGGGCGCAGCCGATTTTCGGCAACATGCCCCCGCTGATGGTGCCGTCGGCGATCAGCGCGTCCACCTGGCGAGTACTGAGGCCCGTGAGGATGTTCCCCTGCCTGTCCAGCAGGCCCGAGACGTTGGTCAGCAGCATCAGCTTTTCTGCCCGCATCACCTGGGCGATCTTGCTGGCCACCAGGTCGGCATTGATGTTGTAGGTATTGCCGGCATTGTCCACCCCAATGGGCGCGATGACCGGGATGAAATGGCTGCCGAGAATAACGTTCAGCACCTCTGTGTCGATCTGGTCGACTTCCCCCACATGGCCGATATCGACGATCTCCGAGGCACCAAGTTCCGGGCTGTAGCGGCTCACTGTGAGTTTGCGGGCGCGAATCAGCTGCCCGTCCTTGCCGGTGACGCCAATCGCCTTGCCACCCGCGCGGCTGATCGACGAGACGATTTCCTTATTGACGCTGCCGCCCAGCACCATCTCCACCACATCCATGGTTTCGCTGTCAGTCACGCGCATGCCGTTGACGAACTCGGTGTGGATATTGAGCTTCTTCAACAGTTCACCGATCTGCGGGCCGCCACCGTGCACCACCACCGGGTTCATGCCCACCAGCTTCATCAGCACCACATCGCGGGCGAAGCTTTCGTGCAGCAGGGGATCGACCATCGCGTTGCCGCCAAACTTCACGACAATGGTTTTGCCGGTGAAGTGCTGTATATAGGGCAGTGCTTCGGTCAAAACCCTGGCGATATTCAGGGCGGATTCGCGGTCGAGTGACATAGGGCTTCCTGGCGTGGCCCGCAGGGGGCCGCTGTGAATCGGGTTATTCGGGCAGCGTCAGTTGCGGTGATACCACAGCCATCTGGTCCCGGAAGTCGGCCATGATAGCGCGCAAGCGCTCGGCTGTGGAGGCCTCGAAGCGCGCGGTGAGCGCCGCTGAGGTGTTTGACGCGCGCACCAGGCCCCAGCCGTCGTTGAAGTCGACACGCAGGCCGTCCAGGGTGTTCACCTTGCCTTCGGGGAAGTAGGCGCCGTCTATCAGCTGCTGCACCAGCGCGAACTTGTCGGCATCGGGGACGGGGATCAGGATCTCAGGCGTATTGGCTGATTGCGGCAGTGCGTCGAGCAGTTCGTCGAGGGTCTGGTTCTGGTTGCTGAGTATTTCGGCCAGGCGCACCGCGGCGTACATGCCATCGTCGAAGCCGTGCCAGCGTTCGCCAAAGAAAATGTGCCCGGAGAATTCGCCACCGAGCAGCGCATTGGTCTCCACCATCTTCTCCCGCATGAACGCATGGCCTGTTTTTGACAGCACCGGCCTGCCCCCGTGCTCGACAATCAGCTGGCCCAGGTTGCGGCTGCATTTCACGTCAAAAACGACGTCAGTGCCGGGATTCCGCGATACCACATCCTCTACATAGAGCATCATCAGCTGATCCGTGCGCAATATCCGGCCAGAGCCGGTCACCACGGCAACCCGATCCCCGTCACCGTCGAACGCAACCCCCAGGTCGGCGCGGTTGTGACGCACCGCCGCTGCGAGGTCGGCGAGGTTTTCCTCGCGGCTGGTGTCTGGCGAGCGGTTGGGAAAGCGGCCGTCCATCTCACAATAGAGCTGCATGACATCACAGCCCAGCTCGGCAAACAGCTGCGGTGCGATATCGCTGGTGGCGCCGTTGCCGGCGTCCACCACGACTTTCAAGGGCGCCGGCAGCGTGATATCGCTGATGATTTCTTCCAGGTACGCGGGCAAAGGGTCGGCCTTCGACAACGTGCCGCGGCCCTCGCGGAAGTCGCCGCCCAGCGCGGTGTCCCGTATGCGCTGCATCAGGCCTGCCGCGCTGGGTGCGTTCTTCACTACGATCTTGAGTCCGTTGGCGGCGGCGGGGTTGTGGCTGCCGGTGATCATCACGCCGGAACGTGTCTGCAGAGTGCGCGTGGCGTAGTAGAGCAGCGGTGTCGGTACGACACCGATGTCGATAACGTCCCTGCCCGTGCTGAGCAGCGCCTTGATCAGGGCGGATTTGATGCGTGGGCTGGAGGTGCGCCCGTCAGCGCCGACGATCAGCGTATTCTCCCCATTCTCCGCGGCAATAGTGCCCAGAGCGCGACCGATCAGGCTGACCGTGGTGTCGCCCAGATCACGCTCGGCATTGCCTCGAATATCGTAAGCGCGAAAGATTTGTGCGGGCAGGAATTCCCCGGCGTTGAGTACCGGCTCCTGGGTGACATCCAGAGTGTCCAGGTCGTCATCGCGGGTGTCCTCCACCGGGTCTTCTTCAACCAGTGGCGTGCGTTGAAACAGCGGGTGCATCAGGTGGTTATCGGCCTGACTACTCCTGGGCTCTTCGGGGACCGCGGCCTCACCATCTTCGTCGTCCACAGCGCTGTGGCCCCGGTGTTCCGTGAGCAACTTGCGCAGGTGTTCCCCAAGGGGCACCAGGTGCGGCAGGTGTAGTTGGACCTGCCCGCGCAACCCGGCACCGCGAATGATCTGGGCCACATCGCTGGCCAGTAACCCGGGTATCCGTGAAAGCAGCAACAGCAGTCCCCCGGCCAGACCCAGCAGGATCACGGCCAGTATCAGCAGCAACGGCAGGCGGTTGACCTGAAATTGTGCAATCAGGGCATCCGAGGGCGTGAACTCGAGCTGCCAACTGGTATCCGGCACGGTGTACGCCACGCGGTAGCGCTCACCCGCGGCGTTGGCGCTGCCCACGGTGATCAGCTCGACACCGTTTTGTACATGATTCTGGGTCAGTGTGACCTGGCCGTTGGCGGGGTCGGCCAGTTCCAGCCAGCGGGGAATGAGGGTGTTGTCGAAGGTGCCCAGGATCACGGTCTGGCGCCCGGGGCTTTCCTCCGAGCGCACCAGCTGCGCCATGGAGGTGTAGATCTGGCCATCGGCCCGGTAGGTTTCCGGCTGGCTTGGCTCCCCCGCGGTGGCACGACGCACCAGGTCGAGCTCAATGTGGTTGCGCAACTGGTGACTGGATCCACTCAGGCTGGCGGTCCCGAGGTCACTCAGCAGCAGGGCACGCACCTCGCTGAACTCCGGAAACAGCCGCAGGATCTGCCGTTCCAACGGTTCCGCGGCGGCGTCATCGGCGAGCAGCAGCTGTTGCCCCAGAGCGCTGTCCGCCACCTGCTGCAGACGCATGCGCAGATCGCCGGCGACCTGCGCCAGGGCACGCGCCTGCTCGCTGGCGATAATGTTCACCGCTGCGCGCGTATGCCGGTCCTGCAGGCCGGCATCGCGCAGCAGCGCGAGGTAAGCGAAGCCAAGCAGTACAGGCAGTGTGATGACCAGTACGGCTATCAGGAGAATACGGTATAGCGTCGCCTTGCTGGCGATGACGCCAGCGGCGGTGTTCTTGATGCGTTTAGCCATCAGCCGCCTCCATGCGCTGGGCGATCAGTGAAATCAGCTCGCGTGCGACCGTGGCCTTGCTGGCCTCGGCAAGCGCCTGGCTGCCATTGTGCCAGAGGACCGTGACGGCATTGCGGTCGCTGTTGAAGCCAATCGCTGTATCGGACACATCGTTGGCGACGATCATGTCCAGGTGTTTGCGCTCAAGTTTGTCGCGCGCGTAGCGTTCCACATCCTGGGTTTCTGCCGCAAAACCGACGGTGAAGGGTGCCTGTGCGTGGGCGCTGACTGTCGCCAGGATATCCGCATTGCGCTCCAACGCCAGGGTGATGCCTGCAGCATCCTTCTTTATCTTCTGCGCGGCGACCCTGACGGGCCGGTAATCCGCAACCGCGGCACAGGCGATGAACAGGTCGCAGTCGTCTACCCTCGCCAGACAGGCTTCCAGCATGTCGGCGGCACTGACGACATCAATCCGGGTGACATGGTCCGGGGTCGCGAGCTGAACCGGGCCGCTGACCAGCGTGACCTGTGCGCCTGCATCGACAGCGGCCCTGGCCAGCGCATAGCCCATTTTGCCGGAGCTGTGGTTGGACAAGTAGCGCACCGGGTCCAGCGCTTCGCGTGTCGGGCCCGCAGTGATCATGACCCGGCGCCCGGCAAGTGCGCCACTGGCAAACAGCCCCGCTGCGGCGAGTGCGATATTGACCGGTTGCTCCATGCGCCCCGGACCGACATCACCGCAGGCTTGCTCGCCGGAGGCTGGGCCCACCAGTGACATACCCCGGTCCTGGAGCGTTGCAATGTTGGCTGCGGTTGCCGGGTCGCGCCACATCTGCTGATTCATCGCCGGCGCGATCAGCTTGTGCGCCGCGGTCGCCAGGGTCACCGTGGTGAGCAGGTCATCGGCGCGTCCGCCTGCAAGACGGGCGATCAGGTCAGCGGTGGCAGGGGCGATAAGCAGCAGGTCGGCCCAGCGCGCGAGCTCGATGTGGCCCATGCCGAGTTCGGCGTCGGCGTCCAGAAGGTCGGTGTGCACCGGATGGCCGGACAGGGCCTGCAGGGTCAGCGGCGTAATGAACTCCTGGGCGCCGCGCGTCATGATCACCCGTACATCGGCGCCGAGTTCCTTGAGCTGGCGAATGAGCTCTGCCGATTTGTACGCGGCGATGCCGCCGCTGACGCCGAGCACAACATTGCGATTGAAAAGATGTGCCACTGCGGCTACCCAATTGGGACAATAGATGAATACAGATGCCGAACAATACCATTACACCGGGTGTTTGGACACCGCAGGGCCACAGCCAGGGAGGGCGTCGCCATGTCGATCAGGGAATGGGCCGCGGGGGAGGGGCCGCGCGACAAGCTGCTGCAGCGGGGGGCGAAGACACTCTCCGATGCCGAGCTGCTGGCCGTGCTGTTGCGAACCGGTCGCCGGGGCTATTCGGCGCTCGACCTCGGCCGCGATCTGCTGCAGCGTTTCGGTAGCCTGGGCGGCTTGCTGCGGGCCAGTCAGGAGACGTTGCTGGGCTACCCCGGCCTGGGCGCCGGCAAGTATGCCATGCTCAGAGCAGGGCTGGAGCTGGCCCGACGGCACGCGCTGGAGCAGGCGCGCGCCGGAAGTGCACTGTGCAGCCCCCAGGCCACGCGGCAGTTTCTGCAGCATCACCTCGGGAGTCAGGCGCGGGAGGTATTTACCTGCCTGTTTCTTGACAACCAGCACCGTATCCTGCGCTGTGAGGACCTGTTCTTCGGCACGCTGGATGGGGCTGCCGTGTATCCCCGCGAAGTGGCGGTTCGCGCTCTGCAGTACCATGCGGCGGCGGTCATTCTCGCCCACAACCACCCTTCTGGCGTTGCAGAACCCAGTCATGCGGACCGGCGCATCACAGAGCGCTTGCAGGCGGCGCTGGGCCTGCTGGATATCCGGGTGCTGGACCACATCATCGTGGGCCGCGGACAGAGCTATTCTTTCGCGGAGAGCGGTTTGCTGTAGCGCGGGTTTTGCTTGCGATGCCCCTGCTGTTCTGGTATAAAGTCGCGCTCCGCGCGGCCGGGGTACCCTTTCAGACCCGTTTGGCCACACAAATTCGACAAGTCCCGTGGTATATGGGAGAGGCAATCATGGCAAGAGTATGTCAGGTCACCGGCAAGCGTCCGGTCACAGGGAACAACGTATCACACGCAAAAAATCGCACTCGCCGCCGTTTTTTGCCGAACCTGCACCACCACCGTTTCTGGGTTGAGTCCGAGAAGCGTTTCGTGTCCCTGCGCGTGTCCAGCAAAGGTATGCGCATCATCGACAAGAAGGGCATTGACCAGGTGCTGAGCGATATTCGCGCCAGCGGCGTCAAGGTCTGAGCGGCGGAATCTGAAGGAGAGCAGTCATGAGAGACAAGATCAGAATGATTTCGTCAGCCGGTACGGGCCATTTCTATACCACTGACAAGAACAAGCGCACCACCCCCGACAAGCTGGAAATGAAGAAGTACGATCCAGTTGTGCGCAAGCATGTCATGTACAAGGAAGGCAAGATCAAGTAACGGGACCCCGTTTTTTGATACGCCTGGAACCCCGGCCTGTGTCGGGGTTTTTTATGGCCACGCAATATGCCTGAATTGCCTGAAGTTGAAACCACCCGCCGCGGCGTCGCGCCCTGGGCGGAGGGGCGGCGCGTGCTGTCCGTGGAAGTGCGGGAGCCACGCCTGCGCTGGCCGGTACCGGCGGACCTTGCGCAGCGCCTGCAGGGCCAGGAAATCACCGCAGTGGAACGCCGCGCCAAGTACCTGCTGTTCCACACCACCTCCGGCAGCCTGCTGGTGCACCTCGGCATGTCCGGCTCCTTGCGGGTGATTCGTGACGATAGCCCCCTGTTGCGTCATGATCACGTGCAGATCCTGCTTTCCAGTGGGGACCGTCTGCGCTACAACGACCCCCGGCGGTTTGGCTGCATGCTCTGGCTGGCGCCCGGTGAGTGCCACCCACTGCTGGCCGGTCTCGGGCCGGAACCGCTGTCGGAGGCCTTCACGGGGGACCTGCTTTACCAGCGGTCCCGTGGCCGTCGCGGGCCGGTAAAGCCGTTTCTGATGGATGGCCGGGTGGTTGTCGGTGTGGGTAATATTTACGCCAACGAAGCCCTGTTTCTGGCCGGTATCCGCCCGGACCGCCCTGCAGGGAAGATCGGTCTGACCCGTTACCAGCGCCTCGCAGATGAAGTGAAGCAAGTACTTACTTTTGCGATAGGGCACGGCGGCACTACATTGCGTGACTTTGTCGGCGGTGATGGCAAGCCGGGCTATTTTGCTCAGCAGTTGTCCGTGTACGGCCGTGGTGGCCAGCCCTGTACCTGCTGCGGGAAGTCATTGCGCGAGGTGCGGCTGGGGCAACGCAGTACGGTGTATTGCGTGGCCTGTCAGCGCTGAACAGGCTACACTCAGCGTCTGTATGGTAGGGGCTATGTCCCGCGGGGGAGTGAACAATGAAAAGCAATTGCCTTAATCGCCAGCTCGCGTTTGCTGTGCTGGCCACATGCCTGACCATGCCACAGTGGGCTGCCGCCCAGAGCGCGGTTGATGAGAGCCCGTCTGCCGGCGCCATGGTGGGCGATCTGCTGATTGCGCGGCCCATCGGGGCGGTGATGACAGTGGGTGGAACGGCCGCGTGGCTGGTCAGCCTGCCCTTCACGCTGCTCGCGGGCCATGCCGGTGAGGCTGCTGAAACCCTGATGATCGGCCCCGCGGAGGCGACCTTCGTGCGCTGCCTGGGCTGCCGCGAAACCGGCTATACCAACAAGGATGTCGAGCGGAATCGGGCACGCAAGGCCGCAGCGGCTGCCGCCGAAGACTAGCGGAAGCGCGCCTGCAGTGCCCGGGCCACCGGCGCGGGCACGAAGGGTGTAATGTCGCCATTCAGGGCAGCGATTTCCCGCACCAGCGAGGACGAGATATAGGAGAGGTGTTCCGAGGGTGTCAGGAAGATGCTCTCGAACTCGCGGTCCAGCGCCCGGTTCATATTGGCGAGCTGAAACTCGTATTCGAAATCCGCGACGGCACGCAGGCCGCGCAGCACACAGCGCGACCCCTGGCTGTGCACGAAGTCGATCAGCAGATTGCTGAAGCCAACCACTTCCACGTTGTCCAGGTGTTGCAGCGAAGCCTTGCACAGGGCTACCCGCTCTTCCAGGGTGAACAACGGTGTTTTCTTTTCGCTGTGGGCTATGGCCACAACCACTTTGCCGAACAGGCGTGCCGCGCGCTCGGTGAGATCGACATGACCGTTGGTGATCGGGTCGAAGGTGCCCGGGTAAATGACTGTGTGTGAATTCATGCCAGCTGCTCAGTGCCTGAGAACAAGCTGCGGATGGTAAACACTCACTGTCGCGGGCGCAAACGGGAGCACCATCACGCCCCCGTGTGGAACAGGCGGTAGCGAACGGCGCCAGAGGTTTTGTCGCGGTGCAGCAGCCAATCCGCAGGCAGCGCTGCCTCGGGTTCGTCGGCCCCGGTTTCTACATAAATGCTGGCGCCCGGCGCCAGCGCGCCGCATTGCGCCAGCAGGGCGCAGCTGGGCTCCACCAGTTGCAGGCCGAAGGGGGGGTCGATGAAGACGATATCCCAGGGCCCGGCGCCGGCGGAGAGCAGGTCGAGGGCGTTACAGGCGTGGCAGCGGGCCTGGCTGGTCGCACCGAGCGCGTTCAGATGGTGGCGGATCTGGGCCAGGCTCTCGGGGTTGGTGTCGATGAAATCGCAGTGTGCCGCGCCCCGGGACAGGGCCTCCAGGCCGAGGGCGCCGGAGCCGCTGAACAAATCGGCACAACGTGCCTCCGGCAGCTCTGCCGCCAGCCAGTTGAACAGGGTCTCGCGGATGCGGTCACCGGTGGGGCGCAGCCCTTGTGCCGCAGTGAAGCGCAGCTTGCGGCCACGCCAGCGACCCCCGATGATGCGCAGGCTGCTGCTGGTCGACGCCGGTCGCGCCGAGGCCGGCCGCCTCGCTGACCGCCCGCGCGGTGCTGTCATTTCGTCGCCCCCTTCAGGAGTGTTAGGATACGCAGTCCTGCGGATGCCTCCCGCGAACTGTATCACGAGACCCATGAAGTTTTTCAAACGCAGTAAAAAGACGCCTGCGTCAGGCGCGCCGACGCAGGCCGCACCTGAGCCGGCCGCACCGAAGCCGGCCGCACCTGAAACGGACGCTGAGGTTCAATCGTCAGCAGAATCTGTACCACCAGCGGGCGGCGAGCCGGATAGTGCGGCGAAGGCGGCGTCCATCCCGGTGCCCGCCGCCGACGCGCTGGTACCGACCCCCGCGGCTGAGCAACCCGCGGAGGCGCCGGTGCAGCAACCGGTGGAGCGGCCAGTGGCTGCCTCGGAGGCCGGATTTTTTGCTCGCCTGCGGCGCGGCCTGGGGAAGACCAGCAACACGCTGGTAGAGGGGCTGGGAACCCTGTTTCTGGGGCGCAAGGAGATCGATGCGGAGCTGATGGAGGAACTGGAGTCGCGGCTGCTGCTCGCGGATGCAGGCGTCGACGCAACCGTCGACATCATCGGGCGCCTGACGCAGCGCGTGTCGCGCAGGGAGCTGACCCGGCCAGACGCCCTGCAGCGCGCCCTGCAGGAAGAGCTGCTGAGCCTGCTGCAGCCCTGCGAGGTGCCGCTGGATGTGAGCGGCCACAAGCCTTATGTGATTCTGATGGTGGGCGTGAACGGCGTGGGCAAAACCACGACCATCGGCAAGCTTGCGCGCCGCTTCCAGGCGGAGGGACGCTCCGTCATGCTGGCGGCGGGGGATACCTTCCGCGCCGCGGCTGTCGAGCAACTGCAGGTTTGGGGCCAGCGCCACAATGTGCCCGTCATCGCCCAGCATACCGGCGCCGACAGCGCCTCAGTGATCTACGATGCGCTGCAGGCGGCTCAGGCGCGCAAGGTCGATGTGCTGATCGCCGACACAGCCGGTCGCCTGCACAACAAGGACAATCTGATGGAAGAGCTGCGCAAGGTGGTGCGGGTGATGGGCAAGCTCGACGCCGCCGCACCGCACGAGGTGATGCTGGTGCTGGATGCGGGTACCGGGCAGAACGCTCTCGCCCAGGCCAGCCAGTTCCAGCAGGTTGTCGGCGTGACCGGACTCACCCTGACCAAGCTCGACGGCACCGCCAAGGGCGGCGTCATTTTTGCCATTGCCCGCAAGCTCGGCCTGCCCATCAGGTTCATCGGCGTGGGGGAAACCGCAGAGGATCTGCGCCCCTTCGCGGCCGAGCCTTTCATTGACGCCTTGTTTGCAGGTGCCGACGTCGAGCCATGATCACCTTTGACCGGGTCAGCAAGCGCTACGCCGAAGGTCATGAGGCACTGAGTGAAATCAGTGTCGATATCCGCCAGGATGAAATGGTGTTCCTCACCGGCCATTCCGGCGCCGGCAAGAGTACGCTGCTGCGTTTGATCATGCTCATTGAGCGGCCCACCCGCGGCCAGGTCATTGTCGACGGGGTCAATCTGGCCAAGGTGGGCGAGCGCGGCATTCCGCGCCACCGGCGGAATATCGGTGTTGTGTTCCAGAATCACCAGCTGCTGTTCGACCGCAACGTGTTCGATAACGTGGCCCTGCCGCTGGTGATCGCCGGTTACGAGCACAGGGAAATCGGCCGTCGCGTGCGCGCCGCGCTGGACAAGGTGGGTCTGCTGTCAAAGGAGCGTGCACTGCCGGTGACCCTGTCAGGCGGCGAGCAGCAGCGTGTGGGTATTGCGCGTGCGGTGGTGGCACGCCCGCGGATTCTCCTCGCCGACGAGCCCACGGGCAACCTCGACCCTCTGCTCTCGGCAGAGATCATGCAACTGTTCGAAGCCTTCAGCCAGGTGGGCGTCACGGTGCTGATCGCCAGCCACGACCTGGCGCTGATTTCACGGCTGCGGCACCGCATTCTCACCCTTCGCAACGGCCGCCTTGTGGGAGCCGGGTCATGAGTGCTGCAGAGAACAAACCGCGGCGGGATGGCGCCAGCGCGCGCCGCACACGCCTGCGGCATCTGCTGCAGGGCTGGCTCGCGCACCATCGCCTGTCTGCCGCGGACAGCCTGGCCCGCGTGCTGGATCACCCGTTTTCCAGCGCCCTGACCTGGCTGGTTCTGGGCATCGCACTGGCGTTACCGGCTGCGCTGACTGTGGCCCTGGACAATGCGCGTGCCCTGAGTGACCGCTGGGACAGTCCGGCGCAGCTGTCGCTGTTCCTCAGCGGGTCAGTGAGCGCCGATGAAGCACAGGCGCTGCAGGCTGCACTGCAGCAGCGCGAGGATATCGAGCAGGTTGTATTTGTCTCGCGCGACGCCGCGCTGGCCGAATTCAGCGCCCTTTCAGGTTTTGCCGACGTGCTCGATACGCTGGAGCGCAACCCGCTGCCGGATGTGTTGCTGGTCACCCCGCTGCCGGGGTCCGATGCGGTGACGGCATTGTACGCCGAGCTCAAGGGCGACCCCCGGATTGCCGAGGTGGTGTTGGACATGGCCTGGCTGGAACGCCTGAACACCCTCATGCAGCTCAGCCGACGCGTGGTGCTGGCGCTGGGCAGCGTACTGGTGGCTGGTGTCGTGTTGATCCTGGGCAACACCATTCGCCTGGCCATCGAGAGCCGGCGCGAGGAGATAGTGGTGATCAAGCTGGTGGGTGGGAGCAATGCCTTCGTGCGACGCCCGTTCCTCTACACAGGGCTCTGGTACGGCGTGGGCGGCGGTGCCTTTGCCGCCTTGCTGGTGGCTGCGGCGCTGTGGTTTCTCGGCGGCCCGGTGACCCGTCTCGCCGAACTCTACCAGAGCAACTTCCGGCTCGGTGGGTTGGGCATCATGGGCAGCCTCAATCTGGTGCTCATCGGCGGCTTGCTGGGGCTCGCCGGCGCCTGGCTGGCGGTCGCCAGACACCTGCGCCTGATCGCCCCGCGCTAGCGGGTTCACGGGCCTTCCAGGGAACTTTTCTGCTGTTAGCACTCTAAGGAAAAGAGTGCTAAAATCAGGCACATGACAGAGGGGGATATCCGCATGAGCAAAGCGTTGCTGCCAGTAGACCAGATGGTGCCAGGCGCCAATCTTGCGGCCTATGTACAGGCGGTAAGCAGCATCCCGTTACTGACTCCGGAGCGCGAAAAAGCGCTGGCGGAGGATCTCTATTTCAACAGTAATCTGGAAGCGGCGCGTGAGCTGGTGATGTCGCACCTGCGCTTTGTCGTGCATATTGCCCGCAGCTACTCTGGCTACGGCCTTCCCGAGGCAGACCTTATCCAGGAAGGCAACGTTGGCCTGATGAAAGCGGTAAAGCGCTTCAATCCTGAAAAAGGTGTGCGGCTGGTGTCCTTTGCCGTGCACTGGATCAAGGCCGAGATGCACGAATTTATCCTGCGTAACTGGCGCATCGTCAAGGTTGCGACAACCAAGGCGCAACGCAAGCTGTTCTTCAACCTGCGCGGGGCAAAAAAGGATCTCTCCTGGCTGAGCCGGGAAGAGGCGCAGGCGGTTGCGGACGACCTCGGCGTCGATATCGCCGAAGTCCAGCGTATGGAAGGCCGGCTCAGCAGCCGCGATGTTGCCTTCGATGCACCCGTGGGTCAGGACGATGACGAAGCCTGGCAGGCCCCACAATACTACCTTGAAGATCAACGCAGCGATCCTGCCCTGTCTGTCGAATCCGACAACTGGCAGGAAAACAGCGAGGACCAGCTTTACCAGGCACTGGGTGAACTGGACGAACGCAGCCGGGATATTCTCGCCCAGCGCTGGCTGGCGGAGAAAAAGGCCACCCTGCATGAATTGGCAGCCAAGTATGAGGTGTCGGCGGAGCGCATTCGCCAGCTTGAGCAGAACGCCATGAAGAAACTGCGCAGCGCAATCGCGGCCTGACGCATCCCCGGGAGTGCTACACTGCACTCCCGTGTTTTCCGGAGTTCCCCCATGGCACAGTTTTTCATTGCCAGTGCGGCGATCAGTGGCGCCCTCGCGGTCAGTTTCGGTGCCTTTGGCGCCCACGCGCTGAAGGCCCGGCTGGATAGCTATTCCCTGGATGTCTTCCAGACCGCCGTCCAGTATCACTTCATTCACTCGCTGGCCCTGCTGGGCGTCGGTATCCTGCTCCTGCAGAACAGCGAGCTGGGGTTGCTGCGCAGCAGTGGCTGGCTGTTCCTGCTCGGCATGCTGTTGTTTTCTGGCAGCCTTTATGTGCTCAGCCTGTCCGGCCTGCGCTGGCTGGGCGCCATTGCGCCGCTCGGCGGCCTGTCATTTATCGCGGCCTGGGGTTGCCTGGCGGCGGCGAGCTGGAAACTGGCGGTCTGATGAGCGATACCGCGCACCGCCCCATTCGCAGCTACGTGCTGCGAATGGGGCGACTCACGAGCGGCCAGCAGCGGGCCTGGGATCAGTACTGGCCGCGCTATGGGCTGCTGCACAGTGATGGACCACTGGACTACCGCGAAGCGTTCGGCCGCGAGGCGCCGCGTGTGCTGGAAATCGGCTTCGGCATGGGGCAATCCTTTGTTGAAATGGCTGCAGCCGCCCCGGACACCGACTTTATCGGCATCGAGGTGCACCGTCCCGGGGTGGGAAAAATGCTGCACAGCATGGCAGAGCGTGGCGTGGAGAACATCCGGGTGTACTGCCACGATGCGGTGGAAGTGTTGCGTGACTGCATTGCGCCTGCGTCACTGGACACTATCCAGATCTTCTTCCCCGACCCGTGGCACAAGAAGCGCCATCACAAGCGCCGGCTGATTCAGCCCGCCTTCACGACGGAGTTGGTCAGGTACCTGAAACCCGGCGGCGTGCTGCACCTGGCCACCGACTGGGAAAACTATGCAGAGCAGATGCTGGAGGTACTGGGCGCCACGCCGGGCTTGCGCAATCTGGCGCCAGATGGCAACTATGTACCCAGGCCCCCACAGCGGCCTTTGACCAAGTTCGAGCAGCGCGGTGAGCGCCTTGGGCACGGCGTCTGGGACCTCATGTTCAGCCGGTTGGGCGACTGAGGCGCTGCTGATGCTGCGCCTTTCAGCAGAGAAATTCCGTCACCACAGAATCGAGAAAGCGCCGCCCGAGGGCGCTGGCGCGCAACCGATTTCCCTCCTGCACTAACAGGCCCCGCGCCAGCAGGGTGTCCAGCGCCGGTTGCAACGTGGACAGGGGGAGGCCGGTGCGCGCCGTGTAATCCGCCAGCGCAAAGCCGGCATTCAGGCGCAGTGCATTGAGCATGAACTCCCCCGGCTTTTCCTCATCGCCCAGCCACTGCGGCTGCACGCGCCAGTCACCGGCGGCGGCCAGGTAGGCGTCGGGCTGGCGGCGTTTGGCGTAGCGCAGGATGCGCCCGTCGGGAAAGCTCACTTTGCCGTGCGCGCCGGCGCCTATGCCGAGATAGTCACCGAACTCCCAGTAATTCAGGTTGTGCCGGCACTGCTCACCGGTCGCGGCCCAGGCAGAGACCTCATACGGGTGCAGGCCCGCTGCCTGCAGCCGGTGTTCGCCGGCGTCCTGGATATCCGCCAGTACGTCTTCCACGGGCAGGACGGGGGGTTGCTTGTAGAACACCGTGTTCTGCTCGATGGTGAGCTGGTACCAGGACAGGTGCCCTGTGCGGTAGGCGCTGGCGACGTCCAGGTCAGCCATGGCCGCGGCGGTACTCTGTCCCGGCAGTCCATGCATCAGGTCGAGATTGATCCGGGAAAAGCCCGCGTCACGCGCCGCAGCCACAGCGGCGTGGGCCTGGTCGCTGTCGTGTACCCGGCCCAGCGCAGCCAGCTGCGCATCCTGAAATGACTGTATCCCCAGCGACAGGCGGTTGATGCCGGCGGCGCGAAAACCGGCAAACTTCGCGGCCTCTGCACTGCCGGGGTTGGCCTCCAGGGTCGCCTCGAGGTCGTCGGCCAGCGCCACCCGATCGGCGATGCCGCGCATCAGGCGCTGAATCCCCGCGGCACTGAACAGGCTGGGTGTGCCGCCCCCGATGAACAGGGTCTGCACCACACGACCCTGCACGAAGGGCAGGTCGGCCTCGAGGTCTGCCAGCAGTGAGGAAATGTACTCGGCTTCCGGCAGCGTGCGCGTTTCGTGGGAATTGAAATCGCAATAGGGGCATTTGCGTTCGCACCAGGGCAGGTGCACGTACAGGCTCAGCGGGGGGAGTTGCAGTGCGCCCATCAGCCCGGGGGCGGTGGCAGGCTGCGTTCCAGTGCCGCAACCAGCTGCGCGCAGGCCACTGCGCGGTGGCTTACCCGGTTTTTGGTGCGGGGCGCGAGCTGCGCGGCACTGCAGTTGAACGCCGCTACATGGAACAACGGGTCATAGCCAAAGCCACCGTCGCCCTGCGGCGCTTCGAGAATATGCCCCTCCCAGCTGCCCTGGCAGATAACCGGCGTGGGATCTGTTGCGTGGCGCAGGTAGACGATCACGCACTGGTACCGTGCGCTGCGCTGCTCCCGGGGTACCCCCTGCAGAGCCTCCAGCAGCTTGCGATTGTTGCCCTCATCGCCTGCCCCGGAATAGCGCGCTGAGTGAATGCCCGGCGCGCCCTGCAGCCAGTCCACTTCCAGTCCGGAGTCGTCGGCGATGGCAGGCAGCCCCGTGTGCTGGGCGGCGGCGCGCGCCTTGAGAATCGCGTTCTCGACAAAGGTGAGCCCGGTTTCGACAACCTCCGCCACGCCGAATTCGGACTGTGCGCGCAGGGTGAAGCCCAGGGGCGCGAGAATCCGTGACAGCTCCGCCAGCTTGCCGGCGTTGCCGCTGGCCAGCACGACTGCTTGCGGCAGGCGCGCGTCAGTCATCAGTTGATATACAGCTGGTGGCGATGTTCAAACCGGAAGGTGGTGTCGGAGCCCTCCGGCCGGAAATCGATATCGAAAAACCGCCACTCCTCGTTGATGAAATCAAATTCGGCAATGTAGTAGATGGCGCCGCTTTCCCGCACCTCCAGGAACTCCAGCGGCTGGCCGGTAATCAGATCGCGGGTATAGCCCTGCAGCAGCATGGGACGAGCCTCAGTGCCGCCATCGACGTGTTCGCGTACGGCAAGATTGAGAATACCGCGGTTCTTGCCGCGGGTGATGCCGTAGCTAGCGGCGACACGTGGTTCCAGGAAGGTCGTGTTGACCACGCTGTAATGCAGCTCGTAGCGGCCGAACATTTCCGACTGCTGGGCCGAGGCGGAAGCGGCGGGCAGCAGCGCCGCCAGCGCAAGGCAGAGTGTCCTGATCATGGTGCTCTCCTCAGCGGCTGATGAGATAGATCGCGGTGACGGCGAACAGGTTGGGCCAGGCGCTCGCCAACAACGGGCGACGCTGCGTGTTGCCCACCATATCCCGGGCGAGTATGCGAATGCCGCGTTCTTCGCACAGGGCCTCGAAATCCTTCACCGTACAAAAATGGATATTGGGTGTGTCATACCAGTTATACGGCATAAACCGGGAAACGGGCATACGCCCGCGGGATCCGAGGTACAGTCGGCAGCGCCAATGGGCGAAGTTCGGAAATGTGACAATGCCCTGGCGACCAATGCGCAGCATCTCTTCCAGCACGCGGTCGGGAAAATGCACAGCCTGCAGGGCGTGCGCCATGACCACCGTGTCAAAACTCTGGTCCGGGAAATTACTCAGGCCCGCGTCCATGTCCTGTTCAACAATGTTCAACCCGCGGGCAACCGCATTGGTGATCTTATCCGGGTCGATTTCCAGTCCCAGGCCGCGCACCTGGCGCTCCAGCGCCAGCCGCTGCAGGAATTCGCCGTTGCCGCAGCCCAGATCCAGGACCTTGGAGCCCGGTGCTATCCACCGCTGGATGTGGGTCAAATCCAGGCGCATCAACAGGCTCCTCGCACGCGCTGCATATAGGCCCCGAACAGGGCGAGGTAGCGGGGAATCGGCATGAGGAAGGCGTCATGCCCCTCGTTGGCCTCAATTTCCGCATAGGTGACCGGCCGGTCCGCGGCGATCAGCGCGTCAACAATCTCCCGGGAACGGCTGGGTGAAAAGCGCCAGTCGGTGGAAAAGGACAGCACCAGGAACGCGCAGTTTGCCGCGCGGAATGCCGCGACCGGATCGTCGCCGTATTCGCGGGCGAGGTCAAAAAAGTCCAGGGCCTGGGTCATGAGGATATACGTGTTGGCATCAAAGCTGCCGGAGAACTGGCTCCCCTGGTAGCGCAGGTAGCTCTGTACCTGGAATTCGGCGGGTTCTTCACCGCCCAGCTCAAGGCTGCCGGAGCGCAGGTCACGGCCGAACTTGTCGGCCATCGCATCGTCTGACAGGTAGGTGATGTGTCCCACCATGCGTGCCAGCGCCAGACCCTTCGCGGGCACGGTGTTGCGCGCGAGGTAATGGCCGTCGGCAAAACCCGGATCTGCCTGAATGGCCTGGCGGGCTATCTCGTTGAAAGCGATGTTCTGGGCACTCAGGCGCATGGCCGAGGCGATCACCACGCAGTGCCGCAGGCGTTGCGGATAGAGCAGCGCCCAGCGCATGGCCTGCATGCCGCCGAGGCTGCCGCCCACCACAGCCGCCCAGCAGTCGATACCCAGCCGGTCTGCGAGACGGGCCTGGCTGTGCACCCAGTCGCGCACCCTCAGGGAGGGGAAGTCCGGGCCCCAGGGCGCCCCGGTTTCGGGGTTGATGCTGGTTGGACCGGTGGAGCCGTGGCAGCCGCCGAGATTGTTAAGACTGACCACGAAGAAGTGGTTGGTATCGATCGGCTTGCCCGGGCCGATGCACTCATCCCACCAGCCGGGTTTGCGATCTTCAGCACTGTGGTAGCCGGCGGCGTGGTGATGGCCGGAGAGCGCGTGACATACCAGCACGGCATTCGAGCGCGCGCTGTTCAGGGTTCCATAAGTCTCGTACACCAGCTCATACGCGGTGAGCACGCGGCCGCAGGCCAGCGCCAGCGGTTCGTCGAAGCGCGCGCGCTGCGGGGTGACGATACCAACGCTCGAGGTTTTCACGTGGCTGCGTTCAAAGCCCGATAACCAGTGCTGCCGGCAGGCCCACGGCCGCTGCCATGTGCCCCAGCGCGATCTGGATGACGTTGATCAGGATGAAGACCAGAATGGGTGAGAAGTCGATTCCACCCATGTCCGGCAGCATGCGCCTGAAGGGCGCCATCACCGGTTCCGTCAGCTGCAAGAGCAGCAACAGTGCCGGGTGTCGGTTGCCGGGGGCCACCCAGCTGAGAATGATCATCGCCAACAGGGCGAAGAAGTAGATATTCACCAGCAGGCCCACAAGCCCCAGCACCGACCAGACGAGCAGGGTCAGCACCCCCGGAGGACCGAAGCCGTTCAGGGCCAGCAGCGCCACGATGGCCGCCATTTGCAGCAGCAACGCGAGTAGCAGCGTCGACAGGTCCAGGCCCCTGACACTGGGGATCACGCGGCGCAGGGGCAGTACCAGGGGATTGGTCACCTTCGCCAGGAACTGGCTTACCGGATTGTAGTAGTCGGCCCTGACCAGCTGCAGCAGGAACCGCAGCAGCATGGCCAGGAGCGCCAGATTGAGCACCGTCTGCAGCAGATAGGCAAGGATGTCGCTGAGCGCGTTCATGGCGTCTCCTGTTCCGATTCCGCAGCCATGTCTGCGGCGCGCTGTTGCGCAGCCGTCATCGCATGGGCCACCAGGTCCCGCAGCCCCTCGTGCTCAAAACACTCCACGGCGCGCTCCGTTGTGCCACCCGGGCTGGTCACTCGCCGCCGCAGTTCCACCAGGTCGACATCGCTCTCCAGCGCCATGCGTGCGGCGCCCAGGGCTGTCTGCCGGGTGAGTGCTGTTGCGCATTCGCGGGACAGCCCCATATTGCAGCCGGCGTTGATCATCGCTTCCATGAACAGGAAAAAGTAGGCTGGGCCACTGCCGGAGAGGGCGGTGATGGCATCCAGCAATGGTTCAGCGTCGACCCACTCCACCAGCCCGACGGCGCAGAGGATGCGGTCGGCGAGCTCGCGCTGGCCCGGCGCTACCTGCGCGTTGGCGTATACCCCACTGGCGCCTACACCCAGAAGGGCCGGCGTGTTCGGCATGCAGCGCACAATGGCGGCACCTTCACCGAGTGACTGCTCCATGCTGGCAATGGTGGTGCCCGCTGCAATGGAAAGGACCAGCGCCCCGCGCTTGCGAACAGGCGCCGCAATGCTCTCCAGCGCTGCGCGCATGACCTGCGGCTTTACCGCCACTATCACTACATCCGCTTGGGCGCAGGCGTCGGCATTGTTGTGGTAGGTGTGCACCGGGCCCAGCTTGCGCAGGTTCGCCAGGCTCTCTGCGGAGGGGTCGGCAGCGTGCAGGCTGCTTGCAGGGTGACCGCTCTCGAGCAGGCCCCCGATAATGCTTGAGGCCATGTTGCCGGCGCCAATAAAAGCGATAACCGCGTTGGTCATAGTCTGTGTGTCGGTTGCTCAGGGAAAGGGCGCAGTATACACGCCGCAGCTCGCCGAAATCATCCGCCCGGCGGCGTTGCGCGGGGCCCGAACAGGTCGGTGCCTACACGCACAATGGTCGCGCCTTCGGCAATGGCCGCCTCGAGGTCGCCAGACATGCCCATGGAAAGGGTGTCCAGCGTGGGCAGTGTTGCCTGTAGCGCTACCAGGGCGCTGCGCAGGCGGGCGAAGGGCACGCGTTGCTGGGCCAGCGTGTCAGCGGGCGCTGGAATTGCCATCAGGCCGCGCAGCTGCAGCCGGGGCAGTTGCGCTACGGCTGTGGCCAGCGCCATCAGTTCGGTGGGGTCGACGCCCGACTTGCTGTCTTCCCCGGAAATGTTGACCTGCAGGCAGACCTGCAGGTCCGGCAGCTGCGCCGGACGCTGCGCACTCAGGCGCTGGGCGATCTTGAGCCGGTCGACACTGTGCACCCAGGCAAAATGCTCGGCGATGGCGCGTGTCTTGTTGGACTGTATGGGGCCGATGAAGTGCCAGCAGAGATCGAGCCCGGCCAGTGCCTCGATCTTCGCCAGGCCCTCCTGCACATAGTTTTCGCCGAAATCCCGCAGCCCAAGGGCGGCAGCGGCCCGCACCTCTTCTGCATCGCGGGTTTTGCTGACTGCGAGCACGCGTATCGCCTCCGGCGCGCGCTGGCTTTTTTCCGCGCTGAGTCGTACTCTTCCGAGGAGCCTGGAAATGCGTTGAGCGAGTTCTTCATTCTGCATGCCGCAGATGGTAGCGGATTTCGCTACTCCCAGGCGAGTTGAGAATCATGTGTTGCCGTGCGGCGTGCGGTGCGCAGCAGACTCCGGTGCGCGCGTCGGACCGGCCCAGAGGGAGTGGAACGGTGGATATTACAGAGCTTCTCGCGTTCAGTGCCAAACAGGGTGCATCGGATCTGCACCTGTCTGCCGGCCTGCCGCCCATGATCCGTGTCGATGGCGATGTGCGCCGCATCAACCTGCCGCCGATGGATCACAAGCAGGTACACGATCTCATCTACGACATCATGAACGACAAGCAGCGCAAGGACTACGAGGAGTTCCTAGAGACCGACTTCTCGTTCGAGGTGCCGGGCGTTGCGCGTTTCCGGGTCAACGCCTTCAACCAGAACCGCGGCGCAGGGGCGGTATTCCGTACCATTCCCTCCAAAGTGCTGACCATGGAAGATCTTGGCATGGGCCCGGTATTCCGCGATATCTCCATGATGCCCCGGGGGCTGGTACTGGTGACCGGGCCCACCGGTTCCGGCAAGTCAACCACACTGGCGGCCATGGTCGACCATATCAACGACAACAAGTACGAGCACATCCTCACCATCGAGGACCCTATCGAATTCGTGCACGAGAGCAAAAAGTGCCTGGTCAACCAGCGCGAGGTGCACCGCGACACACTCGGCTTCTCCGAGGCGTTGCGCTCGGCGTTGCGGGAGGACCCGGACATTATCCTGGTGGGTGAGATGCGCGACCTGGAAACCATCCGCCTGGCGCTGACTGCCGCGGAAACCGGCCACCTGGTGTTCGGCACGCTGCACACAACCTCCGCTGCGAAAACCATCGACCGCATTGTCGATGTGTTCCCCGCGGCAGAGAAGTCCATGGTGCGCTCCATGCTGTCTGAATCGCTGCAGGCGGTTGTGTCGCAGACCCTGCTCAAGCGCGCCACCGGTGGCCGCGTGGCGGCGCACGAAATCATGCGTGGCACCTCGGCCATCCGCAACCTGATCCGTGAGGACAAAGTGGCCCAGATGTATTCGGCGATCCAGACCGGGCACGCGCTGGGCATGCAGACCATGGACCAGTGCCTCAAGGACCTTGTGGAACGCCGTGTCATTACCCGTGATGTGGCCCGGGAAAAGGCGCGCATGCCGGAAAACTTCTAGAACTCACGGATTGGAGAACGGATCATGTTGATTGATGAGTTGTTGCGACGGGTCGTCAAGGAACAGGCTTCCGACGGCTTCATCACGGCGGGTGCGCCGCCGAGTATCAAGATTGACGGCCAGATCTACCCGATCAGCAAGACCCGCTATACCGATGAGCAGACCCGCGAGATCGTGCTGTCGACCATGAGTGAGCGGCAGCAGGAAGAGTTCCTGCGCACTCACGAGTGCAACTTTGCGCTGGCCGTGCCGGAGCTCGGCCGTTTCCGGGTCAATGCCCTGGTGCAGCGCGGCAGCATGGGCCTCGTCGTTCGCCGCATCCATACAGAAATCCCCGAGATCGAGGCGCTGGGTCTGCCACCGATTATCAAGGAACTGGCCATGACCAAGCGTGGCCTGGTGATCTTTGTCGGTGCCACAGGCACTGGTAAGTCCACCTCCCTCGCCGCGATGGTGGGCTACCGCAACCAGAACAGCCGCGGCCATATCATCAGCATCGAAGATCCGATCGAATTCATGCACGATCACGGCAACTGCCTGGTCACCCAGCGTGAGGTGGGTATCGACACCGAGTCCTTCGACGTGGCGCTGAAGAATACACTGCGCCAGGCGCCGGACGTCATCATGATCGGCGAGGTGCGCTCCGCCGATACCATGGCCCAGGCGCTGACTTTCGCCGAAACCGGCCACCTGTGCCTCTGCACCCTGCACGCCAACAACGCCAACCAGGCGCTGGATCGTATCCAGAGTTTTTTCCCTGCCGACCTGCACTCCCAGGTGTGGATGGACCTGTCACTGAACCTGAAAGCCATGGTGGCCCAGCAACTGCTGCCGCACAAAGAGGGCAAGGGGCGCACGCCAGTGGTGGAGGTGCTCCTGAACTCACCGCTGATCCAGGACTACATCCGCAAGGGCGACGTGCACCTGATCAAGGATGTGATGGCGAAGTCCACGGAGCAGGGCATGCAGACCATGGACCAGTCGTTGATTCACGCCTACAAGAACAACCTGATCAGCCGCGAGGACGCGATTCGCTATGCCGACTCGGCCAACGATGTGCGGCTGATGATCAAGATGTTCGACAAGGGGCAGGCGACGGTCGGTGACGACCTCGACCTGAGCTTCGACGAATCGGATCGCGGCAAGCATATGGGTCGCAAGTAGCGCCTGCAGGGCTGTTCAGGCGCTCTGCCGGTTGAGCCAGGCCTGCAGGATCAATTCTGCTGCGTGACTGTCAACGGGCACCGCGCGGTAGTCGCCCCGGTGTCCCCGCTCGCGCTGTTCGGCTTTCACTGCGTAGCTTGTCAGACGCTCGTCACTCATTTCCACAGGTATTCCCAGGCGTCCGTGCAGGCGCCGGGCGAATTTGCGTGCCCGCAGTGCCAGTGGGCTCACGCTACCGTCCATGTTCAGCGGATCACCTACCACGATCAACCCGGGCTGCCACTCGGCCACCAGCGCGTTGACCTGTTCCCAGTCCGGTATGCCATCGCGGGCCCGCAGCACGCAGAGCGGCTGGCAGGTGCCGAGCAGGGAGTTGCCCACCGCCACGCCGATCTGGCGCAGGCCATAGTCGAAGGCCAGCAGGGTGCTGCTGCCCGCCCGGGCGCCGGGCGGAGGCTCAGGCATGCCCGGCCTGGGCACTGATCAGGTTCATGTCGATGCCCAGCGCGCCCGCCGCCGCCGACATGCGGCGCTGCCAGGGCGTCGCGAACAGGATATCGCTGTTGGCGGGGACGGTGAGCCAGCTGTTGCGCGACAGCTCGTCTTCCAGCTGACCCGCAGACCAGCCTGCGTAACCCAGTGCGATCAGGTACTCCTGCGGGCCGCTGCCGTCCGCGATCGCCACGAGAATATCGCGCGATGTGGTGAGGGTGATGTCGTCGGTGACCTTGAGACTGGCGTCCCAGTGCTTGTTGGCGCCGCGGTGCAGCACAAAACCGTGATCCAGCTGCACGGGCCCCCCGGCCATGACCGGTTCGTCACTGAAGTCGCGGCTGGGCCGGATTTTCAGGTGCTCGAAGATCTCGGCGACGCTCAGGTCGAGGGGCTGGTTGATCACCAGGCCCATGGCGCCACTCTCACCGTGCTCGCAGAGGTAGGTGACGCTGTGCGAGAACAGGCCCTCGTTGAGGCTGGGCATGGCCAGCAGGAAGTGATCACGAAGGCAGGCGCCGCTGTTGCTGACGTTGCTGGAAACCGGCATGTGAGTGGGTGTTGACCTCATGACAACCCGTACCGCCGTTGTGGCGGTACGCTCACCCTGAGCTTAGCCGGTTTTCTTCAAATTGCCACGTCCGGACGATCTCCAGCTTGTCGGTGGTCGCCTTTAACGCGGCAGGAAACGGCGCGAACGGCGCCGCCATGCGGACGATTTTCATCGCCGCTTCATCGAGCACGGCGTAGCCCGAGGAGCTGAGGATACGAATGTCCTCCAGCTGCCCCTCGTAGTTGATCACGACCAGCAACTGCAGGCTGCCATACAGCCCGTAGCGGATAGAGGCCTCCGGGTAATACTGGTTGCCCACCGCTTCCACGCGCCGGCGCCAGTCGTGCAGGTAGGCGGCGTCGATGGCCTCTTTGGCCGAAACAGCACTGAGGCGACGCACACGGGGCGCGCTGGACCGGGTGTCCAGGTCCTCATCGATATCCAGTTCGGCGCGCTCGTCCTGCAGGCGGGCGGTCAGGCCAACGGGTTGGGGGGCCGCCATCGGCGTGGCTTCGCGTTGCCGCTCGCGCTCTTCAGCGGTCTGCTCACGACTGCTGCGCGCGCTCAGCGCGGTATCGGCGCGGGTCGCTTCCGACGTGTCGCTCGCTTCCCGCGCCTGCGCCTGTTCCGGTGCACCGGAGGTGCGCCCCCCCATGCGGTCCTCGTTGGCCGCATCGCCGCTGCCCACCTGGCTGAACTGGGCGAGGTGGGTGATGTCCTCCGGGGTCAGTGCACTGCGCTGCTGGGCGAGGGTGATCGCCAGTTGGGGCGCCGGTGGCGTCGGTGGTTCGAAGTCGAAGCCGAGACCGAGCAGCAGAATGAGATGCAGGGCCCCCGCCAGGAACAGCGCTATGCTGAAACGGTTGTCCACCGGCGGAGCGGTTGTTGCGGACATCTGCAGCGTGCCCTAGCGGGAGGCCAGCTCCGCGGCAATGCAGTCCATGAGCTGGCCGCCGATATCGACATCGTAGGCGCGCTCGATTTCCTGGATACCGGTGGGGCTGGTCACGTTGATTTCGGTCAGGTAGTCGCCAATGACGTCCAGGCCGACAAAATACAGGCCGCGCTGGCGCAGGCTGGGACCCACCTGCTCGGCAATCCAGCGATCCCGCGCGGACAGCGGTTGCGGCCGCCCGGTGCCCCCGGCCGCAAGGTTGCCACGGGTTTCACCGACCGAGGGAACCCGCGCCAGGCAGTAGGGTATCGGCTCACCATTGATCATGAGTATGCGCTTGTCCCCCTCTGTGATTTCGGGAATGAAGCGCTGGGCCATGATCGTGCGCCCGCCGAAATTCGTCAGCGTTTCCAGAATCACGTTCAGATTGGGGTCGCCGGGTTTTACTCGGAAAATGGACGATCCGCCCATGCCGTCCAGCGGCTTGAAGATCACATCGCCATGCTCGGTCTGGAAGGCCTTCAGGCGTCGTGTATTGCTGCTCACCAGCACGGGCGGACAGCACTGGGGGAACTGGGTGGCGAACACCTTCTCGTTGCAGTCGCGCAGACTGTGGCAGCGGTTGACGATGAGCGTACCTTCCCGCTCTGCGGCCTCGAGTATGTACGTGGCGTACACGTACTCGTTGTCGAAGGGCGGATCCTTGCGCATGAGGATGGCATCGAGTTCGGTAAGGTCCTGGACATGTGCGTCGCCCAGGGTGTACCAGCTGTCCGGATCGCGGAACACCGTCAGGTGCGAGACGCTGGCGCGGGCCTTGCCCTGTTCCAGGAACAGGTCGCCGGGCTCCATGTAGTAGAGCTGCCAGTCACGGGCCTGTGCGGCCCAGAGCATGGCCAGGGTGCTGTCCTTCTTGAACTGCACCCGGGAGATGGGATCCATTACAACGCCGATCTTGGTGGTCATCACTGCTGTCCGCAATTAGTGTTGCCGTAAAGTACGCAATGGGTGTGTCCTGCGCAAGCGCAGCAGCGGCCCGCGCTGCCGGCGCTGCTAGCCCTGCAGCGGCATATCGCCCCAGCGGGCCTGCAGTATGGCCAGTGCTGCCAGCGGCGCCGTCTCCGTGCGCAGTACGCGCGGTCCCAGTGCCAGGGGCAGGAAGCCGGCGCCTTCCGCGGCGTCGATTTCGGCCGCACTGAGCCCGCCTTCGGGCCCGACCAGCAGGCTCAGTGAAGCGGGTGGGGCTGCGGCGGAGGGCAGTGCTACGGCGCGGTGGTGCAGCACCAGTCGCTGGTCGTCTGTGCAGTTGTCCAGCCAGGAGGGCAGTGTCTCTGGCGCGAATACCTGAGGCAGGCAACTGCGGCCGGACTGTTCGCAGGCACTGATGGTGATCTGCTGCCAGTGTTGCAGCTTGCGTGCCTCCCGCTCCCCCCGCAGGCGCACCTCGGTACGCTCAGTATATAGGGGAGTGATGGCGGCCACGCCCAGTTCAGTGGCCTTCTGTACCACCCAGTCCATGCGCTCTCCGCGCGAGACACCGATGCCCAGATGAATGCGCAGCGGCGACTCGGCCAGACCGGGCTGGCCCTGTTCCAGCGCCACCGTCACGGCGCGCTTGTCCGCTGTCAGGATGGTGGCTGGAAAATCGCTGCCGCTGCCGTCGAACAGGCAGACCGCCGCGCCGGGGCCCATACGCAGCACTTTGGCCAGGTGCTGGCTGGGGCCGGCCTCCAGCGTCAGGCTGCTGCCGCCGGCAAGCGCCTGGGCCGTAAAAATGCGTGGGATCCGCATCGCTGCGCCTTACAGCCCCAGGTTGTTGCGAATCTGCCGCGTCGGTTCTATCTGGTTCATGGTGTAGAAGTGCAGGCCCGGCGCACCGCTTTCGAGCAGTGTCTGGCACAGCTGGGTCACCACGTCGATGCCGAACTGCCGAATGCTCTCCTGGTCGTTGCCGAAGCCCTCTATGCGCTGGCATATCCAGCGCGGGATTTCGGCGCCACAGTTGCGTGAAAAACGCGCCAGGTTGGCAAAGTTGGTGATGGGCATGATCCCCGCGACGATGGGCTTGTCGATACCGATGGCGGCGCACTGGTCGAGGAAGTAGAAGTAGGACTCGACATTATAGAAATACTGGGTGATGGCGCTGTCGGCACCGGCATCCAGCTTCTCCTTGAGAAACCGCAGGTCGCTGTCGTAACTTTCGGCCTGCGGGTGGATTTCCGGATACGCAGCCACCTCGATATGGAAATGATCCCCCGTGTGTTCCCGGATAAACGACACCAGCTGGCTGGCATACACCAGCTGGCTCGCACCCCCCATGCCGGAGGGCATGTCGCCGCGCAGGGCCACCAGACGACGCACACCCATCTCCCGATAGCGCTGCAGCAGGTCGCGGATGGTGTCTTCACCGTCGCCACCAAAGCTCAGGTGCGGCGCAACGTCGATGTCGCGCTCGCGCAGTGCCGATACCACGCCGAAGGTGCTGTCGCGTGTCGACCCGCCGGCGCCGTAGGTGACCGAAAAGAAACCGGGGTCCAGCGCCTGCAGAGCGGGGGTGGTCCGCTCCAGCAGGGCTGTTTTTCCGTCCGCCGTCTTGGGCGGGAAGTACTCGAAGCTGATGGTGGGCATGGCGCGCCTAGTACTTGTAGCTGTCAGGCTTGAAGGGGCCTTCCTGCTTGACGTTGATGTACTCCGCCTGCGCCTTGGTCAGTCTGGTGATGACGCCACCAAAGCCGGCCACCATGTGCGCAGCCACTTCTTCGTCGAGTTTTTTCGGCAGGACTTCCACACGCAGCGCCGCGGGTTTCATTTCCGGCTCCAGGTTGGCGAAGCGGCGTTCGTAGAGATAAATCTGCGCCAGTACCTGGTTGGCGAAGGAGCCATCCATAATGCGCGAGGGGTGGCCGGTCGCATTACCCAGGTTCACCAGGCGGCCCTCAGACAGCAGAATCAGGTAGTCGCTGCGGCTGTCGTCCCGATAGACCTTGTGTACCTGCGGCTTCACTTCTTCCCACTGCCAGTTGCGGCGCATGAAAGCGGTGTCGATTTCGTTGTCGAAGTGGCCGATGTTGCACACCACCGTGCCGCTCTTCAGGGCGCGCAGCATGTTTTCGTCGCAGACGTTGTAGTTGCCGGTGGTGGTGACCAGCAGATCCACGTTGCCCAGCACATTCGTGTCGATGCAGTCAGCGGCGCCGGTGTTGACGCCGTCGATGAAAGGCGACACCACTTCGTAGCCATCCATGCAGGCCTGCATGGCACAGATCGGATCGATCTCCGTGACGCGCACGATCATGCCCTCCTGGCGCAGCGACTGCGCGGAACCCTTGCCCACGTCGCCGTAACCGATGACCAGTGCCTTTTTGCCGGCCAGCAGGTGGTCGGTGCCGCGCTTCACGGCATCGTTCAGGCTGTGGCGGCAGCCGTACTTGTTGTCGTTCTTGGACTTGGTGATGGAGTCGTTGACGTTCACCGCTGGAATCTTCAGCTCGCCGCGCGCCAGCATTTCCTGCAGGCGATGCACGCCGGTCGTGGTTTCCTCGGTGACCCCGTGGATATGGTCCAGCATCGCGGGGTATTTCTGGTGCAGCATGGCGGTCAGGTCGCCGCCATCGTCCAGCACCATGTTGGCGTCCCAGGGCTTGCCGTCCTTGAGGATCGTCTGTTCGAGGCACCATTCATACTCTTCCTCGGTTTCGCCTTTCCAGGCGAAGACCGGTATGCCGGCCGCGGCGATCGCAGCAGCGGCGTGGTCCTGGGTAGAGAAGATGTTGCAGGATGACCAGCGCACTTCGGCACCCAGTTCGATCAGGGTTTCGATAAGCACCCCGGTCTGGATGGTCATGTGGATGCAGCCGAGGATCTTGGCACCGGCCAGCGGCTGGCTGGCGCGGTATTTTTCGCGCATGGCCATGAGGGCCGGCATTTCGGTCTCGGCGATCTCGAGCTCGCGGCGGCCCCAGTCGGCGAGGGAAATATCGGCGACTTTGTAGTCGGGCTTGTTGTCGAGTTTGGTCACTGTGCTCATGGTCATGTCCTTCTTGCTGGTTGATTCGATTGCTACTGTTTGTGTTTCGTGTTTCTGGTTTGGGCGCGCTGTCGTGCGGCCTCGCCTGCCCTCCGCCGCGGGCGGCCCGGTCGGGCGGCCGTTGGCTGCCCTCACTGCGGCCCCTGCTCCGGGCCCCGCCCCGACGCGCTTCCTGCGCGACGGGGCTTTCCGGCACATCCCTGTGCCTCCAGGCCCTGCGCAGGGGCCTTCATTCGGCGCCCTCTACGGTCCTCTCGCGGCGGAGGGCAGGCGGGGCCTCGGGTTACTGCCAGGTCGACGTCTTGGCCAGGACGACACCACCGGACCCCATGCGGCAACCAGTCGAGGCGCGGCGGGGCGGGACTGTCTGAAACATGGATGTTTCAGCCAAGCCTACAGGGACGTATTCACGGCGTGTCCCGCAAACCCTGCCCGCCTGCCGCGCCGGCCTCACAGAGTCCCATCGACTCACGCCTGCGGGAGCGTCTGACCCGCCCGAGTCACATCGCCCTGCGCAGCACCTCCGCCTTGTCGGTTTTCTCCCAGGTAAAATCCGCATCCTCGCGGCCAAAATGGCCATATGCAGCGGTTTTACGGTAAATCGGCCGCTTCAGATCCAGCATGTCGATAATGCCCTTCGGGCGCAGATCGAAATGCTCGCGCACCAGCTTCACAATGCTGGCATCAGACAGCTTGCCGGTGCCGAAGGTGTTGATCGAAATCGACGTCGGCTCAGCCACCCCGATCGCGTAGGACACCTGGATCTCGCAGCGGTCTGCCAGGCCGGCGGCGACGATATTCTTGGCCACGTAGCGACCGGCATAGGCGGCGGAGCGGTCGACTTTTGACGGGTCCTTGCCAGAGAAGGCGCCGCCGCCGTGGCGCGCCATGCCGCCGTAGGTATCGACAATGATCTTGCGCCCGGTCAGCCCACAGTCGCCAACCGGACCGCCGATGATAAACACACCGGTGGGATTGATGTGGTAGCGGGTGTCGGCGCTGAGCCACTCTGCGGGCAGCACTTCCTTGATGATCAGGTCCATGACCGCCTGGTGAATATCGGCCTGGCTGATGCTTTCATCGTGCTGGGTGGACAGTACCACCGCGTCGATGCCGACGGGCTTGCCATTCTCGTAGCGCAGGGTCACCTGGCTCTTGGCATCCGGGCGCAGCCAGGGCAGTGTTCCATGTTTGCGCAATTCGGCCTGGCGCTCGACGAGGCGGTGTGCGTAGTAGATTGGAGCGGGCATCAGCGTGTCGGTTTCGTTGGTGGCGTAGCCGAACATCAGGCCCTGGTCACCCGCGCCCTGTTCCTTTTCGGCGCTGGCATCAACGCCCTGGGCGATGTCCGGGCTCTGTTTGCCGATGGCGTTGAGCACCGCGCAGGAGGCGCCGTCGAAGCCGACCTTTGAGCTGTTGTAGCCAATATCCAGCACCACGTTGCGCACCACATCTTCCAGGTCAACGTAGGTCTTGGTGGTCACCTCGCCGGCAATCACGACCATGCCGGTCTTGACCAGGGTCTCCACGGCGACACGCGCATCGGGGTCGTCCACAAGGATCTTGTCGAGAATGGCGTCGGAGATCTGGTCGGCCATTTTGTCGGGGTGCCCTTCGGACACTGATTCGGAGGTGAAAATCGCGTACTCGCTCATACCGTGGTTCCTGTTGCTGTGTGTGGGTGGCCGAAGAGGCGCACCTGTATCTGAAATCCGTTGCGCTGGGCCAGGTAGACACTGGCAATGTCGTTCAGGCCGGCATCGCTGGCCCATGCCGCGAGGTCTTCGGGGGCGAAGCCCAGCCACAGATCACCGCAGTTTTCCCGCGCCCAGGCCTGGTCGTGGCGGCAGAGATCGGTGACCAGCACCACGCCGCCGGGCGCCAGGCAGGTGGCGATGTCGCGCAGGATCTGCCGGGGCTGCGGGGTGTGGTGCAGCACCATGTTGATGACGACACAGTCCGCCTGCAGGCTGGCCAGCCGCTCGTGGCCGGTGTCGCCATGCACAAATTCGATGTTGTCCAGCCCCTGCGTGGTGGCGCGAGCCCGCTCGAGCATGGCGGCGGCATTGTCCAGCGCGACGACATGGCGGAACCGGGGGGCCAAGGTGAGCAGGAAACTGCCGTCACCGGGGCCCACTTCCAGTGCCGTGTCGAAACGGGGCAGCGGGGCGTCCCGCAACACCTGGGCGACGGTGTCGGCATACTGCTCATAGCTGGCGATGAGGTCCTGCTGCTGGCGGAATTTATGGGCGTTGTCGCGGAAGAAATGGCGTGAATTGGCCTCTCGCTGGCACTGTACCTGCTGCAGCCGCTGTTCCAGCAATGGCGGCAGGGGCACGGCGTCCAGGGCGTCGAAGAGCTGCTGCTGCAGGGCCTCCAGGCCGGGTTGCTGGCCGAGCTCGCTGCGCCGGTAGAAAATGGAGTTGCCCTCGCGTCGTGACGCCACCAGCCCCATGCCGGCGAGTACCTTGAGATGATGGCTCAGCGCGGGCTGCCGCGTCGCGAACAGGGCACAGAGTTCGGACACGGCGAAGGAGTCGTTGCGCAGTACACGCAGGATCTGCAGGCGCAGAGGGTCTGCGCTGGCCTTGCACAGGCTGGCCAGGGATTCGATGCGCGCATCGGGGCTGGTATCGCGCGGACTGGATTGTGGGCTGGCAAGTAGCATGGCGGCGGAGTGTAGCAGGCCCTGCAATCTATATCAAAAAAAATTGATATAGATGCAAATCCCTTCCGGCAGGCCGCCCAGGCGCGCAATATGTTGGCGATTTGTTTGCCGTGGGCCGCCGCTTACGCGAAAATAGCGCCCCTTTGTTCACCGGCCCCAGCGCCCAGCCCACGGAGCATGCCAATGCCATCCCGCCTTGAACTCGCCAACGCCATTCGTGCCCTCAGTATGGATGCTGTCCAGCGCGCCAACAGTGGTCACCCCGGTGCGCCGATGGGCATGGCAGATATCGCCGAGGTCCTCTGGAACGACTTCCTGCAGCACAACCCGGCGAATCCACACTGGCCCAACCGCGACCGCTTTGTGTTGTCCAACGGCCACGGCTCCATGCTGATCTACTCGCTGCTGCACCTGAGTGGATACGAGCTGCCCATGGAGGAGTTACAGAACTTCCGCCAGCTGCACAGCCGCACGCCGGGGCATCCCGAGTACGGTTATGCCCCGGGGGTGGAAACGACCACCGGGCCGCTGGGCCAGGGCATCAGCAACGCGGTCGGCATGGCGCTTGCCGAGAAAGTGCTGGCGGCGCAGTTCAACCGCCCCGGACACACCGTGGTTGATCACTACACCTATGCGTTTCTGGGTGACGGCTGCCTGATGGAGGGTATTTCCCATGAGGCCTGCTCCCTCGCCGGCACGCTGGGCCTGGGCAAACTGATTGCGTTTTATGACGACAATGGCATCTCCATTGACGGCGAGGTCGAGGGCTGGTTCACCGATGACACACCGGCACGGTTCCGGGCCTACGGCTGGCAGGTGATCCCCCGTGTGGACGGCCACGACCCGGAGGAGGTGCGCCAGGCGATCGAGACCGCGCGCGCCGAACAGGGTATGCCCACACTGATCTGCTGCAAAACCATTATCGGCAAGGGTGCGCCGAACAAGCAGGGCAAGGAATCCTGTCACGGCGCTCCCCTGGGCGCGGACGAAATTGCCGCGGCGCGCGAGGCCCTGGGTTGGACGCATGCCCCCTTCGAGATCCCCGAGGCGATCTACGGCGGCTGGGACGCGCGTGCCGCGGGTGCAACGCGGGAGCAGGCCTGGGAGGCGAGCATGGACGCCTATGCAGCGGCGTTCCCCGAAGAGGCCGCGGAACTCCGCCGCCGACTGGCAGGAGAGCTGCCGGCGGATTTCCAGACCCGTGCCCAGGCCTGGATAGACCAGTGCCAGGCCGAGGGCCAGAGCATCGCCTCGCGCAAGGCGTCACAGAATTGCCTGAGCGCGTTCGGCCCGCTGCTGCCGGAGCTGCTCGGCGGTTCGGCGGATCTCGCCGGCTCCAATCTGACCCTGTGGCAAGGCGCGCAGGGCATCACCCGGGAGGACGCGTCCGGCAATTACGTGTATTACGGCGTGCGCGAGTTCGGCATGTCCGCCATCATGAACGGCATCGCCCTGCACGGCGGGTTTGTGCCCTACGGCGCGACCTTCCTCATGTTCATGGAATACGCGCGCAACGCCGTGCGCATGGCGGCCCTGATGAAGCTGCGCAGCATCTTCGTGTACACCCACGACTCCATCGGACTCGGCGAGGATGGCCCGACGCACCAGCCAGTGGAGCAGCTTACCGCGCTGCGCGCGACACCCAACCTGCACACCTGGCGGCCCTGCGATACTGTGGAATCCGCGGTGTCCTGGAGCGCTGCCCTGCAGCGCACAGTGGGCCCCACTGCCCTGGTCTTCTCTCGCCAGAACCTGGCCCACCAGGCGCGCACCCCGGCCCAGGTGGCGGATATCGCCCGTGGAGGCTACACCCTGGTGGACTGTGAGGGGCACCCCGAGCTGATCCTCATCGGCACCGGATCGGAAGTGCAGCTCGCGGTGGAGGCCGCCGAGCGCCTCGCTGCGGCAGGGCGTCGTGTGCGCGTGGTGTCGCTGCCCTGTGCGGAGCTGTTCATGGAGCAGGACGCGGCCTACCGCGAGGCGGTACTGCCCAGCGATGTGCTGGCACGGGTCGCCGTAGAGGCCGCCCACGCCGACTACTGGTACAAGTTTGTCGGCCTCGATGGGCGCGTCGTCGGCATGACCAGTTTTGGCGAGTCTGCGCCGGCCGCGGATCTCATGGCGTATTTCGGTTTCACGGTGGATGCCGTTGTGGCTGCCGCAGACGAGGTCCTGTCGGGAGACTGAGGCCGTGCTGCGTCTCGCCATCAATGGCTATGGCCGCATCGGGCGCAGTATCCTGCGCGCGCTGTATGAGGGGCGGCAGCGGCAGCACATGCAGATCGTCGCCATCAATGAGCTGGCCGACGCGCGCACGGTGCTGCACCTGACGCGCTACGACAGCACACACGGTCGCTTCACCCTGCCGCTGACCGGCGCTGTGGGCGAAATGAATATCGACGGCGATCACATCGCCCTGCTCAGCCAACCGGATGTCGCTCGCCTGCCCTGGGCGCAACAGGGCGTGGACCTGGTGCTCGAATGCACCGGCGCCTTCAGCGACCGGGCAACGGCGGAGCTGCACCTGCAGGGCGGCGCGGGTCGGGTGTTGTTTTCGCAGCCCGCGCAGATGGATGTGGACGCCACCGTGGTCTTCGGTGTCAACCACGAGACCCTGCTGCCGGAGCATCGCATCGCCTCGGCGGCATCCTGTACTACCAACGGCATTGTGCCGGTGATCGATGCGTTGCACCGGGCCCTTGGCGTGGAAAGCGGCACCATCACCACCATCCACTCGGCGATGAACGATCAGCCCGTACTGGATGCCTACCACCATACCGACCTGCGTAAAACCCGCGCCGCGTCGCAGTCGATTATTCCCGTGGATACCGCACTGGCGCGGGGCATCGAGCGGATACTGCCGGAGCTGGCCGGGCGCTTCACGGCGCAGGCCCTGCGCGTGCCCACACAGAACGTGTCGGCGATGGACCTGACCGTGCAGGTCATGCGCGATACCACCGAGCAGGAGGTGAACCGGATCCTGCGCGATGCTGCAGCGAGTGCCTACCACGGGGTGTTGGGCTTCACCATGGAGCCGCTGGCGTCCTGCGACTTCAACCACGACCCGCGCTCAAGTATCGTAGACGCCAGCCAGACCCGGGTCAGCGGTCGGCGCCTGGTGAAGGTGCTCACCTGGTTCGACAATGAATGGGCCTATGCCAACCGCATGCTGGATGTGGCTGCCTGCTGGGGCGGCTGCGAATTGACTGATTGCGCAGGAGAGCAGACATGAAGCGGATGACCGATATCGACCTCGCCGGCAAGCGCGTGCTGATTCGCGAGGACCTCAATGTGCCGCTGAAAGCCGGCGAAGTGAGCAGCGATGCGCGCATACGCGCGGCCCTGCCGACACTGCAGCAGGCACAGGCGGCGGGGGCGCAGGTGCTGGTGATGTCGCATCTGGGGCGTCCCGAGGAAGGCGTGTTTGCCGAGGAGTTCTCCCTGGCTCCGGTGGCGCGGCGTCTGTCGCAACTGCTGGGTCAGCCGGTGTCTCTGCTGCAGGATTGGCAGCAGGGCGTGACCCTCGCCGATGGCGAGATTGCACTGCTGGAAAACGTGCGCTTCAACCCGGGTGAGAAGAAAGACGACGAAACGCTGTCGCGCGCCTACGCGGCCCTGTGTGATGTGTTTGTCATGGACGCATTTGGTACGGCCCACCGCGCCCAGGCCTCAACACACGGAGTGGCCCGTTTTGCCCCCGTCGCCTGTGCTGGCCCCCTGCTCGCTGCGGAACTGGAAGCACTGGACAAGGCCCTGGCCAACCCGGCCCGTCCCCTCGTGGCGATTGTCGGGGGCTCCAAGGTGTCTACCAAGCTGACGGTCCTGGAAACCCTGGCCGACAAGGTGGATCAACTGGTGGTGGGCGGCGGTATTGCCAACACCTTCCTCGCCGCCAGCGGTCAACCGGTTGGCAAGTCGCTGTGCGAACACGACCTGATCCCCGCGGCACAGGCGCTGATGCGCAAGACGCATATTCCACTGCCTGCAGACGTCGTTACCGGCAAAGCCTTCTCCGAATCCGCTGTCGCCGAAACCAAGCTGGCCAGTGCCGTGGTCGACGATGACATGATTTTCGATATCGGCCCGTTGGCCGCGGCAGCCATCAGTGACATTCTGGCCCAGGCGGGTACCATCCTGTGGAACGGTCCGGTGGGTGTGTTCGAATTCGACCAGTTCGGTGGGGGCACAGAAGCACTGGCCCGCGCCATCGCCGCAAGCCCGGCATTTTCCCTGGCCGGTGGTGGCGACACGCTGGCGGCAATCGACAAATACGGCATCGCCGACCAGGTGTCCTATATTTCTACCGGTGGCGGTGCGTTCCTCGAGTATGTCGAGGGCAAAACGCTGCCGGCGGTGGCCATTTTACAACAGCGCGGGGAAGAGGCCTGAGGGCGCACCTGCACCAGAACCCATTGAGGATAGAGCTATGGCACTTATCAGTATGCGTCAACTGCTGGACCACGCCGCAGAGTATGGCTATGGCGTGCCCGCGTTCAACGTCAATAACCTGGAGCAGACCCGCGCCATCATGGAGGCCGCTGACGCCACCAACTCGCCGGTGATCATGCAGGCCAGTGCGGGCGCGCGCAAATATGCCGGCGCGCCGTTCCTGCGCCACCTCATCCAGGCGGCCATTGAGGAGTTTCCCCACATTCCCGTGGTGATGCACCAGGATCACGGAGTGTCTCCCGCCGTTTGCCAGCGCTCCATCCAGCTGGGTTTCAGCTCGGTGATGATGGACGGCTCGCTGGGCACGGACGGCAAGACGCCCATGGATTACGACTACAATGTCGACGTAACCCGTCGCGTGGTCGAAATGGCCCACGCCTGCGGCGTATCGGTCGAGGGTGAGCTGGGCTGCCTCGGTTCGCTGGAAACGGGGCAGGCCGGTGAGGAAGACGGTGTCGGCGCAGAGGGCACCCTGAGCCATGATCAGATGCTCACTGATCCCGAAGAAGCGGCGGCCTTTGTTGCCGCCACCAGCGTCGATGCACTGGCGATCGCCTGCGGCACCAGCCACGGTGCCTACAAGTTCAGCCGGCCGCCCACCGGCGATATCCTCGCCATCGACCGGATCAAGGAAATCAATGCACGTATACCCAACACCCACCTGGTGATGCACGGCTCGTCTTCGGTACCGCAGGAGTGGCTGGCAATCATCAATGAGTTCGGCGGCAATATCCCGGAAACCTATGGCGTTCCCGTGGAGCAGATTCAGGAAGGCATCCGCCACGGCGTGCGCAAGATCAACATCGACACCGACCTGCGGCTGGCATCGACCGGCGCCGTGCGCCGTTTCCTGGCCCAGAACCCCGCTGAATTCGACCCGCGTAAATTCCTCGCGGTGACCACCACGGCCATGAAAGAGATCTGCGTGGCGCGCTACGAAGCCTTCGGTACCGCCGGCCACGCCGACAAGATCAAGGTGCGTTCACTGATTGCCATGCAGGAGGCGTACGACGCCGGGAAGTTGGGGCCGCAGCCGCGGTAGATGCCCCTCAGCGACGTGGCGCCGGATGCCGCAAGCCTGCAGGCCCTGCGCGCTGCCTTGCCGCGCTTCGGGGACGAGGCCCGGGTTCCCGGGCTGGACCGCTACCTGGCCTTCTACGGGCTGGCATTCAGCCGTGAGTACGTCGCCTGCCGACACCGGATAGGGCATGTTGCCTCCGGCCCCTACGCACTCGCCACCCAGTGCTGGGAGCTGCCCGGTGCACGCCACACCCTGTTGCTGGTGCACGGCTTTCTCGACCACGTTGGCCTGTACCGTCATATCATCGGGCATGCCCTGGCGCGCCAGTGCAATGTCATCGCCTTTGACCTGCCCGGGCATGGCCTGTCGACGGGGACTCCGACGGCGATCAATGATTTCAGCGAATACGCCGATGCCATCCAGGCTGTACTCCATGCCGTCGACCTGCCACCGCTGCCGTTGCAGGTGGTGGGCCAGAGCACCGGGGGCGCGGCGCTGGTCGCCTATGCCCGGCAGTGCGCCGCCTGGCCCTTCACCGGCACGGTACTGCTGGCACCGCTGTTGCGTCCTGCCGGCTGGCAGCGCGTGCGCGCGGCCCACGCGCTCATCCACCGCTTTGTTGACAGCGTGCCGCGCGGCTTTGCACAGAATTCCTCTGACGCGGATTTTCTTGCCTTTGTGCGCGCCGATCCACTGCAGTCGCGGCGCATTCATGTGAGCTGGGTCGGTGCCCTGCGCCGCTGGCTGGCGGAGCTGCCCATTGCCGATCTCGGCGTGGGACCGGCGCTGCTGGTACAGGGCGATGCGGACGGTACGGTGGACTGGCGCTTCAACCTGCCGCGTTACGGCCAGCTGTTTCCCGGGCTGCGTATCGAACTGCTGCACGGTGCCGGGCACCAGCTGGCGAACGAGTCCGAGACGTTGCGTGCGCGCTATCTGCGGCAGGTGGATCGGTATCTGGGGTGGGGTTGAGTTCTGTGGCCTGTAATTATGAGTGCCCTGAATTCGGCTCTGGGGGTGTTGGCGCTCTCGAGGGCACGCCGTAAACCCCGCCTCGCGCCCCGCGCTACGAAGCGCCCCACCGCTACGCGATACTCCAATCAACTCCCCGCAAGGTTGAGAAACTTCTGCACACCGTCAAAGAACATCTGCACCGAAATGATCACCAGGATCATCCCCATCAAGCGCTCCATGGCGAGCAGGCCGCGGGCGCCCAGGGCCTTGAGCAGTAGCGGCGCCATCATCAGCAGCGCCGCGCACACGCCCCAGGCCCCGACAACTGCAATGGTCCAGTCCATCATCCGGTCCGGATCCTTGTGCACCAACAGCATGGTAATGGCCAGCGCTGAGGGCCCGGCAACCATGGGAATGGCCAGCGGCACGATAAAGGGTTCGCCATCCGGCGTGTCCCCCATCAGGCCATAGGGCGAGGGGAAAATCATGCGCAGTGCTATCAGGAACAGGATGATGGCGCCGGCAATGCTGATCGACTCCTGTCGCAGGTTCAGCACGTCGAGCATGGCGGAGCCGGCATAGAGGAAAAGCAGCAGCACGATCAGGGCGATGACCAGTTCGCGGAAGATCACCCACTGACGACGCCGCGGCTCTACATCCTTCAGCACCGAGAGGAAGATGGGTACGTTGCCCAGCGGATCCATCACGAAGGCGAGGGTGACAAAAGCAGAAATGGTATCCATGTTAACTCCGAAGCAGCAGCACCCAGTGTAACCCGCGGGGGGCGTCCGGCAGTAGGGGCGCATCATGCGGGTCCCGGTGCTATGCTGAAGGCATGCACTGTGGGAGGAACGTAACGTGACACAGTCGATAAACGCGTTTTTGCGCGGCACGGTGCTCGCCGCTGCTGCGCTGCTCAGCGCCTGTGCGGCGCAGCCACCTGTGGAGCGTGCCGTGGCGGTAACGCAGGCCGAACTGCTGTCCGGCGCGCGGCTGGGCGTGGCGGCGAACGCCCGCCCGTCGACCGCCGCGCTCACGGCGGTAAACGACGATATGCGCGAGTTTCTGCGCCAGCATGTTCCCGCCGGGCTCGGACCCACCCGGACCATCGAGTTGATACTGCAGGCGATTCTGGATGACGGACTGCAGCTGCGCTACGACAATTTCCGCACCCTCACGGCGCAGGAGGCGTTCTATAGCCGCGAGGGGAACTGCATGTCCTTCACCAACCTGTTTGTCGCCCTGGCACGCGAGGCGGGCGTCAAGGTGCATTACCAGGAGGTGGAGATACCGCCCTCGTGGACTGCGGAGGGCGACACCTGGCGCTATAACCTGCACATCAACGCGCTGGTCAAACTGCCGGGGGCCGAGCAGGTGGTGGACTTCAACCTCGGGGATTACGATCCCGGCCTGCACCGGCGCGTCCTGAGTGACGAAGAGGCGCTGGTGCGCTATCACAACAACATGGGTGTGCACTGGATGACCGAGGACGAAGGGCAGCGCGCCTTCCTGCACTTTCGGGAGGCGCTCTCACTGCGCCCTCGCACCGCTCACGTGTGGACCAATCTCGGCACCCTCTACCGGCGTGCCGGCGATCTGGCCGCGGCGGAGTCGAGCTATCTGCGCGCTGTCGACCTCGCCGATGATGCCGCCGCCAACAGTAATCTTGCGCGCCTTTACACCCAGCTCGGTGAGCAGGCATTGAGTGACTGGTACCGGAACCGCGTGCAGCTGTTCCGTCAGCAGAACCCCTATTATCTGCTGCACCTTGCGCGGGAGGCCTATACGTCAGCGGACTATCCCGCGGCACAGCGTCTGTTGCAGCGGGCCATTCGCAAACAGCCCGATGAGCATGAGTTCTATCGCCTGCTGGGTCTCACTGACCTGCAGCAGGGCGATTTGCGTGCCGCAGCGGATCACTTCACTGCAGCGCTCGCACACGCCGATGCGGAGGCCGGGGCGCGTTACCGGCACAAGCTGGAGCTGCTGGCAGGGCAGTGATCTGCGCCGGTTGCGCAGAATTGCGCTGGACCCTCTGGTAAACTGGACGCTTCAGGAGTCGGGTCGGTGTTGGGGGAGTCAATGAAGCTATTGCAATCGGGGGTCTGCGGCAGCGCGGTGCCTCCCCGCGCCGGTGCCTGCGCATGAGCGGTGCACCCCAACAACGCCTGCAGTCGGCACTGGAAGCACTGCGAGCGGGGCGCGCCGCTGAGGCGGAAGCGCTGCTTGATGAGCTGACCCGTGGCGGCAACGCGGTGGCCTCGACCTGGCTGGCACTGGCCTTTGCCCGCGTCAACCTGGATCGGGCAGAGGACGCACTGCTGGCCGTGGACCGCGCGCTGCAGTTGGAGCCGCGCAATATTCGCGCCCTGCTGTTCAAGGCCGATCACCTCGACCGGCTGGGGCGTGAACGCACGGCACTGGGCTTCTACCAGGGCGCCCTGCGCGTTGCCGCCAGCATGGCGCAAATACCCGATGACGTGCAGCGCGGGCTGGCGCGTGCGGAAGAGGTCTGCGATCGCTGGGCCGCGCACTACGAGAACTACCTGCTGGAGAATCTGGAGCAGGCGGGGTTTACCCGCGCCGAGTTCCCGCGCTTTGCGGAATCCCTGGATATTGCCTGTGGCAAAGCGCCTGTGCAGCTGCAGCAGCCCACCCGCTACTATTTCCCCGGCCTGCCGCAGCGCACCTTCTATCCTCGCGAGATGTTCCCCTGGGCGGCGGCGCTGGAAGCGCAGACGGCGCAGATCCGCGACGAGCTGCTGGCCGTCATGCGCGATGACGGTCACTTTCAGCCCTACCTGGAGTCCAGCCCCGACCAGCCGCAACTGAATATCAGCCGCAATCTGGACAGGATGGACTGGAGTGCCTGCTACCTGTGGCGCGACGGCGTGCGTGTCGAGGCACTGGCAGAGCGCTGCCCGGCGACCTTTGCCGCGCTGGAGGCCGTGCCCCTGTGCCGTGTGCCGGGACAGATGCCCTCGGCGCTGTTTTCGCGTCTGGCGCCGGGTGCGCGTATTGAGCCCCACCACGGCGCCGTCAACACACGGCTGATCTGTCACTTGCCGCTGGTGGTGCCGCCACAGTGCGGCGAACTGCGGGTGGGCAACGACCGGCGCAGCTGGCGGGAGGGCGAGCTGCTGGTGTTTGATGACAGCATGGAGCACGAGGCCTGGAATGAGAGTCGCGATGAGCGAGTGGTCCTGTTGTTCGACATCTGGCGACCCGAGCTCAGCGAAGCCGAGCGGCACTGGGTGTCGGCCATGCTGCAGGCCGTGAAGGCCTACGAAGCCCTGTGACGGCGCGGGGCCCTGCCAGCCACGCCGGTGCCTGGGATACCTACTGGCGCGGCACCCGGGAGAATGCAGCCCATCGCGAAGGCGGCCCCCAGGAACCGGTGCTTGCGGCTTTCTGGGCCAGTTTTTTCCAGACGGCATTGGCCACCGGCAATCCGCCGGCCCTGCTCGACCTCGCCTGCGGCCACGGCGCGGTGACCGGCCATGCGCTGCAGGTGTCACCGTCCCTGGCGCCCTGTTGCAGTGACTACTCGCTCAGTGCCCTGCAGGGGCTGCAACAGCGCTACCCCAGGGCGCGCTGTGTGGTGGCCGATGCCGGTCATACACCCTTTGCGGACGCCAGCTTCGATCTGGTGGTCAGCCAGTTTGGCGTCGAGTACGCCGGGCCGGAAGCGCCGTACGAGGCGGCGCGGCTGGTCGCTACCGGCGGCACGCTGGCCCTGCTGGTGCATGTGGAGGGCGGGGCGATTTACCGCGAGTGCGCGGATAACCGCGATACGGTAATGGCGCTGCGGGAGCTGAACATTCTCGGCCTGGCGCAGGCGGCATTTGACGCCGGCTTTGCACTGAATGCGGGGATCGGCACGCCCGAGGCCTTCAAGGCGGCGGAACGGGCGTTTACGCCCGCCGTGAGGGGGCTGGAACAGCTGTTGCAGACACGCGGCCCGCAGGCGGCCGGGGGCCTTTTGCAGCAGCTGTACACCGATATTGCGCACATGTACCGGCGCATGTCGGCCTATGCGCCCGAAGATGTGCGCAACTGGCTCGGCGGGATGGACGGAGAACTCACCGCCTACATCGGCAGGATGCAATCTATGCTGGACGCAGGCTTTAGCCGTGCCGGCATGGATGCCGTGGCGCAGGGCCTGGGCGCAACCGGTTTCAGCCTGCGCGAGCTATCGCAGCTGCGGGTGTCGAAGCAGGCGCAGGCAGCAGCCTGGGTGCTGGTGGCGCAACGCCGCTGAGCACTGGCGCGTTCACCGGCGTTGTCAAATACGCCGCGGCGGCCTCTCAACCGCCGCTGGGGCCGGCACTTTGCGCACTGTTGTTCTGGATTCCGGTGGCCGCGTCGCGGCTGTCCATGGATTCCTGTTTCCATTGCGCTTCGGTCTTGCACACCCGCGTGCCCAGCCGCGTTCCGGTCTTGATGATGGTGCGGCAGGTCAGGTTGTCGGTGCTTGCAACGGCCTGGGCCGGCGCGCTGGCATCGGCGGTCGCTGAGGGGCTGGTGCTTGAGCAGGCCGCGAGCATGGCCAGTGCGGCGCCGGCCGCGCAAACGGTAAGGTAACGTTTCATAGCTGTCTCCTGAGTGACTGTTCAGTCTCCACTGTGACGTTCTGCAGGTCAATCCGCTGTTTGTGGACTTGCCTGAAAACGATGAAATAAAAAGCCCGGCACGAGGCCGGGCTGGGTCCTGCACCATCAGGCGGCCGGTACCGGCCGCCTGATGGGGGTAGCTTAGAAGCTGACGCTGACGCCGACGAACATGTAGCGACCCAGTGCGTCGTACATGCCGGGGAACACGTTACCGTTACCGTTGATAGACGGACCGGCTGCGTTGCCCGCGATCGGCGGCTCTTTGTCAGTGATGTTGTTCACACCAAGGCGCACAGAGGCGTTCTCGGTGACATCCCAGGAACCGGCCAGGTCAAGGTAGTTGACGGAAGGCAGGTCACGGTTACCGTTCAGGTCAGTCACTGAGCTGATGTGACGCCAGTAGGCGCTCACGCTCACGTCCCAGGGAGTCATCCAGGTAGCGCGCAGGTTGTTGCGGAAATCCGGTGTGGGGTAACCGCACTCACCGCCCCAGTTGCCCTTGCAGTCAACAACCGGTGCACCTTCGAGTTCCTGCTGGTCCCAGGTGTCGATGATGGACATGGTGTTGTTGAAGGCCAGGCTGCCCATGTCGCCGATGGTCAGGTCGTAGTCGGCGATCACGTCCCAACCAGTCACTTCCTCGATGGCGAGGTTGTCCAGCAGGGCGGATACACGGCCACTGGTGTTCACATCAGAACCGATCCACAGGTCACCCAGCGGGCCGCGACGGACGTTTTCACACAGGGCGTCGTTGCCGTCCAGACACTGGTTGAGGATGAACTCGGGGCCAAGGTTGGAGATGCCTTTCTCGATTTCGATCGAGTAGTAGTCAACGCTCAGCACCAGGCCTTCCACGAACGCCGGCGACCAGATGAAGCCCACGGAGTAGGTATCCGACTCTTCCGGTGCCAGTTCGGTGTTACCGCCCTGGAGGAAGTTGTACTGACCTGCGAAGGAGTTCAGGATGTTGCCGTACTGGGCAGCAGTGACTCCGGTGCGGGCGCAATCTTCCAGGCTACGCTCGGGGGTAGGGCCACCACAGGGGTCCACATCCATGTCAAACAGGTTGAAGCCCTGGGGCAGGAACAGTTCGCGGATGTTGGCAGCGCGGACAGCGCGCTGGTAGCTGGCACGCAGCTTCACGTCCTGGTTGATTGCCCAGCCGCCGCGCACACCGTAGGTATCGGTGGTCACGTCAGTGGAGTAATCGGAGTAGCGGTAGCCCAGGTCCAGCGTGATTTCTTCAGCGAAGGCAGCGCCTTCCACCAGCGGGATGCTGGCTTCCATGAAGTATTCAGTCACGTCGTAGTCACCGGAAACCGCACCAGTGGCACCGCCCTGGCCAGCGCCCAGGCCGAGGCGGAAGCCTTCGTCCGGGTTGAAGTCCAGCGTTTCCTTGCGGTATTCAGTACCGATAACCACTTCCACGCCGTTGTTGGCGGAAGGCAGCTTGAAGCCGTAGTCGCCCAGGCTACCCGCAACGAAGGCGTTGAACACTTTCTGCGTGGTGGTACCGCGTGCGAACAGGGGCAGGGTCAGGTATTCGGCGGCTTCGGGTGTTACACCACCGGTTTCCCAGATGTTCCAGGGCACACAGTTCGGGTCGCTGCCGTCAACAACGGACTGACAGGTGATGTTGCCCTCGTCGTCCAGTACGGCGTTCAGCGCGTTCTGGATTTTGGCGTTGGACAGGTCGTTGTTGTAGGTGTTTTCCATGCTGACTTCTGAGTACAGGCCAGACACGTCGTAACGCCAGGTGTCGTTGATGTCACCACGGAAGCCCAGCACACCGCGGAAGGAGGTGTGACGCAGGTCCTGGTTACGCGGGCCGCCTTCTACGTTGCGGCGACCAACCGTGACAGTTTGCGTGTCGTCGGCACCCAGGCCGTAGTCGCCACAGATGGCGCCGACCTGCTGGTCAGACAGCAGCGGGTTGTCACAGGCGATGGGTACGGTCAGGAAGAACGAGCCAGACGGCGCGATCTGCGCGTTGGTCTGGTTGTCCATGAACATCAGTTCGGTGTAGGTCTCTACGTGCTCGTTGATCTGGTAACGACCAAAGGCACCAGCGGTGTAACGCTCGTCGGGACGCTGGTAGTAGTTCAGGGGGCCGTAGTTGTAGACCTCGGTGGGGGTGACCAGCTGGTTGCCGGAGACACGGTATACACCCTGGCTGCCGTCGCCGGGGATGATGGTGCCCGCAGCGCTGGTGCCGGAGCCGAAGCAGCCCGTGGCGTCGTTGTTCAGGGCGCAGGCGCTGTAGTCACGCTCGCTCTGCAGAACGGGGTCGATTTCACGGTAGGTGGCGTAGGCCGTCACGTTGCCGCGGCCGTTGTCGAAGTTGCCGCCCATGACCAGCGACCAGTTCTGGATCTCGCCGTCGGTGTTGCTACCGTCGGGGAAGGGGAAGCCCGCATCGCCAACGATCTGCTGGATGCCACCGTTGTCGTTGTCGTGCTGGTACTGGCTGAACTGGTAGTCGAACTGCACGCCTTCGAAGTCGTCAACCATCACGAAGTTGACAACACCCGCAACCGCGTCGGAACCGTAGGTCGCGGAAGCACCACCGGTCAGTACTTCAACACGCTGGATCAGGGCTGCCGGGATCTGGTTGATGTCGGCGCCGGTACCGCCCTGCAGCGGAGAGCCCGCGGGCAGGCGACGGCCGTTGACCAGTACCAGGGTACGCTCGTCACCCAGGTTGCGCAGGTTCAGGGTAGCCGTACCCGTGGCGCCGTTGGAGGTGGATGAGTTCTGGTTGGAGTAAACCTGTGGCAGGTTCTTCATCAGGTCTTCAACGCGGGTGGTGCCCTGGAACTTGAATTCCTCGGCATCGACCTGCGTGACCGGGCTGGCGGAAACCAGGTTTGCCCGCTGGATACGCGAACCGGTAACAACCACTTCTTCCAGCATCAGCTGGTCGTCCTGGGCGTTTGCTACAGTCGGCATTACCGCCGCTGCGCTCATGCCCAGGGCAGCTGAAACTGCCATGGTCAGACGATTTTTCCTTAACATATCAATACCCCTGTACTTGACTGTAAGCATGCTAATCCGGTGGCCAATGCCACTGGAGACGAACATTAAACGAATTCAGCGGCAGGTTCCTCAGAGTTCCCTGCCACTTTTGTGACTTATTCACAAAAAACGCGGGGAACTCGGCAAATTACCAGAAATTACCTGACCTAACACGAGCAGGTAGCTGAAATCCAAGTACTTTCAGCGGCGGTGGCGGAGCGATGTGCTAGCGTACGCGGCTCACCCCCACGGTCTTGTCGGTGGCCGTTACCGTCATCCGGTAGAAGCCGAGGAAGTTCTTGTCGATGACCACCGCGGTGTCGTCGCCGCGGTGCAGGTAGCGCCCGGGCAGCCGCTGCCGCCAGACCTGCCCGTTGTCCAGGTAAAAGAGGGTCTCTCCCGACCAGCCTTCGAAGGGCGGCTTGATGTTGGCCTCGATACGGATGGACTCGTCGGCCGCGATCACTTCCGGGTTGCTGCGCAGCAGGGTGGGGGCTTCCGCGGCGGTGTAGGTGACCAGCCAGCGGTTCAACGCTGCGCGCTCGACGTCACTGAGTTTGTCGAGGCCGGCGGCCCGGTACTCCTCGCTGGACATCAGTTTCTCGACACCGGGAAACTCGCCTTCCGGCCCGGCAGCCAGGGCAGGCATGCTGCCGGCAACGGTGAGGAACAGCAGGGAAAGCAGGGTACTGCGCATGGTCTACTCCGGGTTCAGAAGCGCTGGCTGATACGGGTGTACCAGAAGCGCCCCCTCAGTTCGTGGGTACGGGCGTCGATGTTATCGTTAAATGCGGACGCCGCCAAAGGCGCCGCGGCATCGAACAGGTTGTCGATACCGAGGGTCAACCGCAGCCCCGACAGCACATCGAACACGTAGCTGACCTGCATGTCGTGCACGGTCCAGCTGTCAATTTCCCGGGTCTGTGTGGTTCCGGGGAGGACTTCGTCCATGGCGCTCACGTGGTGCATCTCGTAGCTGGCGAGCCAGCGATCGCGTTTCCAGCGCAGGCCGAGCTGGCCCTTCCACTCGGGTATGCCGCCGAGGCCTTCGGAGGCCTCGTCGCGGAAGGTGCCGGCCAGGTCTATCTGCGGCCCGCCATCGCCGGGCTGGGAGAGGTACTCGTGAATCCAGGCTCCGCTGCCGGTAACCGAGACCTGGCCCCAGGGCTGATCCGGGAAGTAATAGGCGAGGCTGAGGTCGGCACCGCGCACCCGGCGCTTGCCGAAGTTGATATTGTTCGCGGTGACCCGGACGAGATTGCCCAGCGCGTCGCGGCTGACCTGGTCGGCGAAGGCACCGGTGGCCGCGTTGCGGTCGACAAGGGACTGCGCGCTGGAGCTGACCACGTCTTCCTGGCGGATTTCGAAGTAGTCGAGTGACACCCGCAGGCCGGGTATCACGACCGGCGTCCAGATGGCCCCGGCACTCACGGATTCGGAGGTTTCCGGGTCCAGATCCGGGTTGCCGCCCTTCACGGTGAGAAACTGATTGCGGGTGGCGTCAGCCAGTTGCGTGCAGCCCGGCAACTGGCCCACATTGGCGGCGATGGTGCAGGGGTCAGCGATAAAGGCCTGTTGCTCGCTGCTGCCCTCGTAGAGCTCGCTCAGGCTGGGGGCACGGAAGCCGAAGGCATAGCCGCCGCGCAGCGTCAGCGAGGGGCCGAGCTGCCATTTCAACCCGACCTTGGGGTTGGTGCTGCTGCCGAAGTCGCTGTAGGCGGAGTGGCGGATAGCAGCTTCCAGTTGCAGGTTGCGGCCACCGCTGGCGTTACTCCACAGCGGCACGCGGCTCTCGGCATACAGTTCCAGAATCTTGCGCTCCCCGCGGGTGGGCTGGAAATTGGTGGCGCCGATGGTGCCGATTGAGGCCAGCCGCTCGTCGGGCAATTTGGACGTCGATTCGTGGCGGAATTCCAGGCCCAGCGCAAGGTCACCCCGCCCCGCCGGCAGGTTCAGCAGCGCGTTGCTGAGGTTCAGCGCCGCGCTGGAGAGGGTGGTATCGCCCCGGGTGCGCCCGTCGAGGCGCAGGTAGTCCACCTGCTCGGCACTGATGCTGCCCGCCGGCCCCATGATATCCACGGGTACACAGCCGTCGACATCGGCCCCCTGGCAACCGGCGGCCGGCCCCAGTGCCCGCCGCAGGCGGTTGGCATCGACCAGGTTGGTGGCGGTTTCCCGGGCCTGGCTGCGGCTCCAGTTCACCCCGATATCCCAGTGCCAATCGGCGTAAAGGCCTTCCACGATGGCGCTCAGGCGGCCGACTTCAGACTCGTTCAGCTGCAATCTTCCGGGAAATTCGATTAATCTGCGCCTGACGTCGGTTATTTCCTGGGCAAAGTCGTTGTAGATGTTGTCTGCGGCAACGCTGATCGGCTCCTGCTCAAAGCCGGTGAACAATGGGGTGGGTGCCAGGTTGGCACGGGCGTTGGTCCGCAGGTAGGTTGCTTCGAGCAGGGCGGTCACCTGTTCGCTGAGGTCCCGGGTGACACTCGCATAAACACTGCTGCGGCGCAGCGGGACAACAGCGGAGGTAAATGCCGCGTAGTCGAACAGATCCTCACTGCCTGCGGGTCGGTAGCCGGCGCCGTCGGCGATCAACGAGCGGCCATCCGGGAGCACCACGCGCGCATCGGGGGTGGCGCTGGAGCGCAGATCGGTACCGCCCAGCGTCCGCGTATCTGCGCTGCGTGATACCACCCGGTCGCGGCTGAACAGCGGTTCCTGCTCGTAGTGCGAGGCGCTGATAAACAGTCCGCCGTCCCGGAAACTGGTGCCGTACTGCAGCGTCTGTGTCGTGGTGGTGAGGTCGCCGCGGCTGCTTTCACCGACGTACGATTCCGCCAGAAACCCGTGGAAATCGCGCTTCATGATGATATTGACCACGCCCGCGATTGCATCCGAGCCGTAGATCGCAGATGCGCCGTCCTTGAGTATCTCCACCCGCTCCACGGCGGCCGGGGAAATGCTGTTCAGGTCCACGGACTCGCCAGCCAGCCCGTCGTTGGCGATGCGGCGCCCGTTGATCAGGATGAGCGTGTTGCTGGCCGGAAGTCCGCGCAGGGTGACAGTGGCTGTGCCATCACCGCCGTTGGAGATGGCGGTGCTGGTCGAGTTGCCGATGACCGCCGGGACGAAGCGCAGCAGTTCGCCAAGCGTTTGGGCACCGCTGCGCTCGATGTCGGAGCGCGCATACACCTCCACCGGGGCGCTGAAGCGATTCGGGTCCCGGCGTATGCGCGAGCCGGTCATCCGGCTGCCATAGACGTAGGTTTGCTCCATGCCCGGCTCATAGACGGGCAGTAAAGCCTCGGTCTGCAGCGGATCATCGCAGCGTTCGCGCGGGCAGTTTTCGGCGTAGATCGCCACGATGCGGTCATCGATGAGCTCCCAGCCCAGTCCGCTCTCTGCCAGCAGGCGGCTGAGGGCGTCGTCCCGGCCCATGTCGCCGACCAGGGCGGGTGCCGAGAGGTGTCCGGTAAGCCGGTCGGAGAACACAATCGGGGTATTGCTCTGGCGGCTGAACTGGATCAGCGCGGCAGACAGCGAGCTCTCGCGGATGTCGTAATGCGTGAGGGGTTCCGCCGCGGCGGTTTTCGCAGTCCAGCCGAAGACGATGAAGATCGCCAGCCACGCCGAAACGATCCCCTGCGCGAAAAACCCTGTCGCCCGGGACGCGGCAAGCATGTTCTCACCCTGCCAGATTGATGGTCGCAACGCACTGATAATTCAGGAGAGTTTGTCGGCCAGGGGAGCTGGCCAGGCAAGAAGGTGTTATATCCTACTGCGGGGCTTTCAGCAACTGCACGGAGCCGTTGTTCAGGCGTACAACACGCAGCCCCAAGCTGCGTTCAAGGGCCTGGATGACAGTGTCCGGGTGGTCGAGACTGAAGACGCCGGACACGGTGAGGTTGGCGACCTCGCGCTCGCTGATAAGAATGCGGGTATCCGAATAGCGGGCCAGTTCGCTGGCGAGCTCTGCGAGGGTCAGGGCGTCGGCGACGATCTCTCCGCGCTGCCACGCGGTGTAGTGTGCGGTATCCACGGTCTGGCGGGTGCCGATGCCACTGCTGCGTGAGGTCTCCAGATGCTCGTTGGCATCCAGCAGTACGCTGGCCACTGCGCTGCCGCTGGCGGCCGGGTTGCTCACCCGCACCCTACCCTCGGTTACCGTGATTTCGGTGGATCCGGCGCGGCGGTACACATTGAAGGCCGTTCCGATGGCGGTCACTGTCGCGTCACCGGTGCTGACCGCAAAGGGTCGCTGCGGATCGTGGGCGACGTCGAAATAGGCCTCGCCTTTCACCAGGGTCAGCTGGCGGTTGCCGCGGCTGAACGCCACATCCAGCTGACTGTCGGTGTTCAGGGTGACGCGCGAGGTGTCGCTGAGTGTGTAGGTGGTCCGCTCCCCCTGGGCCGTGCGCAGTGACTCAACGACGTCCGGGCCGCGATCCAGAGGCAGCAACACGACAGCCAGGGCCAGGCTGGCGGCGAGCGCTGTGGCCCCGGCCAGCCACTGGCGGCGGGTTGGCCCGCTGTGCAGGGCCGTGGGCTCTGGCTGCTCCACCTCGAGCGGCAGGTGCTGCACACTGCCCAGGTCATCCCAGAGCTCCAGCATCAGGTCCATGGCCTGACGGTGACCCGCATCGGCAGCCAGCCACAGGGCGAATTCACGGTGATCCTGGTCGGTCGCCTCGCCACGGAAACGAGCGATCCACGCCAGTGCGGTGTCGCAATGTCGCTCGAATTCTTGTGTCAAGGTCTGGCTCATCGTGTCCCCAACGCCCGCCGGTTGTTGCTTCCCGGGGTGCGGCGCTGCCCCTCAGGGGCGCTTGCCTGTCTTATGTCCTGTTAGTGTAACGAGGAAACACAAAGTTCCCTCAAGTAAATTTGTCTCAATCAACCATTCTCGCCCGGCGGATACAACGCGGCCAGGCGCTTGCGACAGTGCTGCAGCGCCTGCAGGATGTATTTCTCCACGCTGGACACGGAAACCTGCATGGCATCGGCGATTTCCCCGTAGGAGAGTCCGTTGCGCCGGTGCAGCAGGAAGGCCTGGCGCACATTGACCGGCAATTCCTCCACGGCCGCCATGATCAGGCCGAGTTTTTCCCGCGCGCCGAGGATGTGCTCGGGGGACGCCGCGCTGCCATTGATGTCCGGTGCCTCGCCGTCTTCGGACTGCTGCCGTTCGCCGTGCATGAACTGCAGATACAGCTTGCGCCGCCGCAACTGGTCGACGGCGAGGTTGGTCGCCACCTGGAACAGGAAGGCGCGGGCGTTGTCCAGGGTTTCCGGCGACTCCAGCCGGTGCAGGCGCAAAAAGGCCTCCTGGGCGACTTCGGCGGCGTCCTCCGGGCTGTCCAGTTTGCGGGCGAGATAGCGTTCCAGGGCGCCGCCATGGTCGTTGACCAGGCGCGCGAGGAACGCATTCTTGCGGTTTGCTACGACAGTGATGGCGAATCCCTCGTGGTAGCGCGGTATGCCAGCGGGCGTGGCCTAGAATAGTACGCGACTGCGGATTGTACCGTCTATGCTGGCCAGCTTTGCCAGCGCGACGTCCGAGTATTCGGCGTCGACATCGATCACCACGTAGCCCACCGCCTCGTTGGTTTGCAGAAACTGGGCCGACACGTTGATGTCGTACTCGGAAAACACCCGGTTGATGGCGCTCATGACCCCGGGGACGTTGTGGTGGATGTGCAGCAGGCGATGGCTGCCCTCGTGCTCCGGCAGGGACACCTCGGGGAAGTTGACGGACGACGTGGTGGCCCCGGTATCGCTGTAACGGGCGAGTTTTTCGGCCACTTCAACACCGATATTGGCCTGTGCCTCCACGGTGCTGCCGCCGATGTGCGGGGTGAGGATGACGTTGTCGAAAGCCCGCAGCGGAGAGATGAACTCCTCGTCGTTGGCGCGTGGCTCAACCGGGAATACATCGATACCCGCACCGCCCAGGTGACCGGATTCCAGGCTGGCGGCGAGGGCGTCGATATCCACCACGGTGCCCCGCGATGCGTTCAGCAGGATGCTGCCTTTGGGCATCTGTGCCAGTTGTGCGGCGCCTATCATGTTGCGCGTGCCGCGGGTCTCCGGAACGTGCAGGCTGACCACATCCGATTGCGCCAGCAGTTGCTCCAGGGAGGGCAGCTGACGGGCGTTTCCCAGGGGCAGCTTGCTCACCACGTCACAGAACTGCACCTGCATGCCCAGGCCCTCCGCGATCACGCCGAGCTGCATGCCGATGTTGCCGTAGCCGACGATGCCCAGCCGCTTGCCGCGGATTTCATAGGCGTTGGTGGCGCTTTTCTGCCATTCGCCGCGGTGCGCAGCGGCATTGCGGGCCGCCACACCGCGCAACAGCAGAATGGCCTCGGCGATCACCAGCTCCGCCACGCTGCGGGTGTTGCTGAAGGGGGCATTGAACACGGCGATACCGCGGCGTGTGGCGGCCGGGAGGTCAACCTGGTTGGTGCCTATGCAGAAGCAGCCGATGGCGACCAGTTTGCGCGCCGCATCCAGCACGTCCTCGGTGAGCTGCGTGCGCGAGCGGATGCCGACGAAGTGTGCGTCTGCGATGGCCTTCTTCAGGTCGGCGGGCGCCAGCGCCTTTTGATGCAGCTCTATATTGTCATAGCCGGCATTGCGCAGGGTATCGACCGCGGACGGGTGGACACCCTCCAGTAACAGGAAGCGGATTTTGCTTTTTTCAAGCGACTTTGGCGCCATACGCGGTGGTGCTCCCTGAACGGTGTGTAGTGGGCGGGAATAAGCGGGCGCGTATGCTACCATACTGCGCCCTGTTTGCGTCCCTCGACTAACTCGACTGCGGAGTATCCCTGTGTCCACCATCAGCCCGGAAGTGTTGCAGGCGTTGCAAGCCTGTGTTGGCGAGTCCCGTGTCCTGACCGACGCAGATTCCCTCGAGCGCTACGGTCGCGACTGGACGCGTGTGCACACCCCCGCGCCCTCCGCCGTGGTGCTACCCGGCAGCGCCGAGGAGGTGCAGGCCCTGGTCAAGGTGGCGCTGGCCCGGCAGCTGGCGCTGGTGCCTTCCGGTGGTCGCACCGGGCTCAGTGCCGGGGCCGTGGCCTGCCAGGGAGAGGTGGTCATCGCGCTCGACCGCCTGAACCGGATCGACGAATTCAACCCGGTTGACCGCACGGTGCGCTGCGGGGCCGGTGTGGTGACGGCCCAGCTGCAGGCTTTCGCTGCGGAGCAGGGGTTGTTCTACCCGGTGGATTTTGCCTCCAGCGGGTCCAGCCAGATCGGCGGCAACATTTCCACCAATGCCGGTGGTATCAAGGTCATACGCCACGGCATGACGCGGGACTGGGTGGCAGGCCTGAAGGTGGTGACCGGTCGTGGCGAACTGCTCGACCTGAATCGCGGCCTGGTCAAGAACAATGCCGGTTACGACCTGCGACAGCTGATCATCGGGGCCGAGGGCACCCTGGGCATCGTTGTAGAGGCCACCATGCAGCTGGCGCGGCCCCCGCAGAACCTGACGGTGATGGTGCTCGGGGTGCCGGATATGGCCGCCGTGATGCAGGTGCTGGAAACCTGGCAGGGTGCCATGGATTTGCAGGCCTTCGAATTCTTCTCCGAACTGGCGCTGCAGAAGGTCGTCGCGCACCAGGGTCTGCAGCGGCCATTCGAGACCGTCAGCGGGTTTTATGCCCTGCTGGAGTTCGAGCAGCACACCGAGGCGGAACTCGATCAGGCCATGGCGCTGTTTGAGCACTGTGTGGAACAGGGCTGGGTGGTGGATGGCGTGGTCAGCCAGAGCGTGGCCCAGGCGCAGGCCCTGTGGCGGCTGCGCGAGGATATCTCGGAAACGATCTCCCGCTGGACGCCCTACAAAAACGACATCGCCACCACGATCGTGCGCGTGCCCGACTTCCTTGCAGAGGTGGAAGCCGTGGTCAATCGGGCCTATCCCGACTTCGAGATCGTCTGGTTTGGGCACATCGGCGACGGCAATGTGCACCTGAACGTGCTCAAGCCGGATGAGTTGCCCATGGCCGAGTTCCAGCAGCGCTGTGGAGAGGTGAGCCGCTGGGTGTTTGAGATTGTGCAGCGCCACGAAGGCAGTGTGTCAGCAGAGCACGGTGTTGGCCTGTTGAAGAAGGATTACCTGCACTACAGCCGTTCGGAGGCGGAAATCGCGATCATAAAACAGATCAAACAGGTCTTTGACCCCCAGGGCATTATGAACCCGGGCAAGATTTTCGACCTGTAGGCGCGCGGACTCAGCTGGCGCGCAGGGTTTCCACACCCTGCGCTGTGCCCAGCAGCAGAACATCTGCCGGCCGCAGGGCGAACAGGCCGTTGGTGACCACGCCGGTGATATTGTTGATTTTCGCCTCCATGGCCAGCGGTTGCGGGATGGAGAAGTTGTGGACGTCGAGGATGACGTTGCCGTTGTCAGTGACCACGCCCTCCCGGTAGACCGGGTCGCCGCCCAGCTTCACCAGCTCCCTCGCTACGTGGCTGCGGGCCATGGGGATAACCTCCACGGGCAGCGGGAACTGACCCAGGGTGTGCACGCGCTTGCTTTCGTCTGCAATGCAGATAAAGGTGCGCGCCACGGCGGCGACAATTTTCTCACGGGTCAGCGCCGCACCGCCGCCCTTGATCAGTTGCAACGCAGCATTGGCTTCGTCCGCACCATCAATATAGAAGTCGACCTGGTTGACGCTGTTCAGGTCGCTCACCTGGATGCCGTGTTGGCGCAGTCTGGCTGCAGAGGCCTCGGAGCTGGCGACGGTGGTATGGAAGTCACCCCGCAGTGCGGCGAGCAAGTCGATGAACAGGTTGGCGGTGGAGCCTGTGCCGATGCCGAGCACGGTGTCGTGCTCCAGATGGGGTTTGATGAAATCCAGCGCAGCCTGTGCGACCGCCTGCTTGAGCGCGTCCTGTGTCATATTTGCCTGCCCGCTTCATGCCAAAAGGGAAAGTATAAAGCATAACGGGGCGTGTCCGGCGGATATCGAAAAAACCCGCACCGCGCCTGCAATCAGTGCTGAAAATCCGCGTCAGCTCCATTACCATGGCGGGCTGGCTTTTTACTGGATCACGCATATGCCCTCCTCGTATATCAAGCGCATTCTCGATGCTCGCGTGTACGACGTCGCGCGCGAGACCCCGGTCGATGAAGCCATGTTGATGTCGCGTCGCCTCGGCAACCGCGTGCTGTTCAAGCGCGAGGACTTGCAGCCCGTGTTTTCCTTCAAGCTGCGTGGCGCCTACAACAAGATGCAGAAGCTGTCCGCCGAACAGCGCGCCTGTGGCGTGGTAGCCGCGTCTGCCGGCAACCATGCCCAGGGCCTGGCCATGGCGGCGCAGCATATGGGCGTCAAGGCCACCATCGTGATGCCGCGCACCACCCCACAGATCAAAGTCGATGCGGTGCGCAACCGGGGCGCGAGGGTGGTTCTGCACGGAGACACCTTCGACGAGGCATCGGTCTACGCGCAGAAGCTGGTGGCGGAAAAATCCATGGTGTACGTGCACCCCTTCGACGACCCGGATGTGATTGCCGGGCAGGGCACGGTTGGCATGGAAATCGTGCGTCAGCTGCAGCGGCCGCTGGACGCGATCTTCGTGCCGGTGGGCGGCGGTGGCCTGCTTGCCGGCGTCGCCGCCTATATCAAGTACGTCTGGCCCGAAACGCGGTTGATCGGCGTGGAGCCGGAGGACGCCGCCTGCCTGCAACTGGCACTGCGCAAGGGCCGCCGCGCCGTACTGCCGGAAGTCGGCCTGTTCGCGGACGGCTGTGCCGTGGCGCAGATCGGCAAGGAGACCTTCCGCGTTATCCGCAGCACGGTCGATGAGGTGATCACCGCCACCACGGACGAGATCTGCGCCGCTATCAAGGATATCTTCGAGGATACCCGCGGCATTGCCGAGCCTGCGGGCGCGCTGGCGCTGGCTGGCCTGAAGAAATATGTCGAAACAACGGGAGTGCGCGACCAGGACCTGCTGGCGATTGTCAGCGGGGCGAACACCAACTTTGACCGGCTGCGCTATATTTCCGAGCGCACCGAGGTGGGCGAGCACCGCGAAGCGGTGATCAGCGTGACGATTCCCGAGCGCCCCGGCAGTTTCCGCACCTTCTGCAGTGCCCTCGGCCGGCGCAATATCACCGAGTTCAATTACCGCTATTCCGATGCCGGGTCTGCGCTGGTGTTCCTGGGCCTCTCTGTGATTCCTGGCGGCAGTGACCTGAGCGACCTGCTGCAGGACCTCGGCGAGCAGGGTTACGCCACAGAAGACATGACCAACAACGAGATGGCCAAGTTGCATATCCGGCATATGGTGGGCGGCAGAGCGCCCGCTGACCTGACGGATGAAGCGGTGTTTCGCGTGGAATTCCCCGAGCGGCCGGGTGCGCTGCTGAAGTTCCTGTCGGGCCTCGGGCAGCGCTGGAACATCTCCCTGTTCCACTACCGCAACCACGGCGCGGCCTATGGCCGCATCCTGCTCGGTGTGCAGGTGCCGCGCGCGGAGCGCAGGGCGTTTCGCGACGTGCTCGATGCGGTAGGTTACCCGTGGTGGGATGAATCCGATAATCGCGCCTATCAGTTGTACCTCGGCCAACCCCAAATGGGGCAGTAATGCCCCGTTGATCAGGAAAATGTCGAGATTTCAATAGTTTCGGGGTTTTCTTTCGATAAACGCTGAGCTAGACTTCAAAAATAGTGTGAAAAATTGCCAAAAAGATTCAGTGCAGGGCCGAAAAGAGCCTTGGGAAAGTGGAGGGCGCCGGCGGTCTGTGTCGGCGTCATCCGGGGGTGCGGTAGGGTGGCTTGCCAGGTGCGAAGCCGCCTGCCGTCTTGGATTGCGAGAACTGTGTACAAAGAGTGTCGTTGTGAAGAATAAGCCAGACTTCTTCCTGTTGATTGCTGCCGCCTTCGGCATCGGCGTGCTGGTGACCATGTTGTTGCCCCTGTCCGCGAGCGATTCGGTTGCCGCACCCGCCTCCGAGTTACAGGCCGGCGTTATCATCGAGTAGGCGCCCTCTCCTGCACGTCGCAGGCTGTCAGGCCCGACTCCGTCAAAACCCAGTGTACTGGGATGTCCCAGGCTGCTCCGTTCAAGCCTGTAAACTGCTGGCATGCGTAAGCCAGGCCCACACACAATAGACCCCGGGCGTCCGCCAGGGTCCGATCATAAAAGCCACCACCCATGCCCAGACGGTAGCCGTCACGCTGCCAACCCACCAGCGGCATAACCAGCACGTCCAGTTCCCCCGCGGTGCGGCTGCGGTGGCTGCTGTCGGGTTCGGGGATGCCGTAACGGTTGGCCTGCATTGCCTGATTGTCCAGCCACTCGCGAAAGACCAGCGTTCGCTGTTGCGTCAGGACCGGGAGATAGGTTCGCTTGCCCTGTGCCCGGCAGGCCTGTGCCAGAGGCTGCGTGCCGAGTTCGCCATCGTTGGGCCAGTACAGGCCGATATGCCGCGCAGCGTCCCAGCCGGGCAGCTTGTGGATGTGCTCGGCAACGGCGCGTGCGGCTGTGGCCTGTTGTTCGGCTGGGAGTGCCTTGCGTCGCTCGCGGAGCTGGCGCCGCAGGGCGTCGCGTGCGTCCGGTTCAGATGGCATGAGAGAGGTGGATTCCCGGCATGACGTTGACAGAGTTGCCCTGAACCCGACGGTTCAAGGAGGAGGGCCCTGTACTGTATCAGGCTTTCCGGACAGCGCCGGACATGCACACCAACAGCAACGAGGAACCTCCGGGTATAGACTTATCGGCTCGAGGACTGTCTGCCTGGCGCCCATGCCAGGGATCCAGCGGCCAGTATACACGATCTGGAGGTCGGGCTGGCTGCGATCAGCCGATTTCCAGCTGCCGCAGCTGGTAGAGTGCCTCATCCACTTTGCGCTGCAGGCTGGCGACTGCCGTCGTGTCGACCGCTTCATCCGCCACCGCAGGCACCGTGCCCTGTCCGGAGGCCTTGAGCAGTTCGTGGCTGATGTTGAGTGCCGCCATGACCGCGATGCGCTCCAGGCCGATGACCTTGCCGGTGTCACGTATCGCGCGCATCTGCTTGTCGAGGTAGCGGGCTGAGATGATAAGCTCAGCCTGCTGGTCTTCGGGGCAGGCGACCTGGTATTCCTTGTCCAGAATATGCACCGAAACGGTGTTGACCGTACTCACTGGCGTTGCTCCATGGACCGCAGGCGGGCGATCATTGCTTCGACTTTGTTACGCGCCAGGTTGTTTTTACTGATGAGGTCCTCACGCTCCAGGCGCCAGCCGTCATTCTCGCGTTTCAGGCGCTGATTTTCCCGGTTAAGATCCCGGCACAGGGCGATCAGTTCATCGATTCTGGTCTCCAGAGTCTGGAGCTGGGTATCTGCCATGACGTGCTACTTGGGCTGTCTGGATATAGCGCTTACTATAGAGCCGGCTGTGTGACAGGTCAACGCAGCAAAAGTTTTTAAATTTCAATGGCCTGCCGACCTTTTCGTAGTATCCGGTGGAACTGCGGTGGTGGTTTACGCCGAAAACGGGCGCAACAGGGAGTAACTTGGATGTTCGACAGGCTACCCGGTGATACCGGGCTGTTTGACTTCGACGACGTCGCCGACCAGTTGCTGGAGCAGGGCGTGTCCCTGTCACCAGCGGAGGTGCACGGCTGCCTGGTCGGGCTGCTCGCCGCGGGCCACAGCGCGGAACCGGGTGCGGGGCTCAATGCATTGAACCAGGCCCTGGATCTCGATTTGCACGGCGCCCTCGCGGATGAGGTCATGCAGCTGTATGCGCAGTGCAGCGAGGCGCTGGGAGAGGACCTGTTCGATTTTACGCCGCTGTTGGCGGATGAAAGTCACGATCTCGCGGTGCGCACAGAAGCCCTGGCCGACTGGTGCCGGGGCTTTCTTACCGGCTTCGCCCGGACGGTGGCCGCCAGTGGCACCGGGGGTGAAACACTGCCCGGTGACAGCACGGAAATACTGCGCGACTTCGCCGCCATGGCCCAGGCCAGCGCCGAGGACGAGGATGAAGACGATGAGGACGCGGAGAATGCCTATTTCGCGCTGGTCGAATACCTGCGCGTGGCCGCGGTGAACGTGTTTCTTGACACGCGCGCCCGCCAGGAGGATCGCGAGCGCGCGCTCAAGGGCAAGCCCGATGCGCTGCATTGAATGGAACGCTGCGCAGCGCAGTGGCGAGGGGATCACGGCGTGAAAATCAGTCGACAGGAATTCGCGCGGCGGCGCCAGCGGCTGATGGCCCTCATGGAGCCGAACAGTATCGCGATCATACCCGCCGCGCGCGAGCAGTTGCGCAGCCGCGATACCGAATATCCCTTCCGTCAGGACAGCGATTTCCACTACCTGTGCGGGTTCCCGGAACCGGAGGCGGTGCTGGTGCTGATTCCGGGCCGCGGACATGGCGAATACGTGTTGTTCTGCCGCGAGCGGGACCCGACGTTGGAGCTCTGGCACGGCTATCGCGCGGGCCCTGAGGGCGCCTGCAGTGACTACGCCGCTGACGATGCCTTTCCGATTGGCGATATCGATGACATTCTGCCCGGCTTGATCGAGGGCCGCGAGCGCGTGTACTACTCCATGGGGCGCAGCGCGGACTTCGACCGCCGCATCATGGCTTGGGTCAACCTGATCCGCAGTAAAGAGGCCAGCGGCTCGGTGCCACCGGGTGAATTCACCGACCTCGACCACATGCTGCACGACCTGCGCCTGAAAAAGAGTGCCGCCGAACTGCGCCTGATGGCCCGGGCGGGGGAGATCACCGCCCGGGCCCACCGCCGCGCCATGTGCAGTGCGGCGCCTGGCGTGTATGAGTACCAGCTGGAGGCCGAATTGCTGCATGAATTCGCGCAGGGCGGCGCCCGTTTTCCGGCCTATCCGTCCATCGTCGGCAGCGGGCCGAACAGTTGCATTCTGCATTACACCCAGAACGCGCGCGCGATGCGCAAAGGGGAGCTGGTGCTGATCGACGCGGGCTGTGAATACCAGGGCTACGCCGCCGATGTCACGCGCACATTCCCGGTGGACGGCCGTTTCTCGCGGCAGCAGCGGGCGATCTACAACATCGTGCTGGAAGCGCAGCAGGCCGCCATTGCCGCGGTGCGCCCCGGCAATCACTGGAACGCGCCGCACGAGGCCACGGTGGAGGTGATTACCCGCGGCCTGCGCGACCTCGGGCTGCTCGCCGGCGACGTCGCCGACCTGGTGGCCGCGGGGGCCTACCGCCCCTTCTATATGCACCGGGCGGGTCACTGGCTCGGGCTGGATGTGCACGACGTGGGAGATTATCGCGTGGCCGGCACCTGGCGGCAGCTGGAACCCGGGATGGTGCTGACGGTTGAGCCCGGTATCTACATTGCGCCGGACAACAGCGACGTGGCACCGCGCTGGCGCGGGATCGGTGTGCGCATCGAAGACGATGTCGTGGTCACGGAGGACGGCTGTGAGCTGCTCACCGGGCTGGTGCCACGAGAGCCGGACGCGATTGAGGAACTGATGGCGGCGGGGCGGCGATGAGCGCGCGGGATGTCGTCATCGCCGGCGGCGGCATGGTGGGCATCAGCCTGGCCCTTGCCCTTGCCCGAAAGCTGCCCGAGCAGGTACGCATCACGCTGGTCGAGGGCTTTACACTGCCACCGCCGGCTGCTGCAGCGCCGGACTATCACCCCGCCTTTGACGCACGCTCCACGGCACTGAGCTACAGTTCCGAGCGCATTTACCGGTCCCTGGGGCTGTGGCCGCTGTTGCAGCGTTGGCTGTGTCCGATAAGCACTATTCATGTTTCCAGCCGGGGCCATTTTGGCAGCAGCATTCTGCGCGGGGCGGACTATGGCTGGGGTGCCCTGGGCCATGTGGTCGAGAACGCATGGTTGGGGCAGGCCCTGTTGCATGCGCTGCGCAGCGAGCAGCGCGTGGAGCTGCTGAATCCGGCGCGTGTGACCGCAGCCAGGCCGACGCCCGAGGGTGTGGTGCTGTCGCTGGACGGGGAGGCCCCCGCCACGCTGACCACGGCGCTGCTGGTGGTTGCCGACGGTGCCGACTCCGGCCTGCGGGAAGGCCTGGGCGTCGCCGCAGCGGAAAAGTCCTACCGCCAGCATGCCCTGATCTGCAATGTCGCGACCGCGGAGCCTCATGCCGGTTGCGCCTTCGAGCGCTTCACGGATGAAGGGCCGCTGGCCCTGTTGCCACTGCTGCCCGCGGCGGGTGCCCAGCATCGCAGCGCGCTGGTCTGGACCTTGCCACCGGAGCGCGCGGCGCAGCTACTGGAGTGCCCGCAGGACGCGTTTCTCGCCGCCCTGCAGCAGCGTTTTGGCTACCGGCTGGGGCGCCTGCAGCAGGTGGGGGCGCGCCACGCCTACCCGCTCACCCTGCGCCACTGCGATGAGCAGGTGCGTGCCGGTATCGCGGTCATGGGCAATGCCGCCCACGCCCTGCATCCGGTAGCGGGCCAGGGATTCAACCTGGCCTTGCGCGACATCTGGGCGCTCTGTGATGTACTGGCAGCGGGTGTGGCGCGCGGCCAGAGCCCCGGCGCTCTGAGCCTGCTGCAGCAGTACCGTGCGCGGCAACAGGCCGATCAGCGGCGCACGATCGAGTTCAGCGACCGCTTGCCGGCGCTGTTCATGCACAACGACCCGATGCTGGCCCTGGCCCGCGACCTCGCCCTGTCCGGCCTGGACTGGGTGGCACCGCTGAAGCGCGCCTTTGTGGCACAAGCCGCCGGCCTGCAGGCACTGGAGGCCGCGCATGACTGAGCTGCCGCCCTGTGATGTGGCCATTGTTGGCGCTGGCATTGCCGGTTCGGCGCTGGCGGCGGCGCTCTCTGGCCGCGGGCTGCAGATTGTGGTGATTGAGGCCCAGGGAGATGAGCGCGCGGTATTGCCGGATGCCCTGGCACTGGAGAGCTTCGATCCTCGCGTGGTCGCGCTGAACCCCCGCTCCCGCCGCCTGCTCGATGAGCTCGGGGCATGGCAGGCGGTGGCTGATTACCGGCTCTGTGCCTACGACCACATGACGGTCTGGGACGCCGAGGGCACCGGCTCCATTGATTTCGACAGCGCCGATGTCGGTGCTGCAGCGCTCGGTTACATTGTGGAGAATCGCGCCCTGGTGCGCGCGCTGCTGGGCAGGCTGGCGGCGTGCCCCGATGTCCGCCTGCTGGCCCCCGAATCCCTCGCCGGCTGCGAGCGCGCCGCCGATGGTACCCTGACCCTGACTCTGGCCTCGGGTGCGCAGTTGCGCCCTGAACTCGTGGTGGCCGCGGATGGGGCGCATTCGCGCCTGCGGGAGCTGCTCGCCTTCCGTACCCGGGAGTGGGATTACGGCCACCACGCCGTGGTCGCGACGGTGCAGGTCGAGCGATCGCACCAGACCACCGCCTGGCAGCGCTTCCTGCCGACCGGTCCGCTGGCGTTCCTGCCGTTGCCGTCCACCCCCGACGCACAGTACTGCTCGATTGTCTGGTCGCTGGATTCCTCCCGCGTAGAGGGCATCCAGGCGTTGCAGGCAGCGGAGTTCTGCGTCGCGCTGGAGCGCGCCTTCGAGGGGCGCCTCGGGCGGGTAGTGGGCTGTTCGCGGCGCTTCGCGTTCCCTCTGCGCCAACGCCACGCGGTGGACTACGTGCAGCCCGGCGCCGCGCTGGTGGCCGATGCCGCGCACACCATTCACCCGCTGGCGGGACAGGGTATCAACCTCGGTCTGCAGGATGTGGCGGTGCTGGCGGAAGAAGTCTTGCGTGCACGGGAGCGCGGCGAGCAGCCGGGCAGTATTGCGGTATTGCGCCGCTACCAGCGTCGGCGCAAGGGCGAGAACCTGGCGATGATGGCAGCGATGGAGGGGTTCAAACGCCTGTTCGAGCAGCCTGCGCTGCCCCTGCGCTGGCTGCGCAATGCCGGCATGCGCGGTGTTGATCGCGCCGGACCGCTGAAGCACCAGCTGATGCGCCAGGCCATGGGGCTGACGGAATCAGGCGCCCTCGAGTAGCGCACTGTCGGCGGCACCCGATACGGGGACAGATTGTTTTTCAGAGGTCTCCCGGTAGAATGCGCGTTTCCCCTGTCGGCCGACGCCGATCACCGTACGAGAGGACGCACCATGAGCATGACCCCGAGTGAATTGAAGTACGCGAGCAGCCATGAATGGGCGCGTCTGGAAGAGGACGGCACCGTGACGATCGGTATCACCGACCACGCGCAGGAGGCTCTGGGCGATGTGGTGTTTGTTGAAGTGCCCGGTGTGGGTGATCGACTGGCGGCCGGCGACGAGGCCGGCGTCGTGGAGTCCGTCAAGGCCGCATCGGATATCTATGCGCCCATCAGCGGTGAAGTCATCGCGGTGAACGAGGCACTGGAAGACGAGCCCGAGACGGTTAACTCCGACCCGTACAACGACGGCTGGTTTTTCCGCCTGCAGCCCGAGGACACCAGTGAACTCGAGAAACTGCTGAGTGCCGAGGACTACGCCAACCACTGCGCCGACGAGTGAACACCGACCTGTTCCTGCGCGCTGGGGCCGACCGGCGCCTGGCCGCGGGGCACCTCTGGGTATTTTCCAACGAAGTCGATGTCCAGCGCAGCCCGTTGCAGTCCTTTGCCGCGGGTGACCTGGTGCAGGTGCGTCGCGCCAACGGCGCCCTGCTTGGCTCTGCCTACATGGAGCCGCAATCCCTGATATGTGCCCGGCTGTACGCCCACGGCCGTGAGCAGGCGCTGTCCAGCCAGTGGCTCTCCGCCCTGGTGGCGCGCGCGCTCGCCAGTCGTGAGGCGTTGCTGCCCGGGCAGTGCTACCGCCTGATCTACGGCGACAGTGACGGCATCCCCGGCCTTGTGGTCGACCGCTTCGGCGATTACCTGGTCATGCAGTTCCACAATGCAGGAATAGAGCAGCATGAGGCCGCAGTCATTGAGGCGCTGGCCCGTGTGCTGCAGCCCGCCGGCATCCTGCTGCGGGCAGACAGTCGCAGTCGTCGCGAGCAGGGCCTTGCAGACCGGGTGGAGGTGGTATTCGGCGAGGTGCCCGAGGTGCTGCCTCTGCAGGAAAACGGTGTGGCGTTTGCGGCACCGGTGTTGCAGGGGCAGAAGACCGGCTGGTTCTACGATCACCGCATGGCCCGGGCCCGCCTGCGGGACTATGCACCCGGTCAGCGGGTGCTGGACGTCTACAGCTACATAGGTGGCTGGGGAATTCAGGCAGCGGCCTGCGGCGCCAGCGCCGTGCTCTGTGTCGACAGTTCGGCGGCGGCCCTGGCCGGCGTGGAGGCGAATGCCCGGCTCAACGGCCTGGAAAGCAGGGTGGCGGTGCGCCAGGGGCAGGCCGCCGATGTGCTGCAGGCCCTGCGCGACGAGGGCCGGCAGTTCGATCTGGTGATTGTTGATCCGCCGGCGTTTATCCAGCGGCGCAGGGATATCAAGAAAGGTATCAAGGCGTACCAGCGGATCAATGAGCTCGGTCTGGGCCTGCTCAGCCCCGGCGGCGTGCTGGTGTCCGCCTCCTGCTCCATGCACCTGTCACGGGCAGACCTGCTGCTGGCCATACAGGGCGCGGCGCGGCGCAGTGAGTGTGACGTGCGCGTGCTGGAGCAGGGCGGTCAGGGGCCGGATCATCCCGTCCACCCGCTGATTCCTGAAACCGAATACCTGAAGTCGGTGTTCTGCCGGCGGCTCAGTCCCGCAGCGATATAACCGGCCAGCCGGCGGCTATCGCGTGGGCCCTGAGGGTCGCATCGGGGTCCACGGCGACGGCGAAGTCGACGCACTCCAGCAGCGGCAGGTCATTGTGGGAGTCGCTGTAGAACCAGCTGCCTGCGAGGTCCAGCTGCCTGCTTTCCAGCCAGGCCTGCAGGCGCAGCACCTTGCCCTGGTGATAGGACGGAATACCCGTGGGCTCGCCGGTGTAGCGTCCCTCCTCCAGTTCGGCTTCACAGGCCAGCAGATCGCTGATACCCAGGGCGTCCACAATGGGCCGCGTGATGAAATGGTTGGTCGCGGTAATCACCAGCAGGTGGTGCCCCTGTTCGCGGTGGTTGGCGATCAGGGCGCGCGCGCGGGGCAGCATGATGGGCTCGATTTTCTCGCGCATGAATTGCCGGTGCAGCGGCGCCAGTTCCTCGGGTGAGCGCCCGCGTAGCGGACCCAGCGCGAAGCGCAGGTAGGCCTCGATATCCAGCGTGCCGGCCTGGTAATCGCGGTAGAAGCGCTCGTTGTCCTCGGCGAACCGGCTGCTGTCCACCAGGCCCTGTTCACAGACGAACTGACCCCAGAGGTGGTCGCTGTCACCCTTGATGAGGGTGTTGTCGAGGTCGAAAATGGCAAGTGTCATGGCGCGCTCCAAGCAGGGCGCGAGAATAGCGTGCTGTGCCGGCAGAGTAAATTTCTCAGACACCGGAAAGTATGGAACAATAGTCGGTCGCATAATAAGGATGGTATCCGGTGATCGATTCAGAGGGATTCAGGCCCAACGTCGGGATCATACTGGCCAATGACGCGGGCCAGCTTCTGTGGGCGCGCCGTATTGGCGGCCGCGATGCCTGGCAGTTTCCCCAGGGGGGTATCAACCCCGGCGAAACGCCTGAAGAAGCTCTGTACCGCGAGTTGCACGAAGAAGTCGGCCTCGGCCCCGAAGCAGTCAATGTCGTCGCAGCCACCCGGGGCTGGCTGCGCTACCGCCTGCCGCGGCGCTTTGTGCGCAAGGATCAGAACCCGGTGTGCATTGGCCAGAAACAGAAATGGTTTTTGCTGCACCTGCGTGCTGCCGACGAGGCCGTGTGCCTCACGGCGAACCAGAAACCCGAGTTCGACCACTGGCAATGGGTGAGTTACTGGTACCCCCTGAACCAGGTGGTGTCGTTCAAGCGTGAAGTCTATCGCCGCGCACTGAAGGAACTGGCGCCGCCGCTCGCACGTCTCACGGATGCGCACAGCTGATGGCAGCCATGATGCTTGAGACGCTCCGCAACATTGTGCAGGAGGTGAACGCCGCCGAGGGGCTCAATGATGCGTTGCAGATCATCGTCAAGCGGGTCCGCGATGCCATGGGGACCGAGGTCTGCAGCGTCTACATGCGCGATGAGGCCAGCGGACGTTTTGTGTTTCGCGCCACGGAAGGCTTGAACCCACTGCAGGTGGGCGAGGCCAGCCTGGCGCCGGGTGAGGGCCTGGTCGGCCTCGTCGCCCAGCGGGAAGAACCGGTCAACCTCGAGGACGCAGAGAGCCACCCCAGCTTCCAGCTGCTGGAAGGTCTCGGCGAAGAGCCGTTCCACGCCTTCCTGGGTGTGCCCATCATTCACCAGCGCGATGTACTGGGCGTGTTGATCATTCAGCAGGCCAAACGGCGCCGTTTTGACGAAAGCGAGGAAGCCTTCCTGGTGACCATGTCCGCGCAGTTGGCGGCGGTCATTGCCCACGCCCGGGTTACCGGTGCGGTGCAGGAGGAATTGCTCGGGGGCGCTGCGGCCCCGGCGCGGATCAACGGCATACCCGGTGCGCCGGGTGTGGCGATCGGCACCGCAGTGGTGGTTTCGCCGGTGGCCGACCTGTATGCGGTACCGCGCAAGACCGCCAGCGACCGGCGCCAGGAGCTGCGCGCGTTCAAGGCGGCACTGGCCAGTGTGCGCGCCGATATCCAGGGCGTCTCCGATAACCTGCGCGGGGAGATGAGCGCCGAGGATCACGCTCTGTTTGACGTCTACCTCGGCATCCTCGACGACTCGGCCATCGGCGGCGAGGTGGCGAGCCTGATCAAGGCCGGGCAATGGGCGCAGGGCGCCCTGAGCGAAGTGATGATTCGCCACATCCGCCATTTCGAGCGCATGGAGCACAGCTACCTGCGCGAGCGTGCGGTGGATGTGAAGGATCTGGGTACGCGAGTGCTTGCTTACCTGCAAGACGCGGCCCGCTCTGAGCAGGTGGTGTACCCGCCACAGACGATCCTGGTGGGCGAAGAACTGACCGCATCCTCCCTGGGCGAGGTGCCCCGGGAGCAGCTGGCCGGGCTGATTTCGGTGCGCGGCTCAGGCAATTCGCATGTCGCCATTCTCGCCCGGGCCATGGGTGTGCCCACGGTGATGGGCGCTGTCGACCTGCCCTACACCCGCCTGCAGGACCGGGAGCTGGTGGTCGATGGCTACAACGGCATCGTACACCTGAACCCGCTGCCGGAGGTGCGGGCGCGGTTTCAGGAGGTGGTGGACCAGGACCGCGCCGTCTCCCGCGATCTCGAGTCCCTGCGCGACCTGCCCTGCGAGACTCTGGACGGTCACCGCCTGCCGCTGTGGGTGAACACCGGGCTGATGGCCGATGTGACGCGTTCACTGGAGCAGGGCGCGGAGGGCGTCGGCCTGTACCGCACCGAAGTGCCGTTCCTGCTGCGGGACCGTTTCCCCAGTGAGGAAGAGCAGCGGCAGATCTACCGGGAGCAGCTTGCCGCCTTTGCCCCGCGTCCGGTCACCATGCGCACCCTGGACATCGGCGGTGACAAGGCGCTGCCGTACTTCCCGATCGCCGAAGACAACCCCTTTCTGGGCTGGCGTGGCATCCGCGTCACGCTGGACCACCCGGAGATTTTCCTGGCACAGGTGCGCGCCATGCTCAAGGCCAATGCCGGCTACGGCAACCTGCGCATCATGTTGCCCATGATCAGCAATATCGCGGAATTCGAAGAGGCCCTGGCGCTGATCCACCGCGGTCACCGGGAGATCGTGCAGGAAGGTACCGAGGTGGCCCTGCCACCCATCGGCGTGATGGTGGAGGTGCCGTCCGCCGTGTACCAGGCGCGGGCCCTGGCTCGGCGCGCCGATTTTCTCTCGGTGGGCAGTAACGACCTGACGCAGTACCTGCTCGCTGTCGACCGCAACAACGCCCGCGTCGCCGGCCTGTATCACGCCTATCACCCGGCGGTGCTGCAGGCGCTGTGTATGGTCGCGGATGCCGGTGTCGCAGAGGGCAAGCCGGTGAGCATCTGCGGTGAACTCGCCGGCGACCCGCTGGCCGCCGTGCTGTTGATGGCCATGGGCTACGAGGTGCTGTCCATGAATGCCACGGCCTTGCCGCGGGTCAAGAAGTCCCTGCGCAGCCTGACCCACGCCGAGGCGCGCGAACTGCTGGCTGAGATCATGTTGCTGGAGCACGCCGAGGCGGTGCAGTTGCGTCTGCAGGCCTTCATGGCTGCGCATGGCCTGCAACAGTTTATCCACGCCCCCCTGGGCTGAGTGCCGCAACGAACCGGTAGTCAGTGCGCCCGGCCTGTTGGCCGCTGTGGTCAAACCGGGTTTCCCGCCAGGCGATAGTGGTCTCGGCGCCGTTGCCCGCACGCTGTATCGTCAGTGTCGTGGTGGCCCGGGTACCGTAGTCAGGGGTGACGATGAATTGCGCGGAAAGCCTGCGGTCCATGCGCGCCCCGTGCTCCGACGGATGCAGGGCGTGCCCGGGCGCGAGGTTGCGGTCTGCGACGGCGGTCTGCAGGGCGTCGTGGTCCAGGGTGCCGGCGTCAATCAGCGCCGACAGCCGTGAGCGGGCGCGCAACAGCTTGGGCCAGGGCGTGTCCAGACGTTCATTGCTCAAGCCGTAAATGCCGGGAGGCAGGGGCCTTGCCGGCTCGTCGCCCAGGCGATTGCTGTAATACCAGAGTTCCCCCACGGTCCCGACCAGCAGATTGAACCCCGCGTAGTCGTCCGCGGCAGCGGCCAGACTGCGCAGATAGTCCTCCGGCGTGGTTTCCCCCGTGAGGAAATTGACGGCGAGTTCTCCGCGGGAGCGTGCGGCCGGTGCGGTTTGCGCGGGGTCGCGGAAGTTGGTGACCGCGGCAAAGCGTCCGTTGCGCGTTACGCCCATCCAGGTGCCGCCAGCCTCCAGATCGCGCCCTGCCAGCATTGCCGGGTGCTCCTGCCAGAATCCGGCTGCGGCGGTGGGCCGGCGGTAGAATTCGTCCCGATTGGCCGCCAGCACCAGCGGTGTATCGGTAAGGACTTTCCAGCCAAAAGCAATCAGGCACATGCCGTGTCTTCCCTAATCCGGCTGACCATCGTGCCATCCGCGGTGAGAATTGTGAATCGCGCGCGCGTGCCGGATAATGCCCGCTCGCTCGCCCGGCGCGCGACAGCGCTGGACCGTTGTCATACTCTGCATCTTTTTACTCGGGAACAACGCCATGTTGCCTTACCCTGATATCGACCCCGTCGCCGTTTCTCTGGGACCGATCCAGGTGCACTGGTACGGGCTGGCCTACCTCGCTGGTCTGGCCTTTGCGTGGTGGCTGGGCGTGCGGCGCAGCGCGCGTCCGGACGTGCCCCTGTCCCGGGCGCAGGTGGACGACCTGATTTTCTTCAGCGCCCTGGGGGTGGTTCTGGGCGGGCGGATTGGCTACGCCCTGTTCTACGGCGGTGAGCGCCTGATGCAGGATCCGCTGTGGTTGCTGCGGGTCTGGCAGGGCGGTATGTCCTTTCACGGTGGGATGATCGGGGTGATCATTGCGGTCGCCTGGTTCGCCCGCAGTCGCGGCCTCGCATTCGGTGCGGTGCTGGATCTCGCCGCGCTGCTGACCCCGATGGGCCTGGCGCTGGGCCGCCTCGGTAATTTTATCGGCCAGGAGCTCTGGGGTCGCCCGACGGACGTGCCCTGGGCCATGGTGTTCCCGGCGGACCCACTGCAGCTGGCCCGGCACCCGTCGCAGCTGTATCAGTTTGCCCTGGAAGGGGTGTTGCTGTTTGTTATCCTGCTGCTGTTCAGTGCCCGGCCCCGGCCAATGTGGGCAACCTCCGGACTCTTCGCGGTCGGCTATGGCTGCCTGCGGTTCGTCGCGGAATTCTTTCGCCAGCCGGACGCGCACATCGGCTTCCAGGCCTTTGGCTGGCTGACCCGCGGCCAATTGCTCTGCCTGCCGATGATTGCGTTGGGCCTATTCCTGTTGTGGTGGGCCTATCACCGTCAGACGCCTGCGGGCAGTGGGAGGAAAGTCGCATGAAGCAGTACCACGCGCTGCTGCAGGATATTCTCGACAACGGGGTCGCCAAGGGCGACCGCACCGGCACCGGGACCTTGTCCGTGTTCGGCCGCCAGTTCCGGCACAACCTGGCGGACGGGTTTCCGCTGCTGACGACCAAGAAGCTGCACCTGAAGAGCATCGTCAACGAGCTGCTGTGGTTTCTGCGCGGTGATACGAATATCGCGTGGCTGAAGGAAAACGGTGTCAGCATCTGGGATGAATGGGCAACAGAGAGTGGCGATCTCGGCCCGATTTACGGTGCCCAGTGGACCGCCTGGCCAACCCGGGACGGCGGCACCATCAATCAGATCGACTACGTGCTGCAGTGCCTGCGGCACAACCCGGACAGCCGGCGTATTCTGTTTCACGGCTGGAATGTGGAGTTCCTGCCCGATGAAACCCTGAGCCCGCAGGACAACGCCCGCGCCGGGCGTATGGCGCTGCCGCCCTGCCACCTCCTGTACCAGTTCTATGTCGCCGAGGGGCGTCTGTCGGCGCAGCTGTACATCCGCTCCAGCGACTCCTTCCTGGGATTGCCCTACAACATGGCCAGCCTCGCCCTGCTGACTATGATGCTGGCGCAGCAGTGTGATCTGGTGCCCGGGGAAATCATTATCGCCACCGGGGATTCGCACCTCTACAGCAATCACCTGCAGCAGGTGCGTAAGCAGCTGGCGCGTGAGCCGCGTGCACTGCCGCAGCTGGAGATCCTGCGCCGGCCACCGACTATTTACGACTACCGCTTCGAGGATTTCCGCCTGGTGGGCTACGACCCCCATCCGCATATTCCGGCACCGGTGGCGGTTTAGCGGTGGCCATACGCGTGGCACTGATGGTGGCGGTGGCCGCCAACGGCGTGATTGGCCGCGATAACGCCCTGCCCTGGCACCTGCCCGAAGATCTCCGGCATTTCCGGCGCACGACCCTCGGCAAACCAGTGGTCATGGGCCGCAAGACCTTCGAATCCATCGGCCGGCCCTTGCCGGGCAGGCCGAATATCGTCGTCACGGGCACGCCTGGCTGGCAGGTCGAGGGTGTGACCGTGACCGATTCGGTTCCGGCCGCCCTGGAACTGGCGCGTGAGCTGGCGCGCGCGGAGGGTGTGGACGAGCTGGTGGTGATCGGCGGAGCGACGATTTATGCCGCAGCATTGCCGCTGGCCCAGCGACTTTATGTTACGGAAGTGCACGCGGACGTGGAGGGTGATACCTGGTTTCCTCCCGTCGACCGGGCTGACTGGCAGGAAATACAGCGCGAAGAGCTGCCCGCGTCGGAAGATAACCCATACGCCTATGCGTTCGTCTGTTTTGAGCGCCGGGGCACGCACTCTGATAGTTAGTAGACTCGAACAAGTGTTACTTTAGGCGTTTTGCATCGCCTGGATTGTCACCGATCTACACGTTTGAGAAAAATGCCTGCGGGCGCGCTCTTGATTGATTGAAAATACCGGGGTATTGGGTTTAAAGTCTCCGCCTCGGTTTACCGTTAGTTAATTTTTCACTATAAACGTAACAGCAACCTGAATAGTAACGAACCATGCTATCTCAGCACTGAATCACTCTTGTCGGAAATAGGAAGCACAATTCCCATGACTATGCATCGATTGAAGAACGTATTGATCGCTGCGCTTGTTGCGACCGGCGCCCTCGCGGGTGGCGTAGCGGCAGTGCAAGCCAATACCCTCGACTCCGTTCTGGAGGTGGGGGAAGCCCGCAACGAGGCGGCGCGCAAGTCGCAGCAGAAAATCGACCGCCTGGCCGATGAGACGCGCGACCTCCTGTCCGACTACAAGTCAGTCATGAAGCAGGTGGACGGCCTCAAGGTCTACAATGCGCGGCTGCAGCGCCAGATTGACAACCAGATGGCCCGCATTGCGGACATTGAGGAGTCGATCAATGAAGTGACGGTGATCCAGCGCCAGATGACCCCGCTGGTCATTCGCATGATCGACGGGCTTGAGCAGTTCATCGAACTGGATGTGCCGTTCAACCTCGAAGAGCGTCGTGAGCGCATTGCCTTCCTGCGCAGCAATGTGGACCGCTCTGACCTGACGGTTGCCGAGAAATTCCGCCAGGTGCTGGAAGCCTACAACATCGAGCTGCAGTATGGCCGCGGTTTCGACAGCTACAGCGCCGCCATCGACATCAATGGCACCACGCGCGATGTGGACTTCCTGCGCATCGGGCGCCTCGCCCTGGTTTACCAGACCACTGACGGTACCGAGAGCGGTGTCTGGAACAACGAAACCCGGAGCTGGGAGCCGCTGGACTCTGGCGACTATGCCAACGCTATCCGCAAAGGCGTCCGCATTGCCAAGCGCCAGGCGACCATCGAACTTCTTAACATGCCCGTTGCTGCACCGGAGGCTCAATAATGAAAGCGCTTAACACGATTTTTTCCGCCCTGGTGCTGGGCGGAGCGCTGGCAGTATCCGGCGTTGCCATGGCTCAGGATGCGCCTGCGCGTGACGCCGCCAGCCTCGAGGAGCTGCTGGGCCTGGTCAAACAGGGCCAGGCACAGGAAGCCCGCGAAAATGCCGAGCGCGAGCGTCGCTTCGCCGCTGACAAGGCGAACCAGGCCAAGGCCCTGCAGGACGCGAAAGCGGAGCGTACACGTCAGGAGCAGCTGTCCAGCACGCTGGAAGCCAAGTTCGAAGAGAACGAATTGCTGGTCGCCGCCAAGCAGGAACAGCTGCGTGAGCGCCTGGGGTCCCTGACCGAGCTGTTCGGTCACCTGACCGCGGCGGCGGGCGACCTGTCCTCCAACATCGAGGTGTCACTCGTATCCTCGCAGTACCCCGACCGTGAAGTGTTCCTGAAAGAGCTGATCGCCAAGATGAGCGGTTCCGACAAGCTGCCGCGCATCGAGGAAATCGAGCGCGTGTGGTACGAAATGCTGCGCGAAATCACTGAAACCGGCAACGTGGTGCGCTTCAACACCGAAGTGGCCACGGCAACCGGCGAGCGCGCGGACCGCGAAGTGGTGCGGATCGGTGCGTTCAACGTGATTGACACCGATGGCAACTACCTGGCCTTCAACAACGGCAACCTGAGCGTGCTGCCGCGTCAGCCGGCCGGGCGTTACAGCGCCTGGGCGAAAGAGCTGGCCAACGCAGACAGCGGGATCCACCAGTTCGGCATCGATCCCACCGGCCCCACGGGCGGTTCCTTCCTCGCGGCTATCATCGACAGCCCGACGCTGGAAGAGCGCTGGCACCAGGGTGGCTATGTCGGTTACGCGATCACTGCAGTGGGTGTGTTCGCCTTCATCCTGGCCATCTTCCGCCTGATCGTGCTGTCTGCGGTCGGTGCCAAGGTGAGCAGCCAGCTGAAGAGCAAAACTGCCAACACCAACAACCCGCTGGGTCGCGTGCTGAAAATCCACGAGGACAACCCGGGCATGGATGCAGAAACACTCGAGCTCAAGATGTCCGAGGGTGTTATGCGTGAAACGCCGAAGCTGGAGTCCGGCCTTACCCTGCTGAAGATCATCGCCGCGGTGGCACCGCTGATGGGTCTGCTCGGTACGGTGACAGGTATGATCATCACCTTCCAGGCGATCACCATCTTCGGCGCGGGCGATCCCAAGGCGATGGCAGGCGGTATCTCCTCCGCACTGGTCACCACCGTACTGGGTCTGCTGGTTGCCATCCCCACTGTACTGCTGCACACCATCGTGAATGGCCGCGCCCAGCGCATCATCCACGTGTTGAACGAGCAGGCGACCGGGATTGTAGCCGAGCACTCTGAATCCAGCGGCAAATAAGCAGAGGTTCGACCATGTCGGGAGGAATTTTTGACGGTGTTCTCGCCTTTATGGACAAGGGCGGGGATGTGCTCTGGCTCATCGCCATCCTGGTGTTCGTGATGTGGACGCTGATTTTCGAGCGGCTGTGGTACTTCACGTTCGCCTGGCGCAAGGAAGCTCGCGCCATCATCAACACCTGGGAGGGTCGCGGCGAGCGCAAGTCGTGGAATGCCAAGCAGATCCGCGCCCGGCTGTTGTCCCAGAGTCGCGAGGCCATCAACGCCAACCTCCCGGTGATCACCACCATGGTCGCACTGTGCCCGCTGCTGGGTCTGCTGGGCACGGTGACCGGCATGATCGAGGTGTTCAACGTGATGGCGGTGACGGGTGGTGGCGACGCCAAGTCCATGGCGGGCGGGGTGGAGCGTTCCACGATCCCCACCATGGCAGGCATGGTGGCTGCACTGTCCGGGCTGTTCGCGAACACCTATCTGAACCGCGTGGCTGCGCGGGAGCAGGAATTCCTACAGGATAACTTGACGTCCGATCACTGATCGGGCGCTGACAGGTAACAATCAGATGCGCAGACTTGCAAAACAGCAGGAAGAAGAAGGGGCAGAAATCGACCTGACGCCGATGCTGGACGTTGTGTTCATCATGCTGATCTTCTTCATCGTTGTCGCTTCGTTTATCAAGGAAGCCGGCATTGAAGTAAGCCGGCCGGACAGCGCGAAGTCGGACCCCAGCGACGCCACCAGTATTCTGGTGAACATTCGCAGCGACAACCAGATCTGGATGGAAAACCGGCGGGTTGACGCCCGGGCGGTGCGGGCGAATATCCAGCGCCTGCTCGCCAATGACCCGGAACAAGCGGTCACAATCAAGGTCGAAAAAGGTGCCAAGGCCGGAGCGGTCGTGGATGTGGCGGACGCTGCACGTGAAGCCGGTGCTGGCGCGGTCAACTGGGCCAGCGAAGGGAAATAGGATCCATGAGCATTCGAGATAACGCAGCCAGAAAGACTGCGGCGGACGAGGGCAATATCGACCTGACGCCCATGTTGGACGTCGTGTTCATTATGCTCATCTTCTTCATCGTGACGTCCTCCTTCGTGAAGGAGCCGGGTGTGGAGTTGTTCAAGCCACAGGCGACAACCACGGAAGCCTGTGTGCGGGGCACGATTATCTTCGCGGTCGACGACCGTGGGGATATCTACTACGACAAGAACCGCGTGTCCCTGGATCGCGCGGCGCGCCTGGCAGAGGGTGCCAAGAAAGAGGCACCTCAGGCGAACATTGTGGTACAGGTGGATCGCGATACGCCCGCCTTTGCGGTTGAACAGCTGGTTGACGAGCTTCGTCCGCTGCTCACGGCTCCGCCCTGTATTTCAACGGACGACGAGGTGTAAACGAAATGGGCAGCAGCTTTGTTAGGGTACTGGTGGGTGCACTGGTAGCGATCCCTGTAGCGATCGGCCTGTTTTTCGTCATGCAGAGCCTGATCAGCCGGGAATACCAGCAGGAAGAGATCGAGAATCGCAAGATTGCGGATATCGTCGTTCCCGAGACTGAAATCGAAGTGAATGTGGCGCAGAAGAAGCCAGAGAAAGTAGAGGATCCCGAGGAGCCGCCACCAGAGCTGGATACCCCGGATATCGACATGGACATGGACATGAATGTGGTGAATACCGCGCCACGCGCCAGTGTGGACGTATCCATCAGCTCCACCGGCATGTCCAGTGGTGACGGCGAATACCTGCCGATCGTGAAGGTTGCGCCGGTCTATCCGCGTCGCGCCCAGACCCGCGGCATCAGCGGCTACTGCATCGTGGAATATACGGTGACCCGGAACGGTTCAATCCGCGATCCACGGCCGGTGGATTGCCAGCCTTCAGGGGTATTCGAGTCAGCCTCGGTGAAGGCAGCGGAGAAGTTCAAGTACAAGCCGCGGGTGGTCGATGGCGAACCGATTGAGGTCGCCGGCGTCCAAAACAAATTCACCTACGAGCTGGAACAGTGAGCGTTATGAAACTGTACGATCCCACACGCTGGCTGCGCTCTGCGATGCTGGCGTTACCCCTCGCCGCAACCCCGGTCCTGCTGGATCGGGCCGCTGCTGATTTTGGCCTTGCTCCCCTGGCAGCGGCCGTTGCCCAGGAAGGTGGCGGTGACCAGCGTGAGACACGTCGAACCCCGGCGCTGCGCAACGCGGTCTATGAAAAACTCTCCGAGGCGCAGGCCGCAGCAGAGGCACAGGATCTCGGCACAGCCGCCCGTGTGCTGGACGAAATGCTCGGCGCTGGCGGCAAGAATGAGTTGAACAGCTACGAGTTGGCGAACGTCTACAACCTGTATGCCTTCATTCATTATTCCCGTGAAGACTACAACAAGGCCCTGCAGGCCTATGAGAATGTCGTGCGTCAGCCTGACATTCCGCTGGCGATGGAAATCAACACCCGGTATACCATCGCCCAGCTGTACTTCGTGCAGGAGCAGTGGCAACAGGGCGTGAACGCCCTGCTTGCGTGGTTTGCCATGACCGATAACCCGCCGGAGGACGCCTATGTCCTGCTGGCCCAGGGTTACTATCAGCTCAACGACTACCCGAAATCCCTGAACAATGTTGAGAAAGCGATCAGCATGTACAAGGACAAGGGCAAGATACCAAAGGAGCAGTGGTATAACCTGGCGCGCTTCCTGTACTTCGACAAGAACGACGTCACCAACGCTGTGCGAGTGTTGGAAGAGCTGCTGACGCACTACCCTGACAAACAGTACTGGGTTCAGCTGTCCCATATGTATGGCGAGCAGAAGCGTGACAGCGAGCAGCTCGCTGCCATGGAGGCTGCCTACGTCCAGAACATGCTCGACAAGGGTTCTGAGCAGGTCACCATGGCCTACCTGTACCTGAATGCCGAGGTGCCCTACAAGGCGGCCAAGGTGATCGATAAAGGGCTGGGCAACAAGTCGATAGAGGCGACCTCGCGCAACTACGAAATTCTCGGTAACGCCTACCGTCAGGCCCAGGAAATCGACAAGGCGATCCCGGCGATGGCTGAAGCGGCAGCGCGCTCCGAGGACGGAGAGTTGTATGCGCGCCTCGGCAACATCTATCTGGATGGCGACGAGTTCAAGAAGGCCATTGATGCGATCAACAAGGGCCTTGCCCGCGGTGGCGTCAAGCGGCCGGATACAGCGCGTCTGGTGCTGGGCATGGCCTACTTCAACGACAAGCAGTACGAGAAGGCCCGTGAAGCCTTCAAGGCCGCCGGGCGCGATGAGCGTTCAGCGAAGTACGCCTCCCAGTGGATCCAGTACATGGATTCCGAACTGGATCGGCAGCGTCAGCTGCAGGAAGGCTAGGGCGGCGCGATCCGCCCCACAAAAAAAGGAGCGCCAGGCGCTCCTTTTTTTTGGTCTGGAAAACCCTGGCTTAGATCGGTGTAACGTTCTCTGCCTGGGGGCCTTTCTGACCGTTGGTGACGGTGAATTGTACCTTCTGGCCATCCGCGAGGGTTTTGAAGCCATCGCCCTTGATTGCGCTGAAGTGTACGAATACGTCGGGGCCGTTTTCGCGCTCGATGAAGCCGAATCCCTTGGTCTCGTTGAACCACTTAACGGTGCCGGTTTCTGTAGACATATGTGTTACCTGTATAACATGGGAAAGCCCGGTTCGGGGCTCCAGGGGTTAGTCACTATTTATGTTCAACGTACCGAGGAACTTAAGGGAACTTCGACCACGCGCATAAATACCACTGATTGCTCAGCTCCCAAGAGTTTAGCACCGGGTTTTAAAGCTGGTATCCGCTGCCAGCGAAATATTTTGGGCAATATTACGTGTTTGCAGCCGCTAGTCGCCTGCATCGGCAAGCGGCGCATACCCCGCCCCCAGAAGCCCGGGATGGCGGTGGGTGATGACGTTAACCGCGGTGCGCTGCAGCGTCGCCTGCAGGGGCCCGGTATCGTGAAAGCGGGCCAGAAAGGGGCTGTCCTGCAGGAAGGCCAGCATGCGGGGTAAAATGCCACCCGCCAGATACAGGGCCTCATAGCAGCCGTTCGCCAGCAGAAAGTTGGCACAGGCGGCCCCCAGCAGGGCGCAGAACTGCTCCAGCGCCGCCACACACAGGGGGTCGCTCCCGGCCAGTCCGGCTGTGGTAATCCCGGCGGCCTCAAGGTTGTGTGTAGCTCGGCCCTCGACCACCCCCAGCGCACGGTAGAGCCGCTGCAGCCCTGCACCGGACAGCAGCAGCTCTGCGTATATGCGCGGGTGCTGCCGCTGCAGTACCGCCCACAGAGCTGCCTGTAGTGCGTCACGCGGTGCGATATCCATCTGCCCGGGCTCGCAGGGAATGACGTGGGGTCCGGACGCGCGCATTTCCAGAACAGCGCCGCCCAGGCCGGTACCCGGCCCCAGTACGGCGAGGCGCCGAGGCACGGCCGTGTCGCCTTGCTGCAGGGTGTAGCAGTCCTCCCGCCGCAGCTGCGGCAGGGCGAAGGCATTGGCCTGGAAGTCGTTGATCAGTCGCAGCCTGCCGATACCGAACTGCCGCGCCAGCTGCGGGCCGTGCAAAGCCCAGTTGATATTGCTCATCCGTGCGGTATCGCCGCTCGGCGGTGCCGCTACGGCGATACAGGCCGCCTCCGGCGACGCCGCGCGTGCGTCCTGAAACCAGGTTTCCAGCACGGCACCGAAATCGCTGTGGTCTGCGTTCCGGTAGTCGCGCAGCGCGTGCAGGCTGCCGTCAGCCGGGTTGAACAGGGCGACCCGGCTGTTGGTACCCCCCACATCGGCTACCAGTCGCAATCCCGCGATCTCTCCGTTCACGGCACCGACAGTATCTTCATGATGTTGGTCGACCCCGGGCGGCCCATCACAGAGCCCTTGGTCAGGAGAACGGCGTCATCCTTGTGCAGCTGGCCTTCGTCGCAGAGAAACTCGATTGCACTGGCCTCAATGGTCTCGGGGTCGAATACGCTGGCATCGAAGAACAGCGGAACAACGCCACGGCAGAGGCAGAGACGCTGCAGGGTTTCGCTGCGGTGGCTGAGTGCGAAAATCGGCAGACCGGATGACAGGCGCGACATTTGCAGCGGCGTGGTCCCCGACTCCGTCAGGCAGGCAATGCCGCGCACGGCGCTGTAGTGGTTCGCCGCATAGATTGCGGACATGGCGATGGCTTCCTGGGCGCTGGCGAACTGCTTGTCCAGGCGGTAGCGCGAGGTGCGGGCCACCGGGTGGCGCTCGGCACCCAGTGCCGCCTCGGCCATGGCGGTGACCACCTCGACCGGAAAGCTGCCCACCGCGGTCTCGGCCGAGAGCATAACCGCATCGGTGCCGTCCAGCACGGCATTGGCCACGTCGAACACTTCAGCGCGTGTGGGCATCGCGCTGTTGATCATGGATTCCATCATTTGGGTTGCCGTGATCACCACCCGGTCCATCTTGCGCGCCCGGGAGATCAGCGTCTTCTGCAGGCCAATGAGCTCTGCATCACCGACCTCCACGCCCAGATCACCGCGCGCTACCATGATGCCGAAGGACGCATCGATGATACCGTTGAGCGTGGCATCGTCGTACACCACCTCGGCGCGCTCTATCTTGGCGATAATGGCGGAGGTCAACTGGTGCGCGAGGAGCAACTCGCGGGTCTGGAAAATATCCTGGGCGCTGGAGACGAAAGACACGGCGACGAAATCCGGACGGACCTCGGCGAGGCTATCGATGTCGGCAATGTCCTTGGGCGTCAGTGCCGGCGCAGCCAGGCCACCGCCAAGACGGTTGATACCCTTGCGCGAGCCCAGCGTACCACCGACCAGTACAGTGCACTCCACGGCGCTATCGAGTACTTCATCTACCCGCAGCCGCAGGCGGCCGTCGTCCAGCAACAGGGTGTCGCCGTGGAATACGCTGCGGGTCAGTTCTCGGTAGTCGAGTCCCACGCAGCTGGCGTCGCCTTCGCCCTCGCCTACGGTAAGGTCAAGCCGGAAGCGATCCCCGTTTTCCAGTTTGACGGAACCGTCACGGAAGGTGCTGATGCGAATCTTGGGGCCCTGCAGGTCGGCGAGAATGCCGACATAGCGTCCGGCCAGCGCGGCCTGCTTGCGAATGCGCTCTGCCACCCGCGCGTGCTGCATTGCCGAGCCATGGCTGAAATTCAGGCGAAAAACGTTGACGCCGGCATGGATCAGGCGAGCGATCATGTCCTCCGACTCGCTGGCGGGGCCGATCGTAGCCACGATCTTGGTGCGGCGATTCACTTTGGGTGTCACTGTTGGTTCCTGTGTTGGCGGTGATCCTGCAAGAATTCACGGGCGAGGTCGGGGAAGTCGGTGAAGACCCCGTCCACGCCCACCTGATTGAAGAACAGGTCGAGAAGGGCGGTAAAGCTGTCGATCCCCTCGGGCAATGCATCGGCGCGGAACGTATAGGGGTGCACCTGCAGGCCACGGGCATGGGCCAGCGCAACCAGGTCGCTGAGCAGCGGCTCGCCGTTGGCATCGCGGCCCAGGTAGATCTGTTCCAGCCACGGACCGATGCCGTCGGCATAGCGGGCGACGTCGTCGAGCCCGGCGGCAGTTTGCAGAAACGCATAGTCGACGGCGCTGTCCTCGCCCCAGCCCGGGTCGGCAATGAGCTGGATCAGGGGCAGGGGCGTTTGCAGCTCGTGTCGCAGATAGCGCAACGTGACATCGTCGAAGCACTGCAGGAATACCTGCCCCGTGCGTTGGTCGTAGCCTTTCTCGCGCAATACCTCGAGCACCCGCAGGGCAATATCCTGGCCCTCGTTGCGATGAAAGCGGGGGCCCTTGAGTTCAATGTAGAGCCCGGTGCGGCGCTGGCGACTGTGGTCGAGGCCGCTGATAAGGTCGATCTCCTCGGCCAGTGTCGGCACCCGGAAATTCCCCGTGTGCGCCGGGAAGCGACCCGGATAGACCGCTTGCCCGTCGCTGCCCAGTCGTTCCTGCGCGCGCAGGCTGCGGATCTCGTCGAGGCTGAAGTCAATCGCGTAGTAGCGCCCATCAGCCCGCGCCCGGTCGGGAAAGCGCGCCGCGACGTCGGTGGTGGCGTCCAGGTGGATGTCGTGCAGCACTACGGGCACGCCGTCGCGGGTCAGCACGACATCCTGTTCGATGAAATCGGCACCCATCGCGTGGGCCATGGCCTTGGCCGGGAGGGTATGTTCCGGCAGATAGCCGCTGGCGCCGCGGTGGGCGATCACGATGGGAAGGGAAGCGGCGGCTGTCATAGCCGCCCATGGTAGCAGGATAGCGCTGATCAGGGCGAGATGACGAAGCCGCTGCAGGCGCCTCATCCCGCCTCGCCCGTTACTTCTTGACCTGCATACTGATGGTTTTCTCTGTGGCTTTGCCATAGGGCGGTAGCATGCCCCCAAGTTTGCCCACATTCACGCCCGCCTGGCGATAGATCGACTTGGCATGGCTGAAGGTGCGGAACCCCTCCTCGCCATGGTAGGCACCCATACCGCTGGGACCCACGCCGCCGAAGGGCAGTTCCTCCTGCATGATGTGCATGATGACGTCGTTGATGCAGGCACCGCCGGAGGTGGTGCGCGTCAGCACCGCGCGTTCCTCGCTCTTGTCCTGCCCGAAGTAATAGGCGGCCAGGGGCCTGGGATGCGCGTTGACGTAGTCGATGGTTTCGTTGAAGTCCTTGTAGGTGCGAATCGGCAACAGCGGGCCGAACAGTTCCTCCTGCATGACTTTCAGGTCTTCCGCCGGCTGTGGAATCAGTGTGGGTGGAATCTTGCGGCTGCCTTCACCCGATGCAAAGTTCTCGCCGGCCGGGTTGATCGGAATCGTCTTTACACCGCGCTCCTCGGCTTCCCGGAGGTAGCCTGTCAGACGCTCATAGTGGCGCTGGTTGACCACCGCGGTGTACTCCGGGTTGTCGAGAATGGTGGGATACATGGCGCTTACCGCCTTCTGGGCGGCGGCGATAACCTCGTCCAGTTTTTCCTCGGGCACCATCAGGTAATCCGGCGCCAGGCAGATCTGTCCCGCATTCAGGGTTTTACCGAGCATGATCCGTTCCAGGCTTTTCTCAATGTCGGCACTGCGGGAGATGATCACGGGAGACTTGCCACCCAGTTCCAGCGTTACCGGTACCAGGTTGCGTGCGGCGGCGGCCATGATGTGCCGCGCAACCGAGGTGGCGCCGGTGAACAGCAGATGGTCGAAGGCCAGCCCGGAAAAAGCCTGGCCGACCTCCGGCCCCCCGGTGAACAGCGCGACTTCCTTTTCATCCCAGGCTTCGGCGACCATCTCGGCCATCACTTCACTGGTGGCGGGAGTGAACTCCGAGGGCTTGATCAACGCGCGGTTGCCTGCGGCAAGTATGCCGGCCAGCGGTCCAAAGGTCAGGTTGACCGGGAAATTCCAGGGTGAGATGACACCGACGACACCCAGTGGCTGGTACTCGATGCGGGAGCGCCCGCCGAGCAGGTTAAGCGGAAACATGGTGGGCCGTCGCTGCGGCTTCATCCATTTGCGCAGGTGTTTGCGTGCATGCTTGAGGGGCGTGACCGAGGCGGCAACGTCGGTCAGCAGGCTGACCTCGCGCGCACGGCAGCTGAAATCGGTGTTCAGCGCGTCGACCACTTTGCCCTGGTACTTGAGCAGCACGTCAATGCCGCGGTCGATGCGGTCGATGCGCGTCTCGGCAGAGACCACGCCCTCGCGCAGGTAATCCTGGCGCTGCGCATCAAGGACCTGCTGCATGCGCTGTTCGATGTCCTCTATGGATCCAATACTCTGTGGTGCATTCATGGCTCTTATCCTCGAGTCGGCCTGACCTAACACTCAAGTATAGAAGGCGCCGGAGACAATGATAACCGCAGCAACGGGTTTATTGTGGCCACCACAGCCTGACGCAACCCGGACAGTACGGCCGCGCGCTGTTGTCCGGGCTTGGCAAAGTACGGGGCGCCTGTTACAACACGCCCATGAGCAGAGACACTGACAGCACGCGGCCGTTCGCTGCGGTTCCGGGGCACGCCAGCCCGGGGCACGCCAGCCCGGGGCACGCCAGCCCGGGGCACGCCAGCCCGGGGCACGCCAGCCCGGGGCACGCCACCGAGTCACCCGCGGTGGACACGCGCACCCCGTCGCCCCCCTACGGGTACTCGCGGGAGTGCCACTACAGCAGGGAACGGCAGCTGCATATTGTCGCGGAGTTCCATGCCCACAAGATCCGTCCCAGTCGTATTGCCTATCGCGTGGGTATTGATATTGCGTTCATCGAGGCACTGATTGCCGGGGAATTGGAGGCGGAGCGCTTTCCGCGGCTGGTGGCTGATTACCGCCGGCAGCGGTTCCAGCAGCGCATGCGCGACAGCGTGCGTCTCAACGGTGTATCCCGCTTTGAGCAGCAGCAACGTATCGAGCGTGACTTTCAGCGCGAGGTGGACTTGTAGCGCGCCTGGCTACGAGGTTTTGCTCTTCGGTTCCTCTTCCTGCTCAATGCGCTCCTGAAGCCAGGCATCGCGCAGCTCCAGTTGACGAACTTCCTCCTCCAACGCAGGTTTCTGCTGGTCTGCCGCGGCTTCGCGCCGGTCGATGGCGGCGGCCAGTGCTTCCTTGGTGGCGCCGCGCTCGTCCTTTAACTGCTCCAGTGTGGCAGCTTCCTCCGCCTTGTCGAAAATGCGCTCCTCGGGTGCCGCCTCTGCGCGGCGGGATGTGCCGGCATGCATCACCGGTGTGGCGGGGATGACCTTGCTGGCCGGGTCCTGCCGGCGCTGGTTGACGAAACTCGGCGAGACGATCTCGATGCCGTGTCCGTGCAACTGTTCCAGCATGTTCTTGCGCAGATTGGAGCGTGCGGTGAGCGGCGTCTTGCTTTCGGTCAGGAACCCGCATATCCGGTACAGCACGGCGTGATCCAGCAGCTCCAGCAGCAGGACAAAGGGATCGCTGAGGCCGGCGTTTTCCGCGGCCTGCAACAACAGGTCCTGAACGTCGGTGTAGGGTATGTCGTAGCCCAATGACACCTCTGCGGAGATGATGGTGCCGTCGCGGTGCATAACGGTGATTGGATTCGCGACCAGCAACATGTTCGGCAATGTCGTCATGTCACGCATTTCGGTCTGCAACTGGGTGTTGATCAGCGAGCGCCGGGTGACCCGGCCAAACTGCTCACCCACCCGCAGGTAGTCGCCCGGGCGGAAGGGTTGCGTGGTCTGCAACATGATTCCCGCCATGGCGTTGGCAACGAAGGTCGTGGATGAGAGCGCAATCACCGCGGTGAGCAGAACCCCCAGCAAGCCCAGAATCTGTCCCTGGGTCTCATCGCTGATCGGCAGCACGACCACGCAAGCAATGATGCCGGCGGAGCCTGTCAGCCACACACCGAGTTGGAACAGCAGGGTCTCCGTGCCCGCATCCTGGCGCCTGGCGAGCCAGTAGCCGGCACCGATCAGCGCCCCCGTCAGGGCCACGACCACGCCGGCCGGGAAAAGGGCTACCGCGGTTTCAAGCCATTGCATCATGGTCCGGCCTCGCTGTGTTTATGGCGCTGTGTCGTCTGGCATCCGGTGGCCCCCTGTCACCGCCCGTTCGCGCGTCCGCATACCTCGCGAAAGCCCGCGGCGACAAAGGGAATCATATGATCGTAGGCGGCCTGGAAGTCGGCTGACCGGCACTTGCCGCCGGAGAGTTTGTCGATGCGGCCGGTCTGCGCCAGTGTCAGGGTAAGGGCGCCGGACAGGTTGTGGTAGCACCAGTAGATGTCTTCGTCGCGTGCGCCGGGCAGCGCGTCGCGCAGGGCGCTTATGAAGGCACTCACCAGGCTGTCGAACAGCTTGGACATCATGCGTGGGCCCCAGTAGGGAGAGTTGTTGATGTAGGCGATCAGTGCAAGGTAGTTCTGCCAGCCCGGGTCACCGGTTTCCTGGGCCAGTTCCAGGGGGCGCAGGAAGGCTTCGATAATCTGTTCGACGCTGGGGCCCGCGGCGCCGGCCGAGGCCTGGCAGGCTTTCAGTGCATCCAGTCGGGCGCTGTTCAGATGTGCGGCGCGGCGCTCGAAAACCGCGTTGAAGAGGTCCAGCTTCTTGCCAAAATGGTAGCTGGCGAGGGCGACATCGACGCCGGCGTCCTTGGCAATCTGGCGCAGGGTAACGCCGTCATAGCCGCGCAGGGCGAACAGCTCCTCGGCGACATCCAGAATCCGCTCTCGTTTTGGTGCTTGCCGGGATTTCGTCATGCAGGAATCCGCCCTAAATCGCGGGGACAATAGCATAGAATATTTTTCAACGCTTGTTGAAATGCGGTCGGGCTTTCGTCAGAATCGGGCGCACTCCAATAATACGATGCAGCGAGACCGCGCCCATGACACCCGAACTGTTCAAGTACGCCATGTCCCTCGCCTATGTGATTCTGGTGTTCTGGCTGTCCTGGGTGGGTATGCGCCGAACCCGGGATATTCGCGGGTTCTCCATTGGCAACAAGGATATGAACCCCTACCTGATCGGGATCACGCTCGCCGCGTCCATCGCCTCCACGGCCACCTTCGTGATCAACCCGGGGTTTGTGTACAGCCACGGCCTGAGTGCCTATCTGCATTACGGCCTTGCCGGTTCGCTGGGAATTCTGAGCGCGTTTCTGGTGCTGACCCGGGGCTTTTTGCGCCTCGGCGAAAGTCACAACGCCCTGACCATCCCCCAGTGGATCTTCTACCGCTATAACCATCGCGGTTTCAGCCTGTTTTTCGCTTTCATCAATCTCCTGTCGATTACCTTTGTGGTGCTCATTCTGGTGGGTTGCAGCCTGCTGCTCACCGGCTTGTTCCCGGTGGAACAGAAAACCGCGCTGGTCCTCGTGCTGCTGTTTGTTTTCGCTTACGTGTTGATGGGCGGAACCTATGCGCACGCCTATACCAACACGCTGCAGGGCGTGATGATGCTGGCCATCACCGTGATCCTTGTAGTGCAGGGCTGGAAGTACTTTGGCGATGCACCGCTGGCAGCGCTGCGCGCCGTGGGAACGGGCTATGCCGACGCCTTCAACGCGGGCAGTGACCTTTACTCGGACTTCTTTTCCGTGTTTGTCAGCGGGTTTGTCGTGACCTTTGCCCTCATGCTGCAGCCCCACATCCTGACCAAAGTGCTGTATCTGCGCAGTGAGCGCGACATTGGCAAGTTCATTGGCACCACCGTGGTCGTCGGCAGCGTCTTTACACTGATGTTGATGATCGGCTTCTATGCGCGGCTGGCGGGGCTCGATATTCCCGAGCAGGACACGGTGGTGCGTGAATACCTGCTGTTCGAGTTCGGTACATCGCTGTGGGGTGAGTATGTCCTCGTGTTCATTTTCCTCACGCTGCTCGCGGCGGGTATGAGCACACTGGATGGAATACTGGTGTCGCTTTCGGCGATGGTCGTCAACGACATCGTGCAGCCACTGTACGGGGAGCGTTACAACGCGCTTGCCCTGTCGCGCTACGTGTTGGTGGCCGTGGGCCTGCTTGCCGTTGTGCTGGCCTGGAATCCGCCGCCCCTGATTGGGCTGTTTGCGCAGAAAGGCGTTTACGGGCTGGCGGCCGCGTCCCTGGTGCCGGTGCTGTTCGGTGTGCTGGTGCGTCGTCACATACCGCTGTGGGTGGTGGTGGGCGCTGCGCTGATTGGCCTCGGCGGGCATTTGCTGCTGAACCTGTCAGGTGCGGTGGTCAACCCGGCGGTGTCCGCGAGCTACGCGATCCTGCTCTCCCTGGCCTACGGGTTGCTGGGGCTCTGGTGCACCCGGGAGCGCACCCGGCATGCAGACGCTGTGACGGAATGAGGTGATCGCGCTTGACATTTCAACAAACGTTGAATATGTTTCACGCGTAATTCAACAAGTGTTGAACCGGCCAGACATCCGGCTCAAGACAAACGATAAGATAACGATCAAGGTGAACCTCATGAAAGCATTTGCTCCGCGCTCCGCTGTCGCGCTCGCCGTTTCCCTGGCCTCCGCACTGCCCCTGTCCACCGTTCAGGCGCAGGACGGTCCTGCCCTGGCTCTGGAAGAGGTGGTCGTCACCGCCCGTCGCCGCGCGGAGAATCTACAGGATGTCCCGATCGCGGTTACGGCCCTCTCCGGCGATGCCCTGCGTCTGCGCGGCGCCTCCGATATCAGCGAACTGGCGCAGATTATTCCCAGTGTCACGCTGGAGCCCTCGCGGGCGACCAGTACCACGCTGACGGCCTTCATTCGCGGCGTCGGCCAGCAGGACCCCCTCGCCGGCTTTGAGCAGGGCGTGGCACTGTACCTTGACGACGTCTACATCGCTCGGCCGCAGGGCGCGTTGCTGGATATCTACGATGTGGAGCGTGTGGAGGTACTGCGCGGGCCGCAGGGTACGCTGTATGGCCGCAATGCGGTTGGCGGGGCGATCAAGTATGTGACCCGTCGCCTCAGCGACGAAACGGATGTGCGCCTGAAGGCCTCCTATGGCAGCTATGGCCAGCTCGACCTGGTGGGCACTGCGTCAACGCCGGTGACCGATACATTCCGCGTGGGAGCGACGGTTGCCTCGCTCACCCGGGATGGCTACGGGGAGAACCTGACCACTGGCGACGAGCACTACGACAAGGACCTGTTTGCCTGGCGCGCCAGTGCCGAGTGGTTGCCCAGCGAAAACTGGCTGGTGCGTCTGGCCTACGACAAGCTGAACGACAAGACCAATCCAGTGGCGGGCTACCGGCCTTTCCCCGGTGCGGTTAGCGGTGTACCGGTGCTGTCTGACCGCTACGACACCACTGCCGGCGCCCAGGACTCCATCGCCACTGCAGGTATCAACGGCAACAACGAGATCGATGGCGAAGGCGCCATGCTGTCGGTGGACTGGAACCTAAGCGACACGACGACGCTGCGTTCGATCAGCGCCTGGCGTGAGGATTACACGGAGTCCGTGATCGACTTCGACGGCCTGGAGGTCATCGATTTTGACGCACCGGTTGTCTATGACAACGAACAGTTCAGCCAGGAATTCCAGATGCTGTACAACGCCGATCGCTGGAATGCGGTGGCCGGCTTCTACTACCTCGACGCCACGGCCTCCAACGACTTTGACGTGGTGCTGGGCCAGATCGGCCCGGTGACCGCCTACACCGGCGGCACCGTGGATACCGAGGCCTGGTCGGTGTTTGCAGATGTTACCTACCGCCTGACTGAGTCGCTGGCGCTGTCGGTAGGCGGCCGCTACACCGAAGACAAGCGCAGCGCGGACATTTTCCGCGGTACCTACCTCGGCTTCGGCTCGCCGTTCTTCGGCAATGACACCGCCCTGCTCCTGGCGACAACCAGTGATTACGAGGCTGAGAAAACCTACACCGATTTCTCGCCGCGGATAAACCTCAGCTACACCATCAATGATGACACCACGGTCTATGGCAGCTACAGCCAGGGTTGGAAGGCTGGCAGCTTCGACCCGCGCGGCGCCAACTTCGCCACCCCTGAAGTCGAGCGCGGCTTCGACCCGGAAACGCTGGACTCATGGGAACTGGGCCTGAAAACTACCTGGCTGGATGGTCGCGCACTCACCAACATTGCGGTGTTCTACAGCGACTACCAGGACATGCAGATTCCCGGCTCCGTGGGCGTAGACAGCGACGGTGACGGCATCAATGACGGATTTGTCGGTACGGTCACCAATGCCGGCCAGGCGGAAATCTCTGGCATCGAGGTGGAAGGTAACGTATTGCTGAGCAAGCACTTCAGCGTGCAGCTGGCGATGAGCCTGCTCGATGCAGAGATCAAGGAGTGGCTGCTGAACGGCGTGAACGTTGCCGATCAGCGCGCGGTGCAGAACACGCCGGAGGAAATGCTGTACCTCGGCGTCACCTACACCACGGATTTCGCTGCGGGTGACCTGACCGCCAACCTGAACTGGTCCTACAAGGGCGATGTGACGCAGTTCGAGGCGCCGGTTCCCGTGATCGATCAGGACGCCTACGACGTGATCAACGCCAGTCTGGTCTGGATGAGCGGTGACGAACAGTGGCTGGTGGGCCTGCACGCCAAGAACCTTGGTGACGAGGAAATCAAGACAGCCGGGTACTGTTTCGGTGAAGGTGGCTGTCCCTCGACCCTCGGCCTGGAAAACAACACCACCGTGTTCTATGCCCCCCCGCGTACGCTGACGGCGACAGTGGAATACCGTTTCTAGAGCCAGCTCCCTGCCCCGGCCTTGGGCCGGGGCGTTTGCCAGCATGACAGGGATAGACACTGTGACTGGATTTGAGGCCCCGGTGCCCTTGTTGCCGGAAATTCTTGCTCTGCACGGTCAGTGGCGGGCGCCCAGGGCGGCCGTCATCTGTGGCGACACCACGCTCGACTGGCGGGCGTTCACGGCGTCCAATCACCGCTTTGCACACGCCCTGGCAAGTCGCGGTATTGCCGCCGGCGACCGCGTGGGCGTGGTGATGTCCAACGGATTGCCGATGGTGCAGGTGCTGTTTGGCAGCCTGGCAGCCGGTGCCGTATCCGTGCCGATAAACCTCTCGGTCAGCGATGAGGCGCTGGTCGCCATGCTGGTGGATGCGGGCATTCGCGCGCTGGTGGTCTCGGCGGACCAGCAGCACCGGCTGACACCGCTGCTCCAGCAGTTGCCCGACGCCCTGCGCGTCACCGTCACCAGTGGTCCGGGTGAGGACGCCTGGGAGTCCCTGGACGTATTCTGTGCCGGGCAGCCTGATACCTTGCCGGATGTCGTGCGTGCGCTGGATCCTGATGCGCCCCTGAACATCATTTACAGCTCCGGTACGACCGGGTTGCCCAAGGGCATTCTGCATACCCAGCGCACCCGGCGCGACTGGGCCTATGACCTGGCTATTGCCTTGCGCTATCACGGTGCGGCGCGGACCCTGCTGACCATCGGCCTGTACTCGAATATTTCCTGGGTGGCCATGCTCTGCACGGTTCTGGCCGGCGGCACTCTGGTGTTGCACGAGCGCTTTGACCCTGCCGCGTTCGTCGCCACGGCGGCCAGCGAGCGCATCACGCACACCGCCATGGTGCCCATCCAGTTCCAGCGGGTGGTGGAACACCTGCAGGCGCACGGCGGCGATGTGAGCAGCCTGCAGGCCATGATGAGTTGTGGTTCGCCGCTGCGTGAAGGGCTGAAGCGCGACATCTTTGCCCATTTTCCCTGCGGCATTATTGAATTGTACGGGCTTACCGAGGGCATCATTACCACCCTGGACCCGGAGGACGCGGAAGGCCGATGGGCGTCGGTGGGGCGGCCGCTGATCGGAACAGACCTGCGGATTGTTGATGAGCACAACCGGGAGCTGCCGCACGGCGTGTCCGGCGAGATTGTCTCCCGTGGTCGCATCAGCATGCCCGGGTACTGGCGCCGGGAGGATGCCAACGCCGAGGCGCAGTACATCGATGCAAATGGGCGTCAGTGGTTGCGCTCCGGAGATATCGGCTACGTGGACGCAGAGGGCTTCCTGTACATCGTGGATCGGAAGAAGGACATGATTCTCTCCGGTGGACAGAATATATACCCCCAGGATATCGAGGCGGTGCTGGTACAACACCCCTGTGTCAGCGATGTTGCGGTCATCGGCGTGCCGAGCGCGCGCTGGGGTGAGTCTCCGCTGGCGCTGGTGGTCCCCGCGCCGGGGGCTGCGGTGGCCGAGGGCGAGCTGCTGGCCTGGGCCAACGCGCGGCTGGGCAAGCAGCAGCGCCTCGCTGACCTGAAATTCATCGACGCCTTGCCGCGCAATCCCAATGGCAAGATACTGAAGCGGGAATTGCGACTGCAGTTTGCGGAGTGAGCCTGTGAGTGGATTTGACGACCTCTGGTATCGCAGCGACGACGGTTTGACATTGTACGTGCGCGACTACGCGGGCCCTGGCGGCGACGCGCCTGTGGCGCTGTGCATGCACGGCCTGACCCGCAACGCCGCAGATTTTGCCGGCCTCGCCCCACACCTGGCGCAACGCTACCGTGTGCTGGTTGCCGACCAGCGTGGCCGCGGCCGCTCCGACTACGACCCTGATCCGACACGCTACCAGCCCCTGACCTATGTGCAGGACATGTTCCGTTTGCTGGACAGCCAGGCGATACAGCGCGCTGTTCTGGTCGGCACCTCCATGGGTGGGCTGATGGCGATGATGATGGCGGCGATGCAGCCTGCGCGGGTCAGCGCGATCGTACTCAATGATATCGGTCCAGAAGTCGATCCCGCGGGCCTGGCGCGCATCAAGGCCTATGTCGGCAAGGCCGAGCCTGTGGCGGACTGGGCGGCTGCCGTGGCGCAAACCCGTGCCATCAACGGGGCTGCCTTTCCCGACTTTTCGCCCGAGGACTGGCTGCACTTCGCCCGGGGACTCTATCGCTCCCGGGCCCAGGGTGGGGGACTTGAACTCGCCTACGATCCTGCCATCTCAACGCCGCTGTCTGCCGCCGACGACAACGCCGTGCCCCCTGACCTGTGGCCGGTGTTCGGGGCCCTGTCCGCTCTGCCGCTGCTGGTGCTGCGCGGAGAGCATTCAGACATTCTGTCTGCGGCGGGGCTTGCCGCCATGCGCGCGCGCAAACCTGACCTGGTGGTCGCCGAGATCGCCAACCGCGGCCACGCGCCCACACTGGATGAACCCGACGCCCGCGCGGCCATCGACGCCTTCCTCGCTATTCCCGCCTGACGCCAGCCGTGGACAGAACGCCGGCTTGGTGGCATGGTTGGCGGGATGGACACAGCGTAAGGTTCGGGTATGCAGGTACTGTCACGTTGGCATGACATTGTGCGCAGCGGAGATCCCTCCGGGCTCGCGGAGATACTGGCCGAAGACTGTGTATTCTGGTCGCCCGTGGTGCATCGCCCCCAGGCGGGGCGCGACCTCACGCAGCTGTACCTCACCGGCGCCATGTCCGTATTCAACGACAGCTTTCGCTACGTCAAGGAAGTGGTGGCAGCGCCGCATGCGGTGCTGGAGTTCGTGTGTGACATTGACGGCATCACCATCAACGGGGTTGATATCATCACGGTGAATCCAGAAGGCCTGATTATCGAGTTCAAGGTGATGGTGCGGCCATTGAAGGGCGTAAACCTGCTGCACGCAAAAATGGCTGCAATGCTGGAGACCTTATCGGCATGAAGAGCAATGCAATGGTGGTTGCGAGAGGTGGTGTGCTGGCGGTCACATGCCTGCTGGCCGGTGTGCTCGGCGGCTGCGGGCAGCAGACAGGGGATGTGGCGATGGATCAGGCAGCGGGCGTCATTGAAGGTACCGTGCTGTACCGCGAGCGCATGATGCTGCCGCCGGACGCCCAGCTGGAGATTCAGCTGGAGGATGTGTCACGCGCCGATGCACCGGCCACCGTGCTGGCTGTGGTAACGCAGGCGACTGCAACTGCGCCGCCCTGGCCGTTCCGAATCAGCTACGACCCGACGACACTGGATCCGCGGCATCGCTACGGCCTGCGTGCCACCGTGCGCCATGAGGGGCAGCTGGTGTTCACCTCGGACAGCTTCGTCGACGCTTTTGCCGAGGATGCGCCGGAAATCGTGTTGGTGCATGTGCCCCGAAGCGCCCCGGCGCCGACCGCAGCGGCAGGCGGTCTGCCCGCTGGGCAGTGGCAGCTGCTTTCGTTGCACGGTGAGCCTGCCGATACGGGCGCTGGGGACAAACCCCTGACGCTGGTGATTGATGAGTTGGAGTCTCGCGTGGCGGGCTTCTCGGGCTGCAACCGCTATACCGGCCCGTACACGCTGGAGGCCGGCGTGCTGGCGCTGGGGCAACTGGCGGTCACCCGCATGGCCTGCATGGATGGAGCAGATCTGGAGCAGCGCTACCTGTCGACGCTGCGCAGCGTCGACGGTTTCAGCCTGCTGGAAAGCCGCCTGCAACTCAAAGTAGGTGCCGCAACGGTGGCGGTGTTCCAGCCGCTTGATGACAGCGCCGACGCCGGGCAATAACGATGGCCTGTGCCGATCACTGCGTTTATACTCGCGCCACCCTGATTGTGTAACAGTATCATGGCATTCCAGTTCGCACTGACAACACAAGCTCGACGCACCGCGCGCCTGATCGCGGTGCTGGCGCTGCTGTGTCTGAGCGGTGTGCAGGTGCTGGAGGCCAGCCACGCCCACGGTAGTGCCGATGTACAGGCGGAGTGTCTGCTCTGCAAGTCCTCGGCGCCAGCCGCTCTGTCGGCGGCTCCCGCCCTGCCGCTGTTTCTGGTGCTGGCAGCCTGCCTTATCGCCGCGTTGCGCCCCGTGCACATCGCTCCCCGCTACCTTCCCCTTCAGGCCCGAGGCCCCCCGCAGTACTCCTGACAGCCCCCCTTTTTTTTCTATTTTCAGGAGTAGTTCATGAAACGTTTCATGCCTCTTGCGCTGGCTGTGGCCAGTGCAAACGCGGCGGCGCAGTCGCTGCCGGTTGAACATGTGCTGGTAACGGCGCCCTTGAGCAAACAGGAAGCGGAGACCGCCCTGCCGGTGACGGTGCTGACGGGCGACGACCTCAGTCGCAGCGCGCGCGCGACCATTGGCGATACGCTGGGCGATATCCCCGGCCTGGCCAATGCCTCCTTTGGCCCCGGCGTCGGTCAGCCGGTCATTCGCGGCCAGCAGGGCCCTCGGGTCACGGTGCTGCAGAACGGTACCAGTAGCGCCGATGCCTCGGCGGTGAGCGCTGACCACGCGGTGTCCGTTGAACCCATGCTCGCTGACAGCATTGAAGTGTTGCGTGGCCCCGCAACCCTCCTCTACGGCGCTGGCGCCATCGGCGGGGTTGTGAACGTGATTGACAACCGCGTACCCAGATCGCGTGTCGAGGGGGTCGAAGGTGGCGTTGAGCTGCGCCACGACGGCGCATCCGATATGGATACCTCAGTACTGCGGCTGGATGGAGGTACCGGTGATTTTGCCTTCCACCTCGACGCACTCTATCGCGACTGGAACAACCTGCGTATCCCCGGCCTGGCTGCCAGGGACGTGGACGACGACCACGACGACCACGACGACCACGACGACCACGACGACCACGACGACGAGCACGGTGACGAGGAGACGACCAACGGCTACGTTGACAACACCGGGGGCCGCACGCGCAATGTGACCCTGGGTGCGAGTTACCATTTCGACCGTGGCCTGGTCGGCCTTGCTGTGGCCAGGCTGGAAAACCAGTACGGGATACCGTCTGGCGCTCACGAACATCACGACCATGAAGAGGATGAGCATGATCATGACGAGGATATGGAGCATGACGATCATGATCATGAGGCGCACGAGGAGGAAGAGGGCGGTATAAAACTCGATGTGGAGCAGACCCGCTACGACCTGGTGTTCGAACTCAGCGAGCCGCTGCCCGGCTTCGAGTCCCTGCGCAGCACGGTGACCTACACCGACTATGAGCACGCAGAAGTTGAAGGGAACGGTGAGGTGGGCACCCTGTACAGCAATGAAACCTGGGAGACCCGGGTGGAGATGGTGCATGCCGAGGTAGCGGGGCTGCGCGGCGCAATTGGCCTGCAGGCGCGCAGTGGTGAGTTCAGCGCTCTGGGCGAGGAAGCGTTTATCCCGGTCACTGACAGCACCGACCTCGGCCTGTTTCTGATTGAGGACTACCGCACTGACCACTGGCTGTTCGAAGCGGGCCTGCGCGTGGACTGGGATAAGCGTGACCCCGCAGCGCAAACCGCGGGCAAGCGCGACTTCACGGCCATCAGCGCATCCGGCTCGGCGATCTTCAACGTCACACCGGATTGGCAGCTGCGCCTCTTCCTGGCGCGGTCAGAACGCGCGCCTTCGATCGAAGAACTGTTCTCCAATGTCGATGACACCGGGCCGGAAAACTGGGTGCCGCATGCGGCGACGGCGGCGATCGAACTGGGCGATCCCGATCTCGACACGGAGGTTTCGAACAACGTGGATCTCTCGCTGCACTGGCACAACGGCAACAATGACCTCGAGGTTACCGTGTTCCACAACGACTTCAGCGACTACATCACCCTGATGAATACCGGCGCGGAAGTGGATGAACTACCGGTGTTGGCCTACGTGCAGAGTGACGCCACCTTTTACGGTGTAGAGGTGAACGCGGAGTTCGGCTTCGGTACCTTTGTCGGCGGCGATGTGCGACTGGGTCTGTTCGGTGACGTGATACGCGGCGAGCTGGATAATGGCGACGACGTGCCGCGGCTGCCGCCACACCGCATCGGTGGCCGCCTGAGTTGGTCCACGGACGTGCTGGAACTGTGGACACGGGTGCAGGACGCCGGAAGCCAGAATCGACCGGGTCCGAACGAGGAGTCGACGGCTGGCTACACGCGCTGGGACCTGGGGGCTGACTACCGCCTGCCACTGGGCGATTCAGAGCTCACCCTGTTCCTTGCGGCGCGCAATCTGGGTGATGAGGAAATTCGCCTGAGCACCTCCTTCCTGCGCGATGTGTCGCCGGAGGCCGGGCGCTCCGTCGAGGCGGGTGTACGCTACCGCTTTTAGGGGTTCTCCCAGGCGTATAGGCACAGGGCCTCGGCCTCGGGTGTGAGCTGGATCATCGACTCATACGCGAAGCCGAGGCTTTCCAGCAACTGGCGTGAGGGCTGGTTCCCGGGGGTGACGATGGCCACCAGTCGGCGCAACCCGAGCTCGTCCCTCGCATGGTCAAGCACCGCGCGCGCCGATTCCAGTGCCAACCCGCGACCGCGGGCTGCGGGCAGGAAGGCGTAGCCGATATCCACATCGGCCAGTGTGGCGCGTTTCACCAGTCCGCAGATGCCGATTGGCTCACCCCCCTCCCCTGGCCGCACCGCCCAGAGGCCGAAGCCGTTCTCCTGGTAGCTCAACAGCGGGCCGTCACGCAGGTACTGGCGAGCCTGATCCACGCTGCGCACGCCGCGGTCGGCGATATGCAGGATGAAATCGGGGTCGTTCAGCAATGCCAGCATGAAGGGCGCGTCGTCTTCAGTGAGCGGGTCGATCAGCAGTCGCGGCGTATGCAGCATGGCGCGGGTATCCCTCGGCAACAGAGTCGACAAGGGTACTACAGCTGCCCCGCCAGCACCGTACGACAGTGAAATCACAGCGCCGTGCTGGTAAAGTGCGAGGTCTTTCGGCGTGGCAGGGCAGAGCATGGCACAGCGGATCATCGTCGGCATCAGCGGCGCCTCGGGCATCGTCTATGGAGTGCGTACACTCGCAATGCTGCGCGACTGTGGCGTGGAAACGCACCTGGTGATCACCAAGTCTGCAGAGCTCACGCTGCACCATGAGCTGGACATGTCCCTGGATGAGATCAAGGCGCTGGCCACCGAAGTCCACCCCATTCGCAACGTCGGTGCCTCCATTGCCAGTGGTTCTTTCCGCACGGCCGGCATGCTGATTGCGCCGTGTTCGGTGCGCACCATGGCAGAGATAGCCACCGGCGTGACCTCAACACTGCTGACCCGGGCGGCGGACGTAGTGCTAAAGGAGCGCCGCAGGCTGGTGCTGGTTGTACGCGAAACGCCCCTGCACACCGGGCACCTGCGCACACTGACCCAGCTGTCGGAAATGGGCGCGGTAATCGCACCGCCGGTGCCCGCGTTTTATGCGCAGCCGGAGTCCCTCGATGCGATGGTCACCCAGACTGTGGGTCGACTGCTGGACTTGTTCGATATCGATTCGGGGCAGGTCAGGCGCTGGCAGGGCGAGTGAACGCCTTGCACACATCACGCCCGCAGCCGGCTGTGGCGGCCTGATGCCCATTCTGTTCGGTGTGGTGCTGCTCGACCTGATCGGATTCGGCATCGTTATCCCGATTTTGCCGTTCCTGTCACCGCAGCTCGGTGCAACAAAGATCGATATTGCCCTGATTATCGTCACCTATGCCGTGTTTGCCGGCATATCGGGCCCCTTCTGGGGGCGCCTGTCGGATCGTCGAGGGCGCAAGCCGGTCATTATGATCTGTCTTGCGGGAGCGGCCGCCTCCTATGTCATGCTTGCCCTCGCCAGTGAGCTGTGGATGATATTTGCCGCGCGCGCCTTCGCCGGCATCATGGCGGGCAATCTTGGTGTCGCCTCGGCGATGATGAGTGACATTACCGCGCCGGAAAAGCGGGCCAAAGGGATGGGGATGATCGGCGCGGCATTTGGCCTGGGTCTCGTTCTGGGGCCCTTGCTGGGTGGTCTGCTGGCGGGGAGCAGCGGCAGTTTTGTTCTGCCCTGCCTGGTGGCGGGCTGTATGTCGATGCTTGCGATCCTTGCCGCGGCTCTGTTTCTGCCGGAGTCGGTGACGGCCCAGCGCCGTGCGGCCCACCGCCAGGCACATCGCGACGGGTCGCGGCAGTCGACGCGGGCGATGCTGCGCGCAACAGGCAATCGCCTGCTGGTGCTGCAATATGTGTTGCACGCCGCGGCGATAAGCTCGGTGACGTATCTGGTCCCGCTGTGGCTGGGGGATGTGCTGGGCTGGGGTGCGCGGGAAGTCGGGCTGGTGTTCGGCGTACAGGGCGCCATCATGGTGCTGCTGCAGGGGGGATTGCTGGGCACGCTGGTGCGCCTGTTGGGCGAGTGGCAGCTCCTGCGTCTGTCGGTTGCCACCTTCATGGCCGGCCTCTGTCTGGCGGTGCTGGCTGGCGGTATGCCCGTCATGCTGGCTGCCGTGTACATTGCCATGTCAGGCTCGACATTGTGCATGCCGCTGCTGAACACGATTACCAGCCACCGCACACCCGCGGACCTGCGCGGACAAATGCTGGGTACCACCGCTTCCGCTGCATCCTGGGGCCGCGTGGTCGGCCCACTGCTGGCCGGCGGCAACCTCGCGGCCTTCGGCTATACCGGGGCCTGGTTGGGCTGTATCGTGCTGGTCAGCATGTATCTGGCCTGGGCGCTGAGCCCGCATCCAGCCCCCCTTGTTTCACAAGCATCATCAACGGAGGAGACGCCTTCTCATGACTACCCAACTGTTTGACCTGAATGGGCGCATAGCGCTGGTAAGTGGCGCCAGCCGCGGTATCGGTGAGGCTATTGCCCGCCTGCTGGCGGAGCAGGGGGCACATGTTATCGTGTCCAGCCGCAAGCTGGAGGGCTGCCAGCCGGTGGCCGATGCCATTCGTGACGCCGGTGGGAGCGCCGAGGCCCACGCCTGTAATGTGGGGGACATGGGTGACATCCAGGCCCTCTTTGCCCACATCCGCAACGCGCACGGGCGCCTCGATATCTGTGTCAACAACGGCGCCACCAACCCGTACTTCGGACATGTGCTGGACACCGACCTGGGTGCCTTCCAGAAAACCGTCGATGTGAACGTACGCGGTTACTTCTTCATGTCCATCGAGGCTGGAAAGCTGATGCGCGAGCAGGGCAAGGGGGCCATCGTCAACACGGCCTCGGTCAATGCACTGCAGCCGGGCCCCATGCAGGGCATCTACTCGATCACCAAGGCCGCTGTGGTCAACATGACGCAGGTGTTCGCGAAGGAGTGCGGCCCCCTGGGCATTCGCTGCAATGCGTTGCTGCCAGGCCTGACCAAAACAAAGTTTGCCGGTGCGCTGTTCAGCAATGAGGACATCTACCAGGCGGCCATTGAGAAAATTCCCCTGCAGCGCCACGCGGAGCCGGAAGAGATGGCTGGAGCCGTGCTCTACCTGGTCTCTGATGCCGCCAGCTACACCAACGGTGAATGCATTGTGGTGGACGGTGGCCTGACGATCTAGGCGGCGTTACGCGCTGCGTAGGTAGGTAAAGCCGCCCTCTTTGATGTACAGCTCGCAGTAGTTGTTACTGGTCGGGTTGATCGCACCGCCTGCGGGAATGCGCAGCCAGCAGTGGGTGCCGTAGTGCCCGTAATCGTCCGCGAAGCTGCCCCGCAGTACCAGGATTTCAGCACCCTGGGGAAAGTTGATCTGGCCGATGGCTGACGGCTCGTCCCAGCTCTCCAGGCGCATGAAATCGGTGTAGGGTTCCTGGGCGTAGAGCTTCTTCCAACTGGTATTCTTGCGGATCGATGGCTGCCACGGGGTGTTCTGCGTGGCGATGGCGACATGTTCGCGGTCCGCACCCGGAAACTGGCGCAACTTCACGAAGAGCAGGCAGCCGTCGCGTGAGAAAGGCGCATGCCTGAAGCCCTCGGGGTTGAGCAGGTAGCTGCCTGCAGGCCAGTCGCCATGCTCATCGGAAAATACGCCCTCCAGCACGAGGATCTCTTCACCCTGTGGATGATCGTGCGCGGGAAAACCGGCCCCGGCCTCGTAGCGAACCAGCGACGTCACCTGACCTGACTCCGCCTGGCCTACCCGGTGCAGGCGTTTGCGCAGCACGTGTCCTCCGGGGCTGGGCGTCCACTCCAGGGTGCCTGGGTCTACCACGGTGCGCAGGGAGAGGTCGCCATTCAGGGCAACGCGGTTATCGGACATCTTGTTACCTGTAAGCAGTAGGGGGATGTGCGCCGGCAGGCTATTCGACTGCATTGGGAGGGCGTGGTTCCTCAGCATATGATAATCGGATTGCCGGCGGACACAAACTCTGTTTGTGTCCGGATAGGCCGTCCGGACAGGCTGGCCGCCCTCGACTGGTCGCCGCTGCGCTGTTTTCTGTCACAGTCTTTGGGGTATGCTCAACCTATGGAAAAGAAAGTGTTCGTGACCCATGAGTTGCCCGGCGAGGTGATCCACCAGTTGTCCGGGCTGTGTGATGTCAATGTCTGGCTGGGGCCGGGCCTGCTGCCGGCGTCGGGTTTGCGCGAGGAGTTGTCTGATTGCGACGGGGTAGTCTGTCTGCTCACTGACCGCATCGATCGCGAGCTCGTTGAGTCGCTGCCCGGTTTGCGTTTTGTGTCGTCCATGTCAGTCGGTGTCGACCACATTGACGTGCAGGCCCTGACTGACCGGGGTATACCCCTGGGCCACACACCGGGCGTGCTGGTGGAGACGACAGCAGACACGGCGTTCGCCCTGTTGCTGGCCGCGGCACGGCGCGTATCAGAGGCCGACCGCTTTGTGCGGCAGGGAGAATGGCGCCGTGAAAACCGCTGGTCTCCGGATTTCTTTACCGGCAAGGATGTGGGTGGCGCCACCCTGGGCCTGGTGGGCCTCGGTGAGATTGGTCAGGCTGTCGCGCGCCGTGCACAGGCCTTCGGCATGCGTGTTATTGCCTGGAATCGCACACCGAAGGCGGTACCGGGCGTGCGGTTGCAGAGTCTGGAAAGCGTACTGGTCGAGAGCGACTTTCTTTCCGTGCACCTGGCGCTGGCACCCGAAACACAGGGCTTGCTCAACACCTCACGTATCGCCGCGATGAAGCCCGGCGCGGTGCTGATAAACACCGCCCGCGGCGGCATCGTCGATGAACAGGCGCTGGCGGAGGCGCTGTCCAGCGGCCGGCTCTATGCGGCAGGTATCGATGTCTTCGCCGAAGAGCCGGTGCCCGTTGACAACCCCCTGCTGTCGCTGCCCAACGTCGTGCTGACGCCACACATCGGCAGCGCGACCGCCCGCACCCGGGCGCGCATGGCGGATATCGCCGCCGCCAACGCCATCGCGGCGCTGCGGGGGGAGCCGATGCCGCACTGCGCCAACCCCGAGGTCTACGCGCGCTGAGTCACTTGCGCACAGAACTCCGGTAAGCGCGCGGCGACAGACCCACCGTCTGCTTGAACAGGCGGGAGAAATACAGCGCATCCTCATAGCCCACTGCCGCCGCAATTGCCTTGATGCGCATTTCCGTGCTGTCCAGCAGCTGGCAGGCGTATTCTATCTTCATGTGCAGGAAGTGCTTGATCGGTGAATAGCCGGTCAGGGCCTTGTAGCGACTGACGAAGTGGTATTTCGACAGGTGCGCAATGTTGGCGAGTTCTTCCAGCTCCAGGCTGGTGTGAATGTTGTCCTGCATCGTCGACTGAATGGCGTCGAGATCCAGCCCGGCGGGGTGGCTGGCCCGCTGTTGTGTGGCCTCCAGCACAATCTGGGTAAACAGGTGGCGGCACTGGTTGGCGGCATTCACGAACGCTGAACTGCTGTAGCCGGTGCGGTTCACCGCCAACAGGTTGTGGAAGGCAGCAATCAGGCTGGGCGCGATGCCGGCCTGTACGACGGGTCGCCCCTCGCGGTAGCCGAGGTATTCCATGAACAATCCGCTGCTGATTCCCTGGAAATGTATCCAGTAAATACTCCAGGGTGTGTCGCGACTGGCGCTGTAACTGTGCGGGACACCCTGGGGCAGGAGTATCAGGTCGCCCGCACTGATCGTGTGGCGCTGTTCCCCAAGACGCAGACTGCCGCTGCCATCAACACAATAGAGAAGCAGGTTGTCATCATGCCGCAGCCTGCGCATCCGGTGGCCGCGGGCCTGCGGATAGTAGCCCATGGCCGTGGGGTAGCAGTCCCGTGTCAGGGGATGCCGATGCAGCTTCTCCAGCATGAAGGCGGGCGTCAAAAAACGCACACCTTCAGCGGGCAGCGGCCACTTCGAGGTGGTGCTCATGGACCACCGTTCAGGCGGTCCACATCCAGTGTGCGCAGCCGGTCGAAGTCGTAGGCGCTGAGGGTGAAAAACAGGTCGTAGCGGGCATCGCGCACGAACTGTTTGTCCTCCAGCGTATAGAACGCCAGCTGCCGCTCGCCTTCGGCGTCGCCGGTTGCAAGGCTGAAGGCCGGTTGGCGGGCACTGAGCTGCCGTCGCTGATCTTCATCGGCCACGCCGTCTACCTGCAGGTTGGCCAGTCCCAGTAGCAGCGCCTCCAGCTCCCGCGGCTCAGGTGATGCACCTGTGGCCGACTGCCAGCGGTTGCCCTCGCGGGTGAGCTGGAACCCGTCACCCCGCACCCGCTGCGGGTCCGCTACGCGCAACAGAGTCCGGTCAAGCCAGCCGCCGGCGTTTGCGGGTGCATCGAACGCACTGAAGGGCAGGCTGTAGATGGGGTCCCGGTTTGCATGGCGCGCATGAACCTGCTGGAAGGCCGGCGCCGTGCCGAGGAACACCGTGCTCTCCTCGCCCTCCGCGGTGGAGAGGCGGATACGCCGCTGGTAGTGGTAGTCCGCGACCTCGAAACGCTGCCGTGCCGGCACACTGGAGGCAACGGGAAAGCCGTGCCTGACCTCTGTTATCGCCTTCAGCAGGCGATCGACCTGCGCCGAATCGGCGCTGAGACCCGCCAGTTCAGGCAGGGTCCACCCCGCGGGGGTGCGCAGCAGCTCAACCTCCGCGCCCTGTGCATCGGCGATGCTGATCCGCGTGACGGTTTCCGCTGCAACGCTGAGCAGCGCTTCGCCCGGGTTCTCTGCCGCGAGGTGCTCCTGCGGCCAGTAGACGGCGGCGGTGATGGCGCACTGGATCATCAGTATCAGCAGCAGCACGCGAATCACAGTCCCAGCCTCCGCCGGTAGGCGCGCCGGCGCAGCGAGGTGCGCAAGCGGTGCACGCCAGCCAGTATCAGCAACCAGACGACCGCAAGGCCATAGTTCAGGTACTCGATCCACTGCTGGGCCTCGCGGCTCATCGGTGGCAGAGTGCGGTTGAAATGTGCCCGATTGCGGATGGACAGCAGTGACTGATCCTGCAGCGACCACTCCAGGGTATTCATGAACAGCTCCAGGGGGCTCAGGTACTGTGTGCCTGCTGCAGCGACCATGGCGTTCAGCATCTGGTCGTCCATGAAGTCGTTGGAACTGAACAGCACCAACCGTGCGGATTCCGCGGATCGCCGGAGCAGGCCCCGTGGTTCACGCCCGTTCTCTGCGCCGATGGCTGGCGCCCCCCGGGACGCGAAGGCCGACTGGAAGCGGCCCTCCAGCACAACGCCCAGGACCTGGCTGCCGGTTTCCCCTTCGACGACAAAGCGGGGACCGGCCTGACCTTCCTGCTGCGGCAGAATATCGCGATTTGCCGACGTCCAGGCCCGCTCTGAACTGCGCAGCAGTGTGATGCTGCGCAGGCCCTGAACGGGCTGCACCTCGATAGGCGCCGCCCAGCCCAGTGTCAGCTGCGGCAGGTTGGCGGTGATCGGGTGTTGCGGGTTCAGTGCCGGTGGCCTGATGTCGAGGAAGTAGGGGTAGTCGATCATCTGTACATCGCGGAACTCGTAGTCACCCACGCGGCGCAGAACCGGCGCCGGGAATGGTGCATTCTGTTCATCGAGCACCAGTTCAGGCGCAATGTGCAGTCCGTGTGCTGCCAGCCATGTGTCGAGGCCGCTGGGATAGTCCAGCAATCGCATCTCGCCATTGCTGAGCTCCACGCTGAACGGAGCGGTTGCCAGTACAACCGTGCCACCCCGCATCAGGAACTGGTCGATGGCAAACAGGCTGGCGGCATCCAGCGCGCGCGGTGCAACGACGGCGAGGATGTCCGCGTCGGGGTCGACACTGCCATCGCTGAGCTGTTCGCTGCGAATGGTGTAGTCCCGGGTGATGGCCTGCTCAAGATTGGCGAACGTGGGCGCGCCGAGGTGAAAGCGTGCCATTTGCTCATTCATCTCCGGCACGGCCAGCGCCACGGTTTTGGTCAGGCCACCGGCGAAGCGGCGCAGACCCGCCTCCAGCACGGTGGCGAAGTCGTCCGGATCGAAGGCATCGGTGGGCAGCTGTACCACCTGGCGCTCGTCTTCCAGCGTGAGGTAGAACCAGAAACGCTGCTCTTCTCCCAGCCCGGCGATCATCGGCTGAAAGCCCCAGGTGTCGGCCAGGTGTTGCGCCAGCGCGCCGTCATTGGCTTCGGGCTCTGCAAAGCGGTAACTGAACTTGCCACCGGAGTTGGCAACCTGCGCATCCAGTTGCGCCTGGATGGCGTCGCGGTACTGGCGCAGCCGCTCCGGCAGCAGGGCGTGGGGAGAAACATACGCCACCAGCTGCACGGGTTGTTCGATGGTGCTGAACAGGTCATCGCCCAGCTGGTACTGCTGCAGTACATCCCGGATTGCCCGTGTCAGGTCGAACTCCGGATTGCGTAGGCGCACCTCCGCCTCCGTGTTGCCGGCGCTGCGCACATCGATCAGGTCGGTGAAGCCGAGCGTCGTGAACTCATCGCCATAGCGCACCAGGATGTGGAACCAGGCATTGACCAGCGTTGACTGGTAACGATCCGCGATCTGCAGCGGGGTGGCGTTCATGCGGAAGCGGTCCCGTGCCTCGCGCTCCAGCTCCGGGTGTTCCGCCGGATCGATGAACTCAACCCTGATCCTGCCGCTGCTCGCGCTGGCATACTCCTCAATCAGGTCGCGCAGCTGCGGCACCAGGGGCGCCAGCAGGGGATGGGTGCGATCGCTGAAATAGCCCCGGATTAACAGGGGCTCCTGCAGCTGGCCAAGGATCTGCTGCGTGGTGGGCGAGAGTGAGTACAGTCTGCCTTCGGTAACATCCAGCCTCATGCCGGACAGCGGCTGCAGCCAGAGGTTGGCCAGCAGCAGGTTGGCTAGCAGCAGTAAGATCGCGGCGGTCGCCCGCTGCTGCTTGCGGCTACGTATGTCGCGGGCCCAGCGCTCGCGCTCCAGACTGAACACGTTCAGGGCCAGAAAGCCGATGATCAGGCTCAGGCACCACCCCAGGTCGCGGATGTCGAGCACGCCCCGGGTGATATTGTCGAAGCGCGCGCCGCTGCCCAGCAGGCGCAGCCACTCGGCGCTGCTGTCGGTGACCAGGGCTGTCAGCGTGCTGCTGCTCGCCAGATACAGCAGGCTACCCAGAACCGCGCTGCCGATGAGGCTCACAATGGGGTTATCCGTGCGTGCGGACACAAACAGTCCAATGCTGATGTATACCGCGCCGAGTAGCAGCGAGGCCAGGTACCCCGCAGCGACCGGGCCCCAGTCGAGGTCGGCCATGAGCGCGGCACTGACTGGCAGGGGCAGCGTTGCCAGCAGCGCCAGCAGTAGCAGGCCGGTGCAGGCGAGGAATTTCCCCAGCACGAAGCGCCAGATGCCTACCGGTTGCACCAACACGTGCTCAAGGGTGCCGGTGCGGCGTTCTTCACTCCACATGCGCATGGTCAGGGCCGCGCTGAGCGGTATCAGCAGCAGCGGCATCCATTCAAACAGCGGCCGCACATCGGCAATGTTGCGCGCGAACCAGGATTCCACCCAGAAAAACAGGAACAGGGTCAGCGCCGCAAAACCGGCCAGGAACAGCCAGGCGACAGGTGAGCCGAAAAACAGCCGCACCTCCTTCTGTGCCACGCGACGAATGACGCTGTTGGTGGTCACGTGCCGGCCTTCCCGGATGTGGCATCCCGGAAGATGCTGTCGAGGTCGCGCAGTTGGGGCTGCAACTGGAACAGGCTGGCGCCGGCCCGGACCACGCACTGGGCAATATTGTTTGCCGCGGTGTCGGCGTCTGCGTTTTCACGCAGTGTGAGCAGCCAGCTTTCTCCTCCGGCGATGTCGGCGCGCGGATGTACGGCCGCAATCTGCGGCAGCCGGCGCAGCCAGCGCTCGAGATCGGGCTCCTCGGTGCCCGCGCGCAGCACCAGGGTGCGGCTTTTACGCAGATCGGCCAGCGGTGCGTCCAGTACCAGACGGCCAGCGGCCATCACCAGCACCCGGTCGCAGACCGCCTCAACCTCCTGCATGATGTGCGTGGAGAGAATTACCGTGGCGCGCCGCGCCAGCCGCCGCAGCAGGTCGCGCATCTGGCTGGTCTGCCCGGGGTCCAGGCCATTGGTGGGTTCATCCAGAATCAGCAGTTGTGGCTGGCCGAGGATTGCCTGCGCCACCCCCACGCGCTGGCGCAGCCCGCGGGAAAGCTGGTGGATCGGGTCCAGTGCGCGTTCCCCCAGTGCCGTTGCGGCAATGGCTTCCTGCAGCGCCAGAGCGCGCTCACGCCGCGGGATGCCCTTCAGCGTCGCCACATAGTCAAGGTAGTCCGCCACCAGCATTTCGGGGTAGATCGGCAGGTGCTCAGGAAGATAACCCAGGGTCGCCTGCACCTGGCGGGCACCCTCTGCCATGTCGACGCCGGCGACAGTCACACTGCCGGTGGAGGGCTCCAGATAACCGCTGAGCATGCGCATGATTGTGGTCTTGCCGGCGCCGTTGTGCCCCAGCAGACCAACCACCTCGTTGGCGCCAATCTCGAACGAAACGTTGTCCACGGCCAGTGTGTTGCCGTAGCGTCTGGACAGCGAATCGACAGATATCATGCGGAAATCGCCGGTCTGTTCAGTCTTCGTGCCAGGGTTCGCGCATGGTGACGAACTCTTCGGCAGCGGTGGGATGGATGCCGATGGTGGAATCGAACAGTGCCTTGGTAGCACCTGCACGCAGTGCGATAGCCATACCCTGAACAATTTCTCCGGCATCGGGCCCCATCATGTGCAGGCCCACCACGCGGTCGGTGGCCTTGTCGACGACGAGTTTCATGAAGGTTTGTTCGTCGCGACCGCTGATGGTGTGCTTCATCGGGCGGAAGGTTGCCTTGAACAGGCGGATATGGCCGAACTTCGCCCGCGCCTGCTCCTCCGTGAACCCTACCGTGCCGATATTCGGCTGGCAGAAAACGGCGGTGGGTATGAAGTCATAGTCGACCTGCTGGCCCGCCTCACCGAACTGGCGTCGCGCGAAGGCCATGCCTTCCGCCAGCGCGACCGGCGTGAGCTCCATGCCACCGATCACGTCTCCCAGGGCAAAGATGCCGGGCTCATCGGTCTCGAAATGCTCGTCCACGGCGATGGTGCCGAACTCGGTGAGCTTGATACCGGTCTGCTCCAGGCCCAGGCCGTCGAGGTGCGGCTTGCGTCCGGTCGCATACAGCACGGCATCGGCGGTAAGCCGTGAACCATCCGTGAGCTCCAGTTCCAGGCCGTCAGCGCCGCGTGAGATGGATTCGACGTTAACCTCGAAGCGCAGATCCACGCCGGTTTTGGCAATCTCCCGCGCCGCGTGCGCGCGGATATCGGCATCGAAGCCGCGGAGGAACAGCGGGCCGCGATACAGCTGTGTGACGTGCGCCCCCAGACCGTTGAAGATGCCGGCGAACTCCACGGCAATGTAGCCGCCACCGACGATCACCAGGCGCTCGGGAAAGCTGTCCAGGTCAAACACGTCGTTGGAGGTGATCGCCAGTTCGCTGCCGGGAAACTGCGGAATATGCGGCCAGCCTCCGGTGGCGATGAGGATCTTTCCGGCGCTGTATTCGCGGTCCCCCACGGCGACGGTCGTCGCGTTGACGATGCGCGCCCGGCCGTCGATGACGTCGGCGTTGGCCCCTTTGAGCATCTTGCGGTAGATCGCGTTCAGTCGGGAAATTTCCGTTTTCTTGTTGTCGCGCAAGGTTGCCCAGTCAAACGCCGGTTTGCTGCTGTCCCAGCCAAATCCCCGGGCGTCCTCAAATGCCTTGCCGAACTCAGATGCGTAGACATAGAGTTTTTTTGGCACACATCCCACGTTGACGCAGGTGCCGCCCATATAGCGGTCTTCGGCGATTGCCACACGGGCGCCGAAGCTCGCCGCCATGCGTGCGGCGCGCACGCCGCCGGAGCCGGCGCCGATGACAAACAGGTCGTAATCTTTCTCGCTCACAGTGATCTCCCAGATTGAAGGGGCCAGTCTACCAGCCGCCGAGCATGCGCATAAGGCGAGGCAAATCCTGTATTATAGGCGGTGCTCGATGAATTCAAGGAACTGGGGAACATGAAGCGGATTATTCACTCTTTGCGCCCGGCGGTGACCGCCGTAGCGCTGGCGTCAGGCATGCTCGCGGGGAGCGCACTTGCTGCTGACGAAATCGTTCTCAAAAACGGCTCTCGTATTCTGGGAACAGTCACTGGCGTGCGCGATGGTGTTGTTACTGTGGATACCGAGTTTGCAGGCACGCTCAAGATACAGCAGGATCAGGTGGCAAGCCTTACGGCCAGCGAGCCGATTGTGCTCAAGCTCGCTGATGGCACGGTGGTTGAGGAGCCGGCGCTGCGTGTCGAGGACGAAACCCTGCTGCTGGCATCTGCAGGAGCGCCCGCGGCGACCTATCCGCTGCAGGAACTTGCCGTCAGCAACCCGCAGCCCTGGGAGCTGGGCATGGGCTACCGCTGGACCGGGTTGGCCAGCCTGGCGCTGGAGATGCAGCGCGGCAATACCGATACGGATGAGTTGGATTACAGCCTGGAGAGCGTTTGGCGCAGCCTTCAGGACCGCTACACGGTGCGTGTCAATGGCGAGAACGATGAGGCCAACGAGGTCAAGAATGCTCAAAACTGGACAGCGCTTGGCAAGTATGACCGCTTCCTCGAAGGGCCCCTCTACTGGGGTGTGAATGCATCGGCAGAGCACGACAAGTTTGCCGACCTCGACCTGCGCTACTACGTCGGTCCCTACATCGGTCGCCAGTTCCATGAGCGTCCCCTCTTGACCCTCTCCGCGGAAGTGGGCGGCGTCTATGTCAATGAGGACTATATTGTCGCGGAAGACCAGGACTACCTGGGTATGAACTGGTCGGTCGATGCCTCCAGCAACTACATCAGCGATGTGTCCAAGCTATACCTGAAACACACCGGCATCTGGAACCTGGACCAGTTGGAGGATGTTATTCTCGACCTCACCCTGGGCCTGTCGTTCCCGCTGATGTTCAACATCGAAGGCGCTGCGGAGATCCTGCTCGAGTACGATTCCGGCCTGCCACCCGAGGTGGACAAAATGGACCAGACCTACCGTTTCCGCGTGGGTTACAGCTGGTAGACCGGCGTCACTGGCTGCGGCGCACGGCCGCCGCCAGTTGCTCCAGCAGCGGCACCGTCTCCGCCAGTGACAGGCAGGCGTCGGTGATGCTCTGGCCGTAGTTGAGCGTCTCGCGTTCGGCGATTGGCTGGTTGCCACCCAGCAGGTGGCTTTCCAGCATCACACCCCGGATGGCACGCTGCCCCTGCTCCATCTGATCGCAGAGCGACGATACCACCACGGCCTGGCGCCCCGGGTCTTTGTCGCTGTTGCCGTGGCTGCAATCCACAATCAGGGATGCAGGCAGGTCGTGCTGTGCCAGCGCTGTTGCCGCGGCCTGCACCGCAGCGGCGTGGTAGTTGGCGCCGGTGGCACTGCCACCACGCAGGATCAGGTAACCGTGCGGGTTGCCGGTGGAGTGCAGTATCGCCGGCGTGCCTTCCTTGGTCAGCGATGGGAACCAGTGGCTGTGGCGCGCGGAGCGAATGGCATCGATGGCGACATCGATGTTGCCGTTGGTCCCGTTCTTGAAGCCCACCGGCATGGACAGGCCGGAGGCCAGTTCGCGGTGAATCTGGCTTTCCACCGTGCGCGCACCGATGGCCCCGAAGCTCACCAGATCGGCGTAGTACTGGCCAAAGGTGGTGTCGAGGAATTCACTGGCGGCGGGCAGGCCCAGTGTGGCCACGTCCAGCAGCACACGGCGGGCCTGGCGCAGCCCCTTGTTGATGCGGAAGCTGCCGTCCAGGTCGGGGTCGTTGATCAGTCCCTTCCAACCCACAACCGTGCGCGGTTTCTCGAAATACACCCGCAGCACCGGCAGAATCGCATCCTCAAGTGGTGCGCAGGCGCTTTGCAATTGACTGGCGAAATCCAGCAGCGCAACCGGGTCGTGCACAGAGCAGGGGCCCACGATCGCCAGCAGGCGGCGGTCCTCGCCAGCGAGTACGGACTCGATGGTCCGCCGCGCACTGGCAATGGCGCCACGTTGTGCTGCGGGTAGTGGCAACTCCTCGGCCAATACCCAGGGCGTGATTAACGGCTGTGCGCCGTGAATGCGCACGTCATCCGTGAGGTCTGGCAGGTTGTGGTCGGTCATTGGGGTGCCGTTCGGGAATGTGGTCGGCCATTGTCGCGCACGGCTGCCGGGCCGACAAGGCAACCTGCTGGTGTCAGCCTTCGGGGTTGGTCTGTCGCCGCGCGGCAATCTGCGCCTGCACCGCCTCAACATGGGCCTGGCTGCTGCTGACGCGCGAAATAATCCACAGCGCGGCCAGCAGGGGTGGAATGACCCCGAGGCCGAGTGCGTAGACCAGGCCATGCTGCGTGGCGAGAGGTACGTCACCGGGGCGCATCCCGGTTTCCAGGCCGATGATGTCCAGTGCCAGGCCACCGTAGAGCGGCCCGGCGACGGTTGCCAGCTTGCTGACGAAGTTGATGACGGAGAAAAACCCGGCTTCCTGCCGCATGCCGTGGTCCAGTTCATGCTCGTCGGTGAGGTCGGCCACGATGGAGGTGCTGCTGACGATGCGCACCATGAACAGGTACATGAAGATGAGCATGAAGATAAAGTTCAGGATGAAGGTCAGGCTGCTGCTGTCGGTTGGCAACCAGCCGAACAGTTGCAGTGGGTAGAGCCACAGGCAATTGAGAATCAGGCAGGAGAGTGACAGCTGCACCAGGCGCTGCTTGGAAAAACGGCGGCCGAGGGGGCCCAGCGTCAACATGGCCAGTGCCACGCCGAGCAGCGTTGGCAGGGACAGGATGATGGAGATCTCGGCAGCGGAAAATGCCCAGAAGAAAGTCCATACCAGAATATTCAGCGTGCTGATGACACCGTAGGCCGAGGTGGCTGCGATGTCGTAGCCGATCAGCAGGCGAAAATTGCGGTTGCCCAGGGTGCGCCGCAGATCACTGAACAGGGTCCGCAGTGTGGTGCGACTGTTGCCCCCGGGCTGGGCCACCTCCGGCTGTATATGGCGCCGCGTACCCAGGGTGCTGAGTGTCGCCATGACCCACACCACCGCGCAGGACAGCATGCCATACAGCGGATAGCGCGAGGGATCAAAGCGTCCGTCCACGCCATTCTGCTCGGGGAAGATGACGGTCAGGGCCACGGCGGGCAGCAGCACGGCGCTGAGGAACATGAAGCCCATGCGCGCGCCGAGCACCTGGCTGCGTTCGTGGTAGTCGCTGGTGATTTCCGCCGACAGCGCGAGATGGGGTATGGCGAAGGTCGTGACAAAGGTCCTCACCCACAGCGACCAGAACAGCAGCCAGCCTGCAAGCCAGGTGCTGTTGTCGACCACTGCTTGCGGCGGGGTGAACAGGCCGACAAAACCCAGCCCCAGCGGGATGATGCTCAGCGCCATGAAAGGGTGACGACGCCCGTGCCGGCTGCGCAGCCGGTCGGAGAGGGAACCGACGAGTGGATCGGAAATACCGTCCCAGATCAGGCTCACCGCGATAATCAAACCCGTGATGGTTCCGCTCAGGCCCAGCACCTGCGTGTAGAACAGCAGGATAAACATCGTGTACGCCGCTTCCTTGGCGGCGCCGACAGCGCCGCCAGCGCCGTACAGAACGCGGGTACCGAGTGAGGTCGTCATCTGGCTTGCGCCTTGCCTGCTCCGTCTAGCGCGCCCCCTTGATCAGGCTGCGGAAGCGGTCAACCAGTGTTTCATGCTTGTAGTCGGTGAACTCGCCGGCGTCCATGAACAGGCCATGTTCACTGCAGGTCTCGTACCAGATGTGCGGCTGTTCCGGGTCGCAGGTCTTCTCCATGTCCCGCTGACAGCGGGGGCAGGCAATGTCTTCCACCGCATCCCACTTGCGGCCTTCTGCAGGGAGGCCGACATCCAGTGCGTCTCCCATCCAGCGTGCTTTCAACCGGTCGGCTTCTCCGCTATCGAACCAGAGGCCCTGGCAGTGGCTGCAGCGATCAATGGTGATGTTCCCGTAACTCACCTCGTTCATGCCGTGGCCGCATTTGGGGCATCTCAGGCTGTGTTGGTTCGGGTCGTACTCCATGGCGGTTCCTGTTCAAGACGGTGCGTACCGCATCCGGGCGGTACTGGGGGAAAAGACGTGCCGCTGAGTCTAGCGCAGCATCATTTGTTTGTCCCCTGTCGGTTGGTCCCCCTTTTGTCGTGACGCAGATGCTGCGCACCCGATACTCGTGAGATGCGAAAGCTGGTAGATTTGCCGCGTTTGTCCGGTTTCACAGGATACCCGTATGCCCGCTCCTGTCCTGTCGCTGCTCGGTTTAATGCTTGCGACCCTTGCGTTCGCTTCCCAGGCCGAAGTGCCTGACGCTGCTGAATTGTACGCCCCCTGTGCGGCATGCCATGGGGCATCGGCAGAAGGCAATGTCGCCCTGCGGGCACCGCGTCTGAATCACCTGCGCCCCGTCTATATCCTCGCCCAGCTGGACAAATTCCAGCGCGGCCTGCGCGGTGGAGCAGACGCCACGCTGGCCGCGCAGCAGATGGCGGCGTCCACGGGTCTGCTGCCGCCGGCGGAGCGTCTGCCTGACCTGGCCATCTACATCAGTGAATTGGAGAGCGGCCCCTCGGCGTCCACACTGGCCACAGGGGATGCGGCAGCGGGCGGCAGGACATTCATGCGTTTGTGTGGGGCTTGCCACGGCGCGAATGCGGGAGGCAATGTGGCGCTGAATGCACCTCGGCTGGCGGGCGCCGACGACTGGTATCTGCTCGACCAGCTGCATGCGTTTCGCGAGGGCCAGCGGGGTCGACACCGGGAGGACCGTACCGGCCGGCAGATGCGCAACATGGCGGCGATGCTGGACGACGAGCAGGCGCTGCAGGACGTTATTGCCTATATCCGCAGTCAGGCGGAGTGAACCTGCGCTGTGACAGCCTCTCGGCCCGGTGCGACGATTCACGGTGGCGTGAGACAGATCAATAAATAGGCATTGCGCGCAGAGCAATTCCGCCTACACTGAAGAAGCGGTACCCGTTTATTCATTAGAGTGAAATGCCCATGCTGGAAAAAGAAATGTCGCAGGCCGTGAAAATGGCTGAGCAGGCGAATAAAAAGGTTGAGCAGCTGCAGAAAAAACTGCTTTCCGAAACGGAGAAGGCGCACGCCAAGGTCAAGGCCGATTTGACGGCAGCGCGCAAAAAACATACTGCGGCCAATACCCGGCTGAAAAAGGCGCGCAGCGCGTTGCGCGGTAAATCCAGCTCGGCAAGCCAGAAGCGTGTTGAGGAACTGGTGAAGCAGGTGCAGGAGCTGGCAGAGTCGGTGGCGAAAATGGCCAAGGCTGCCTATGCCTCCTTCGAAAAGCTGGTGCCCATCCAGGCCGATCTCGCGCTGGAGTCCCGGCGGGCACAGGCTGCCGATAAAGCGGCGTCCATGGTAGAAAAAGCGGCGGCGCGGCGTAAGGCTGCCAGCAAGCCGGCGGCGAAAAAGAAAGCGTCCGCCGGAAAGGCGAAGGCGCCAGCCAAACGCAAGGCCGCAGCGAAAAAAGCGACGGTGAAAAAGGCGCCGGCGAAGAAAAAGTCGGCGGCGAAAAAAGCACCCGCCCGCAAAGCGGCGCCGAAAAAGGCTGCTGCGAAACGCGCACCGAAGAAAGCCAGCACCAGCTAAACGGCCTTCTGGCCCCCGTTCCGTTGCGCCCGGAGAGGGTTGGCGTGGCGGGGGTCAGCGCGTTGGCGTGACCCTGATCAGGGCGCCGTTTTCCGCGTCGGTCAGCAGGTAAACGAAACCGTCAGCCCCTTCCCGCACGTCCCTGATACGCGCACCGAGTTCTGCGAAAAGTGGCATTTCATCGATCACCACACCATCGCGCAGTGTGAGAAGGCGTACTTCCTTGTCGACCAGCGCGCCGACCAACAGCTTGCCCTGCCAGGCGGGAAACTGCTCGCCGCCATACCACGCCAGGCCTGAGGGTGCGATGCTCGGTACCCAGACCTGCAGCGGTGGCGTCATGCCCGGCAGCTCACTGTAGGGAGAAACGTAGGCGCCGCTGTAGTCGACACCCTGGGTCGCCGCAGGCCAGCCGTAGTTGCTGGCGGCGCGCAGTACGTTCACCTCATCCCCACCCCTGGGCCCGTGTTCGTGCAGGTAAATCGTGCCGCTCGCGCGATCCAGTGCGAGCCCTTGCGGGTTGCGGTGGCCCAGCGTCCAGACCCGTTCGCTGCCCCGTGCCCGGAACGGGTTGTCATCGGGGACGCTGCCGTCGTCGTGGATGCGCAACACCTTGCCAAGCTCGTTAGCGCCGTCCTGCGCTTTCTCGCGGAAGTCAAAACCGTCTCCGGTCGCCAGCAGCAGCGTGCCGTCAGGCAGGAACAGCATGCGCCCACCGTAGTGCTGCGCGGTGTTCTTCCGGTCAGCGACCCAGAGAATATCCTCTCCGTCCATCAGCCTGTTGCCGCTGAGGCGTGCGCGGAAGATCGCGGTACCGTTGGCGGATTTATCGCCCTTGGCGTAGCTCAGGTAGACCAGCTGATTGCGTGCAAACTGCGGGTGCAGCAGCACATCGAAGTAGCCGCCCTGGCCGGCAACGAAGGTCGCGGGTGCGCCCTCCAGTGCGGTGCGGCCAGTGCCGTCAGCCTGAATGTGCAGCAAGGCACCGGCGCGTTCAGTGACAAGAAAGCTGCCATCCGGGAGCTGGGCAACTGACCAGGGATGTTGCAGGCCCTCAGTCAGGGTTTCGAGGTGATAGCCGCTCGCTGCCGCGGCGTCGGCTGACGCGGCATGGGCCGACCCGGCAGGGGCCGACCCGGCATGGGCCGACCCGGCAGGGGCCGACCCGGCATGGGCCGACCCGGCGTGCAGGCCGAAGCTGAGGCCTGCAGCGGCGATAAAGCGAAGTGTGACGGCGAAAACATGCATGGGCTTTTCCTTTGCGGTGCGCCGGTTCATTATAAACACTCCCTGCACTACCGGTAGTCGCCCATGATTCGCGTCCTGAAAGCTTTTTTCCCTGCGGTTTTGCTCGCCTATGCCGTCGCAAGCCTGCTCGCCACCCAGACGGTGCTGGCCAATCTCGGTGACCTGGGTGTGCCAGTGCCCATGGCGGTGCGACTGGAGGCAAGCCTGCACGACCTGCTGGGTATGACCGCCTACTTGCTGCTGATTCTGCTGGCCTTTGTGCTGGCCATGCCGGTGGCGGCAGGCCTTGTGCGGGCGCACCGGGTGCCGGGGTCGCGTGTGTTCTGGTTTACGCTGGCCGGCTTCAGCGGGATGCTGGGACTGCACGTGATCATGCGCCAGGTGTTGGGTATCTGGGTGGTTGCAGCGGCGCGGGAGTGGGATGGACTGCTGCTGCAATGCCTTGCCGGCGCGCTCGGCGGCTGGCTGTTCGCCGTTATCAGCAAGGCGCGCCCCGCCGACGCCTGACTCTGTGCGGAGCGCGTCAGGCGTGCTAGATGATGCGCGAGAACCGGTTTCCTGACAGCTTGCTGTGATCGATGTAGGCGTCGAACTCCATACAGAGGCGCCGCACCAGCAGGCGACCCGCAGGCAGGACACGAATGCCCCCGGCATCCAGCGCAATCAGGCCGTCGCGCGCCAGCGCTGGCAGGCGCGCCATTTCGGGCGCAAAATAATCCTGAAAATTGATGCCGAACCGTTTCTCGATCGCGGCATAGTCCAGGCCGAAGTTGCAGATCAACTCGTTGATGACTGCCTTGCGCAGCAGGTCATCGTTGCTGAGGCTGATGCGTTTCGCCAGCGGCAGTTGTCCGGCCTCAATAGCCCGCGCGTAGGATGCCTCATCCTTGTGGTTCTGGAAGTGGCTGTTGCCGAGGGCATTGATGGCCGAGACGCCGAAGGCCAGCAGGTCGCAGTCCTTGTGCGTTGAGTAGCCCTGAAAATTGCGGTGCAGGGTACCCTGCATCTGGGCCAGTGCCAGCTCGTCCCCGGGGAGGGCAAAGTGGTCCATGCCGATGTATTCATAGCCTGCCGCCAGCAATTGCTCAATGCTCTGGTGCAGGATGGCCATTTTTACGGCGGGCTCGGGCAGTTGCCGTTCGTCGATCTGGCGCTGGGTCTTGAACATCTGCGGCATGTGCGCATAGTTGAACAGGGAGAGACGGTCCGGTCGTAGCGCGATCACCTGGTCCAGCGTGCGTGCGAAGGAGCCCTCGCACTGGCGCGGCAGGCCGTAGATCAGGTCCATACTCAGTGACTTGAAGCGTTCTCTGCGAATCGCCGCCACCAGTGCAGACACTTCTTCCACGCTGTTGAATCGGTTTACCGCCTGTTGTACATCGGGGTCGAAATCCTGCACGCCCATACTCACCCGGTTGAAGCCCAGCCCGCGCAGGTGTGCGATGCGCGCTGGCTCCATGCCACCCGGATGTACCTCAATCGAGAACTCACCACTATCGTCATCTGCAAGCTGGAAATGTCGCCTGGTTTGCGCCATCAACGCCTGCATCTCGTCATCTGAAATGTAGGTCGGTGTGCCTCCACCCCAGTGCAGCTGGCGCACAATACGTCCGGGCCGGACAGCATCGGCCTGCAGGGCGATTTCCCGGTACAGCAACTGCAGGTAGTCCGTGGCCCGCTGCCGGTTTGCAGTGATGATCTTGTTACAGGCGCAGTAGTAGCAGACGGTGTTGCAGAACGGGATGTGGAAATACAGTGACAGCGGCGCACCTGCCGCATTGCTGGCGTCTATCGCCTCGTGCCACAGCGTGTCGCCCGCATCGTCCTGAAACTGTGCGGCGGTGGGGTACGACGTGTAGCGCGGCCCAGCCAGATTGTAGCGCGCGATCAGGGCGGGGTCCCACAGTGAAGACCCGGTCAGCCCCGGGGTGGGCAGCGAGAGTGCGGTCATGGCGAGAAGCCTGTTACAGACAGAAGCAGCGCGCAGTGTAATGCGCGCTACCCCGGTTGCCGTTGACCTGCATCAAGCCATTGCGCTACGGCTTCAGCGCATCCTGCCCAGTCCACGCTGTGGGTCCGGGTTACCGGCGCTGGCGTCGGGGCCACTCGGCAGGCTGATGAAGTGCTCCACCGGAAAGTCGATGGCGTCACGGTTGCGGTCGAGCATGATCAGGCCGGGCTCGTCGGTTGTCAGCCAGGCTCCGCAGGCCTCGCCAGCATCACAGATGAAGAGGTCGTTGTCGGCGTCGGTACCGGCAAACAGCTGGTAGTTGCCTGCGGCAAGATCGCGGAACCGGAACGCATAGCGCCCGGCTTCTGCCCGCGCCACGCTCTGTGCGACCGCTGCATCCAGCGCCGGGTCGTAGACAATGATGTACACGACACCGACGTCGGCGACCGCCGCATCCCCCACCGACAGCAGCGCCCGAATCTGCAGGCTGTTGGCGCTGGAGCGCGCGCTGACATTGGCGGCGTAGAGACCGTCGGCCAGGCCATCGCGGTCAACCTGAAGCCGGTAGCGGCCGAGGCCACTGGCGTCCACCGCCAGCGCCGAGACGCTGAGCCAGGGCGCATCGCTGCTGATATCCAGGACTTGCAGCGCACCGCCACCGCCGTTGCTGAGGGTGATCTCCAGCTGCTCCCGCGTGCCGCCGAAGTTCAGCGACTGGCTGGACGCGCGCAGGGCGGCCGGCGGTGCAAACACCTCGCCAATGCTGTCCAGTGCCGCCGCCACAGCCTTGCGGGCATTGACCAGCCCGTGGCCGTAGCGGTCGTCCCGTCCCGTTGCGCCCAGGTCATCCGTGAGGCTGCCGCTCTGCAACAGCGATTCCACCTGTGGCCCGTTGAGTTCGGGGTTGATGCTTTTCATCAGCGCGATGACCCCCGCGACGTGCGGTGCAGCCATCGACGTGCCATTGAGGAAGGTGTAGGCGAACTCCACGCGTCCGGCCTCCGCGGATCCGCTGGTGCTCAGCACCCCATCCGGATACCCGTCGCCGTTGAAATCCGTGCTGCCATCACCGCCGGGTGCCGCAATATCAATGGACGCCCCGCGGTTGCTGTAGCTGGCCAGTTCACGCTGGGCGTCCACGGCCGACACGGCAATCACGCCATCGTAGGCGGCCGGGTAGGCGGGCGTGCTGGTGGCCTCATTGCCCGCCGAGGCGACGACGATGGTGCCGCGCTCACGCAGCTGTCGATACAGAGACTGGTTGATCTCGCTGAAGCCCTCGCCGCTCAGGCTCAGGTTGATGATGGCTGCGGGCGTTGCGGGAAAGGTGCCGGAATCATTGGCCAGACCCGCGGCAAAACGCACCGACTGAGCCACGTCGTAGGACGTGCCGCCGTCGTCGTCCAGCGCCCGCAGGGGCATGACGCGGGCGCCCCAGGCGACGCCTGCAACACCGATACGGTTGTTGCCCCGTGCCGCGATGGTGCCGGCGACATGGGTGCCGTGGAACCGGCTGTTGCCGGGGTTGGCGCGGTTGCCCGGGTCTTCGGGATTGGGGTCGATACCGTTGCCGTCGGCCGCCGGGTCGCGCACAAAGTCATAGCCCGGTACCAGCTGGCCGGCGAGGTCGGGGTGGCCGGAGAGAATGCCGGTATCGATCACCGCCACAATGACACCGGGATCACCGATGGTCACCTCCCAGGCTGCCGGCAGCCCGATCAGCGGGTAGTGCCATTGCAGGCCGTAGGCGTTGTCGTTGGGTTCCAGTGCAGGACGCAGTCGGTAGTTGGGTTCCGCATGGCGCACGTCGGCCTGCTGGCGCAGCTGCTTGACGCTGATCAGGGTTTCCCACCGCTCGCGCAGCGGCGCGGAGCGGAAATCATCCGCGCGCTGTGCCGCCGTGCCCAGTCGCTGGCGTTCCGCCTGGCCGGCGAGGATTTCCAGCAGGCGGGCACGCCCCGGGCCACCGGCGCGCTCCTGCATACCCATCTGGTAGGCGAGGTCGGCATGGAAGAAGCCGGGGGCGAGCAGGTCGCCCTCCGCGAATTCGACAATTACCTCCCCATGGACCAGCTCCGCGTCGACACGGGCGCCGGGCAGGGCGGGGCTGCCCACCGCGAGGATATAGTTGGTGGCGCCGACAAAGGCCGTTACGTTGACCAGGTAGCTGCCATTCTCCGGTGCACTGACGGTTTCGATTTCGCCGGTTTCCACGGAGAAGTCCACGACCTCGCCATCTTCACTGTACAGGTACAGGTCGGCATCCGCGTCCTCGAAGTCTGCCACCAGCAGGGTGACTGACTGCCCCTCCAGCAGTTCGAGGCGGAAATAGTCATCGATATCGCCATTGACCTGCGAGCGCCCCTCGGCGCCGGTGCCCGGCTGGTTCACATAGCCGCCCAGGGTCACCGGGTTAGCGAGGGGCTGCGCACTCGCCGGCGTATCGTTGGGCGTGTAGAGGCTCGCGGTGTCGTTGGTGTCGCCATCCACCGCCTGGCTGCTGGCGGCCAGTACGCTGCCGCTCAGCTCCCAGCGGGTGAGGGCGTTGCCGGTCACTGCCACGGTGGTGGACGCGTTGCTGCTGGCCCCATCGTTGTCGGTCACTGTCAGTGAGAAGGCGAGGACGAGGTCGGCGCTGCTCTGCGGCGCTGTGAAGCGGGCGGTTGCGGTGTCGTCGCCCGCCAGCGTGACGGCGGGCCCCTGGGTCTGGCGCCATTCGTAGCGGCTGATGCTGCCATCAACGTCCCTGGAGCTGCTGCCGTCCAGGGTGACCTGGCTGCCCCCCGCCACGGTGGCGGGGGCTGTTACCTGCGCAACCGGGGCCTGGTTGACCGCAGGTTGCGCGGTCCCGCCACCGCCGCCGCCACCGCAGCCTGCCAGCAACGCCGCCAGGCATAGCAGTCCGATGAATCGCTGTCCGATAGGGTATCCCGTGCTGTAGCGTCGCTGCGACATGTTCTGGTTTCCGGCAGGGTGCTGTCGCAGTATAGCGGCAAATACGGCGCAGGAATCCGCCCCTGCGATACGCGCTGTGGGTGCCCTTGTGCTGTCCCGATCCTGCCCATGAAAAGCCGTGGATTTGTTGCTTTTACAAAAACATTGCTCTAATTTGTACACACGTGTGCAATTTTTGTGCAGCGCCAAACCCTAACCGATAATTCAGTGCCAACCGCAGAGAGAGAAGGTCATGTCCGATAAATTGATTGTGGTGTCGTCCGACTGCCACGCAGGCCTCCATATCGCCGATTACAAGCCCTATGTGGAATCCAAATACCACGACATCATGGATGTGGCGGTACCGGTGCAGATGGAGATGACGCAGAAGGCCGAGCAGAGCTTCCTGATCAAGGAAATCAACGATGCCTGGCGCGCGCCGATCCAGCAGCAGCTGACCGGTGCCTGGAGCTACGATGAGCGCATCAAAATGCTCGCCAACGACGGTATTGCTGCCGAGGTGATTTTCCCCGATGGCATCACCGAGATGAATACCCCGCCCTTCGGCGCCGGGCTGGGACTGTCGCCCCGTGACGCCGTGCCCGAACTGCAGTGGGCCGGCGCCATGGCACACAACCGCTGGCTGGCGGAGTTCTGCGCCAACGATCCCGCGCGCCACATCGGCGTGGCTTCGATCCCCCTGCTGTGGGATGTACAGCAGGCGGTTGATGCTGTGCGCTGGTGTGTCGACAACGGCCTGAAATCGGTGATGATTCCGACACTCTGGGGCGACAACGATCCCTATCACCACGTCAAGTACGATCCATTCTGGGAGGTCTGCCAGGACCTGGGTGTGATCATCCACTTCCACTCGGGGCCCGCGCCGCAGCCCGAATACTTCGGCAAGCAGTGGCCGGCAGAAGATCTCAGCGACCAGCTCCCCGGTGCCATGGGTATCTATGTCTCCGAGGTGATGTGGTGGCTCTACCGTCCCCTGACTTTCATGATCTGGGGCGGTGTGTTCGAGCGTTTCCCGCGCCTCAAGGCGGTGATGACAGAAGGTGGCACCGTGTTCATGCTGCCGCCGTGGCTGCGCCTGCTGGACCACAACTACTTTGATGTGCAGTTCTCGGCCAAACTGGGCGATTTCCGCAGTCACCTGTCGATGTCACCGGGTGAGTACTTCCAGCGCAACATCGCGGTGGGTGCCTCCTGTGTGCCGCGCAGGGATATTGAGCTGCGCGGCGTGCTGGGTGTGGACAAAATGATGTGGGGCAGCGACTACCCGCACCCCGAGGGTACCTGGCCCAACACCCAGCAGTATTACCTGGAGACCTTCGCTGGCATTCCCGAGGCCGATGGGCGCAAGATTCTCGGCGAGAATGCGATTGCCTGGTACGGCCTGGACCGCAACCGCTTGCAGGCCGTGGCCGACAAGATCGGCCCCAGCAGCGCTATCTTTCACGCCACAGGAGAAGCCGCATGACCAGAATCGTCGAAGCCTGCGAGTCCAAGACCAACACCACTCCGGAGTTCCCGATGGGCTGGTACTCCGTGGCCCGCAGCCACGAGTTGCAGGTCGGGGAGGTGAAGCGGGTACACGCCTTTGACCGTGAGTTTGCGCTTTATCGTACGCGCTCCGGCCAGGCCGTGCTGCAGGATGCCTTTTGCCCGCACCTCGGTGCGCACCTGGGTGTCGAGGGGCGCGTTGTCGGTGAATCCCTGCGCTGTCCCTTCCATGGCTGGCGGTTCGACACGCAGGGCACCTGTGTCGAGATCCCCTACTGTGATGAGATCCCCGAACGGGCACGGATTCGCACCTGGCACACCGAGGAGGGCAATGGCGAGGTATACATCTGGTTCCATCCGCAGAATCTGGCGCCAAAGTGGCCCCTGCCCAAGCTGGCAGAGCTGAGTGACGAACACTGGACGGCGCCGCGCTACGCGGAATTCGAAGTGCCGGCCCACATTCAGGATATCGCGGAGAACTCCTGCGATCCGGTGCACTTCCGCTATGTGCACAAGCAGCCTGATGTGCCGCCGTCGGAAGTGACTGTGGATGACGATGGACGCACCCTGCACCTGCGCTCGGATTCCAGCCAGTCGCAGTTTCCCAGCCAGCTGCACGCCATGGTGCTCAACCCCGGCCTCGCCGTTGTGCGCACCAGCTATGGCCCGAATGCGGAAATGGTGGTGTATAACAGCGCCCAGCCGATCGACCGCCACACCACACTGCTGCGCTGGACACTCACTGTGCGTCGGGAGATCGAGGACCTGGCCGGGGACGATGTGATGAAAGGCATCATCGCGGGTATCCAGGACGACTACCCGATCTGGGCGAACAAGGTGCACAAGCACAAGCCGGTCTTCTGTCGAGAGGACAAAACCCTGGTGCTGTACCGCAAGTGGGTGCGCCAGTTTTATATCAACGCTGAGGACATAAGCTGATATGCAGGACTTTACAGGTAAGGTTGCCGTCATTACCGGCGGCGCAAGCGGTGTAGGCCGGTCACTGGCCTTCGCCCTTGGCCGTCGCGGTGCGCGGATTGTGGTCGGCGACGTGGATGAAGCGGCCATGCAGGATATCGACCAGGCCCTCGCCGCCGAGGGCATTGAAGCCCGGGTCGCGCACTGCGATGTCACCAGCGTGGCCAGTCTGGAGAGCCTTGCCAATGTCGCCAGTGAGCACTTTGGTGGTGTGCAGCTGGTGTTCGCCAACGCGGGTATTGGCGCAGGCGAATCCGGCGCCATGTGGGACTATTCGGAAAAAGACTGGCAGTGGTGCTTCAACGTCAATATCTGGGGCGTCATCAACTCCATTCGTGTCTTCATGCCGCGACTGATCGCCGCCAACGCGCCCGCGCACTTCGTGGTCACAGGCTCCGGTAACGGCGCACTGCTGGTGTTCCCGGACGCGCCCATCTACACCGCCAGCAAGGCTGCCGTGCACGCCATCACCGAAAACCTGCACTATCAGGTGCAGGCGGCGCAGAGCCCGGTCAAGGTCAGCGCCCTGTTCCCGGGCCCGCACGTGGTGGAGACGGGCTTGTTCAACTCGGGACGTGTGCGCCCGGAGGCCTTGAAAAAAGAGGTTGAAGGCAACGCCTCCGGCATCAGTTCGGTGGAGGACATGAAGCGCATGGCGGCGGAATACGGCATTGAGCTGCAGACCACGCACCCCGATGAGGTGGCGGCAATGGCGGTGGCCGGCCTGGAGCAGGATGCCTTCTGGCTACTGGCAACAACCCCGGAAACCGATGAGAAGATCCGGGCCCGGGCCGAGATGATCCTGAACCGCACGACGCCGGTGCCCGCCATGGTGGGTGGCTGAACACGCTTCAGGACTGTGATAACCACAATAAGGAAGATAAACGATGTCTACAGCAACAGCTGCCCCACAGGGCAATACGGGCGATATCGCCAATTGGCCGATGCTCAAGATTGTCTACCGCACGGACCCGGAGGCCATCGCCGCCGTGCTGCCCCCGGGGATCACGCCCGGGGCTGATCCCTACGTCAACCTGACGATCTACAACGTGCCAGTGCCGGATGAGCCCGAGTACGGCATCCTGCAAACGGTGAATGCCGACTATAACGGTATCGCGGGCGAGTACGCGTTGGGCTACGGGATTGATCAGGAATCGGCGATTTTTATCAGCCGCGACCACAATGGGCAGCCCAAGTATCCCTGCGAGACTGACTACTATCGGCTGGGGTCCGCCGTGCGTGCACGCTGCACGCACCAGGGCTACACATTTGTCGAGTTTCGCGGCACGGCGAGTGGAGAGAACGAGCCGCAGGCGGAATTCGACATGCACGAGTGGTGGGTCAAGTTTTCCCTGGCAGTCGGTGTGATGCCGGACGCGGCCCACGGCTATGACTTCCCGCCGCATGTGGTCCATGTGCTGAGCCGCTACGGCTGCGCCTGGAAGGAGCGCGTGGACGGCGAGCTGGTGCTGCACGACAGCCCCTGGGATCCGCTCGCGAGCCGCCTGCCACTGCGTGAGCAGATCTCGGCGCACCTGTGGTGGCCGACTTTCCTCGGGCGGGAGATCAAGCTGGCAGGCAAGCTCGACCCCGAAGCCTTCAAACCCTTCACGGATACCATTTCCGGTTCCCGCTGGAAGGGCACCCAGGGTGGGCCACTGCGCACCTGAGCGACCGCATCACAGGCAAAAAAAATGGCCAGCCCCGCAAAGGGCTGGCCATGGGTTACCGCGGCTAATCCGCGCGATCAGATGTCGAAGCGGTCCAGGGTCATAACCTTGGTCCATGCCGCAACGAAGTCACGCACGAATTTCTCCTTCGCATCATTCGCTGCATACACTTCCGCGATGGCACGCAGCTCCGAGTTGGAACCGAACACCAGGTCAACCGGCGTGGCAGTCCACTTCAGTTCGCCCGAGGCGCGATCGCGACCCTCGTAGATGCCCGCAGTGCTTTCCGACTTGGACCACACGGTGCCCATGTCCAGCAGGTTGACGAAGAAGTCATTGCTGAGCGTGCCGGGGCGGCTGGTGAAGACGCCGTGATCCGCTCCGCCCGTGTTGGCGTCCAGTGCACGCATACCGCCCACCAGCACGGTCATTTCCGGCACCGTCAGTGTCAGCAGGTTGGCGCGATCGACCAGCTGGTCAGCTGGTGACCGGTAGGCTTCTGCACTGTAGTAGTTGCGGAAGCCGTCAGCCTTCGGCTCAAGCGGTGCGAAGGAGGCCGCATCGGTCATCTCTGCGGTCGCATCGGTGCGGCCCGGCACGAAGGGGACGTCGATCTTGACCCCGGCCTCTTTCGCCGCCTGCTCAATGGCTGCGGCACCGCCCAGCACGATCAGGTCAGCCAGTGAGACCTGCTTCTTGCCCCGGCGCTGTGCTGCATTGAACTCGCTCTGCACTGACTCCAGGGCAGCCAGTACTTTCGCCAGCTCCGCCGGATCGTTGACCGGCCAGTCTTTCTGCGGTGCGAGGCGAACCCGTGCACCGTTGGCGCCACCGCGCATGTCAGAGCCGCGGAATGAGGAGGCTGAAGCCCAGGCTGCGCGCACCAGTTCCGGCCCGGTGAGGCCCGTGTCCAGGATCGCGTCCTTCAGCTTGCTGATGTCCTTGGCATCGACCAGCTCGTGCGTGACCTCGGGGACAGGGTCCTGCCAGATCAGCGTTTCTTCCGGTACGTCGTCCCCGAGGTAGCGCGCCCGTGGGCCCATGTCGCGGTGGGTCAGTTTGAACCAGGCGCGGGCAAAGGCATCCTCGAAGGCCTTGGGATTTTCCAGGAAGTTCTGGGAAATCTTGCGATAGGCCGGGTCAAACTTCAGCGACAGGTCGGTTGTGAACATGATGGGCTGGTGCGCCTTGCCCGGGATGTGGGCATCCGGCACGGTGTTGGCGGCCTGGCCGTCCTTGGGCACCCACTGGATGGCGCCGGCAGGGCTGCGCGTCTGTTCCCACTCGAAGGCGAACAGGTTGCTCAGGTACATCATGCTCCACTGTGTGGGCGCTGCCGTCCAGGCACCTTCAAGGCCGCTGGTCACGGTGTCTTCGGCATTGCCCTTGCCGCAGGAGTTCTTCCAGCCCAGGCCCTGCTCTTCCAGCGGGGCCGCTGCGGGTTCGGGGCCCACGCACTCATCCGGCTTGTGCGCACCGTGCGCCTTGCCGAAGGTGTGGCCGCCGGCGATCAGCGCAACGGTTTCCTCATCGTCCATGGCCATGCGACCAAAGGTTTCGCGGATGTCCTTGGCGGCCAGCAATGGGTCGGGGTTGCCGTTGGGGCCTTCGGGGTTCACGTAGATCAGGCCCATCTGCACCGCAGCCAGGGGGTTGGCCAGCTTGCGGTCGCCGCTGTAGCGTTCATCGGCGAGAAATTCGTTTTCCGGCCCCCAGTAGACCAGGTCGGGTTCCCAGTCGTCTTCACGGCCGCCGGCAAAGCCAAAGGTCTTGAAGCCCATGGACTCCATGGCGACGTTCCCGGTGAGGGTCATCAGGTCGGCCCAGGAGATGCTGCGACCGTATTTCTGTTTGATGGGCCACAACAGGCGCCTGGCCTTGTCGAGGCTGACGTTGTCGGGCCAGCTGTTCAGGGGCTCGAAGCGTTGCTGGCCACCACCTGCGCCACCGCGACCGTCGGCGATGCGGTAGGTGCCCGCTGCGTGCCAGGCCATGCGAATGAAGAACGGACCGTAGTTGCCGTAGTCAGCGGGCCACCAGTCCTGCGAGGTGGTCAGTACGGCTTCGATATCTTTCTTTACCGCATCGAGGTCCAGCGCATTGAATGCAGCCGCGTAGTCAAAGGCCTCACCCATAGGGTTGGATTCGGCCGCGTGTTGCCGCAGGGGCGAGAGGTTCAGTTTCTCCGGCCACCAGAACTGGTTGGACATGGGCGCCTGCTGGGCGCTGGCGATAGTGGATGACACAGCGAGTGCCACCGCTGCCAGCAAGGGCATCTTTTTAGTATGCATTGCAACCTCCTGTGGTTGAGCAAGTCAGACGTGGCGAATGCTGCAGGTAGCAACATCCGAACGGACACCATACCGCGGGGGAGGCCTATTGGCATACTTAAAAAAAATGGAAGAACTGATCGATTTAATCGATTCACCTGTGGCGCCATGGGCGAGGCGCGCCAATTTCGGCAGACGGCAGCGCAGGAGGGGCCCTCGTTGAGCGGCTTGCGCGCTGGTCCCGGACGGGTAATCATGGGCGTTTAGCGCGCAGGACAGGGAGTTGTCACAGTGGCCTTGAGTGCAGTCCAGGCTCTGCAGTTGACCCTGGTGGTCGTCAGCCTGGTGTTTGCTGGCGCCTGCTTCCTGGGCTGGCGCCTGTTTGAGCGGCCGCGGCACGCACTGATCTGGAGTGGCGCGTTTCTGCTCGCGGCGATTCAATATGGCCTGAATCTCACCCGTGACCTGTTCCCATCCTATGAGTGGTGGTGGGTGTTGGTGAGCGTGGTGTCCTGTCTCTTGGTGGTCACGGCGGCGCTGGGCCATCGTGTGCGTCTGGGCCTGCCCACGCCCGCTCGGCTGCTGGCCGCCGTTGTCTTGGTCGTGGCACTGCTGCAGATCCTGTTTACCGTGCTATTGAAACGCGACGACGTGCGGGTCGCCCTGGGCCCTGGGCTCGCCTGCGTGGCCTTCCTGCATATCGCCTGGGTTCTGTTGCGCCACGGTCCACAGCCGCGGCTGGCCCAGCGCGTTGCGGCGGGTGTTCACCTGCTGTTCGGACTGGCCCAGGGGCTGGCCACCGGCATTGCCCTGCAGTTCGGCATCGAGGCGCCGGCAGCGCTGCGCGACACCTACAACCTCGTCAACTTCGCCCTGATGCCCACCTTCTTCGTGGCAATGGGCGTGACCGTGATATTTCTGCTTGCCACCGACCTCTCCAATCGCCTGCGGCTGCAGGCGATTACCGACCAGCTCACCCAGGTGTCGAACCGACGCGGTTTCCTGATCGCTGCTGACCTGCTGATGTCCAGCGCACGTCGTTACAAGCGCCCGTTGGCCGTTGTGCTGGCGGACATTGATTTCTTCAAGCGCATCAATGACCGGTACGGACACGCCGTGGGTGATCGGGCACTGGCCCATTTCACGCAGATTCTGCGCGAGTGCGTGCGCAGTGAAGATGCCATCGGACGTATCGGCGGTGAGGAGTTCGCCGTCATGATGGGCGATTCCAGTGCTAAGGATGCCGGTCGTATGGTCGCTCGTGTGCGACAGACACTGCTGGACAGACCACTGCTGGAGCGCGGCCAGATGATTGTGATCACCGCAAGCTTCGGCATTGCCGAGTTCCACATCGAAGACGACAAGGAGGATCTGCTGCTGCGCGCAGACCAGGCCCTGTACGATGCCAAGGCCTCCGGGCGTGATACGGTGCGGGTGGCCGGCAATCGACACCTTGTCGGTATGGTATCTCACGGCTGACTTGACCATAATCAGGTGCCGAGTCCTCCCCCTTATAAGTACAACGCACACTACTCCGGAGTTCAGAATGTCGCTGCGCAAGATCAAACACACCATTACCCTGCTTTTGATGAAGACCCTCGCGGGACTCGGGCCCTCGCCGGCGTACATGGTCTATCTGGGTGGGGGCAGCGCAGCGCAGCTGTGTCGGCATATCGCCCGCAGCGGCGTGCGTAAACTGCTGATTGTGACGGACAAGCCGCTGCGCGAACTGGGCATTGTCGACCAGGCGACGGCAGCGCTCGCTGAGGCGGCCCTGCCGACTGTGGTGTATGACGGCGTCGAACCCAACCCGACCTACGCCCAGGTGGCCGCAGGCAAGGCGTTGATGCTGGAGCACGGTTGCGACGCGGTACTGGCCATTGGTGGCGGTTCATCGATTGATGCAGCCAAGATCATCGCCGCATCCGCCACCAGTGACGAGGATCCGAAGACCTGGGTGGGTTTCGGCAAGGTCAAACACGAGGTGCCCGCGCTGTACGCCATTCCCACCACGTCGGGCACGGGCTCAGAGGCAACCATGGGCGCAGTCATCTCCGACACGGTCACCCATGAGAAAGGGGTTATTTCAGGAGCCACTTTGCTGCCGGCGGCGGTCGCCCTCGACTCCGACCTGATGCTGGGCATGCCGTCGCCGATCACCGCCGCAACCGGCATGGACGCGCTGACGCATGCCATCGAAGCCTACATTTGTGTGTGGGACCGGGGAACGCGCAAGCAACATGCAAGCATGGCGGTGCAGCTGATCTTTGCCCATCTGCGCGACGCTGTGGCCGATGGCAGCGACCGCGAAGCGCGGGATGCCATGGCACTTGCCGCGTACTATGCGGGCATCGCCATCAACCAGGTGAACGTGGGCAATGTACACGCGATTGCACACCAGATCGGCGGCAAATACGGCATTCCCCATGGTCTTGCCAACTCACTGGTGTTGCCGCATGTGCTGAATTTCTGTCGCCGGGAATCGGTCAACGAACTCGCGGAACTCGCCGTGCTCGCCGGTGTGGGGGAGCCAGGGCAGACGCCTGACCGGCTCGCAGGCCAGTTTATCGATGCGGTGGTGCAGCTGCGCGCCGACGTCGGCATTGGTGAAACGTCCGACCGTATTCGTCCTGAGGACTACGGGTATCTGGCGGACCTCGCCTTGAAAGAATGTGAGGGCTATCCGGTGCCGAAACTGCTTGAGCGCGATGCCACACTGGACATTCTGCGCGCCATTACCGCCCGGTAGCGCGACCGCGTTCAGTGCGCGTCGGAGCGTCCGGCGGCACGTCTGTCCAGCCACTGGCGGGTAAGTGCCATGAAATGCTGGAAATCGGGGTTCGGCCCCTGTGAGCAGGCGAAGCCGTGCTCGGCGTTGGCATAGTGGTGTTGCGTCATATCGACCCCCGCGTGTTCCAGCGCGGTTCCCAGTGCTCGCCCCTCGTCCCGTAACGGGTCGCGTTCCGCCGTCACCAGCAGGCAGGGGGGCAGGGAGCTCAAGTCCGGGCGCCCTGCAATCACCGCACCGGCGGCGCTCGCCGCGTCAGCGCCTTTACCTTCCAGCCAGGTATCCCAGAACCAGCGCATGAGTGCGCTGGTCAGGGTTTGCCCACGTGCGCGCTCGGTGTAGGACGGGTAGGGACGGCTGTAGTGGTCGACCACGGGGTAGATGAGGAGTGCGCCGGCAAGACGGGAGCGAAGCGCCGCATCGACGGCCAGCGCCGTGCAGGCGGCGAGGTGACCGCCAGCGCTGTCACCGGCAAGCACAAACTTGCCATTCGTGGGGCCAATGCTTTCGACGTGACCGGCCAGCCAGCGGGTGGCCGCAAGGCAGTCGTCCAGCGCTGCAGGACAGGGGTGTTCCGGTGCCAGTCGGTAGTCCACTGCCACCACGGTACAGCCTGTGTGCTCACGCAACTGCTGACAAAAGGGGTGGTGGGTCGCGAGGTCGCCAATCACCCAGCCACCGCCGTGGAAGTAGATGATCAAAGGTTTGTCGCGGCCCTGTTTGCTGCTGTACACGCGCGTCTGCAGCTGTCCGCCGGGCCCCGGCAGCTGCAGCGTGCTGAACGGCGCATCGGTGAACTTGCCACGCCAGGCCCGGGCGTTGGCCCGGCGGTAATAGGCTCGCGTAGCCCAGACTCTCACGGTTTGCAGCATTGTGCGGATAGCGCGCTCCCGCCGCTCAGTCGAAGGCGATGGATTCAGGCAACTGGAAGTACCAGCGCACACCCGTGTCATCGGTGCGGAAATCGATCTGGCGGCGGCGACGCAGGCAGTTCAGGTGCGCGATGGTTTCACCCGTGGCGAGGCTGAGGTGGTGTTCGGTAATCTCGCGCTTGAATAGCGCGGGGAAGCAGTCCACCACCCGTTTCGGCTCGGCGAGGTGGTCGTAGAGCTGGTTGAGTTCTTTCTTGTGGGTCTCGATCAGCTGCGTCAGGCGCACGTGCAGGCCGTAGAACGGTGCTTCATGGGCCGGCAGCACCAGCAGATCCTCCGGCAGCAGTTCGCGAATGCGGGCACAGGACTGCAGCCATTCCTGCAGCGGGTCGCTCTCGGGCTCGGTGGGGAATACACTGACGTTGGGCGTGATCCGGGGCAGCACCTGGTCACCGGAGATCAGCAGTTTCAGTGCGGGGCAGTACAGGCAGGCGTGCTCCGGCGAGTGTCCGCTGCCCACGATGACCTGCCAGTAGCGCCCCCCAATGGTGAGCGTCTCGCGGTCCTTGAGCCGATGGAAGCTGTCCGGCAGGCGGTAGACCGCGCGGCCGAATCCACCGAAAGCCCGGCGGTAGTTGTCGATCTGCTCATCTGTATACCCCGCTGCCTTGAAATAGCGAATCGCCACTTCCGGTGCCGGTCTGCCAGTGTCGCTGACCAGGGAGCGGCACATCAGAAACTCTTCCCGGGTCATCAGCAATTGGCAGTCAAAACGCTCGGTCAGCCAGCCCGCGAGGCCGACATGATCCGGGTGCATGTGGGTACAGATGACGCGGGTGATGCGTTTGCCGCTGAGGAAGCCGGTGAACAGGTTCTCCCAGATCTCTCGTGAACGCGGCAGATCGAGGCAGGTGTCGACAACCACCCAGCCATCGCCGTCCTCCAGCAGCCAGATGTTGATGTGATCCAGCCCCATGGGCATGGGGAAACGCACCCAGTACACGCCCTCGGCAACCTGCTGCGGCACCCCCGATTCCGGATTGACGGCACGGGTCCAGGGGTAGGTGAGGCCGGCGTAGTTTTCAGGGTTGGCGACAAGCATCCGGGTTTCCAGGCTAGAGTGGCAGGTCCGGTATGTTCGACGTTGCTGGCGGGAAAGTCCAGCATGCAGCGGGTCGCGCGCGGGCTCGCGCGAGGTGAGAGCCGCTGCGCTGCCGTCGCGGAGTGCTTTCCATCCGCACCGGGCTGCCGTATTCTGCCGGCTTTTTTCGGCGGATCTGCGATGTCACCCACTGATACGCTGCGCCTGCTGCTGCTTTCGTCACTGTGGGGGTTTTCGTTCATCTTCCTGCGTGTGGCGGCACCTGAATTCGGCGCTCTGCCCCTGATCCTTGTGCGCATGCTGCTGGGCGCCCTGCTGCTGTTGCCGCTGCTCTGGCGACGCGATTACCTGCAACTGCTCCGCAGCCACGCGGGTCCCCTGTTCCTGCTGGGGCTGACCAATGCGGCGCTGCCCTACACCTTCCTGGCAGTGGCCACCCTGCGTCTGGAGGCGGGCGTGACCTCCCTGATCAATGCTGCGACGCCGATTTGCACGGCGCTGATGGGGGCGGCCTTGTTCGCCACGCCCATTCTGCGCCGGCAGGTGCTGGGGCTGGCCCTGGCCTTTGCCGGGGTCGCCGTGCTCTCGGCCGGTCGCCTGGACTTCAGTGCCGGCGGCGACGGCTGGTTTATTCTCTCGGCGCTCGCCGCGACGCTCTGTTATGGCTTTGCGGGCAACTACTCGCGCACCCGGCTTGGGCATCTGCCGACGCGGGTGCTGGCGGCGGGTAGCTGTGCCGCCAGTGCCCTGATTCTGCTGTTGCCGGGCGTGTTGCTCTGGCCCGCGGAACCGGTCAGTGCCACGGCCTGGGGTGCAGCCATTGGTCTGGGCGCGGTGAGTACCGCGGCCGCGCTGTTGCTGTTCTTTGCACTGCTCTCGAGTGCCGGTGCAACGGCGGCGTCGACGGTGACCATGCTGGTGCCGGTGAGTGCCCTGGTCTGGGGTTTCCTGCTATTGCAGGAGCCCATTACCCTGCAGGTGCTGGCCGGCATGACCATCACCCTGCTGGGCACGGGCATTGCCACCGGTGTTGTCAGTCGCCGCAGATGGCGAGGACTTGCCTGATCACCGCTGCTGCGGGCACGGGCTCAGCTGACGCCACGGGCCTCCTTGCTCCAATAGCGGGCGCGCAGGGCCTTTTTGTCCGGTTTGCCCACCGGCGTGAGGGGAATGGCATCGACGTAGTCCACGCTCTTCGGTGCCTGCACCGAACCCTTGGCGTCTTTCACCGTCTGCTTCAGGTCCGCGGCAAGTGCAGCATCGGCAGCGATACCGGATTTGACCACCACCACTGCCTTTACCGCCTCACCCCACTGGGCGTCAGGCACGCCGATCACGGCTACCTGCTGCACGGCCGGGTGCCGGCTCAGCACGTCCTCCACCTCCCGCGGGTAGACGTTGAAGCCCCCGGTGACGATCATGTCCTTGGTGCGATCGACAATGTACAGAAAGCCCTCGTCGTCCAGGCGCCCGATATCGCCGGTGTGCAGCCAGCCGCCGGCGAAAGCCTCGGCAGTGGCCTCCGGCATGTCCTTGTAACCACTCATGACCAGCGGGCCGCGCACGCAGATCTCGCCAGCCTCACCCGCTGCAACCGGTTTGCCGTCAGCGTCCAGCAGCGCCAGCGGCACCCAGGGGGAGGGTCGCCCACAGGCGCCCAGCCGCTGGGGCCGGCCCAGGTCGTGCTCCTTGCGCCGCATGTTGGCCACCACCATGGGCGCCTCTGACTGGCCAAAAAACTGGTAGAACACCTGCCCCCACAGCGTGATAGCCTGCTGCAAACGCGCGGGGCTCATCGGCGATGCGCCATAGAAAATGGTTTGCATACTGGACATGTCGGCGCTCTGCGCGCGTGGTGAGTCAAGCAGGAAATACAGCATCACCGGTACCAGCATGGTCGCCGTGATGCGGTGTGCCTGCACCATGTCGAAAAACGCGTCCGGGCTGAAACCCTGCATCACGTAGAACGCGCCACCCTTCTGCAGAACGGGTATGAAAAAAGCCGCGGCAGCATGGGAGAGCGGTGTGGCGATCAGCATGCGCAGATCATCGGGGAATTCCCACTCGGCCAGCTGTACCTGTGTCATGTAGCTGGTCACGCGGTAGCTGCTCATCACCCCCTTGGGTCGCCCGGTGGTGCCGCCGGTGAAGTTGATGGAGGCAATATCCTCCGGGTTGATGTCGGGGGCGACCAGAGGTTGCGGCGTGAAGCCGTCAGCCAGTGCCAGGTAGTCCCTGCCGTGGGTGCTCGGGCCGAAGGCCAGCAGGTGCTTGACACCGGGGACCCGCGCCTGCAGTCGGGCCGCGTGCTCGTCGAAGGTGGCCGGATCGAAAACCAGCGCATCGATTTCCGCCGCTTCAAGTACGTAGGCGTGATCATCAAGTGACCCCAGCGGATGCAGGGGCGTGCCGATACAGCCGTTGAGCTGCATGGCTGCGATATTGGCCAGCACTTCCGGGCGGTTGCCCGAGATGACCGCAATGCGGCTGCCCTTGCCAAGGCCAACCGACTGCAGCGCCTGCACCAGTTGGCTGGTGCGCTCGCGCACCTCGCGGTAGGTCGCCACCTTGTCGCCAAGAAACAGGCAGGGCTGGTCGTGGTGGCGGTTCAGCCCCTCGATCAGCAGCTGCGGCATCAGGGGCGGCTGGTAGAGCCTGCTCGTATCCATGCTGTGGATGCCCCCGGGCAGCTACTGTGATGACTCGACGCAGAGACCGCGGCCCAGGGCGGTCAGCATGTCTGCCACACCGCGTTTACTGAGCGCAGCATCCACCACCATGCTGGAGCCGTGGAAGGTCCCCGGGTAGCAGTGAATCTCGGTGGAGACGCCGGCCGCCAGCAGGCGCTGGGCATAGATCAGCGCCTCATCCCGCAGCGGGTCGAACTCCATGGCAGTGACGCAGGCGGGCGGCAGCCCCTGGAGGTTCGCTGCGCGCGCCGGGGCGGCCAGCGCGGGGACCTCCGCCGTGCCGCGCTGCAGCGCGCTGCCCAGGTAGTAGTCCCAGCTTTGTTCGGCGTTGGCCAGGTGCCAGATAGGGGTGTCGGTGAAGGCCTGCATGCTCGGCGTATCGAGGCGGTCGTCGAGCACCGGAATGGAAAGAAACTGGTAGCACAGGGCCGGCCCGTTCTCATCGCGGGCGCGCAGCGCGCACGCGGCCGCCAGGCAACCCCCGGCACTCTGCCCCATGACGCCGAGCCGCCGCAGATCGATGCCCAGCGTCGCTGCGTTGGCCTGCGTCCACAGCAGGGCGGCATAACAGTCGTCCAGCGGGCCCGGGAAGGCGGTCTCCGGCGAGAGCCGATAGTCAACGGACACCACGACAATGCCCAACTGCCGGCTGATAGCGAGGCAGGTCGCGTGTTCGCTCTCCAGATTGCCGAACACAAAACCGCCGCCGTGCAGATAGAGCAGCCCCGGCAGTGCAGCGGTGGCGCTCTCCGGCCGATAGACCCGCACAGGGACCTCCGGTGCGCCAGCCAGACCGGGAGCCGCGTGATCGCTGATGGCGGTGCCGCTGGTATCCAGCGCTGCATTGGCCGGGCCGACCATAGCATCCATGGTGGCGCGCATGGTGGCGGGGTCTGCGAGATCGAAAGGCGGCAGCAGATCGAGGATCGGGCGCAGTTCGGGGTCGATGTTGTATTTCATGGTGGCTAACTCCCTGTTTTATGATGGTTCTGTTGTGGATGCAGGCTCAGGCCTGGCAGTCCAGCACGATCTTGCCGGGCACTGCGCCAGCGCCGATCAGCCGGTGCACCTCGGCCGCGTCGCGCAGTGGCCGTACTTCTGCTACAGCGGGGTGCAGGCGTCCTTCCCCCAGCCACTTCATCAGGGTGGCCACATCGTTGCGGAACTCCTCCGGCAGTTTGCGCCGTCGGCTGAGGATGTTGTAGAAACTGTTCTTGCGCCCGTCCGGACGCAGGCGCCACAGGCCAAGCAGTTTGGCGAACCCCCACAGCAGGCTGGGCACGCTCTCCTCGCCGGTGGTTACCTGCAGCGCGCCAAAGCCCACCAGGCGGCCACCCCTGGCCACGCAGCGGTAAGAGCGCGCCCAGGACTTGCCGCCGATGGTATCAAACACGGCCTGTACGCCCTTGCCCTGGGTGAGGTGGAGGATTTCAGTGACAAAGTCCGTGTTGCGGTAGTCGATGGGCGTGGCGCCGAAGCTCCGCACCAGGTCGTGCTTGCTGCTGGATGCGGTACCGTAGACCGTGAGCTTCAGCTCGCGGGCCAGCTCCAGCAGCGCCGTTCCCACGGCGCCACCGGCTGCGTGTACCAGGATGGGATCGCCCGGTTTCAGGTCGCATTCGCGCGTCAGCATCTGCCAGGCGGTGGTGTAGGACAGCATCATGCATACGGCCTTGAACGGGTCGAGGCCGGCGGGGCAAGGCACCACGCTGCTTGCGTCCACGCACAGGTATTGCGTATAGCCACCGATCGCCGGCATGTCCGCGACGGTGTCACCCACCTGCAGACCGCTGACACCGCTGCCGAGTGCGTCGACGACGCCCACCCAGTCGTAACCGGGAGTAAAGGGCGGCTTGTCCTTCACGTCGACGTACTGACCCTGGCGCACGATGGTGTCGGTGAACCCGGTGCCAGCTGCCAGCACCCTGACCCGAATCTGTCCCGGCCCGGGCTCGGGAAGCGTGTGCTCGGTGACCAGGTGCAGGTTTTCCGGGCCCCCGAATGCGCTGAGCTCAATGCGTTGCCAGTCTTTTGCCGTCATACCTGCCTGTCCTTGCTCGTCCGGTTCCACGTCCTGCGTTGCGCCAGGGCGACGCCTCCGGACGTTGTTGGCAGCAGAGTATGTCTGGGCCTTGCGCCTCTGTCTAATCGCGGTGGTGTGGATGTTTGGTCTGTAGCGTACAGCTGGCGTATGCTGGCTGTGGCACGCGCCTTTCCACACCAGGAAAAGGTGTGCGTTGCCATCACCGAGGGTTCTGTCAGGTCATGAGGTAACCATGTCGCTGCGCCAGACAAATCTCGCCAAACTGGCGGGGCAGGAGTTTGATGTGCTGGTCATCGGCGGCGGCATCAACGGCGCCGTGTCGGCCGCTGCGCTGGCCGGGCGCGGTGTCAACGTGGCCCTGATCGAGGCTGAGGACTTCGCCAGCGGCGTCAGCTCCCAGTCTTCCAATCTCGCCTGGGGTGGCATCAAGTACCTGGAGAGCTACGAATTCCTGCTGGTGAACAAGCTGTGCCGCTCGCGCAACGAACTCATGCGCGCCTACCCCTCCACCGTGAAGGAAATCCGCTTCTTCACCACCATCCAGAAGGGCTTTCGCTGGCCACCGTTCATCATCTTTCTTGGGAGTGTGCTGTACTGGGTGATGGGGCGCTTCAAAACCCGGCCACCGAAATATGTAAGCGCTCGCAAACTTGAGGCTGCAGAGCCGGTGATCGACACGCGGCGGGCAGCGGGTGGCCTGGAGTACTCCGACTGCTATCTCTACGACAACGATGCCCGCTTTGTCTTCGGCTTTGTGCGCAAAGCGTTGGACTATGGCTGTGTCGCGGCCAATTACGTGGCCGCCACGTCCCTGCGCCGTGAAGGCGGGCGCTGGTTGGTGCAGGCACGCGATGCGGTCAGTGGCGAGACCTTTACCATCGCCGCCCGTGCGCTGGTCAATGCGGCAGGGCCGTGGCTGGACGGACTGAACCAGGCCGCCGGCGTGCGGACCAGGCACCACCATGTGTTCTCCAAGGGTATCCACCTGATTGTCGATCGGGTCACCGACAACAAGCGCGTGCTCACCTTCTTTGCCAGCGACGGCCGGCTGTTTTTCCTGATTCCCATGGGGTCGCGGACCTGCGTGGGGACCACGGACACGCGGGTGGAGTCGCCGGAGGTCGGGGTGACCGACGAAGACCGTGATTTCGTGCTTTCGAATGTCAATGCGCTGCTGGATATGGACCCGCCGCTGACCCGCGAAAGCATCATTGCCGAACGCTGTGGTGTGCGGCCGCTGGCGGTCGGGGGTGACGGCGACGGGGCCGACTGGGTACAGCTTTCCCGCAAACATGTGCTGGAAGTGGATCGCGAACGGCAACACGTCAGTATTCTCGGCGGCAAGCTTACGGACTGCCTGAATGTGGGCGACGAGGTGGTCGCGGCGCTGTCCAGGCTGGGTATCGATGTGCCAGAGCCGCGGGCAGCCTGGTATGGCGAGCCACCGCCCGGCGTGCACGAAGAGTATTTGCGTCAGGCGCGGCTGATGCAGCTGGATGAGTTGACCGCACCCACCTCCTCGGAGCCCTTGAGCGAGCGCTTCTGGCGTCGCTACGGGCAGGCGGCCTTTCACCTGCTGGAACGCATCCGCGCCGACCGCAGCTGCGCCCGCCTGTTGATTGGCCGTGCCGAATACACGCGCTGCGAAATGGAGATGACGGCGCAGCGCGAGATGGTGGTGAAACTGGAGGATTTCATGCGCCGACGTTCCAAGATCGAGCTGGTGTTGCGTCGGGAGGAGATTGCCGAAGCGCCCGGGTTGCGCCGTGCAGCGGAAATCCTCTTCGGCGACGAGGCAGAGCAGCGTCTCGCGGAATACCTCGCGGAGAATCTGGTCTAAACTGACTGGGGGCGGACACTGGGTCGCAGGACAGGAATCTGGATAACAGGAAGGGGAATGGGATGAATTGGTATCTCGACGTATTGAAAAACAAGTATGCGATGTTCAACGGGCGGGCGCGTCGCAAGGAATACTGGTTTTTCGTGCTGTTCAACATTCTGGCGAGTATTGCCCTGGGCATCGTCGACACGATCACCGGCACCTTCAACGATGAGATGGGGGTGGGGCTTCTCGGCGGTATTTACTGGTTGGCGGTGCTGATACCCGCGATCGCCGTCGCGGTACGTCGCCTGCACGATACCGGGCGCACAGGCTGGTGGTTGCTGCTGGCCTTTATCCCGGTCATCGGTGGGCTCGTTTTGCTGATCTTCATGGTCTTCGACAGCGAGCCCGGTGACAACCAGTATGGGCCAAACCCCAAGCTGGAGTCCGGCGTGCCTGTGTGAGCACCGCTTGGCGTTGATCACACCCTTCACCGAGCTGATATGCCCCCTGGACAGTCAGCCGCTTGCGGTCAGCGATGGCAGTTGGTGTTGTCCCAGTGGTCACAGCTTTGACATTGCCAGGCGCGGATACGTCAATCTCCTCGCGGTACAGAACAAGCGCTCCCGGGACCCGGGCGACAGTCGGGAGATGGTTGCCGCCCGTGCGCGTTTCCTCAACGCGGGCCACTATGACCCGTTGGCGGCTGCGGTCGCGCGCACTGTGCTGGGATCCATGCCACGGGTCGACCCGCTGTGTTGTATTGATGCCGGTTGCGGCGAGGGCTACTACCTGCGTGAACTGGCAAGGGCCGCCGGTGCCAGCCAGCCACTCAGGCTGGGCGGCGTGGATATTTCCAAATGGGCCGTGCAGGAAGCGGCGCGACAGTCACGGCACTCAGCCTGGATGGTGGCGAGCAACGCCCGCCTGCCCGTCGCCGGGAGCAGCGTGGACAGGCTGTTGTGCCTGTTTGGTTTTCCTGTCTTTGCCGAGTTCGCTCGTGTGTTGAAGCCGGCCGGTGAGTTGCTGCTTGCGGAGGCGGGTCCGGCGCATTTGCAGGAGCTGCGTGAGGTCATCTACCCCACCCTGAAACAAAAACCCACGGCAGCGCCCGGCACGCAGATGGGTTTTCAGTTGCAGGCGGAGGAGTCGGTGCGCTTTCAGGTGCTGCTGCATGACAGCGCGGCGATCGCCGATTTACTGGCGATGACGCCCCACATGCACCGTGCACCACCGCCGGGACGGGCAGCGGCCCTCGCGCTGACCTCACTGCAGGTCACCGTGGATGTACGGCTGCGGAGCCTGGTGTCGAACTCAGCGTTTTGAGGTCCTTCGGGGTCGGCAGGACGGCGCGCTTGGCATAGAATAGCGCCATGCACGTTGCCTCGGGGCCGCGTGCCTTTTTCCCCGCAAGCGAGTGTTCATATGACCGATGTTATTACTGTTCCCGTTTCTTTTGGCGAGGTGCTGGACAAGATCACCATTCTGGAAATCAAGTCAGAGCGCATCAGTGACCCCGACAAGAACGCCAATGTGAAAACGGAACTGGACGCCCTGAACGGCATATGGGCGGCTGCTGTGCCGGATGAGTCGGCGATTGCCGAGTTGCGGGCGCAGCTCAAGGCGGTCAATGAAGCGCTCTGGGTAATAGAAGATGACATCCGGGATTGTGAACGCGCCCAGGATTTCGGCGCCACGTTCATCGAGCTGGCGCGCTCGGTGTACTTCACCAACGACAAACGGGCCGCCCTGAAAAAGTCCATCAACCTGGCGCTGGGCTCGCGCTTTGTTGAAGAAAAGTCGTATCAGGACTACACGGCCTAGCGGGGCCTGCCTGACTCTGCGGTCGCCGGTTTCTGCGCCGCCAGCCACTGGTCCAGCTTCCCGGTGGCATCCGCAACCGTCACCAGCTCCATGGCTCCCGGCACCTCCACCTTTGCGCCCCAGCGGGCTTCATCAACGCTCTGCTGGCGGAAGCGGCGCAGTGCATCGGGGTAGCGGTCCACGCACCAGTGCAGCGAGTTGTAGGGGCCGGAACGCTGTGGGTTACTGGCGGCAAACAGTCCCAGCACATCGGTGCCTACGCTGCTGGCGATATGCGCTGGCCCTGTGTCCGGCGCTACCAGCAGGTCGGCACCGGCCAGCAGTGCGGCGAGCTGTTTCAGCGTGTCCTGGCCGCAGATATTCTCGACGGGTTGCTGCATGGCAGTGGCTATGGCCGCGCAGGTTTCCTGCTCATGGGCCGCCGGGCTGCCCACGAGAATGACCTGCATGCCGTGAGTCCCCGCGGCGTAATCGGCGAGCGCAGCGTAATGGCTTACGGGCCAGTTGCGCAGGGCATGGCTGGAGCAGGGGCTGATCACCAGGGTGCGCCGGTCGGCAGCCAGGTGGCGCCGCGCGAAGGCATGGTCCTTCTCGTCCAGCGGGATGTGCCAGCGCGGCGCTGCGGGTTGTAATCCCAGCGGTTGCAGAAAACTGGCCAGGCAATCGCGTACATGTTGCCTGGGCGCCGGCGCGATGCGCCGGTTGATGCACAGGCCGTGCCCGTCCTTGCTGCGCGCACGGTCGTACCCGACCCGCAGGCGTGCCCGCACCAGCAGGGAAACAAGGTTGGCGCGGGCGGCCACCTGCATGTGCAGCAGGGCATCAAAGCGCTGGCCGCGCAGCGTCCTGTACAGGTCGCGGTAGCCGCGCCAGCCGGCGCGCTTGTCGAAGACGATGAACGTCACCCCCGGCAGGTCACCCACCAGGCGCGCTTCGAGCTTGCCGATAATCCAGGTGATACCCACGCCCGGAAGCTGCTCCTGCAGGCTCAAGACGACAGGTATCACATGGGTCACATCGCCCAGGGCTGACAGGCGCAGCAAGCAAATCGATTGAAGTGGCGTTTGTGACATCGCGGGTTCCAGCGGCGGTAGAGCTTGATGCATCATCATTGCTACACTGCATGCATTCTATCCGAGTCTCCCGCCGGGGTCTTTACCGCTGCCGCCGGTGACGGCTCGCACTGAGGACGTTGACGGCCGTGAGCGGCGTGACAGAGCACATTGTTTCCGGGCATCGCTCCCTGTTGCTGTGCAACCCGGCCGTAGACGGTGTGCAGGTCGCGTGGCTGGAGCCGCAGTTCTGGGGTGAGCGCGCGCGCCCGGTGGCGGTCGGTGGTCGCGGCGGGGCGTTTTTTGTACAGGCTGACACCGGCGAACTGGTGCTCCGGCAGTATCTGCGCGGCGGTATGATGGCGCGGATCACGCACCGCAGTTATCTGTTTATGGGCTTCAATCGCTGCCGTTCGCTGCGCGAGTTCCGCCTGCTGCAGCGCTTGCGTGACATGCACCTGCCTGTGCCGGAACCTATCGCGGCCCTGGCAGAGCGCGACGGTCTGTTCACCTGCCGCGCGGCCATCCTGTTGCGCCGCATACCCGGGGCGGTGCCGTTGCCGGTGTCCCCTGCAGTGGGGGACCCGGAGCTGTGGCAGCGGCTTGGTGCGCTTTTGGCCAGATTTCATGCAGCGGGCCTGGACCACGTGGACTTGAACTGCGACAACGTGCTGCATGCCCCTGAGGGCATCTGGTTGATCGATTTTGACCGCTGCAGGCTGCGTCACCCCGCGCAACGCTGGCAGCAGGCCAATCTCGATCGCTTGCAGCGTTCGGTTGCGAAGCGTTGCCATGCGCTCCCGGCAGCGCAGCGGCGTGCACTGTGGGCAGCGTTAATGCAGGGCTATGCTGCCATGAAGCCAGATCAGGAGAGGCAATGAAGGTATTGGTCACCGGCGCAGCCGGCTTTATCGGGTGCGAAACGGCGTTGCAGTTGCTGGCGCAGGGACACGAGGTGGCCGGCATCGACAACCTCAATGACTATTACGACGTCACGCTGAAGCAGGCGCGTCTCGCGCGCCTGCGGGCTCAACCGGGTTTCAGCGAGGCCGTGTTCTGCCTGTCTGATGCGGCCCGGCTGCGGGACTGGTTCAGCCATTTCCGTCCGGACGCTGTCATTCACCTGGCCGCGCAGGCGGGTGTGCGCTACTCACTGACGCACCCCGAGGCCTACCTGACCTCCAACCTGGTGGCGTTCGGCAATATGCTCGAATGTTGCCGGCATTTTCCGGTGGAGCACCTGGTCTACGCCAGTAGCAGCTCCGTTTACGGCAGCAATGCGCGTCAGCCCTTCAGTGTCAGCCACAGCGTGGACCACCCGGTGTCGCTGTACGCCGCCACGAAAAAGGCCAATGAGTTGATGGCGCACTCCTACAGCCATCTCTACCAGTTACCCACGACGGGGCTGCGCTTCTTCACGGTCTATGGCCCCTGGGGTCGTCCAGACATGGCGCCGATGATTTTCTGCCGCAAGATTCTGGCGGGGGAGCCGCTGGAGGTCTTCAACCACGGACAACACCGGCGCGACTTCACCTTTATCGAGGACATCGTCGACGGGATTCTGGGCGTGCTGGCCAGGCCTCCGGCGCCCAACCCCGATTGGGATGCCCTGGCTGCCGATCCTGCCACCTCCAGCGCCCCGTATCGTATTTTCAACATCGGTTGTGAGCGCCCGGTGCATTTGCTGGAGTTCATCGAATTGCTGGAACAGCGCCTGGGGCGCAGGGCGGAGAAGATCATGCTGCCCATGCAACCCGGTGACGTTGCCGAAACCTATGCCGATGTCAGCGCGTTGCGCGAACTGACAGGCTATGCGCCGCGCACAGGAGTTGCCGAGGGCGTGACGCGTTTTGTTGACTGGTATAAAGACTATTACGGGGCAGAGGCCAGCCGCTCCTGATACCAGGCGTAGGTGTTTACCGCGGTCTGCTCGGCATTGAATGCCTCTGCGATGCGGCGCCGCGCATTCTTCGCGCGCTGTGCCGCAGCCGCAGTATCCTGCAGGGCGTCACGGATTGCCGCGCTCAGTGCTGCGGGGCTGCGCTGCGGTACCAGCAGGCCGGTTTCACCGTGCAGCACGAGCTCCCGAGTGCCGCCGGCGTCAGTGGCGACAACGGGGGTGTTCACCGCCATCGCTTCGATGACAACCCGCGGCAGGCCTTCGCCGCTTTCCGAGGCTGACACCAGCAGATCGGCGGCGCTGAGTATCTGTGTGACATCAGTCCGGTAGCCGGTAAAGTGCACGCGCTCGGGGTGCCGGCAGCGGGCGGCGCGCTCGCGCACTCTGGCATTGCTGTCCACAGAGCCGATCAGCAGCAGATGGCTGTTCAACTCGGTGGGTAGTGCGTCAAAGGCATCAAGCAGGGTCAATGCGCCTTTTTTGGCGCTGTTGCGGCTGATGCAGCACAGGGTTATGGCATCCTCAGGCACGCCAAACTCCGTCAGCGCCGCCGGCTCCACGTTATACCAGTCAAGTTCATGACCCTTGTGGATCGTTTTCAGCTTTTCGGGCGGCAGGTGCAACCAGAGCAGGCGCACGGCCAGCAGCGCATCCCGTATGGCATCGGCGACGCACAGGATCCCGTCCAGGCGCGGGTTGAGGAAGGTCAGCCAGGCTTCCGGCTTGCCATAGCCGACACCGGTCGTGACGCCCCGGTAGGCGAGCAGGCGGGCGCGGTGCCCGCCTGCGGCGCGCAACATACAGGTCACAGCGCGTGAATTGAACGCATGCACAATGTCGTAGTCGCCGGCGTACACGGTATCCCGGATCAGGGCTGTTGCCTCGCGATCGAAGCGGCCGCGGATTTTCAGGGGAATCACCTCGAGCCCTGCGTCCACCAGCAGGCTGTGATAGCGGCCGGCCGGATTGCTCATGATCGCAAAGCGTTCCATGCGATGGGCGAGCCGAATGAACAGCTCCGTTTCCGGGCGGTCTGCACAGTCTGTGATACAAAGCGCTTTCATCGGGCCGGGTCCTGTCTCGGCGTTGGAATCCGCGGGAACACCTGCGCTATAGTAGCGGCGCGGCTGGCGGCCCCGGTGGGTCGGCGTTCGCCACAGTGGCTACGCAGATCGACGAGAGTATACACAATGATTTCATCGGCACGAGGCCAACAGGTGCTGGCAGGCCTGGCGGTCGCCGGTTTTGCCGGGTCTCTGCTTTATTCCAGCCTGTTGTCCGCCGCCGTCATCCTGCTTGCGCTGGCCGCTGCGCTGCCTGCGTTGCGCCGGGAACTTCACGCCGGCGGGTGGGAACAGCCGCGCGAACTCCGTCTCCTGCATTTTGCCTGCTGGTTCCCGGTGGGGATTTTCCTGCTCTACTGGGCGGCAAGTGGTTTTGATTATCGTGGTCTCAAGGAGCTGGACGGCCCCGCTCGCCTGCTGCTCTTCTGGCCCCTGGTGCTGTCCCTCAGCTGGTCGGGCCTGAGTGCCCGTGGTGTATTTGCCGGCTTTGCGCTGATGGCACTGGGTGCTGCGGTGCACACCGTGGCCAGCCTGCTTTTCGCGGCACCCCCTTCGCCGGGGGAATCCATGCGCGCAGGGCTCTGGCTCAACCCCATTACCCTTGGCAATCTCTCGCTGCTGGCAGCGGCGGTGTTGCTGTCAGCCGCGCTGTACTGGCAGCGCTTGCAGCACAGGGGTTATGCGAGCCTGGCACTGGTGCTGGCGGGTCTCGCGCTGGCGGCTGCACTGCTTACCCAGACCCGGAGCAATGTGCTGGCGCTGCCCGTGTTGCTGGCTGTGCTGTTGCCACAGATGCGCCCGCCTCAGCGTGTTCTGGCGGTGCTGGCCGGCCTGGTGTTTCTGACGCTGACCGTGGTTGGCAACGCACGTTTTCTGGAAACCGTGATCAGTCTGCAGGCGGGCGATTTCGACGTGCAGACCGCCTCCCGTTTGGCCATATGGCAGATTGCCTGGGCTGAGTTTGTCGCCCAGCCCTGGTTTGGCGGGGGGCTGAATGCCTATCACGATGCGGTGCGGGCGGCGGCCGCGGCGGGCGCGCTGGACCAGCCGCAATTTGTGCTCAATTGCTGTACCAGCCATGCCCACAACGACCTGTTGCAAAGCCTGGCGACCCGTGGGCTGCTCGGCGGCCTGAGCTGGCTGTTGCTGCTGCTGATTCCACTGCGGGTCTTTGCCCGCCATCTGCGCGCGCCGGAGCCGGCGGTGGCCTTTATCGCCTCAATTGGCGTGCTGCTGCCCGCGGGGTACGCCGTCTTCGGGCTCACCGAAGCCGTGTTCTCGCGCAGCGTGTTCATCACCTTTTACCTGCTCGCGCTGGCGGTCTGTGGCGCGGTACTGGTGACCGAGTTGCGGCGCGCCTGCACGCGCCAGCGCGCTGTAAGCCTGTCGGTAATTGTGATCACCAAGAACGAAGAGGAGCATATCGGCGCCTGCCTTGCCTCCGTGGCCGCAATAGCCGATGAGATCATCGTGGTCGACAGTGGTAGCGCCGACCGGACGGTGGCTATCGCACGCGAATTTACCCCTCACGTGGTCGAGACGGACTGGCCCGGTTTCGGCATCCAGAAACAGCGGGCGCTGGCGCGTGCCAGCGGCGACTGGGTGCTATCGATTGATGCGGACGAGCGGGTGAGTCCCGGGCTGGCGGCGGAGATCAACCACGTGCTGGCGGCGCCGTCTGCTGATGCCTACTGTCTGCCCTGGGCGGTGACCATCTATGGCACCCGGCTGGATTTTGGGCGTAGCGGTCGTGCACCACTACGCCTTTTCCGGCGCGACGGGGTGCGTTTTTCCGATGCCCTGGTGCACGAAAAAATCCTGTTGCCGGCGGACCGCCGCGTGCGCACCTTGCGCGGGCGGCTGGTGCACTTCACCCACCGTGACTTCGGTCATGCGCTGCAGAAGGGCGCCCAGTACGCCTGGCTGGGCGCGCAGGAAAAGCACCGGCAGGGTAAACGGGTGCGCTCGCTGGTCTACCCCACGGCCCGCGGCCTGTTGACGTTCGTGCACGTGTATCTGTTGAGGCTGGGCTTTCTCGACGGGCAGGTGGGCTTTCTGTCAGCCGTCCTATACGCCCAGGTAAGTTTCAACAAATACGCCGGCCTGTGGACCCGGAATCGCCCCCGTTACGGCACTGACTGAGCCGTAGCGGCGAGCGCCTTGCGCAGTCGGCGGCGCATCTTCAGCTTGCGCCACAGGTTCAGTGGTTTGGATTTGGGCGGTGGTCCGGCAGCGAGCGCCTCATCAACCGCATCCAGTACCCTGGCGCTGGCATGTCCATCGGTAAACGCGTGCAGTTCTGTACACAGTGCCCGGGCCGCCTCCAGCAGCGCGGGTGGCCGCTCCAGCGCCTGCGCCAGCGCGGGCTCCACGGCATCCACCTCCTGTACATCCAGCAACCAGGGTCCGGCCATGCGGCTGCGGTAGGTCACCACCGGCCGGTCGAGGAACATGAACTCGAACATGATGGAGGAGGTGTCGCAGAGCATCACATCAGCCTCGGGGAGAATCGGCAGCAGATCCGCGTTGCTCTCTACGAAGCGCAGGTTGGGTCCGCTCATCTCCCGATAGCGCTGGACGATCTCCGGGTCCATTTTCGGGTGCAGGGTCACAATGAAGCGCCACTTGCCGGAGTCTGCCAACCGGGCGATCACACCCTCCAGCGCAGGTGCCGAGGTGATGGCCCGGCTGAAGGTGGAGGCGTAGAACACTACCGGAGGCTCGTCGCTGGCACGCAGGCGCTGCCCGGCAGGCGTGCCCGAGGCGAACAGTGGATCCAGTTTTGGCCAGCCGGTGCGGGCAACGCGGAAGTGCCCATGCTCTGCCGCCAGCGCCGAGAATTTCTGTGTGTCGTTGCTGGCATGCGTGCAATAGAGGTCGAACCAGCCGCGAATGGTGTAATGGTCGCTGGCGTCCTCCGTGGCGTGCCCGCGCTTGTTGCGCGCCAGACCATGGAACACCTCCACCTTGATGCCGGGGAGAAAGTGCGGCACCCAGTCGCCGGGTACAAAGGTAGCCACCGCGGGATAGGCGCGCGCTTCTTCCAGTGTTCGCAGCAGGTGTTCGTCAGCCTGCAACGGCGCAGTGCTGCAGCCCGCAACAAACCAGGCCGCCTCATCGCCGCGGCGACGGATTTCGGCCTGCAGTGGACGCAGGATGGAGTAGGCGTAGGGCTGGTTGACGAAGAACAGGTAGTGGCGCATGCGGGCGTCGTGTCGGGTGGGGTTGGCCAGTTTAGCACACGGCGTCAGGGCGCCTTGCGGTAGGGGTCCGGCTGGCCGGGCGGGCGATGACGAAAGCGTTTGTATTCCCACTGGTACTGTTCGGGCGCCTCGCGCACACAGGCTTCCACCGAGCGATTGAGTGCGCTCGTTGCCACCACGGGATCCGGGTCTGCCATGCCCTCCTCACAACGCCGCACGATCAGGCGAAAGCCACGGCTGTTCGGCAGGCGCTGGCACCAGGTCATCAGGGGCACCGCGCCGGATTTTTGCAGCAGTTTGCTCACCAGTGTCATGGTGCGCACCTCCATGCCGAAAAACGGGGCATAGGCGCTACCGGCGGAACGGGGGCTCTGGTCGGGCAGGATGCCCGAAACCTCGCCTTCGCGCAGCAGCCCGATCAGTCGCGCGAGTCCGCGGCGATCTCCAGGAACATACTCTCCGCCGAAGCGGCCCCGGCACGCGGTCATGTAGTCTTCGAAGCCGGGTAGCGACGGCGGACTGTAGAGTGCAGCCATCCGGTAGCGGGAAGAAAAGTACAGCCCACAGAGCTCCCAGTTCCCGAGATGTGGGGCAAGCAGCAGCAGGCCCTTGCCGCCGGCCCTCGCCTCGGTGAGCAGTTCCTCCCCTTCGATCTCCTGCACCAGTTCCAGGCAGCGCTCCACCGGCCACTCCCAGATCAGCGGAATTTCCAGCGCCACCCGGCCAGTATGCTCGAGGCTCTGCCGCGCCAGGGCCTTGCGCTCGCGCTCGCCGAGCTCGGGGTAGGCGATGGCAAGATTGATCTGCGTCACCCGGCTGGAACGGTTGGGCAAGCGGCTTACGAGGCCGCCCAGCAGGGCACCGAGCCGCTGCGCGCTGGCCAGGCTCAGCCGGGCGAGCAGACGAATCAGTGCGATCAGCAGGGTTGCGCGGGTCAATGCCATAAAGCGTATGCTCAAACAGTGCCAACAGGTTGCAACGCTATCACCGTCGAGCGCGTCACGCTAACGCTCCCTGCGGTAGGGGTCGGCATCCCGGGGGCTGGGGCGGGTCTTGAAGCGTCTGTGCATCCACAGGTACTGCTCCGGATGGCGGCGCACCTCGCGTTCGATGGTGGCGTTGACCAGCCTTGCATCGGCCTCGTCGTCACCGGAGGGAAAGTGCTCCAGCGGTGGGTGGAAGTAGATGTCGTAGCCCGGCACACCGTCGCTGCGGCGAAAGTGGCTGAAGGGCATGACCGCGCAGCCGCTGCGCTCCGCAATGCGAGAGGTCGCCGTAATGGAAGCGGTTTCGACGCCAAAGAAAGGTGCGAACACGATGCCCTTGCGGCCATAATCCTGGTCGGTTGCGTACCATATCGTGCGGTTTGCCCGCAGCTGCCGCAACAGGCCACGCAAGTCCTTGGCCGATAGCGCCACCCCGTAGCGGCGCTCACGGGCGCGGGTCATCACGGCATTGAGCAGGGCATTGTTGTGGTCGCGCTGCATGACGTCTGCTTCGACAAATTCGGTCACCAGGGTGCCGCACAGATCCAGCGAACTGTAATGCCCACCGAGTGCCAGAATGCCTTTGCCCTGAGCCAGCGCCCGTTCAACGTGCTCCAGGCCGTGCACCCGTGTCTGCGGCAGAAACGCGGCCGGGTCACGAAACCAGGCGAGGCCGATCTCCAGAATGCCGATGCCATTGGAATGAAAGGCACGCCGTACCAGGCTCGCCTGCTCTTCCGCACTCAGTTCCGGAAAGCACAGGCGAATGTTGACTTCGGCGATGTGCCTGCGGCGCGGGAGGGCCCGGTAGGCCAGTTCTCCCACGCCTTTGCCGAGCCACCACTGCGCCCGCAGCGGCAGCCGTGACAGCAGCCACATCAGCCCGATCAACAACCAGGTCGGCCACCAGCGGGGGTGCAGGTAACTGCCGTAGCGCGTGTCGCGGATGCGTTGCCGTGGGGTGCTCACCGGGTGGCACACTCTCATTCATCGAACGGAGCCCGAAGTTTAACAGCCCTGCAGGGTCAGGCGGGAATAGTTCTGCGGCAGCGGGCGCGGGCATTGGGTAGAATGCGGGCTGTCCTGTGTTCCGGAATCGCCATGCTGCGCGCGCTGTACTCTTTTGTGTTTCGCCTTGCACTGCCCCTCGTGTTGCTGCAGCTGTGGTGGGCAAGCCGGGGTAATGCCACCCTGCGCGGCAACTGGCGTGAGCGTCTCGGTTGGGTGGCCCCGTCCTCCGGCCCCGTCATCTGGGTACACGCGGTGTCCGTGGGCGAGACCATCGCCGCCGCGCCCCTGGTGGATGCCCTGCTGCGGCGCCACCCCGGTTGCCGCATCCTCATGACCGCCATGACAGCCACCGGCTCGGCGCGGGCCCGCGCCC